>PVML01017372.1_pt1 | contig 604821 bp, 547 predicted proteins | sample 1853371 | NCBI WGS metagenome assembly PVML01 (sample SAMN08533508, study PRJNA380276) | Human gut metagenome, whole genome shotgun sequencing project. | isolation source: participant 1, chromium library | host: Homo sapiens | collected 2017 | reverse complement strand
ACCTGGAAGTATATTTGTCAACACTATTTTCAACTTTTTTATTTTACCCGGCTCACTACACGATTCACTGGCTCACGACTCACTTTTTCACTTATCCTTCATTCTTATATCTAAAAGGTCGCAGGCACAGGCTGTGACTTCGTGCCACCATTTTCAATATACAGGAACGTCTATATCCATCAGTTCTTTTTCATCCTCGATCTCCACATATCGACATGTATGCTGCTTCAGAACTTTTCGTCCGCCCTGATCTCCTGTCAGTTGCAGAAGTTCTGGAATCAGGGATTCATGGAACATGCAGGGATTCCCCGGAATCCCATGACAGCAAAGTGATAATGTCTCTGGTTGGTCTTTTTTTGTTTCGCAGTCTGAACCGGTATCCAACACCCCGGATGCCTTCACAAGACGCCTGACACTTTCTTTGGAAAGTTCCGGCTGATCCGCCACCATAAAAAGAAGATATGTCGCCTGCTTCTGCATGGCAGCTATTCCCGCCTTGATCGTATACGATGCTCCCATATGGCTCTCTTTACAAAAAACAACCTGTACTTCAGATGCTTCCGGCAGCTTCTGCACCTCTTCCAGAATCTCAGGATACTGTGTTACAACGATCACAGATAACTGCTCTTTCATTTCTTTTTTCAATTCTAGCAGCAGATCCAGTCCGTGGCGGTACATGGTCTTCCCCTTCCATGGGAACAACAGCTTATTACTTCCAAAACGGCGGCTGTTACCAGCCGCCATATAAATTGCCTGTATCATTTAATCCTTTACCCTGTGATCAGTTTCTTTCCAGTCCGGATCCAGCATTCCCATAAGGATCTTCTCCGGAGTGAACGGTACTGTTCTGTGCCACACACCGGTTGCACGATAAATTGCATGTGCCAGTGCCGGCGCCGGTGTATTGATAACGATCTCACCGATTGATTTCACACCAAATGGACCCGATGGCTCATAACTGGTCTCGAATTCCACATGAATATTTCCCACATCCTGTCTGGTCGGGATCTTATACTGCATAAAATCGCCTTCTGTGATCTTACCATTGGCATTGTAGGTAACATTTTCGTAGAGTGCCATACCGATTCCCTGACCAATGCCACCCTCTGTCTGTACTCTTGCCAGATTGGGATTAACCGGAATTCCGCAGTCAACCACAGCATCATAGTCCAGGATCTTCACACTTCCGGTCTCTTTATCCAGCTCGATTTCTGCCATGCCGACCATATAGGGGGGCGGAGATACTGGCGATGAATAAGTTGCTGTCACATCCACCGGAATTCTGTTGTTCACCTGCGATTTCACTGCAATATCTGCAAGACTGACAGATCGGTCTCCATCCACCAGGTATACCTTTTCTCCGTCAAATTCTACTTCATCCAATGTACAGCCTAATAGTTCCGCTCCGATCTTCATCATATTTTCACGAAGTTCCATTGCAGCATTCTGTGTTGCCATACCGGTAACATACGTGGTAGAAGATGCATAAGATCCTGAATCATACGGGGATGCATCTGTATCCGCACCAAAGACTACAATCTGATCCGGTTCGCAATCCAGCACTTCTGCCGCCATCTGTGCCAGGATCGTATCACATCCGGTTCCCATATCTGCGGCACCGATCAGCATATTATATGTTCCATCATCAGAAAGCTTCAGAGTGCAGGAACCCACATCCACATTAGAGATGCAAGAACCCTGCATGGCGATTGCCATACCTGCAGTGCGCACTTTTCCATTCCCCATATCACGCACCGGATATTTTTCTTTCCAGTGAAAATGATCTGCACAGTGTGTAATACACCGGTCAAGTGCGCAGGCATTCGCCGTCTCTCCAAAATAAGCCGGCATGAACATGCCCTCCCGGACAATATTTTTCATCCGAAGCTCCACCGGATCGATCTTAAGCTTTTCAGCCAGTTCATTGACGGCAGACTCCAGGGCAAAGATTCCCTGTGTTGCGCCATATCCACGATAAGCACCTGCTGCCTGCACATTAGTATAAACCACATCACAGGAAAACCGGGTTGCCTCGCATCCGCCTGTGTAGAGCGGAATTGCTTTATGTCCGGAAAGTCCCACTGTCGTTGTTCCATGTTCTCCATAAGCACCTGTATTGGATAACGTATACAGATCGATTGCCCGGATCCTTCCATCTTTCATTGCACCCAGACGCACAGTTACCTCCATCTCATGACGGGGAGACGCAATGGTCTGGCACTCTCTTCTGCTGTAAATAATCTTACTGGGCCGCTTTGTCATCCATGTGACAAAAGCAGGATATACTTCACACACTGCTGTCTGCTTGGCTCCAAATCCACCGCCGATCCGCGGCTTTTCTGCACGAACCATGGATTTGGAGATTCCAAGAGCATTGGCAAGAATACGTCTGATATGAAATACGATCTGTGTGGAACTGATACAATGAAGTCTTCCGTACCGATCGATCTCACAATAAGCACGGATTGTCTCCATATACCCCTGCTGAGCAGCTTTAATTCTCCAGCTATGCTCAATAACTTCTTCACAATCTGCAAGTACCGCTTCCACATCTCCATGAGCATCTTCTTCATGATGCAGAAGATTGCGTTTCACATTTCCCGTATTTCCATGGGACATCCAGTTATCTTCCGGATGAACCAGCACCGGGTTATCCAGTGCTTTGCGGAAATCAAGCACCGGCTCCAGCACCTGATATTTCACTTTAATGACACGCAATGCTTTGTCCACTGCTTTTTCTGTCTCACCTGCTACAATCGCAACCGCATCTCCTACACTTCGGACTCTTTGATCAAGAATCAGACGATCATAGGGAGATGGCTCCGGAAAAGTCTGTCCGGCAATAGAGAATCTCCTCTGAGGCACATCCTTCCATGTATAGACAGCAACAATCCCTGGCACCTTCATAGCAGCCGCCGTATTGATCTCTTCGATGATCGCATGCGCATGAGGGCTGCGCAGCAGTTTTACTATGAGACAATCCTTCGGAATAATGTCATCCATAAATACAGGTTTTCCAAGCAGAAGCTGATCAGAATCTTTCTTTGGAATGCACTTTCCCACTGCATGGTACTCTTTTCTGTCACGTTTAAATTCCTTCATGCTTCCACTCCTTTCCAACATCCTCTCCATAGACATTTGCTTCCAGATCCATAGCTGCCCCTTCCTTTTTACTGTTCAGGTAATTTCGAAGAGAACGAAGCTGGCTCTGGTATCCGGTACAGCGGCAAAGATTACCTGACAGATATTCCAGGATCTCCTCATCTGTCGGATCCGGATTTTCTCTGAGCAATGCCACAATATTCACAATATATCCCGGATTACAGAAACCACATTGATCTGCTCCCTGTGCTGCAAAAAACTTGGTAAATGCCTTTGCCCCTTCCTGCAGACCTTCCAGCGTATCCACTCTGCGTCCGTTAGCACGTCCAACCGGTGTACTGCAGGAAAGGATCGGCTTTCCGTCAAGCAGCACTGTACAAAGCCCACAGTTGCCGGACTCACATCCGCGTTTTACAGAATAGCAGTTATGTTTTCTGCAAAAATCCAGAAGAACCATATCTGTATCTACGGAATCTGTTATTATTTTCCCGTTCAATGTTATCTTTACATCCATCAGATCTGTTCTCCTTTCCATGTTTCCAGTGCTCTCTTCACAAGTACCCGACAGACCGCCTTACGGTAGGCTGCGCCGGATCTCACATTGCTGCCAAACCGGATCTCTTCTGATACCTGTTCTGCAAACTTGCTGATCGATTCATCCGTAAGCTCTGTGAGCACGCCTTGTCGATCCAGTACCACTTCCGCCAGATGAGGAGTTGCCCCCACCACTGCTGCATATCCGTCTGCTCTCTTTGCAACTGCGCAGGTCAGCACCGGAAAATCGGTGGACTGGTTTCTCTGGCTGAGATACACCACTTTTTCCACGGTCTTTGGCACGATCACAGCCACAAGAATATCTCTGGTTTTTCTCGGAAGTCTGACAAACTCATCCAGATCCATGATTCCTGCATGATGCAGTTCTACCTTTGCCCCCAGTGCACGGAAAATAGTCATCACATCGGAGAAACCAAAACGTCCCCAGAGGCTGCCGCCAACTGTTGCAACATTTCGAAACTGTACTCCCACAATATGACGTACTGACTCCCGAAATGCACCTTCCGTATAAGCATTCAGGCGTTCATTGGTCTCCAGTTCCCGCAGAGACACATATGCCCCGATCCGAAACTCCGTCTCTGTCTCATCCACCTGATCCAGACCAAGTGCACACAGATCGATGGCTGTTCCCATTGTCCGGTTTCTCATTTTCTGCCAGAGCATTCCGGCCAGAATAAAATTGTTTTTTTTCTGATACAGAGTATATGCCTCGTCAAGGCTCTCTGCCCTTACATACTGATTATAATAAAGCATGGCTTCCTTTCTATCTATCTTCTTATTGTAGTCTCAGAACATCAGAAGTTCATACATTGCTTCCCAATGAAGCTTCTGCTGCTCCATAAAGTTCATGATGGTATCTTTTTCTGAAAGCTTTGTCTTCCAGGCCAGTCCACAGCCTGCCGAGATCTCAGACGGAAGAGGGATCAGTCTTCCCGAAATCTCTGCTTTCTCTGCCCGCTGTTCCATCTCCATAGCTGCGGTGGTTGTAGCAAATGTCACCACCAGCTGCAGATATTTCCTTCTCATTCTACGGGCTCACGATCAGAGAAGCTTTGGACATGGTCTCAGCGATCTCATACATATTCGTCACTTCTCCAACTTTCAGCTTTTCAGATAATCCGTAAAAATTCAGACATGTACCACAGGTCAGGATCTTTACACCCCGATGTTCCAGCTCTTTGAGATCATCAAGAGATGCAGATCCTTCACAGGTCAGATAGGCACCTCCATTGTAAAAGAGTATGGTCTTCGGAAGCTCTTCCTGCTGCGACAATGCATAAATAAACCCTTTGATCAGCACTTTTCCAAGCTCCGGATCACCTTCTCCCATAACGTTACTGCGGATTACCACCACTTTATCAGATGCCGCTGTGGGTCTGCAGTCACAGATGTCCGCCTGTATTTTTTCTGTTTTTTCCGCTTCCGTAACCATGATCTGTACGCTGTATTTTCCTTCTTCCAGCTTCTGATCCTTCACCTGATATCCCATCTGTCCGGCCATCTTTTTCAGGTTTTCCACAGCGATCTCATTATCCACAAGCGTTTCCACCACTTCAGATCCTTTTATCGTCTCCATGGCTTTCCTGGTCTTTACAACAGGTATGGGACAAGCATCCCCGATTGCATTGACTGTGATCATCTTATACCCTCCTATTTCACATAAATATCTTTTTCTTTTTTTGATATCAGTCTTCCCACAATAGCTGCCGGAAGTCCTGCTTCTTTTAATTCCTTCATGAATTCTCCCGCCTGATCTCCTCTCACTGCAAACAGCAGTCCCCCGGAGGTCTGCGGATCAAATAACAACTCTTCCATCGAAAATGGTATCTTCGAAGCAAATTCCACCCGTTCCTTCACATGGTTCCGATTACGCTGCGCTGCAGCTGTCAGAAGAAATTCTTCTGCACAATGGATTGCTCCTTTGATCACCGGAATCGAGATAGAATCAATCTCCACCGATATCTGTTCATTGATCATCTCACTTAAATGTCCCAGGAAGCCAAATCCTGTCACATCTGTGCAAGCATGGATCTCATAATGATGACTGATTTCCGCTGCTTTTCTGTTCAGGAGAGTCATAGAAGCGATTGCTTCCTTCATAGCACCTTCCGGTGCCAGATTTACCCGATTGGCATTGCACACCAGACCAACCCCTAATTTTTTTGTCAGGATCAGCATATCTGACGGCTGCCCTTGATTATTCCCATAAATATGGTCCGGATGCACCACACCTGTCACAGAAAGTCCATATTTCACATCCGCATCCATGATCGAGTGTCCTCCTGCCAGCATGCCTCCTGCTTCTATTACTTTTTCTGCTCCACCCTGCAGGATCTTTCCAAGAATATTAAGATCCATCTTTTCCGGAAAACAGACAATATTCAACGCGGTCTTTACTACACCGCCCATGGCATAAATATCGCTGAGCGCATTAGCTGCCGCAATCTGTCCGAACAAATACGGATCATCCAGCATGGGTGGAAAAAAATCCAGTGTCTGTACCACTGCTGTATCATCTGAGATTCGATAGACCGCCGCATCATCTTTACTGTCATATCCGATCAGAAGATCAGGGTCTTTTTCTCCTTTTGGAATCTTTGAAAGCACATGGCTCAAAAGATCCGGTCCAAGCTTGGCAGTACAGCCGCCTCCCCTGCAAAATGTGATTTCTTCTGTCATTCTCTCTCCTTATACCTGTACTTCTTCTGCGATTCTGCGGACCGCTTCGACTGCCGCAGATACCTCCTCTTCTGTATTATAATAAGAAAAACTGAATCTTACCATCCCCTGTTTTTCCGTATGAAAATATGCATGCATCAGCGGTGCACAGTGTGCTCCTGCTCTGGTTATAATTCCATATTCCTCCTGCAGCCAGTCACTGATCTGGGACGAATCCTCATTTCCAATGTTCAGTGCTACAATAGGGCATCGAACATTTTCTTCCAAAAAATCTCCGTAGATTTTCACTCCTGGGATCTGTCTGACCGCTTCATAAAAAAGTGTCATCAACCGGTGTTCTTTTTCATAGATCTGCCGCTGTCCGATCCGCTCTATCTCCTGTACTGCTGCCAGAAGTCCTGCAATTCCATGTCCGTTAAGCGTTCCGGCTTCCAGATGTTCCGGATATTCTTCCGGCTGCTTTTTCAGAAAACTGTACACTCCGGTTCCGCCACTTTTCCATGGTTGAACAGAAATGCCTTGTCTTACATACAGTCCTCCGGTTCCCTGCGGTCCCATCAGGCTCTTATGTCCTGTAAAACAAAGTACATCGATCTGCATCTTCTCTACATCTATGTTCAGCACTCCTGCCGTCTGTGATGCATCCACCACCAGCAGCAATCCATAGGCTTTTGCAAGCTTTCCCATCCGTTCCAGATCTGTTACATTTCCAGTCAGATTAGACGCATGTGTGCAGACAATTGCTTTTGTTTCCGGACGAATCGCTTTTTCAATTTTCGAAAAATCCACCGTGCCATTCCTTCCACTTGCTGCAACAGTCAATGCAACACATTCTTCCTGCTGCGCATACAAAGGCCGCAGAACGGAATTATGCTCCAGCTCGGTGGTGATCACATGGTCTCCCGGAACAAACAGACCATGAATCGCCAGATTGAGACTTTCTGTAGAATTTCCGGTAAAAATAAGTCGGGAAGGATCTGTTCCGCCAAACAGCCTGGTCAGATGAACCCTCGCATCATAAATGATCCTTGATGCCTGAAGTGCTGCACTTCCAGCTCCCCTGCCAGAATTACCCATACTGCCCATGGCAGCAACAACCGCCTCTGCGACTGCTTCCGGTTTCTGCATCGTTGTTGCTGCATTGTCCAGATAAATCATACCGTTCCCCTGTTCTATATTTCTTCCAATAATACAACAATGGTTCCGCCACAGACCATACCTTCTTCTTCCGCATTGTCTGTGCTCATCCGTATCTGCCTCTTTTCACAAGCCGCATGTGGGATCTGCTCCCGCAGCTTATAAAAATGTTCTCTGCAGGCTGTGATCACTTCAGCCTCTGCACAGCCTCCGCCGATGGTTCCCGTAATCTGGTTCATGGAAGTCACCACCATCTGCGTACCTGCGCTTCGAGGTGCGCTTCCATGTTTTTCTATGATCGTACATAGCACTCTCTGCTCTCCCGGCTCCGGCGTTCGACTTAATATCTCCAGCACCTGTTCATCCAGTGCGGTCTCCTTTGACTGCTCACTTCTCACCTTTACAATCTCACTGATCACAGACAATGCGATCTCTGCCGGAGTCTGTGCTCCGATGGACAATCCGATGGGTGCATGGAGCGATTCTGCCAGTTCTTCTGAAAAACCTTCCTGCACCAAATCCTTTTTCATCAGAAACGACCGTTTTCTGGAACCCATCATGCCCACATAAGCATGCGGCTTTTTCAGGATCTCCAGCAGGCAGTCTCTGTCAAACCGATGACCTCTGGTCATGCAGACAAAATAATTGTCACTGCTGTCCGGAATCTGCTGCAGCAGTTCTCTGTAATCTCCACAGAATACCTGATCCGCGCCCTCTCTTTTGGCAGTCTCTGCAAACAGCGGCCGATCTTCCAATACTGTGATCTCAAAATCCAGAAGTCCAGCCATCTTAACCAATGCCTGTGACACATGTCCGCCTCCGCAGATAATAAGCTTTGACTGATTTCCCAGTGGTTGAAGAAATACTTCCTGACCGTTGATCTTCATGAGCCCTTTTCCCTGCAGGTTTTTTTCATTTTCCCCTGTAAAAAAAGTTCCCTTCTGTATCTGGATCGTACCATCTTCCACATATGCTTTTTCACCTGCAGCTGCTCCCTCTGTCACCGTGGCAAGCAATGCATTCTTAGACCGGTCCCGATCTCTTACACAGGCATATATCTGTTCCATCTTATCCATTTACATATCTACAGACCGCTTCCAGCACACTTCCGCCGATACTGCTGGCTTTATCCGAAATCGTAAAACAATTGGCAAGCTCGCTTTCTCTTGGATCAATGTCTGCGATCTTAAATCCTTTCTGAAAATGATATCCCTCACGGATCAGTCCCCGGAGCACTCCCGGAATTGTCGCCTCTACCGATACAAATCTTCCGGAAAATACACCCTCCGGAGACATCTGTTCATAGATTCTTGCAATCTCTTCCCCTTTTTGCACCACATCCCCGATCTGATGAAGGTTCTTCATATATCCTTCTGCCGCTGCATGAATGACCCTCTCTTTTGTGTAGCCTCCAATATTACCGGGAATTCCAGTATTCGCAAGTGCAGATCCAGTCTCCAGAATCCGTGCCAGATTATGTCCACGCATGGATTCCACCACCAGATGCACATCTTTTCCAGCCACAAATCCCGGTCCGATCCCAATGACCAACGGTGCCATCTCTTTATATGTCCCCAGATTCTTCTTGGCAATGATCGCATCCACCACGACATCCGGCTTTAAGACTTCTATTGATCGTCCATCCGGATCCACCAGAAGCGGTATACGTCCTCTTTGAAGCACTTCTTCCACCGCCTGCTTTTTGGCTGTGTAGATTCTCTCAGCAGTGACTCCTTCCACGGTTGCCGTTCCCTCATAGACAGCTTCGCAGAAAGAGACCTGTCGTCGGATCGCTGCCGGTTCTGCTGTCTCCAGGATCAGCACCTGATACCCCGCCCGAAATAGACGATGTACGATTCCAGTCGCCAGGTCTCCTCCGCCACGGCAGATAATAAGTATCTCTTTATTCATATAGCCTCTTTCATTCCTCCAGTGTGTGAAACATAAGTCCCTGATCTGTCTTTTCAGACAGCAGAACATGAAAATGCCCCTGGTAATCCATGTTCTTCAGTTTTTCCTCATATGCCTGCCAAATCCACTGAAGCATCTGTTTATCTGCTTTCATATCTCCTGAGATTCCAAGTGCAGATGTCATATGTTCAAACCGAAAGACCACATCCTTACATGGCTTTCCCAGATCCCATGATCCAAGCACCAGAATCACATCGGTCGTCCCCTCAGGAATCACCGGTTCCTGTTCTGACGGATACTTCAGCGCATAATGTTTCGCTCCATCTGCTTCTATTAAAGCATAATCCACCTGCTTCATCAAGTCATGAAGCATCTGTTCCGGCAATGATTGCATTTTTGCAGAATTTTCCGGGCAGACAGATCCTGCCATACAGTATCCTGTCTTTTTTATTTTTTCCATAACAGCAAAAGAATCGCAGGAGAGATCTGTATCCGGTTCCACCAGCATATGGGTAGTGGTACTCACCAGCACAGACGCGCCCTTCCTGCGATATTCTTCTGCCAGTCGATGGATCAGGGTGGTCTTGCCACCCGCTCCAATGACTGCAATGATTTTATTTTTCATCTTCAATATCCCACATTTTACGAACCGGACTCGATCCCTTCGGCAAAATTATATTCAGAAAGATTGCTGCCAGAGAACACGGTACGATTCCGGATCCACCAAAAATCAGCTGTATATAATACGGCAGCTGAGCAGTTGCTCCACTGGTTGCACCAAGACCGTATCCAAGTCCGATAGCCACAGAGATGATCGTGATCTCACGACTTCCAATTGGCTCTTTCGTGATCAGCTGAATACCAGAGATCAGGATTGATGCAAACATCATAACTGCCGCACCACCCAGCACGGACTGTGGCATCACAGACATGACCGCACCGATCTTCGGACAGAATCCACAGAGTATCAGGAAGATCGCACCCATGGAGATTGCAAACCGGTTCACTACCTTCGTCATGGATACCAGGCCTACATTCTGTGAAAAGGAAGTGTTTGGCAGCACACCAAACAGTGCTGCAAAGGAAGAACCAAGTCCATCACAGATCACGCCGCCGGACAGTTCAGAATCTGTTGCTTCCCGATCCATACCGCCTTCGATACAGGCCGAGATATCGCCAACTGTCTCAATTGCAGTGACAATGAACATAATTCCGATTGGAATGATCGCATTTGCCTGGAATACAATCTTCATATCAGCCAGTGCGCCGAATCCGATAAAACTTGGGACAGCGATCCATGCTGCATTTTTGATCTGTTCAAAATTAACGACCCAGGAATAGGTATATTCTGCTCCATCTGCATTGATTCCTACTGTAGGAAGAACCAGCGTCATGATCACAGCCACCACATAGCCTGCCAGAATACCAAACAAAATAGCTGCGGAAGAAAGTACACTGTCCTGCGGAGCAAAATGCTTCAGTAAAATAATCACGATCAGAACAACGAATCCAAGGAACAGATTCGGCAAAGAGCCATAATCTGCTTTACCGCTTCCGCCACAGAAATAGTTGATTCCCACTCCCAGAAGAGAAAGGCCGATAGCAATTACCACCGAACCGGTCACAATAGCCGGAAAAAATCTACGAAGCGGTTTCAGGAACATTCCGAGAACACCTTCAAAAATACCGCCTACAATACAGGCTCCCATGATCGCACTATAAGCAAGGATACCACCGCCGCAGGCAGCAACCGTATTATTCAGGACGCCAAGGAAACCAGACGATGTTCCCATAACGATCGGCACTTTACCTCCTACCGGTCCAATGGAAAACATCTGAACCAGTGTCACAATACCTGCCATGATCATAGCATTCTGTAAAAGTGCTGTGCGAAGTGCTCCATAACCGGCATCTGCTGTCAGTCCGCAGAGTCCCATCACGATGATCAGCGGAGTCAGATTTCCGATAAACATCGCCATTACATGCTGCAATCCCAGCGGAATCGCCTGCGCAAGCGGGATTCTTCCCTCAAATTCATAAGGAGTTGAAATTTTTTTCATAAAATAAAGCCTCCAAAACTTTTGTATATTGATAATCAAACCGACTAATATTTTACGGATTTCCACTTCCCTGGTCAATCCTGCTACTGTCTATTTTTTCTACTGAATTTTTATTAGATACACTTATATATTGTAGTAATTCATCACTTATGCTACAATCGTCATGAATCATGGAAACTGTATCTTAAAGGAATAACTATTTTATGAATAAACGTAATTACCAAAAGGAGCTGGATCAGGTGCTTGATCAGCTCTGTACAGATAAAGAAGAAACCGCGCCTACATTGCTGCTCCATAGCTGCTGCGCCCCTTGCAGCAGTTATGTACTGGAATACCTGTCCAGGTATTTCAGGATCACAGTTCTTTATTACAATCCTAATATTTATCCGGAGAGTGAATATCACAACCGAGTACAGGAACAGATGCGACTGATCCGGGAACTTCCCACCCGTTATCCAGTGGATTTTCTGGAGGGTGATTATATTCCAGCCGATTTTTATCACTGTGCAAAAGGAATGGAAGAGATCCCAGAAGGCGGCAAACGGTGCTTCGCCTGCTACCGCCTCAGACTTACAGAAGCAGTCCGCACGGCAAAAGAAAAGGGCTGTGACTATGTTGCCACAACCCTGTCGATCAGTCCGCTGAAGAATGCGGAAAAACTCAATGAAATCGGGGAAGAATTAGCAGAACAGTACGGTGTTCGCTGGCTTCCCAATGATTTTAAAAAACGTAACGGCTACAAACGTTCCACAGAATTGTCCAAAGAGTACGATCTGTACCGTCAGGACTATTGTGGATGCATCTTCTCCTATCGGGAGCGTCACCCGGAAGCACCCGTCTGAGATTTTATACGTTATCTGGTTGGAAGAATCTCCAGCCAATATCCGTCCGGATCCTGGATAAAATAGATTCCCATAGCCGGATTTTCAAAGCAGATACAGCCCATCTCTTTATGGTGGGCATGTGCTGCCTCATAATCATCCACGCGGAATGCCAGATGGAATTCACAGTCACCCAGATCATATGGTCTGTCCATATCTCTCATCCAGGTCAGCTCCAGTTCAAAATCACTCTCGTCATTTTTAAGATAAGTGATAATATAAGAACCATCTTCTGCCTCAATACGACGGCACTCTTTAAGTCCCAGTGCTTTCTCATAAAATGCCTCAGATCTTGCCAGATCTGCCACATTGTAATTCTCATGAATCATCTGAAATTTCATATCTTACACATTCCTTTCTTCCATATAGATGTCCCAGCCCTGCATATCCGCAGGCACCGATGCGGTAAAATAAACCTCTTCTCCACTGACCGGATGGGTAAATGCAAGTTTCCAGGAATGCAGAAGCGGTCGCCCTTCCCTGGTTGCCGCCGGGTTATACAGGAAATCCCCCACCAACGGATGTCCGATCGACTGCATATGCACCCGGATCTGATGGGTTCTGCCTGTCTCCAGCTGACATTTTACCAGTGTCTGATCCGTTCTTGCTTCCAGCACTTCGTAATGGGTCACTGCCCGTTCTCCGTGTGTTTTGTCAACGCAGCGCTCAATGACGGATTCGGATTTTCGCCCGATGGGCAGATCAATGGTTCCACTCTCTGTCAGTTTTCCTGACACTATTGCCAGATAGGTACGGTGGATCTTCCGCTCCTTCATCTGCTCATAGAGGATTGCCGAACTGTATACATTTTTTGCAAGAATTAAAAGTCCTGTGGTTCCGCCATCCAGCCGATTTACACACCGGAATGGAAAATAATCATTCCTCTGCCGGCACAACCAGCTCACCCCATTAGCCAGAGTATTTTCAAAATGATTAACAGACGGATGCACCGGCAGATTGCCCGGCTTGTTGATGACCATCAGATCTTCATCTTCATATATAATAGAAAATTCCTGCCGGACCGGCACAATGGTACTGGTATCCTGCTCTTGCGGCAATGTCAGTTCCACCACGTCTCCTGCCTGCAGCGGATCTCTGAAATAAAGTTTCTCTCCATTGTTCAAAAGGCTGCCCTCATGATTCTTTATCACAGACAGAACCTGCTTGGAACAGCCCTTTTCTCTTAACCAATCAATGAGTCGTTTTCCTTCCTGGGACTTATCCACCGTCCAGGTCAAATGACGTTCCATTAATCCACAAGTACCTTCTCAATTTCCACCACATACATGGTGTGATAATCCTTTTGCGGATACCATTTCGTATCACACTCTTTATCAATAAATCCCGCCGGATCCAGTGGCTGTGCAAACAGCTTTCTACATACCATGACTGTGTTTGCCTCTTCAAAATACGGAGTTACACCTTCATGTTCTACATGAAGTCCTGATTTACTGATCTTATCCTCATCCCGACCTGATACGGTTCCCAGATAAGACAATGTCTTTCTGTGCTCCTCACCCAGAATGGACAGGGAGAACGTATCTGTCCCATCAATAAATTCCTTGGTATATCTCTGCGGTCTGATGAACACATAGGCCACCGGTTTTCCCCACATGATGCCAACACCGCCCCAGGAAGCCGTCATGGTATTGACTTTTCCATCCTTTTCAGCAGTTACCAGCATCCATTCCTTCCCGATCATATGAAATGGATTCTTTGTAAGCTCTTCTGGTTTGATCTCTTTTTTCATGTTTGTCTCTCCTCTCGTATGATCAGCGGATACGCTCCGGGAAACCTACTTTTTTCTGTACCTTACGCAGTGTCTTATTGGCTACATATCCGGCCTTTTCCGCATTTTCCTTGATGATCCGGTCAATGTAATCTTTGTTCTTCTCCAGATCTGCGAAACGGTCCTGTAATGGTTTCAGAACACTGACAACAGACTCACCGACTGCCAGTTTGAAGTCACCATAACCTTTTCCATCAAATTCTTTGACAACTTCTTCCGGAGTCTTGCCCGTACATGCACTGTAAATATCGATCAGGTTACGGATGCCCGGCTGTTCTTCCCGGTACAGGATCTGCCCTTCAGAATCAGTCACTGCCCGTTTGCATTTACGGATAATGGTATCCGGATCATCCATCAGATAGATCGATGCGTTCGGATTCTCATCTGACTTGGACATCTTTCGGCTCGGATCCTGAAGGCTCATGATCTTGGCTCCTACTTTACCGATATATGCCTCCGGAATCGTAAATACATCTCCATAGATACCATTGAAACGCTGTGCAATATCTCTGGTCAGCTCCAGATGCTGCATCTGATCAATACCAACCGGAACCACATCCGCCTGATACAACAGAATATCTGCAGCCATCAGTACTGGATATGTAAAGAGACCTGCGTTGATATTGTCTGCATGTTTTGCAGACTTATCTTTAAACTGCGTCATACGGTTCAGTTCTCCCATATAGGTAAAGCAGTTCAGGATCCATGCCAGCTCTGCGTGACCGGATACATGGGACTGGTAATACAGACAGTTCTTCTCCGGGTCAATACCTGCCGCAATGTAGATCATCAGCAGTGTCCGGGCACGTTTCCGAAGAGTTGCCGGATCCTGTCTGACCGTGATGGAATGCATATCCACCACACTGTAGAAGCACTCATACTCGTCACAGAGTCCCACCCAGTTTTTCAGTGCTCCAAGATAATTTCCAAGAGTCAGATTTCCTGTTGCCTGCATGCCGCTGAACAGCACTTTCTTTCCATTTAACATAATTTCATATCTCCTTCTATTTCACAACTGTGTATTTGTAAATTCATCAGATAGCCAGTAATCTGCAGGCAATCTGAAAATATACGATCAGACTGCATGCATCTACGATGGTTGAGATCAACGGAGCCGCCATGATCGCCGGATCCAGATGAAGGATCTGTGCCAGGATCGGCAATGTACATCCAATGGTCTTCGCCAGAATAATGGTCACGACCAGACTCACCACAACCGTGATACACACCATCGTCTCTCCCGGATATTGAACCATCAGCCTTATAAAATTCAGTGATGCCAGGATAATGCCAACCACCACTGCCACGCGGATCTCTTTCCAGACAATTTTCAGAATATCTTTCGGCTCCACATCTCCAATCGTCATGGCACGGATCACCGTAGTACTGGATTGACTTCCTGCATTTCCTCCCGTACCTGTCAGCATAGGTACAAAGCTTACAAGCAGCGGTAATGCTGCAAATGCAGTCTCATAATGGGTCAGAATACTTCCTGTGATCATGGAACTGAGCATCAGTACCGTCAGCCAGACGATCCGGTTCCTCGCCAGTTCAAGGATACCTGTCTTCAGATAAGGCTTGTCACTGGGGAGCATAGCTGCCATCTTCTCAATATCCTCGGTAGCCTCCTCTTCCATGACATCCACCACGTCATCGACTGTAACGATTCCTACCAGACGATCCTCGTGATCCACTACCGGCAGACACATCAGGTCATACTTGTTGAACAGATCCACAACTTCTTCCTGATCTTCTGTAGTCACCGCCTTGATCACATTTTCATCCATAATGTCCTGAATCTTCATATCATAAGGATTCATCAGAAGATCCTTGATCGTCACCACACCTTCCAGCCTTCGCTGGGCGTCCGTGACAAAACAGGTATATATGGTCTCCTTATCCACACCATGAGCACGAATATAGGCAAAGGCCTGCTCCACATTCATGTATTTTTTCAGGCCGATATACTCTGCCGTCATAATACTTCCAGCACTGTTTTCCGGGTATTTCAAGAACTGGTTGATCAGTGATCTGGTCTCCGGGCCTGCGGTACGCATAACTCGCTTTACAACAGTAGCCGGAAGCTCCTCCAGCATGTCCACGGCATCATCCACGAACAGGTCTTCAATGATCTTGGCAAGCTCCGCATCTGTGATGCTGTTAATAATGTGTTCCTGCACATCCGGTTCCAGAAATGCAAACACATCTGCCGCCAGCTCCTTGGGCAGCATACGGAATACCATGACCTTCGGATTATCCTCCTGTTCTCCCAGAAATTCTGCAATATCCGCTTCATTCATCTCAGAAAGACGGGCCCGCAGCAGTCGGAATTTTCGCTCTTGTATATATTGCATCAATTCTTCTGCATCATATTGTTCCATAGATCCCATCCTCTCATTCGGAAAAGAAAGAGCCGAACACGAATTCCGGCTCTTTTATTCTTCATTTTATCTATATTATCAGGCTTTGTCAACCTACCAAAAAGACCAGACAATCCTCATCGGTTCTCGTCTGGTCTTATCAATCATATTATGTTAAATCTTCCCCTGCTGACGCATCTTTCTTCTATGGATCAGCCGGTACCGTCTGGGTGTTACCCCGTAACGCATCTTAAACTGACGATGAAAATAACTCTGATTCTCATAGCCTACATTCAAGGCGATTTCTTCCACCGGAAGGTTCGTCTCCAGCAAAAGCACTGCTGCTTTTTCAAATCTGCGCTTCATCAGAAGTTCCTGGAATGTACTTCCCGTACCTTCCTTGATCAACTTACTCAGTGATGGCAATGCCAGATGGTAGTCCTCAGCGATCTTGCCGAGTCTTGCAGTCCGGTACTGGATCTCTATGTATTTCAGAGTTTCCTGAATGATCTCATCCTTATAATTCTCCACAGGATCATGCTCCTCCCGGTCCATCTGTTCCGCCAGATATAAAAAGAGCAGCCCCATAGTATACTGGCTGATCTCCTCGCTGGCTCCGTTGCCGTCCATAATGGATTCTATCAGATTTTCCATGAGGTTTTCCAGGGCATGCCGACCTTTGATATGAAAGATCAGATACTGCGGCTTTCTGGTATTCCGCCTGAGCATCTCCACCAGAAAATCCATGATCTTATTCTGTTTTTTCAACATCTGAAATGGCTTTTCAAAAAATTCCGGTACCGCAATGATATTAATTCCAATATTCTCTTCACCGGACTCCACCACACAGTGCTCCACATACTGGTTCATCACAAGAAGGTCTCCCTCTTCCAGGAGCACTTTCTCCTCACCAAATCTATGTGTAAATGTACCCTTATACGCATACATCAGTTCAATGTAACCATGTCGGTGCAGTGGAACATTTCTTTCATTGTCATACAGCCTGACCGCTGCACTCTGACGACCGGTTAAATAATCCCGTCTGTTGACCACCTGAACAACATCTTCATCCTGTCCATACTTTTCCTGAATATACTGACGCTCTTCTATGGCCTGTTCTTGTAAAGTTCTGATTATCTGCTCATCCACAATGATGTCACCCCCAAGTCTGTTCTGTGAGACTTTTAATCAGTATAAACATATATGGTTGTAGTATAACAAAAAGGCCGGTTTCTTTTAAGGTTCTCATTTAGCAGAATTACTAACCTAAATTTCCCATAAATTTCAGATTTAGAGCAGTTGCACAAATACAATAGCTTCTTCTGATGGTTGATCCGTATTCTCTTATCTGGCTGCACAATTGGATGCAGTTCCCGTCAGGATCTCAAGTCCATGCTCCAGAGACGGTAAAATGTACTCCAAAGATTCTTTTACTGCTTTTGGACTTCCCGGAAGATTAATGATCAACGTATGTTTCCGGATACCAGCAGCTGCACGGCTCAGCATGGCTCTGGGTGTGATCGTCATACTGTATGCCCGGATAGCTTCCGGAATCCCCGGCACCGCCCGTTCTGTAATATCCATGGTTGCCTCCGGCATACAATCTCTGGGTGAAAATCCTGTTCCTCCTGTAGTCACAAGGAGTTCTGCCAACCCTTCATCTGCAATACGACTCATTTCCTGTGCCAGCATTTCTCTGTCATCCGGCAAAAGGATCGTATGAACCACCTGATAACCATTCTCCTCCAGGATCTTCCGGATCGTCGGTCCACTTACATCCTCCCGTTCTCCTGCATAGCCAGAATCACTGGCTGTCAGGATCGCCGCTCTCAAGGGACGCTTTTCAACCATGATCTCATCTCCCTCCGAGATCATACCACCCCTTAGAACCTTTGCAAAAATCCCTTCTCTTGGCATGATACAATCACCCATAAGCCGAAAAATCTCACATCCATTGTGGCATTGCTTGCCAATCTGCGTCACTTCCAGCAGCACCTCTGAGCATGCAAGCCTTGTTCCCACCGGAAGATGTCTCAGATCAATTCCCTGAATGATCAGATTTTCGCCAAAAGCACCTTCATCCACCGGTGCTCCTTTTTTTCTGAATTCTTCTATTTTCTCATAAGAGAGCAGGCTGACCTGTCGATGCCATTTTCCTGCATGCGCATCATGTTCAATTCCCCAGCCTTCGATCAATCTGGCAGAATGCACATTTTTCTTCTGCGTTCCTCTCTCTTCGCTGATATTCACAGCCATAATTTTTCCCATGACCTATGCCTCCTGTCAAATCTCCATATTGATTCTTATGGTACTCCATCTGGCACTTTTAAGCAACTGATTTCCAAATTTGACAGGTTTTCTGACGCTGGGTATAATAAAACAAAATACTTGCAGGAGAATCAAGCATGGGTGAATTTACACATTTTAATCAGCATGGAGATGCCATTATGGTAGACATAAGTAAAAAGGCAGAAACCGCAAGAGAAGCCATCGCCGAAGGACGCATCTCCATGAATCAGGAATGTTTTGATCAGTTAAAAGCAGGAAGCATAGGAAAAGGTGATGTGCTGGGTGTTGCCAGAATTGCCGGCATCATGGGAGCAAAAAAGACTTCGGAGCTGATCCCTCTCTGCCATCTTCTAAGTCTGACAAAAGCAGAGATCGATTTTGAGCTGGAAGATGAGACTTGTTCTGTCCGTACCATCTGTACAGTGCGAACGACCGGGAAGACTGGTGTGGAGATGGAAGCTCTGACCGGAGTACAGATTGCTCTTCTGACCATCTATGATATGTGTAAAGCAGTCGATAAGGGAATGGAAATGAATGGTATCCACCTTTGTCAGAAAAGCGGTGGAAAAAGCGGTATTTATATAAGAAAGGCAAAACAAGAAGTATGAAAGATCAGTTCGGAAGAACCATCGACTATATGAGGATCTCGATCACTGACCGATGCAATCTTCGCTGTCGCTATTGCATGCCGGAAAGGATCGAATGGCTTCCAAAGGAAGAATTATTGTCTCTGGAAGAGATTGCAGAAATCTGCCGGCTTGCTTCTTCTCTTGGTATCCGCAAGATCAAAATAACCGGAGGCGAGCCTCTTGTCCGAAACGGCTGTGACCGTCTGATCGGTATGATCAGTCAGATTCCAGGCATTGATCAGGTATCGCTGACGACCAATGGTATCCTTCTTGCCGACTATGCAGAAAGCCTCCGCCGCCAGGGACTTCACGCTGTCAATGTCAGCCTGGATGCTCTTGACCCGGATATCTATGCTCAGATCACCGGATATCACAAGCTTCCACAGGTACTGGACGGGCTTCATGCCATGGAGCAGCAACAGATTCCAACCAAGATCAATGTCGTTCTCCAACGAGGTGTCAATGAGACTGAATGCCTTGCTCTGGCAGAGTTGGCCAGACACCATGCTTTTGATGTCCGTTTTATCGAGCTGATGCCGATTGGTCACGGAAAGCAGCTGACCTGTGTCTCTAATACAGAAGTATTCCAGAAATTATCTGATCATTATGGCACACTGCTTCCAGACCCGGATACACACGGAAATGGTCCCGCACGTTACTATACTGTAGAAGGGTTTCAGGGAAGCATTGGTTTCATCAGTGCTATTCATGGAAAATTCTGTAATAGCTGCAACCGGATCCGGCTGACTGCTACGGGTGACCTCAAGCCCTGCCTGTGTTATCAGGAACGCATCTCTGTCAAAGATGCACTCAGAAGCGGTGACACGAAAGAAGCTCAGAAATTGCTGGCTCAGGCTATTTTTCAAAAACCTGCCGCCCATTGCTTTGAAACTCTTTCCTCCATCACAGAAGACGCCGAAATGTCACGCATTGGCGGCTGATACAATACAATTATCTCAATACCATCACATCCGCAGGATCCACGTGCAGCCACAGGCTCTCCTGTGGATGTTCTTTTTCACAAAACGTCCTCCAGAATTCTTTTGTCGTCTCCACACGGATCCTGTTAAAATGATTTCTGTTGCTTTCTTCCGACTGCTCTGCATGTTCCGGCATCACCATGATCACCGTTGAAAATACATCATCGATCACTTTCTCGATCCGACACCGGAATGTATTTTCCGGATGTATCTTTGCCTCGGTCTCACTGACCGGATATATATAGTGACTCCGCACACCTACATAACAGATTTCTCCTGCCTTCGTCTCTGTACAGGTCAGATACTCTCCCCAGTCTCTTACATAGACCATTTTTTTCACATCCGCTTCTGCAAAATGCGCTCTTGCAAAATTCTTACATCCAGACAGCACAGCTGCCGCTTTCGACTCTGGCGCCTCAAATAACTGTCTGACCGAAATGACCGGACTGGAAGTGCCTTGATCCATCACACATGCTTTATCACAGATGCGATAGATCTCGTCCCTGCTGTGCGACACAAACAATGCCGGACCTGAGAATTGCCGCAACACCTCCAGAAGCTCCTGTTCCAGATTCCACCTGAGATATTCATCCAGTGCCGAAAACGGTTCATCCAGCATCAGTATGTCCGGCTCAGACAAGAAGATACGCGCCAGAGCAACTCTCTGCTGCTGACCGCCTGACAGCTGTGAAGGCCGGTGCTTCTCAAGCCCGGTCAGTTCAAATCTGGCAAGCATTTCCCGGACTTTTGTTCTGGCTTTTGTTCTGTCCTTTTCTCCGGACAGCAGTCCAGCCATCAGATTCTGCTCCACCGTCATATTCGGAAACAGGGCATAATTCTGAAACAGCAATCCCACATGACGTTCCTGTGGACGAAGATTTATTTTATTCTTGGAATCATAAAATACCTTCCCATTCAGTTCAATATATCCTTCATCCGGCTTTTCGATCCCTGCAATGCACCGGAGTGTCATACTCTTACCACATCCCGAAGCTCCCAGTATGCCTGTCACACCTTCTGATGCTTCAAATTGTGTCTTCAACGTAAAATGATTCAGTTTTTTACAAATATCTACCCGTAATGCCATCGTTTCTACTTCCCACTTGTCGATTTACCAGAAGAACATTCTTTTTTCTCCAGAAGATTGACCAGCAAAAGAACAACTGCCGAGATCGCCACATTTACCAGTACCCACCGAAATGCCAACGTATCATTATTAGTTCTCCACAGTTGATAGACGGTTGTTGAGATCGTTGCCGTCTTTCCCGGTGTGTAACCAGCTACCATACTGGTTGCTCCATACTCTCCCAGTGCCCGTGCAAATGCCAGGACCGCACCTGCCAGGATTCCCTGTCTGCAGGCCGGCATGCGAATGTGCCAGAAAATATAAGTATTCGACAATCCAAGCGTCTGACCTGCATATGCCAGAGTCTGATCAAAGCTTTCAAAGGCTCCTCGGGCAGTCCGGTACATCAACGGAAATGCGACGATCGATGCTGCAAAGATGCCTGCATACCAGGTCATCACAAGCTTTGTATCAAAGATCTGAAGAAACCAGGCTCCCAGCAATCTACGCGGCCCCAGGATCATCAGCAGAAAATATCCGACAACCGTAGGTGGAAGAACCAGCGGAAGAGTCAGCACCACATCCAGAATTCCCTTCACTGCAGGCGGAAGCTTTGCAATATAATAAGCTGCAAAGATCCCCGTAAAAAACACAAATATACTGGAAACCAATGCGATCCGAAGAGAATTATATAACGGGAACCAATCCATAAGCCCCTCCTGCTTTCTTTATTTTACAGCTGTAAATCCAACCTCTTCAAACACCTTCATGCAGTCATCTGTTTTCAGATAATCAAGGAAGGCTTCTGCTGCAGCTTGATTTTCAGAAATATTCAGAACTGCTGCCGGATAGATTACCTGCTTGCACATGGTATCGTCTGCCTTAGCCACCACCGGAAGGCCTGCTGAATATGCATCCGTGGCATAGATAATACCGGCATCCGCTGCTGCTTCGGATACCTGTGTCGTAACTTCCTTCACATTGGATCCATATGTGATCTTATTCTCCTGTTCAAGCTGATCCAGTATTCCAAGATTGGTGAGGATCTCTTCTGAATACTGTCCTACCGGTACGTCCTCATTGCCCAATGCCAGAAGAGAAAGCTTGTCGGTTCCAAGATCCGCAAAGCTCTCTATCCCTTTCGGATTTCCGTCCGGAACAGCCAGTACAACCTTATTCTCCAGCAGATTTATACGGGTTCCTTCAAGCACATAATCAAGACCTTCTGTGTTCACTTCCGGATCTGCATCCTTATCCAGCTGATTCATCTGTTTCTGAGCTGCGGATATAAATACATCACAGTCTGCACCTTCCTGAATCTGCGTCTTCAAAGTTCCCGAAGAATCAAAATTAAATACCAGTGTCACATTCGGCGCCACTTCTTTATACATTTCCTGAATCTCGGTCAGTGTCTCTGTCATGGATGCTGCTGCAAATACATTTAAAGTCACCTCTGCTGCCTCAGCATTTTCCTTCGTCTCTGTTGCTTGAGATGTTCCGCATCCAGCCAAAGGCAAAACCATGAAACACATAGTCACACACGCAAATACTTTTCTCAATTTCATCATTCTGGTTCTCATCTTTCATTATAAACAGTTTCCAAACCCACAGTTCGGGTAATGGCAGGGCTTACACCCAAGGCAGAATCCGCCATTTCCCATGTGCGACAGCTGCTTTTTCGTCACTTCCACTCCTGCAGCAACGCTGGGCAGAACCAGATCAAACACTGTCGCTTTCGCATACATCACACAGCCCGGCAATCCCATCACTGGTGTTCCATCCTCAAAATAAGCCAGCAAAAACATGGCACCCGGTAGAACCGGTGCCCCATAAGACACGATCCTTGCTCCTGTATTTTTGATTGCTCCCGGTGTCCTGTCATCCGGATCTACACTCATCCCACCAGTACAGAGGATCATATCCGCCCCGTCCTCTTTCAGCTTTAAGATAGCCTCGGTGATCTTGTCCATATTATCATCACACAGAATATGTCCGCAGACTTCGATCCCATATGCTGACAGTTTCTCCACGATCACTGGTGTAAATGTATCTTCAATCCTTCCATAATAGACCTCATTGCCTGTTGTAACAATACCTGCTTTCATAGATCTGAACGAAGTCAGAGACACCAACGGCTCTGTTCCTGCCACAGTTCTGACCTGCTCCATCTTATCTTTCGCAATAACAAGCGGAATCACACGGGTTCCCAGAAGCCGGTCGCCTTTTTTCACAGCTGTATGTGAATGTCTGGTGGCGATCATGATCTCATTGATCTCGTTGATCGCATCCAGACGCGCTACATCCACCCGAAACAATCCATCGCAGTCAGCAATCAACTCGATCTTCCCTTCTTTTACTTCTGTTGGATGCATGTTTGCATTTTCACATATCTCACAGAGAATCTGTGCTGCTTCATTTTCATGAAGCATGCTCTCATCCTTCTCCCAGACATAGAGATGATCCTTTCCCAGCGACAACAGCACCGGAATATCTTCCTCTGTAACAATATGCCCCTTCCGAAATGCGGTATCCTTTGTCACGTCCTTCACAATTCTTGTAATATCATGACAAAGAACATGTCCCACGGCATCAACTGTGTTTATACATTTCATATTGCTTCTCCTCTTCTTTTACGCTGTCATATCTGTCTCCTAGTTTATCATAGCTATTGTAAACTTTCACTCTTTTTTTCCGTACTTGCTTTTTCGGACATATCCCACTACAATAAGATTACAGGGATTTTGATCCCAACAGTTGTTACACCAAAATTCTATGATTTCAGAGGAGATTTTCCATGATCGCACTTCAGATTGCCGATATCCGGCATTTCATGAAAAAATTACTATTAAGTGAATCCTTTGACCGGTTCCTTCTTCTGGAAGGAAGTATTACTACTTTTTGTACCTTTCATATGGATGGGCAGCTTCAGAAAGCTTATTATACCGGCGAAGAGCAGGAACAGATCGATGACCGTTCGCTGGCTTACTGGGGGGAGATCCGTCCCTTCTGTTTTGAGCTGATCAAAGGAAAACGAACCCCTTTGGCATTTCGTTTTACCTTCCAGCTGTCTGCTTCCAATACAGAAAAGCTGCTCCATCAGACCGGCGTAGCCATCCCGCCTGAGCAGATCCGCGGCCTACTGCTGAATATCCGCTACGATGGAAGGACACTCCAATGCACCACCGGAACCTCACTCACCGTGTTCACCATGGATAAAACCCTCGACCAGGCCTGGGACAGCATGATTCAAAAATTCCTCCATCAGCAGGAAATCCCATTCGAGCTGATGTAAAAATTCGAGGAACCGTACATGAGAACGAGCAGCGGAATCATATGAGCTCGTATGCAGTGAATAAGAACAGCCATGCATGATTTATACGCCTTATTCGGACATAAATGTCCGCCTAATTCGTACAAATCATGCATGGCTGTCTTCTTCAATGTATACAGCGCAGCATATTGATTCCACTGCCCGTTCTCATGTACGGCTGTTCAAATATATCAGTTCAGATTTACTTTGTCAGCAGCATCATAATCTCATTGCTGCGGTTCACGAACTTGGTCATTGCTTCCGGTGAAAGCGGCTGATGACTGATCATTGCCAGATCGTAGAGCTGCTCGCAGATCATATTACTGTGCTCTCCTTCCGGATTCTCGAACAGGTATTTTACCAGTGCATTATTGGCATTGAGTACCAGTGTAGTCGTGGTTCCGAACATAGACGGATCCATTCCGTACATATTGTACATCTTCATCATATCCTGCATCCGGCGATTTTCTTCGGAGAGTGTGACCATAGAAGAAACATTTACATTCTTCAGCTTCTCTACCTTAACCTCCAGCTTGTCATTGTTCAATGCTTTTCTGAACAGGGCTGTCAGTGCATCGGTCTCACCCTTCAGTTCTTCTTCAGATACCTCTTCCTTCATGGAATCTGTTACATCTGCATCAATACGCTGGAATTTAACCTTCTCATTCTTAGCTTCCAGATGGCTGATAAACGGATTATCAATGTTATCCTTCAGAACAACTGCGTTCATCTTCTGCTCACGGAACATATTGATATACTGGCTCTGCTGTACCACATCGGTCACATAGTAGATCGTTGTCTTCGGAGCTTCCTTCTCTTCACCGTCAGCCTTTTCATCTGCCTTCTCTTCCGTCTTTTCTTCTGCCTTGTCAGTTTCTGCTTCTCCGTCAGCCGGTTTCTGTGCTTCCAGGTACTCGTTCATAGTAGTATATTTACCATCCAGATCCTTGAACAGCACATACTCCATCATACGCTCACAGAACTTCTCATCCTTGATGCAGCCAAATTTTATGAACGGACTGATATCATCCCAGTATTTCTCATAATTCTCACGGTCAGTCTTGCACATACCGCTTAATTTGTCTGCTACTTTCTTGGTGATGTAATCAGAGATCTTCTTTACAAATCCATCATTCTGCAATGCACTTCTTGATACATTCAGTGGAAGATCCGGACAGTCAATGACACCTTTGAGCAGCATCAGGAACTCCGGAATTACTTCCTTGATATTGTCAGCAATAAACACCTGATTGTTATAAAGCTTGATCGTTCCTTCAATAGACTCATACTCCATATTGATCTTCGGGAAGTACAGGATACCTTTCAGGTTAAACGGATAGTCCATATTCAGATGGATCCAGAACAAAGGCTCCTTGTAATCCATAAATACTTTCCGGTAAAATTCTTTATAATCTTCATCACTGCACTCGTTCGGATGTTTTGTCCACAGCGGATGCGGATCACTTAAAGATACCGGTCTCTTGTTGATCTTTACCTGCTCCTTGGCCGGAGAGATTTCTTTGGTCTCCTTGGTTCCGTCCTCATTCTCAATCTCTTCCGTCTTGGCATCCACATGGATATGCTCAACAACTACATCATCCTCTGTCAGTTCACTCTCATCGATGGTCTCATACTCCTGCGGTGCATTTTCCTTTGCAAGGAAAATCTCCACTGGCATGAAAGAACAATACTTACTGATGACTTCGCGGGCGCGGTATTCATTAGCAAATTCCAGACTGTCCTCGTTCAGGAACAGGGTAATCTCTGTACCTACTTCTGTCCGCTTACCGGTCTCCATGGAATACTCAGTTCCACCGTCACACTCCCAGTGTACCGGTTCAGCTCCCTCTTTATAGGAAAGCGTATCAATATGAACCTCATCTGCTACCATAAATGCAGAATAGAATCCCAGACCAAAATGTCCGATGATCTGATCCTCGTTCGTCTTATCCTTATACTGTGCAAGGAAATCGGTTGCGCCGGAAAATGCGATCTGATTGATATATTCTTCAACCTCATCTGCCGTCATGCCAAGACCGTTATCAATAAATTTCAAAGTCTTTTCATCCGGATTCACAAGTACCTGTACCTGGGCTTTATATTTCTCAGGCAGAGTGTACTCTCCCATCATATCCAGCTTCTTCAGCTTTGTGATTGCATCACATCCGTTGGAAATCAGCTCACGGAAGAAAATATCATGGTCTGAATACAACCATTTCTTAATAATCGGGAAAATATTGTCACTGTTAATGGAAAGTGATCCATGTCTTTCGCTCATGCTATACACTGCCTTTCTTTCTCAAAATACAGCCATTCACCTTATAAATGACTGTTCTATCTATGCGTTAACAGTACTATAATCCCAACTTATGTAAATGTCAAGAAAATTTTAGCACTCATTGTGAGTGAGTGCTAATAATTTACAATATTTTTATAATTACTGTCCCCAGCGCAGATCCTGGTCTTTCATGCTGACTTTGGTATCTGCAGGAATCGAACTGGTGATAAACACGTTACTGCCGATAACGGAATTCTTTCCGACAACGGTTTCACCACCAAGAATGGATGCCCCGGAATAAATCGTCACATCATCCTCAATGGTCGGATGACGCCGAACATCCCGCAGCTTCTGTCCTCCTCTTGTGGACAGTGCACCAAGAGTCACACCCTGATAGATCTTTACACGATCACCGATGACCGTTGTCTCTCCAACTACCACACCAGTACCATGGTCGATAAAGAAATATTTTCCAATGGTTGCTCCCGGATGGATGTCAATACCTGTGATGCTATGGGCATATTCGGTCATGATACGCGGGATCAGCGGCACTTCCAGCAGGAACAGCTCATGAGCCAGACGATTGACGGTAATCGCAAACATACCCGGATAAGACAGGATGATCTCATCTCTGTATTTTGCAGCCGGGTCTCCCTGAAAAGCTGCCTCCAGATCGGTCTCCAGCATAGCACGGACATCTGGAATCTTCTTCAGGAATGTAACCGTATCTTTTTCTGCCTGTTCGGTTAATTTTTCTACATCATTTTCTTCTTTTGCTGTGTATTTCAATGCCAGCAGGATCTGTTTATTCAGATGATAAGCCACATCTTCGATCGTCACTGTAGAATTGCTTTTAATGTTATATATTTTATAAGAGCGATCTCTGTAATATCCTGGATAGACGATTTTTAACAGATCCTCAACAATAGCGATGATTTCCTCTTTGCTTGGCTGGTTGAACAGATCCATTTTATCAATGTTTCTTCCAGTTCCATAATCATCCAGAATGCTTTTTGTAATCTGACTGATTTCATGTTCAATAATGTTTTTCATAACAGCCTCCTGTTGTTCTTTTTTTTAGTATATGAATCAGCGCCTGCGGCTGCTTACTCTTTTTTCTGTGTCTGCAACTTTTGTTCTTCCAGTCGGTCAAGGACCCACTCCCGGATCAGCTGGTAAATAAATGCAAATACCGGTACCCCAATGACCATTCCAACGATTCCAAATACTCCGCCGAATAACAAAATCGCAAACAATACCCAGAAACTGCTCAAATTCGTAGTGTTTCCAAGGATCTTCGGTCCCAGAATATTTCCGTCAAACTGCTGAAGGATAATAACAAAAATAACAAAATACACACATTGAATCGGGCTGACCATCAGAATCAGGATCGCACTGGGGATTGCTCCGATAAACGGTCCGAAGAAAGGAATGATGTTCGTCACTCCTATCACCACACTGACCAGTACCGCATAAGGCATATTGGTACAGGCTGTGAACACCATACAGATCACACCAATGATCAGGGAATCCAGTAATTTTCCTTTAATAAATCCACCCAGATAATCATTCAGAATATGAAGTTCTCGGATCACCCAGTCTGCCCTCTGTTCTACTGGCTTTCCGTTCTTTTTAGGCGGATACTCCTTATATGGAAGCAATGCGTGAATCACCAGCTTTGTCTGTCTGCGGAATATCTTTCGACTATTTAATAAATACACCGCTACGATCAGACCAATACCAAGATTTTTCACCATAGTCACCATGGTCCACAGACTGGCAGACACACCGCTGATGATATTGTTAATATTCGGCAACAGATGCACCTTTGCAAAATTCTGCACGCTCTCCATAATGTCTGCAGAATACTGCTCCACATAACTTAACATAACCGGATTGTCCTGCACAAGCTTTTCGATCCAGTCGCTGACCGTCTGTATGTATCCAGGCATGGCTTCTACCAGGAGCAGAATACTGTTGATCACCTGCGGAACCAGCATAGCTACCAATGCATAGATAATCAGACAGAACAACAGCAGGCTCAAAAGAATGGAAATCCCTTTAAAAAATTTCCGGTACTTTTCTGCTGTCTTCTCCGGTTTTTTATCCAGAGCTGCCAAATCTGCCAGATGCCGTTCAAACCAGGTACACACCGGTGATAGCAGATAGGCAATTACCCCTCCATAAATAAACGGCATCAGGATCTTGATCACTATCCCAATATATTTTCGCAGATCATCAAATCGGAATACCACGAAAAAAAACAATATACACATGGCAACCGTTAAAAATACTGCGGCACCTTTATAGAAATAATCTTTCCATTTTTCGTCCATATATGACCACCTTTCTCCAGTCCTGCAAAACAAATGCCGGAACCGTACTATTGTTTATTATAGTACAGTCCCGGCAATTTTGAAAGTCATTTTCACAGTATGAATTTGTCTTTACAGTTTCTTTACAACTTTTTACAGATTTGTATATCCCATCAATGACTCATCCACTTCTCTTGCGACGTCTCTTCCTTCACGGATCGCACGAACGACCAGTGACTGACCCATATGCATATCGCCTGCGGTGAAGACATTTTTTACATTGGTGGCATGTTTGCCCGGCTCGGTGGCTACATTGGTTCTTCCATCCACATTAACACCGAATGCCTTCGTCACATATTCCTGACTTCCCAGAAAACCTGCGGCGATCAGCACCAGATCCACATCCAGAAGGAACTCGCTTCCTTCAACTGGCACCATCATCATACGTCCGGTCTTCTCGTCCTTTTTGCTCTCAAGCTTGACGATCTTCGCCTGCTTCACATTACCATTCTTGTCCTTGATAAATTCCTGAACAGTGGTCTGATAGATCCGAGGATCATGACCAAATTTGGCAATAGCCTCCTGCTGACCATAATCGGTCTTGCAGACTCTCGGCCAGATAGGCCACGGATTGTTCTCTGCTCTGGTATCCGGAAGCTTCGGCATCATCTCCAGCTGTGTCACAGATTTGCAGCCCAGACGGATCGAAGTACCTACACAATCATTTCCGGTATCACCACCGCCAATGACAAGTACATTCTTCCCTTCTGCCGGAATGAATTTCTTATCTGCAAAATTGGAATCCAGAAGACTCTTGGTGGTAGCCGTCAGGAAATCCACCGCAAAATAGATACCCTTGGCATCACGGCCCGGAGCTTTGATATCTCTTGGATTGGCAGCTCCGCAGCACAGAACCACTCTGTCATACTCTTTCAGAAGCTGCTCTGCCTTCACATCCACACCTACATTGCAGTTGGTCACAAAGGTCACGCCTTCTTCCTTCATGATGTTGATCTTTCTCTCAACAATATGCTTTTCCAGCTTCATGTTGGGAATTCCGTACATGAGCAGTCCGCCCACACGGTCGCGGCGCTCGTAAACAGTGACAGAATGTCCTCTGCGGTTCAGCTGATCGGCTGTTGCCAGACCGGAAGGTCCGCTTCCGATGACTGCTACTTTCTTCCCGCTACGGACCTTCGGTGGTCTTGCATGGGCATAGCCCATCTTATATGCATTTTCAATAATAGCCAGCTCATTACTTTTGGTTCCTACCGGATCACCATTCAGATTACAGGTACAGGCAGCCTCGCAGAGTCCCGGACACACACGGCCGGTGAACTCCGGGAAGTTGCTGGTACTGGACAGACGGTAATATGCTTCCTCCCAGTTGCCCAGATATACTAGATCATTCCATTCAGGCACCAGGTTCTGCAGCGGACAGCCGGACATCATACCGCCCAGCATCTGTCCTGCCTGGCAGAACGGAACACCACATGCCATACATCTGGCTCCCTGTTTCTGTTGTTCCTCGTGGGACAGCGGTGTATGAAATTCATTAAAATGTTTGATTCTCTCTAACGGCGCTTCTGCTTTTGCATTTTTGCGCTCATATTCCAAAAAGCCTGTTGGTTTTCCCATTTGCCTGTACCTCCTAACCTCTCTTGATCGCGTAGAATGCTTCGATCTGTGCCTGCTCAGTATTCATACCTTTTTCTTCCATCTGAACGATCAGACTTAACATCTTCTTGTAATCATTCGGAATGATCTTCTTGAATTTCGGCAGATACTGTTCAAAGTTATCGAGGATCAGGTTACCTTTTTCAGAGTTGGTGTAAGCCACATGCTCCTGGATCATATCTTTGAGTTCCTGCACATCATATTTATTGGTGACTTCTTCCAGCGTTATCATGGATTTATTCACCTTCATGTACAAGTCACAATCTTCATCCAGCACATAAGCCACACCGCCGCTCATACCGGCTGCAAAATTTTTGCCGACTTTTCCAAGGATGACCACGCATCCACCGGTCATGTACTCACATCCATGATCGCCGGTACCTTCTACCACTGCATGTGCTCCTGAGTTTCTGACGCAGAAACGCTCACCTGCCACACCGTTAATATAGGCTTTACCACTGGTAGCTCCATACAGTGCCACATTACCGATGATGATATTCTCATCTTCCTTATAGGTAATTCCCTTCGGAGGATACACGATCAGTTTACCACCGGAAAGTCCTTTTCCGAAGTAGTCATTGGAATCTCCTACGAGCTCCAGTGTCAGTCCTTTCGGGATAAATGCGCCAAAGCTCTGTCCTCCGGCACCGGTACATTTTACAGTAAAGGTATCCTCCGGCAGTCCTTCCGGATAATGGCTGGTGATCTCAGAACCAAACATGGTACCAAACGCACGATTGGTATTTCTTACATCCAGCTCAATACTTCTCTTCTGGCCTTTTTCCAGCGCAGATTTGAATTCTTTAATAAGGACCTTCTCATCCAGAGTCTTTTCCAGTTCAAAGTTATATACCTGTTTTGGATCAAAGATCACTTTCTGACCTTTTCCTGCAAACGGGTTATCAAGAATCCGGCTAAAGTCAATGGTTGCCTGTCTTCCGGTTCTGTCCTCTTTGACACAAAGCATATCTGAACGGCCTACCAGTTCATCAATGGTACGGATTCCCAGTTTTGCCATGTATTCACGCAGCTCTTCTGCGATAAATTTCATGAAATTTACTACATATTCCGGTTTTCCACGGAATCTCTTACGAAGCTCCGGATTCTGAGTTGCAACGCCCACCGGACAGGTATCCAGGTTGCAGACACGCATCATGACACATCCCATGGTTACCAGCGGAGCAGTTGCAAAGCCAAATTCCTCTGCTCCCAGCATGGCTGCGATGGCTACGTCACGACCACTCATAAGTTTACCATCTGTCTCGATGCGAACTTTATTCCTCAGACCATTCATCAGCAGAGTCTGATGAGTCTCGGTAAGACCAAGCTCCCACGGAAGTCCCGCATTGTGAATGGAGCTTGCCGGAGCTGCACCGGTACCTCCATCATAACCAGAGATCAGGATAACCTGTGCACCTGCTTTTGCTACACCAGCTGCTACCGTACCAACACCAGCTTCAGATACCAGTTTTACAGAGATACGTGCCTTCGGGTTTGCATTTTTCAGGTCGTAGATCAGCTGTGCCAGATCCTCGATGGAGTAAATATCATGATGAGGCGGCGGAGAGATCAGGCTCACACCTGGTGTGGACAGACGGGTCTTTGCGATCCACGGATAGACTTTTCCACCCGGCAGATGTCCGCCCTCTCCTGGTTTTGCACCCTGAGCCATCTTGATCTGGATCTCCTGTGCACTTACCAGATATCTGGAAGTAACACCAAAACGTCCACTTGCCACCTGCTTGATCGCAGAGCATTTATTCAATCCATCCGATCCGACAGTCAGACGTTCAATACTCTCACCGCCCTCACCGGTATTGGATTTACCATGGAGCTGGTTCATGGCAATAGCCAGACACTCATGGGCTTCCTGAGAAATAGATCCATAGGACATGGCACCAGTCTTAAAACGGGTCACGATGGACTCTACGCTCTCTACTTCCTCCAGAGGAATTCCCTTCTTCGGATATTTGAAATCCAGAAGGGTTCTGAGCTGTCCATGATTGTTTTCACCATCTACTAAAGAGGTATACTGCTTGAACAGATTATAGTTGCCTTCTCTGGTTGACTGCTGCAGAAGGGAAATGGTTCTTGGGTTATAAAGGTGTTCCTCCCCACCGCTTCTCTCCTTATGAAGACCCAGACTGTTCAGTGCAGTGCTGGTGGTCAGTCCCAGAGGATCGAATGCAGAGGAGTGCATCAGCTCTACCTGCTCACCGATCTCTTTAAGACCGATACCACCGATCCGGCTGACGGTGTTGGTGAAATACCGGTCAACTACTTCTTTATTGATACCGATGGCTTCAAAGATCTTGGAACCCAGATAAGACTGGATCGTGGAAATACCCATCTTGGAAGCAATCTTTACAATACCGTTGATGACTGCCTGATCATAGTCAGCCACCGCTGCATAATAATCTTTATTCAAAATCTTCTTGTCGATCAGTTCATGAATGCTCTCATGTGCCAGATACGGGTTGACTGCGCAGGCACCATAGCCCAGCAGGGTTGCAAAATGATGCACCTCTCTTGGTTCACCGGACTCCAGAATGATGGACACGGATGTTCTCTTCTTGGTCCGTACCAGATGCTGCTGGAGAGCGGATACCGCCAGCAGAGACGGGATTGCTACATGGTTCTCATCCACACCGCGGTCAGACAGGATCAGAATGTTCACGCCATCACGGTATGCACGGTCAGCTTCCACAAACAGTCGGTCAATCGCTTTTTCCAGACTGGTATTCTTATAATAGGTAATTGGCAGGACTTCTACCTTAAAGCCCGGCTCTTTCATATTTTTAATCTTCAGAAGATCTGTCTCTGTCAGGATCGGATTGTTGATCCTCATCACACAGCAGTTCTCCTGTTTTGCTTCCAGAAGATTGCCAGCCTTTCCAACATAAATGGTGGTAGAGGTTACGATCTTCTCACGGATCGCATCGATTGGCGGGTTGGTTACCTGTGCAAACAGCTGCTTAAAATAATTGAACAGCGGCTGATGATGCTCAGACAATACAGCCAGAGGTACATCAATACCCATGGCAGAAGTTGCCTCACTTCCATTAGATGCCATGCTCATAATGGAATTTCTCACATCTTCATAATTGTAGCCGAATGCTTTCTGCAGTCTTGCACGTTCTTCCGGAGTATACTCCTCGATCCGCTGATTCGGGATCTTCAGGTCGGACAGATTTACAAGGTTGTGATCCAGCCACTCACCATAAGGCTGACGGTTTGCATAATATTCTTTCAGTTCATCATCATCAATAATTTTTCCCTGTTTGGTATCAACCAGCAGCATTTTACCTGGATGAAGACGCTCTTTTTCTACAATTCTGGACGGATCAATATCCAGCACACCTACCTCAGATGACAGGATCAGCTGATCATCGGTAGTTACATAGTATCTGGAAGGACGAAGTCCGTTTCTGTCGAGAACTGCTCCCATCACATCTCCATCTGTGAACAGGATGGAAGCCGGACCGTCCCACGGCTCCATCATGGTTGCGTAATACTGATAGAAATCCTTTTTCTTCTGAGACATGGTACGGTTATTCAGCCACGGCTCCGGTATCAGGATCATCACTGCCAACGCCAGATCCATACCACTCATAACCAGGAACTCCAGCGTATTATCCAGCATAGCGGAGTCAGAACCGGAAGCACTGATAACCGGAAGGATCTTGTGGAATTCTCCCTTCAGATGCTCAGATTCTACGGTCTCCTCACGGGCCAGCATCTTATCTGCATTACCTTTGATGGTGTTGATCTCACCATTATGTACCAGGAAGCGATACGGATGTGCACGCTCCCAGCTTGGCATTGTGTTGGTGGAGAAACGGGAGTGGACCAGTGCAATGGCACTCTCATAATCCGGACTCTGCAGATCCTGGAAGAAGGAACGAAGCTGTCCTACCAGGAACATACCTTTGTAGATCAAAGTACGGCTGGAACAGGATACCACATAAGTATCTTCGATAGACTGCTCAAATACTCGTCTTGCAATATAGAGCTTCCGGTCAAAATCCAGTCCCTTTTCCACATCCTCCGGCTTCTGGATAAATGCCTGCATGATGCTTGGCATCTTCTCCAGTGCTTTGCTTCCCAGCACCTTCGGATTGGTGGTCACTTCTCTCCAGCCAAGGAAGTTCATGCCTTCCTTCTCCACGATGATCTCAAACATCTTCTTTGCCTGATTGCGTTTCAGTTCATCCTGCGGCAGGAAAAACATTCCAATCCCATATTCTCTCTCTCCACCAAGCTCAATTCCAAGCTTTGCACATTCTTTGGAGAAGAATTTGTGGGAAATCTGAACCATGATACCTACACCGTCTCCGGTCTTTCCTTCTGCATCTTTACCTGCACGATGTTCCAGGTTCTCCACGATGCTTAAGGCATCTTCCACGGTCTTATGTGACTTGATTCCTTTGATGTTGACCACTGCTCCGATACCACAGTTATCGTGTTCAAAGCTCGGATCATACATTCCCTGCTGTTCTGGACATTCCTGACTTCTTTGTTCCTTCATAAGCTATACCTTTCTCTTTGTATCTCTTGTTTTGTTTGCGATTTTTATAAAGTGTACACCCATTCGTTTCTGTTGTAAATCTATTTTTTCTTTTAATCGTCTGATTATTTGAAAATTATATTTTTTATCTAATATTATTTCTTAATTATAGATGTTTTCAACTGTATATAATTATATCCGCACAATTTAAAATATCTTTTCCAGAAATTCCATAAATTTTTTAGTCAAAAAAGAACTGATTTTACTCAGTTCTTTTTATTTTCTAAATTATCATGAATTTTTAACATAAATTATTTGTTGTTTTCTTATTAGCTGATGTTTTCAGAATTGAAATGACAGGGCAGTCAGAACGATAATCGCCATGTTAGCAGCCATATGAGCCATGATCGGTGCTTTCAACGTAGCAAAGCGTTCCATGACCCATCCAAGATAAAGGCCGCAAAATGCTGCATAGACTCCTTGTACCAGATTGCCATGAAAAACTCCAAAGAAAATGGCACTCCAAAGAATTGCAGTCCACGGTTTCATCAGATCCCGAAGCCGCGTAAACACCAGTCCCCGTATGAGCAGTTCCTCTGCTACCGGTGCGATCAGACCCGTACAGATCAGTTTCTGTACAAAGGTTCCGGAGTTCAGCGTTTCACTTGTCTGCGCATAAGAATCTGACCATTCTGCAAGCCCAGACAGGCTTATCAGTTTATTGCCCACCAACGCCACACAAATGCCTCCCAGCATAACAAGCATCCATGCACCTGCTCCAAACCGCGGTGCCTCTTTCTTCTGTCCCTGCTCATGCCCGCATCGCCCCTTCACATCCTCCCGGTAGATCCAGCCAAATACCAGTATCGACAGAATCCCACCAACACTCAGGCGAAGCAATGGATCATCAGGGAAGAGACCGATATATAAAACCAGCCCCTGTATCACCTGATACAGGGGCATGGGATATATCGCACGCCACAGATAATATACATTCAGTTTTGTACGATCAACGTTCATCTTACATCTTCTCCGGTGCTTCAAATCCAAGCATATCAATGCAGGTCTCCAGTACCCGTCTGGTCAGCAGAAGAAGGCTGATCCATGAAGATTGTGCTTCCATATCATCTGTTGCAAGGATCTTGGTCTCATGATAGAACTTATTGAAAGCATTGGCAAGATCATAAATATAAGCACAGATCTTATGAGGTGCGCACTCTTCAAATGCCGTTTCCATCACGCTGTTGAATTTGGACAGCTCCAGCTGCAGTGCTTTCTCACTGTCGCTTCTGCCTGCTCCGATCTTTCCTTCGCCCGCCTTCTTGCCGGACTCCTCATGTTTTCTCAGGATGGATTTGATTCTTACAATCGTATACAGGATGTAAGGACCAGTATTTCCTTCTGAAGAAGTGAAACGCTCCACATCAAAAATATAATCCTTGGAAGCCTGATTGGACAAATCTCCGTATTTGACTGCAGACAGACCTACGATCTTCGCGGTCTCCTCTGCTTCTTTCTCCTCCATAGGACGACTTTCCTGGATCTTCTTGAGCATCTCCTCGTTGATATCCTTTAACAGATATTCCAGACGCATGACGCCACCATCTCTGGTCTTGAACGGTTTACCGTCTTTTCCATTCATGGTACCGAAGCCTAAGAATTTCAGTTCAGTCTTATCCGTTACCAGTCCGCATTTTCTTGCACAGCGGAATACCTGGATAAAGTGCATTTCCTGACGTTTATCTACCACATAGATGATCTCATCCGGGTTGTAGAGCTTCATACGCTCTACAATCGTAGCCAGATCCGTGGTCGTATACAAAGAAGCTCCATCAGATTTGAGCAGCATGCAAGGCGGTACTTCCTTGGTGTCTGTATCTTCCTTCACATCAACGACCAGCGCATTATCACTCACATAAGCATATCCGCCATCTTTCATCTTCTGTACCATATCCGGAATATATGGCTGTGCATCAGACTCGCCCTTCCACAGATCAAAATCCACTTTCAGGTTTGCATAATTACGCTTCAGGTCTGTGACAGACACATTTAAAATATGCTTCAGAAGAGCCTGATAGCCTCTTCTTCCATGCTGCAGCTCATAAGTTGCCTGCATGGCAGCCTCTTTATACGCTTCATCCTGCTTGGATTTTCCACTGGCTGTCGGATATATTTCCTCCAGTTCAGAGATGGTAAACGGTGCTTCTGCCGGATACTCTCCCTCATATGCCTCATCAAAATATACCAGCTCCGGTTTTCTCTCGCGAAGCTCGGTAATGATCAGTCCCATCTGCAGACCCCAGTCTCCCAGATGCACGTCGCCGATCACTTTATGTCCTGCAAAGCGGGCAATCCTCTTCACGCTCTCACCAATGATCGCAGACCGAAGATGTCCTACATGCAGCGGCTTTGCCACATTAGGTCCGCCGTAATCGATCATAATGGTCTTCGGATTCTCTGCTTTTTCACAGCCCATCCGTTCATCCTTCTCCATACCATTCAGATACTGGCTCAGGTACTCGTTGTTCACTTTCATATTGATGAATCCCGGATTCACCGCCTGGACTTCTCCAAACACCTCAGATCCCTGCATAGCTTCCACAACTGCATTGGCGATCATAATCGGTGCCTTGTGGTACTCTTTGGCTGCCGCCATGGCACCATTACACTGATACTCGCACAGATCCGGTCGATTGGACAGACTGACACGGGCATATTTCTCATCATAACCTGCTTCAGCAAAAGCTTTTGCAACCTCTGCGGATAACAGATCCAGCATTTTCTTCATCTACTTTGTCCTCCTTATTTGTTTACATCACTCTTGGTATATTCCATTTATAATGACTTGCCAGCAGACGGATCACAACCACGATCATAGCTCCTGTAAACATGGCATATCCTCTTGGCATTGCACATAAAAGTCCCAGATAACAGATCGCGCCCACTAAGGATGCACAGGCATATACATGCTTTCTGAGCACCGCAGGCATGATCCCTGCCAGCACATCCCTGAACATTCCGCCGCCCACACCCGTGAGCATTCCCAGAAAGATCACAAAAGCATGATAGTCCCCATATCCACTGTCAATGGCCGTATTGGCTCCTGCCACCGTAAACAGCCCAAGGCCGATGGCATCTGTAAAGTTCAGGATCCACTGAAACCGTTCTCCATGAAGCTCCTCATCAGATCCCTTATAGAGCCAGGCAACCAGCGCACACACTGCCAGCGATGACAGAATTGCCAGCGGCAGGACCATTGGACTGGAAAACATGGCAGGCGGCACGATCCCCAGTGTCATATCCCTGATAAAACCGCCTCCGGCTGCCGTTACGATCCCCAGAAACACGATACCAAATAGATCCATTTTCCGTTCAATGGCAAGCATGGCTCCAGAGATGGCAAATGCGACGGTTCCCATTATCTCTGCTATTAATTGTATATTCATTGTACACCTCGAAACTTAATTAAGTATAGGGAAAATGGTGATATTTGTCAAGCCAGATGAACCTGTACCATACATGTTTCAGGCTTGCAGGACTGGTCACGCTTGTGTAAAATAGAGACATTACATGTACGAACACTAAGAGGAGGACACCTATGTTAAAACTTGGTTCCCATGTGGGAATGAGCGGCAGAAAAATGATGCTGGGATCCGTGGAGGAAGCACTGTCCTATGGAGCAAACACCTTTATGATCTATACCGGCGCACCCCAGAATACCCGCCGCAAGGATATCAGTGAATTAAATATTGACGCTGCCTGGAAGCTCATGGAGGCAAATGATATCCATGAATTTGTCATCCATGCACCTTATATCATCAATCTTGGAAATACTATAAACCCGGACACTTACCAACTTGCCACTGATTTTCTCCGGCTGGAGCTGACCCGCGCTGATGCCTGTAGAAGTAATATCATGGTTCTTCATCCCGGTGCGCACGTAGGGGCCGGTGTGGAAGCCGGTATTGCGTCTGTTGTCAAAGGACTGAATGAAGTGCTTACCGATGATACCAGCTGTCTGGTCGCGCTTGAAACCATGGCCGGAAAAGGCACTGAGATCGGACGCACTTTTGAAGAACTGGCTCAGATCTATGATGGTGTGGTGAAAAAAGACCGTCTCCGGGTCTGCTTTGATACCTGCCACACTCACGATGCCGGATATGACATTATCAACAACTTTGACAGTGTAATTGATACCTTTGACCACATTCTCGGCAAAGATCAGATTGCTGTCTTCCACATCAATGACAGTAAAAATCCATGTGGAGCCCACAAGGATCGACATGAAAACCTCGGAAAAGGGTACATCGGATTTGATGCACTATCCTATATAGTACATCATCCGGATTTTTATGATGTACCGAAGATCCTTGAGACCCCATGGATTCCCATTGATGGCGACAAGAAGAACACCCGGGCTCCCTACAAGGAGGAGATTGCCCTGTTACGCGGAGACTCCTGATACTTTCATCTACTTTTTTCTCTTACACAATCTTGCAATGGTGGAGACAACCTTCTCCATCTGCAGTGGCTTTGGCAGGTGTGCATTCATACCTGCCTCCAGACACTGCTTCACGTCCTCATCAAAAACATGGGCTGTCATGGCAATGATCGGAATGGCCTTTGCATCCTGCCGGTTTGTAGAACGAATAACTCTTGTGGCCGTATATCCATCTATCTTCGGCATCATAATATCCATCAGGATCGCATCATAAGTTCCCTGGGGACGGGATGCAAATGCATCTATAGCCTGCTGCCCGTCACGAACCACCTGAACCGTTGCTCCTTCATCATTTAACAGCCTTGCCGCAATCTCTGCATTCAGTTCATTATCTTCCGCAAGGAGAAGATGGAGACCTCTGATTGAGGCTTCTCCCGTAGCAGCTTCTGGCTGCACAACCTTTTCTTTTTCTGCGATCTTGAACGGAAGAACAACCACGAATGTAGATCCTTTTCCTTCCTGGCTGGTCACTTGAATGGTTCCATTCATCTCATCTATCAGTCTTTTCACAATTGCCATCCCCAGACCTATTCCATGGTAGACACTTCTTGCATCAGAATGTTCCTGGACAAATGGTTCATAAATATGCTCCAGAAAATTCTCACTCATTCCAATTCCCGTATCAGAGATCACCCATCTGTAATGCACCATCTCATCTGTTGTTCCAAGATAATCCAGATGCGTAATGACTTTTCCACCTATTCGATTATATTTAATACAATTTCCGTAGATATTCAGGAAAATCTGTCTCACATGAAGCGGACTTCCGTATACATAAGGATACAGGATCTTGTCTGATGCTTTGTCATATTCCAGTGTAATTCCTGCATCCGCTGCCCGCTGTTCTACAATCGTAACCACATCCATCAACAAGGCATTCAGATCCATGGCATCTTGCGCCAGAACTATTTCGTTATTTTCCAGCTTACTCATCTGCAGCATATCATTAATCAACGACAGCAGATGATCCGCAGACACCAGCATTTTCTCTCTGTTCGCATGGAGCAGTTCCAGATCGTCCGGATGAATCTCTTCCATTTTCAACAGACCAATGATTCCATTCAGCGGCGTCCGGATATCATGAGTCATTCTGGCCAGAAAATCTGTCTTGGCTGAATTGGCTTTTGTCTCTCTTTTGACAGATTCTTCCAGCTGAAGATTCTTATTTTTCAATCTCTGCGCATATTCCTGCTGGATCTGAAGTTTCTGCTTCTGATATTTCTTCTCTGTCTGCCATCTTACCATGTTGATAATGATCAGAACAAGCAGATATGTCAAAGCTACAAACAGCATATTCTGAGGCGTCTTGTTGAATACTCCACGCTCAGGCATGTAGGCATAAATATAATAATTCCGGCTCTGTTCCATCAGTCCAAAGCTTCTGCCCCCGGTGTCACCGCCATCTCTGACATGAACAAGCTTCGATCCTTCTGCATGTCTTCTGATGGTCCGCAAAATCTCGTTGTCATCCATGTTGACCCCCACAAGTCTGCTGTCATTGGACGCCACGATCTCTTCACCATTGCTGATCACTATCGTTCCATCATGTTTCACAGAGTATCCAGTCAGAAGCTGCTCCATAGAATTGACAAAAATGCGGCAGTACTCCTTGGTTGTATGGTAAAAGGCAACAAGGATTCCTGACCTGTCCGTTCTTCCCACTGCTGCCAGGTCAATGTGGGAACCATCCTCGCAGTCAACTCTGGATGCATACGTCTTCTCTGGGAAATTCCATACATCCAGAAGTGCTTCCGCATCAATATTTTCGTATAGATCCCAGACATTCCGTTCATCCGTATGATACTCCTGCTCCACTGCTCCCTGTGGGCTCAGCAGCAGAATGCCTGTTACATAACTTTCTTTTGCATAATTTTCCAGCAGTGTCTGATCCGGTTCCTCAAACCCACTCTTTTCCATATCACTGGCGAGATTCCGATTAATATACTCTGCACTTTCCATGATTCGCATCAGGCTCTTGGTCTCTGATGCCAGCTCCATTTTCTGATCATTATTACACTGTTCCTTCACATAATTTACCGTGCTGGAAAGGCGTTGCGCAGCATTGGAAATATCTGCATGAATGCTGATCCAGAATGCCAGACAAAGAAGTATGATTCCTGATACAATTTCCAACGCCCAGATCCTGTATGATAAATATGCAGATGATTTTTTAAGTTTCATCTGTTCGTACCTCCAGATAACAGTCTGTATCTTCCATATATGTTCCGACAATTTCCTTCATCGTGCCATCCTCACGCATTTCTTCGAAAGTCTCTGTCAGCTTCTGCGCCAGTCCACGGTCATCCTTTTTATCAAATGCCACACCAAGTCCCACCACCAGAAGCGGCTCCTCCAGGATCCGATACTCCATATCATAGTCCTTCATAAACTGCTTTACCGCCGTATCATGTGCCGCCACTGCATCTGCATATCCTTTGCTTAAAAATGTGTAGATCAGATCCCGATTCCGTAAAGACAACACCTTTCCAAGCTGCGGGATCCTGGTATCTTCATGTTTCCGAAATAGTTCTTCCGGTTTTGTGGTTGACTGCACAGCCACTGTCTTTCCTTCCAGATCCTGCAGAGAATAAATATCACTGTCCGTCCTCACTGCGATCACCTGATAGCTCGTCATATATGGTCCTGCCCACTGATATTCCTCTTCGCGCCCGTCCATGGAAAAGCTGCCCCAGATGCAGTCGATCTCCCCGGACTCCAACAATTCCTTTTTATCCTCCCAGTTGATCAGCTTGAATTCCGCCTCATATCCCATCCTGTAAAATGCTTCCTTTGCCAGTTCCACATCAATTCCCGTGGGATCCCCATCCGCATTCAAATAGTTAAACGGTGGATAATTGTCACTTCCAACAACAATGACCGGCAGGGATTCCGCTTTCTGTTCCTTTACAACTGTTTGTTCTGCGCACCCCACAGTCAGTATCATAGTCGTGCACACAAGCCCGGCTGTCATCATCTCTTTGATTTTATTTGTTCTTCTCTTCATGTTTGTGATTTTCGGCGAAAAGCCATAGACAGGAAAAAACCAAAAGGAGCACCATAGTCGATAAATCTATAGCGCTCCCATTACCTTTAAGTGTGCAACCAGCCGCCATTTTACAGGCTCTATAGCTTTGCGTCGCAACCTTTCGATTGTTTTGCTGAATATTTATTTTAAAATTTCATAAATTCTAACGCCGTTTTCCTGGTTGTTCAATAATTTTTCATCATTTAGTAAACATGTTTTGTATCAGTCGACAGCTTTTGATAGCAGGCACACGGTAGAGACACGGGTATAAAGATACACTTTTATCTTTTCTTTAGTCATTCTTACCACCTCATAATATCATTTTTTCGGTCAGAGTATGACCGCTAATTATATCTTTTTATCTGGCAATGAAAGTAATCTGTCTATTACCGGATGAATGATTGCTGTCTCTGTAATCTGATTAATGGCACAAAGTTTCTTCCCTGCATCCTTACTGGATGCTCCACAATGATATACCCTCTCTGTTTCTTCACCATAATCAAGTACAATTAATCTGTCGTGACAATCAGGATTAGGCTTAATCCGAATCGGTGGATATTCATTTTGAAAATCCGTCACTAAAGAGTTCGTAAGAAATCCTCTCCCACCTTTTCCATTCTCTGTGAACAAAATGACTTCCACACCATCGTCCTTCTGTGAAAGATGTTGTAATGATTTTGCATTCATATAATCATCCACAACATAGATTGATTTCTTTGCCTGTTGATAGATTTCTATGTAAGCAATGTCAGCTTCTAACTTCTGGCCTTTATAAATAACAAAATTTTTAACATCTTTTTCTGAAATAAAATTTTCACTTAGCTGTTCAACATTCTTTTGAATCAAATCAACCTTTTGGTCTGTTTGTTTCTGTTTATCTATCAGCCCCGCTGTCTGCACCGATACTTCCGTAACTTTAGACGATAGTAATTCCATTTCAGATCTTGTTACAAATTGCTGATTCTGTTTAATATAATGCCGCATTTCTCTAAATGTACGCATAATAAAAATACTTTGTTGTTCAGCTAATTCTCCGCGAAGTACCGTAGTAAGCATATAAATTCCCTGTTCTGTAAACGCAAACGGCATTTTTTTAATATTGGAACCCTGCCTATTGCTCTTTTCGTTCAAAGTCGCAATTTGCGACTTTGAAAATTTCTCTGGTATTTCTTCTTTATTCAGCTGAAACATAAAATCCTCTGGAAATTTGCTAATATTTCGCTTTACCTGCTCATTTAATCGTTTAACTTCATACCCATAAAGTTCTGCTAAATCTTTGTCTAACATTACCTGTTGACCACGAATTATATATACCTTACTACAAATATCATCCGTAGTAATCAATTCTTTTGTTTCTTCCATTATTCCTCCACAATGCTTTCCATTTGCTCCAGTTTCTGCAATGCCTTCATATATGCCATCAATCTTTTATACTGTTCGTCTCCAAGGCTATGAATCTGCTTCAATATCTTAATATCCGACCTAGTAACTTCATAATCCATATCTGCATCTTTATACTCCGGATCAATTCCTTTTCCCGTTAAAAGCTGTTCCGGTGTAATATCCAATGCGTCACATATGGATAACAGACAATCTGCTTTTGGATTTGTCTTTTTCTTTTTCCAGTCACTGATATTGCTAGTTGCAATCCCGGTTCTTCTCGACAGTTCCAACTGGCTCATGTTCTTCTGCTCCATTATGTAAAAAATTCTTTCACTGATAATCATGTGTGTTCCTCCGTTATGCTATATCCGTATTTATCTATTTTGTTTCCGTCTATACGGTCATTCTATCATGCCGCAGCATTTCTTTCAATAGGAATGATAATACTTCTGAATTTCTCAATATTTTCCGTTTTATATAATTCCTTGTACAACTGTTTTATCCTCTTCATACAGCTTCCCTGTTTCATTTGCTTTCTTAGCATACTGATTGAGATTATTACTTATCCGTGCCTGCAAAGATATTACCCGGTTCAAATCAGGCCATTTAGGGATTATTACATACCCGTTTAACGCCATCTTTCTGATATACGCACTCATATTTTGAACTCTGGCTTCCTTCATCCGATCATGCAGTATTTCCACCTCCTCCGGTTTAAATTTCACATAGATTCCTTTTGAATACTCTTTCACTTTGCATTTCCTCCGCCCTTTTTACTTTGTTTTTTAGGAACCACTCTATCGGGGCAATTGATGATTTTCTAAAAATAGGCAATAAAAAAAGCAACCGCTGTTACTCGATTGCCATGCTGTTACTTTAGCGAAACTATATACTCTCAAAAATTTGTTAGTATTGCACAAACAGTTTTGCGAAAAATTCTGTTCATTTTCTATCACAAAATGATAATTGACTTTTTAGAAATAGTTGTTCTCAGATTTTCTACAAAATTAGAAAAAGCCCAAACCGCAAGGGTTTGAGCTCCATTTGTACATTCACATTTTCTGCTTTTGAGTATAAAATCTCCTCTGTTAATATAGAATATTTGTTCGATTTTATCAAGTCTTACGTGCAATTTTTCTCTTTCTTCTTCGACAATTCTTCCCACATACTCTCAACCAATTCACACAGAAACTGCCGATTATCCACATCATCAACCAGAATCATTTTTTTCGCACCATCATACGGCGGTTCCATCTCAGCATCCGGCATCATTTTCACCGCCACCGGAACCGACTTTACCAAAAGTCTGTCATCATATATTCCACCAAAAACCTTTCCATGGTAATAAAGAATGAATTCTCCCATCATTGCCCGACTGCTGATTTCATCCAGTCCTGATAATTGTTCCAGAACAAAGTCCAGATACTCTCTTGTTGATGCCATATCGTCTCCTCCTACCTGCTCACCAGCTTTAAAAATTTCTTTTCATTCATCTGCTCATTCGTAACATACTCCCCATCGCAAAACAGTGCATAAGTCGTGATTGGCGTTGGTGCATTCTGAGCATCTTCCCTACTTTCAATCTTCACAGCCTTGAATGGAATGCCATTCTTCTGAGCGGTTTCTTCCAAGATTGGTACATACTTTGCATTGAAAGGACATTGGTTTGTATAATAAAGAACATAGCCACGTTCATTTATATGAGGGTGTTTTGCACATTCCTTGAACACCGGTGGCTCAGTTTTCTCTTCAAATGGCAGATACCATAGCTGGATTCCATTATCAGCCTCATCACAAGCTTCAAATCCTTTATATTTTAGAAACTTCGGATCGGCCAGAAATGGCTTTTTCCTTGCTGCCGCAAGAATACATAGGCCTTCCTTCCCCTTTTCTTTGCTGTCCTCAATACACTCGGAAAGTAAATCACTTGAATATCCATGACCTTTGAAAGATCCGGACACCCACAAACAATTAATATACATATAACCAGGTGCTTCGATTGGATTCCATGCACACTCCGCAGGTATGTACTCAATAAAGCACTTGCCGCGTTCTACACTCTTAAGAAACACAAGACCTTCATCAAATCTATCCGCAAGCCATGCCTTCTTTGATGATACCTGAATATCTTTATTGTTGGAAATGGCACAGCAAATGTGCTCCTTTTCAAGATTTTCTTTCGTAACTTTAATATATTCCATACCTTTAAGCCTTCCTTATCGGATGTCTGACCACAGTCTTCAGTTTCTCCGGTGCCACCTTCCGCGCATCACTCAGATAAATCTCGTGGTGCATTCTCTGATCCGTTATATCAAGTGTATATCCCTGTTCTTCCATAAATCTGTGCATTGCATCTACCGTAGCAGGCTCATCGTCATACGCTCCGATATGCATACATTGTACACATAAGCCCTCCTCATAGGAAAAAAACTCAACCTTAGAAAAATCCTGTTTTTTCTTTGCCGTAGCTTTCCTGACAGCCCAGTCGAAATCTTCCTTGGTAACAAAATCTGGCAAGCGAATAACAGAGATCCACTTAAAATCTTCCTTACGAGCATAATCAATTCCGGATACTCCGTCTCGCCTGCCGGCTCGGTCGGTTCGCAGCATGGCGTCCCCCGGACGCCGCTCACCCTGCCACCAGAATCCCTCTAATGGCGGCACGACATAATCAAAATATCCATCAATCTGATGATCTTCCTTTTTGCTCATTTTAATCGTAAATGCAATTCCATACAGAAGGCCGATAGCCTGCTTATATTCTCCATCTTCATCATTTGGATTGCCGCTTCCTCTCACTGCTATATAATTCATTTTCGGGACTCTGACAATAGACGGTGTTCCCTTCGGCATATAAAATTCCTTGTATTCCTTTTTATAATCAAACATCATTTTCCTAATCCTCCATAGATTTTTAATGTTTCTTCCGCATTCCTGCGGATAATGTCCCGCACTTCTTCCGGCTCAAGCACCTCTACTTTTGCTCCAAATGTCATAAGCCATGTCACAAGGTTTTCCATATCCGTATAGTCTGCTGAAAAGAGCAGCCTTCCATCGTCTGTTTCTGTAAAGCAGTTCGGTCCAAATTCTTCAACCAGCCGCCACTTCATATTCGGTGTGAAAAGAGCTTTTACCTTTATCCCACCCGGAAATATCTTCTCATTTGACAAATCCGGCATTGGTACATCTCTGCACAGAAATCCACAGTCTGTTTCAACAACACAATCCATACGGTTCAGTTTGAACAGCCTGTAATCTTTACGTTCTAAACACCACCCCCATACATACCAGCTCGACCACTGGAAAACCAGATAATATGGTTCTACCCTTCGGTTGCTCTCTCCGGACGGAGCATAATACTTAAATCGTATGATGCGCCTGTTTTCTATTGCCCTCTGTATTACCTCGATCTTTGGAGCAAGAGAACCCTTATACCATGAAGATAAGTCAATCAGCATAGAGTCTCTTCCACTGATGAACTCTGATGATCCGGTCTGAATTTTCTCCATCAGCTGACTGTAGTATCTGCTTCCGCTCACACTATCAAGGCTCCGCAAACCCGCAAGAATCATCTGCATATCTTTAGAACTCAAAATCGTCCTGTCCATACGATATCCATCCATAATACTAATACCACCGCCGGTACCCTGCGCAGTTTTTATAGGAATACCCGCTTTACAAAGATCTTCAATATCCCGATTTATTGTCCTTCGAGATACCTCAAATCTTTCTGCGAGTTCAGGAGCCGTTGTCTTTTCTTCCTGCAGTAAGATTGACAATATACCGATAAGTCTATCTATTTTCATCGTTTCTTACACTCCATACATATCATATCTAACACAACACGACAACTATATGTCATGTTTATTATATCCACGAAAAATTTTTCTGTATACAATAGAATGCACGCTCCGCAAACATTCTATTGTCATGAACAAAAAGCCTCCGAACATCAGGTTTTATTCCCAATGTCTGAAGGCTCAATAGCATTAGTTAAATTCTCTCTTTCTTATAAGCCGAATCATCCTATGTTTCACTTGGAATCATCTGAAAATATCTCAGTGCCTCTACGATTGCCTCTTCCTTCTCCTTTGGACACTTAGGCTGTCTGGCATCATCCGACTTTGCTTTATTGTAATTCTCACGCTCTATGATTCCATACTTAGCTTTAACCTGTGCAATATACAGATTTGAAACTTTCATTCCATCATAATGCTCTGCCACGTAAGACTTAATCTCCTCATAAGTAGCTTTGCTCTCAGCCGCAGTCAAATCCAGTTCATCCATATCCAGTTTCACATTGATGCTTCGCTTCATGAAGTTTGGACAATAAACATACCGTCTCGACTGTGTTTTCGTTGAGCAACCGAATTGCTTCGCCTTCAAAGTCTTCATAATACACCGGAAATACCAAACCACTAATTCCGATGATGCTCTCACTGCTTTTTATCTGTTTTTTTCTCCAATATTTTTATTGAATTCAGGTAATCTTCTTCCACCGTGCTGAGTGTTCGCGCTTTATATTTTTTATATTCATCCGTTGCTTTATCAACAGCCTGTTTGTGCGATACACTTCCGTTTCCTTGTAAAAGCTGTTCACCGCTCATTGTCAGAATCCTATCTAAATGTTCTGCCCAGTCCCTCATTGTCATAGCCTGTTCTCGTTCTGCCTGACGTTCTGCAAAATCAAGATATCCCGATACCAGCTGTCCCATTGCCCGCAATTCTTTTTCAGATAAATAATTCTTGGCAACTACAGCTTCCTTTAAGGTTGGCTGATTGCCTTTAAAAGTAGTAAGTCCCATAAATTCTTTTTCTGCATCTGCTCTGGTATAAACTACTTCTGCTGCAGTTTGTCCATGAATTGCGTAATGAATTTTGTTTTGCACTTTTTTGAAAAATACAATGGATATTTCCGCTTTCGGGTCATAATCTATGCTCGTTGCATAAATTTCCAGAACCTGACGATAAAATATTTTCTCGGATGCACGAATATCACGGATTCTCTCCAATAATTCCTTGAAATATCCACCGCCACCTAGATTTTTCAAACGATCATCATCAAGTGCAAAACCTTTTCTCATGTATTCTTTTAAAATTCCGGTTGCCCAGATTCTAAACTGTGTTCCTCGCTTTGATTTTACACGATAGCCAACAGAAATAATAACATCAAGATTGTAATAGTCTACATTGTAAACTTTTCCATCAGAAGCAGTTGTTGCAAATTTTGCAACAACTGAATCACGCTGTAATTCACCTTCTGTAAATATATTTTTTATATGTCTGGAAATGGTTGATTTATCTCTCTGAAACAATTCTGCCATCTGATCAATAGACAACCAGACTGTATCACCATCAAAAGTAGTTTCAACTTTCGTCAGGCCATCCTCTGTCGTATAAATAATCATATCTGCTTTTTCTTTGTCCATAAATTAATTTTCCTCCAAAATCAGATACATTATCAACGTAAACGAGTCACTATAGCGAAATCATCATTCCTCATCTTTACCATCTTTAATACGGTAGTAATCATCCATATCCACGCTGAGTTTTACCGTGGTATCTGGTTTTCGTTTGCCCAAAAGGCATACAGTCTCCACATTCCCCTGAACTTTGATTTTATACTGCATAGCGAAAGTGACACTATTAACTTAAGGGTGGGGTAAATACCTTAACCATTTGAAAATTCCTTTTAATGTTACTACTTTACCCTGTCCTCGGCAGGATCAACTGCATACCAATGTTCTGCATTTCGCCTACATTCTAACACAGGTATTCTTTTTGTTACTTCACGTTTCGTGCTTCTATCACTACGAAGAATTTCTCTCCATTCCACTGGTTTATTATAATATTTCATTTTGCCCCCACATTGAGGGCATCCTTCAATATGTATTTTCTCTATGGTCAATCTATTCCCATAACCACTAATTGCAAAATTGAAAAACAAAGGATATCTCGTTTGCTTTTTAGCAATTCTTCTAAGTGTAAAAAAGATTAAAAATAAAAATACAAATATTATAAAAATAATAGAATATTTCTGCATATCTAAACTTATTGTATTTCCATTCATCCCTCTAAAAGAGCAAACTATACTTTTTACTATTTTGGCAAACGGAAATATTCCTACAATTGCAATAATAGTGCTAATCCATGTTAAAACAGCTAAAGTAAATGGACTACGCCATTTTGGTTCTGGATCATAATTTGCCGTCTTTTGCTTCTCTTCCGAGATATTATTGATAATATCTCCTGCTGCAATTTGAGTTTTTCCTGTAAAATTCACTTTTCCATTGAAATTATTTTGCTTATACTCTTCTTTTCTTCTTCTCATATCGTCATCTTCCTTCTCTTTTGCGAAAAAGTATCCTTTCGCCAAAATGTGTATTTCTTATTCCCCAAAGCCTATCCCCTGGGGTAAACCTCCAGTTATATCATCACTCTACGGAAACAGAAACACACATCTATTTTATTCCCAAAATGGCGAAATCCTTTGATTTATTGGGCTTTTCTTGACAGAAGGCAGACTGTTTCCACATGCGGTGAAAGTTTCTTCTTATACTAAATAGCGAAACCGTAGTCTTTTGCGAAAAAGTTCATGCCCCACTTAAGGGGATACCTTTCACCCCACCTTCAAAATCCACATATGTCTTACATTACTTGCAAATAAAATTCGACCTTATGAATATGTGTATTGCTATCCATAATTACTATGTCTTTAGGTACTCCGGTTATTATGTATTTTTCATCAAATACTAACGAAAGATAATATTCTGTCTTTACTTGAACAACCTTAGCTCTTGAGCATTCTGGCATAGTTCTTTGAATAATAGAAAGTGCCTTTCTAAAATCATAACACTCCGCATACCCTATCTCAGATAGCTTTTTACCATTAAGGACTGACAGAACTTTACTACACCATTCACTTTTCGCCCAATCATCCAGATGATAAACATTAATTTTACAATTCTCACATTTATCAGCAAGATATTTTAATAGGACCTCAAATTCTTCATCTGATAATTTTCTGTCAGAAAGAATTTCCTTTTCAATTATTGGTTCTAATTCATCTCTATCACCCTTATTTTTTCTATATTTCTGCAAGTCATTTTTTAAATTTTCATTTTCTTCTAAATCAACTCCTAAAAATGTTTTTCTTAGACCATATTTCACGAAAATATTCTTCAAAACTTTCTTTTTTCTAATTTGCTCTATTATTTCGCTCTTAAATAAGACAAGAAAAGGATCGTTCCTTTTATTAACAGCCATAATATCTATATCAATTCCTTCTGAACTGACATAAATATATATAGGAATTCGAACAAATTTAACATAAACATTTTCTATACTGTCTATGCTTAGGAGTTCATCCGGCTCACTTTTAGTTTTGTCATTATAGATATTCATTTCATCAAGGAAAACTTTATTAACACTATCGATATTTTCTTTAAATATTTCTATATCATTTACTTCGAAGTCGGCATCTAGTTTTTTGTCATTAACATTAACTCTATCAACAAACTGATAATTTTCATGTTCAAGAATGATTTTCCGATTAATAGGATCTAAATAAACATTTTTAACTGTATCTTTCTTCCTTTGTACGGTCCTCAATTCTCGTAATGCTTGTTTCCCTTTAGCCAACAAGCTACATCGATTTGTCGTACAATAAATTACATCTTTTACGCTTAAATCTGCAAGTGTTACTTCTAGTAGCTTTCTATCAATTCCCAATATATTTACTAATTCATCTATTTCTTGAATTCCTTCATTTATTAAACGTAATACTATTTCGTCCAGTAATGGAAGCGAATAAAATGAACGTTTAGTAATTGACAGTATTGTTTTCATTATAGGGACATAGATTTCATCACGTTTTATAAAAAGATATCCATCATTCTTCCGTACATTAATGTTAGACATAGATTCAATTAATTTATCCATTATATTTCACCTCCCGGTATAACAAGGCACTCGTCCTCATGTTCACAAATATAATCAATAATCTCAATAAACTTATTATCTGGGTCATCAAATTTATAAAAGAAGTCCATATCTCCACAAATAATAAGCAAATTTTTTGCCCGCGAAAAAGCTACATTAACCCTCTCCTTTTCTTTTTGAAAGCCAATTGAGTTTTTAGTTCTAACTGTACTGTATATGATAATATCATTTTCTCTACCCTGAAATGCATCAAGTGTATTAATATCAATTCCTTTTGCAATTCTATCATATCCACTATTATTTACGGACTTTCTAATTAAGTCTTTTTGACCTCGATACCCTGTAATAATACCAATATCTAAATTCGGAAGCACCCCTTCATTTTTAAAGCCCTCCAATAATTTTTTAACCAAAGTATTCTCCGCATAATTGCAATAGGAGCCTCCCTTAAGCCTACTTTCATCTTTTCTATCCATCATTGAAGTGTCAATCCAAATAATGGATTTTCCTGCAAATTTTTTTATTGGATGCATCCGATTCTTATCATCAACCTCCGTTGCAATTTTACCCTCATAAAAGACTTGACTAATCAAATTTCCAATATTTCTTCTCATTCTATATTGCACAGTCAGGATTTGCTTATGAGTATCTGGTAATACATTAAACAATAAATCAAATAGTCTATACTTTGGTTCTTTTGTCAGCTTAGCTATTATTGGAGATAATTCTTGGTCTGCATATGCTGGTAGTTGGTTTTGATCTCCTACCAATATAATCTTTTTGGATTTAATAATTGACACTAATAATTCAGGGGTTGTCGCTTTTGCTGCTTCATCTATAATTACATAATCAAAATCTAACTCCTTAACAAAATCATTAGATAAAAAACCTACGCAAGTTCCGGCAATAATAGTTGCACTTTTTATCACTTGGTAATCTAACGTTTCTAAATTACTACATCTATTAATCCAATCAGCTTGAATATCCTTAATTCTTTCCCATCTATCCAATGATTTTTGCTCAGTAATATTAGCATACAACAAATTCTGCTGTTCAATATACGTGTTAGATTTCTCTTTAATCTCTGTAAACATCTTTTTTCTAATCGCATTCATAGTACAGGTTTCTTCAACCTTTGGCGATATATTCTCTGCACGACCAATTCGGATGATATCCAATTTCCCTTCATCTATATCGACCAGTCCCTCAATAATATTGTCTACAGCGGTATGTGATTGAGATACAACTAATATTCTCGATGTATCATCGAATTTATTTATTTGCATCAAAATTTGGCGCACAATCTCTTTTATAACTGTTGTTTTTCCAGTTCCTGGAGGCCCTTGTATTAAACTTATACTATCTGAGTACAAAGCTTTTCTTATTGCTTCTTTTTGAGACGAATTTAACGTATCTTTACTAAATTTAATATTTTGCAAAAATGGAGTATAGGTTGGTTCATCCAAATTGAGCAAAATGTCTTTTAAGTTTTTAGACGAGTAGTTATCATCATGCAACGCACGAATTGCATAATGTTGCCTTTTATATGCGCTTATATTCGCTCTAAAATCTTCCATTACCGGACGATGCTTTCTAAGTAATGGGCGCACTTTCCCCATTTGCACTTTCTTGTCCAAATCAATAATAAGTAACGTTTCATCATCTTCATAGTTTATTCCATGATAAGTACCTATATCAAAATAAAAAGAATTACCTCTACTGTCCACATCCTCAATGATATAACTCATATCATTCTCCAAGCCATCAATATCATTGTTTTTATATTCTTCAACAGTTAAAATTAATTGTTGATCTACTATATTAAACGCAGAGTAAACAACTTTTCCTACTCGCTCCTTTTCATTTTTCATGGACTCATCTAATCCATCTTGCCACTTTCCGAATAATTCTTCAAATAATTCATCTTGCTTTTGTAATGCACTTTTACTGTTTATATTATTTCTAAATTGTACGATTAGTTTTTCATTATCATTATCTAACCTTCTACTGCTATAATTGCCTCTTCCACTTTCTATAAATTTAACTATGCCATCAATAATAAAACCCCTTTTTTGATTGCTAATTCTTCTGTCAACGGATAATGGCATAATTCTATTAACTACAAACAGTTCATCTTTTTCATTATATATACATTCAACCGCAATTTTCTTTCCAGAAAAAATATAAACATCAGTATTGTGATTATAAAAGGCAGAACACTCCTTAAACTGACTCTTTAAAAATGATTTTGTAAAGATAGTCATATTCGTATTTGCTTCGATTAACGAAACATTCTTCAAATATCTCAATTTATCAACATCTATACTACACAAATATGTATCTTTCTGTGAACTATTATCTCCAATAATTTCCTCAAAAGCATCAATAACCGTCCCAACCTCTTGAAATCTATTTTCCGGTTCTTCCGCTACCATCTTAGCAATTAGTATCCCTAAATTTTCCGGAACTTCTAAATCCTGCAAAGTTCTACAGATCATTTCTGTACCGTTTGGTAACATACCAAACAGAATATAGAAAATTACTGCACCTAAAGAATAAATATCACTAGCTTCCGTTGTACTATTACCTTTAACTACTTCCGGAGCCGAAAAATTAGGAGAATAAAACGGCAGAGTTGTCTCTTGCTCTACTATAGATTTTATCTTACTCGTTCCAAAATCAATAATCTTCACTTCACCCGTTTCAATATTATACATAATATTGGACGGCTTGATATCACGATGCAAAACGTTGTTATTATGTGCCTCTTCAATAGCCTTTAAAATTTTTAAGCAAAGTTCATACTTTTCTACCTGTGAAAAATTGCTTAAGTCCAATTCTTCAAGATTTGTTCCATCAACATAATCTAATAAAATTAAACCCCAGTCATTTTTACCTCTAAACTCTGCATTTAACATATAGTCTCTGATTTTTACAATATTATCGCAAGAATTTAATGTTTTAAGGGCATCAACCTCCCTCTTAAATATTAATTTTTGAAATCTATTATTTAACGAACCGATTAATTTTAATGCATAAACTTTATCGCATATTCTTTTGTTTTTTTCTTTAACTTTCAAAATAATCGTTTCACTAGTCCTAGACGCATGAATTACTTCTAATACTTCATAATTATCCATATTATTTTGCAACTCCTTCTTTGAGTAATAATCTTATTTTACCATACCAGTTCAACTTTTACCATCTGCAAAAGAGCAAGAAAAAAAGCCGATCAGGAATCAAACTCCCAATCGGCATCTTTTCTTACTCCTCTTCATTTTTACATTCAATCTCCGTTCCGTCCAGGAAGACCACCAACAATGTTCCATCTTCAAAAACCTTGATGTGGTCCAGCGTTTTCAGCATGAAGTCCGTATCCATCTCCGTCAAAGGTTCTGCCCCATCGGTGTATTCTATGAACTTCTCTGCTCGATAACCTTCTAATAGGTTCTCGCTCTGCAGCTGTTCTGTCCACTGCTCCATGAAATCCTCTCGGTTTTCCACCAACACATTCCAAGCCATCAGATATGCCTTTACCAGCGTTTTTTCCTCTACGTGGCGGTTGGCGCATCCCATGACTCCTTTGACCTTGTAGCGTTCACTGCATTGCCATACCTTACAGTCAACGCCCGTGCTGCTCCGCCAGCCTTTCCGTGCAAACACCTTATTACAGTCTCCGCAAATTATCTTGGATGCAAATGGATTGCTTTCCGACCGGTGGGAATAGGAGTTTGTCCCATGCTCCTCCAGATACTTTTTCCTGCGTTTTATTTCAAGCTGTACACATTCCCATATCCGCTTTGAAATGATGGCATCATGGTCATCCTCCACATAAAACATCTGGATTTCCCCTTTGTTCTGTGTACGTTTCTTGGTGAGGAAATCCACCGTATAACTTTTCTGCAACAAGGCATCACCCTTGTATTTTTCATTTTCCAACATACTCATTAAGGTTGTGGGCTGCCACTTCGTACCGCCATCCCAGTTTTTCACACCTTCCCGTTCAAAAATCCTCTTGATGTAATCGGTTGTTTTTCCGTCCAGGAATTCCTGATACAACCGAATTACAATCGGCTCCTGTGTCCTGTTGATTACCAGCTTCCCCGTTTCATCCGTATCGTAGCCAAGAAAACGCTTTGTACTCATTTTGTGTTTTCCTATTTCAAACCTTCTGCGGATTCCCCATGTGCAGTTTTCTGAAATGGACCGGCTCTCATCCTGTGCCAGTGAGGAAAGAATGGTCAGCAGCACTTCGCCCTTTGCATCGAGGGTATTGATAGGTTCTTTCCTCCTCATTTCTGACCCAGTTCCAAAACTTTCGTTTCATCGTAGACCTCCTCTGTTTCTATTGTCTGGTGGTTGCTGTGGTTCGGTTTCCTCTACCGTGCTTTCTGTTCCATCTTTGGCAAATGCTCCAGCATCTTTCAGCTTCGTCATCGCACCATTCACAAGGTACAGATTGCCGCCTTCCTCTTCCGGCAATGGATTCATATCTTCCATTTCACGGATGTCGTTGGTGGACAGCCAACCGTTCTGTCTGCCGTCGGCATAACCGTTCATTCGGCTCTGATAGTCCCCACGGAGCAGACCATCCACATTCAGCTTTATAAAAAACTCTTTCTTCTCCTCCGGCAGAAAGAGGGATTTCTTAAGTGCCTGTTCCCATCGGATCACCCACGGGTCAAATGTGTATTTCACAAACTCCAAAGACTGCTGCTCAATATTCGAAAAACTGCTCTTTTCCAAATCCCCCACCATGTGTAGCGGTATCCGAAACAGCCTTGCGATTTCGTTAATCTGAAATTTCCTTGTTTCCAGGAACTGTGCTTCTTCCGGTGGAATTCCTATCTGCTGATACTTCATCCCTTCCTAGTACCGCAATCTTATGGGCATTGGTCGTTCCACGGTACACTGCATTCCATGAATCCCTTACCTTTGCCAGGTCTTTCAACACACCCGGATGCTCCAATACACCACCGGGATTTACGCCATTAGCAAAAAAACTGGCATCGTATTCCTCACAGGCCATCGTCATACCGACAGCATTTCTTGCCATCGCAATAGGTGAGTAACCGATAAGACCATCAAATCCAAGTCCGGGAATATGAAGCACATCCTCCTGCCTTAAGGTAATATCTCCCATCTTTTTCATATTGGGGTTTTCATCCGAATAGCATGAATACACATAATACAGAACACCATTGCTGTCTCTCTCCACACTCATTTTGTTAGGTAGAAGCGGATACAGCGAAATCCCCTCTCCTTTCCCGTTTCGTACGATCTGTGCATACGCATTTCCCCAAATTAAAAGATGACTCATCAGTGTTTCTCTGAACACAAATGAAGTCATCTCCGGGTTTGGCTCATCATGGAGCAGCGTATAAAGCGGGTGGTCACAGACCATTTCCTTCCCACCATCTTTGTATCAATATATATGAATCGGAAGTGATGCAATTGCTTCTGACAAAATCCTCACACATGCATAAACTGCAGTAGTCTGCATGGCTGTCATTTCATTGACGCTCTTTCCGCTGGTGCTTCGTCCGAAATTGAACGAATACTCACCATTACTGTAATTCCGTACAGGCTTATCCCTCGCCTGACCGAAACCAAGCAAACTTTTTATCCCCATCTGCTATCCTTCTCTTTCTTTTTGTTCCTGTCTGTGATAAAATTGATTCCATAGATATCGAAAAAAGTTCATAAAATTTTAGCAATTAAAGCCATTGATTTTTTGCTGTAAATTGCATATAATAAAAACACAGATAGAAATTTCTGTACAGCGGTTAGAGCGTCCAGTTAAAATGCTCGTTTAAAAGCGGTTAGATTGTCCAATTAAAACAATCGGTTAACAGCAGTGGGTGGAGTAATCCACCCGCTTTTTTACTTTTCAGGAGGCTCTATGGATTGGTACGTTGTCGATAAAAAATATATAAATTACCTGACACAGTTTGATTCCCGTGTCGGATATGTGGAGTATGGGGAACGTTTGAAACTCCATGTGGGAATTCTTCTTACTATCGGAGATTTCCACTACTATGTCCCTATTTCCTCTGCAAAACCGAAACATCAGAAGATGTCCAACAGTCTGGATTTCCACAAACTCCAGGATGAATCCACCGGATATCTTTATGCTGTATTGAATATCAATAATATGATTCCGGTTCCTGATAACTACCTTACTCAGTTAAAATATAATCAGGTAGAAAGTTTCCGTTCTTTCAGCAACGAAAAGGAAAAAACCGACTATGTTTACCTTCTCCAGAAAGAAAAAGCCCTGATTGACAATGTTCAGAACACTCTGCAAAACAAAGCCCTGAAATTATACCAGAAGTGCATTGCCAAGCCGGCTTCTTCCCTTGCTGCAAGATGCTGTAATTTCAAAATGCTGGAAGAAAAATGCAGTTCTTATTCCGATACATAAACAAAACCATGATCATTCAAACCTCTCCGTTGTGATTCTGGTTCTTTTCTTTTTGTTGCCTTTTCTAAATCTTACCATTGTAATATTTCAAGTCAATATCTTTTTTCTGAAATTGACAACCACATAAATAACGTCTATAATATATTTATTACATCTGTAAGATTTAAGGAGGGATTTGAAATGAGTGATTTACCACAGATTTCTGAAGCTGAATTTGAAGTTATGAAAATCGTATGGAAACATGCGCCGATCAGTACAAATGAAATAACAGATAAACTATTACAGACCACAAGCTGGAGTCCGAAAACGATACAGACTTTAATCAAACGCCTTGTGACCAAAGGCGCTCTGACTTATGAAAAACAGAGCCGAGTGTTTGTTTACACCCCAGTCGTGAAGGAAAGCGAATACATCGGCCAGGAAAGCAATTCTTTTCTGGAACGATACTATGACGGGGATATCACTGCCATGCTGTCTGCATATATAGAAAATGACAGACTATCTGAAACAGAAATAGACACTCTCCGCTCCCTTCTTTCAAAGAGGTCAAAAAAAGGAGGCAATTAACGTGGCTGGTTTTATGATACGCTTTTTAATATGCAATGTATTTATCAGCGGTATCATCGGAATTCTTTTGATAGCCAAGCGGATATTCAAAAACAACCTTTCCAGCCGGATGCAGTATAATCTGTGGTTCCTGCTGCTTGGGTTGTTGGTAGTTCCCTTTATGCCGTTCCGTCTAATCGGATTTCCGCAAATCTTCTCATGGCTTGGCAGCTTAAGAAACTTTCCTGCTTCTGGCAACGCAATCACTACGGGAGAAGCTGCTGGAATTAATCCAACCGGAAATATAAATTGGATGAATGACTTTACCCTTTCTGTAAATAGCGAAGCTCCATCCATTGCCGGATACATATTATTGGGAATATGGATTGTAGGCATTTTTGCAATGATTATATTGGTAATCAAATCCTCGCTCCGTTTACGCAACTTGGAGAAATCTGCACTTCCCCTTCAGAACAAGGAAGTCCGCAGACTGTATCATCACTGCTTAGAAGAGATGGGGATTCACAGCAAGATTCCTGTCTACAGTACCGCATTTTTGAAATCTCCGATTATTGTTGGACTTTTGAAACCGTGTATTTATCTTCCGATTCATCTGATCTCTGATTATAACGAATCCGATATGCGGTATATGCTGTTACATGAACTGCAGCATTACAAGCACCATGATGCTATTGGAAGTTTCTTGATGAACCTTGCTGGAGTGGTATATTGGTTCAATCCTCTTGTTTGGTACGCTCTGAAAGAAATGTGTAATGACAGAGAGGTTGCCTGTGACACCTCTGTTTTAAAGATGCTTGAAGAGGATGCTTACGAGGATTATGGCAATACACTGATTAACTTTGCTGAAAAGGTTTCTCTTACTCCTTTTCCGTTTGCTGCCGGCCTTGGTGGAAACATGAAGCAGATGAAGCGGAGAATTATCAATATTGCATCTTATGAGAAGCCAACATTTACAAGAAGGCTAAAAGGTATAACGGCATTTGTACTGACTGCTGTTCTCCTGTTAGGTTTTGCTCCTTTTATTTCTACATACGCAGCAGACGAAAACTACTACCAATGGGACTCCTCTTCTGAGAATGTTTCCTATGTAGACCGCTCCACATACTTCGGAGAATACGAAGGCAGCTTTGTTTTATACGATTTAGGGAATGATGCATGGAGCATACATGACAAGGAGCATGCTACCCTGCGAGTAGCGCCAAACTCCACCTACAAAATATATGATGCCTTGTTCGGCTTGGAAGAAGGTGTCATTACACCAGAAAACTCATTTATTGCATGGAATGGAGAAAGCTATCCATTTGAAGCATGGAATGCGGATCAGACCTTACAGTCTGCGATGAACTCCTCCGTTAACTGGTACTTCCAGACAGTGGATGAACAGCTTGGGAGCTCTTCCGTCTATAACTATATTCAGGAAATTGGATATGGAAATGAAAACATGAATGGTGATTTCTCCACTTATTGGATGGAATCATCCTTAAAAATTTCTCCAATAGAGCAGGTCGAACTTTTAACGAAACTACATAACAACAGCTTTGAGTTCTCTCCTGAAAACATCAATGCTGTAAAAGATGCCATCCTCCTTTCCTCTTCTGATGCCGGAACACTCTATGGAAAGACAGGAACTGGCCGTGTGGATGGCCAGGATGTGAATGGATGGTTTATCGGTTATATCGAAACTGCAGATAATACATACTTTTTTGCTACCAACATTGGTGCAAACAGCGATGCTACCGGAGGCAAAGCAACTGAAATAACCATGTCTATCTTGTCAGACATGAATATCTGGAAATAAAGAAATCGGGTAAGAGTCAACTACACAAGCTGACTCTTACCCGATTTCATTTTATTTTTCGCCTGTTACTTCATAATACTTTTCATTTCCGTTTGCTGACCATGATGTTTTACCGCTACTAACCACATCTTTTGTAGACACATTATAAGCAAATATATCAAGAATCTCTGCCTCTGAGATATACCACGTACCATCTGCGTTTTTCTTGCTTCTGTACCAAACATATAATTCACATTTTTCATTTTCCGAAAGTCTGTCATATACAAGAATTTCTATTATTTCCTCATTCTCATTTAAGATAACTCTGGAATTTCCACTCGCACTATATGATATCATAAAATCACATCCTTCATCTGCGAAGTATTGTTGGTATATAGTACGATATCCATCATATATTTCATCTGTTTCAATCAATGTCACATAGTCACATATCGCAGAAATAGAAATATCATCCTCTTTCATATTTTTCATTAATTCATCTATTAAATCGTGCTGAATGACAAAACCATCATTCTGTGAATTAAATATTCTAATGGTCTTCCGTGGTATCATTCCCTGTGGTCCTGCTCCTGTAACATAATTTACAATGACAATCACATCCTTTGCACCATCGCCATCTATATCGTGAAATCCAACTGCCTCTACGCTGTCAAACATACCTACGCTATTATTTTCAGTACCATTGTTTTCAAAATAAGCTGGGAAATGGTACACAATTTGATTGTCCTTTGCCAGCACAAATGAGACATCTTCCCAAAGCGTATCATAAGTCGGCAAATAAGATACAAATCGCACTTCGCCCCAATCATTCAAATCCACCTCAAAGGATTGTTCGGTTATAACCCGGCTTTCATCTAATTTCTCTTCTGATGGATAGTCCACTTCAATATCTGCAATATCTGTCAATTGCTGTATTTCTTTCGTACCATCAAAATATAAAATGACTTGCTCATCAAATTGTTCTTCGCCTGACAGGATTACTTCTACATAGTCCTCATACCATGTAACTTTCCAACAACTACTGGTGATGCTTCCACCGTCATTGTGCAATTCAAAATCTGTTTGAGATATCTTATCTTTGCCTTCCATAAGGACTAATCGTCCACTTGCTGAACCAAAAGGCCAGTCTGGTTCTCCGACTGCCTGAAGTGTCAATTCGTATTTTCCATCCGGCGAAACAGATGTATCGCAAGTTGTCTTCTTGTAATTTACCGTATACGAAATGCTAAACCAAAATGCTACAATTACTGCAAGAAGCGAACCCATAATACATAGCATAATTTTCAAAAATTTCTTCATTGTTATAACACTCCTTTTAATGTCCACGTATATCCAGTTCTTCCAATAGAGAATTTCCGCTTCCCCATGAATATAGAATGTAATAACCGCTATCCTTTATTTCTTCCGAAAATTGTAGTGTCTCGTGATCAATCACCTCAATGGACTGCCCTTCCTGAGTTTCCACCAAACATTCCCATTCATTACTTCTGTAACCTGAATAGTAAGCATCCAATTCTCCCAAAGACAAATCACTTCGAATTAAAATTGCTCCGAAATACTGCATTCCATTTCCGTTACCCGTCAGCTTCCCAGCCTGTGACAACGACTCTATCAATTCTGTTTTCTCTGGCAACGGGATTTCACATAATGCCTTTTCCACCTTATAGGCTGTATGGTTATTTATAAGTGGAATTGAAATCACACTGCCTATCAATACAACTGCTGCCAATATTCCAACTAATTTTAATTTTTTCATGTGTCCTCCTTTCTTTTCTTACATCTGTAAGATTACTGCAGAACACTACTATTATCAAATTAATCTTTAATACGATATTGGTAGTCTGGTATATGCATAATTCCGTCATTTAGGATTTCATTTCCCAAATACTGAAAACTTCCATCCTCTTCAAACCTTACCGTAAGTTCATGGGTTATGACCGCATCATCGCAAATGACCATATCACAAACCGCCTCAACTGTTAATATGACTGTTCCATCTTCATTTTCTTTGATATCGACAACCTCTGGCAGAGAAGTTCCAAAGAAAGTAGGTGCGTAATTAAAACATCCAAGACGCACCCAATAATATGTCTGCTTTTCCTCATCAAATACTGCGTACTCTCGTATCTGCTCCGCTGTTATGGGAAGATACTCCATAATCAGATTTTCGAATTCTTCTTTCGGAATGCCATTTGGATAATCTTCGGAATTGAACTTTTCTCCATATTTCATTCCATACAGATATTCAAACATTCCGTTATAATCCAACTCACTCATATTTTCTGCATTCCAGTTGGAACACAAAAGATTCTGTCCCTGATATCCAAGCCCCCGGACACAACGTTCAGACATTTCACGCTGTTCCTCTGTCATAGGTTTTATTCTGATCAGGCAGCTTCCATCCATAATTTCACTAACCTCTGGCGGCTCTGGCACACACAGCTCATAGCAGAACCATCCTTTTTCCGTGTATTTCCATTCTTTGAGTCTCGTATAAGAAATGTACGAAATTCCCGGCTTGTTGTCAGCATTCCTGATTCCTCTTGTACTCACAACATACATATCCGTTCCATCAAAAATGAATTTCATTCTGCCCAGTCCACCATCATTATGGATTTCATAAATCACCACAGAGCCTCTTTTCCCTTCCATACATTCTTTCAGAAAACTGTCAACACTTTCATAATTCTCCATGTTAGAATACGTTACCATCGTAGCAATTGGATATCCTGCGTCCTTTACCTTCTTCTGCATTTCAAGAACCGTTTGATCATCCAAAACAACATTAGATGCTATCCCTTTATCTGCTGTTTCATAAATGCCAAGATAAAGTTCCATCAGCTTCTTACAGTCACTCTCAGCTGCTTCCTTTTCCTGTTCATCTACCGGAAGATCGTAGCCCTTTTCCCATTGTACTGCAGCCTCTTCCTCAGTATTTTTTATTTTCCCCGTGGAAGATACTTCTTCCGTATCTTCCACAAGAGATTCTCCCGCAACACTATCTTCTTTTCCACAGGCACACACGAAACACCCAATCAGAAATACTATGATCAGTAGAATGCTCTTTTTCCTTAATACCATAAAATCATCCTTTCGTTCTTGCTATTGGCGGCAGTTCCAATTCAATTTGTTCTATAGAATTGGAAAGATACCTGAAAGTTCCGTCTTCAAATGGCTGGACCACAACCGTATTCCGAAAAGCGAGATCAGAATTATAATCCGGCCATACTCCATCCACGATAAGTGTAATCGTTCCATCCGCATTTTTTGTATAGTCAACTACTTCTCCAAAAGGCGGATATGGACTGGCATAAATCATTTCATATTCATAACTGCTGTGGTCTGCGTTGTATCTGCAATGTTCTCTCAACTGCTCCACAGACACCGGGAAATAGGTAGTCATTATTTTTTCATACTCTTCTGCCGGAATTTCCCATCCCTGTGTCTTCAGATTTTCGCCTGTATAAATCCGATAGATATCTTCATACATGCAAGGCATCAAAATATCCTCTACATTACTACTGTTCCAGTTTGTTACAAGCACATTGTAATTCACATAGCTTAGTCCTGATATGTATTTCTCCGTCAGTTCCTGGCAGTCTTCTGGAAGCGGTTCTATTCTCCAATATTGTCTCAAACTTGCATGTGCAATCACATATTCATATGCGTAGATAAAATACCCTTTTTCCGTAAGTTTAATTTCAGCCACATTACTTACCGAAGTTCCCTGTATTTCAGGCACTCCACCTTCCTTCCATCGAACGCCTATATAATAAGTCTGCAACTCACCTTTCCGGTAAATAAAAGTAACTGCTCCAATCAGTCCATCCCTATGTACTTCGAATACCGTAACCATTGAGTCCCGTCCATCCAAGTAATCTGCACAAAATGTTTCGATTGCTTCATGGTTTTGCATGGCAGTATCTTCTTCAACACTTACCAGACCGCTTCTGCCCAATTGCTCCACCACAGTTTTCCTCTGCTCGTCGGTAAATTTGCTAATGCCGGAAGAATAGCTTGGTGCATCTGCAATTACAATATCCTTATAGATTTCTCTGACCGATTCTGCTGCTGACAAAACCGTACTCTGCAACTGCTCCTTCTCCTCTTCTGAAAGGAGGTCATCGCTGGCTTGCGGAATGAACCAATATGCTGACTCTGTAGAAGTGTCCGCATCTGCTTCTGTTACTGCTTCACTGCTTTCCATTTCTATAGGTGGCTCCCATACTTCTTCTGCCACCTTTTGTTCTTCTTCATATATTTTCCCCCAACAGATTACTCCAACTATTACAAAAATTAACAGCAGTAAAATCGGAAGCCCGAATCTTCTAAGCAACCATCTCACATCTTCCATTATTCGTCTCCGTACAATTCTTCCCATTCTTCTAACGTCAACCGTGGCGTATGCCAAGTTTCTCTGTAGTTGTCTTCAGATGGTATAATTCGGTTAGATACATATTGTACCCCTCCGTCCTCTAACGGACGGACCACAACCTCGTGAGCATATACCTTGGAATCACCCGCATAAGGGAAAACTACATTGGCGATAAGTGTAATTGTCCCATCATTGTTTTCTGTAAAACCGACTACCTCTGAATATGGATATTCCGGGTATTCTACTTCTTCGAAACCTCTCGGTTTATATTCATAAGTCGAATCCACCGAATCATAGACTGTTTTGGATTGTAGCGTTTCGCTATCGATATTGAAATATTTCATAATAACACTTTCAAATTCCTCTTTTGGAATCTGATAAACTGCACTGACTGATAAGTTGTCATCAGCAACATAAGGAACATACTGACCGTTTACTTTTGGATAAAGAAGGTCATACATATCATAGAAATTCAAATCTCCAAAATCATCCTCGCTCCAATCTACAATGAACATATTATTCTGTTCAAAGCTGATTGGGCGGAGGTATTTCCGACTCAACACCCTATATGTTTCATCCAATGGCTGTACTCGTAATGCGGTATGCTCCTCTGCCTCACTCAACGTAAGAACATACAATTCTTCTGAAAACCAGACACCGGAAAACATCAGGTAACCTTCTTCTGTATAATTCCAATACTCCGCTTGATAGCTTCCAGTAACCTCTCTTTGTATATCGCCATTTTCGTACTTGTAATAGCTTCTGACCACATCCACACTTCCGTCTTTTGAGTGCAAATCGTATTTTACAAAACCACCCAAATAACTGACTTCAAGAATCGTTATTTCTGCTTCTTCCTGTGCATCCACCTTTTCGCAGAATTCCACTACCTTCTCTGGTTCCGTCATGTTAATTTGATTTCTGCTGTCAACAGCCGGATATCCATTTTCACCAAGGCAATTTACAATACTGCGAATCGTTTCCAAATCATCTATCTTGTTTTCTTCTGCTGCCTTCTTATAAAGATCTATACAGATGTTTATAATTTCTTCTGCATTCTCCTGAGGTTCTTCTGGAATAGCCTAAATATCAATTACTGTTTCCGAAACTGTATCTTCTTCCGGGGGTGCATCGCTGCACCCCGAAATGGTACAACTCAGAAGTATTTGTATCATGCATAGTCTCATTCCCATGCCTCTCCTTTTTTCTTTCATATAGACCTCCGTTCTTTTTTCTAATATGGTAATATCCTGATTTTCAATGTACAGCACTTTAATTATTACATTTGTAAGATTTTTGGGTAAAAAAATTTTCTCCAACAATACAATATACTCTCTCGAATATTACATCAGTAAGATTTATAAGTCAAGTTATCTTTATACAAAAAGGCTCCTGCCAGGAGGTATCATACATTTTCGCAAAAGTGATACCTGTTAGCAAAAGCCTATTATTCAGCAGAGTCTCAAAACACCCCTCTGCTACGATATTCAAATGGTTCATTCATAAGGCTACAAAATACACATCCATTTTTGCTCCTTAATATCCCACAAACCGCAGAAAATCAAGGTTTCTTTGAAAGCAGACAAACCGTTTCAATATTGGCACTCCAGGGAAACATATCAACGCAGCAAGCCCTTTCAACCCGGTATCCATATCCCTGCAGCATCTCCAGATCTCTCGCCAGACTGGTGGGTTTACAGGAGATATAGATCATGCGGTCTACACCGTAATCAATGATCTTCTTCAGTGCTTTTGGATGAATACCATCCCGCGGAGGGTCAAGCACAATAAAATCCGGCCGGTCACTGATGGTGTCCAGCATTTTCAATACATCTCCGGCAATGAATTCACAGTTGGTCAGTCCGTTGAGCTTTGCATTTTCTCCTGCCGCCTTTACAGCCTCCTCCACGATCTCCACACCGATCACTTTCTTTGCCACTGGTGCCAGCATCTGAGCAATGGTTCCAGTTCCGCTGTACAGGTCGAAGATCACCTGATCCTTCGTGTCTCCTACATAGGATCTGGCTGTATCATAGAGTACCTCCGCTCCCAGAGAGTTGGTCTGGAAGAAGGAGAAGGTAGAGATGCGGAAGCGTAATCCCAGAAGTTCCTCATAAAAATATTCCTCTCCGTACAACACTTCTGTCCGGTCACTCTGCACCACGTCTGCCAGACTGTCATTTATCGTATGAAGGATTCCTGCAAAGCTGCCCTCCAGCGGAAGTTTCAGCAATGTCTCCTTCCAGCCTTCCAGATCCACATCCATCTGACTGGTGGTTACCAGTGACACCAGGATCTGACCGGTACGGGCTGCTTTTCTGACTAACAGGTGACGGAGATATCCCGTATGCTGCAGTTTTCTGTAAAATGGGGTTCCCAACTCTGTAAAACAATCAAGCGTTGCCCGCAGGATCTTGCGGAAATCGCCGTCTGTCAGCCGGCAGCCATCCACAGTCACGATATCGTAGAAGCTACCCCGCTTATGCATGCCAAGTGCCAGAGGACCGTCTTTTACTTCATCTCCAAAGGAGAACTCCATCTTATTACGGTAGTCATAATGATTGGGACTTTCCTTAATTCCTTCAAATACATATTCATAACCAAAATCCCGGATTGCGCCATCCAACAGCTCTTTTACCTGGGTTTCTTTCAGGTGCAGCTGCTCCTCATAAGAGAGATTCTGATAGGTACATCCACCGCAGTCGGCAAAATGCGGACATACCGGCTCGCACTCCAACGGAGATTTTTCCAGGACTTCCAGGATCCGCCCCTCTGCCCGGCCACTGCGAACCTTATTCACAGAAAACCGTACCTTCTGTCCCGGCACACCATTTTTCACGATCACCGTCTTGCCATCCACGGTGATATGTCCTTTATTAGGGAATGCGACTTTCTCGATCACTCCCTCAAATACCTGTCCTTTTTTCATGTATGTTCCTTTCTGTCTAAAACCAGCAAAAGCTCCTCCCGTGGGAAAACATTGTCCCTGCAGGAGGAGCTTTTGTCACTGTGTCAGAAGCTTTTACTCTTCTGTATCATCCTCGTCTTCGTCCTCATCATCAAAGAAATCATCGTCGTAATCATCATCGAAGTCTTCATCAAAATCTTCCAGATAATCCGGCGTAAAGAAACGATATACTGCATATGCGATTCCCGCTACTGCTGCTACTGCAGCCACGACGATCAGCACCCACATCAGCACGTTCTGTTTTTTCTCTTCTTCCTTCTTGATATGAAGCAGTTCACTCAGCATTTCATTGGTCTTTGCTGCATTGATGATGTCTTCAACACGGCCCATGGCAGATACCTCTTTTCTGTTTTAATTATGGTTAAGTATATCATACTCTGATAGGATTTGCAATCACCGCACCATTCATACCTTCTTCAATTTTGCAAAGGATGCGAACATTTTTTTCACACCGAACCGTTCAAAATCCACTTTAACTTCATAGTCTCTTCCGCCCTCAGTGATCTCCAGCACAGTTCCTTTTCCGAATTTTATATGGGACACCTGATCACCCACCGTATAATCCAGCTTATCTGCTTTCACCACCTTGAACTGCTGCGGATCAAACGTCTTTGTCCGGAAGGCTTCCTTTGCTTTCTGATAAGATGTATTCTGCGGCACTTCCGGCTTCTTTGGTTCTCTTGGCATCACACTCTTACGCGCCAGCAGCTCTGAGGGGATCTCACGCACAAATCGGGACACATTATTATACTGGGTCTCTCCGCGTACCATCCGGCAGCGGGCGCAGGTGATGGTCAGTTCCTTCATGGCACGGGTGATCCCCACATAACACAGACGCCGCTCCTCTTCGATCTCCTCGGTGGGATCATCTGCTGCAATGGACATATAGCTTGGGAACAATCCATCCTCCATACCAGCCAGATATACATATGGAAACTCCAGACCCTTAGCACTATGAAGCGTCATAAGCAGAACACGGTTGTCTCCATCTTCCACACTGTCAATATCTGCCACAAGAGCTACTTCTTCCAGGAATCCACTTAGATTCGGTTCTTCAGCTCCTTCTTCGTAGGTAACTGCTTTATTGATGAACTCGTCGATATTTTCCAGTCTCGCCTCAGACTCGTCGGTATCTTCATTTTTCAGGTCTTCTGCATATCCGGTCTTATCAAGGATTGCCTGGATCAAATCCTGCATACTCATATCTGCCAGTGACAGACGCATCTCATGGATCAGATGCACAAAGGGCTGGATCTTCAATGCCGCTTTCCCGAGGCCCGGAATCTCACCTGCCTCTTCCAGTGCTTCAAAGAAGCTGATATCTCTGGAATCAGCATAGGCCTGTACTTTTGCAAGTGTTACATTTCCAATCCCCCGCTTGGGAACATTGATAATTCTGCGGACTGCCAGATCATCCTTTCCATTATCGATGGTCTTCAGATATGCCAGAATATCCTTGATCTCTTTTCTGGAATAAAAATTCACACCTCCAACGATCTTGTATGGAATGTTGGCATACAGGAACTTCTCCTCAAAGAGGCGAGACTGGGCATTAGTCCGGTAAAGAACTGCAAAATCCTGATATTCTGCTTCCCCTTTCCGCACCTTTTTACTGATCTCCCCGGACACATATTCCGCTTCCTCATAGCCATTCTGGAACTGCTGGAACAGGATTGGCTCACCCTGTTCGTTCTCCGTCCAGAGTGCCTTCTCCTTACGCCCTCTGTTATTGGCGATCACGCCATTGGCTGCATTCAGGATATTCTGTGTGGAACGATAATTCTGCTCCAGTTTTACCACCTTTGCATCTGGAAATACTTTCTCAAAATCCAGAATATTGCGGATATTGGCGCCACGAAACTTGTAAATAGACTGATCATCATCACCGACTACACACAGATTACGGTACTGACGAGCCAGCGTACTGATAAATTTGAACTGCACGGTATTGGTGTCCTGATACTCGTCCACCATGATGTAACGAAAACGGTTCTGATAGTATTCCAGCACATCCGGGCAGCTCTGGAACAGCTCCACCGTCTTCACCAGCAAGTCATCAAAATCCAGCGCATTATTTTTCTTCAATTCCTTCTGATACTCCACATAAGCCTGCGCAATCTTCTCCTGGCGGAAATCGCCTTTCGCCTCCAGCAAAAACTCATTGGGTGAAATATATTCGTCTTTGGCATGAGAGATCACATTCAGAAGCATGCGTTCCTTATAGAGTTTCGAATCCAGCTGTAGCTTCTGACAGACGCTTTTCATCACCGTCTTCTGATCTTCCGTATCATAAATAGTAAAATTCGTATCATACCCCAGCCGGTCAATATACCGGCGCAGGATCCGCACACAGGTAGAATGGAATGTGCTGACCCAGATGCTCTCCGAACCATATCCCACGATCTTATCCACACGTTCCCGCATCTCTCCGGCCGCCTTATTAGTAAATGTGATAGCCAGAATATTCCACGGATTCACTCCGCATTCATCGATCAGATGAGCGATCCGGTAAGTGAGCACTCTCGTCTTGCCAGATCCGGCTCCCGCCAGGATCAGAAGCGGTCCATCCACATGCAGCACCGCTTCCTGCTGCTCTCGATTCAATAATTCCAGATCACTCATACTTCTCTCCTCATTTATGTGTCATTTTATGCCTATCTTACCACAAGAACAAGTGTTTGACAATTGATTTCCGGAAGACAGGGATTTATAATGTGAACATTGATTCAGAACCATACACTTATTTTGCGAATGTGGCTCTGAATCAATATTCCCCCCAAGAAAGGATTTTGCATATGCTGAAAAAAATGAAACGCGCGCTGGCACTTGGTGCTGTTGCGGCTATCGCCTTATTATTCATGGTAACTTTGATCCTGGCTTTTATTGACACAGAGAAAGCCCGGGAACTTCTGATGGCTTCTATTGTAGCAACCATCGTGATCCCCACACTGATCTATGTTTACCTCTGGCTCTTCCAGCTATTTACCAAAAAGAAGGATGACGAAAAATAGCTTCTTCACATTCTGCTGACTTTTGCATACATTACATTATAATTTTCTGTGCAAAGGGAATGAGTTCATGAAAAAAATTATCTGTATTCTGCTTGCCGCCTCCCTTCTGGTTCTTCCAGGATGCGGCAGCAGCAATTCCGGTACTTCTGATGGAGATGGCACTCTTACGCCTGTCACTTTAAATGAAGTGGCACATTCCATCTTCTACGCCCCACAGTATGTAGCAATTGAAAATGGATATTTTGAAGAGGAAGGGATTGATCTGACTCTGGTGACCGGCTTTGGTGCCGACAAAGTGGCAACTGCCGTAGTCTCCGGTGATGCTGATATCGGTTTCATGGGAAGCGAATCCTCCATCTATATTTATCATCAGAATCCAGATGATTATCTGGTAAATTTCGCGCAGCTTACCCAACGTGCCGGCAACTTTCTTGTCTCCCGTAAACCTGTGGAGAATTTCCAGTGGGATGACCTGAAAGGATCTTATGTCCTTGGTGGCCGGGCTGGCGGCATGCCGGAAATGGTCTTTGAGTTTATCCTGAAAAAACATAATATTGATCCAACAACAGATCTGACCATCGATCAAAGTATTGATTTTGGTTCTACAGCTGCTGCTTTCACCGGAAGCAGTTCCCCGGCAGATTTCACCGTAGAGTTTGAACCAGCTGCCACCACTCTGGAACAGGAAGGTGCCGGATACGTAATCGCTTCTCTCGGTGAGGCTTCCGGTTATGTGCCTTACACTGCTTACAGTGTAAAACAAAGCTATCTGACCGAGCACCCGGATATCCTGCAGGCATTTACCGATGCCCTTCAGAAAGGCATGGATTATGTACAGACTCACACACCGGAAGAGATTGCCAAAGTGATCCAGCCACAGTTCAAAGAGACAGATCTTGATACCATCACAGCCATTGTAACCCGTTATTACGAGCAGGACACCTGGAAAGAAGATCTGATCTTTGAGCAGGACAGTTTTGATCTGCTTCAGAATATTCTGGAAGAAGCCGGAGAACTGCCCGCATGGACGCCCTATGAGGATCTGGTAAATACTGAGTTTGCAGTGCAGGCAGTTCGGTAACATCCATTTCTCCGGAATCTTTTGGTCATTATTTCTACTTTATGTAGTTTTTAATACTATTTCTATTGACAAATACTATGTGCCGCTCTATAATTAGTTTGATAATCAAAATATTATAGAGGAGAATAACATGAAACCTTTACAAATTGGAGATAAACTGGCAAAACTGCCGCTGATCCAGGGAGGCATGGGTGTGGGAGTCAGTCTCTCACGTCTGGCCGGAGCCGTGGCTCGCGCTGGCGGCATCGGCATCATATCCACTGCCCAGATTGGATTTCGGGAAGCAGATTTCCAGAAAGATACAAAAGCTGCCAATCTGCGTGCTATGGTGGCAGAACTAAAAAAAGCCCGCGACATTGCTGCAGATGCAGACGGCAAATGCCAGGGACTTATGGGATATAATATCATGGTTGCCACGAAGGATTATGCGGATTACGTAAAAACGGCTGCCCACGCCGGCGCCGATGTGATCATCTCCGGTGCCGGTCTGCCGGTAGATCTGCCGGAATATGTGACAGGTACTGACACCAAGATCGCACCTATCGTCTCTTCGGAAAAAGCAGCACGTATCATCCTGAAAATGTGGGATCGTCGATATAAGCGCACTGCAGACTTTGTAGTCATTGAAGGAGCTCACGCAGGCGGACATCTTGGATTTTCCAGAGAAGAGCTGAATCATCTGTACGAACCAGATTACGAGGCTAACTATGATGATGAGATCCGCCGGATCATCGCCTGCGTCCATGAGTATGGTGAGAAATATGGTGTCCATATTCCGGTTATCACTGCCGGAGGCATCATGAATGCCAGACAGGTACAGCATGCTTTTGCGCTTGGTGCTGAAGGTGTTCAGGTGGCTACTCCTTTTGTCACAACAGAAGAATGTGATGCTGCTCCTGCCTACAAACAGGCTTATGTAAATGCAAAAAAAGAAGACATTGAGATCGTTACAAGTCCGGTAGGTATGCCGGGCCGGGCGATTCACAATGCCTTTCTTGAAAAAGTTGCACAGCAGAAGGAGCACATCACCCACTGCTTCCGTTGTCTGGAAAAATGTAATCCCACCCAGGCTCCTTACTGCATCACCCAGGCTCTGATCCGTGCCGTAGAAGGTGACGTAGAAAATGGTCTGATCTTCTGCGGGGACAATGTGCAGTATCTTGATCATATCGGAACGGTGGAGGAAGTGGTGCATGCTCTTTTTCCGGAGAGTTAAATAAAATGAGAGACTGTGCCAAGTTGTTGCAGTCTCTCAAAAAAAACGTGACGTTTTTTATTTTACATTCTTTTGTGCCTCGATCTGCTCTGCCAGATCTGTCAGATACAGATACCGTTCCATCTTCTCATCCAGGAGAGCTTCCTGTTCTTCCTTCTCCTGGGTGAGTTTACCAAGCTTCACAAAATCTGTAGCGGAAAGATTGATCTGTCGATCCAGCTCTGCAATATGATCTTCAATTCCCGCGATCACAGCCTCAATGGTCTCATAATCTTTCTGCTCCTGCCAGGTAAATTTAAGCTTTTTCTGTCTGACCTTCTCCGTCTTCTCTGAAGCATCCTTTTTCGTTTTCACGGTGATCTCTGGCTCTTCCCACTGCTTCTTTGCCTCCAGATAATCAGAATAACCGCCCTCATACTGTCGCAGAAATCCACCTGTCTCAAAAGCAAAGATCCGGTCTACCACTTTGTCCAGAAAATACCGGTCATGAGATACCGTGATCAGAATACCCGGAAATTTCTCCAGATAATCTTCCAGGATCGCCAATGTCTGAATATCCAGATCATTGGTCGGCTCGTCCAGGATCAAAATATTTGGTGCCTCCATCAGCACCTTCAGAAGATAAAGTCTTCTCTTTTCCCCACCTGACAACTTACCGATCAGAGAATACTGAAGTGTTGCGTCAAACAAAAATCGCTCCAGCATCACAGAGGCCGACACCATGCCATCCTCTGTCTTCACATATTCCGCCGTATCACGGATATAATCAATAACCCTTTGGGACGGGTCCAGGGATTCATTTTCCTGTGAAAAATAACCCAGTTTTACAGTAGGGCCAAGGATTACCTGACCTTCGTCCGGCTCTTCGATCCCCATGATCATCTTCATCATGGTTGTCTTTCCACATCCATTGGCTCCCACAAAGCCGATTCTGTCCTGCCTGCGGAACGCATAGCTGAAATCATGGATCAGTTCACGTCCTCCAAATCCCTTGGAAATATGTTCTAATTCCAACGTCTTTTTTCCAAGCCTTGATGAGACCGTATTCACTTCTACCTTCCCATCCTGCACCGGCGCCTTTGTTGTATTTTTCAGTTCCTCATATCTCTGAATATGAGCTTTCTGCTTGGTGGATCTGGCTCTGGCTCCCCGCTTCATCCACTCCAGCTCAATACGCAGGATATTCTTATTTTTCTGATAGGTTGCCAGTTCCATATCTTCCCTGGCAGCCTTTGCCTCCAAAAATCCTTCAAAATTCGTCTGATAGTTATAAAGTTTACCTTTGTCAATCTCCACGATCCGGTTGCAGACCCGATCCAGAAAATACCGGTCGTGGGTCACCATCACCAATGCTCCTTTACGCCGGATCAGCGTCTGTTCCAGCCACAGGATCATATCGCTGTTCAGATGGTTGGTAGGCTCATCCAGCAGCAAAATATCGCAGGGTGCCATCAATGCTGCAGCCAGTGCCACTTTCTTTTTCTGTCCGCCGGACAGATGGTCGATCACTTCATTTTCATCCAGAAATCCCATCTGATTCAGCATGGCCTTGCTGTCACCTGCGATACTCCATTCATTATCCTCTGTCTTATTGGCAGTCACTACATAATCATAGATGGTCATGCCCTTTGGAAATTCAGGATTCTGTGGCAGATAACGCACATACACCTTGTTGCCGCGCACCACTTCTCCCTCATCTGGCTCCTCCACTCCTGCAAGAATCCGTAAGAGCGTGGATTTTCCGGTTCCATTGATACCAACGATTCCTACTTTATCTTTCTCTTCAATGCTGAAATCCGCCCCGGTAAACAGTTCTTTATCCGTATAATGTTTGGTCAGCTCCTTCGCTGTTAATAAATTCATGTTTGCTCCTTCTATCTTGTTCCATGTATAAAAAGAGCCGCCGCTTCTGGCGGCAGCTCCTGCTTATGCTTCAAAATCCTGCTCATGCAGCAGACGATAGCCTTCTTCGTCCACGTTCTTTCCGATGATCTTTGCAAACAGCTTGCGGACACCACCTTTTTCCGAATGTTCGATGGCTGCGTCTACCATGTCTTTCACCTCTGCCACTGATACCCGGTGATCGTTCGTCTGACCATTTCCAATCCGGTCATAAAGTGCCAGCACGGCAAATTCATCATAAGAGAATCCCAGCTCTCTTGCATAAGATCTTGCAAATGCAATCAATTCATCATTCGTAAATACCGGAATATCTACCTTGTACTCAAACTTGGATGCCAGATTGGAATTCTTGTGAAACAGTCTCTGGATTTCTGCCTTCTGGTCTTCCAGTATGATCAGAAGACCTCCTGTATCACCCTCCATTGCCAGACTCAGTGCCATCATAGATGCATCAGACAAGCCTCCTGCTTTCTCAATGATCAGCGCTCCGCCTTTCAGTTTTCCAAGTGTCTCATAGATATCTCTGCTGTTCAGCTTCTTTCCGCTGATCTTGGCAAGTCTGCTGCTTTCTACACGCTGCAGCTTCTGTAATGCTTTTACAATATCAATGGCAAGCGTTGTCTTTCCATTGCCACTCTCTCCGGTAACGACCACATTTCCGCAGGCAGAGTTTACTTTGGAAGCCCCAGCCTGTCCCTTAAACAAAGAGGCCAGCTGCTCACCAACTCCACGAACTGCCGTAAAATAAGCAAAGATCTTTGCCTGTTCTCTGGTCAGATGGCCTTCCTTGATGGTCATATCAGCAACTTCTCTCGCTAATGACTTTTCAAGCTCCTGAATCATATTCATGGAACCAGTCTCAGAAGTAATCTTTTCTTTGTTGCTATTCGCCGGCTTTGTCTTCGGTTCACTTTCTACCATCTCATGATCCGGCTTGGCTGCATAGACAATGTCTTCCGGCACTGACAGTTCCTGGATTGTCAGATCCTCTGCTTCATCCAGATCATCCAGCGCATCAATATCTTTTGGAAGATCATCCTCAGTCACCACCGCATTGACCTGCTTCTGCTCTTCATCAAGATCTTTCAGAATCTGCTGTACATCCTCTGGAATATCATCAGATGTACCAGAAATCAGTTTTACAAGCTCTGCAGTTTCCTGACGGACTTTTTCCTTCCGCGCTTCCTCTTCCGGCTCCTTTGCTTTCAGAGCAGCCGCTGTCTCGCTCTTCTTATTATCCCACTCCTGAAGGATCTTGTCGATCTCGATTCTTCCAGTGATCTGCTTGATGAGCTGCGGCTCTTCCGGTTCTGGATTGATCTCTTCGACAACTGGTTCCGGCTCGATCTCCTCGACAACTGGTTCTGGCTCGATGTCCTCGGCAACTGGTTCCGGCTCGATCTCTTCCGGCATCAATTCTTCCATCTTTAATTCTTCTGGTTCCAGCTCTTCCATCATCAATTCTTCCGACTCAATGGACTTCTCCTCTGGTTCCGGCTCAATAATCTCTTCTATAGCTGGAATATCCGGCACCGTCAGTTCTTCCGGCTCAACAGATTCCTCTACTGGTTCCGGCTCAATAATCTCTTCTATAGCTGGAATATCCGGCACCGTCAGTTCTTCCGACTCAACGGACTCCTCCACCGGTTCCAGCCCAATCTCTTCTACTTCAGGAATCGTCAGCTCTTCTGTGGCTCCCAGCCCCAGATCTGGAACATCAATATCTCCCTCATCCTTCTGAAGCATCTCATCCAGGTTTGCTGCCAGTTCCGCCTGAAGATTGATAGTGCTGAATTTATCTGTATTTACACTTACTTCTCTCTCTTCGTAGTCATCTTCTCCCACGTTTACAGATGCGCCTGTCTGATAACGATGATCATATTTATCCTGCTGCACAGGAGTCAGCGGCTCATATTTCATCTTCAGCTCCATGGCCTTTGTCACATACTCGCCTTCGCTAAACCAGAGAATCAGCTCATCGCACTCACGGACACAGTCTTCCTGCATCCCGGCCTGGTCATAGAGAGATGCCAGCTCATAGGCCCATTTCTCCTGATATTCATGGGTCTTATATTCCTTCAGGGTCTTGATCTGATCGTCCAGACTGGATCCACGCTCCCGATAGATCTGATACTTCAAGATATATCGGCTCTGATCATGAGGTGCAGCCTTTACAAATTCCCGATAAAGTTTGATTGCTTCCTCAAAATTATGAGTTCTGGTAGCAATCTCCGTCATCTTATAAAGAAGCATTCTTCCCACCGGTGCGCGGTCATAAGCAATATTAAGAATCTCCATACAGTCCTCATACCGTTCAACGGCCTCGTAAAGATCCGCCACAATATAAAGCATATTCAGATTCTTGACCCGGCGCCAGTCAATGGTATCCGAAATCTTGACTGCTGTCTGATAATCTTTCTTTTTTACGAGTTTTTCTATTTGCTCCGCTTTCAGGCGATATTCATACTTATCCAATAAATTTCCCTCGTTTCCTTATACTTCCGGGATTCTGGAACATGCGACTGCCAGTGCTCCGTCTCCAATATGGCACGCAACACTTAACGACAGCTCATTAACAATAATTTCCGGGTATCCTGGGAATTCTTTTTCCAATTCCGCCTTGAATTCCAGTGCCATCGCTTCATTATTTGTATGAGCAATGGCCAGTCTCATGGAAGATCCTGCAAACCGGTTCTCCAGATCATTTCTCATGGCATCCAGCATGGTTTTCTTTGCAGCACTCATGGTACGCACTTTAGAAAATGCATCCAGCTTCTCACCCTGGATCTGCAGTACCGGTTTCAGACGCAGCATGGTTCCAAGAGCCGCTGCTGCCGGTGTGATACGTCCGCCTTTTTTCAGATATTTCAACGTCGTTACCGTAACATAGATGCTGGACTCCAATGCTTCTTCTTCCAGCTTCTTGCAGATCTGTTCTGCATTCATGCCAGCTTCCGCAAATGCTTTTGCATCTTCTACAGAATAAAGCTGTGTCACAGAGATTCTCTGATTGTTGACAACCTGTACTTTTCCATCGTAATCATCCGCCAGCATCTTAGCAGTCTGGCAGCTTCCGCTCAAACCGCTGGACATAGGGATGTGTACAATCTCATCATATTCTTTCAAAAGTTCATCCCACAATTTCATCACCGAATCCGGGGATGGCTGAGAAGTAGATACATCTGCATCTTCCTCAAGAAATTTATAAAACTCATCCGGAAACAGATCGATTCCATCCAGATATTCTTTTCCATTGATCAGAAATGGCATAGGAACTACATAAATTCCCATTTCTTTTGCCTGTGTCTGACTGATTCCACTATTACTGTCTGTCACTATCGCAATCTTACTCATACATGAACCTCTTTTATAATTTTTCCCAACAAAAATAACAATGATAATGATTCCGGCTTCCCACGGGTACAAAATTCTGTGCTCCGCAATAACCACAGCGGATCCGTTCCATACCATTCGGAGTAACTGTCTCATAATCGCCACGGCCACCGACTCGATCCGGCTTTCCTTTGGAATATGCCGCCTCATAAGTACATGCCTGACTGGATGCCCTTGACCGGGTCTTCAAGGCTTCCTCTTCCCTCGTCAGCTTCTGTCTGCGCGGCTTATTCGGAACTGCAGTTGCCTTTCTTGGCTTGCTTATCGTCCTTGCCTGTCTTACTTCTCTTTGTGCTTCTTCTCTCACCGCAGCAGCTGAAGGTGTTCTCTGGATCGGTCGTTCGGATCTTCTGTCTTCTTTTGTCTTTCTGACATTCTTTTTGCTCCAGACAGACAGTCCCCAGATCAGGATCATCGCTAAAAATATTTCCATCTTGTTTTCCTCCTGCGGTTCTATTTGTGCAAAACACACACTCTTCCTTATTATAGCAAAATCAAGCACAGAAAACAAGAATGGCAGAAACCTTTTTACAGGTTTCTGCCATTCAATTAAGCGCAGTAGATAGGGGAATCGAACCCCTGTTTCCGCCGTGAGAGGGCGGCGTCTTAACCCCTTGACCAATCTACCATATTTTCTTATCGAAAGCATCTTTCGCTTGCCGACTTGGATACTATAACACAACATCTGACACTTTGCAAGCATTAATTTTTATTTTTTTATAATTTTTTGTATAGTTCTTTTTTCAATGCGCATACTGATGAAAAAGGAGTGGTTCTTTATGGATTATATCAACGCATTCTGGGTCGGTGGTCTGATCTGTGCCCTGACTCAGATCCTGATGGAAAAGACCAAGCTGATGCCCGGCCGGATCATGGTCCTTCTGGTGTGCAGCGGGGCTGTTCTGGGTGCAGCCGGGCTCTATGAACCTCTGCTTGATTACGCAAAAGCCGGAGCAAGCGTCCCTCTTCTTGGATTTGGAAATGTACTCTGGGAAGGCGTCCACGATGCTGTACAGGAAGAAGGTCTCTTAGGCATCTTCAAAGGTGGTCTCACTGCCGGTTCTGCAGGAACCTGTGCCGCTCTGGTCTTCGGTTATCTCGCCAGTCTGGTCTTTGATTCCAAGATGAAAAAATGACAGAACTATGAGAAACACGCTTCGCGAGTTTCTCAAGTTATCGCGGCAGTCGCCAAGGTCTCGTGCAAGCACGGACTTTGGCTCGTTGCTCGCGTAAATAAAATCCCGGAAGATTTCCTACTAATAGAAATTTCTTCCGGGATCTTCTTTATCCATTCAGGCTGTCTGCTATGCCGTATAGCTGCCCTGACGGAAAATTACATTTTTATAACGATCAAGTACGCACAAAAGCACGGTTCCCATAATGCTTGCAGTCAGAATCTCGCCTATTCCAACTGTTCCCATCAGAAATGGAATCGGAAGCGGCTCACCGTATCCATATTTCAGCACCCACGGAATCACCAGAGCATTCAATACTACCGGCGGAACAGATGCCAGATATTTGCTCTTACTCCGAAGCATCCATGTCAGATATGCAGCCACCAGAGTGGTCAGACTTCCGGCAATCACATCCAGCATAATACCTCCACCCAGCATGTTGGCGATCAGACAGCCAATAAACAGCCCAGGAATCGCAGCAGGTGTAAAGAACGGCAGTACTGTCAGTGCCTCAGCCACACGAGTCTGGATCGCACCATAACTGATTGGCTCAAATACCAGACATAATACCACATAGATCGCAGCGATCATCGCCGCCTGTGTCATAAAAAGTACCTTGTTTGTTTTCATATTCAGTTCTCCTTTAGTTTTGTTTTACGAGTGGAAGGTCACGAACACTCGATTCATTTTCGCGCAGCAATGAGTCAGGCAACCATGCTTTCATAGATATCTGATGAATGCCGCGGAGACATATACCACAGGTATATGACCTACGCCGGAAATCGGCGAAAGCCCTGTAAGACCTTGTTTTTATGGGCTTTTAACGGACGCAAGTATAGCATACTCAAAATAAAAATGCAAGTGCTTCTGCTGCAAAGCGCACACAAAAAAACTCAGGAACAATCTGTTCCTGAGTTTTTAGCAGTAGATAGGGGAATCGAACCCCTGTTTCCGCCGTGAGAGGGCGGCGTCTTAACCCCTTGACCAATCTACCATATCCATCAGCTCTCACGCGCTGACTTGGATACTATAACATAGCTTTCGACAGATTGCAAGCACTTTTTTGTGTTTTATTGTATTTTTTTGTAAATTGATAATTCAAAATTAACATGTTATATTAAATACATATGGAAAATAACTGCACCGCAGTCTTCAGAAAGGAGAATTTCCATGAATATGATAGAAACAGCCAAAGAACTGGGATTTTCAGGTGCTGCTGTCATTGATACCGCGCAGCTTGTATTTATGCCAGAATATCGGGTCTTCTGTGAAGAAAATCTGTGCGGAAACTACGACCTGAACCCGGCTTGTCCGCCGGAGAGCGGCACCGTGGATGAGATGAAGGCCCATGCCCTGACTTACGAAAAAACGCTGGTCCTTCAGACTACTCAGGACGGACAGATGGATTACAAAAAGGCAAAGCTTGCCCACAATCATCTGACAGAAGAACTTGCGGATAAAATAAAGGCCGCCGGATACGACGACCTTCTGCTTATGACTGCCGGACCTTACAAAGGCAATTCCTGCCTGTCCGCCTATTGCGTCAACGCCCAGATGATGGCGGACGCCGCAGGAATGATCTGCTGGAATGACGATGATAAAGTCCGTTATTTTTCACTGATTCTGTTCAATCCATCATAAGACATGGCACTCCATCATTTTTCAAGGAATGTGCCGATCTTACCCAAATCTTCACTGATCAGAACCTTCCGGAAGTCCCCTTTCTCAGCAAAGCCGACTTCCAGCATCTGATCAAAGACGTTCTTCAATGGCTGGTAGAATCCGTCGATATCCAAGAGCACACATGGCTTGTCCTCGATGTCAAGTCTTGCCAGAGAGATCACATCTGTGATCTCATCCAGCGTTCCCGGTCCGCCCGGCAATGCCACATAAGCATCCGAAAGTTCGATCATCTTCGCCTTTCGTTCCGCCATATCGTTCGTCTCAATATAGGCTGTCAAACCCGGATGACGCCTCTTCTGGATGGATTCCACCGCCGGAAGGACACCTGTCACCAGCCCACCATGCTCCAGAACCGCATCTGCAACGATTCCCATCAGACCACCCTGTGCACCACCATATACCAGTGTGTGACCATGCTCACCGATCCATGTCCCCAGTGCTCTGGCGCCTTTTTTAAACTGCTCCTTATTTCCAGAAACAGATCCACAATAAACCGCAATATTCATGCTCCATCTTCCTTTTCCCAAAAGCTTTACATGGAGATCCAGCCAAATGCATTTGCCACAGAGCTTGCCAGAATGATCGCTGCAAAGATCGGACACAGATATTTGATCATAAAATTAAAAATAGCTTTTCTGCGGAATTTATTTTCTCCATGCATCACTTCTTCTTCGATGCCATTCACACCAATGACTCTGGACACCAGCAGACAGATCGCAATAGCCGCGATCGGCATCATCACAGAGTTAGTCAGAAAATCAAAGAAATCCAGGAACTGCATACCGATGATCGTCACCCCTGCCAGCGGACCATATCCAAGAGAAGAAAGGCTTCCAAGCGCGATCACGATCACTCCGATTAATACCGTTGATTTTTTACGGCTCCATTTCAGTTCATCCTCGAAGGTAGATACTGCACTCTCTGTCAGTGCAATAGAACTTGTCAGTGCAGCAAACAGCACCAGTATAAAAAACATTACTCCGACAAGAGTTCCCAGCCCCATATTTTCAAATACCTTCGGAATGGTAATGAACATCAGCGCCGGACCTGCCTGCAACGTATCCGGGTCTCCGCCGGAAAATGCAAATACCGCCGGAATGATCATCAAGCCTGCCATGATCGCAATGGCTGTATCAAAGATTTCCACGTTCTGTGTGGAATCTTCAATAGAGATGTCCTTTTTCATGTAAGAGCCAAAAGTGATCAAAATACCCATGGCAATGGACAGAGAATAAAACATCTGTCCCATGGCAGATACCACCGTCATCCAGGAGAAATTATCCACATTTGGCACCAGGAAATATTTCACACCTTCAATAGCACCCGGTCTTGTCACAGAATATGCCGCAATGATCACAGACAATACCACAAGAATCGGCATCATAAATTTGGATACCCTTTCAATTCCATTGCGGACTCCCGCATAAATGATGACCAGTGTGATCAGTGCAAACACAATAAAGCAAAGCTCTGTGGACACGCCATTGGAAATAAATGCAGAGAAATATCCATCCTCTGCTACCTGATGAGCATTTCCACGTATATATTCCACCAGATATTTGATAACCCAGCCGCCGATAACTGAATAATAAGGAACGATCAGGATCGGTATGATCGCATTGATCCATCCGCCGGCTGACAGCCAGCCAGATTTACCAAAGGACTGAAATGCTCCCACCGGACTTTTCTTCGTCATACGACCGATGGATGTCTCAGCAATGATCATGCTGTATCCAAAGGTCAGTGCCAGAATGATATAAATCAGCAGAAAGATTCCTCCGCCATATTTTGCTGCAAGATATGGAAATCTCCATATATTTCCCAGTCCCACGGATGCACCTGCCGCTGACAGCACGAATCCGATCTTGCCGGAAAATGTACTCCTTTTGTGCTCATGTTTGTTCATAGATATCCTTCCTCTTTTCATGTATAATCTGTGTTTTTGCAGACATATGGTCTTCCCCCCTGAATCTGCCTGCACGCATACTAGATAGTGTATCATATTCCCACTTTGGTTGCAACATCGCATACCCGGCAGGTATGTTTTATTTTCATAAGCATAATGCGGCTACTTGACAGTTATTTATCATTTATTCTAATATGATAAGTAGTCAGAACAAAGGAGGTACATCATGAAAAAAATCACACTGAACCCTGACGCAGAAGTGGTCAAGACCGTAAAAGAAGGCTTAAAGCGCACCGGCGGCTACTGTCCCTGCAGATTAGAACGTACCGAAGAAAACAAATGTATGTGCAAAGAATTCCGGGATCAGATTAATGATCCGGATTTCGAAGGATTTTGCCACTGTATGTTATATTACAAATCCAAATAGTCACCCGGCATTGCCCGATGACCGAATAACTTGGAACAAAAGAAAATTCATATGGAGGACTTCATTATGAAAATGATTACTTTAGGAACCACAGGCATCACTGTTCCGCAAAATGCATTTGGCGCACTCCCGGTACAGCGAGTGAACATGGACACGGCAATCCAGATCCTGCGCAGAGCTTATGAGGGCGGCATGCGTTTCTTTGACACCGCCAGAGCTTACAGCGACAGCGAAGAAAAACTGGGACATGCATTTGAAGGCATGCGTGACAAGATCTTCATTGCCAGCAAGACCATGGGACGCACCCCGAAAGATTTCAAAGAACAGCTGGACACATCCTTACGTCTGCTGAAGACTGACTATCTGGACATCTATCAGTTCCACTGTGTGGATCAGTGCTACCGCCCAGGCGACGGGACTGGCATGTACGAATGTATGCTGGAAGCAAAAGAACAAGGAAAGATCCGTCATATCGGTGTCACTTCCCATAAGCTTGACGTCGCCAAAGAATGTATTGAATCTGGATTATATGAAACTTTACAGTTTCCTTTTAGTTATATTTCCACCGAAAAAGAACTGGAACTTGTCCGTATGTGTAAGGAACACAATATGGGATTTATTGCCATGAAAGGTCTTGCCGGAGGTCTGATCAACAACTCCAGAGCTGCTTTTGCTTTCATGACTCAATTTGACCATGTGCTTCCAATCTGGGGTATCCAGAAGATGTCTGAGCTGGAAGAATGGCTTTCCTACATGGATCAGCCGCCTGCGCTGGATGATGAGATCCTCTCTTTCATCGAGAAAGAGAAAAGTGAACTGATCGGCGACTTCTGCCGCGGCTGCGGATACTGCATGCCATGTCCGGCAGGGATCCTGATCAACAACTGTGCCCGCATGTCCCTCATGGTCCGCCGTGCACCTTCCAAGGCTTGGCTTAACGAGACCTGGCAGGAAAATATGAAGAAGATCGAAGGATGTCTCCATTGCAACCAGTGCATGAAGAAATGTCCGTATCAGCTTAATACACCGGAACTGCTCCAGAAAAACTATGAAGATTATAAGAAGATTCTCGCTGGGGAAGTGCAGGTGTAAGGGATTTTTATGAGCCGTGCGCAGTTCGTGACCTTCGGTCACTCACTCGCGGGCTTCGCCCTATGACGCCTGTCTTCATTAAGTTTTCCATGAGCCGTGCGCAAGTTTGAAACCTTCGGTTCCAAACTCGCGGGCTTCGCCCTATGCCATCCGTCAATCAACGCCGCTATTGTGCAAGCCCAATGCGGCGTTATTTGCCGTCTGTCGCACGGCTCATGCTTTACGCGCACATCCCACCTAGCATACCGCCAAGGAGACACAGCACCATAGTCGTCACGAAGTTAGCGGCAGTCTGGTCAAGCTGTCGGTTCACGGCAAGGGAGACGAGCAGCATGATTCCAAAATACAGGAGCCCCACAAGAATTCCCCAAAGAAACTTCTTGTTTTTCATCATTTTCCCACTTAAGAATCCACCAGCAAAGCAGGATAAAATATAGGTCACAATGATCATGATCCGTACTTTTCCTTCGCTTAATTCAAAGCGATACAAAAGTCCTGCGGTCAGCAGAAGCAGAAGTCCTGTCACAATGTAGGATGCAACCAATGCTTTCAGCATCCGCACAGCCTGATCGATATATGTATAAGGATATTTCATATGCACACTCCCCTTTCTTTCGCTAGTTCATTTTATGTGTGGACACCAGCTTCTATGTCATATGTTTCGTTCTCTGCCTATTGCATTTTTTTTGGATTTATCGTATATTAGATGATAACTGTACATCAATACATTTAGTTAAAAGGAGTGAATTTACTTTGGATTCAAGTGACGCCATACAGGTGCTGATATTGATTGCCCTGATTGGTCTCTCCGCGTATTTTTCATCGTCGGAGACTGCACTGCTGACAGTCAGCAAGATCCGTATCCGTAATCTCATCGAAGACGGGAATCCCCAGGCGGTGATTCTTGGCAAGGTGATTGAGGATCAGGGAAAGATGCTGAGTGCCATTTTAATTGGAAACAACATTGTGAACATTTCCGCTTCCTCCCTGGCAACGATCCTCACGACCAGGTGGCTGGCCGGAACCGGACTTGCCGCTGTGGCAGCCGGCATTTCCACTGGTGTTCTCACACTGATCGTACTGGTATTTGGTGAGATCACACCTAAGACCTGTGCTACGATCAATGCCGAAAAGATTGCTCTCGCCAACGCAAAGAGCATCTACACATGGATGGTGATCGCCACCCCGCTGATCTTCATCATGAACAAGCTGTCCCTTGGTATTCTCTTTCTTATGAGAGTGGATCCCAATGCAAAATCTGACAGCTATACTGAGGAAGATATCCGTACAATCGTGGATGTCAGCCACGAGGACGGCGTGATCGAGCCAGAAGAACGCGACATGATCAACAATGTTTTTGATTTTGGAGACGCCACCGCAAAGGACATCATGGTTCCCAAAGTGGACATGAGTTTTATGAATGTGAATTATACCTATCAGGAAGTCATCGATCTGTACAGCGAGGATAAATACACCCGTTATCCAGTCTACGAAGACAGCACAGATAACGTGATTGGAATGATCAATGTAAAAGACCTGCTGATCTACGATGACAAAGAACATTTTAATGCAAGAAATGTCCTGCGAAGTGTGCTTTTCACACATGAACATAAAAAAACTTCCGACCTTCTCTTTGAGATGCGGAAAAGTTCTACCAATATGGCAATCGTATTGGATGAATACGGCGTTACAGCCGGAATGGTCACCATCGAGGATCTTCTGGAAGAGATCGTTGGCGACATCCGTGATGAGTATGACGAGGATGAGGAACAGCTTGTCACCCGTCTCTCTGATCAGGAATACATTGTTGCAGGAGCCATGAATCTGGATGACCTGAACGATGCACTGGATCTGGAGGAAAAAGGACTTTCTCTGGAATCCGAAGATTACGACTCCGTCGGCGGTATTATTATTGAACTTCTTGACCGTCTCCCTGAAGTCGGTGATGAAGTCACTACAGAAAACGGCATCCGCCTCGTGGTTGATTCTGTGGAAAAGAACCGGATCAAAAATGTGCACATTTATCTTCCGGATCCGCCTGCTGCTGAAGATACCAAAGAAGAATAATTTACGTCAAAAAAGCGGACTGCTGAATACTCAGTTGTCCGCTTTTTATAAATATGTCTGACCAGTGTCATTCGCAAACACCAGACAAATACCTATACATCAAGGAGGATTTCCAGAAATGGGAACAATATTCAAATTTCACACGGATGTGGATACCGACCAGATCATTGCATCTCAGTATCTGCTTTTCCCGACGATTGACGAAATGAAAACACATACCTTCGAGTCTCTCGATCCGGATTTTGCATCCAAAGTAAAACCCGGCGATTTTGTAGTCGCTGCTGAGAATTTCGGCTGCGGTTCTTCCAGAGAGCAGGCTCCAAGTGTCTTAAAAGCTTTAGGTGTACGCGCTGTGATTGCAAAATCATTTGCACGTATTTTTTACCGCAACTCCATCAACATCGGTCTTCCGGTCATTGTCTGCAAAGACCTGTATGACCACATCGAAGACGGTGACCAGATGGAGCTGTCCCTGACAGACGGCATTGCTTCCGTAAACGGGCAGGAATTTGTCTGCACCAAGCTTCCGCCATATATGCAGAACATTCTGGATCAGGGTGGCCTGATCGCATCATTGAATAAGGAGGAAGACTAATATGGGAATGACCATTGCTGAGAAAATTATTGCACGGGCTGCTGGTGTGGAATCCGTTCGCCCGGGTGATATTCATACCGTAGAAGTGGATCGCCTCATGAGCAACGACGGAACCACACATCTGACCATTGATATGTACAATACAAAATTAAAGCACCCACACATTGCCGATGTGAGCAAGCTGGTCTGGATCGTGGATCACAACGTTCCATCTGACAGCCCAAAGACTGCTGCTTCCCAGAAAAAAATGCGTGATTTTGCCAAAGAACACGGCATTACCTTCTATGAGGGACAAGGTGTCTGCCATCAGATCATGATGGAGAATCATGTATGCCCCGGCGAGCTGATCTTCGGTGCTGACAGCCACACCTGCGCTTATGGTGCACTGGGTGCATTTGGTACCGGTGTTGGATGTACTGACTACCTCTATGCCATGGTCACCGGTAAATCCTGGGTTCTGGTTCCGGAGACTCTGCGTTTTAACCTGACCGGAAAGCTGCCGGAAGGTGTCTATGCCAGAGATCTGATCCTTACCATCATCGGTAAGATTGGTGCCAATGGAGCCAACTACAAAGCTATGGAATTTGCAGGTGAAGGCTTAAAAACACTGACCATGAGTGACCGTATTGCCATCTGCAACCTCTGTGTGGAAGCCGGTGCCAAGACTGCTCTTATGGAAGTGGATGATATTGCTCTTGATTATCTTCATGAGCATGGCCGCGAGCCGAAAGCATGCTTTGTCAGCGATGAGGATGCTGTCTTTGCAGCCACTTATGATATTGACCTGTCTACCATCACTCCTATTGTGGCAAAACCTCATTTTGTGGATAATGTATGCCCTGCCAGAGAAGCTGCCGGCATCAAGATCGATGAGGCATTCTTAGGTTCCTGCAACAATGGACGTATCGAAGATCTCCGTGTGGGAGCTGCTCTCTTAAAAGGCAGAAAAGTGCATCCTCTGGTCCGTTTTCTGGTGGTTCCTGCCAGTCAGGCCGTTTATAAAGAAGCCTTAAAAGAAGGGCTGCTCCAGATCTTCATGGAATCCGGAGCCATTGTTATGAACCCCAACTGCAGTGTATGCTGGGGAAGCTGCCAGGGTGTCATCGGAGAAGGAGAGACTTTGATCAGTACCGGCACCCGTAATTTCAAGGGGCGTGCAGGACACCGTGATTCCTTCGTCTATCTGGCAAGTGCCGCTACAGTTACCGCATCCGCTATCAAAGGGGAAATCGCGACTGCAGATATGCTGGACTAATTTGTACCGGACAATTACGGCTCTGAATGAATATTTAACGACACATAAAAGGAGACTTCATATATGAGTGAAACATTTACTGGAAAAGTATGGGTTCTGGGCGATGATATTGATACTGATATCATCATCCCCACCGAGTACCTGGCATTGAAAACAGTGCAGGACATGACCCCTTACGCATTTTCTCCGCTCCGCCCGGAACTCGCATCCCAGATCAAGCCTGGCGATATCATCGTAGCCGGCAAGAATTTCGGCTGTGGTTCTTCTAGGGAACAGGCGCCGGAGATCATCAAGGCACTGGGCATCCGCTGCGTGATCGCAAGATCCTTTGCCCGGATCTTCTTCCGCAATTCCATCAACAACGGGCTTCTGCTCATTGAGAACCCCGATCTTCGCGATGTAGTGACCGAAGGTGAAAAGATCGAGGTTACCGTTGGAGAAAAAGTTGTCTGTGACGGAAAAGAGTACCCGATCGCATCTCTTCCACAGAACCTGATGGACATTATCAATGCAGGCGGACTGGTAAAAGCCATGCGCCAGCTGAACGGACTGGAGGACTAGCAGATGGGACAGACTATTATTGAAAAAATTGTAAGCCGCAATGTGGGCCACGCTGTTCGCCCTGGCGACATTGTAACCGTAAATGTGGACCGCGTCATGATCCACGACATCTTTATTCCGTTTGTAGCTGAAAAGTTTGAAGAAATGGGATTCAAGAAGCTGTGGGATCCAGACAAGGTTGTTCTGATCTATGATCATCTGGTTCCTGCCAGCCAGGTGGATGACACCAGACATTTTCATGTTGGAAATGCATTTGCCGAGAAATACGGCATGAAACATGTACACAGAAGCGATGGCATCTGCCATCAGCTTATGACTGAAGCCCTGTATGTAAAGCCAGGAAATATTGTATTCGGAACCGACAGCCACACCACCACATACGGCTGTGTAGGCGCTTTTTCTTCCGGTATCGGTTACACCGAGATGGCAAGTATTCTCGGAACCGGCACCATGTGGATCAAAGTACCGCAGACCATCAAAGTGGTGATTGAAGGAAAGCTTCCTTCCAATGTAACTTCCAAAGATATCATCCTGACTTTAATCGGAGATCTCCGCGCAGACGGTGCGACCTATCAGGCTCTGGAGTTTTCCGGTGATACTGTGAAAAATATGAGTGTTGCCAGCCGTATGACCATGTCAAATATGGCTATCGAGGCAGGAGCAAAATGCGCCCTGTTCACACCGGATGAGAAGACCGCAGAATACTGCCAGATCGAGCTTACCGATGCTGAACGTTCTCTGGTTGGTGATTCGGATGCTGAATATGTCCGCACCATCCACTACAATGCAGAGGATTTCGTACCGGTACTTGCCTGCCCGTCTCAGGTGGACAACATCCATCCAGTCAGCGAGCTTATTGGCACTTCCATTGACCAGGTGTTTATTGGTTCCTGTACCAATGGCCGTCTGGAGGATCTTCAGCGCGCAGCCGCTGTACTGAAAGGCAAAAAAGTGGCTCCGTTCACCAAGCTGATCGTGACTCCTGCCAGTCGTAAGATCTACGAGCAGGCTCTGGCAGACGGAACACTTCTTACACTGGCAGAAGCCGGTGCCATGATCACTCACCCAAGCTGCGGCCTGTGCTGCGGCCGTACTGGCGGTATTCTGACCGATGGCGAGCGTGTGGTAGCCACCAATAACCGTAACTTCCTGGGACGTATGGGAACCTCGAAAGTGGAGATCTTCCTCGCTTCCCCAGTCACTGCTGCGGCCTGTGCAGTTGCGGGTAAGATCGTAGTTCCGGAAGTGCAGTAAAAACTTCAAGTATATAACCAGAAATCATACATAGAAAGCGAGTACGGGAATCGTATGAGCTCGTATGCATACAGATTCCCACGCCCGCTTTTATTTCATAATCTCTGGTTATTTTTTAATTCTTACTACATTTCCGTCTACACTGAGTCCTTTGATACTTCTCAGGAAACCAGATACTCGGCTATAACCGTAGTCCTTCAAGTCAAATCCATTATACCGGTTCTTCAGTTCTTCATTGATCATGGCAAGATTATCTACCGTTCCCCCATTTTTCTGAATGATTGAGAGAATCTCTTTTTCAATCTTTTCTCTGGAAACTTTCTCCATCTTACCAACCCGGTAATTGTTATTTTCCCGGTGTACCCGAAGGATTGGCAGTTCCTGCGTCAGAAAGACACTCAACTTGGAATACCCATAATTTCGCACATCAAAGTCCGGAAACTTATCAGACAGCCGCTGTCCCACCAACGCCAGGTCTACTTCTCCTCCAACCTCATTCAAGAGAGATAGAATCGCATTTTCCACATTTTCAATGCTGGTGACACTATCATCTCCACCTGAACCTGTCTGGGATGTGGATACATGACTGTTATCCTTGCCTGCATCATTGATCAGATTCAGATGGACAAATTTGTTGCAAGCCCTGGTCAGTGCAAGCGGCGTCTTGGATTCTCCCATACCAAGCACATACTTCTTCTCCTCCCTGAGCCGCATGGCCAGTCTGGTAAAGTCGCTGTCACTGGTCACCAGACAGAATCCGTCCACCTTATTCTGGTAAAGCAGATCCATAGCATCAATAACCATAGCCATATCCGTGCTGTTTTTGCCGGATGTGTAGGAAAACTGCTGAATCGGCGTCACCGAATACTCCAGCAGAATATTTTCCTTCCAGCCAGACTCTTTGGACCAGTTGCCGTAGATCCTCCTGCAGGAAGCAAATCCATATTTCTCCAGCTCGTCAAAAATCACCTGTACATATCTGGCGCTGACATTTTCCGCATCGATCAGCACCGCAAACTGCATCTTTTCTTCCCGTTCCATCACATTCTCCATCGCTTTATGCCTTCGGGGAGTCGGCCACTTCAATGGTCTCTCCTGCGATCCGCAACAGATCCTCGATCTCTTCCAGAGACATATCCAGATAAAGGGACAGTTCATCCGGAGATACCTGTCTGCCCAGATCCTCGGTCAGCTCACTTATAGCATCTGCCATCTTGTTCAGCTTCTCTGTAATCTCGTCACCGGTGCTCTTCTCTCCCTCCTGCTCATCCAGAGCAGAACGGATCGCATGGCGGATCTCCTTTTCCAGATGTTCCTCAGAAGTCAGTCCTTCTTCCATAAGTCCCAATGTGTCCAGTCCGATCAGCAATCCGATATTTCCTTCCTGGATCAGGTCCTGGATCATCATTCCCCGATGAGCATAGTCTTCCGCGATCTCCAGCACCCAATTCATATAATGCTCAGCCAGGCGATGTTTTGCCTGCACATCACCATCTGCTGCCTTCGCAAACAGTCCAGCTTTTTCTTCTTCCGCACACTGTCGAAAAGCCTTCCGATCCTTTTCATACTGCTTCAAAAAATCCTGTTCTTCCTGGGAATAAGGTGTATCCTCCACCTTGGGAAGTTCTGCTCCCTCCACATGAATATGCTTGGAAGCCAGATAAGCATACACCAGTTTCATCTGCTCTTCGCCAAGATCCATATCCTCCAGAAATTCCTTCACATCTGCTTTGGTAAGTTTCCTGTCTTTTGTCTCTGCACTGGCTGCCAGCGCCGCCAATGCTGTCTTAAATTTTGTCTGTTGATCCATCTTCTATCCTCTTTTCTATGAATTTTGGTCCTTTTTCTGGTTTAATGATACAATAAACACGGTGGATAATACAAATACAAATCCAATCAGGTCAATCATCTGAAACTCTACTTTCAGCCACAGCACAGAGATCACTGTTGCTGCCACAGGCTCTACACACGCAAGCATGCTCGCATTGGTTGCTCCTACCATCTGCACACCTGTCAGGTAGCAGTAAAATGCCAGAATCGTTCCCAGCAAAATGATGACTGCCAGTGCCAGAATGGTCTCCCCATCCACAACAGGATGGATCTTCCATGGCTGCCGCAGCACTGTCAATGCCAGACCGCCGATAAACATACCCCATCCGATGGTCAGAAGTGTCGTATATTTTTTCATCAAATATGCAGGTTGCAACGTGTAAACAACCAGTGCTACCGCCGCCACCATTCCCCAAAACAATGCCTGTGGCAGAATTGCCAGTTCTGACGGATTTCCATGGGTTGCCAGAATAAATGTTCCGAACATAGAGCAGAACAATGCAACCACCTCATATATTTTCGGTCTTCTGCGGTTCCGAATACACAGATACACAAGGATCATGGCCGGTCCTGTGTACTGCAGCACCGTGGCTGTTCCTGCGTTGGAATACTGGATCGTTGTGAAATACCCGTATTGACAAAGCATCATGCCAATAAGCGCAAAAATCAGAATGTCCCGCCGCCCCCTCGCTTCTCTCCACATGGCAAATACATTTTCTCTGTCTTTGATGAATAACAGAAGCAGAATCAATGCCCCGGCTCCGGTCAGTCGGATCGGTACCAGCCAGTCCGATGTCACTTCTTTATATTGAAACAAAAACTGGCCACAGCTTCCGCACAATCCCCAGAATACAGCACCTGTCAAAGTCATAATAATCCCCAATGCCTGTCTGTTCTTTTCCGTATTCATCTCTTCTGCCTCCTGAATGGGTCTGTAACATAAATCTCTGCCCATCATACCTTATCTATGAAAAAAAATCCAGTCCCTGACTTCCTTTCATAATTTTCAGAATTTTTGAATCCACCGAAGATGGCATCTTATGCACCTACACGGAAAAAGATACGGTCTGCACCTGCACAGCTCAGGCTGTTCTGATCGCTACCGGTCGAAAACCTTATACAGCCGGTCTGTTTGCTGATGGCCTTGATCCTTCCATGGAACGAGGACGGATCCTGACTGATGAACATTTTCAGACCAGCATTTCCGGCATCTATGCCATCGGCGATGTAAACGGAAAGCTGCAGCTGGCACATGCTGCTACTGCTCAGGGACTCCATGCGGTCCATCACATCGCTGCCAGATCCACATCCGATACAGATAGTTGTTCTGTCTCCCGGTCAGTTGATCCGATTCTTGATCTCGTTCCATCCTGCATCTATGCTACTCCTGAGATCGCATCTGTAGGACTGACACTGGATCAGGCAAAGGAACAGGGACTTGCTGCTAAAAGCCACAAGATCTTAAGCTCTGCCAACGGAAAATCTGTATTATCCCTTCAGGAACGCGGCTTCATGAAGGTAATCTATCTGGAAGAAACCCATGTGATCATCGGTGCCCAGCTTCTCTGCGCCCGGGCTACAGATATGATCAGCGAATTTGCCGTTGCCATTGCTCAAAAACTCACTCTGGAAGAAATGGCCTCTGTGATCCGCCCTCATCCTTCCTTCAGTGAAATGATCACTCAAGTCACAACTTTGTAGGCAGTTTCATAGTTTATAAAAAAGCCTGGAAAGGTTTGTGCATTCTATGGCAACAAAAATTGTGATCGATGCCGGACATAATGGACTCAGTGATCCCGGTGCTGTCTATAATGGCCGCCGTGAAAGTGATGATACGCTCCGTCTTGCCATGGCAGTGGGCGAAATTCTCTCCCGCAGCGGATATGATGTGGATTATACCAGAACCGGAAATATCAATCAGTCAGTGATTCAGAAAGCCCAGCTTGCCAACGATACAGATGCAGATCTCTTTATCTCCATTCATCGGAATATGAGTGAGGTTCCCGGCAGCTACCATGGTGTCCAGTCTCTGGTCTATGACTTAAACGGGCAGAAACTCACCATGGCAGAGGCCATCAATAAGAATCTGGAAGGCGTAGGCTTCCGGAATATTAACGTGGAGGCACGGCCGAATCTGGCAGTACTTCGCCGGACAAAGATGCCTGCGATCCTTGTAGAAGTTGGATTTATCGACAATGCTGAAGACAATAAGCTCTTTGACACCCGCCTCGATGAGATCGCCCAGGCTATCGCCGATGGCATCATGGATACGCTGACTTCCACTGAGAATGAAGCTTCTGACGGTCAGCCTGCTGCGGAAAAACCAGTTGACCGTCCTCTCTACCGGGTACAGGTGGGCGCTTTTTATAACCTGCAGAATGCCATCGATCTGGAGCAGGAGCTGAAGCGGATGGGCTATAATACCTGGATCGTAACTGCATAAATAAATTTATGCTATACCCAAAAATTAAAAGGAGTAAAATCATTCAAAATGATTTTACTCCCCAATAATTTACTGCTCACTATTTATTTGCTTTGCATACTTCTTTTTTTGCTTCCATATTGGATACGACCATGGTACAAGCTGCATCACCGGTAATATTAACGGTTGTCCGACCCATATCGAAGATACGGTCAACACCTGCTACCAGCGCGATACCATCGATTGGAAGTCCAACAGAGGTCAGTACCATTGCCAGCATAACCATACCTGCTCCCGGTACACCTGCGGTTCCGATGGAAGCCAAAGTTGCGGTCAGGACAATGGTCAGCATCTGCGGCAGAGTCAGCTGAATACCATAGCAGGATGCGATAAAAATCGCACATACGCCCTGATAGATAGCAGTACCATCCATGTTGATAGTTGCTCCCAGCGGAAGAACGAAGGAAGCGATCTCACGTTTTGCACCAAGCTTCTCGGTACAGCTTAAGTTAATCGGCAGAGTTCCCACAGAAGATGCACTGGAAAATGCAAACATGATCGCCGGCATCATTCCTTTGAAGAATTTCACAGGACTCATGCCGCCCAGTGTGCTGACTGTCAGAGAGTAAACAACCACTGCATGTACAAAATAGCAGATATAAGCAGCCAGCAGTACCATAGCCAGAGAACCGATGATGGTCGGACCATTGGATGCAATAACCGGGCACAGCAGGCAGAACACACCGATCGGTGATAACTTCAGGATCATTTCCATACATTTCATAAAGATCTCATTCAGATCGTTAAATGCATTTACCACACGGACATTTTTCTCACCCACCAGAATAATGGCAAAACCAAGAATAATAGCCATCACGATGACCTGAAGCATATTCGCCTCTACCATTGGAGAGATGAAGTTGGACGGAAAAATATTTACCAGCGTATCCATAAAGGAGGTTGCCTCTGCAGCCTCATAGGACAGATCCGTGGTTGCAACCACCGGGAACATTCCCTTGAACAGATTACCGCCAACCAGTCCGATGGTTACGGCAAATGCAGTAGTGCACAGATAAAAGACAACGGTTTTCAGTCCGATAGATCCGACTTTCCTGATATCACTCATGGAAATGATACCACACATGATGGAGAACAGAACAATCGGGCACACAATAAATTTGATCAGGTTCAGAAAGATCGTTCCGAACGGTTTAATATAGTTGGTTGCAAAATCTGCATAATTCTGCATCAGCAGACCTGCAATAATGGCCAGTACCAGTGCAATAAAGATCTGCATGGCCAGCGACATTTTCTTCTTTTCTTTCATGAGTATTTCCTCGCTTCCCTCTTGTAGTTTACATAATGAAAAAAAGATGACATTGCAAAATTATTTGAAATGTCATCTTCGTCATCACTAATATAGGATTATATCATGTTGATTCTATGGTTGCAAGATGGAATTCCATCCCATTTTATTTGGTTTTCAGCTCTGCTGTCAGGATCTCTTCTTTTCTATCCAGAATCTCATCAGAGAGAAGCTGCTTTTCCACATTTTCAAAGCCAAGCCGCTCGATGGTATTGGCAAAACGCTCACCCACATAGCCCTGGTCACGATACAGAAGGATTGCTTTCTCGATCACGTTCAGTGCCTCATCCTTGCTGGTAAAGATCTTGCCAAGTGCACGTCCCTGGGACACCTGTTTTCCCCAGCGTCCGCCGATATAGATTTTAAATCCATACTGACCATCCACGATAGAATCAAAACGGCAATGCCCGATACAGCGGCCGCAATGGTTACATTTCTCCTCATCTCTTACCAGAACACCATCGATCACCTTTGACGCACCAATCGGACAGGCTGCCTCAATAGCGCATTTTTTACAGCCCTTGCAAAGCTCTTTATGAAATTCCGGGATTCTCTGACCGATGATTCCCAGATCATTCAGGTTCGGTTTTACACAGTTATTCGGGCATCCACCTACTGCGATCTTGAATTTATGCGGCAATTTGATGTCATGATAAGCCACATAAAAACGATGATGGATCTCCTCAGAGATACCAAAGGAATCCAGCAGACCATACTGACAGGTGGTTCCCTTACAGGACACGATCGGTCTTACCTTCGGACCGGTTCCTCCGGTGGTCAGTCCTTCTTTTGCGATAAACTCACGGAATGCTTCGATATTTTCATAAGGAATGCCCTGCACCTCCACAGTCAGTCTGGTAGTAAATGTCAGATTACCGTTTCCAAATTTTTCTGCGGCGTCTGCCAGGCATCTGTGCTGTGCCACAGTCACCTTTCCGTTAACAGTGATCACACGGGCGGAAAAGTTATCCGTTCCCTTGTTATTCAGAAATCCCAGACCCTTCAGGCGCTGCTCTTCCTCTTTGCTGATGGTTAATGCTGCCATGCTTGTCCTCCTTTATCTGCTTTGTATATTCATTTCGCCGCATCTTATGATTCCGGCTCACATATTTTCTCTATCATATCACTTGCCTATCTATTTGAAAAATGATAATATTTTATAAAAACAATAGGTTTTACCTATATATTGAGGAGGTTTTCCATGACGATCCGTCATCTTACGATTTTTCTTGCAGTTGCCGAATATGGCACCATGAGTGCTGCTGCGGAACACTTATATCTTTCTCAGCCAACGATCAGTCAGGCGATCCGGGAGTTAGAAAAGCATTACAATGGATTACTGTTTGAACGGTTAGGGAAGAAACTATACCTGACCGACCGTGGAACACTTCTGCTCCCCCAGGCCAGGGAACTTGTGAACCGGTTCACAGAAGTGGAAGAACTGATGTTGAACCAGGGGCAGACTTCCATTCTGAAGCTTGGAAGCACACTGACCGTCGGAACCTGTCTGACTCCCACTGTTATGCTGAAACTGGAAGAATCCACCCCCGGTCTGGAAGTCCATGCCTATGTAAGCAATACCTTAGAGATTGAACAGAAACTATTAAAATCTGAGCTGGATGCTGCGGTAGTTGAAGGTGAGATCCAATCTCCGGATCTGGTAGTGATCCCCATTATTGATGATTGTCTGGTCCTTGCCGCCGGAAAACACCACCCATTTTATGAACGTAGCCTGATCTTTTCCGATGAACTGAACGGTCAGCCCTTTGCTATGCGCGAAAAAGGCAGCGGCACCCGACAGCTTTTTGAGAATTATGCTGATAAGCATAAGCTTCTTCTTAAAGTCACCTGGGAAGCCAACTGCCCCCGTACCATTTTAAATGCGGTTCTCTATAATAAAGTGCTGTCCGTCATGTCTCTGCGACTCATGCCTCATGAGATCCGTCACCAACGACTTCGAATCTTCCACAACGAAGATCTGGAATGGAACCGCACCTTTAAGCTGGTCTACCATAAAAACAAATTTCTCACACCGGCCATCTACGAGCTGGAGAAAATTCTGTGGCAATATCAGTCGATCAAACTTCCGCCAGAATGCGGGATTCTTCGAAATCGGATCACTGATCCCTCTCCCGCAGCCGTTTAAGCCGATCACCGATCACCTTCTCATAACCAATGTCCGTGGGATGGTAGAATGTCTGTCCCACCAGTTCATCCGGCAGATACTGCTGCTTCACATAATGCTCTGGATAATCATGCGCATACTTATAGCCGATGCCATGTCCCAGCTTTTCTGCACCACCATAATGCTTATCCTGCAGATGAACCGGAACGGTGGTCGTGGTAGACTTCACCGCTGCCATGGCATCAAAGATCGCATTGCAGGCTGCATTGCTCTTAGGCGCACCTGCCACATAAGAAGCGGCCTGGGACAAGATGATCTGTGCCTCCGGCATACCGATCCGCTCCACTGCCTGAGCTGCTGCCACCGCCACCTGAATGGCCTGTGGATCTGCATTTCCCACATCCTCCGATGCGCAGATCATGATCCTGCGGGCAATAAATTTAATATCTTCCCCGGCATACAGCATTTTCGCCAGATAAAAGACCGCCGCATCCGGATCCGATCCCCTCATACTCTTGATAAATGCCGAGATCGTATCATAATGATTATCTCCGCCTTTGTCATAGCGGACCACTTTTTTCTGAATACACTGAGATGCCACCTCCAGCGTAATGTGGATCTTTCCATCCTCACTTTTCTCTGTAGTCAAAATTCCAAGCTCCAGCGCATTTAACGCATTTCTTGCATCTCCTCCGGCAATATCTGCCAGAAAATCCAGCGCATCCTCATCTGCCACCGCCTGGTAGGCACCCATGCCCTTTTCCATGTCAGTAAGTGCACGCTTCAGAAGTTGCTTGATATCCGCAGGTTCCAGTGCTTTCAGTTCAAAGACAATCGACCGGGACAGTAATGCGCCATTTACTTCAAAATACGGATTTTCGGTGGTGGCACCAATCAGGATCAATGTACCGTCCTCCACAAAAGGAAGCAGATAATCCTGCTGACTCTTATTAAACCGGTGGATCTCATCTACAAACAGGATCGTGTGTTTGCCGTACATGCCCAGATTGTCCTTTGCCTGACGCACCACATCCTCCATATCCTTTTTACCTGCCACCGTAGCATTGATCTGGGTAAACTCTGCCTTCGTTGTATGAGCGATCACCTTTGCAATGGTGGTCTTGCCGGTTCCAGGCGGGCCATAAAAGATCACAGATCCCAGCTTATCTGCCCGGATCGCACGATAAAGCAGCTTGTCCTTTCCTATAATATGCTGCTGTCCCACGATCTCTTCCAGTGTCTCCGGCCGCATACGCGATGCCAGCGGCGCTTCGGATTTCATGGTATTAGTTCTCATATAGTCAAATAAATCCATGGTATCTTTCCTTTCTGAGTTCCCTTTTCCCTGTCAGATATGGTACAATCCCTGTATACGATCAACCATAAGAAAAAAGGAGTATAACATCTATGCAATATCAGGCAGTTGTTTTTGACATGGACGGCGTTATCTTCGATACAGAACGTCTGGTCATCGAATTCTGGAAAGAAGTAGCTAAAAAACACAATATCCCAAATGTAGAACACACTTGCATTCAATGTCTTGGTACCAATCGTGTACGTACTCGGGAAATATTTCTGGAAAATTACGGTGCAGATTTTCCCTTTGATCCGTATCGTGCAGAAGTGACTGAGCTTTTTAATACTCACTATAAGGGTGTACCGCTTCCTACCAAACCCGGCGTTCGTGAACTGTTAAGCTATCTTCAGGAACAGGACATCAAAGTCGGTCTTGCCTCCTCCACGGCCCAGCATCTGGTACGTGATGAGCTCGGCACTGCCGGACTTCTTCCCTATTTTCAGACACTGGTCTGCGGAGATATGGTGGAACACAGTAAACCAGCTCCTGATATTTTTCTGAAGGCCTGCGAAATTCTTAACGCAGACCCCACAAAGTCCATTGCCATTGAGGATTCTTTTAACGGCATCCGTTCTGCTCACTGCGCAGGCATGACTCCGATCATGGTTCCTGACCAGGTACAGCCGACAGATGAGATCCGCACACTTGCCTTTCATGTCATGCCAAGTCTTCTCGATGTATTAAACTGGCTGAAAACTCTCGCATAAGTGTATTATACTGATTTTCAGAAATGGATACAAGCATTACTCCAGATTCAGTTTGTTGGTCAACACATACTCCGTGATCACATGGTATACAGCTAACTGTATTCCATTTATCACCAGCATGATCAGCAGATACAGAGTGAAAATCAGACCTGCATTATTGGCTGTGATGATCACCATATTATCCGGCAATATGTTCATAATGATCATCGTACCAATATTTGTAATCGTACTCACCGCAATGTTTAAGCCGATATAAGCCAGAAATGATCCTGCTACCCGATGCTCCTCCATCAACTGACCCAGAGACATAGATGCATAGAGCATATAGATTCCGCAGATGCTTGTGACGATCAGGAACAGGATTCCAAGCACGATCAGAACACCTGTGTAAGCACCAAGCTCTCCTGTCATTGATCTCCATATTACACTGAACGTATATTTCATACTGTAAAAGATCTCCTTGGAGATGCCAAGGAACAGGATCAGGCAGGAAAGTGCCGCAATCAGACCACTGATCAGATTTACAATGGCCGCCACGATCACCTTGGATACGATGAGCTGCCATACTTCCACTGGAAGGGTAAATGCCAGATACCCTTCTTCTTTCAGAAGACCGTTCCAGAATCTGCGGATCACCAGGATCAGTGTCATGATCATCATGCCGACGATCACTGCCACAAAAAGGACTGCAAGGATTCCAAGCAGGATCGGACCTATATATTCAGAAAATACATTCATAAGCGGTCCGTCTGCTACCGAAAGCAGATGAATGGTTGCGCTCAGCATTACTGCGATGACCGGTGCCACGATCCAGACCGGAATAAACACACGGATCAGAGATTTGATATCATATTTCACCAGCTTACTTAACATTCCACTCACCTCCCTCAAATGGTACTGCCCGGAATTCCTGTCGGAACAGTTCATCTACGGACATGCCTTCTTTTTCGCGGATATCATCCACCTGTTCCTGGCGAACGATCTGTCCGTCCTTTAAAAATACGACTTCATCCAGCACTCGCTCCACATCTGCGATCAGATGGGTAGAGATCAGTACTGTGCCGTCCGGATTGTAATTATTCAAAATGGTTGACAGAATAAAATCTCTGGCTGCCGGGTCCACACCGGCGATGGGCTCGTCGAGAAGATACAATTTTGCCTGTCTGCTCATAACCAGTACAAGCTGTACCTTCTCTTTGTTTCCTTTTGACAGAGTCTTCATCTTCAACTTCGTATCAATTCCAAGTTCCTGACACATCTTTTCCGCCCGTGCCCGGTCAAAATCCTCATAAAAATCTTCAAACAGCTCCAGCAGATCTGTAATCTTCATCCAGTCTGCAAAATAAGGCTTGTCCGGAAGATAACTGATTACTGATTTGGTATGTATGCCCGGCTCCTCCCCGTCAATGGTCACCATTCCCTGATCCGGCTTCAAAAGTCCGTTCAGGATCTTGATCAAGGTTGTCTTACCGGATCCATTGGGTCCTAACAGACCCACAATCTTTCCACTTTCCAGTCTCAGATTCACACCGCAAAGAGCTTCTTTTCTGCCGTATTTCTTGTGCAGATCCTGACACTGTATCAATATCTCACTCATTCTTTCATGCTCCTTTCCAAAAGCTGTACTGCCTGTTCTTTGCTGTAACCGAGCTCTGCAGTTGCCTCAAAGAACTGATCGATAATATTTCCTGCAAGTCTGGATCGCATGGCTTCCAGCACGCCTTCATCTTCCGTCACGGTTCTCCCGATCGTCCGGTTCGGTATACTTAAGCCTTCCCCGTCCAACGCGGCCAATGCCCGCTGCATGGTATTGGGATTCACACCTGCTTCTGCAGCCAGGTCACGCACTGTTGGAAGTTTTTCTCCGGCTTTATACCATCCAGACAGGATCCGCCTGGTCAGCTGCTCTTCCAACTGCATCCAGATTGGTCTGCTGTCATCCAATTTCCACTCCATATGCTGTACTCCTTTCTCTATTGTATTATTTATTTAATACAATAATAATTCCATACAAACGATTTGTCAACAGATTTTCGAAAAATCCATGACAGCCCCGGATGATAGAACAAACCGTTACCTGCAGCAGCCCGCAAAGTCAGCAATAAACTGCGCTGCTATGACTTGGAGCGAACAAACTGGTTCGGTGTATTGTCGGGAGCGTACACGTTTCGTGTACGAATCCAGACAATATAGCGGGCCAGTTTTGTCCGATACACGTCATACGAGCTTTTATGCTGACTTCGTGGGCTGTTGTATATACGATCTTTTATTCTATCATCCGGGGCTGTTACAATTTTTGTAAACTTCTCCGGGCTGTTGTAGATTTCCCCGAAAAGTTTACTCTGCTGCCTGCACCGGTGTAATGGTAATATTGGCAGCTTCGATCCCGGTTTTTCGTTTCACGATATCCTCGATCTGTGCCCGTTTGGCATCACTGACCTGGGTACTGCTGACCACTACATCTGCGCCGGAATCACTGATACTGACGACCACATCTTCAAATCCCTGTGCCGACAATAAGGTCTCTGCCGCCAGTTCCTTCTCTGCGGCATCTGTCATGGATACCATCTCATCAATGGCATCCTGCTTCTCAGAATCACTGATATTCGTGCTGTTGATGACCTCCATAAGAATCTCTTTATTGCGGGAGCGGGTCTGCTCTCTGGTCACTTTGGCTTCTGCCACTACCGTGCTTCCTCCTGTACTGCTGGCCATGACAGTCTCCCCGACACTGTCATCTGCAGATGCCGTCTCCTCATAATCTTCATCCAGGCTGGCAATATCCGTCTCCTCTTCTTCCCCGGTCTGTGCATAGATGTCCTCTGCAGAAATATCGGCTGTCATATCAGAATCATCACTTTCAGACACCGAATCACTTCCGGCTGTCAGCATACTGCTATCAAAGGATGTGCCTGCATAATTCAGATATCCTGCCACAGCGATCATAGCTGCCAGTGCTGTAACAATGATCTGATTTTTCTTAAAAACAGGTTTTTTAATTTTTTTCAACAATGTTGCCTCCTTCTCCCATTTTCATTATTTTAATCTTATGAGGCTCAATTCCAAATAATGCCTGCACGGCCTCTAATATCTCTGCTTTCACTTTTGTATTGCCACCACCTTCAGCGATCACCAGTACTCCTGTCACCTTCGGATTGGTCCAGGATACCACATAAGGATATTTTCCACTGTCATTTTCCTGATAAATGGTCTCTTCCTCCACACTGTCCGCATTGCTAATCCGATCTTTTTCCACCTGCCGCTCACTGCTTCCTTCCCAGGTCAGCATAACCCTCACCTGGCCTGCACCATCTACCGTGGACAGAAGTTCTTCCAGCTTCTGCTCCGTCTGAGCTTCATATTTTTCCAGATCCGACAGTGGCTCATCTTCTCCATCAGACATGCCGCTCTCCAGATTGTCATCCACAGATGAATTTCCACTCCCAGAAGAATTTCCCATCATGCCACTGTTCATCTCCCTCTCTCCGGATATTTCGTCAGCAGTCCCCTTCTTCTCAACCGGAATCGCAATGACTGCCAGCAGAAGTCCCACCAGTACCAGGATCAACAGCTGGTCTTTCCCTGGCGGCCAGTATTTTTCTTTTATCTTTCCTGCCAGTCCTCTGACAGTTTCCATTCTGTCTTCCATATCTCCGCCTGCTCCTCCCATTCATACGCACTGGTAAATACCCGGCTGTCCAATTGTCCGGTCAGGTGAAATATCTGCAGCACCGGCTGAAGCAATAAGATCAGCAGCAACAGTCCCAGGTAAAATTTTACATATCGTTCATAGATGCTTGAGGGAAGAAGATTCAGGATCATCTGTTCCAGTAAGCAGAATACAGCCAGCGTCTTCGCCATATCCACAAATATCTGCATATTGCCTCTCCCTTCCATCCCGACTGATTCTTTTGCAAAATGTCACTTCCCCCATCTTATGTATCACCTCCCTGTTATAGCCGTGGTCAATGCCACAGTCAGCAGGAACAGCACCAGCACCATACATATGGTCTGAAATAATAGCTTCATGCCACAGCCAACTCCTGCAAGGCAGCCGGTGATTCGTTCATCTGATATGGGCTGCAGCACTGCTGCCAGCAGATAATAGGCCGCCATCATGATTCCCAGCTTTGCCAGTGGAATCAGGCATAGAAGGAGCAGCACCACCAGTGCCGCCGCACCGATCCCATTTTTAATCAACATAGCTGATCCAAGCACCATATCTGTGACGGAACTTCCCGCATCCCCAATCCCCGGGATCATCTCGATTCCTTTGCTGACGGTCAGCTTCCGAAATGCATCCGCCGCCGGAGTCAACAGTCCCTGGATCATATGAAACGCCATGACTGCAGCCACCACTCCTTTCAAACTCCAGCCCACCACCATTTCCAACAATTCTGTCAGACGGCTTAACCGTTCCTCCCCTGACAGATGATCCACCATAACCAGCAGCACATAGATTTCAATACACGGCAGCACAAACAATTCCAGGACCCGCTGAAGACCTGACACCAGCAACAGAATAAATTCATAATACACTCCTGCCGAAGCCACATAAGAGGTCATCGTCATTGCAAGAAAATACGCCGGCGCCAGTACCGTCATAAAATTTCGCATGGCAAGCAGCACATCTCTTGCGATCTCCATACTGTTCTGGAAGGACACCATCAGAATCAACAAAAGGATCATGTAGATCATGGCAAAACTGATCTGTGATACGCTCCGGTTTTTGAACACTTCTGCAAAATGGAGAAGCACCGCAGATGCTACCGCCAGCAATAAGACATGTACCCACAGCCTCTTCTGCATGACCAGTTCCTGCAGAAAAATTGTCCCGAAATCATGAAGAATCCCACCCCAGGAAAGGATACTTTGCCCGGATGTTCCCTGTTCTACCAGCTGCTGAAAGTCCACCGTGCCGCCCAGAATATCATCCAGAAGTTCCTGGATCTCAGACAGATCGATCTGTTCCATATGTATCCTCCCATGTATACTTCTTATGACGCCCTGTCCGTCTTGCGAAGCACCGACAGTCTCAGGGCACATTTTCCATCAGCTCAGGAATCCTCGGATGGTCTCCAGAAGTGCTGTCAGCACCGGAATTCCTGCCGCCAGCACTGACAGCTTGCCAAACATCTGGATCTGCCCGGCGATAGTGGCATACCCGGCATCCTTACACAGATCCGAAGCAAATTCCGCAATATACGTGATTCCGATAATTTTCAACAGAATTTTAAAATATCCGGCCTGCAGGGGCAGACTTTCCTGTACGGTCTGAAGTCCGGCAAGAATCATTCCCAGCAGATCTGTCATCTGTAAAAATACCAGCAGACTCACCGCCAGACAGAGATAGAGTCCATATTCCGGCTTTAACGCCTTCACCTGCAATGCCAGCAGCACGCCTGCGATCCCGATCATAGCGATTCGAAGCATTCTTATCTCCCTCCTCAGAGCGTAAATAATTTCTGCATGATCTGAAACAGCTCGTATACATAGGGAATGATCCAGAACAGCACAAGCAGAAGCCCTGCCAGACTGGTCAGAAATGCCTGTTCTTCCCTCCCGCTGTGTTTGAGTACCTGTGACAGTACCGATACCAGAATTCCTACTGCCGCAATTTTAAATAACAACGCTTCGTTCATCCCTATATCCACCTTGTTCAAAATAGTCATGTATCCAATCCTACATGATCACAAGCACCAATGCTGCTCCACCCAGCGCGCCCAGATACCGGTATAGCTTCTGTCGGCTGTCGGCTGCTGCTTTTGCCTCTGCAAGACTTAACATTATTTTCTCCTGATAAAACTGAATGGCGCTCAACTGCATGGGCATATCCATCCGTCCCAGCAGTTGTCCAAATTCTTCCAGATCCTGCTGTTCCTTTTTTGTGAGAAACAAAAGCTTTTGAATTTCTTTCAGATTCCGGCTCCAGATCTCTCCTGCCGTCTGTCCTGTCCGCTTTCCAAGATCTTCAGATACCTTCCAAAAAAACTGTTGAAATGGAGCTTTTGCATCCTTTGCCAGGAGCTCACAGACCGCTGGCAGCGTAAGCCTCACACAGCGGATCTCCCCCTGAAGGATCAATAACAGCCGCTGTAATTCTTCCAGCTGTGCAACTCTCTTTCCCAGTTCTCTGGCTGCTGCATCCCCGAATCCTAAGCCTCCCACCAAAATCAGACTCCATCCCATGATCTTCAGCAAAGTCTCTTTCCCTCCTCGTTGACGATAACTTCCACCTGTCCGGGAAGTTCTCCATTCTTCAGAAAAATGTAGCGGGAAAACAACCTTTCTCTGACCAGATCCTTCAGAACCGGCTTTTCCAGAAGTTCCCGGAATGAGGAGCCATGAACGGTCGCAAACAGTACGCAGCCACAGCGCATTGCATAGGTAAAAGCTTCCAGATCTTCCTGGCTTCCGATCTCATCAGCTGCCACCACCTCCGGCGCCATAGAACGGATCAGCATCATCAGCCCCTTTGCTTTTGGACAGGCATCCAGCACATCAGTACGGATTCCCACATCATTTCCTGGAACTCCACCACTGCATCCTGCAATCTCTGACCGCTCATCCACCAGTCCTACGGTCATGCCCGGATGGATTAGTGTTCCATTGGAAATCTGTCGGATACAGTCCCGAAGCATGGTTGTCTTCCCTTTTCCCGGCGGTGATACGATCAGTGTAGACTGTAAGGCTCCATCCTGCCACAGGAATGGAATCACTTCATCTGCACATCCTAAGATCTGATGAGCAAACCGAAGATTCAGAGAAGATATCGCCGTAATCGTACGGATATTTCCATCCTCCACCACCACTCTTCCTGCAATTCCAACCCGGTGCCCACCCGGAAGGGACAGATATCCTCTTCGAATCTCTTCTTCATAGGCATACAGCGAATAATTACCAAGATAAGCCAATGTTTCTTCCAGCTGCCGGCGATGGATCACCGTCTGTGACACATACTCTTTTCCATGACTGAGGATCACTGCCGGCTGTTCTGCCCGCAGACGGATCTCCTGCAAGCCTGCTACATCCAGATTCATCTTTTGCAGCACCTCCCGAAGACCAGAGGGAAGCAGTTTTATCATCTCTTCACTCCGCATGTTGTCCCACTCCTAAACACATGACAATTCAGAGCCATATTCGCAAAATCGCCTCTACGAGGCTGTCTCCGTTTCACTACGGTCCTCGCTAAGCAGATGTCCCCCGGACATCTAGCGACTTTTGCTCATTTCATGGCTTTGAATTGTTACAATATATGTAAAAAGGGCAGTGTCTATGACTTTGTCATAAACACTGCCCTTTTATGGGTAACTGCTTCACATGCAGTTCAATATTTCATTAGTTCTCCTTGCAGTCCTTGATAGAGAAGCTGATTCTTCCCATCTTGTCCTTGCCAAGGCAGACAACTTTGACTACATCGCCCAGAGTCAGAACGTCCTCTACGCGGTTGATACGCTCTTTTGCGATCTTGGAAATGTGAACCATTCCCTCTTTGCCCGGTGCAAACTCAAGGAATGCGCCGAACTCTTTGATGCTGACAACTTTACCGGTAAATACCTGACCCTCTTCAAAATCAGTTACGATGATATTGATCAGCTCTTTCGCTTTCTCCATCTTCTCTTTATCAGTACCACAGATGGATACAGCTCCGTCATCATTGATATCGATCTTCACACCAGTCTGCTCAATGATTGCATTGATGGTCTTACCTCTCTGACCAACCACATCACCGATCTTCTGCGGATCGATATTCATCTGAATGATCTTCGGTGCATAAGTACCAACTTCTTTTCTCGGCTCAGCGATTGCCGGCTTCATACAAGTATCCATGATGAACAGTCTTGCCTCACGGCATCTTGCGATAGCACCCTCAACGATCGGTCTGGTCAGTCCGTGGATCTTGATATCCATCTGGATCGCAGTAATACCGTCAGTCGTACCGGTTACCTTGAAGTCCATATCTCCGAAGAAGTCCTCAAGACCCTGAATATCGGTCAGAAGAACAAAATCATCATCGGTCTCGCCGGTTACCAGACCACAGGAAATACCTGCTACCATCTTCTTGATCGGTACGCCTGCTGCCATCAGGGACATACAGGATGCACAGGTAGAAGCCATGGAAGTAGATCCGTTGGACTCAAAGGTCTCGGATACACAGCGGATGGTATACGGGAACTCTTCCTCACTCGGCAGTACCGGGATCAGAGCTCTCTCAGCCAGTGCGCCATGTCCGATCTCACGACGTCCCGGTCCTCTGGACGGCTTGGTCTCGCCTACAGAGTAGCTCGGGAAGTTGTAATGATGCATATATCTCTTGCTTACTTCATTCTCATCCAGTCCATCGATCTTCTGCTGCTCAGACAGCGGAGCCAGTGTACACACGTCACAGATCTGAGTCTGTCCACGAGTGAACATTGCGGAACCATGTACTCTCGGGATAATATCAACTTCTGCTGCCAGCGGACGGATCTGAGTGATCTCACGTCCATCCGGACGCTTGTGATCTTTGAGGATCATCTTACGGACAGTCTTCTTCTCGTACTGATATACAGCCTCTCCCAGTACTGCCAGCCATTCTTCCTTCTCAGCAAATGCCTCGGTCAGTCTCTCGGTCAGTACACGGATATTCTCCTCACGAGTCTGCTTATCATCGGTAAATACCGCTTTTTCCATCTCTTCTGGCGGAACGATCTCTTTGATCGCTGCAAACAGCTCTTCCGGAACCGCACAGCTTGTATACTCATGCTTCTGTTTTCCAACTTCAGCTACAATCGTATCGATGAAGGTGATGATCTTCTGGTTTACTTCATGAGCCATGTAGATTGCTTCGATCATCTTAGCCTCCGGAATCTCATTAGCTCCGGCCTCGATCATGATTACTTTCTCTCTGGTGGATGCAACGGTCAGGTTCAGATCGCCGCTCTTCCACTGCTCCTGGCTCGGGTTGATCACAAACTCGCCATCGATCATACCTACCTGAGTCATTGCACACGGTCCGTCAAACGGAATGTCAGAGATGCAGGTTGCGATTGCTGCACCCAGCATAGCCACCAACTCCGGACGGCAGGACGGGTCAACACTCATAACCATATTGTTCAGGGTTACATCATTTCTGTAATCCTTCGGGAACAGAGGACGCATCGGGCGGTCGATAACACGGGATGTCAGGATCGCATTTTCAGATGCTTTACCCTCTCTCTTGTTGAATCCTCCCGGAATCTTTCCGACAGAATACATTTTCTCTTCATATTCTACACTCAGCGGGAAGAAATCAATTCCATCCCTCGGCTTGTCAGATGCAGTTGCAGTAGACAGAACAACTGTATCACCGTAGTGCATGAAAGCTGCACCATTTGCCTGAGCTGCAACACGACCAATATCAACTCTCAGAGTTCTGCCTGCCAGCTCCATTGTGTAACTTTTGTACATAATTGTATCTCCTTTCTGAATTGCTTGTGGAAGATACCGAAACTACTGAAAAGAACAGAAAAGCACTGATTTCTGCGCTTTTCAGTGGTCTCGGAACTTATCTTCCACTCAAAACAGGGCGGAGAAATTCTCCGCCCTATGGTTTCTTATTTTCTAAGACCTAATTTTGCGATCAGTGCACGGTATCTCTCGATATCTTTCTCTTTCAGATATGCCAGCATACCACGTCTCTGTCCTACCATTTTCAGAAGACCTCTTCTGGAATGATGGTCTTTCTGGTTAACTTTCAGATGCTCAGTAAGCTCCTGGATTCTAGCGGTCAGGATAGCTACCTGTACCTCCGGTGAACCGGTGTCTCCCTCACAACGTCCGTACTCTGCAATGATTGCCTGCTTTTTTTCCTTAGAAATCATGTTTCTTCCTCCTATACTTTTAAACGCCTGTCATCAAGGGCCGGTCGGAGTGTCCAGACTCTGAATGACGGCTGAATTTCATACCCTGTTACTCTAACATACTTACAGCTCTTTGTAAAGGTATTTTTTTGTTGCATTTACACGGATTTTCTTTGTTGCAACTATAGCCACACCTGTATGTACGATATCATGAACGATCACGTCTCCAATCTCCACAGGAGCTGTCACCTTCACATTCTTCAGAGCCTGCACACAGGCCAGAATTTTATCTTTCGGTATATCAGAAGCTGTCTTTACGGGAACCACCGGTATCTCACCTTCCAGCACCGTAACAGTGCTCGTCACGATCCTGGTCGGAGCTGTTACTTCTTTTTCTCCATAGACTGCACCTTTTTTACAGTGATTTCCTTCTACTTTTGTGACCTGTTTTCCATCCAGAAACACGGTCAGTTCACAGCCTTTCGGGCAACCGATGCAGATCAGTTTCTTACGTTCCATCCATCACACCTCCTGCCGTCCGTGACTGTGACTTTCCCGAAATGCCTGCCCTGTCCGCACATATTCCGCCGCATAGATTCCTGCAAGAGCTGCTTCCTCTGACACATGATCCACCAGATCATGAACATGCAGCACATTACCACAGGCGAAGACTCCTTCAAGACTGGTCTCCAGCATCTCATTTACTACCGGTCCTTTCGTCTTCGGATCAATCTGAATCCCTGCCTCTCTGGACAGCTCATTTTCCGGGATCAGACCCACAGCCAGCAGCAATGTATCACAGGAAATCTCCTCCTCTGTTCCCTCTATGAGTGTCCCTTTCTCATCCACCTGTGCCAGGGTCACACCGGTCAGCCGCTCTTTTCCATGGATTTCAGTCACTGTATGCCGCAATTTTAATGGAATATCAAAATCTTCCAGACACTGGACAATATTTCTCTGTAATCCACCGGACTTTGGCATAAGCTCCGCCACCAGCTTCACATGTGCGCCTTCCAGTGTAAGTCTCCTTGCCATGATCAGACCAATATCACCGGAACCAAGGATCACCACCTCATGTCCCGGCATGACTCCTTCCACATTGATGAGCCTCTGAGCAGTTCCCGCGGAATAGATTCCCGCCGGACGAAAGCCCGGAATATTCAAAGCTCCCCGTGGCCGTTCCCTGCATCCCATGGCAAGGATCACCGCTCTTGCCTGGATGATAGACAACCCATCCTTCTTGTTCATAGCCGTGACTTTTTTGTCTGCTCCAATCTCCAGTACCATAGTATCCAGCCGATATTCGATCTGTTTTTCCTGCACCAGATCAATATACCTCTGAGCATATTCCGGCCCGGTCAATTCTTCATGAAAAATATGGAGTCCGAATCCATTATGAATACATTGGTTCAGGATGCCTCCCAATTCCCTGTCACGCTCCAGGATCAGAATGCGTTCCATCCCCTGCTCCCGGGCTGAGATGGCTGCTGCCAGTCCTGCCGGACCACCGCCAATGATGACAATGTCATAAGCATCCTCAAATGCATCTTTGCAGCAGCCTTTCACCATATAGGATGCTCCGCCCGCTTTGGTGATCTGCTGCATATCTTCTCCCAGCTCCCGGCAGAGGATCTCCATGACTTTCGGTCCACAAAAGCCGCCCTGACACCGGCCCATGCCAGCTCTGGTCCGCCGCTTCACACCGTCCACGGATCTTGCTCCTAAAGGTCTGTGAATGGCATCCAGGATCTCACCTTCCGTGATCCGCTCACACCGGCAGATAATCGTTCCATAGGCAGGATTTTCACGGATCAGCGCATTTCTTTCTTCAAGAGATAAGGAATCCGGATGGAAGATACCTTTTCTCTTAGCAATAAAATGTTTCTTTTTCTTTAATCTTAATTTCCGGCTCACCTGCTCCGCCACCAGTTCTCCGATGGCAGGACAGCTGGTCAGCCCCGGAGATTCCACGCCCGCGCAGTCAAAGAATCCATCTGCGCCGTCCACTTCCCCGATGATAAATTCGTGTCCGTCTTCATGTGCCCGAAGTCCCGCAAAAGATGTGATCACCTGTCCAAAAGGCAGATCCTTCACATTGAGGGCAGCCTTCTTAATAACTTCCGAAAGCCCGGCAGTGCTGGTATTGGTTCCTTCCCGATCCTCAATATCCAGTGCTGTCGGACCCAGTAAGAGATTTCCATGAACTGTCGGTGACACAAGAATGCCTTTGCCATATTTTCCAGGAAGTGCAAAGATGGTATGCTTCACATGCTCACCGGCTGTCTTATCCAGCAGACAGTATTCACCACGTCTGGGTGTAATATGGATCTTGCGCTCACTGACCATGTTATGAAAATAATCTGCATAGACACCCGCTGCGTTGACCACCGCCCGGGTTCTGATATTTCCCCGGTCTGTCAAAAGCTCCCATCCATATTCCAGCCTTCGAATCCCTTTGACTTCTGTGTTAAACTTAAATTCCACCCCATTTTCACAGGCATTCTCTGCCAGTGCCAGATTGAGGCCAAAGGGACACACAATGCCTGCCGTTGGTGCATACAGTGCTGCACACACTTCCGCTGTCAGATTCGGCTCCATCTCATGAACTTCTTTCCGGTCCAGGATACGCAGATCCTTGACCCCGTTGGCAATCCCACGGTCATAGAGAGCCTTCAGTCCAGGAATGTCTTCCTCCGAAAGACAGACTACCAGCGACCCGATCCGATCAAATAATATATCCAGATCTTCTGACAGCTTTCCCATCAGCTCATTGCCCCGCACATTAAGCTTTGCCATGAGCGAACCTTCCTGTGCATCGTATCCGGCATGAATAATGGCACTGTTGGCCTTAGAGGTTCCACAGCACACATCCTCTTCCTTCTCCACTACACAGATCTTTCCTTCGTACCGGGACAGCTCCCGTGCCGAGGCTGTCCCCGACACGCCGCTGCCAATGATCACCACATCGTACATGGTTACCACGGAATTGCTCCGTAAAGTGCCACTGCTGCCAGTGCACCCAGGATCGGTCCCAACAGTGGAACAATTGCGTATCCCCAGTTGGAACTGCCTTTCTCATGGATCGGCAGTACCGTATGAGCAAATCTCGGTCCTAAGTCTCTCGCCGGATTGATAGCATAACCGGTCAGTCCGCCCAGAGACATACCGATAGACACGATGATTCCAAATACAATGAATTTTCCAAGTCCGTCTGTAAGTCCCGGCACATTTGCCATCCCTTTGATGGCAAATACAAGCACAAAGGTTCCCACTGCTTCGCTGAACATGTTAAGCCCGGTATTGGGAACCGATGGTGCAGTACAGAATACACCCAGCTTGGTTCCTGCTTCCTTGGTAGCATCAAACTGTGCCTTGAACAACAGATATATAATAACTGCTCCCACAAACGCACCAGCAAACTGTGCAAGAATATAACCTGGCACCATGCTCCACGCAAAGCTTCCGTCCATGGCAAGTGCCAGTGTCAGCGCCGGATTGAAGGATGCGCCGGAAGCCGCCCCAAAAATGCATGCAGGAATCATGACTGCAAGCCCCCATGCAAAGGTGATCTGAATACTTCCGGCACCCTTCATGCCGGATTTATTGAGCGTAACGTTAGCAACAACGCCATCACCAAGAATGATCAGCAGCATTGTTCCAAGAAATTCAGAGATATAGGGTAACATAGAACTCCTCCTTATTCATTTTCCACAACACTTCTCGTTCTTATCGGATGGTATATTCTGCTCCCTCAGGAACATTCCTGCAACGTTATCTTCTTAGTCCTCTTTTGCCCAGCCGTAGGCATATTTTACTGCTTTCTTCCAGCCCTTCAGCTTCTTCTTGCGTTCTTCCTCACTGATCTTCGGCTCAAAGATTTGATCGATGGCCCAGTTCTTGATAACTTCTTCTTTATCAGACCAGTATCCCACTGCCAGACCTGCCAGATAAGCAGCTCCCATCGCCGTAGTCTCCACACACTGTGGACGGTTCACCGGTGCTTGAATAATGTCTGCCTGCGTCTGCATGAGGAAATTATTGGCACTTGCACCTCCGTCCACCTTCAATGCTGCCAGACGGATGCCCGAATCTGCCTCCATGGCAACCAGAACATCGTTGACCTGATAAGCCAGAGATTCCAGTGTTGCCCGGATAATATGGTACTTATTGACGCCACGAGTAATACCCACGATCGTTCCTCTTGCATACTGATCCCAGTACGGAGCACCTAGTCCGGTAAATGCCGGAACCACATAACAGCCATTGGTATCCGGTACTTTCTGTGCCATATATTCCGAATCCGGTGAGGAATCAATGATCTTCAATTCATCCCGCAGCCACTGGATCGCTGCCCCGGCCACAAAGATAGAACCTTCCAGTGCATAATGAACTTTTCCGTCCAGTCCCCATGCAATTGTGGTGACCAGTCCGTTATCGGAAAATACCGGTTTTTCACCTGTATTCATCAACATAAAGCAGCCCGTTCCATAAGTATTCTTTGCCTCGCCCGGTTCAAAACAGGTCTGACCGAACAATGCTGCCTGCTGATCTCCTGCCGCGCCCGCAATAGGGATCTCTCCACCCAAAAATGAGGACTCGGTCTTTCCGTAGATACAGCTGGAAGGCTTTGCCTCCGGAAGCATGCTCGCCGGAATATCCAGCTCTTTTAGGATTTCTTCATCCCACTGAAGGGTATTGATATTGAACAGCATAGTTCTGGATGCGTTGGAATAATCCGTCACATGAACAGCACCTTTGGTCAGCTTCCAGATCAGCCAGGTCTCCACCGTACCAAACAGCAGCTCCCCTTTTTCTGCCCGTTCTCTGGCTCCCGGCACATTGTCCAGAATCCATTTCACCTTGGTTCCTGAGAAATACGCATCGATCACAAGGCCTGTCTTTCTGCGGAATTTCTCCGTCAGCCCCTTCTCCTTCAGAGAATCACAATACTCAGAAGTTCTGCGGCACTGCCATACGATGGCATGATAGACCGGTTCTCCTGTATTTTTATCCCACACAATGGAGGTCTCACGCTGATTGGTGATACCGATTGCCGCGATGTCCTGTGCAGTAGCTCCGATCCTGTTCATCGCTTCCACGGCTACGCCAAGCATGCTTGCCCAGATCTCGTCTGCATCATGCTCTACCCAGCCAGGCTTTGGAAAATACTGTTTGAATTCTCTCTGCGCCACGCTGCACATGGTTCCCTTCTTGTCAAACAGGATACAACGATTGCTGGTCGTGCCTGCATCCAGTGCCATTACATACTTTGCCATAATATTCTTCTCCTTTTCGACCCCTGTATAGTCTTGCTTCCAGTATACCATAACCATTTGAAAAAAGTGCACTTTTCCTAGTTGTATCCTATGCGCGGAAATTTGGTTTTATGAGACGCAAAAAGCTCCCGCCCGGCAAATTATATTTGCCAGACAGGAGCCTTTATTTTAATTTATTTTGTTCGGATGGTAAGACCATCGCCATCTCTGTCAACGACCATCACACTGCCTGCATGGACGTCTCCGCCAAGAATATATCTTGCCGCCATAGTCTCCACATTCTTCTGAAGGAATCTCTTCAGCGGACGGGCACCATAGACCGGATCATATCCGTTCTCTACAATGTAAGCCTTGGCTGCATCTGTAAGCTCGATCTGAAGTTCTTTGTCCTCCAATCTCTTGTTCACATCTGCCATCATCAGATCCACAATATGTCCGATGTTATCCTTCGTCAGCGGTTTGAACAGGATAATCTCATCCAGACGGTTCAGAAACTCTGGTCTGAAGTGAGCTCTCAAGTCACCCATTACCTGTTTCTCACACTCCGGACGGATATCGCCTTTCTCGTCAATGCCTTCCAGCAGATAGCTGGAACCAATGTTGGAGGTCATGATCAGAATCGTGTTCTTGAAGTCTACAGTTCTTCCCTGGGAATCGGTAATACGACCATCATCCAATACCTGCAGCAGTACATTGAATACATCCGGGTGAGCCTTCTCAATCTCATCAAAGAGCACAACCGAGTACGGACGTCTTCTGACAGCCTCTGTCAGCTGACCACCTTCCTCGTATCCTACATATCCAGGCGGTGCTCCGATCAGACGGGATACGGAGTATTTCTCCATATATTCACTCATATCGATACGCACCATATTCTGTTCATCATCAAACAGACTGGCAGCCAGTGCTTTTGCAAGCTCTGTCTTACCTACACCAGTTGGTCCAAGGAACAGGAATGATCCAATCGGCTTGGTCGGATCCTTGATACCTGCTTTGGAACGAATGATCGCATCTGTAACTTTTTGTACACCTTCATCCTGTCCGATGACTCTCTTATGGAGTTCTTCATCCAGATGCAGGGTCTTATTTCTCTCACTCTCGGTCAGCTTTGCCACCGGAATGCCGGTCCAACGGGAAATGATTCTGGCAATCTCTTCGTCGGTCACGCTCTCATGAACCAGAGACAGGTCTTTATTCTTAACCTTTTCCTCCTCTTCCTCCAACTGCTTCTGCAGCTGCGGCAGACGTCCATATTGAAGCTGTGCAGCCTTTTCCAGATCATAGCCCTGCTGGGCAGCCTGGATCTGACGGTTCACATCCTCGATCTCTTCACGGATCTTGGACAGATTCTCCACGGATTTCTTCTCATCATCCCACTGTGCTTTCTTATTATTAAATTCATCTCTTAAGTCAGCCAGTTCCTTCTGCAACGTCTGCAGTCTGTCCTGACTGAGTCTGTCAGTCTCTTTTTTCAGAGCGGCTTCCTCAATCTCCATCTGAAGAACTTTTCTACGAAGCTCATCCAGCTCCGTCGGCATGGAATCCAGCTCGGTCTTGATCAGTGCGCAAGCCTCATCCACCAGGTCAATGGCTTTATCCGGCAGAAAACGCTCGGAAATATAACGATGGGACAGGGTTGCTGCTGCCACCAAGGCTGAGTCTGTGATCTTCACTCCATGGAATACTTCGTAACGGTCTTTCAGACCACGAAGGATAGAAATCGTATCTTCCACAGACGGCTCATCCACCAGTACCTGCTGGAAACGACGTTCCAGTGCCGCATCCTTCTCAATATACTGACGGTACTCATCAAGAGTGGTCGCACCGATACAATGCAGTTCCCCTCTTGCAAGCAGAGGTTTCAGCATATTACCCGCATCCATGGCACCATCGGTCTTGCCTGCTCCCACGATCAGATGCAGCTCATCAATAAACAGAATAATCTGTCCTTCGCTCTTTCTGACCTCTTCCAGAACTGCTTTCAGACGCTCTTCAAATTCACCTCTGTATTTGGCTCCTGCCACCAGAGCACCCATATCCAGTGAAAAAATCTTCTTATTCTTCAATCCTTCCGGTACATCACCACGGACGATACGCTGTGCCAGGCCTTCTACAACAGCTGTCTTACCAACACCAGGTTCACCGATCAGCACCGGGTTATTCTTGGTCTTACGGGACAGAATACGGATCACATTCCGGATCTCCGCATCACGTCCGATCACCGGATCAAGCTTCTGCTCTCTGGCACGCTCTACCAGCTCTGTACCATATTTGTTCAATGTGTCATAAGTTGCTTCCGGATTGTCGCTGGTCACACGCTGATTGCCGCGGACGCTGGACAATGCCTTCAGAAAACGATCTTTGGTAATACCGCTTTCCCGGAACAGATCCTTCATGGAAGGACTCGGATTGTCCAGTAATGACAGAAACAGATGCTCCACGGACACGTACTCATCACCCATCCGCTTTGCTTCATCTTCTGCACTGATCAAGGCTTTATTCAGGTACTGACCCACATAAGGCTGACCACCGGATACTTTCACTCTCCGGTTCAGTGCCTGCTCCACCTGTTCCTTAAACAACGTAGAATCTATATCCATCTTGGAAATCAGTCTGGAGATCAGGCTCTCCTCCTGAGTCAGAAGACAATACAGCAGATGTTCCTGCTCAATCTCCTGATTGCCATATTCCATGGCAGTCTTTTCCAGATTATTGACTGCTTCCACAGATTTCTGTGTAAATTTCTGAATGTTCATATGCTCGCCTCCTCGCCTCGCATAGCTGATGCCAAATTATAAATCTGACATACTGATGTCTATTTCTTTGTTCTATGTGTACTATATCACCAGTTGTTAGCACTGTCAATAGGTGAGTGCTAATTATTTTGTGAAATATTTGTGAAAGCTACGAGTCATGCACATTTACGTGAAAATCCCTCTTTCAAGCTTGCTTGATAAAGAGGGATTTTTCATGGAAATGTATAGGGCGACAGCCCGACAGTGAGGGAGTTCTTTCCCGAGCTGTGCATGGCGTATATCACAGCTTACAGGGATTTTTCACTTGCTTTCGCACTCGATTTTCTTGAATTCCTTATCTTCATCGTACCAGATCTTGTATTATTTTATCTGTATCCATGCTGTCCTCCTACCTTATAATTTTCCAATTTGATTTTCGTTTTGTTCCGTTCTGTACCAATCTACCTTTTTCCTGTAAAGATGCAAACATTCGAGAAACCGTTCTTTTTGACACACCTATTTTTTCCGCATAATATGCTTGTGTTGCAAACGGATTTTTCTCTATAATCTGTAACAATTTTTCAAGCTGCATCTGTTCCTTATTAAGCGGCACTTCATCACCATTAGTGCCATCATCGGTGCCACAATTGACGCCATTGTCGCCATTTTTAATGTCATTGGCGTTAATCATGGCGCTATTGGTATCAACTTGTCCTCGATAAATATTGATACGCAAATCAACTTCGCCACCAATAAACTCCGGCTCCCGCAGCCCGGCAGCTTTTACTTTATCAATAATTCTTGGAATGCCACTTCCCCAATGCTCGATCAGATTCATGTAAGCAAACGCATGAGCAAGAGCTTCATTTCTAATTTTAGAATAACCTTCTTTCATACGCTCCATCGTTTGTCCCATTGGCAGCTTTCCTGGGGAAGTAATTTCTAATCGGTTATCATATACTGCCACCTGTATCGTACCATGATCCAGATAACTACGATGTACCATAGCATTAATAATCAACTCACGAATGGCATCCGGTGGAATCTCATAAACGTCCTGACGATAAATTCCCACAATAGTAGCACCCAGATGAATATTTCTCAAGACAAACTGAAATGCTTCGTCTATCTGTTCCCAAAGCGGACCGGTATATTCTCTACGGTCAACAAAAACTGCTTTTGTTGTCCCTTTGAACACACCACATTGCGTTGCAACATGAAGTCCTCCGTTGCCAGTCAAAATAGCAAAAGCATTAGACGGATAATCTTTTCCATCACGCTCAATCAAAATCCCCCAGGAGCGCAACTGCTGTCTGCCTACATCTTTAATCGCTGCTTTCTGTTCCTCTGTACGGGCATTTTTAATAGCCTGCTCCTTCATAGCTTTACAAAGGGCATCAATATCTTCATCCGTGATATTCAGTTGCGTACACAAAGCCTGATCATAGTAGCGGTTGCTGCCCTCAAACAGCAGCTCCTTTACCATATGCTCATCAGCAAGGCGGGTAGTTCCGGCAACACGGACGTATACACCGCCATCTCTGCCAAGAGCTTTGATATAATATGGGCGCTGTCTGCCCTCAGAAATTTCTACCACAATAACAGTCTTGCCATCAACCGTCTGTAAAGTAATATCCGGGATGATTGCCGGTTCACAGCTGTCTGATACGGCATTGGCAATGGCATCCATTTTCTTGAACACCTCCTCCTTGTCAAAGCCGACAACCTCTCTACTTTTATCGACAATTCCGAAAATGATTTTTCCTCCGGTTCCATTTGCAAAGGCAATCACAGACTTCATATATTTGATGCTTTTCTCCGGCAGGTTTTCTTTGAACTCCACGTTCTTCGATTCCCCTGCAAGAATTTCTTCTATGGTCATCATAACACCTCGCTTTCAATTCGCTACGCAGTGCATAGCCTTTTTGTTATTTTCTCTGATATTCCAGTCTTAATTCTTCTGCCAAGTACAAATCACTCATGCAGTGCATATCAGAAACTCCGTCACGCATTAACTGATAAACTTCGGAATGATAAAACAAGCCCTCCTTACTGCTCTTCTTTTTTATCAGGAACAAATTCCATGATGTCTCCCACATCGCAATTCAAAGCAGAACATATCTTTGACAGAATCTCTGTACTTACATTTTCATCTTTTGATAATCGAGACATCGTTGTTGTACTAACTCCTGTCATTGCACGCAAATCTTTCTTCATCATTTCTTTATCAATTAACAATTTCCACAATTTCTTGTAACTAACTGCCATTTTTTCACCTCAATCTTATTTGCTTGAAATATCTGTTCACATGATATCTATCATCATATCACGAAAATACGTTTCAGGCAATCTAATATATCAAAAATCGTAATTCAATTCCGAAATATCGCATTTAAAATCACAAAAAACACATCTTAATAAGACAAGCTGAAAGTACAAGATTAAAAATCGGGCAGGGGTATGTCGCATAATGCGAGCGGACGAAAAAAGCAGTCAATCATAAATGAAAGACTGCTTTAAATCATATCCTTTATTGCTTTGTGTGGAGATTTAACTGATTGTCTATGTCTTGTTCGGATACTTCTACTTCATATATCATAAGCCATAATCCTTGCGAATGTCAGCAAAGGCTTTCTTCGTCTTTTTGTCCGCCATCATATAGTATGGTCCATTTTACCTCATCACCTTGATCTGGCACGCTTCCATTGCTTTCAATGCATTTTCATGGCTCTCCGGCGTCACACCTGCACAGCATGCTGCATCCACATAGATGGGCACTTCCGGAAGTGTTGCCTTGAGCAGCAATGCATTGGAGATTACACAGATATCTGTGCAAAGTCCTACCAGCGTAATACTGCCGATCTCCTCGTCTTCATGAAGAGCCAGCAGATCTGCAGCCAGATCCGTAGAACCAAAAGTCTCCTTATCGATGGGGTCTGTCTTTCTCAAAGCATCCAATTCTTTCCGAATCTGCCAGCCTTCCGTGCCACGAATGCAATGAGGCACCGGAAGATTCTTTCCTTCCTGTGTCTCCAGATACCAGGTCTCATGAGTATCCCTTGTGAAGAAAACCTCGCCGTCAAAATTCCGAATCTTATCCTCCACCTTGGGTACAATGGCAACTGCTTCTTTTGTTCCCAGTGCTCCATCAATAAAATCATTCTGCATGTCTACAATGATCAAAATCTGTTTCATAGCACTTTCTCCATTCTTTTCAATTCTGGCAGTACAGTGATCAGCATAGTTGCAAAACACAGCGTACCACCAATCACGTTAGATACAGGCTCCGCCAGAAAGACTCCATCCGTTCCCATATGTAATGCATAGGGCATGAGATAAGTAAGCGGCACCACAATAAATACTTTTCGAAGCATTGAGAAGAAGATCGCCTGCTTCTTTTTATTCAGGGACTTAAATACCGTCTGTCCCATATACTGCAGGTCCATAAAGATAAATGCAGCAAAATACTGGTTCAATGCAGGAACTGCATCTTTGATCAGCTGCGCATCTGAGCTGAAGATCCGGATCAAAGGTCTTGGTTCCAGAATAATGATGCTCCATATCACAGCGGAATAAGCAAGAATCATCGCGCCCATCACCATTCCTGCCTTTCGCACACGTATCGGACGGCGCGCCCCATAATTGTAGCTTAGGATTGGTGATGATCCTTCACTCATGGCATGGATCGGTGTCTCCACCAGCTGCCGCACGCTGGATACAATGGTCATCACTGAGATGTAGATATCACCACCGGTGACTGACAGTACATTGTTGCAGCAGATTGTTACCAGGCTGTTGGTCAGCTGCATGATAAATCCTGCCATACCAAGGCTTATAATATTTTTTGCATAACCCATACAGGCAGCGATCTCATTCTTCTTCAGCAATCGTACTTTCAATTCTGATTTTTTCGTAAGAAAATAAAATACAAATATTGCTGACAGGCACTGAGACAGCACAGTTGCAATGGCAGCCCCGCACACACCAAATCTCAATCCAAAGATAAATAATGGATCCAGCAGAAGATTGGCTCCTGCTCCCACCGCTACCGAACACATACCGATCAGCGAATATCCCTGCGCATTGATAAAAGGATTCATCCCCACTGCTACCATGGATGGCAATGTTCCCAGCAGATAGATCATCATATACGGCAATGCATACACAAGTGAGTTATCGGAAGCTCCGAACAAGATCAGAATCGGTCTTGCAAATAAGAATCCAACAACCATCAGAACTATGGCACTGGCACAGACCATGGTAAAAGAGGTATTCATGATTGCTACTGCTTTCCTCTCATCCTTCTGTCCTCTCTGGATCGCAAACAGTGGCGCACCGCCATTTCCGAACAGATTCGCAAATGCAGTGATAATCACGATCAAAGGAAAACATAGTCCAACAGCTCCCAGTGCAGCAGTTCCCACCTCCGCAATCCTTGCAATATAGATTCGATCTACAATATTATACAGAAGGTTCAGGATCTGAGCCACCAGCATCGGAAGAGCCGCTTCCAGAATATTCCCTGTCACCGTTCCATTTTCAAAATCAACCCGTTTCATTTCAATCCACAATCCCTTGTTATCGTCCTGCCTTTTATTATATTTCCTTTTTCATATATTTCAAGATAGAGGCACATTCTTTTGTTGTTATTGTATATATTTCATGATATAATATATATAAAAATAAAGCATTTTCACAATAGAAGGGTGGTATAATTATGGCTGAAAGATATGTGATTACCCTGGGACGTGAATGTGGTGCCGGTGCGACCTATATCGCGCAGCATCTGTCCAAAGAACTTGGCATTCCTTATTATGATAAGGATATTTTCCGTATGGTATCTGATAAGAGTGGTGTTCTGGAAGAATTTTTCCATGTGAATAGTGAACGTCCGGGAAACAATCTTTTATACAAACTGGTAAAGGATCTGAAACCGGCAGATCAGAAGCCTTCTCTTGGAAAGGATATCGTCTCTCCTGACAACCTGTTCCGTTTCCAGTCTGAACTGATCCGGGAACTGGCAGATAATGAATCCTGTATCATTATCGGCCGCTGTGCAGACTATGTCCTGAAAGATCATGATAACTGCGTACATGTCTTTGTATGTGGCGATATGGACAGCAAAGTACAGCGTATGATGCATTCTTATTCTCTGGAGGAATCTGCTGCTGTTGAACGGATCAAAGAGACTGACAAGCAGCGTAAGAAATATTACAGCTACTATACCGGAGGTGACTGGGAAGCTGCATCCAACTATGATCTGTGCCTGAACACCGGTGACATGAGTATTGAAGAAGCGGCAGAGCAAATCCTCTTCTATCTGAAACAGAAAAAATATATTTAAGACAAAAAAAGCTCTTGCATCTGCAAGAGCTTTTATCATGCGGAAGAAGGGACTTGAACCCTCACGAGCGTAACGCTCACAAGAACCTGAATCTTGCTCGTCTGCCAATTCCGACACTTCCGCAAACCGTATGAATTTATTTTACAGAGCTCATACTACTCTGCATGCGGAAGATGGGACTTGAACCCACACGACCTAACGGTCACAAGATCCTTAGTCTTGCTCGTCTGCCAATTCCGACACTTCCGCAAACCGTTGTGTTTTTAACGACTCAACGATATGTATTCTATCACAGGTATTCTCATAAGTCAACAGTTTTTTTAAACTTTTTTAACTTTTTTCTTACCCATGAAAAAAGCTCCTGAAATTGTAGGAGCCAATGCGGAAGAAGGGACTTGAACCCTCACGAGCGTAACGCTCACAAGAACCTGAATCTTGCTCGTCTGCCAATTCCGACACTTCCGCATCACGAGTGATATGATACCTCATCTTGACAAAAATGTCAAATATTTTTAAAATGTTTTTCAAAAAACACATTCTGTAGATTCTAATTATACCCGGTTTCAAAGTATCATTTAAGAAAGCAATTCGTTGTCGAAAGGAAGGTAAACATATGGACTATCATGCATTAGGAAAAAGAATTCGCGAAGAGCGCCTGAGACTGAACCTGACTCAGGAGAAACTTGCAGAGGAAGTTGGGGTATCCACTGCTTACATCGGACAGATCGAGCGCGGCGAGAGAAGTCTTACACTGGACAAGCTGGTAAAGGTTGTCAACCGTCTGGGTGTTACCATTGATTTCCTGCTGTCTGATTACGTGATTGCAACCGATGACACCAGTATGAATCTGCTGGTTCAGCTCATGCATGACCGCACCCAGGAAGAGAAGACCCTGGCGATCAACCTCTTAAAAGTTCTTTTTGCGAACAAATAAGAACCGTATTCAAAAAGACTGCCTGACTGATGGAAACATATCAAATGTATGTCGCATTGTCAGACAGTCTTTTTCTTTTGTACGCTAATTACTTAAAAGTATACCAGTTCTTCTTCCGGTTTCTCTGCACTCTTGATATTGGTGGACTGCAGTACCAGTCCTTCCTGTCCGCTGTACTCTGCACGCTTCTCAATATGCGCTTTTGCAGTTACAGTCAGCCATTGTTTGGACTTTATCCGGTTCACATAGGCAGATTTGCACAGGAAACCGATGAAAGCCGTATCGTCCGCACAGCAGGTCATAGCCATACGTCCCGGAACGAAATATCCCTTCGGCAGACGTCCTCCGGTATAGGCCATCGCCTTAAAGCGCATGGTCTTGCCATCGTATTTCTCAGGATGATCCATGGCATCAATATACCAGATACCATAATCTACATCAGAGATCTCAATCACATCCGCATTGATATCGAACGGCATCTCCTCCTCGAATTCCAGCTGGCTTCCATCTTCTTTTTCAAATACCACCTGAGCTTTCGGATTCACTGCACGCATATTTCGCTTATACGTAGCTGCCGGTGTCTCATCCGTACTGCGGTTGAAGATGATCAGATCAGAATCCTTTGCCATCTCCATGAACAGGGATTTCATATTTTTCAGATATACATCGAAGGTGGTTGCATCCACAGTCGTGATGACCTGTGCCACGAACCATCCCTTTGGCATATACATTTCCCGCAGATAGCCCAGTCCCCACATACAGTTGTACTCTACAATGATCTGGGTAGGCTTATACTTCTTCTGACACTCTGCCAGAAACATTTCATTAAATTCAGACTTATCCTCCAGAACCACCAGCGTGGTGTTGGTCTTCTGAAGAAGTTCGTCTTCGTACTCTTCGACTCCTTCTTCGCAGGCAATGACCAGGTTGCGTTCGCCGCCGGAGAAATAATCATCCGCCAGAGTCTCCTGCACAAACCGGGTCTTGCCGCTCTCCAGAAATCCGTGTACGACAAATACAGGGATCTTTGCCATTACTATTTACCTCATTATTCTGTCAGGCCAAATACTTTTGCCAGTTCTTCTTCGTTCAGATGGGAACCGATCACGCACAGACGGCCAGTGTAGTCTGCCTCTCCGTGACGCACCTCAAATTCTTCCGGAACCATATCAAAGTGAAGCCAGGTTCCATCTGTACATGGAAGGATTCCTTTTGCACGCAGGATAATGCCACACTCATCGTCATCAGACAGTCTGGTAAGGATCTCACGAAGCTGCTCCTCAGAATATTTATGCGGAGTCTCTTTGCCCCAGCTGGAAAATACTTCATCTGCATGATGGTGGTGATGATCATGGTCATGATCGTGGCAGCCACAGGTGCAGTCCGGGCCGTGATCATGGTCATGATGGTCGTGATGGTCGTGATCGTGGTCGTGGTCGTGATGGTCGTGATCATGGTGATCATGATCATGGTCGTGGTCACAGCAACGCTCATGATCGTGATGATCGTGGTCGTGATGGTCGTGATCATGATGATTATGGTCATGCTCCTCCATCAGATGCTCCATCTCCTCTTTCATGATCAGATCCTGATGTTCCATAGCTGCCAGGATCTGCTCGCCTTTCAGCTCATCCCACGGAGTCGTGATGATCGCAGCCTTCGGATTCTTCTCACGCAGCATAGCCACACATGCATCCAGCTTGTCCTCAGACATTTTCTGGGTACGACTGATCACAATCGTTCCTGCGTTCTCTACCTGGTTGTTAAAGAACTCGCCAAAGTTCTTCATATACATCTTGCATTTCTGTCCGTCTACAACAGTCACAGAGCTGTTCAGTTCTACCTGCTCATGTGCAGCCACACCCATAACAGCTTTGGTCACATCGGACAGCTTGCCAACGCCTGACGGCTCGATCAGAATACGATCTGGTGCATAAGTCTCAATCACCTGCTTCAGGGCAGTACCAAAATCGCCCACCAGAGAGCAGCAGATGCAGCCGGAGTTCATCTCTGTGATCTGTACGCCGGCATCTTTGAGGAATCCTCCATCGATACCAATCTCGCCAAATTCATTCTCGATCAGAACAATCTTCTCGCCTGGAAATACTTCCTTCAACATCTTCTTGATCAGTGTAGTCTTGCCGGCTCCAAGGAAACCGGAAATAATCTCAATCTTTGTCATGTTCTGTTCCTTCTTTCCTTATTATAATATGTGAATGAAAAAGCCCTCGGATCTTCACCGTGCGGCAGATATTCCAAGGGCTTTTGTGTCATACTTATTTATTCAGTGCTTTCTTAGCAGTCTCTGCCAGTGCAGTGAATGCTGCTGCATCATTTACAGCCAGCTCTGCAAGCATCTTACGGTTCATCTCAACGCCTGCGCTCTTCAGACCATACATGAACTTGCTGTAGGACAGTCCGTTCATACGTGCTGCTGCGTTGATACGAGCGATCCACAGCTGTCTGAACTGACGTTTTCTCTGTTTACGTCCTGCATAAGCGCTGGTAAGAGCTCTCATAACAGACTGTTTAGCTACTCTATACTGTTTGCTTCTGGCTCCTCTGTAACCTTTTGCCAGCTTCAATACTCTATTGTGTTTCTTTTTAGCGTTTAATCCGCCTTTAATTCTTGCCATCTTTCTTCCTCCTTAACTTCCTAAATCTTATAAATACGGTAAAATCTTCTTCATGTTCTTTACATTGGTAGCATCCGTAATGGTAGCTTTACGAAGATTTCTCTTTCTCTTCTGAGATTTTTTGGTTAAGATATGGCTCTTATAAGCTTTCATTCTCTTTAACTGACCGGTTCCCGTCTTTTTGAAACGTTTTGCGGCTGCTCTACTTGTTTTTACCTTTGGCATATGTTGATTCCTCCTAAACTACTAAAATATTTTATCCTTAACGTTTTTCCGTTAAAAACATAGTCATGCTGCGGCCCTCCATCTTAGGAGCTTTATCGACCACTGCGACATCTGCCATCCGCTCTGAGAATACATCCAGAATCTGTTTGCTGCTCTGTACATGAGCCATCTCACGTCCGCGGAAACGAAGAGTTACTTTTACTTTGTTACCCTTCTCGATGAACTTTCTTGCTGCATTTACCTTCGTGTTCAAATCGTTCTCATCAATATTCGGAGACAGGCGAACTTCTTTGATTTCGATGATTTTCTGTTTTTTCTTTGCTTCCTTCTCTTTTCTTGCCTGCTCATACCGATATTTTCCATAGTCGATAATCTTACATACAGGCGGTTTTGCGGTCGGAGCAATCTTTACCAGATCCAGCTCAGCCTCCCTCGCTAACTTCATCGCTTCTGTGATGGGCATTACACCTAACTGTTCACCATCCTGACCAATCAGACGGACTTCTCTGTCCCTGATCTGCTCGTTGATCATTAATTCGCTAATAGTTGTACACCTCCGAAACATAAAAAATAGGTAGAAAACTATCCACCTATCATACAAAAGGAATGTGCCGCAAAACACATTTCAACACTGTATTAACCCAGGTCACTGACTGTGCTATGTGCCAAGGTGAGAGTGGATACTCTTCTTTCATTTCATAACCTTAGTTATCTTAGCACAGCCGGCACCTGATGTCAACTATATTTTCGCACTTTTTCAAACTTTTTTATCCGGTCTGTCAAGCCTTCCAAAACGCTCCATCTCTCCACGCACTTTTGCAGCCAGTGCATCCGTAAAGCAGCCTTCCACTGCCCGCCAGCACCAGTTACTGCCCACGGTGGACGGCTTATTCATTCTGGACTCGCTTCCCAGTCCCAGCAGATCCTGAGCCAGTACAATGGTCAGATTCGCCCGGCTGTTCCAGATGGCACGCATCATGACCCAGTTGATATCTGCAGCGTCAGTCACACCCAGATAATCATAGGCACGCTTCACATCCTCTGGCTCTGCAGAAGTTGTCCACCCGACTGCAGTATCATTGTCATGAGTTCCCACATAAGCCACACAGTTTGGTGGATAATCCTCCGGAAAATAACTGGTGCCTCCGCCATCTCTGCTGTCAAAAGCAAATTGTAACAGCTTAATCCCCGGAAAGCCACTGTCTGCCAGCAGTTTTTTCACAGACTCAGTCATATAGCCTAAATCTTCCGCCATAATGTTCTGTGCTCCGATCTGCTGCTCCACTGCATGGAACAGATCCATGCCCGGTCCCTGCTTCCAGTATCCCCGTTTTGCATTGGTATCTCCATTAGGAATGGCAATATAGGAATCAAATACACGGAAATGAGGGATCCTGAGGATATCATAGACTTTACACAGATAACCAATCCTGGCGGTCCACCACCGGTAACCATTCTGTTTCATATAATCCCAGTCAAACAGTGGATTTCCCCACAGCTGTCCATCAGCAGAAAATCCATCTGGCGGACATCCCGCCACCTCTCTTGGCACTTTGTTCTCATCCAGCTGAAACAGTTCCGGGTGTGCCCACACGTCCACACTGTCCAGAGACACATAGATAGGAAGATCTCCTATAATCTGAAGTCCTGCCTCATTGGCATATTCTCTCAAAGCCTTCCACTGTTCAAAGAACAGATACTGCAGGCTTTTCCAGAATTCAATCTCTTCTTTATAAGCGGCCGCTGCATGTTCAAGGGCTTTCTGCTCCCGATTTCTTAATGCCGGTTCCCAGTCCATCCAGGCTTTTCCGCCGCTGGCAGCCTTTAGTGCCATAAAGGAAGCATAGTCATGAAGCCAATAATCATTTTGCCTGCAAAACGCCTCATAGTCGTCCGATGCAGTCTCCTGAAACCTTCTGACTGCCTTTCTGAGGATCGGATAGCGCTTCTGATACAATGCTCCATAATTCACATGGTCCGGTGCACTTTCCCAGTCAACCGTCTTATAATCTTCCGCTTCCAGATAACCGGCACTTTCCAGCATTTCCAGATCAATAAAATACGGATTTCCCGCATAAGCCGAAAAAGACTGATAGGGCGAATCTCCATAGCTGGTAGGACAGATTGGCAGCATCTGCCAGTATGTCTGCCCCGCCTTCTTCAGAAAATCCACAAATTTTCGGGCAGGAGCACCCATACTTCCAATTCCGTATTCTGACGGAAGTGATGAAAGATGCATCAGGACTCCACTGCTCTTCTTCTGCTGTGTTTTATCCATCATAGCATGTTCCCTCCGAATAGTTGATCTGTCTGTTCATCAGTGACAGATCACATTCTCTGTCTCTGCATCAAATACATGAATCTTATTCACATCCAGAGCCAGTTTCACCATATCATCGGCACGGATGCCAGTACGGGACGGTACTCTTGCTACCATTTTCTGTCCACAGCAGTTCAGATACAGATAAATCTCTGAACCCATCATCTCTGCCAGATCCACGTTTGCTTCAATGTTAGAAGCTTCTGATATAGACAGGAATGACTCTTCCGCATGAATGTCTTCCGGCCGGATTCCCATGATCACCTCTTTGTCCACATAAGCTTCCAGCTCCGGCTTCTGTACCGGGATCTTATAAGTACCAAAGGTCAGGAACAGATTCTCGCCTTCTTTTTTCACAACTACATTAAGGAAATTCATCTGCGGAGAACCGATGAATCCTGCCACAAATTTATTGCACGGATAGTTATACAGCATCTGCGGTGTATCGAACTGCTGAATCACTCCATCTTTCATTACAACGATCCGGTCTCCCATGGTCATAGCCTCGGTCTGATCGTGAGTGACATAGACAAATGTGGTCTGCAGACGTTTGTGAAGTGCTGCGATCTGACTTCTCATCTCTGTACGAAGCTTGGCGTCCAGATTGGACAGCGGCTCATCCAGCAGGAATACAGCCGGCTGACGCACCATAGCACGTCCCAGAGCCACACGCTGGCGCTGACCTCCGGACAGCTCCTTTGGTTTTCTCTTCAGATATTCTTCCAGTCCCAGGATTTTTGCTGCTTCCCTTACCTTTTTATCAATCTCATCCTTTGGAACCTTTCTCAGTTCCAACGCAAATGCCATATTCTTATAGACAGTCATATGTGGATAGAGCGCATAGCTCTGGAATACCATGGCAATGTCTCTGTCCTTGGGCGGCACGTCATTGACCTTGCGATCACCAATATACAGCTCGCCGCCTGATACCTCCTCCAGTCCTGCGATCATACGCAGGGTTGTTGATTTTCCGCAGCCGGATGGTCCAACCAGAACAACAAACTCTTTGTCCTTGATCTCCAGATTCAGATCCGGCACTACGGTATTTCCTTTATCATATGTTTTTACCACATGTTTAAACGTGATATCAGCCATTTTTGTTCCTCCTGTTCTGAGTCTCCCAACATCCGGATATTACTTCTGCGCGGACACCTTCGCCACACTCTCTCCGGCAATAATGTCAAAAGATACCAGCTCATGTATTGCTTCTTTTTCTTCCTCGATCCTGTCAACCAGGATCTCCATGCTGCGATCTGCGATCCTGTCACTCTTCTGACGGATCGTTGTAAGTCTGGGTGTCAGATAATTACCCAGATCAATACCATCAAAACCGATCACCGAGATATCCTCCGGTACCCGAAGACCCCGATCCCGGATCGCCCGGATCGCTCCTACTGCCAGCACATCCGCCATGGCGAATACGGCAGTCAGCTCCGGCATTTTATCAAGCAGTGCTCCCATGGCATGATAGCCTTCTTCCATGGAAAACAGTGCCGGTTCATACTGCTTTTTCTTATCAAATATCATCTCATGATTCCGAAATGCCTGTTCACATCCGATACATCTGGTAAATGCTGCATGCGACCGCTCCATCCGACCTCCCAGCACACCGATTCTTTCATGTCCCAGCCGGATCAGATATTCCACCGCCGCCTCTGCTGCAGCAGCGTCATCCGTACTGACACTGGACAGATTCGGAAAAGATAACTTTGCTGCTGAGTTGGTAACCAGCACACAGGGCACATCCAGTCTTGCAAACCGTTCCCTGAAGAACTCCAGATTACTTCCCAGGAAGAAGATTCCCTTGGGATGCCGCTCCAGACAGACACTCTCTGCCTGCTCCACCTCATTTTCTTCCTCACCGATATAATAGATGAAACTGACAAAATCTTTTTCCTCGATCAGTCCCTGCAGCCGCTCCACAATGGAAGCAAATAACATATTCTGTGAACCTTTCACAATGACTGCAATGCCTTTGCTGGCCTGCTGCTTCAGATGTTTTGCATTGTTATTTAATCGGAAATGGTGCTTTTCCACCACCGCCAGGATCGTCTCCCTTGCTTTCTCTGATACATCTGGATGATTATTTAATACCCTTGACACAGTTCCTACTGCATATCCGGATTCTTTTGCAATATCTTTGATGGTCATAACATCAATTATCCTTTAACTGCTCCTGCAGCTACTCCTTTGATAATATGTTTTTGTCCGAGCAGGTATACGATCACGATCGGGATAACTGTCAGCATAATACTTGCCATCATAGGACCCATCTCTACTTTTCCGTAGCTTCCACGGAAATACTGGATCAACATAGGGATCGTCTTGTATTTCTTGATATCCAGTACCAGTGTCGGCAGAAGATAATCGTTCCATACCCACATAGCTTCCAGAATTCCTACAGATACCAGCGTCGGCTTCAGGATCGGAAGCACGATCAGGAAAAAGGTCTGGATCGGATTACATCCATCGATCATGGATGCTTCCTCGATCTCCAGCGGAATGGATTTCATAAAGCCTGCAAACATAAATACTGCCAATCCTGCTCCAAATCCCAGATAAATGATCCAGATATTCCACGGAGTGTTGAGTTTCAGACTGTCCGCTGTCTGTGACAGGGTGAACATGACCATCTGAAACGGAACCACCATAGAAAATACAAAAAGGAAATATAATATCTTCGATACCGGTCCTTTGACTCTGGTAATGTACCATGCGCACATGGAACAGCAAACCAGGATCGCGATCACCGATGTAATGGTGATCAGAAGGCTGTAACACAGACTCTGCAGGAATCCTTTGGATGCAATGGCATTGATATAATTTTCAATACCTGCAAAGGAATCTGCAGTCGGCAGGCTGAATGCGCCTGCGGTGGTGATCGCTGTCTCCTTTTTCATGGAATTGAACAGGATCATGATAATGGGATATACATATAATACTGCCAGTATGGATAAAAGTACAACCCATATAGAATCTATCATTCTCTTTTTCTTACCCATCTACTGCTGCACCTCCCTGGAACGTGTTGCCTTCAGCTGGATCATGGAGATTGCAATAACCAGAACACAGAACAGAACTGCTTTTGCCTGTCCAAGTCCTTTCCACTGGGCTCCTGCCCTCGCATAGAAGGTCTGGTAAATATTGAGAGCAAGCATCTCTGTGAAATGGTTCGGATCTCCACCGGTCAGAGCCAGGTTCTGATCAAAGAGCTTGAAGGAGTTGGTCAATGTCAGAAATACACAGATGGTGATAGACGGCATTACCATAGGAAGCTTTACCTTCCATAGGGTCTTCCACCAGGTAGCTCCATCGATCTGTGCTGCCTCGATCAGATCATCCGATACATTCTGAAGTCCTGCAATATAGATGATCATCATGTAACCAATCTGCTGCCAGCACATGAGGATGATCAGTCCCCAGTAACCTGCACTGGTATTCAATGCCAGAAGCGGTTTTCCAACAATGGAAAGCACACAGTTGATCAGAATCTGCCAGATATATCCAAGCACGATTCCACCGATCAGGTTTGGCATGAAAAAGATGGTTCTGAAAATATTGGTTCCTTTTAATTTCCGTGTCAGAAGCAATGCCAGGATAAATGCGATCACATTGATCAGCACGATCGAAGCAACGGCAAATAACACCGTGAACTTAAAAGAATTTGTAAATGTACTGTCCGTAAAGATCCGCTGATAATTGCCGATTCCGATAAACTTTGCGTCCTTTACAGTAGTGAACTGACAGAAGGACAGATACAGTCCTTCTATGAACGGAAGAATAAAACCGATCACAAATGCCAGGAATGTGGGCAGTACAAATATCGGTGCATATCGTTTGACTGCTTTTTCCATAAATTCTGTACTCCTTTCTCTCGTCAGTCAGAATTTTGCGATAAAAAGGGCAGGCAAGTAACTTGCCTGCCCTTTTCAACGGTTCTGCTGTCCCGTTATCTACTGTCCATTTGCCAGCTGATACTCAGTTGCCCATCCATCTACAAATGCAGATACTACTGCATCCCAGTTTGCATCGGTCTGATCTGCTGCGTAAGCGGTCAGTGCCTGTCCTAAGCCATTCTTCCACTCCTCAGACGGCATGGTTGTGAAGTTCCATGATACCGGAGTCTTGCCTTCTGCAGTGTAAGCAGTATCCTGTTTTACAAACAGGTTCGGAGATTCCTGTGCGCCCTTGAACGGAATAACAAATCCCATATCGTCTGCCATGGTCTTGGTTCCCAGCTCAGAAGTTACACACCAGTTGATGAAATCCAGTGTTGCCTGAATATCAGCTTCATCTGCCTGGTTATTTACACACCAGTAGTTCTCTGTACCAGTACACAGTCCCTGGTTTGCTTCATCACCAGCACCGATATAGATTGGGATCATTGCCAGATCGTCGTCAGTGTATCCATCTTTGCCAGTCAGGTTACCATACTCCCATGAACCATTCTGGAAGAAGACTGCATCGCCTGCCAGGAATTCATTTCTGGAATCATCACCGGTCTTAGCAGAGAGTTCTGCCGGATCGCAGGTGCTGTTGTTGATGTACAGATCCCAGATGTCACGGTAGTTGTCGAGATAGGTTCCTTTGATTGCATCTGTGCTGCTGATGCCATCTGTCTGATACTCAAAGTAGATCGGCAGGTTTGCCAGATGAGTCTTGAATCTCCAGTCAGAAGATCCATCCATACCAGCGGATGTGAATGCAGCAAATCCAAGCTCGGAAGAACGGGCGGTGATGTCCTCAGCCACTTTCTTCAGGTCTGCGAAGGATTTGATATCATCAATGGTATAACCAGCCTTCTCAAGTAATGTTTTGTTTGTGATCAGTCCATAAGACTCGATTACATATGCAATACCATATACGGTGTCTCCCTCTTTCAGTGCGTAGTTGTCACTGGTAAGCTGTCCGTAAATATCACTGCCAGACAGGTCATAGCAGTAATCCTTCCAGTTCGCCAGACCAACCGGTCCATTTACCTGGAACAGAGTCGGTGCTCCGCTCTTACCCATCTCACTCATCAGAGTTGTCTCATAATTACCAGATGCTGCTGTTACAACAGTTACCGGTACACCGGTCTCCTCTGTGTAAGCTTTTGCCAGATCCTGCCACTGCTGATCCTGCTCCGGCTTGAAGTTCAGATAATATACAGAACCTTCTGCTGTGGAAGTCTCGGTTGCTGCTGTGGAAGTCTCGGTTGCTGCTGTAGAGTCACCGGAAGCTGTACTGTCCCCGCCAGTTGATCCACCGCATCCTGCAAGCGCAGTCGCTGCAAGTGCACATGTAAGTGTCAGTGCTACTAACCTCTTTTTCATATCATTATCCTCCTGATCATCCTTTTCTGGAAACGTTTCCAGTTCTTATGAATCAATCATACGGCTTTTTTCAGATAAATACAAGTGATTTTTGTCGTCCATAATCATTTTCATCATATTTCTCATTTTTTCCATCACTTTTTTGTGAAATATCACAACAAGAAGACGCGATTCTCTGAACATCTGCCAGAAAATCGCGTCTTCTTTTTATACATTTGTAACTATTATTCGTGGCGTTCATCCAGTGCACAGTACGGTCTGTGGTATCCCACATATTTGTAGGCAGGACGGATGATCTTACCATTGTTGACAACTTCCTCCAGTCGATGGGCACTCCATCCGGAAATACGGGAGATTGCAAAAATCGGTGTATAAAGCTCCTCCGGGATCCCCAGCATGGAATATACAAATCCACTGTAGAAATCCACATTGGCACAGATTGGTTTGAACAGATGACGTTTTCTGGCGATTGCTTCACCTGCCAGACGCTCTACTCTCTCATACAACTCATATTCTTTCTGCAGTCCTTTTTCCTCAGAAAGCCGCTTAGCATAGGATTTCAGAATCACTTCACGAGGGTCGGACAGTGTATAGACTGCATGGCCCATACCATAGATGAGACCGGATTTGTCAAATACTTTTTTATCCAGCATACCTTCCAGATATTTGGTCAGTGTTTTTTCATCCTCATAATCCGGACAGCATTTCTTAATATCAGCAAACATCTGCTGTACCTTCAGGTTAGCACCACCATGGCGGGGACCTTTCAGCGATGCAATGGAAGCTGCCGTAGCAGAATAGGTATCTGTTCCAGAAGAAGTGACTACATGATTGGTAAATGTAGAGTTGTTACCACCACCATGCTCCGCATGCAGCACCAGTGCCACATCCAGTACCTTCGCTTCCAGCTCGGTAAACTCCCCATCCGGACGAAGCATCTGCAATATATTTTCCGCAATGGACATATCTTTATTCGGCAGACGGATCACCAGCGTGTCGTCAGCATGAAAATGTCTCCATGCGCAGTAAGAATGAACTGCGATCTGCGGCATCTTTGCAATCAGCTGCAGGGACTGACGCAGTACATTGGGAACTGTTACCTCATCCGGGTTAGCATCATAACAATATAAGGTCAGAATACATCTCTGTAATGCATTCATCTGATTCTGGCTGGTAGCCTTCATTACTACGTCGCGCAGAAACTGTCCGGACAACTCCTGAAGACTCTTTACAATACGGACAAAGCTTCTAAGCTGCTTCGGTGTGGGCAGACTGCCAAACAACAACAGATATGTGGTCTCTTCAAAACCATATCTGCGATCTTCAAATCCTTGGATCAGATCATGTACATTATATCCCTGGAAATACAATTCTCCATCTGCAGGCATCTTCTTTCCATTCACACTTTTATATGAAAGGACATCGGATATCTCCGTCAGACCGGTCAGTACACCTTTACCATTGGCATCACGCAGACCACGTTTGACGTCATATTCTGTATAAAGTTCCTGATTGATCTCGCCAGATACTCTACATTCATTTACAAGCCGGTCGAACTGCTCATCCAGTTCTCTGCTCAATTCCATCATGGTAATATTGCTCATACAAACGCACCCCATCTGTCAGTTATTTTGTATACACGTATTCACGTTGCTTCCCATTATACAAAACAAGAAGAGAAATTTCAAGTGCTGATTGCAGGAAAAAGACCGATGCAGAACGTCTTGCATCGGTCCTTTGAAAATCATTTCTACTCTATTCCGAGTTTTACATCTTAAAAAGTGGCATATCCATTTTGCCTTATACATACATTATTTTAGAAATATCTGAATAATTCCGGAGGTCTTATGAAACGCATTGCTTCCTTTCTATCCGCTCTTTCCATTCAACGCATGATCGCCCCCTGCCTTTGCCTGATGCTTGTACTCATCTGCCTTTTTTCCTTTCAGAAACAGTTAACTCCCACATCTGGAATTGTGAGTTCCAGAAAGCTGCCGATCTATTGTGTCAATACCGAAAGTCCTAAAGTTGCGATCAGCTTCGATGCTGCCTGGGGCAACGAACAAACCGAGACCTTGCTGTCCATTCTGGAAAAGTATCATGTAAAAACCACGTTCTTCATGACTGGGGGGTGGGTGGAATCTTACCCGGATGATGTAAAAGCTATCGCCGCAGCCGGACATGATCTTGGCAATCACAGTGAGAATCACAAACAGATGTCCACACTGTCAGCCGATGAATGTAAACAGGAGATTCAGAAGGTCCATGATAAAGTAAAGGAACTGACCGGACAGGATATGATTCTCTTCCGTCCACCCTATGGAGATTACAATGATACACTGATTGATGCGGCCAACAGTCTTGGATATCATGTGATACAGTGGAATATTGACAGTTTAGACTGGAAGGACTACGGGGCTGACAATATTGTCTCCCGTGTGGTAGATAATGATCATCTTGGAAATGGCTCGATCATTCTTATGCACAATGGTGCCAAATACACTCCAGATGCCCTGGAACGTGTAATCACAGGACTTCAGGAGAAAGGGTATGAAATCGTACCGATCTCACAGTTGATCTATAAAGAAAATTATGAGATGGATCATGAAGGAAGACAGTTTATAAAAGGAAATGCGAAATAAGCCGCAATCCGCGGCTTTTTCTTGTTCAATGTAGATTTTCCTTGCATCCAACTCCTGGTTATGTTATTCTGAACAAAATCTGTATGTATATTAGTTCCAAGTATACATTCAGTCCGTCGAAAGTAACTATTATCTTAATATCTATATCTTTGCATGATTCTTTGCGCGTACCAGATGTAAGTATTTTTATGCAAAATAAATATTTTTGTAATTTCTCTTGCAACGCATAGCTAATGCAGATACAATAAAGGAGAACTATATTTTGAAAACACTAAAAGAATTAACATTGCTTGATAAGTTTTTGTTTGATGAAGTTATGGATATTCCAGAAGCACATGAAGCTGCTCTACGGATTATCCTTGGGGATGAGAATCTGAGATTGCTTTCAACATCTCAAACAGAAAAGGAACTTCGCACGGCTCCCTGGCTCCGTTCTATCCGACTGGATGTATATTCTGTAGATGAAAATATGCGGATCTATAACACGGAAGCACAGAAAAGCCAGAAAACAGATTTACTTCGTCGGAGCCGATTTTATCAGAGTGTGATGGATTCGTCACTTCTGAAACCTGGGGATGAAAGTTTCAATTTGTTAAATGATACGTTTACAATCATGATTACACCATTTGATCTGTTTGGTGAAGGAAAGTACTGTTACACATTTCATGCGCGTTGTGATGAAAATCCTGCTTTGGTTCTGAAAGATGGCGCAACCCGCATTTTTCTTAATACAAGAGGAACAAATGCTGAAGAAGTTTCTGAGGAATTGATACAGTTTTTGAATTATATGGAACAATCTGCTTTGAATGTAGATATTCCAGATACAAACAAAAATCTTCTTAAAATTCATAAACATGTCAGGCAAATAAAAGCCAGTGAAGAGATGGGGGTGAAATTTATGCAGAGATGGGAAGAGGAAGCTATGTTAAAACGTGAAGGCAGAGAGGAAGGGCACAGTAAAGGACTGACAGAAGGGAAGATTTCCATTATTCGCTTTCAGTTTCTTACAAAACATAAGACTCCAGAATTGATTGCGGAGGATCTTGGACTTCCTCTGGAATTTGTTCAGAAACTCTGTGATCTGTTGGTAACGCATCCGAAAAAGTCTGATGCAGAACTAGTGGATCTGTTATAAAACTTCAACATTATTTCAAAAAGGCATGACTGTAAAAAGTCATGCTTTTTTGGATTCATCTATAATCTTTTGAATAAGCATGCGCTGTGAAGGTATTCTGCATCGGTCTTTTTGACAAAATCATACAGCCTTCTTCTCCGGCAGCTGTGCCAGAATGATGGCACAGAAGATCAACACACAGCCAAACAGTTCCTTAAGACTCAGTCCCTGTCCCAGCAGTACCCAGCCAGCCAGTACCGAGAACACGGACTCCAGACTGAGAAGCAGGGAGGCTACTGTCGGATCTGCATTTTTCTGCGCTATGATCTGCAGGGTATACGCCACTCCACAGGACATTACACCGGCATAAAGCACCGGCTGCCATGCCTGCAGGATCTCCGTAAACACCGGCTGCTCCCACAGCAGAGTTGGAACTGCACTGATGATCGCAGCTGTCAGAAACTGGATTGCAGACATTTTCACGCCATCCACTTTCGGTGAAAAATGATCAATCACCAGAATATGGATTGAAAATGCAATTGCACACAGCAGCACCAGAAAATCTCCCAGTCCCAGGCGAAGGCTCTCCGTCATACACAGAAAATAGAATCCGACCACAGCGATAGCTACGCAGCCAATGATCAGCGGACGTACTTTCTTACCGATAAATATCCCCAGCAGCGGCACGATCACAATATACATAGCTGTGATGAATCCGGCTTTTCCAACCGTCGTAAATAAGATGCCCCATTGCTGCAGAGTACTGGCAACAGCCAGTGCGATTCCACAGCAGATTCCACCAATGATCAGTGTCTTCTGTCCTGCACCTTTTTCTGTGCCCGTTTTCCGTTGACGATCCATAAACCAGATCACCGGCAGCAACACGATCGCTCCGATCAGGAATCTTGCCATATTAAAGGTAAAAGGTCCCACGTAATCCATGCCCACACTCTGCGCTACAAATGCGCAGCCCCAGATCAGGGCTGTGAGCACCAGCAGGATATTATTTTTCATTCGATCCACTTCTTTTGTCTCCTCATATAAGTTTTCTGAAAACCACAAAGTACCTGCCAGGTGTTGGCACCCGGCAGGCAATCATCTGATTTCCTTATGACAGCTCAAAAGCTCCTGTATATAACTGGTAGTAACGTCCTTTCTCTGCCAGCAGAGATTCATGGTCTCCACGCTCAATGATCCGTCCCTGATCCAGAACCATGATCACATCCGAGTTCTTGATCGTAGACAGACGATGGGCAATGACAAATACTGTACGTCCCTTCATCAACTTATCCATACCATTCTGTACAATGGTCTCTGTACGGGTATCAATACTGGAGGTTGCCTCATCCAGCACCAGTACCGGCGGATCGGCGATGGCCGCTCTGGCGATGGCCAGCAGCTGACGCTCGCCCTGAGAGAGCTCCGAGCCGTCTCCATCCAGCATTGTATCATATCCTTGCGGAAGTTTGGTAATAAAATAATGTGCATTTGCAAGTTTTGCAGCTGCAACAACTTCCTCGTCTGTTGCATCCAGCTTTCCATAACGGATATTGTCTGCCACTGTTCCGGTGAACAGATGGGTATCCTGCAGTACCATTCCAAGGGATCTTCTTAAATCCGGCTTCTTGATTTTGTTAATATTGATGCCATCATAACGGATCTTTCCGTCCTGAATATCATAAAAACGGTTCAGCAGATTGGTAATGGTGGTCTTGCCGGCTCCAGTCGCTCCTACAAAGGCAATCTTCTGACCTGGCTTTGCATACATCTTAATGTCATGAAGCACGATCTTGTCATCGTTGTATCCAAAATCCACACCGTTAAACACCACATCACCCTGCAGTTTTTCATAAGTGACAGTGCCGTCTGCCTGATGAGGATGTTTCCATGCCCAGACACCGGTACGCACCGGGGACTCCGTGAGAGTTCCATCCGGCTGCTCCACTGCATTTACCAGCGTCACATAACCATTATCCACCTCTTCCGGTTCATCAAGCAGATCAAACACACGCTCAGCACCGGCCAATGCCATAATGATAGAGTTGAACTGCTGAGACACCTGCGTGATCGGCATATTGAAGCTTCTGGTCAACTGCAGGAAGGATGCCAGACCGCCAAGGGTCAGACCGCCGATTCCGGTAATAGCAAGGACAGATCCCACACCAAGAGTCAGCACATAGTTGATATTTCCAAGGTTCGCCATGACAGGCATCAGAATATTTGCATAGGTATTTGCATTTTTTGCACTGTTGAACAGTCCGTCATTAAGAATATAAAAATTCTTCTTGGACTCCTCTTCATGACAGAATACCTTTACAACCTTCTGGCCTTCCATCATTTCCTCAATATAACCGTTCAGTTTACCAAGATCTTTCTGCTGTTCAATAAAATATTTTCCACTCTGCGCTCCGATTTTACGAACTGTTTTCAACATAACGAAGATCATTACAATGATCAGCAGAGTCAGCTGCGGGCTCAGTACGATCATGGAAATAAAAGTGCCGATGATCGTGATGGAGCAGCTGAATAACTGCGGAATACTCTGACTGATCATCTGGCGCAAGGTATCCGTATCATTGGTATAGCAGCTCATGATATCACCATGTGCATGGGTATCAAAATATTTGATCGGCAGTTTCTCCATATGCGTGAACATCTCATCACGGATCTGCTTTAAGGTTCCCTGGGTCACATTGATCATCAATCTTGCATACAGATATGTGGCTGCAGTTCCTGCATAATAGATAACCGCCATCACAAGCAATGCCCGCAGAAGCGATGCAAAGGTCGGATCTGCCGAGGTCAGGAACGGTGTAATATAATCATCGATCAGGTTTTTAATAAACAGGTTTCCAGCTACTCCGGCAAGAGAGCTGATCACGATAGCGATCAGTACGATCACAAATTCTATTTTATAATATTTCCAGATATAACCGAGCAGGCGCTTCAGAGTCTTGCCCGGGTTACGGCTTCCGCGGCGCTTCATGCCCGGATTTCCACTTGGTTTCTGTCCCGGTCTCGTCATTTTACTCATTTTCTCCCGCTCCTTTCTGCTGTAGTCTGTAAATATCGCGGTAGATCTCATTGGTTCTTAGAAGCTCGTCATGCGTTCCCATTCCTGAGATCCGTCCCTGATCCAGCACAAGGATACGGTCTGCATCCTGTACAGAAGAAATACGCTGGGCAATGATCAGCTTGGTCGTATCCGGGATCTCCTCACGAAATGCCTTCCTGATCAATGCATCCGTCTTGGTATCCACTGCACTGGTGGAATCGTCAAGGATCAGGATCTTCGGTTTCTTCAACAGAGCTCTTGCAATACAAAGACGCTGCTTCTGTCCACCGGACACATTGGTTCCACCCTGCTCAATATAAGTCTCATAGCCCTGGGGCATTTTCTCGATAAATTCGCTGGCCTGCGCAAACTCACAGGCATGACGGCACTCTTCCTCCGTCGCGTCTTTATTGCCCCAGCGGAGATTTTCAAGAATCGTACCGGAGAACAGTACATTTTTCTGAAGCACCATGGACACCTCATTACGAAGAGTCTCGATATCATAATCACGCACATCCACACCGCCGACCTTGACCGCACCGTTCAGTACATCATACAGACGCGGGATCAACTGTACAAAGGTAGATTTGGAACTTCCGGTTCCACCGATGATTCCAATGGTCTCACCTGAGTGAATGGAAAGATTAATATCACGAAGTACGCATTTTTCCTGCTGCGCTTCTTTATCCTGCTCGTCTCCGTAAGCAAAATCCACATGATCAAACTCGATGGAACCGTCTTTTACTTCGTAGACCGGCTGCTCCGGATTGGTCAGGCTGCTCTTCTCATCCAGTACTTCCACAATACGCTTTGCAGAAGAGATTGCCATGGTCACCATAACAAATACCATGGAGATCATCATCAGACTCATGAGAATCTGTATGGTGTAAGTAAACAGACTCATCAGATCTCCGGTGGTCATGGAGCCATTTCCAACAATCATCTTTGCGCCGATCCAGGAGATCAGAAGAATACAGGTGTATACTGTAAACTGCATCACCGGCTGGTTCATGATGACCAGACGCTCTGCATGGACACTCATCTTCTTCAGATTGTCTGTAGCATCACAGAATTTCTTATTTTCATGGTCTTCCCGCACATACGCTTTCACCACGCGGATACCGGTCAGATTCTCCTGAACGCTGGCATTCAGCTTATCATAGCCTTTGAACATCTTATCAAAGATCGGAAATGCGTGGCTTACGATAAATGCCATCACGCCGCCTAAGAATACCAGTGCAATCAGGAAGATCAGGGAAATCTTCGGACTGATGGATACACACATTACCAGTGCTGAGATCATCATGATCGGGGCACGAACAAACATACGAATCAGCATCTGGTATGCATTCTGTACGTTGGTCACATCGGTGGTCATACGGGTTACAAGGCCAGCTGTGGAAAAATGGTCAATGTTCTGGAACGAAAAATCCTGAATATTGTCATACATGGCCTTTCTTAAATTTTTACCAAATCCCATGGATGCTCTCGCTGCAAATACGCCGGACAAAGTTCCTGCCGCCAGAGAGAGCATGGCAACTACCAGCATCAGCAGTCCCATCTTCACCACATAATTCATATTTCCTGCTTCCACACCATTGTCAATGACTTTCGCCATCAGCATGGGCAGCAGCACTTCCAGAATGACTTCAAAAGTCACACTGATCGGTGAAAGCAGCGTATCTCGCTTATATTCTCCGATATATGACATGAGTTTCTTAATCATATTCTGCCTCCTTCAATCCAGTCTCCAATTTATTGATACAACGGATCCACCACGACTGTTCCTCCGGTGTGAGCCATCCGTTCATCTTCGATTCCATCTGCTCCAGACGATTGATGACCTCACTTTGTATCTTCATTCCTTCATCTGTCAGTACCAGCTCCTTTTGTCTGGCATCGGTACTTACGCTTCTGCGCTCCAGCAGTCCCCGCTTCTCCAGACACTGCACCACGCTGCACACGGATGACCGGCGGATCTTAAACTCTGCTTCCAGCTCCTTCTGAAATGCAGGTTCCTTCTTCCAGGCCTTCCACCACAGATAGCCCAGTACCCGGCTCTGCACAGAAGAGATCTCCAGATCTGCCATCTGCCGCTCTGTCGCTCTTCTTACCAGATGACTCAAGTCCATGATTGCCTTAATCGGATGATTCTCCATCTCCAAACTTATGATCCTCCTTCCATAATATCTCAAGAGTCAGAGCCATTCGCAAAACCGCCCAAGCTCTGAATCTCTCATAAACAAGTTAGAACTCTAACGATTATACGTTAGAGTTCTAACAAAGTCAACAAACAAAATATGAAATTTCTGTGAAAACCTGCTTACTGTCGGTTCCTCTTCTCTTTCAAACGATCCAGCCGAAGCTTCTTGATCAGATCCCGGATCTCTGCGGAGACGGTCTCTCCCCTGGCAGTCATAAAACGGGAACCCGGGTTGTGGGTCAGGAACCACTCGGCATTCTCTGCCATGCGGTTCTTCAACTGCTGCTGCAATTTCTCCAGCCGAACACTCTCCAGATCCAGGCTCTGCACCTTCTGTGCCAGTGCTTCTTTCTTCTCTGCGATATTTTCCGTCACAGTAGCTTTTGCAAATGTGGCTGTTGCTTCCAGCAGACGCTTCTTCTCAGCAGCCCGCTGTTCCAGCTCCTGCAGGATCTGCTCTGCCTGATCCAGCAGTTTTCTCAGATCCATGGCCTTGCGGAATGCGCCTGCAAAATCATATACCATGCAGACCGTGATCAGAAATGTCATAACTGACACAAATTCACTGTTGAGCCAGAATACAAACCGCTCCACCTGCGGCTGCACCACATAGACCATCATCACACTGAAGAATCCCCACACAATGGAGGAACTCAGACAAATATGACCTTTGTACTGAAAATGCTGGTTACTGTAATCCCAGTAGCGTACCTTGAACAGGCGCACCATGGCCTCACCGGTCACAAGCTCCAGAAGTGTGGCGCCAATCAGACCTGCAATATACACTGCCACCGGATGCTGGTCAAAGGGCATGGTGATCAGTAATACCAGAACAGCACCACTTCCATATAAAGGAAGCCAGGGTCCCTTTAAGAAGCCCCGGTTCACAAAACAATGCTGCTTGAGCGACACATACGTGGACTCAAAACACCATCCAAATATACAATACAGATAGAAAAATGACAGCCACTGGCGAAATTCATAGTGAAACATAGATGTCCTCTCAGTTGTCTGTGTGCGTATCCTATACGCTGATGTCAGCTTTTACACCAAGTAACTCTTTATTTGCATCCAGGATCGGCTGCACCACATCTTTCAGGAATGCTGTCACCTGAATCTCAGAACGTCCAGTATAACGAGCCGGATCCATGCATGCCTCCAGCTGTTCCAGTGTCATGTTAAATGCCGGATCAGCTGCGATCAGCTCCAGAAGATTATTGTCCTTACCTTCTACTTTCACATTTCTTCCTGCTTCCATGGAAAGCTCACGAATACGCTCATGCAGTTCCTGACGGTCTCCGCCTGCTTTTACTGCGTCCATCATGATATTCTCAGTCGCCATGAACGGAAGCTCACTTCTCAGACGTTTCTCGATCACCTTCGGATATACTACCAGACCATCTACCACGTTCAGGCACAGATCCAGGATACCGTCGATTGCCAGGAATCCTTCCGGAACGGAAAGTCTCTTGTTTGCGGAGTCATCCAGCGTTCTCTCAAACCACTGGGTTGCTGAGGTGATCGCCGGATTCAGCGCATCCACCATCACATATCTGGACAGAGAAGCAATACGCTCACTTCTCATAGGATTTCTCTTATACGCCATTGCAGAAGAACCGATCTGAGATTTTTCAAATGGCTCCTCTACCTCTTTCAGATGCTGCAGCAGACGGATATCGTTGGACATCTTGTGCGCACTTGCCGCAATACCTGCCAGTACATTCAGTACTCTGGTGTCCACCTTACGGGAGTAAGTCTGACCGGATACCGGTACGCATTTCTCAAAGCCCATCTTCTTAGCGATCATAGGATCGATCTTGTCGATGGTCTCCTGATCTCCGTCAAAGAGCTCCAGGAAACTTGCCTGGGTTCCTGTGGTTCCCTTGGATCCCAGCAGCTTCATACCATCTAATACATATTCCACATCTTCCAGATCCATGCAGAACTCGTTGAGCCACAGAGATGCTCTCTTACCTACTGTGGTCGGCTGTGCTGGCTGGAAGTGAGTAAATGCCAGGGTTGGCAGTGCTTTATATTCATCTGCAAATTTTGCAAGCTCAGCGATCACATTGATCAGCTTTTTACGGACCAGACGAAGTGCCTCGGTCATCACGATAATATCTGTGTTGTCTCCTACATAACAGGAAGTTGCACCCAGATGGATGATTCCTTTTGCTTTCGGACACTGTACACCATATGCATAAACATGGGACATAACATCATGGCGAACTTCCTTCTCGCGGGCTTTTGCCACATCATAATTAATATCTTCTGCATGGGCTTTCAGTTCATCGATCTGCTCCTGTGTGATCGGAAGTCCCAGCTCCTTCTCGGTCTCTGCCAGTGCGATCCACAGCTTTCTCCAGGTGCGGAATTTCATGTCCTGAGAGAAAATGTACTGCATCTCCTTGCTGGCATAACGCTCTGATAACGGACTGCTATATCTGTCTGTGCTCATGTTTTTGTTCCTTTCTGTTTTGTTTAAATTAATTATATCCACAGTGCTAGCGCTCGTAGTCGCCGCGAATATCCTCTTTCGGGGGATCCAGCGGATATTTTCCGGTAAAGCATCCGCTGCAGCAGGGAAGTCCATCCACCATATCTTTCAATCTGTCCAATTCCAGATAGGCAAGGGAGTCCGCTCCGATGATCTGACGAATCTCCTCCACAGACCGGTTATAAGCGATCAGCTGCTCACGGGCCGGCACATCGGTACCGAAGTAGCACGGATACAGAAATGGCGGAGAGCTGACTCTCATGTGCACCTCTGTGGCTCCCGCATCCCGAAGCATCTTCACGATCCGGTCACTGGTGGTTCCACGGACGATGGAATCATCGATCATGATCACACGTTTTCCATTTACCGCTTCTTTCAGAACATTTAATTTTACCTGCACACTGGATTCCCGGTTGCTCTGCTTGGGTTTAATAAAGGTTCTTCCTATATAACTGTTTTTTACAAATGCGGTTCCATAAGGAATTCCTGACTGAAGAGAATATCCCAATGCCGCTGCATTACCAGACTCCGGGACACCTACCACCAGGTCTGCCTCCACCGGGCTGTCCATGGCAAGATATTTACCTGCCTGAATACGGGAACTGTAGACACTGATGCCATCAATATGGCTGTCTGGTCTGGCAAAATAAATGTATTCAAACACACAACGTGCTTCTTTTTCTTTTGGAAGACAACGACTCTTGTCAGAGACGATGCCTGTCTTCGGAGAGATGCTGACGATCTCACCCGGCTCCACATCACGGACAAATTCTGCGCCGATCGTATGAAGAGCGCAGGTCTCGGATGCCAGAATGTAGGTGTTATCTCTCTTACCAATACAGAGCGGTCGGAATCCGTAAGGATCTCTGGCTCCGATCAGCTTTCTTGGAGACATAACGACCAGAGAATAAGCTCCCTGGATCTTATCCATGGCTCTTGCAACTGCTTCTTCTGCGGATTTTGCATTCACACGCTCTCTGGCAATATGATAGGCAATGACCTCAGAATCAATGGTCGTCTGGAAAATTGCTCCGCTGTACTCCAGTTCATGCCGAAGCTGTGGTGCATTGATCAGATTACCATTGTGGGCAACTGCCAGAGTACCTTTAATATAATTAAGGACCAGCGGCTGTGCATTCTCTCTGGTGCTGCTTCCTGCCGTGGAATAACGGGTATGTCCCACTGCAATATCACCATGCATTCCTTCCAGAATCTCCGGGGTAAATACTTCATTGACCAGTCCCATGCCCTTGTGGGTCGTCACTTTACGGGGTCCGTCCGTATCTCCTACTGCGATTCCGCAGCTCTCCTGTCCACGGTGCTGCAGTGCCAGCAGTCCATAATATACGGATGAGGCCACATCGCCTCCATCGAAATCATAGATACCGAACACACCGCACTCTTCATGCAGTCCATTCAGATCTTCTTCCATTTCAAAAACCTTCGTACTTTCCATCCGCTGTCATCCTTCCTGTCCGATTTTATAAAAAAATCTGCGTGTACGCGAATAGTATAACTTGCGACAATGGGAATTTCAATATTTTGATTAGAATTTTTTATAAATTGTAACTTATTTATAAGAAAACCAGTCCAATTAAACTATCTCTGATTAAATCTGGATAAAAACTGTCTGGTCCGCTCTTCCTGTGTATGACCGAATACCTGATCCGGTGTACCCTGTTCCACAATAAATCCATTATCCATAAATACGACCTGATTGGCCACATCTCTGGCAAATGCCATCTCATGGGTAACGATGATCATGGTCATCTTCTGATCTGCCAGTCCTTTGATGACCTTCAGGACTTCACCGGTCAGCTCCGGATCCAGCGCGGAAGTCGGCTCATCAAAGCACAGAATATCAGGGCGAAGGGCCAGGGCACGGGCAATCGCCACACGCTGACACTGTCCGCCGGACAGCTGATGGGGATAATTACCCATCCGGTCAGCAAGTCCCATATCTTTCAACAGCTCCACGGCCTGTCCTTCAATCTCGTCGTGGATCTCTTTCTTTCTCACTTTATAATCCGGCTGTTCCTTCTCCAGCAGTTCCTTGGCCAGCATAACATTTTCCAGTGCTGTATACTGCGGAAACAGGTTAAATGACTGGAACACCAGTCCAAAATGCAGCCGCTTCTTACGGATCTCTGCTTCCTGAGTGGAGGACTTCTGTGCAGCGTCAAACAAAGTATCTCCGTTGACCTTGATGATTCCACCATCTGGTCTCTCCAGGAAATTCAGGCAGCGAAGCAGTGTCGTCTTACCGCTTCCTGAAGAACCGATGATAGAGAGCACCTGGCTCTTCTCCAGAGAAAAGCTGATGTCCTTGAGCACTTCCGTGCCTTCAAATGATTTGCAAATATGTTCTACTTCCAGAATTGGCATCTTCTTTTCCCTCCCTTACCTGAAATAATCCAGTTTCTTCTCAAGCTGTCCTAACAGAACGGTCAGAACACCATTGAAGATCAGATAATAAACTGCCGTGAAGAACAGCGGCCAGATGGCTCCTGAGATTCCCTGGGAACCTTTCATGAAAGCCTGTCCTGCCCAGATGATCTCCTGCAGTGCAATAATACGTGCCAGTGAGGTATCCTTTACCAGCGTGATAATCTCATTGGACATGGGCGGAACGATCCGCTTGATCATCTGCAGTAAGGTTACCTTAAAGAAAATCTGTGCTTTAGTCATGCCAAGCACCAGTCCTGCTTCTTCCTGTCCCTTCGGCACACTCTGGATCCCCCCACGGTAGATCTCAGAAAAATAGCAGGCATAGTTAAAAATAAAGGATACAGCAGCCGCCATAAAACGTCCGGTCTCTCCGCCGCCCCAGATCGTCTTTCCAAGAACCAGCCCTGGAAAATAATAGATGATCAGAAGCTGGATCATCAGCGGCGTACCACGCACGATCCATACGATCACTTTGGTAAAATAACTCAGCGGCTTAAACTGTGACATAGAACCGAATGCAATAATAAGTCCCAGCGGGAACGCGCCGATCAGCGTCACCAAAAATAACCTTAAAGTCTGTAAAAAGCCGATGTTCAGTGAATGAACAACGATCGGCATCTGTTGTAATATCAGTTCCATGTAAATCCTTCTCCTATTTCTCTTGTTTATTACGCACGAAAGCAGTGCAGTTTTCGCTTACGTTCCGACTGCACTGCCATAATGGTTTTCATTTCTTTTCAAACAGAACTTATTTGATAAGTGCTGCCTGTACTCCATAGGTCTCTGCAACCTTCTCCATACTACCATCCTCAAGGCTGGTTGTAAAGTAATCATTGAGTGCTGCTGCAAGATCAGAGCCTTTACGGAAGCCTACGCCATACTCCTCGCTGTTCAGGCCGATGGTGTAAGTCAGATCTGCATATCCGGTTCCCTCACCGATCATAGCACCTGCCATCAGGGAATCAATGACTGCTGCATCAGAGCTCTTGGAAGCAACCTCCATCAGAGCATCTGCCTGAGAAGATACCGGTGTGTAATTCAGTCCCAGAGCGCTTACCTCAGCCTCTCCTGCACTTCCTGCTTCTACTGCGAAGCTTAAGTCTTTGAGGCTCTCTTCATCCTGATACTGATCAGCTACATCAGCCGGAACAACAACTACCTGTGCATTGTTAAGATATGCATTGGTGCACTCCATAGCACTGGTAACTTCGTCTGTCAGAGTCATTCCGTTCCATACACAGTCGATGGTCTTTCCTTCAAGCTCCAGGATCTTGTTATCCCAGTCGATTACCTGGAACTCAGCAGTTACACCAAGGCTCTCTGCGAATGCTTTTGCCATATCAGCATCGAATCCGATCCACTCGCCATTCTCATCTTTGTAATCCATCGGCTCAAACTCGGTAATACCAACTACCAGAGTTCCTTTTTCTTTTACATATGCAAGATCGCTCTTAGCATCTGCTGCTGTGTCTTCTGCTGCCTCTGCAGTATCCTCTGTTGCCTCTGCATCTGCTGCTGTATCCTCTGCTGCTGCATCAGTTGATGCGGATGTATCTGCGCTGCTTCCACAACCAGTCACCATTGCTGCGGTCATGGCTCCTACTAACATAAGTGCTACTAACTTTTTCATAATAGATCCTCCTGTTGATCGTTTTGTATGCTACCACTCTACCATGGTAAAGCAATCAAATATGAATGAATTATAGCAAGCACTTCTATAATTGTCAACCAGTTTTTTGACGACTTCTATAATCTTCTTCCCAGCGAAGCAATTTTTTCTGAGGATCCGTGTCATCAGACTCCGGTGTGCGCGCTTTCTTTCCGTTTCCCGGACGTTTTCCTGCTGCCAACTGTTCTGCCAGCTCCCTGTATTTTCTTGTATCTTCATGAGGTGCGAACTGCATGGATGTTTCAAAGCACTCCACTGCCCGTTCAAACAGGAACTGCCGCACATAGCAGATTCCCAGATTGTTCCATACTGCCGCATAGAACTCTACGCCAAGCCGGGTGTTCTGATGCATCCGCAGGATTCTTCGATACTCTTCCGCTGCCGCCCATTCGTTACGGCTGTTCAGAAGTCCATCTGCCCGGAGCTTTAAGCGCTCCTGTTCCTGCATAGTACCGAGGCTCTTCAACTGCTCCCCCAGCTCTGCCAGTTCCTGATTGGTAAACAGATCCACTGCTCCCACAATGGAGATCACCAGATTCTGAAAGTTCGTCCCGGACTCCTTCCCATTGCGGATCCTTCTGGCAAGCTCTGAGGATCCGATCTCTTCCTCCAGCCAGCGGCACAGACGGTCATCGAACATCTGCGGCTCTGCCAGACAAATATTGTGATACAAAAACCATGCCAGTTCTTCCAGACTGTACATATTAAGACCCGCCTGTTCCAGAAAATACGGTGTCTTTGCCCTGCGGTATTTATAGATCGTTACCAGTGCCATGACCGTCCTCCTGTTCTTCCATCAAAAATGATTCCTTCCAGTACAGATCTGACGCGGGATACAACTCGCCGAAGCCCAGGTCTGTCACCTTCACCTCACAGCGGTACCGGTCTGTAAAATGCGCCTCGACCAGCACTCTGGAAGCTCCATCCGGTCTTGCAGGCAGATCCGTCAGCTGGAACCGCTTTCTCACCGGATCTCCACCCATCATGGACTGAAAGTAAAATTCTAAAATATGATCTTCTCCCCGCAGCAGCATTTCTGTGTGACAGCCCGCATCGTACCAGCTGCATCCGGCACTGATCAGCGTGTAGATCACTTCTTTTCCATTTTTGATGCTGCGGATCCCCACATTGTGAAGCAGCGTCTGTTCATTTAAAAATAAATACTTCTTCTTTCCACTCTGATCCCCCGCTGCTGCACAGGCACCTCTGGCATGAATCTGTTCCGCCAGAAAGACTCTCCGGTGAAAACAGATCTCTTCCCGGCTTTTCTTATAATCTCTGGCATTAAAATCTGTTCCCGCCAGAAAGACTGCCGACACCGGTCCACCGCCAAACCGCTCTTTTGCCAGCTGTGCCAGCTTTTCGTCCCGGCTTCCTTCCAGAAGAGTTCCCACATGCCAGTATTCCGGCTCTCCAGCCTTCACAAGCATGGGCATGGCCCGTCGGTTCACTTCCAGCCATGTAGCCTTGATCTCATCTGTGTCAAATTCCAGAAGCCAGACCCGGTGCTGCCAGATGTCCGGTGTCTGCTCCATCACAAAGGACACCAGGCTCTGGGTCTCGCTTAAGATCTGTAGCTGCTCTCTTAAAAATCCTGCTTCACAGGCTTCCTGCATATACTGCTCAATCGTCTCCTTCTCCATATCCGGAAGGACCAGAGATACCTGCATCTCTTCCTTGACAGCAAAGCGCTTCAGCGCGGACAGCACCTTCCGAAAGCAGGCAAACCGGCCTGTCTGTCCTGTGAAATCAAGGGGCAGCGGCTGAGCCTCTTTCATCTGTATCGACTGATAGCAGACCTTTGGATATTCTTCCCGGTAATCCACTCCCACTGCCAGCGGATTCCGTCCACTTGTTATCTTCATCGCTCTCTTCCTCCGCTACCTTGCCCGAAATCCATCCTGCGTGATCTCCAGCAGCTCTTCATATTCTGCCATCATCCGGCGCAGTGCCTTTTCCTGATGAAGGTCCAATGCCCTCTGCATCCGGCACAGTCTCTCATAACGGGTCTTATTGTCTTCGCAGTCCTGTTGCTGTTCCAGCGTCTTTGATACGGTGGAGACCACCGTTCCATCCGGCTTCTCCTCCGTGAAAAACCAGGTCAGCCGTTCCCCGTAGAACAATGGGAAGGATTTTACAAAGATACCTCCGCAGACCGGGAACAATTGTACCGTCATATAATCAAAGGTCCGCTTTCCATGATATTCCAGCACATAATGAAGGATCACCTTGTGAGACGGATCACAACGATACTCCAGGACTGTCCTTGCATCCTGATACTCAATCTCATCGGTCAGCGGAACCAGCTGATCCATAAACGCAAACCGTGTCCGCCGGATAGCCGGTTCCTTCAGAAGTCTTCCCGCCAGCCGTTTCTGAGCATCCGTCAGAAGCAGAAGTGCCGAATACTGTCTGAGCACCGACAGCTCTGCCACCGTGCACAGATGGTCCTCCCACATAAGATGGTGTTCCAGACTTTGGAAAAATCCTTCCGGCACCGGCTCATTTTTCACAAAATCCTTCCAGCTCATATAATTCAGCCAGGCGCTGATCATGACCGGATCTCCACCTCGGTCATCCACCTGCTGAAATACCGGGAACACCTCTTCTGTCATATGCTCCGTAAACAGGGACTGTGCAAGTAAAGTATCCTCCAGCTCCGGCAATACCAATCCAAACTGGTCTGCCGCTTTCCACAATCTCAGAAGCTCTTCTGTATTTCCCTTAAGCTCCTCTGCCAGAAGTGCCACGATCTTCTCTGTATAAACACCTTTTCTAAACACCTCTCTGGCAAATGGCCGCAGGTGCTCTTTGGTATCTCTCTCATCACTGAGCAGACGCTGAAGAAGTTTTAACAGAGAACGGGGATCTACAAGCTTACATCCTGTCTCTTTCAGAAGAGCATACGCCTCTTCATCCTTTCTCACATAGATCAGGATCTCCAGATAGGCAGCCTGATCTTCTCTGGAAAGCTTTTCCGGATGCTCAATGACCAGCCGCTCGTCCAGTTCTTTTCCAGGCTCCAGTCTCCGGTGACGCTTCTCATAGTCCAGAACTTTAAGCTTCAGCTGCTGCGCATATGTTTCACTCAAGCCCTGATCTTCCAGAAGCCGATAAGCAGCATCCACATTATCATGGGTCAGACGGCCTTCCACTCCGCCCTCCACCAGATAGATGTTCAGCCCCCGGTTATTTTTCAGACGCATCAGACACATCTGCAGAAATCGCGGCTCGATCATCAACCGTTTCAGGTTATATTTTACTGTTCCCACATGCTCACGCCCCGCCTCATCGATCAGAACGACCTTCGCCCGGGGCGTATAGACCTGTACCTGGGCAGTCCCGTTCTGTAAAGGCACGATCTGAGGGCGCTCCAGCTGCGCATGCACTACTTTTATCTGACGGATCCTCCGATCCTCACAGGTGACCTTTCTGGTAAATAAAAGCTCCGCCACTGCCGTCAGCTCTTCATTGTCCAGTGTCTCCGGCAGCAGACACCTTCCATACAGCCACGCCAGTTCTTCATTGATCCGACGCTCCTTGACCTGTTGAAGCAGAAATTCCTGCATCTTTTTTCTGTGCTCCTCGTACTCCGGCCTTCGGATAGCTCCGAATCGCACCAGATTGCTGTAGAACACAGTCTTCTGACGGCTGGTCAATGTGTTGTGATATTCAAAATACAACAGAATCTGCCGCGGAAGCAGCTTGTCATAATCCTCCGGCAGAGAATAAATAAAATACTCATAGAGATTGGTGATCTTGGCATCCAGCTCCACGCCTTTTTCGTACCAGCCAAAAGCTTCCTTGTCTGTCCGATGCCCGCGGATGTAGACCGCACACACAGCTCCCACGGTCTCCTTGCAGGGTTCCTTCTGATAACATCCCTTCAACAGACGCACAGCCAACGGAGACCAGCGCTTCAGCCTTACAGCCTGCCCTGCCGCCAGCAATGCGATCTGGGAAGTCAAAAGCCCATGATCTGATGCCCATGCACAGATCTGCAGGACAAATCCATCCAGCCCCTGAAACAATGCTGCATCCTCACTCAACAGATTCCATGCTTCCAGATACAGAAGACGGTGCCTGGTACCCATCCGATACTGACGCTCCAGGATCCGATAACGGGTTCTCTTGTCTCTTAACAGTTCCGGATCCAGCTTCAGCAGAAAATATGTGAGCATCCAGTCTTCCGGGTATTTCTGGTAGAGTTTCCGAAGCTGGACTACCGCCTGTTCCGTCACCTGACCGTCTTTTCGATAAATGCTGTTCACATAGAGATAGAGTTCCTTCGTTCTCACATCCCGCTGCTGAAACAGTCTGGTCTTCTCATATTTGCGAAGGATCCAGCCGGCTTCCTCCTGACGGTTCTCAAGCCCCATCACCCATGCATTCAGAAGCATCCATGCAGAATGATCCGGATCCAGCTCCAGCAATGTATCCACATGAGTCCGGAACTCTTTTACCGCATCCTTCCGGCTGCAAGTATGAAGCTCTGATTTTTCCATACAAAGCTGAAGACCCGCCAGTGCCTGCTCCCGCTTTCTCTTTAACAGCCATGCTTCACTGCGCCCTTTGCCCCTGCAAAGCTTCTCCTGCGCATTTTCTTCCGGCTCCTCAGTCTCTTCCGGCAGTGCCAGGTCTTCCAGATTCTCCACCGCAGGCTCCTGGGAACGGATTCTTATGCTAACCGGGATCTCATATTCTCCCGCATTGGATTCGATCCAGAGAGATTCTGTAAAGGTCTCTCCCGGCCGCAGATGCTCTGCATAATACGTATATTCCAGCCTTGCGGCCCTTCCAAAGAACGAGGACTTCTGAAAAGTCAGCCCTGGCACCCGGCTGAAGATCATGCCCTTCACCCGTCTCTCGTCCTGAGAGCTGACGATCAGATCCCCTTTGACTCCTTTTCCCGGATCCAGCTCGATCTCGATCCGCTCCGGCTCTGTGGTCAGCCTCACCTGGTCGTATGAAAATATTCCATTAGAAAAATCAATGATCTTCTCTTTCATGTGTCCCCCGTTGCAAATTTGCTTACTTCGTGTGATAATGAGGATATCTGATTATTATTATAGCACCCATGGTTTATCTTTCGCAACCATGGCAGAGACTAACGCAAAGGAAATAAGATTATGAGTACAAGCATGGAACAGAAAATAGAAGGAAAAGAACATTTTCATGGCAGTGACCTGGAAAAAATCGAGAAATATTTTGGCATTCCAAAGGAAAAAATCACCGGATTCGGTGCCAACGTCAATCCACTTGGCATCTCTCCTAAGATGAAAGAAGGACTGGCCACACATCTTGATGTGCTGACTGCGTACCCGGACCCGGAATATACCGAGTTGCGGAAGCATATCGCCTCTTACGCCGGATGCAAGCCAGAGCAGATACTGGTAGGAAATGGATGTACGGAACTGATCTCTTTGTTCATCGGTATCCATCATCCGAAGAAAGCACTGGTCGTTTCTCCTACTTATTCTGAATATGAACGGGAATTAAGATTAGTTGGCAGCGAAGTCAACTATTATGCATTAAAAGAAGAACTGGATTTCCAGATGGATGTGGATGATTTCTGCCAGACATTAAAAGACGGCACAGAACTTTGCATTATCTGCAATCCGAACAATCCCACCTCCACAGCCACCACCCCGGATGACATGAGACAGATCCTGGAGTGCTGCAAGAAGCATCACATTTTCCTTATGGTGGATGAGACATATGCCGAATTTGCACCGGAAGATACCAGTGTGAGTTCCGTAAATCTCCTGTCAGAATTTGATAACTTTGCGATTCTGCGCGGCATCTCCAAATTCTTCGCCGCTCCGGGACTTCGTCTTGGCTATGCCATGACCTCCGATCTGGAACTGTTGAAAAATATCAAGGAACAGATGAATCCCTGGTCCATCAACAGTCTGGCTGAACTGGCAGGCTCCTATATGTTCAATGACTGGGACTATATCCGCCGCACCCGAGACCTGATCTCCTCCGAGCGTGAACGGATCTATCAGGAGCTGCTGACCTGGAAAACCGTGAAAGTTTACAAACCTTATGCAAATTTCATTCTGGTGAAAATTCTCAAAGAAGGCGTGACCTCTTATGATGTATTTGTCCATGCCATCAAAAAAGGACTGATGCTCAGAGACTGCTCCACATTCCTCGGAATGGAAGATGAGACCTTCTTCCGATTCTGCTTTATGATGCCTGATAAAAATACAAAGCTGCTGGCATGCCTGAAGGAGCTGCTGGGATAATCTGGTGAGACTCAGTTTAAGGTATTGCCCCCAATAACATATGATGTGCGAATACTGACATCATATGGAAGTGTATGAAGTGCAGTTCGGGATATATATAAGCTCGTATGAAGTGTATCGGACAGGAAAGCCCTGCAATATTGGCCGGATATGTACACCTATGGTGTACATCCCTGCCAATACAGCAGAACTTCCCTGTCCGCTCCAAGTCATACAGCGCATTATATTATATCCCAAACTGCACTTTATCATTTTCAGCTATATGATGTCCGCATTCGCACTTCTTATTTTCTACTTATCCAGCGCAATGCCCTGAACCGTGTCCCACAGGTTTCTTCCCGCTCCTTCAGGCATACCCAGTGCGGCAAGGAGCTTATTCCTTTTCCGTAAGAGCTTTGTGGTTGCCGGAAGCAGCGAGGGACGTAGAAAATGGAAGTATGTCAAAAAATATCTACTGAAGTCAAGACAAAAGTGTGTCAGAATCACTTTGTGAAGACCTGCACGGCACAGGGCGGGGGATATTGTAAGACGCTGTGTGACTTGAAGCGAACATAAAGTGCTCTCTGTTTGTCTGGAACGAACACATTTTGTGTACGGGCCAGGCAGACAGAGGGCACTTTCTATGTCCGATTCACGTCATACGAGCTTACATAACCCCCACCCTGTGCCCTAGCAGAATTTATCCAAAGTATTCTTGATACACTTCAAAGAAATTACTGGTTGTGACGGTGTCGTAATCTGTGAATTTGATATTATCCCACATTCTCTGCTGGAATTCTGAGATGGTGTCTTCCATCAGGTCAGAGTAGATGGCATGGAATCTTTCAGTTTTTCGCTGGCGGGCAACTTTTTCTTTATTTGCCTCGGATTCGGACTCCATATAGGTATTCAGGCATTTGAGAATGTAATAGCCGTTGTTGTCCGCAAAGACATCGCTGATTTCGTCATTTCCAAGATTAAAGGCTACCTCTTCGTAGGTCTGATCCTTATCTCCTCTGGCAATGGTGATGGTTGTCTGAGATGCCTTGGAATAATTGGCTGCCAGGCTCTCGAAGTCTTCTCCATTGTCCAGCTTGTTCTTAAGTTCCTTAGCCTGGTTTTCCTCCGGCACGAAGATCTGCTGGATCTGAATGATCCGTGCTTCATCATCGCTGATCTCTACTGCCTCATCACCGGTGATCTGCTCATAAGCCTTATCTGCCAGACAGTAATCTTCATACATGGTCTGGATCTCTTCCTGGCTGACTTTCAGTGCTGATACTTCTTCCTCGCTAAGCGAAGTAAAATATTCCTTTGCTGCTTCTGCTACCTTCTGTTTCTCAGAATCAGTCAAGGCGATCTCCCGTTCATCTGCCAGAAGAACCATGCTTTTCACCTGGGACAACTGGGATACCACCTGATTTTTCAGGTATTCTTCCAGGGTCATGTCTCCCACATTGTGGTCCCACATCTCGATGCCATAGACATTTTCATACTGATTTTTCTCGTTGCACAGATATACCAGCGCTTCCGATAATTTACAGGTCTCACTGCCGATCCGGAACAGTTCATTGGATGCAAGACCTGTCGTGACCACGATCTTTGTATCGGAACATCCGGTCAGCAGACCGACACTCATAGCCATGATAAGTCCTGCAGCCGCTATAGCAGCCACTGTGCGTCTTCCGGTTCTTCGTCCTCTATTCTGCATGATTCACCTCCGAAGTGTCGCTTCCTGTTCCTTCCGGGTCTTCCAGAAAAGCTTCTTCATTTTCCAGAATTCGCTTCAGAACTGCAAGTACACCATCCACCTTCCAGGATGCCACCTGATAATGGGCTGCTGCTTTCACATCCGGATGAGACAGTTCTGAGGCAAAACTATAATGCGCCTGCTTAAGCATGGACATATCATTAAAATTATCACCGAATACAACCGTCTCTTCCGGACTGGCACCTGTCTGCTGCTGAATCCATGCAACGGCTTTTCCCTTGGTCGCTTCCTGCAAATTAATATCCACCCAGCGGTCCCCGGAAATATTTACACTGAAGCGATCGCCCCATCGTTTATTTACTTCCTCATAGATATCCACAGCTCCATCCGGGCAGTAGATAGCCATTTTAATACTTTTATCTACATAGGCTTCCAGATCCTCTACCACACTTTTATTTCCTTTGTAGCCTCCCAGAACACCTTCGCTGAACGTTTCATCTTTCGCATCTGTATAGAATCCATCTACTGCGGAAAACATCACATAGCACCCTTCCATTTTCCGGGCTTCATACAGAAGTTCGCGAAGCTCCTTTGCCGGAAGATACAGCGCCCTCTCTTCTTTTCCATTTTTTTCAATACAGGCTCCATTGTCCGATACGTAATAGATTCTTTCACTGACAGGCTGAAATACCGCATTAATGCTGCTGGCATGGCGGCCGCTGGCTGCTGCAAAGACGATCCCCTTTTCTGTAAGTTTTTTGATCACTTCCAGATATTCTGGATTAAGATCTGTATTTCCTTCCGGAACCAGCGTTCCATCAATATCACTGACGATCAATTTTATCATAAACTATGTTCTCCATTGCTTTTCTGATTTATTTTTGCCAAATACAACGTTATTCTACCTTGTAAGTACAATTTTTGCAAACCCCCACGATCATTTTTCTAAATATTTAATAATTTTGTACTTTCAAAGCAGCGCATTTTATATTAAAATAGTGTAGAATAAATTTGCACGAAGAAAGGGGCAATTTTCTATGAAAAAAGCAGTAAAGATTTTTACAGCCATTACTGCAGCAGCCGTTGCTGTGGCAGGAGCCGTTTATGTAGTACGCAAGTTCTTCTTACACGATGACGAGCTGGAAGAGTTTGATGACGAAGAGCTGTTTGAAGACGAAGATGATGACAGTGATGACGATGGCATCGAAGCTTTTGATGATGAGTCCGAGATCTTCGAAGACGAAGCAAAAGAAGCTGACAAGGCTGACGCCGAGAAAGCTGAAGATACTTCCGAGAGTTCTGAAGAACCGGCTGAAGACGCTGTTGCTGAAGACAACACTGAAAAATAATGAAGATTCCAGGAAGGAGCTGCTGTTCCATAGATGAGCATCTGATATGCTACCACATCTATAGAGCAACAGCTCCTTTTATATTCGCTATGCCAGCCAAGCCTGTGCCAGCAGCCGGACTCCTTCTCTGATCTCTTCTTCTGAAAGTGTCGCATAACCAAGGATCACCGTCGGCGGGTAATCTGCCTCATTTACACAGTATTCGGACAGCGGGTAGACCTTGATGCCCGCCTGTCTGGCTCGTCGAATCAGTTCCTGCTCCGTCAGATGACCGTCCATCTGCAGCAGAATATGAACTCCTGAATGATCTCCCAACACCTGTCTTACACCACGCATTTTCCTGATCTCACTCATGAGCACATCATGCTTACTCTTATAGAGAGCACGCATCTTATTCAGATGCCTCTCATAATAGCCCTTTTCCATAAAAAGCTGCAGCACCCGCTGATCCAGTCTGGATACGGTACTGGAAAATACATTATCGATCCGTCTGTAGGTCTCCAGAAGGCTCTCCGGCAGCACCAGATAACTGATACGGATGGCAGGCGCAATGGATTTGGAAAAGGTTCCAAGATAGATCACACAGCCGCTCCGGTCATTTCCCTGCAGGGAAGGAATGGGTTTTCCAATATAACGAAACTCACTGTCGTAATCATCTTCAATCAGATATCTGCCAGGCTTCTCTTCTGCCCAGCGCAGCAGCTCCTGCCGCCGCTTGATAGGCATGACAATTCCCAGCGGATATTGATGAGAAGGCATCACATAGGCAATGTCCGCACCACTCTCTTTCAGCTTTTCCACATTCATGCCAAACTTATCCATAGATACCGTCCGACAATCATAACCAAGCTTCTGGAACACATCCCATGCATGTCGATAAGTAGGACTCTCCATGGCAATCTTATGATCCATCCCAAGAATCCGGGACAACAGCATGAGCAGATAGTCATTTCCAGCTCCCACGATCACCTGCTCCGGCTGCACATGCACTCCACGGGCCTGATGAAGGTAGGAACTGATCACCTCTCTGAGCTCCCATTCTCCGCTGGCTTCCCCCAGCAGAAAGAGATCGCTCTCATCCTGCTGCAGCACTTCCCGGTTCAGCTTCCGCCAGGCTGCAAATGGAAAATGCTTCAGATCAATTCCATTTGGCGTAAAATCATAGCGATATGTATTGGGTTCCGGCTCTACTATCCGCTCCGGCTTCACCGGTGCTGTATCCAGTCGATACAGTGCTTCCATCTGACACACAAAATAACCCTTACATGGAATGGCTTCAATATACCCTTCAGACAACAGCTGCTCATAAGCAAGCTGGGCAGTACTTCGGCTCACATCCAGGTGAGACGCCAGCAGACGGGTGGACGGCAGACGCTCCCCGCACTTTAACGTTCCTTTGCGAATCTCATCCCGGATATATTCGTAAATCTGCTCATACAATGTTTTCGTGGATCTTGGATCCAGATTCATGGTGATCTCGTACATATTTTATAAAAAAGCCGAAGGAAGCATAAGTTTCTCCTGCAAGACCCTCACTCCTTCGGCTTATCCTCTTATCTTATTCTATAGCAACATCAGTCTTTCTTCGGCAGCTTGAAAGAACTCTTCAGTGATACAATCCGGTTAAATACCAGCGCATCCGGTCTGGAATCCTTTGCATCCACACAGAAGAATCCGTTTCTTACGAACTGGAAGCTGTCATAAGCCTGTACATCTTTCAATGCCGGCTCCAGCTTTGCCTGTACAACAGTCAGAGAATTCGGATTGATATTCATGGTTCCATCTTCGTTATATACACCTTTTTCCTCGTCGATCAGGTTCTCATAGAGACGAACTTCAGCATCAACTGCAAAGGTTGCCGGTACCCAGTGAATGGTTCCCTTTACTTTACGTCCGGTGAATCCGCTGCCTGCCTTGGTCTCCGGATCATAGGTACAATGTACAACTGTCACATTGCCGTTCTCATCCTTCTCAAAGCTTACGCATTTTACAAAATATGCATGCATCAGACGCACTTCGTTGCCCGGGAACAGACGGAAATATTTCTTCGGCGGCTCTTCCATAAAGTCATCTCTCTCGATGTACAGCTCTCTGCAGAATGGAATCTGTCTGCTGCCAAGATCCTCATTTTCCAGATTGTTGGCTGCATCCAGATATTCAACCTCACCTTCCGGATAATTGTCGATCACCAGCTTGATCGGATCGAGCACTGCCATCATACGGGATCTCTTCATCTTCAGATCCTCGCGGATACAATACTCCAGCATTGCATAATCCACAGAACTGTTGCTCTTGGACACACCACACAGGTCTACGAACATCTTGATGGACTCCGGTGTAAAGCCTCTGCGGCGCAGCGCTGCGATGGATACCAGACGCGGATCATCCCAGCCGTCCACAGTACCGTTCTCTACCAGACGTTTGATATAACGCTTACCAGTTACCACATTGGTCAGATACAGCTTTGCAAACTCGATCTGACGAGGCGGATGCGGATACTCAAGCTCTCTTACCACCCAGTCATACAGCGGTCTGTGGTCCTCGAACTCCAACGTACAGATGGAATGTGTAATGCCCTCGATGGCATCCTCAATGGGATGAGCAAAATCATACATTGGGTAAATACACCATTTATCTCCGGTATTGTGATGGGACATATGAGCCACACGATAGATAACCGGATCACGCATATTCATGTTCGGAGAAGCCATATCAATCTTTGCGCGGAGTACTTTCTCTCCATCCGCATATTTTCCGGCTTTCATATTCTCGAACAGCTCCAGGTTCTCTTCCACGCTTCTGTCTCTGTATGGGCTGTTCTTACCCGGCTCGGTCAGAGTTCCGCGGTACTCGCGGATCTGCTCTGCAGTCAGGTCACACACATAAGCTTTTCCTTTTTTGATCAGCTTTACAGCTGCCTCATACATCTGATCAAAATAGTTGGACGCAAAGAACAGACGATCTTCCCAGTCAGCCCCCAGCCACTGGATATCTTTCTTGATCGCATCTACGAACTCCACCTTCTCTTTGGTCGGGTTCGTATCATCAAAACGCATGTTGAACTTACCATTGTACTTCTGAGCCAGTCCATAGTTCAGCAGGATGGATTTTGCATGTCCAATATGCAGGTAGCCATTCGGCTCCGGAGGAAAACGGGTATGCACTGTGTCATACACACCTTCCGCAAGATCTTTTTCTATCTCAACTTCAATAAAATTCTTAGATACCACTTCATTCTCCATAACAGGATCCTCCTCGGTTAAAACTGTGATTAATCATAGCACATCAGACTGGCTGTTTGCAAGGCTTGCGTACCAAATCGTACCAGATTCTTTCAGGTAACGAAAAAAGCGAAAAACCTTTATTTTCAAGGTTCTCCGCTTCTTAACAGGAAAGCTGCTGACGGGAATCGGACCCGTGACCTCCGCACTACCAATGCGACGCTCTACCGCCTGAGCCACAGCAGCTTGTCGTGTTCTTGTCGCTCGCGACTTGATTATATTATCACAGCATCCAACATATGTCAACAAAATTTTTAAACTTTTTTCAAACTTTTTTCAAAAATTTTTAGACCGAAATTTCCATATAGGAATTTTCTTGATTTCTCCAATCTGAACAGCCTGAACAGATGGGTCGAAATGTTCTTTCAGATATGTCCACATATCATCACAGTCATTTGCAATGTAATAGGTCTTTTCTCGTTCTAGCAACGCTCTTGCTGGATTAGGCACACCCAGATGATTCAAGCGTTCCTTGTTACATAATTGCGTAAAATCCCAATCACCAGCACATATATTATGCGCCATAAAATCCTCTGGTGCCATTTTCCCCTGCTGCATAAAATACTTCATAGGATTTTTTCTATGATCCCTCACATTCCAAATATAAACTGTATCTGAATCATACAATTCTTCCCATGGCATATCTAATGCACCTGTCTGTGCCGTCCATAATGACTGATGCGGAACAAATTCCACGGATCCTAAGTGCCATACTATAATGGCTGAAAAAGCAAGCACGGCCACATCTTTCCAGATCTTTGGCTCATGCCGTTTATCTCTTTGTGGCATATACAGTATCAGCACTGTTCCCATCACAGCATACAGAACGGACTGCATAATCCTCTCGGGAAGACGCCCTGCAAAAGCCAGATATATCATTATAAGATACGCTCCGATTCCCGCAAAGAATAATTCCAGTTTATAATACCATGGTGCTCTGGAGAAGATAAACAACATTCCTACTATTCCAAGTGCAATACACCAGATTCGGAAATTAATCAGTCCATAAAATCTTGCAATCAGAGAATATGTTTTAGATACTAATTCTTTGATATCAAAACGAAACGCACTTATATAACCTGCTGAAGCTATTTTATCACAATATTCTGCTGTAATCTGATCTGTATCTACATACAAATAATTTTGCAGACTTTCATAGTCGTTTCTGCTGATACCTGAAAGTTGCTCTTTCACTTCATCATATTCTTTCATTGGATAGTCAACAATTCTGCTGACTTCATCGCAAAAGCTGACACTATCTTCATATTTTTCAGAATGCTTATATCCATAGTCCAGTGTTAATAATACTAAAACACTTAATACTACTGGCAAAAACACTTTACAACATTTTTTTATATATTGTAGCTTTTCTCTCTTTCCATGGGATGCGAATAGAAAATTGATTCCTACGTCAAGTAAAATAAATGGAACAAACAAACAAAATCCACCAAGACGCCACATTAATCCACAACATAAGAAAAAAGTGCCTGTTAAAATCCATTTTTTATTGTAATCTACTCCTTCCAGCGCACGAAGTAGCCAGATCATTCCCACAAAAGAAAAGAAAGCTGACCAGACCATAAAATAATCCGAAAACAGGTTCATATCTATAATCAGGAAAAAGAACATTGCTCCCCAGAAAAGTCGCTCACTCCAGTGTTTAAAATGTAATGCTATAAAATAACTGACAGCTCCAATTCCTACTAGCAAAACCGCTTTTGTCAACATCAAAAATCCATCTGCATCTGGAAACAGTTGCCCTAAAAATGTCGAAACCCAACACACTACGGGATTTAAAAACATATTATAGCCATCTTCCGCGTACACCTGATTTATCATCATAGATGTACAATAATTGTCTATATTAGTATAAATTGGTTGGAACAGACTGAACAGTTCTACCAGAAGAACCATGTTGACCGCATAAAACCAACAATCCGCATTTTTTCTATTTCCCATAATAATGTCCCTAACATCTATCCTATACGCTGACGCACGATCTCATAAGCCAGCACTCCGGCTGCCACAGAAGCGTTCAGGGAATCGATCTCTCCCTTCATAGGAATAGATGCAACGAAGTCACACTTTTCCTTCACCAGGCGGCTGACGCCGTCTCCTTCGTTTCCGATCACCAGACCGATAGGTCCTGTCAGATTCAGATCATACATGGCTGTTCCGCCCATATCTGCACACACAAACCACAGACCTTTTTCCTTCAGTTCTTCAATCGTAGCACTTAAATTAGTCACCTTTGCCACCGGCGTATAATTAAGAGCTCCTGCAGAAGTTCTAGCAACGGTTGCCGTCAGACCCACCGCACGTCTCTTCGGAATGATCACTCCATGCGCACCTGCCAGATTCGCAGTACGAATAATGGCTCCCAGATTATGAGGATCTTCAATGTCATCCAGCAGGAATAAGAATGGCGGCTCGCCCTTTTCCTCTGCCAGCTTCAGCATATCCTCCACCTCTGCATAAGCATAAGCTGCCGCTGATGCGATCACACCCTGATGCTTGCCTGTCTCTGACATCTGATCCAGACGTTCCTTTGCCACAAAATTCACCAGAGTATCATGTTTTCTTGCTTCTCTTAAAATGCTGTTGATCGGACCGTCCTGACAACCCTTCAGCACATAAACGCGATCGATGGTCTTTCCAGAACGGAAAGCCTCCATAACAGCATTGCGTCCTTCTATAGTCATTTCTTCGTATCTCACGGCATTCCCTCCGTTCTCTCCATGCCAAGCTTCACAAGATCGATCAGGCGCTTCATCTGATGATTCAGATACAGATATCCCATCAGTGCCTCAAAGCCCGTAGCGTGGCGATAATCGTGCATGGTCGCATGTTTTGCCATGCTGACCGTCTTGGCATTGCGTCCTCTCTTATAGACTGCCAATTCTTCTTCTGTCAGATCTTCAAGGATGGCTTCCATCATAGCTGCCTGGGCAGATGCCTTTACATAGGTACTTGTTTTCTTATGAAGTGCGTTGGCCTGCCGGTTTCCCTGGCCGACCACCGCGGTACGAATCACCAGTTCATAGATCCCGTCACCAATATACGCCAGCACCAACGGCGAATAGGATCTGACATCTACGTCCGGCAGTTCAAACTGTTCTTTCAGATAAGTTAAGCTCTCTTCCATTTTACTCCTTCACGGGTATCTTCCAGAATGATGCCCTTCTCCAGAAGCTCATTACGGATCTCATCAGCTCTTGCAAAATTCTTTGCTTTTCTTGCGTCCTGACGCTCCTGAATCAGATTCTCAATATCTGCATCCAGCAGTTCTGCCTTCTTCTCAGTAATCAGTCCAAGAATATCGCACAGATCCTGGATCATTTTCTTCAAAGCATCCACAAATGCTTTGCTGCTTCCTTCGCCTGCATTGGTATTTGCAAATTTAACCAGATCAAATATAGCTGCAATGGCATCAGCTGTATTGAAGTCATCATCCATAGCCTCATCGAAATTCTCCTGGAATTTCTTAGCCTCTTCCACCTTCAGAGTCTCCTCCTCCGTCAGTTCCTGTGCAGATGCATGCTCAGAGAGGAATTTCAGATTATCGACAGCAGTCTGGATACGCTCCAGAGCACTTCTGGAAGACTCCATCAGCTCTGCACTGAAATTCAGCGGACTTCTGTAATGTGCGTTCAGCATGAAGAAACGAAGCACCTGCAGATCATATTTCTCGCTGATTTCACGAACAGTAAAGAAGTTGCCCAGAGATTTGGACATCTTGCGGTTATCAATGTTCAGGAATGCATTGTGCATCCAGTAATGAGAGAACTCCTTGCCACTGCAAGCCTCGCTCTGTGCGATCTCGTTCTCATGATGCGGGAAGATCAGATCCTCTCCGCCGCCGTGGATGTCGATCTGCTCGCCCAGATATTTCTTGGACATGACAGAGCACTCAATGTGCCAGCCTGGACGACCCTGTCCCCACGGGGACTCCCAGTACGGCTCTCCTTCTTTTTTCGGCTTCCACAACACAAAATCCAGCGGATCTTCCTTCTCATCCTTACCAGATACTAAAAGGGAACGCTTGCCGCCTTCCAGTTCATCGATATTTTTATGAGAAAGCTTGCCATACTCAGCAAATTTACGGGTACGATAGTAAACCGTTCCATTTACTGCATACGCATAACCTTTTTCGATCAGTGTGGAGATCATATCGATCATTCCATCAATCTCCTGAGTTGCCAGCGGATGGGTGGTAGCCGGTTTGATGTTCATGCCAGCCATATCCTTCTTGCACTCTGCAATATATCTCTGAGAGATCTCCTCTGCTGATACACCCTCTTCATTGGCTTTTTTGATGATCTTGTCATCCACGTCAGTAAAGTTGGATACAAAGTTCACATCATATCCCTTTGCCTCCAGATAACGACGAACCGTGTCAAATACGATCATCGGTCTGGCATTTCCAATATGAATAAAGTTATACACGGTCGGACCGCATACATACATGCGGACCTTACCCTCTTCCAGAGGAACGAAATCCTCTTTTTTTCTTGTCAGTGTGTTATAAATGCGAATCATTATGGTCTCTCCTCTTTTATAAACTATAACTATTTGATCTTAACCGCATCCTGCTCATTGGTATCTGACACAATATAATGAGGTCTTTTCTTGATTTCCAGATACATCTTTGCCAGATACTGTCCCATAATTCCCATACAAAACAGTTGAATTCCACCAATAAATGTAATAATACATACCAATGACGGCCAACCAGCCACCGGATCTCCAAATAGTACTTTTCGAATTACAATAAACAGAATACTTAAAAAGGAGATCAGTGTCAATACAATTCCGCTCCACGATGCAATCTGCAACGGTACATGAGAAAAATTAATAATCCCATCCAAACTGTATCTAAACAACTTCCAGAAACTCCACTTGGTTGTTCCAGCCACCCGTTCCCGGTTCTCATACGGCAACCAATACGTTTTAAATCCAATCCATCCAAAAATACCTTTCGAAAAACGATTGTATTCACTCATAGCTAAGATTGCATTTACCATGTCTCTTTTCATTAACCGAAAATCACGTGCTCCATCCATAATGTCTGCATCTGATATCCGATTAATGATTCCATAAAACATTTTTGCAAAAAACGACCGAACCTTGGGTTCTCCTGATCGATCTATTCTTCTTGTCGCCACACTGTCATATTCTCCATTTACAAGAAGCTCCAACATTTGGGGAAGTAATGTTGGAGGATCCTGCATATCAGCATCCATAACTGCAACATAATTTCCCTTTACATTAACAAATCCTGCATACATTGCTGCTTCTTTTCCGAAATTACGCGAAAAACTATAATATTTTACTCTTATATCCTTCCCCGTAAGTTTCCGAATCACATCTATTGTGCGGTCTGAAGAGCCATCGTCAATAAACAGGAATTCAAATTCATAGTCTGACAATTGTCTGGATACCCTGCACAGTTCCTCATGCAAAACAGGAATAGATTCTTCCTCATTGTAACAAGGAATAATCAAAGAAATCAAATTGTTCATTTGTCCCATACTTATCCTTTTCATATAATCTGCTCATTTTGTTATCATAGCACAAATACATGCTTCTGCAAAGAATCTATTCTATTTCTAAACCATCTCCGACAGACATATCTTAAAGCTCTCAAAAATCATAGCCGTCAATTCCCCTACCGTCAGTTCCAGATCTATCTGTGCTGGTACTTCTTCCAATTTTTCTGCCTTGCTGCTGTCCGGTCCCGTCCTCCAGCAGAAATATCCGTTATTTTCCTCTATTACTTCATCCTTCACACGAAGCCAGATCGTCTTCTCTTCTCTGGAAGAAGTAAGTCTTAGCATCTGCTCCACATTGGTGATCCGAGCCATAAATGGCGGAATCCCATCCATAGGAGGTTCACCTGCTTCTGCCAGATGCTCTGCCTTCAGATTTTCCATATAACGGGCATCTCTCTTACAGAATAACTGATATCTTGATGCCAGATACCGGTTCTGTCCATCTGCATCTAAATGTGTTACCCTCATAGGTAATTCGGTGAATGGACTGATCCACACAAAATCAAATGGCGTATAGATGCTTTCACTGGCAGGCATCAGGAAGGTAAACGGCATCTTATCCACTGCCATCTGTCGAAGTGCCGTCTCCAACAGCAATCGCATATATCCTCTGTGCCGATAATCCTTTAATGTTGCCACTGCCACAATATAGTTGGACGAGACTTCATATCCATTGACGATCATTGTATACGGATTCAGATGCACCATGGATACATACTGTTCATCCTCCCACAGTGCATAGATCTGATTATCCCGGATCTTGTATTCATAATAAAAATCCACAAACTTCTGACTGTCTTCCGAGAAAACCGTCTGATACAATGTCCTTGTTTTCTGTCGTTCTTCTTTTGTCAACAACATAGGTTCCGGCATCTCATGTTCTTCCAGTTCTCTTATTTCCGCTGGCATCCGCCGCACCCCTTACAGCTTCTTCTGGTTACCGCAATATCCTCATCAATATAAGCAGTGATCGGCATCAGCGAACAGATTGCCTGAGAAGAGATTCCTTCACCAGTTCCGGTAAATCCAAGTCCCTCTTCTGTAGTCGCCTTGATATTTACCTGACTCTCATCAATATGCAAGGTCTCCGCTACATTTTTTACCATCTGTGGAATATGTGGAGCCATCTTCGGACGTTGTGCAATGATTGTTGCATCCAGATTCACGATCTGATAATTATGTTCCTCCAGTAGTTCTCCCACATGCTCCAGCAGTTTGATACTGGAAATACCTTTATATTTATCGTCTGTATCTGGGAAATGCTTACCAATATCTCCCAGTGCAGCAGCTCCCAGCAGTGCATCCATAATTGCATGTAAAAGCACATCTGCATCCGAATGTCCCAGAAGCCCCTTTTCATAAGGAATTGTAACTCCGCCAAGAATCAAATCCCGTCCCTCTACCAGACGATGTACATCATAACCCATTCCAACGCGCATGATCGTTCCTCCTTCTAAATACTACTCATTTTTACCCAATCATCTGGAATTACATCTATTTTTTCTTCCACTTCCTGATTGATCCATTTATTCGGTGCTATCACTATTTTTTCTTTATTCTGATTTAACCAGGCTCCCCACCAACTAAATGAACTATTTGCAACAATATTATGTTTGCACAGGCTCATAAGCTACATATCCCTGAAACTATCTTTCCCACTGTTTCCTTCCACGATTACGCAATCAGCTTCCGGAAAATTATTTTTCGTCCACTCAATATCATTTGAAAAAATATAGAACTTTGCTTTTCCCTTATACTTCTCTCTGAAGAACTGAATTGCCTGTTCATAATAATGCGGTGTACATATTCCCTACAAATAAGAATAGTTATAGTTCAGATAATCTCCACGTCTTACATGAACGCTTACAGAATAATCCTGACTGATCTGCTCCGCATAACATTTCTGAACATCTGTATTGAACTCAGGAAATCTATAGGTGTTCAGAATCTTATCCTTAATATCCGCAAAATACCGTTCACTTTGCCAGAACCCTTCCAGATAGTAGCCATCCATCTTCAGAATCTGTTCGTCGAAAACATAAGATTCATTACTGTAAAATGTTTTTTTACATAAAGGTGTTTTCTTCAGAAAATTTGTCAGATGATTTTCTTTACGATATCCAAGCGATTTAATTTCTCTCACGCTGGCATATGGACACTCTATCCCAAATACACGATCAAGTTCAAAATCATTGTGCACATGATGTTCCGCATATTTCGTCACATCAATTTTCACTTCCCGGCCCAGACTTTCCTGTTTCAGTGCAAGTGCATACTGAAACATCTGGTTTCCAAGCCCACCATCGATCCAAATGATATTCATGAATTTATCTCCGTATACAAAAATAGCTTCCTAAAGTCTTAACCTTAGGAAGCTGTAGTAGCGAGAGGGGGATTCGAACCCTCGACACCACGGGTATGAACCGTGTGCTCTAGCCAACTGAGCTATCTCGCCATGTGAGTCGGTATCTCGCAACCGACTCCGTTATAATACCAAAAGTGTTCCCAGTTGTCAACAACTTTTTACAACTTTTTTTATTTTTCTTCAGAAACCTCTTTGACACGATTTACTTTCGCTTCAATCTCTTTCTGAATATCAGCGATAAATGCATCCAGGCTCTTAGTTCCCTCATCACCAGCAGCACGGCTTCTGACTGCGACAGTTCCGTCTTCTTCCTCTTTCTGGCCTACAACCAACATATACGGAATCTTTTCCTGCTGAGCCTCACGGATCTTGTATCCGATCTTCTCGGATCTGGTATCCAGCTCTACACGAATGCCTGCCTCGTCCAGCTTTTTCTTTACATTCTCTGCGTAATCCATATATTTTTCAGAGATCGGCAGTACTTTTACCTGTACAGGAGCCAGCCAGGTCGGGAATGCTCCTGCAAAATGCTCGATCAGAATACCGATAAATCTCTCAATGGAACCAAATACAACACGATGGATCATGATCGGACGATGTTTCTCTCCGTCTGCTCCGATGTATTCCAGTTCAAATCTCTGCGGAAGCTGGAAATCAAGCTGGATCGTACCACACTGCCAGGTTCTGCCAATGCAGTCTACCAGATGGAAGTCGATCTTCGGGCCATAGAATGCGCCGTCTCCCTCGTTTACTACATACGGAAGTCCAATCTCATCCAGCGCACTTCTCAGTCCCTCTGTTGCCATCTCCCAATCTTCGTCGCTTCCCATGGAATCTTCCGGTCTGGTAGACAGCTCTACATGATACTCAAATCCAAACAGAGAATATACCTCATTAATCAGGGCAACAACGCCTTTGATCTCATCTTTGATCTGATCCGGTGTCATGAAGATATGAGCATCATCCTGCGTGAAGCAGCGAACTCTCATCAGTCCATGAAGCTGACCAGATTTCTCATGACGGTGAACCAGACCCAGCTCACCTATACGAAGCGGCAGATCACGGTAAGAACGCGGCTCAGAAGCATATACCAGAACGCCGCCCGGGCAGTTCATCGGTTTGATTGCATAATCTTCACCATCAATTACCGTTGTATACATATTGTTTTTGTAGTGATCCCAGTGTCCGGAAGTCTCCCAGAGACTTCTGTTGAGGATGATCGGGGTGGATACCTCTACATAGCCTGCTTTCTTGTGGATCTGTCTCCAATAATCAAGCAGTGTATTTTTCAGAACCATTCCCTTCGGAAGGAAGAACGGGAATCCCGGTCCTGCCTCATGCATCATGAAAAGTCCCAGCTCTTTTCCGAGCTTTCTGTGGTCACGTTTCTTAGCCTCTTCCATCATGGTGATGTAAGCTTCCAGCTCTTCTTTCTTGCCAAATGCAGTTGCATAGAGACGGGTCAGCATCTTGTTGTGCTCATCGCCTCGCCAGTAAGCACCTGCAAGGCTCATAATCTTGAATGCTTTACCAACACCCTTGGTGCTCATCAGATGCGGTCCTGCACACAGGTCAACGAACTCTCCCTGGCTGTAAAAGCTGATTTCTTCACCTTCTGGCAGATCCTCAATCAGCTCTACTTTGTACGGCTCTCCTTTTTCTTTCATGAAAGCAATCGCATCTTCTCTGGATTTTGTGAAACGCTCAATCTTCAGATCCTCTTTAATTATTTTTTTCATCTCTGCTTCGATCTTGCCGAAATCATCACTGGTCAGCGGAGTATCAAACTCCATATCATAGTAGAAACCATCTGCGATAGACGGTCCGATTGCCAGCTTGGTGTTCGGATAGAGACGTTTTACAGCCTGTGCCATCACATGGCTTGCGGTATGGCGAAGTGCTGCCAGGCCTTTCTCATCCTTTGCAGTCAGGATATTCAGCTCACAATCCTGCTCCAGAACGGTTCTAAGGTCAACGACCTCCCCATCTACCTCTCCGGCACAGGCTACACGTGCCAGACCCTCACTCAGATCTTTTGCAATATCAATTACAGACATTGCCTGTGCATATTCTTTGACTGATCCATCTTTTAATGTAATCTTCATCTCATTCTTCCTCCTTGTGAAAATAAAAAGTCCCTGAACAGCTTTTATTCAAAACTGTTCAGGGACGATAGACTCTTTACCGCGGTTCCACCCTTCTTGTGCTTGCACCTCTCATTTGACGATAACGGTGTCGGCCGGACTGTATTAAAGTCGCTCCAGGGTGGTGTTCATCTGATGTCCATATAAAGCGCTCGCACCTTACACACTTCTCTCTGCATATTTTCAATCAGTTTACTGTTCCTGTCATGGTTTTATTGGTCTTCAATTGGCTTTTATTATAACATGTAAGAAAATGGTGTCAAGCCTTCTTTTTAAGTAATCTGTCCAAAGGTCCTGTTACCAAGCTCTTTTCTGCCCCATTCAATCCCAGCATCCACATAAATACAGAAAATACTACTATATAAGCAATACCCTGTCCAATCAAAGCCGAAAATCCTGTGCTTGGGAAAACATGTTGCAGTATTATTTCTATTATGACAATCGGAACAAATGCCGGAACAAATCTCAATATCTGTAACCAATAATATCTCATATCCAGACCAACATACTTATGATAATAAATATTCATTACGATACAGTCAAAAATAATCAATGTAATTGCTGTCCCAATCGCTGCTCCCTGAGCTCCCCAGTATCTGATGCAGGGAATACTGATAAACACATTGCAGACTGCCATTGCAAAATATACAAAAGAACGAACCTTATGCATATTTTTTGCACGCATAATCTCCAGTGTAAGATTCTGAATCAAAGGGATCGTTGCCGGTATTATCAACAAAAGTGTTATCATATAGGAATATCCATAGTCTTTTCCTGCCCACAAAGCAATAAAGTTTCTTCCAAGAAAAACAAATCCCACAACTACCATAGAAAGCAGAATAAACTGCACCCGTCCTACTTTTGTCAACAATTCAGTAAGACGGACATTATCATCATTATCTGCAACAATCCGGTTCACCTGCGGAATAAATACATTTGATATGGTTGTCGACAACTGCATGTACATGGTATTCAGCTGCCCACCAACTCCATAAATTGCAACTGCCACCGTTCCGCTGAAACGTCCCAGCAACACTTTATCCACATTCCAGTTAATCTGATCGGCAATCATATTCAGACATATAAAAATGGTAAATATCCACATTTCTTTCAAAAGCCTCCACTGGAAACCCCGGAATCGAATATGGACGTTCAGGTTCTTAAAGCAATACCACAGACTGGATACAAGCTTTGCAATCGTCAATCCAGTAGTAACCAGTACCATTGCTATAGAGCCATATCCCATCAACAATAATGGTAACGTAATAAAGGGATTAAACAGATACTGCAAAACCCTCACTACTCTTTGGAATATAAATGCCTCGTGAGCCGTAATAAACGAATCAATTGCTCCTGCCGGAAATGTAAGTGCCAGATTAAATACCATTAAAGCAAGTAAAATTCTTGCTTTCGGATATTCATTTGCCGTCAGTCCATTCCCGAATACCAGCTGAATATTCTGTATCAGAACACTCCCACAAAACATACAGATTGCTGCAATAATCAGAAAAACTGTCAGATACATTCCGTTAAAACTGGCAACTTTTTTCTCATCTCCATCCTTCTTGATCCTGGAATAGAATCTCATATATGAACTTCCAAATCCAAGACTCAAAACATTCAAATATGACACCACTGATGCAACCAGCTGATACAGACCATACTCGCTCTGACCCAGCAGACGCAACATAATGGGTGTATACAAAATGCCAGATAAAATATGGATAATCTGTGCCAGATAGGAAAGAAGAACACCCGCCTTCTTCTGATCTACCTTCATTAAGCGTGTTTCTTTCCGCAGCACTGTTTGTATTTCTTGCCACTGCCACACGGACACGGATCGTTACGTCCAATCTTCGGTCCTTTTACGATGGTGCCGGACTTCTTCTGCTCCAGATACAGTTCATGTTTCTTCTCTTTATCGAAGATCTTATCCCACTGCGGAAGCTCATACAGCCAGTCAGCTTTTGCATCTACCATGTTCTTGTAGAGTTTCTCTTTATCGAATTTCAGACTGACAACAGTATCCTCTTCCATCTCCTCGATCGGATTAGCTTCCACAAGACTCTCATTAATACCATCCAGGAATCCAGTCATCTCCATGATGCTTAAACCATATTTTTCAGCCAGTTCTTTGACAGTTCCTTTTACTTCTACATCCGGCTCTTCCAGAAGTTTCTCATATACTCCCTTTTCCAGATTAAAATAATTTGCCCAGAATCTCTGAAGGGTTCCTCTGTCTTTCGTCTCATCATATGCGACTTTCTGCCATTCTTTTAATAATGCCATATCGTTATCCATCCTTTACTTCTTTAATAAATCATGTAAACATACTGCTCATAATATATACTATTTCTGTTTATTTTTCAAGTTTTTGTCTGATATTTCTTACAATTCCACTTTATCCAGATATTCCTGAAATGCCCTCTGATCCGGAATCTCATAGACCCAATAAGCTTCCGTATCCAGAATCAGTTTCCAGTCATCCTGCGGATCAAACAAATCTTCTGTACGCTTTTTTTCTAATATAAGTGGAAAAGTGCCATCATGATATTCAAACGTAGCCGCAGTCAACCAATTCCTGTTCTTTAATTTATGGTTTGTACTATACGCCTGTACAATTCGCATATTCACTTTACCATTTGTTAATTCTGTCATTAAATTTCCCGCACGGAACGTAGCATAGCCAAAAGTATAATCTTTTTCCATAAGTAAATCATACACTTGTCTGAGTCCTTCATTCTGTTTATTATTCCATACAGCATTATATTCTCTTGCCCCAAAAAGACAAACTATCAAATATATAACACAAAGCAACGAATATTGTTTTCTAAAAGGCATATAATCCAGAAGAATCATCATCAATATCATAGGTGCAATGCTGCAAACCAACCATCTTGGTTCTATCATATTTATAACAAAATACAGAAAAATGCTGAGTGCAAATGTCAAAAGTATAGTTCCAAAAGCTATTTGTTCCTTTTCTGTCTTCTCGGATATTTTTATAGCCATACAAACCATAATCCCTATTAATAAAATCCCACAAACCACAGATATTGCATTGCAAATTCCCCCAATGGAAATCAATTCTTTTGCTCCGCCATAGCCAGTCACTTTCCAGTATGCATTTATTAAATTTTCAAAACTTTCTAATGGAATCGTATCTCCAAATGCCATCGGCATATTGGAATCATACTGGTATATCTTACTTAATATACTTATATTACAAATATACCCTATACCTGCTGCTCCCAACCATATCAAGCTACATTTCATTCCCTTTGGCAGTTTCCAAAGAGTTTCTTTCCACCTCCCCTTCTCGTGATCGTTCCACCATTTCCAACAAAATGCCAAAAAAAGCGGAAAATATGTTAATTCAATATGCCGAATTCCTCCCAAGCTACTGACAAATGCAAGAACACAACCACTTACGGTCAACAAAATTTTCTTTTTAGAAGTATCAGCATCTAACATTCGCATAATAAACCCAAAAGTAATAAAACTAATAGAGACTGCCGGGATATAATATGCCTTCATAACTAAAAACAACCATGCATCACTAAGCGGTATCAATAACACAAAAGCACTTTTCCAAAATCTTGCAGAAGCTTTTTTGCAATCAATTCCTCGTAAGAAAAAGTAATAGCACCCTACCAGAATACATGAGAGAATCATCTGACCTAAAATTCTAACAGCTTTGAAACTTGAAGTAAAATGAAACAACAATGAGTATACTAGCTGATTATTTAAAATTTCTAATTCTGTGGATCCTTTCCAATTAGCTGTAATAATTTTTCCTTCATCCGCTAAAAGTTTTGCATATACAAGTTCCGATGACTCATCCGATCGCATAAAATTAAAGTAGCATTTATAGGTCAACCATGCATTGAATACAAGGATCGCTACCAACATAATTTTCCCAAACAGAATAAAATACTTTTCTGTCTTTTCTTCATTCCAGTTTATCTTCACGAATGTTATTCACCTCTTTTAATATATTGTTCCATCATTTCACTCAATTTTTTCGCATCAAAAGTTTCAAAAAACTCTGCCTTTTCATAATCTTCTACTCCATCTCTGGCATAAAGGCAGTCTGCTGCCAGAATCGGTGCTCCCACAGATCTGGCTTCCAGAAGCGGCAGACCAATGGTTTCAATATAAGACGGAAATACCAGTACCGATCTGGCATATTGTGCAAACAAGTCTTCCCTTGACATCATTCCCACGAATCGGATCGGCAGCGTCTTCTCTTCCGCTTCTTTTTTCAATGCTCGAATACCGTCGTTCTCGTCCCCGTTCAGAGTCCATACCGCTTCCCAGTCAGTGCATCCCCGCTTTTTCAGAAGCTCACAGGCTTTCAAAAATGTGCGGTGGTTCTTATAGGCAGGCGGTCCTGCAGGGAAGAAAAACACCACATGTCCTTCTTCCATGTGCCATGGATCCGTCTTTAGCATCTCCACAGGCGGGAACTTCACTTGTACCCGTTCTGCCGGGATCTTACATTGACGGACGATCTCTTCCTTCATCCAGTTGGTCTGCACCAGCACCTGCTCTGCTCTGCGGATAGATCTCTTCATCATCCGCCCAAGGATCTGCTGACTGTACCACGGACGAAATGCCTCCTGCGCTCTGAACTTGTATTCAGAGAATGGAAGGGCATTATGTTCATAGACAATCTGCGGCACTCCCGCATGAGGAAGTTCGATATTCTGCAAGGACAACACCTTGTCCGCATGATATTTTTTCACCAGTTTATGCGCCAGCACCTGATCAAAATACATCCGATGAAGCGGACTCTTCTTGATCCACGGGAAATTCAGCACCTTGATATGGGGCTGTTCCTTTAGTTTGCAGACACTGAGCACGAAGATATACTCATTCTTTGTATCCTTACAGAACTCCTCATAGAAGCTGTTCAGTACAGTCAGTGCTCCTCCGCTGGATGCGGCCACATCATAGACCAGGATCCTCATGACTCTTTTACCTTCTGCATAGCTTTGATCAGTAGCTCCTGTCCACGGAATGCATCAGCAATCACCGTATTCTTCTCCTGTCCGCGGAGCACTTTACAAATATATTCATACTCTGCGTGAATACCCTTATCCTGCTTGAGCTTTTCTTTTACGGACTTGGTACTGCCGTATTTCTTCAACCGGATAAAGTTGTCCATCTCATAGACCGAACCATTGGACAGCACACGAAGCTGTTCCTTCGGATATTTCTTGGATCCCATGGAAGAGTAGACAATATTTCCAATGGCACCTGATGCAAATCGAAGAGTAATCAGTACGTTATCATTCATCGGATAAGCATTGTTGGATGCAGCAGTTACTGTCAGATCCTCCAGATGACTTCCGTCCAGATACTGGATCAGATCCACAAAATGACATGCCTCGCCAAGAATCCTGCCGCCACCTGCTGCTTCATCATGTACCCAGTGATCCTTCGGAATAAATCCGGCATTTCCGATAAAATCGTAGACTGCCGGAATCTGATCCGTCTTCATCTCTCTCTTGATCTGCTGGATCAGCGGTGCATGTCTCCGGTTCAGTCCCACGAACAATTCGCCTTCAGACTGCTCATAAGCTTCTTTGATCGCTGTCAGTTCATCCAGAGTCAGACACAGCGGCTTCTCGCAGTAGACATTCTTTCCTGCCTTCAGTGCTTCGATCACAAACTTAGCGTGGCTGTTGTGCTGGGTGGATACGGCGATCAGATCAATCTCCGGATCACTCAGCAGTTCCTGATAATTATTGGTGGTATAACCAAACGGTGTGCCATCATTGGCCTGTGCGCCACCCACTCCGCCAGTGGTTGCCAGTCCGCGGAATTCAAAGAGCCCTGTCTCCTTCATGATTGGCAGCATGGTACTGCGTACAAAGTTTCCAGCTCCGATCAATCCCAGGCGGATCTTCTCACCAGAAGCCGCTCTCTTCGCCTTCGGATTCTCGATCCGACTCTGCCATTTTGTATCATTTTCATCATATTTCAGAAGAACACCAATATAACGCTCATGATTCGGATTCTTGGTAATCATCTCATAAGCTTCTGCCGCTTTTTCAAACGGGATCTCATGAGTAATAATATCTGCAAGGCTGATTCTGCCCTGCGCCAGCAGACGCACAAACTCTTCAATGTTGCGGCCCTCAGTAAAACGCACATAGCCAATCGGGTAATCAATACCCTTCTGCTCATAGGTGGAATCATAACGGCCTGCTCCATAGGAACGGGCAATTCTAAAGGACAACTCCCGCTCATAGTACGGACGTCTGTCAATATTCATCTGAGTCACACCAATCATACAGATGATGCCACGATCTCTGGCAATCGCTGCAGCCAGATCCATCGGCGCATTGCTGTTGGTCGCTGCGGTAATAATCACCTTGTCTACCCCACGACCTCTGGTCAATGCTTTCGTCATATCCGCTGCATTGTCATCACCAGAATTGATAAATGCCTTCAGCCTGGTACCCGGCATGGTCTTATCTACCACATCGTAACCGATCACATCGCATCCGTAAGCATTCAGGATCCGACATACAATCTGCCCCACCAGTCCCATACCGATGACTGCCACGGTCTCTCCCGGAACCACTTCTGCCTGATGGATTCCTTCCAGAGCAATACCTCCCAGCGCACAGAATGCTGCCTGGCGATAATCAGTCAATTCCTCAGGTACTTTGGTCAGCATGGTACGGCTTACACGGTTGATCTCACAATGATAAGCAGTTCCCACCATTGCCACCAGATCTCCGGCCTGTACCTCGGTCACACCTTTTCCGCAGGCAATGACACGTCCCACACCGGAATATCCCATAGGCATGGGCTCTGCCAGCTTGTTAAAAGCACTCTCGATGGTAGTAACGATCCCATCTGTTGACAACTTCTCCATTACTTTTTTCACCTGATCCGGGCGTTCCAGCGCTTTCTGAATCAGATTCTTTCCACCAAAGGAAGCCAGTCCTCTCTCAGTTCCCGCACTGACAACGGTGTACAGGCTCTCCACCAGAGCCATATTTTCTTTCACTGTGGGCATAGGCTGATCGATCAGCTTCATACTTCCATCACTTACATTCAAAAATAATTGTTTCATACTTTTCCTACTTCTCCTACAGTCTGTATACCCCATCCAGGAAACAAATATGTCTGGTGTCCAGCACGATTTTTCCTTTCAGTTCGTCCATATGCTCCTTGATCTCATCATGTCCCACCAGCAGAACGACCATGTCCACATCGTGTAAGAAGCTGTCCAGATCATGGTACTGGTTCGGAACAAGATCTCTGGTCACATACGGATCATATACCTTGATCTGTCCACCGCACAGATGACGCTCCATACTCTCCAGCATCTGAAGTGTCGGGCTCTCTCTGGTATCATCTACATTTTCCTTATACGTCAGACCGTAGAGACCCACGCGTCCCACATCGGTCAGGCCATTCTCTTTCATAATGTTGTGGATCCGCTCCAGTACAAAGTCCGGCATAGAGTCATTGATCTTACGTGCTGCCAGAATGATATTGGACAGTCCCGGATAATCTCCCACCAGAAACCAGGGATCCACAGAAATGCAATGTCCGCCAACACCTGGTCCTGGAGTCAGAATATTGACACGGGGATGCTTGTTGGCAATACGGATGATCTCGTACACGTCCATGTTATCCGAACGGCAGATCTTGGCCAGCTCATTGGCAAATGCAATATTGATATCACGGAAGGTGTTCTCTACTACCTTGGTCATCTCTGCAGTACGGATATCTGTTACAACGATCTCACCCTCACAGAATGAACTGTACAGGGCTTTTACCTTCTCACCGATCTCCCTGCTGTCTGCACCGATAGTGCGGGAGTTGTGTTTCAGCTCATATACCATATTTCCCGGGATAATACGCTCCGGTGCATGGACCAGATTGATATCCTCGCCGATGACAAAGCCTCTCTCCTCTACTACCGGACGCACATATTTATTGATGGTTCCCGGAGATACGGTAGACTCTACTACTACGGTTGCTCCCTTCGGGCAGACCTCCATCACATCTTTCACTGCCTCTGCCACGTAGCTTGCATCTACTTTTTTGCTTGCCTTGTCATAAGGGGTCGGCACTGCGATAATGTACATATCCGTGCTCTGATACTCATGAGAAAAACGGATGCCTTTTTTCACTGCCTCGTTGAACAGCTCATCCAGCCCGTCCTCCTCAAAGGTCGGCTTTCCTGACTGAAGAGTGTCCACCAGTCCCTTATTATAGTCTGTTCCTACTACTTCCACGCCATGTGCCGCAAACATCAATGCGGTGGGAAGTCCAATATAACCAAGTCCTACTACGTTAATCATGTTTTCTCTCCTTTGTGTAATGATTACCAATTGATCTGTATCTCATGTTCTGACCCATCACCTTCCCAGGCGATCTCCAGAACCTGTATCTTCATTATCTGACCAAACTCCGGTGCATAAGAGCAGATTTCTCCATCCCGGTGGATCTTTATCTGATCTGACAACTCCGGTATGATCCGGCAGATTACGTTGCCGTCCACTGCTTTCACAAGAACCTGTCCGTCCTGTTGTTCATATTCATAATCCGGTGCCAAGTGCAGATACCCCTGTGCTGATCCGGTCACCTGATCTTTCACCATCACTTTCTGATCGTCCACCAGAATCATCCGCTTCTGCTGTCTGCCTGTGGCAGTGACCAGCTCTCCGTGGATCCAGTCTGCACCGCAGTCGCCGGATACCTGACTGATCCGTCTCGCCACCCGATGTTCGCCCCAGCATTCCGACTGTTCTTCCCCTTCAATGACCACCGTATTGTGTGCCCGGGTACTTCGAAAATACCCTCGCAGACTTCCCTGATACTGTCCGGTTCCGGAGTTGACAAAGACAGGATGCTGATCCACAGACACCTCAAAGCTCAGGCCATCGCAATGTCCATGCCCCGGCATGTAATCCGGTGCGATCTCTCCTGTATCCATCAGGATCTTCAGTCCATGATGTCTCAGACAATAATATCCTGCGTCGGGAAATGCGTTCTTATTGACTGGTGCAATGGAAAATTCTTCCCGAAGTGCCGCCAGAAGGCTCAACATGGATCTGGCCACATTATCTCCCGAATCGTTGAATAATGGGGTGTGTCCCATACCCTCTTCCAGGGAATACATGGCATCTGTCATGGGCTGCAGCAACGCACTCAATTCCTGATAGAACAACTGATCTGCATCCTTCACACCCTTTGTTGCCCTCATGACATCTTCCAGAACGATCTTATGGTACATAATGCTTCTCTCATAATGTACCCCATCAGGCAGGATCTGTTCTTTTAATTCTTCCTGTAATCTGGACTTATACTCCGCATAGATGCCTGGCTCCTTAAAATACAGGGCTCCCAGCATGACTGCTTTCAGATTTTCCAGATAATGGTTTCCCAGCAGATGTAATTCCAGTTTTTTCTGCAGATGCAGATACTGGGCATACATGCTGTCTGTCAGTTTTAGAAAAAATACTTGATCTTCCTGCACCCGACCTTCAAATCCATCCAGGCAGATCCACAGATTAGTAAGTCGCAGCGAAATGGTGTAGGGATGCCAGCCATCTCCTTTTCCGTCCGCATTGTCACTGATCCATCGTTCACAGTAATCACGGAAACAGGTGTAGTATTTCTCATCCTTCGTCTCCCGATAAGCTGCTGCCAGCGGAATCAGGAACTCCAGATACTGAAGGTTAAAGTTCCACAGATGGGATTTGTCCGGATGTTTCCAGTCATTTCCACTGGGTGTTCCGCTCTCATGAAGAAGCGTCACATGCCCATCCAGCAGTTCTTCCAGTGAAAACCGCTTTAAGTAGTCTGGATGTTCATCCAGTCTTGGCATCCATAATGCAAGTTCTCCCTTAACCGGTGCTTTTGCCTCTGTCACCGCCGCTTTGCCTCTGGTCAGACGGTTCTTGATCAGATATCTGATCTGACTTTTTTTCAAATATTTTAATGTCTCACAGTATTTTTTAATATCCACGCTTATTTCTGCTCCACACTCTCGATCACATGATACAACCGCTCTGTCAGCACGGAGAAATCAAAGTCTTTGGCTCCCTCCTGTGCATTGTGCGCCATCTGCACATAAGTCTCGGCAGGCATATCGTGGATCTTCAGGATCTGCTCTGCCAATGCCTGCGGAGTACACTCTTCCAGAGACAGACCGCACTGATATTTATCCAGAATACAATATCCCATCTTTACCGTAGAAATGATCGGTTTACCACTGGCCATGTACTCGAACAGCTTGTTGGAGCTGTTTCCGCGGGACCAGTTGTAGTTGCTCTGGGAATAATTCAGTACATTCACTGATGATCTGCTCAAAATATACGGAATATATTTTTTCTCTACAAAGCCTTTGAAGATCACATTATCAATATGCTCATCTTTCACCCGCTGCTGCAATTTTTCCAGCTCGCTGCCACCGCCGAAAATCAGGAACTGAATATCCTTCTTGTCCTTCAGAAGCTTCGCAGTATCCAGCAGATTTCCCACATTGTTGACCGGGCGGACCGTCCCTGTATAGACAACTTTGAAGGTATCCGATGTCAGATCCGGATCATCCAGCACATTTTTCTCGATACTTTCATAGTAATCTGACAGCTTGACACCATTATTTACATAGTGGCATTTTTTCAGGTCGATCTTTCCACCATGCGCTGTATCCCAGCCCATCTCCTTAATGTGGTCCACATCTCCCTCTTTGGTAAACACAATGGCATCCGCATGGACATACATCCATTTTTCACCGGCACTCAGCATCCTTCCTGGCAGGCTGTTCATCTTCACCTTGCCCACAGAAAAGATCGCCTCCGGCCACAGATCCCGCACCTCCACGATGGCAGGCACATGGAATCTTCTTGCGATCAGAATGCCTGCAATACTGGTCAGCGGATGGGCACTGGATCCCATAATCACATCCGGCTTTCCATATTCTTTTGCATACTTCCTGCTGATCTTCATAAGTCCTGTAAAGAACGAGATCATATTCTTTACACGGGACAATCCATTTCCCTGGTATTTGCTGGTCTTTACAAACACAAAGGGAACCCCTTCCTCTTCGGTCCGAAGATAAGGCTTCCCATGTGTGTCCACGCATCCGCCGGTCTGATGAAGCTCATTGGCCGCAAATACCGTAGTCTCTATTCCTTTTTCCTTTAAATACTCTGCAAAATAAAAATGACGAAGCAACGGTCCGGTAAGCGGGGTCGTTGCATAATGATTAAAAATCCAGAATCTTCGCATGACTTCTGTTGTCCTCCACAGCTTCTGTTAAAATCCATAGTTCTAATTATTTTAACACTTCTTTGGAGTATTTACAATATTTGAAGCTTATAGACTGTAAATCCAGCTATTTTATCCACCTCTTCACAGCTTACATTCTCATAAAGCTCTGTCAGATATTCTGTTCCCCGGTCAAAACTGCTGATCAGATAGACATTGTCTACACCATATAATGCCTCTTTCACACTGCTGATTCCATTCTGCTTAAGCTTTCTCTCCCAGACCGGGCTGTATGCGATCCAGTCTCCCAGGGACATATAGTTCATCACATACGGATCCTTCTGCCACAGATGTACATTGTAGGTGGTCATTGCCATAGATGTCACATCGTTAAAATAAAAGTTATCCGGATGATCCATGCAATAGGCTTTTAGTTTTTCTACATTCTCATTCCATTTTGCAGTCTCCAGATTCTGTGTACGCACAGTCGTGACCTTCCATACTGCCCCGACGACCATAGCTGCCAGCAAAAGTGCCAAGCTTGCTTTTCTGCATGCCTCCCTCACTGCTGACCGGCTCACGCTGCCTGCATCATCCATCACATACTCACGAGCCAGCAGTAATAACGGCACCATCAGCATCAGATTCATACTGATCAATACCCGCTCCGGCATTCTGCCCCGGTAGATCAGATAGAGCCAAAGTACGATCTGCATACCCGGAATACAGATGGTCTCCAGCACACGCTTCCAATCCTTTCGGAAGATCCATCCCAGAAGCAATATTACATAACCTGACATGACTGCCAGATGAAGATACTCATATTTTCCAGCAAGTGTTCCTTTTATATAAGTTTTTACTGTCTGACGCAGCTTCTGTACCACATTGGTCTGTCCGCTGATCTCTTCACTTCGCTTTTCAAAATAGTCCAGAAAGAAAGACTGATCCACACGATCATCCGCTGTATAATTATAGTAATACAGATTCTTTGCTCTGGCTTTGCTGTCAACCCCCACACTGTGATAGAGTGCCTGTTCATCCTCATATCTTGGAAACATATATTCCTCGTAATCATAGATCAGGGAACGGGTGTTATTAAACGCATTGTAGAACTGCCAGTCCTCGCTGCCGTATCCAATAAATAATCCCGCCACATACAGCAAAGCTGCCAGCACCGGTGCTGCCGGAATCCACAGATTCTTCTTATCCGCACCTTTGTTCTCCCATACCCTCAACAGCCACAACAGACCACAGACCGGAAGGATCATGCAAAACACTGAAAATCTCAACTCAATGCTCAGAAAACAGAGAACTGTCAGCAGCACCAGATCTCTGATCTGAATCTCTTCCGCCGTCATATACCAGAAGATCACGGTCACTGCCACAACTGCCGCTGTAGTCGTAAAGGAAAGCTGTGTCATGGGCTTGATATCCAGGATCATCCATAGTACGATCAGCGCCAATGGCCAGATATGAATCTTTCTTCCCGGTCTGCCAGCCAGTCTGTCACGATCTTCCCGCCGTTCCTGTAGCTCTGTCAGCCTCCATGCCATCAGTCCCATACAGCATACCTGCAGAAAAATGTATCCAAGCGCATACCAGTCCACGTTCCGCACTGCACGGTAGAGTCCCGCTACCAGCAGCGGATACCAGTAACCAGTGAAGAAGCCATGAGCATCCGGTATCCCCAGGTACTGGCCTGATATCACCTCCATCATGGTCCGGTCATCCACAATTCCGTAGACAAAAGGCACAGCTGTCAGTAATATCAATATATACATCATCGGGCAGACAACTGCCCAAAAACATTTTTTCTTCCAGATCATCTTCGATACCTCACCTTTATTATATTAGCATATCGTTCTTTTACCTGATGTTCAACTTAATTTTTCTTAAATTTCAACAAAAAAACAAGTAAATATTTTCCATAGGTTGACGCATTTTTTCTTATGGCTTATAATAAATTTTGATTTACAAAAGAACTAAAGGAGTTTGTTATGGAAAAGGAATACGGGGGATATCTGCCGCTGGAGCTATCCAAAGGCAGACCATATTATACAGGAGAGGATGTGATTGCTTTAAATGCCGGACGATATGCGATCACTTACGCCATTGAAGATGCCGGCTGGAAGAAAATCTATCTTCCTTACTGGCTCTGTGACACAGTAAAGGATGCCATTCATATCTGTCTTCCCGATGTAGAAATTGGTTATTACCATATCGATGATCAGCTTCTGCCGACAGATGTCACTTTATATGATCAGGAGGGGATTCTCTGGGTCAATTATTTCGGACTTCAGTCAGAACTGATCATTGAACATCTGGTGCAGCAGTTCCACGGGCAGATTATCATTGATAACACACAATCCTTTTTTACAAAACCGCATCCCCAGGCCTGGCAGGTCTATTCCTGCAGAAAATTCTTCGGTGTCAGTGACGGAAGCTATGTAATCCACCATAACATCAGACATCGGGAAATTGCCGAACGGTATTCCAGCATCTATTCGGTCCATTTACTGCATAGTCTAGAAAGAGGAACTAACTATTCCTATTCCTTAAATAAAGAGAATGAAACCCGCCTTGGTTTTTGCGGTCCTTCCGCCATGTCCCGCCTGACTTCCGGAATTCTGTCTTCTGTCAACTACGAACAGGTGCAGGAGACCAGAAATAAAAACCTGGCTGCTCTTCATCGGATCTTATCTCCATATAATGAGTTCCCGGTCTTTCGATCTGCCCCTGCCATGTCCTATCCATTCTTGTGGAAAGAGAAACAGTTGAAAAATGCGTTGATTCAGAGTAAAATCTACGTACCGACGCTTTGGACAGAGACATTGGAGAATCCCGGATCCAGTTCCTGGGAACGTTATCTATCCGAGCATCTGTGCATTCTGCCCATTGATCAGCGCTATGATACTTCTGATATGGAATATATCGGAAATACCGTACTGAACCTGATCAATGAGACATCATTGTAATTTAGAAGAAGGTTATACATTATGAAACTCAGCTTTGTCATTCCCTGCTACCGCAGTGAAAAAACAATCATCCCGGTTCTGGAAGAGATCCAGGACAAGATGAAAGAAAGATCAGAATACGATTACGAAGTGATCACTGTCAATGATTATTCACCGGATCATGTACTGGACGTATTAACTGCTTATGCAGATACTCACTCTTTTCTGAAGGTAGTGGATCTGACCCGGAATTTTGGCCAGCATGCTGCCATGATGGCCGGTCTTTCCTATACCTCCGGTGACTGGATCGTATTCCTGGATGATGACGGACAATGTCCCATGGATCACCTGTGGGAGCTTCTGGCTCCACTCCATGAGGGATATGATGTTTCCCTCGCAAAATACAAATTTGAGGAACGAAAGGAATCGTTCTTCCGTGTCCTCGGCAGCCGTCTCAATGATGCGATGGTATGTTCTCTTCTGGACAAACCAAAGGATCTGACCGTGTCTAATTTCATCGCCATGCGGTCTTTTATTGCTGATGAGATCCTCCGATACAAAAATCCGTACCCTTACATCGATGGTCTGATCTTGCGATCCACAAGAAAGATTGCCAGTGTTCCCATGGCAGACAGGGAACGGTTAAGCGGGCATTCCACCTATACACTGGGAAAGCTGATCTCGCTGTTTTCCAATGGGTTTACTGCATTTTCCATTAAGCCTCTGCGGATTGCCACCTTTACCGGTGCTTTTTGCTCTGTAATCGGTTTTATTCTTGGTCTGGTCATCATCGTTGAAAAGATTCTGCACCCGGCCGGCATCCTTCCTGGCTACAGTTCTCTGATGGCTGTGAATCTGTTTATTGGCGGTATGATCATGATCATGCTGGGAATCTGCGGCGAATACATTGGCCGCATCTATATCAGTCTGAACAGCAGTCCGCAGTATGTGATCCGTGATACTTATCATCTGGACCGCCATCCGCTGCGCGGCAGTGAGACTGCTTATCTTAACAAGGAGTAGCCTGTATGTATTACTTTGGACTTATCTTGTCCATCATCACTGTCTGCTATAATGCCAAAGAAGACCTGGCCCAGACGGTGGACAGCGTCCTATCACAGACGTGGAGAAATTTTGAATATATTGTGGTCGATGGCGATTCTACTGATGGAACAAAAGAGTATCTGGAACAGCTCAGACCGTCTTTTAAAGAAAAGAACATTACTTTACGTTATGTTTCCGAGAAAGATGAAGGAATCTACGATGCCATGAACAAGGGGACCCTTATGGCAACCGGTCACTGGGTCATGTATCTGAACGCCGGTGATCTCTTTGTCAACGCATCAGTTCTTCGTAATATTTTTGCTGATGATCCTGATACCCAGATTCTCTATGGGGATACTCTCTGCACCTATCAGGGACAAGTAAAGCGATATCCGGCAAAACCTTTATCCACGCTGCCAAGGCAGATGGCCTTCTGTCACCAGTCTGCATTGATCGAGCGGGATGTGGCTCTGCGTTTTCCTTATGACACCAGCTATAAGATCTGTGCAGATCATCACTTTTTCTTAAAAGCCTATTCCAAAGGACTTGCCTTTGAATACTGTGGGCTTCCCATCGCAGTCTATGAGATCTCCGGTGTCTCTGACCGAAACAAATGGCAGGCACACAAAGAGCAGCTGCGGATGCAGAAAGAGCTCGGGGAGCTTTCTATCACCCCAAAATGGATCCTGCTGGAACTGGTATTCTTCATCAAATTAGGATTGAAAACCATCCTTGGACAAGCATTTATTGATAAAGTCAGAAAAAAGCGGCTGAGCTGATCAGCCGCTTTTCTATACTACTAATTTTTTTGCATATTCACCAAATACCTTGGCGATCAGACAGCAAAACATTAAACTTAGTATATATATCCAGACACTTTGCAAAAATGTACCCGTTTCTATTCCCTCTTCTTGTAATATTTCAAATAAATATTTTGCTACCAATCTGTGTGAACAATATACACCTAATGCATATTTCGCTAGTATTTCTACTATTTTTCTAATTGGATTTATTATTATCTTTTCTACTGGAATCATTAAAACAAACAGAACTATAAATGATGTGATACTTATTTTTGTTAAACCACAATATCCAAATCCTTGTGTATTTGGTAACAACAAGCCTAATTTAGAGATTCCACCTATAAGAACAGGTATTAATAAAATCCAATATTTTTTCTTTAAATTTATATTCTTATTTGCATATGCAAAAATTATACCAATCCCTGCATAAGGAATCATCTCTGTAAGACGACCTAACGGATAACGCACTTCAAATGAAAACCTTGAAAAGTAATCATAATTAATCCCCGTATACTGAAGCCATATGCAAAAAATACTTATTAAAGAAATAATAAATACCGAGGTCTTTTCTGAAGAAAAGTAAAAAACAAAAATAAAAACTGCCGTAATAACAATCAACACAAACTGATACCACATTGAAGGATTTATTTTCTCACTATGCCCCAAAAGTAATTGCCATAATAAATCAGACCAATTTTCTATTCCATCACATTTAAATATCAATCCATATAATTTTAAAAACAATCCATATATAACAGTCCAACCAATCTGCGGCCATAATAATCTAAAAAATCTTTTTCTTGCATACTCAAAATTTTTCTCAAGATAATGATTATAAGTTAAGTAAAAGGAAATAAGCATGAATACCGGAACTGCAAACACCCCAAACAAATCAAATGGTTTTAAAAACCATGCATAATGTTCTTCGCGCCAACAATGATATAATACAACTTCAAAACACATAAACGCTTTTATCAGTGCAATTCCCCAATTATATTCTTTCACATTTATCTGATTCATTCTATAATTTTCCTTTTTTCGGTCGCAAAATATTTGTCAAAAACATCAATCCTGAAAATAAAGTAAGTACTTGATTTCTGTACGTATACCAATAGTGGATCTGTGAATGATTGGACATGACCAGATACCATATATATGGATATGTTGCCACCAGAAGCATGGGAAGATACGCCATGATTGTCTTCATATCCTTCGCTTTTTTCCAGATTAGCAAAATCAATGCCACAACTGCAATCCCCAGCACTACTTTACTCCAACTGAGCATTCCATTATCTCTGATATTGAGCCATGCCTTCAGATTCTTCTGAATCGTTCCTATCCGATCCAGCGGTTCATCCTCGCTTCCATTCAAGCGATACTCAATGACACTTAAGTTTCGATAAAAATACCGTACCCCAAGAACCACTGTGGTGATGCCCCATTTCGCGATCCAGGTCAGTGCATAACCAACTCCCCAGGAGATGGATGACCAGATGGTGAACAACAGATTATCCTTCAGATCAGCCTTCTCATCCCGTACCCGCATCCACAGTAACAGGATCAGTGGGATTCCCAGAGTAATAATCGGATAAGTCAGAAAATCAAAGAAGTTCTCTACCATACCAACCACAAAGAAAAACAGTAAAAATCCCATCTCTTTCGTTCGTAGTTTCTCATACTTGTTCATCAACACGCCAATGGACACAAATAATACCAGAAACGTAGATAAGAACTGCAGACATACAGACGATAACGCCGTATTACCTGTAGCAATCGCCAGCACATACAATACCGCGCACACCGGTCTGGTCTTCTTAGCAATCATCCATGCACTCCAGAATAAGAGAATCTGAAATGCCAGCATGCCAAGATACCGGATCTCCGTGATCTGGAACAACACACTCAACGGCCGCAGATACAACATATATCCATGCCAGTATCTGGGATACTGATTGATACTGACCGATGCCTGAATGGGATTGTAATCCCTGTTTGGGATCAATCCATTATACATAACTCCTTCTGTATGCACATCCATGATGGAGTTGTGACGATAAAAGAAATACATAGGATAAGATCCCTCTCCATCCATGATCTCTATAGAGCTGTTCACATTATCCTGGATCCATGAATCCGGAATGCAAAATACCAGTGCCATGGAGACAAAAAATGCAAAAATCAGTCCCACATATACCTTAATGAACGGTTTTAATTGCTTTACTCTTCCCATTTTTTCGTATTCTGTCCTTCCTCATAATCTGTGTCTACAAATATGGTAAATTCATCTGTATGACCATACTCTTTATAGCCATAAGACTCCCAGTCATCACTGTAGGTGCGGCTGTTGGAAAATACCAGAAATGTGCATCCCTCTTCTTTTGCCAGTGGAGCAATATATGGCACATCTATAGTCTCTTCCTGTGCCGCCTTATATAATTGTCCTTGATAATTATATGACTCAACTTCACGTGTATTGTAAGCCAAAATATTTCGTCCATACTCCAATGTGATAGACGGATCATACAACCGAATATAGGGGATCAGGCGATTGGATACCAGTGCATGAACATTGCCTGGAAGCAGATCACAGACTGCCACCACGTTCTGCGGAATCTTATAATCATTGGTCGATGCCTGAAACTCCTCTGATTTGAACAGCGGTGTCCCACACAGTACGATCACTGCCATCCCGATCAGGAACGCTCCCTGCCGCAGCCAGCCTTTCAGATGACCGATCAGCAGACAGAATCCATAGGGAATCAGTACAGCTATCAGGATCAGCCACAGAATCCGCCAGTATACGTTCTCTCCCAGCAGCTTCATGAACAGCATCCCGGTCAGCGGACACCAGTAGATAAATAAAAACAGCAGTGGCAGCACGCCCAGCAGCAGTCTTCGCATGCCATCTTTCTCTTTCCAGAAAATAAAAACCAATACGATCAATAACAGCGGAAAGATCCAGGCTCCCTGAAAGGTATCGAGAAAATCAGTTTTAGCTATTGTAAAAAAATCCTGCATCTTATATCCTTTCAAAATTCTTTTCTGTCAGCATCAATGGGTCAGATAAATATAATACACTCCTAAAATAATACACGGAATACAAGCCGCGATTCCATGCGCCAGACAGGAAATACTTTTCTTCTTTAACGAAACCACCAGAATCGTCAATCCTACAAATACCGGTGTCAGCATAATTCCCATGGAAGACAGGAGACACCCTGCAAGTCCTGTCACACCAAGCATCCACCAGTTTGCCCTTACTTTTTCCTGCAGAGCGATCCGAAGCATCCAGTAAAACAGCAATGGGATAAGAACTGTAGCCAGAATTCCTTTTCCCACCCAAGGCGTAATACTTAAAAATGTCGGTCCTGAAGTATGTTCTCCACTCATAAACAGATGAAGCAGTACTGCAAATGCCAGAAACATTCCCTGCAGACCACTGTCTTCTGCAAACAATTTCTTTCCCAGCAGCCCATATACCATATATGCCAGAGGAATGATCAGCCAGGGCAGGATCGTGTGTGCCATGATTGTCGGGATCACCCCGATCAGCTTTGATAACCATGCATAGAAAATGGGCCACAGAGATAACACATATCGTTTATCAAAATCCGCCATAGCTCCTGTCTCCGGATAGACCCAGTAGATCTTATCTGACCAGACTGCTTCATTGGCAAGATTCACATAATAAGTGTCATCCCACTCCAGATACATATGATGGTGAAGAAACCACAACTGATAACAGATCAATACCAGTGCCACCAGATGTCCCAGTGTCACATACTGTCGCCAGTTCTTCAGCAATTCTTTCCCATCTTCCAGAATATCTCTCCAGCAGAACACCCCTGCCAGTGAGACCATTCCGGCTACAATGGTATATACCATCACAAAATTATGGAAAGATGCAAGCTTCATGGTCATCGGCACAAGGATCAGCTCCATCAGTGCCCACCAGACCATCACACCTGCTACAATGGAAAACAAAAATCCTTCTTTATGAAGTTTTAATACTCGTCGCAATCCATATCCGGCGAAAAACGCTCCACCGAAAAACAGGATTGCCGTCAGTAAGATTTCCAGCCTCATGGTTCCTCCTGTGATTCCAGCATCCACAGCTGCTGGTCTTCCAGATTATACTCATACATCCGGTCTGTCTTTTCCTGATAATCATAATAATCGTTGATCTTCTGCTGATTCAGAACGGATACGTAAGGGTAGGTAAACAGGTTTACGCCCAGCTTGTCATATCCGCCTTCGCTGACTGCCGCATGCAGATTTTTTATGCCCATCAGCAATGTCAGACACAGGAAAAATGCCATAACTCCGGTTCCTACATATTTTCGGAAAGGTATGCCTGTACCACTATGCGTCTTCTCCGTTACCATCATATCTTCAGGACTCCGACAGCATGCTACAAATCCTGTCACCACCGCGCACTCCACAACCTTGAAAATTGCAGCATATCGACTGGCATAGTAAGAATTACAACACATCAGCATATAGAAACAGACACCGCAGCTATATACTTTGAACAACAGCTGTATCTGCCTTGGAACCTCTTCTCTCTGTCTGGTAAACCATCCATAAAAAATCAGCAATACTGCAAAGCTCACTACCCGTTCACCTACAGCAAACAAACTCATAGTTCCATCCCATAGGAAGCGCCACATATGATAAGACGGAATAAGTTGCAAAATAAGTTTTGTAACTGCAGGAATTTGAATGAACAATCCTCCCGCCGTCGCTGCTCCTGTCAGAGCCACCATTCCCCACACAGGAATATAATATGCGATCACCAGCACCAGCCAGCCATATCCCACCTTATGGAAGGATGCTGCGATCAATACACCGATCACATACTGGATCCATTTCTTTTCCAGATAGAACGGAAGCACCAGTCCTAAGAAGATACAGATCGCCATGGCCTGACGCAGCCCCGATACCATGTAGACAAAGATCAGCACCGGATAAGACAGAAACAATCCCGTAGTCTGATACGGGACATATTTTTTCAGAAAACGGCCAAGCAACAGCATCTCGATCACTGCTGCTGCCATGGTCACTGTCCAGAACGGTGCCTGGAATAGTTTGAAAAAGGCGCAGAACAACCGCCAGCCCATCTCCGGATAGAATCCACAGATATAGCCTTTGGACAGATCAATCACCGCAGGAATCGTCCGATAGATACCCTCATAGGTGGCATAGTCTGTTCCCTGTCCAAACCGCAGGGCAACCACTGTTGTAGTCACACACCAGCAGACAGTGAATATCTTTTGCTGATACTTTGGCTTGAACCATTCCAGTACCGCTCCTGCCGCAAGCAGCAATAATACAATCAAATACAGATTCATGCTTTTCCTTCCAGAATATCCGCAATTCGCTTGCAGGCAAATCCGTCACCATAAGGATTGCTTGCAGTGCTCATTGCCCGATAAGCTTCTTCATCCTCCAGAAGCTGTTTGAAATTCTGATAGATGACTTCCTCATCGGTTCCCACCAGCTTCAGTGTTCCTGCCTTGATTCCTTCCGGACGCTCGGTAGTATCACGCATGACAAGCACCGGTTTTCCAAGAGACGGCGCCTCTTCCTGAATTCCACCGCTGTCCGTAAGGATCAGATAGCTTCTGGACAGGAAATTATGGAAATCCAGCACATCCAGAGGCTCAATAATACGGATCCGCTCATCATCTCCCAGAATGGAGTCCGCGATCTCACGGACTACCGGATTCATGTGAATCGGATAGATGGCTTTGATATCCGGATGCTCGTCGCATACCCGGCGGATGGCACGGAACATATGCTTCATAGGTTCGCCTAAATTTTCCCGGCGATGGGCCGTGATCATAATGAGACGGCTTCCCTTTGCCCACTCCAGATCCGGGTGTGTATAGTCTTCTCTCACGGTGGTCTTCAGCGCATCAATGGCCGTATTACCGGTTACATAGATGGTATCCGGGTTCTTGCCTTCCCGCAGAAGATTTTCTTTGGACAGCTCTGTAGGTGCAAAATTATAGGCAGAAATAATGCTCACTGCCTGACGGTTGAATTCCTCCGGATAGGGAGAATAGATGTTGTAGGTACGAAGACCAGCCTCCACATGTCCCACCGGGATCTGCAGATAGAAGCATGCCAGTGCCGTCACAAATGTAGTGGAAGTATCTCCATGGACCAGTACTACATCCGGCTGCACCTCTTCCAGCACTGCTTTGATCCGGTTTAAAATATTTGTCGTCACATCAAACAGGGTCTGACGGTCTTTCATAATAGACAGATCATAGTCCGGCTCCACCTGAAATGCTTCCAGTACCTGATCCAGCATCTGCCGGTGCTGACCGGTTACACATACAATAGTCTCTATCCCTTTCCGGGTCTTCAGTTCATTGACCAGCGGACACATCTTGATTGCTTCCGGTCTGGTTCCAAATACCAACATTACCTTTTTCATGCCTGTTTCTCCTCCAGTGCATTCTGAATCTTCTGGGCAAGTCTGTGATTATTCCGCTCTACATGTACATGATCCACAAAATAATGCACGGCATCCTGCCATTTGGTGTAGTGCTCTGCCACTGCTTTGATTGCCTGTGCATAATCATCATCTGCGATTCCCACACCGTATTTCTCGCAGAACTCCTTTAACGGAGGATTGGTAGATGTGACCACCGGCTTTCCTTCAAATAAGAATTCGAAGATCTTGCCGCTGGCACAATATTTATTATTCAGGTCTCGCTGGTGATAAGTCACCATACCCACCTGACTGTGATCAATAAAATATTTCAGATGATCCTGGTCCATCCGGGGCAGGATCTTCACATTGGTCAGTCCATAATACTGAATGATCCGATGCGCCAGTTCCTCATCCTCTTCCTCACTGTCGCCGATGAGCAGAAGCTCATACTTCTCCCCCAGATCCTTCATGGCCTCGATCATCTTTCCGGTAGTACGGGTCATATCGCAGCCTGCTGTAGAAATGATACGGAACTTCTCTTCTGCAAAGAATTCCTGGCACTCCTGCTCCACCTTGCGAGCTCTTTCTTCAGAAGAGTATGCCAGACAACGGATATTTTCATAGTTGAACGGACGCTTCTTCAGCCCGAACATCTTCACCATAAGCTTTGCGCGAAATGCATTGGCTGCGATGACCACATCTGAATGTCTGGTGAAGATCTTCTCCATGAGACAGCCGATCCGTCCCGGGATACCAGCCGCACTCTTCATATCATAGAGTTCCCGGCAATCCTGAATCACATAGGTGGCTCCTGTCAGACGTTTTGCCAGATAGCCCGGCAGGATTCCCTTCCGGTTATCAATAAAGATGGCATCTACATCCTGCATTTTCTTCGCCTGCTTTGCACAGAAGGAAATGAATTTCAGATATCCGGAACCCTTATACAGAATGTGCTGTCCGCTTACCGGCTCTTCACCCTCATCGCGGGTGATAAAGGTAACTTCACCCAGCTCCTGCGCTACTTTGATCAGTTCTCTGAGACGTCCATCATATTTATAAGAATCATAGGAAATGAAAAGTATATTCATGCTTACGCTCCTGTTTTTTCACGGATCAGACGGATGATCTTATCCTGATCCTCTTCTGCCAGATAGGGAGATACCGGGATTGCCAGTGTCCGTCTGCAGATGCTGGTAGTTACCGGCAAAGTCTCGCCGTACAGACAACAATTCTCAAATACCTTCTGCTGATGCAGTCCCTTCGGATAATAGATCATGGTCGGGATTCCATTCTCCTGCAGATAAGCACGTACTTCGTCTCTCTGTGCCTCATCCTTGAAAAGAATGTTGTAAGATGCCCAGCTGGAAGTATAGCCATCCGGGATCTGCGGAACTTTCACACAGTCTGCCAGAGCTTCTGTATATCTGGCTGCCACACGGTTCACGTCTGTCAGCTCATACTCTTTGAATGCTTTTAATTTTACCTGCAGAACTGCTGCCTGAATGGTATCCAGACGGGAGTTCATGCCCAGACGGACATTATCATATTTGCTGCTGCCCTTTCCATGTACTCTCATAGAACGGAGCAGTGCTGCCCATTCATCATTGTCAGTGAAGATGGCACCGCCGTCTCCATAGCAGCCCAGCGGCTTTGCCGGGAAGAAGGAGGTGGTTGCAATATGTCCGAATGTACCGGCTTTCTTTCCATGATAGGTGCTTCCAAATCCCTGTGCACAGTCTTCCAGCACATAGAGACCATATTTCTCTGCCAGTGCCAGTACCTTATCATAGTCAGCCGGAAGTCCGAACAGATCTACGACTACCATGGCCTTCGGCTTTAATTTTCCTTCTTTGATCACTGCCTGAATGCAACGCTCCATGCTCTCCACATCGACGTTGAAGGTATCCTCATGCACATCTGCGAACACCGGAGTTGCTCCCACGAATGCCACAGACTCTGCAGAAGAGAAAAATGTATGATCCGGCACAAATACCGCATCCCCTGCTCCGATTCCCCATGCTTTCAATGCCAGGACCAGCGCATCCGTTCCATTTCCACAGGAAACACAATTCTTCACACCTACGTATTCTGCCAGCTCTTTCTCCAGCTCCTCTACCTGATCTCCTGCAATATAGTCAGAAGAATCCAGCACTGCCTGAATAGCCTCGTCCATCTGTGGCTTCAGTGCCCGATACTGACTCTTTAAATCACGAAACTGCATCTTATGCTTCCTCCTTCATTCTCTCCAGTAATCTCCAGATCCCCTCTGCGGAGTTAAAGTTCTCCGGTACGATCTCCTCTGCCGGGATCTCCACACCAAACTGATCCTCCAGCTCTGCGATCAGTGTGATCACATCAAAGGATTCCAGAAGGCCTTCATCAATCAGTTCTGTCTCCTTTGTAAAATCAATCTCCGGTTTCAGAGCTGATAATACTTCCATTAATTCTTCCATGGTACTTCTTTTCTCCATTTCCGCGCTGTCCACTGACCGCGCTGTATAAGTTTGTATAACATCTGTATCTACTTTGTATCTTCCCTATTTACAAGTATTCAACGTCCATGTCTCCAGTCCATCACGGAGCTTCACTGCACCCTCATCTTCACTGTAGAGATAAATCTTCGGCATCTTTCTGCTTAAGAACAGATAGATTCCTTCCGTCACCGAATAGGCACCGATATTGTGGAACACCAGATAATCTCCCACTCTTGCATCGGTCAGCGGCAGTTTTTTCAGCAGAATATCAGACACCGTACACAGGGAACCATAGACAGTCCACTCCTCTTCGTCCTTCTCTTCCAGTGAATGCTGCGGAAAATAAGACAGGATCGGCGTCTTCATAGCCATATTCTGACCATAATAATTTACATGGTTGATGCCTCCATCTACGATACACACGTTAACCGCATCATTTTTCTTCTGATCCACGATCTTCGTCATGTAATATCCACAGGATGCGGTCAGAAACCGTCCCATCTCAAATACGATATCATAAGGTCTTGGCTCCTGGAACAGCTCCATAAACTCTGTCAGCAGACGCTCATCCTCGTCAAAATCATCCTTGGTAAAATAAGGCACACCAAGACCTGGACCAAATTCCAGCACCTTAGTCACAAACTGTTCTTCTTCCTCCAGTCTTCTGGCGAAATCTTCAATGTACTCTACTTCCCCGGCAATCTTTTTCATGATTTTTTTCTGAGTTCCGGTAAAATACTGCAGCCCGACCATAGTCACATGAGGGAACTTCTCTCTGTCGCGGATACACTCTGTCACATCCGCCTCACTCATCCCAAACTGATTGCCGCTGGTCACACGAAGCAGCAGCTCCACCTGACGATCCAGTTCATCCGCACAGCGGCTCACCAGCTCCAGCTGACTTCTGGATTCTGCTGTATAATGGATCACCCCCTGCTCCATGGCATAGCGTACATCCTCATACTCCTTGTTCACACCGGAAAGAACAATCTTCTCCATGGGAAGCTTTCTCTCCACACAGATGTGAAACTCTCCCGGAGAACACACTTCATATCGATCCGCCTGGGGTTCCAGTGCTTCCACCAGAAACGGATTGGCTTTGATGGCAAAGCACAGCTTCGCCGGATGAATCATCTCTTTGATCCATCCGGCTCTCTTTTTCAATATATCAGTATCAAACACAAAAGACGGCGTTCCCAGCTGAACCGCCAGTCCTTCCAGTTTTTCTTCTGTCACAGACGCTACCTCCTGCTCTAACTCTTTACACGGTTCTGCATGGATTCCCGATACTCCTCCATCAGACACTTCCGGTCAATCTTGCCGTTCTTGGTCAGCGGCATCTCGTCCACCTGTCGGAATACATTAGGAATCATAAACCGGGGAAGCCGCTCTGTCAACCTTTCGATGATCTCCTTTGTCTCCAGTTCGCCCACGTAGAATCCGATGACCTTCGTGTTCGGTTCATCGTAGATACAGCACACACGGCTGATTCCATCCAGTGCCTGGAACGCAGTCTCGATCTCTCCCAGCTCGATCCGATGTCCCATATGCTTGATCTGAAAATCCTTCCGAGTCACATAATAAAGTTCCCCGTTCTCATACCGTCCCAGATCTCCGGTGCGGTAAATGGGTTCCAGATACCGATGATTCAACGGATTCTGTACAAACGCTTCCGACGTCTTCTCTGAGTTTCGATAATAGCCCAATGCCAGAGCTGTACCAGAGACACAGATCTCGCCCAGTGCACCTGGCTCTGTCACCAGATGATCTTCCTCATCTAATAAGAAGACGCGCTCATTCGGAAATGGCACTCCGATGGGAAGTGTCTGATCTTCCGTGAACTCCCGGTCCACAATATAATAATTACAGTTACAGGTGATCTCGGTCGGTCCATAGAGATTCACATACAGTACATCCGGCAAATACTCCCGCCAGTAGTTAAGCTGCTTCACCGGCATCACCTCACCACTGAACATGACTCTGCGAAGAGTGGTCGGTACCTTATACCGAAAGCCCTTCAACATGGAGATGATGCAGAGTGCAGATACAGCCCAGGTCAGGCTTGTCACCTTTCTGTCATCCAGGAAATCCAGAAGCTTCTTCGGAACACTGAAGTATTTCTTCGGAATCACTTCCAAAGTCGCTCCCATCTTCAGACATGGATAAATATCCTTCACCGATACATCAAAATCAAAAGGAGCCTGATTGCCGATCACATCCTCTCTGGAAAATCCAAAGATCCTTGTGAAATGCTCCGTAAAATCGATAACGGAACGGTGGGATACCACCACACCTTTTGGCACTCCTGTGGAACCGGAGGTGAAGATCGCATAGAGTGGATCTATATCACAGGCCATCTTTCGGCGACTGGCAAGTGCCTCTTCATCAATGGCCGTCTCTGCCAGTTCTTCTGCCAACAACACTTTACCAGTGAATCCAAGGGCAGCAACTCTCTCTGACAGCTTTCCGCTGGTAACGATGACCTCTGCCTCCAGCGTATCCAGGATCGTGCGGATCCGCTCGTCCGGCTGCTCCGGCTCGACCAACGTATAAAAGCAGCCTGCACAGACTGCTCCCATAAATACATTCAGGGTCCAGGCTTCCTTCTCCATCAGCACCGGAACCGGTGCATTCTGCGGCAGCACATGAATCAATGCACTTCCGATCCTTTTTGCATTTCCAAGCACCTGCGCAAAGGTATAGCTGTGTTCCAGATCTTCAAAAGCCGGTTTGTCAGGACAGTCCGCCGCTGTGGCTTCCAGATAATCTAAAATGTTCTGAACCATGAATGTCTCCTTATTTCTTCTTTAACTCCAGTACTTTCCGTGCCGGGTTTCCAAACTGCTTTTCCCCTTCTGGCACATCTTTGATCGCCACGGCTCCGATTCCCAGATAGGCATGATCTCCCACGCTGATCCGGTTGGTGGTCACTGCCATAGGCGCAATATATACATGTTCTCCCATGTCACAATGACCGGAAATACTTGATTTTCCTCCTACAGAACTGAACTCCTTGATCACACAGTTGTGTCCCACATCGCCCAGCATACCGATCACGGAGCTTTTTCCAAGAACTGTAGTTCTGGAATCGCCAGCTGCCAGAATGGACCCAGCCAGCAACAGGCAGCCATCTTCAATGACGGTTCCTGCCAGATGAGGCAGATCTCGGCATACGCCGTCTTCCAGACGATATACATCCATATCATCCACGCCGATCAGACATTTCTCCTGAATCTCCACATGAGATCCGATCCGTACATGATCCTTGATAATGGTTCCGGCTCCGATCTTGCAATGATCACCGATCTCCACGTCAGCTCCGATCACACAGAAAGGTGCAATCTCCACGTCTGTTCCGATCTTCACATCAGAATTGATATAGCTTCCATTCTTCTGTACCAGCTCTGCTTTCGGGAGCAGCTTTTTATAGGTTTCCAACAATACACCGTACAGACTCTTCTGCATGGATGCCTTCAGCTGAACACAGGACTCGTGAAGCCCTGGCAGCTCTACTTCTTCTTTTGTCACAAAGATGCTGTCACGCACTTTCGTATAGCTGTCTGCAACCTCTGTCCTCACGTAGATCATGCTGTTGCTCTCCGGCGCTTCCGGATCGGACACGCCGTACAGCAGTCCTTCTCTTCCTGCAAGCTCCGGGAATGCTGTCCCCGCAAGCTCGCTCATCTTTATCTCGCCGATCTTAAACATCGAATTCTCCTGCCATATCCGTACTCTTGAAATGTTTCAGCGGAAGTTTTACCGGTACTCCATCCTTCTGGCTCTTGTAGATGGCAAGCACCATCTCCAGCGCATTACGTCCTGCCACCGCGTCCACATACGGCTGTCTGTCATGCTCAATAGCATCGATCACATCTGCATACAGACTGGTATGTCCATTTCCATATACATTGCTGGTAGCTTCCTGCAGGTTCTGATTCTTGGCGTCCTCTGCCTGCTCATCCTCAAATGCCCATACATCTATATTATTGGTGGAGGTACCACCCAGCTTCACGGTTCCGTGCTCACCGAACATATACAGAGTCTCTTCCAGATTCTTCGGATATACATTGGTAGTTCCCTCGATGGTTCCGATGGCACCGTTTTTGAATTTTACAATAGCCATACCGATGTCCTCGGCCTCCAGATAATGATGGAACTGCTGTCTGGTCACACCATAGACCTCATCTACCTCATCTCCGAACATCCAGCGGAGAAGGTCGATGCCATGGATACACTGATTCATCAGCGCACCTCCGTCAGATGCCCATTTTCCTCTCCAGGGAGCCTGGCTGTAATAGCCTTCGTTCCGGTTCCACAGTACATGGATCGAACCATGGGACAGTTTTCCGAAGCGCCCAGCTTCCAGAGCCTTTCTGGTCTCCTGCACTGCCAGATTGAACCGGTTCTGGTGGCAGGCAGATACCTTCACGTTCTTTTCCCGAGAACGACGGATGATCTCGTCCGCATCCTCAATGCTCATAGCCATCGGTTTCTCAATGATACAGTTGACCCCATGATCAATACAGAACAGAGCGATCTCTGCATGAAGTCCGCTCTCGGTAGCGATACCAACCAGTGTTGGCTTCACTTCCTCGATCATCTTCTTATAATCCGTGTAACGTGCAATGGAGCTGTCCTTCTCCAGACCATGCTTCGCCAGCAGGGTCTCAATATTTTCCGGATTCACATCGCAGGCCGCTGCAAACTCCAGATGATTATTCAATACTGCTTTAATGTGGTTGGTAGCAATACGGCCGCAGCCAATCAGTGCGTATTTCATACTTATTTTTCCTCTACTTCCTTCTTCAGGATCTCTTCCAGCCGATCTGTCAGATATCCAAAATCATACTCTTTTACAGTTTCTGTTGCATTGTGGCAGTAGGTCTCATACTCTGCCGGATCCATCTGTGCAAACTTCAGTATCCCATCTGCCATAGCCTGTGGACTTCCCGCTTCAATGGTCATACCACAATGATTGTCTACAAAAATATCATTTCTTGTCTGAATATTGGACAGAGTCGGGTGACCGGATGCCATATAATCAAACATTTTATTCATACTCATACCATACTCAGATACCCGGTCACTGGGGCCTGTGAGCATGTTTAAGTTTCCTCTGGATAAAATACCCGGAATGAACCGCTTATTTACGCGGCCTTTGAAATGCACATTGTCAATATGATGCTCTTCCTTGTATTTCTTCAGGTCTTCTTCCTGATAACCTGCACCATAGAGGAAGAACTGGATCTCCTTGTGTTCTTTCAGAAGAATCGCTGCATCCAGAATATCCTGTACGGAGTTGGCCACTCCCATGGAACCGGTGTACATCACCTTGAAGGTATCCTTTCTGTCCAGATCCTCATCCGGCAGCCAGTCCTCTTTCTGCTGTCTGTGATAGATGCCAAGGTCCACACCATTGTTAATGTAATAGATCTTATCAAGATCCACATCCTTCTCCCAGCCCATATCCTGGATATATTCTTTTCCACCGAACATGGTGAAGATCACTGCGTCTGCCTTCTTGTACATCCAATGCTCCAGGGCATACAATGCTCTGGTCACCAGTTGTCCTTCTCTCATGGCACCATACTCTACCAGCGTCAGTGGCCACAAGTCTGCGATCTCCAACACGCATGGACAATGATATTTCTTTGCCAAAATGATGCCAGCCACGCAGGTCAGTGGGTGCACCGATGTTGCCATGATCACATCCGGCTTGTTGAACTTACCGGTCTGGGTAAACAGACGAATGGTATAATCAAAGAAATTCATGATTCGTCCCAGACCATTTCCTTCATAATTTCTGGCTTTCAAAAATACATAGCGGATACCATCCACCCGTTTTGCTCTCATCTGTCTGCCATCTGTGATCAGGTTCTTGTCTGACAGATGAACAGAACTCGCTGCAAAGATGGTCACCTTGTGTCCCTTCTGCTGCAGATGGTTGGCAAAATGGTAAGGTCTTGCCAGCGGATACAGACTGGTCGGCACCGCATAATGATTGAAAAACCAAATATTCATAAACTATATCTCCTTCTTGTTGCTTTATCGAAACGTACGATGGATCTCTTCCATTTTCAGGACTGCCCGTACCATACGTACCGGACCGCGCCCTTTCATTTTATAGAACAGCTTTCGGAATGGATATAACACAGCTACTACTGCTCCTACCCAGCCACGATATTTAATGTGCAGACGACAATACGCTTTTCTAAAGCCGAAATATTTCATCAAATATTCATGGTAATTTGTCTCATGCAGTACGTTTTTTGTCCCATTAGTCAGATATTTAATTGAAAATCCATCTCCGAAATACCGTTCCAGTGCAAATGCAACCAGTGCCGCATTGGTATTACACTTCAGATAATCCGGATCGGTCTTAATCACGGACTGAAGGACCCAGTCTTCATGGACTTCATAGATACCATATCCGACCAATTCACCTGTTTCCTTCAAAAATGCGCCGATGTATTCTGTCGGCTCAGTTGAATCCTCCAGAAATGCTTTTCTGACTTGTTCCTTTTTCCTGGCAACATTCTCTTTCGATCCGTAACGGATCCATGCTTTACAAAACACTTCTGCAAGCGCTTCCGCATAGACTTTGGGGTCTATGATTCTGACCTCTACATTTTTTAGCCCTTTGTGAATCTCATAACGTTTTTTCGCCGGTATCTTCTCAATGTCGAAAGGTTCGTCCTTAATGCAGTGCCACCACTCAGTCTCCTGCGCACAATCAAAGTCTGTAATCCACCTGACAAACAACGGATATCTTCCGTCTGAAAATCTTTTCCATGTTTTTTTGTTCTTTACCCATGAGATATCCGGTTCTACATGAGGAGCTGTTGTCGGCACCAGTGCGTGGTTATAATACTCCCATTTGTTGTTCATCTCTCTGCCCTTTTTACCTCTTTACTCACTTTGAACAAATCAATATTCATTTTCTCAAAATGTACGTCGAATCTCTTCTTGTTGCAATGCACACCATACGGTATATATCCACTTATTTTTTACTTTCTTAATCATCCCTCGAAGCGGGTACAATACATTCACTGCAATTTGCATCAATGGCCGGTATTCAATATGCAGTTTACAATATGCCTTGCGGAATCCAAAATTTTTCATCAGATACTCCTGATAATTGGACTCATGGATCATAGTTCTCCATCCACCATGAATATACTTGATGCCCGGTCTCATGTAGCGCTCCACGCCAAAATAAGCAAGTGCAGCATTTACCTGCGTATTCAGATACTCTGGATCCGTCTTTACAACCGAATATTCGATCCAGTCATCAAACAAATTGTAAATTGCATATCCAATCATCGTATCTGTATCCTTCAAAAACGCGCCCAGATACTCTGCGTTGCCAAGATTCTTCATCGTCAGTTTTTTGAAATCATCCGTCAATTTCTGGCGGTCATTTCCTTCTTCGTAGGAATCATCATAATACTTCCATTCCTTAACCAAAATATTCGACATCTGCTCTGCGTAGTCTGCTGGAATGATCACCTTCACATCTACTCGTTTCAGTCCTCTGGTAATCAGACTTCTCCGATTTGACTTCAATGACATGATATCAAATGGAGTATCTTTGATAATGCACCACCACTCAGTCTCCTCTGAGCAGTCGAAATCCGACACCCATCTGGCAAACAGCGGCATCTTTCCGCCTGCATATTCTTTCCATCTGTCCGAATCCTTCATCCAGGATATATCCGGATCTATATGCGGAGGCAATGTCGGTACCAGTGCATGGTTATAATATTCCCACTCGTTATTCATTCTTTACCCTCTTTGATTACTCTTTTCACAGATCTTTCTGGCAATGCGCTGCTTTCGGTCATAGGTTTCCTGATCCACCTGACCGGTCCGCAGGAGATAATCCCCAAAATCCTCTGCGGTCGCCATGCCATCTGTGTTAATATCTTCTTTCTTCAGTACATTTCCAATGGTCTTGAAAATAATCTTCAGATCCCCCAAGAATGTAATGTGTTTTACATATTCCTGATCATATGCCAGCTTCTCTTCCCAGGAAATATTGTTCCGCCCGCTGACCTGAGCAAGCCCTGTCAATCCCTGGGGCACTTTGTGGCGCCGTCTCTGCTCTTTGGTCATGAATACCATGTCCCGCACCAGCTGCGGTCTCGGTCCTACAATACTCATGTCCCCTTTTAAGATGTTGAACAGCTCCGGCAGTTCATCAAGACTGCTCTCCCGCAGGAACTTTCCAAACTCTGTCAGCCGCTGCTCATCTGGAAGCAAATTGCCCCTGGCATCCCGCTCATCCGTCATGGTACGGAACTTATACATCTTGAAAATCTTCTCACCTTTTCCTGGTCGGAGCTGTGTAAACAGTACCGGACTTCCCAGCTTCTTTCTTACCTGCCAGGCAGTCACTGCCATGACCGGACTTAGTACAACCAGTGCTGTACCAGACAGCAGAATATCCAGTTTTCTCTTAATACTTCTGGCATAGATCCCTTGTCTCATTTATTTCCACAATCCTCTGATAATCGTGCAGATGCGCTTCAAATCTTCATCTGTCATCTTGGTATCGCTTGGCAGGCAAACACCATTCTCAAACAGGTTTTCGCCAACCTTTCCGTTGTCAATGTAATCGCAATCCGCAAATACCGGCTGCATATGCATAGGCTTCCATACCGGGCGGGTCTCAATATCTTCCTTCTCCAGTGCAACCATCACATCCAATGGACGCACTTTACAATCCGGCGCCAGCTGAATCACAGACAACCAGCAGTTGGCTCTCTCATTCTCATGCAGCGGCATGAAAGACAGACCTTCCAGATCTCCCAGATGCTCCTGATAATAAGCAAAGATATGACGCTTCTGCTCAATTCTCTGATCCAGAACCTTCATCTGTCCGCGACCGATACCGGCCACAATATTGCTCATACGATAATTATATCCAATTTCCTTGTGCTCATAATGGCGGGCTTTCTCTCTTGCCTGTGTTGCCCAGAAGCGAACCTTGGCGATCCGTTCCTTCGCCTGCTCCTCCGGAAGATTGCACACCAGCATGCCGCCGCCGGAAGTGGTGATGATCTTATTTCCATTAAAAGAAATTATGCCATAGTCGCCAAAGGTTCCTGTCGCCTGTCCATGATACAGACTTCCCAGACTCTCTGCAGCATCTTCGATTACCGGAACACCGTGTTTCTTGCAGATCTCCATGATCCGATCCATATTTGCCGGAAGTCCATACAGATGTACCGGCATTACTGCTTTTACATTGGGATATTTCTCAAAGGCACGCTCCAGTGCTTCCGAAGACATGTTCCAGGTCTCATAATCACTGTCGATAAAGACCGGAATCGCTTTCTCATATGCAATCGGATTGGCAGTTGCTGAGAAAGTCAGATCCTGGCAGAATACAATATCTCCTGCTTTGACTCCGGCTGCTTTCAGTGCCAGATGCAGAGCTGCAGAGCCCGAGGATAATGCCGCTGCATCCTTCGCTCCCACATATGCTGCCAGTTCTTTCTCAAATTCATTGACATTCTTGCCAAGTGGTGCGATCCAGTTGGTATCAAATGCCTCTTTTACATACTGCTGCTCATATCCTTCTTCGCTCATGTGCGGAGAAGAAAGATAAATATGTGCCATAGTTACGCCTCTTTTCCATTCTTTTTCATATGATAAGTTGGAACCACTTCCATCACTTTTTCCTTAATCTTCGGGCTGTCCATCCGAGACAGCTCATCCAGTTCTTCCAATTGATGGATAAACAGTTCTTCATCAAAATCAATAGGTTTTCCAATGTGGATCAGTTCATTATCAGTGCTCTGTAAGCCCTCCTCATCCATCAGAAGTTCCTCATAGAGCTTCTCTCCCGGTCGTAAACCGGTAAATACAATATCAATATCCTCGTAAGGTTTCAGACCCGACAGACGGATCAGATTCAATGCCAGATCCAGAATCTTCACCGGTTTTCCCATATCGAGGACAAAGATCTCACCGCCTTTGGCTCTGGCTCCCGCCTGAAGTACCAGAGAGACTGCCTCCGGAATGGTCATAAAGTAGCGGATAATATCCGGGTGCGTTACTGTTACAGGACCACCCTCTTCAATCTGCTTTTTGAACAACGGAATGACACTTCCGTTACTTCCCAGCACATTTCCAAAGCGGACTGCCACGAACTCGGTCTTTGACCGGTTGTTCATCATCTGAATCACCATCTCACAGAGACGCTTGGAAGCTCCCATGATATTAGTTGGATTCACTGCTTTATCGGTAGAAATCAAAACAAAACGAGACACGCCATACTTATCAGCTGCCTGTGCCGTCTTATAAGTACCCATCACGTTATTCTTGATAGCCTCATTGGGGCTGTCCTCCATCAGCGGCACATGCTTGTGGGCTGCCGCATGGTAGACGATCTGCGGATGATATTTTTCAAACACTCCATTGATTCGATGAGTATTTCTCACAGAACCAATCAGCACTACCAGATTCAGTTCCGGATAATCCCGCTTCAGCTCCTGTTGAATGTCATAGGCATTATTTTCATAAATATCAAAGATGACCAGCTGCTTGGGCTCATGTCTTGCGATCTGACGGCAAAGCTCGCTTCCAATGGAACCGCCTCCACCGGTGACCAGCACTACCTTTCCAGACACATACCCCATGATACTCTCCACCTGAGTATCAATGGGTTCTCTTCCCAGCAGATCCTCAATCTCCACATTGCGGAGCTTGGAGACACTAACCTCTCCGTTTACCAGTTGATAGATTCCTGGCAGTACCTTCAGCTTACAGCTTGTCTGACTGCAGATATCCAGCAGTTCCTGAATCTCAGCATGAGATGCCGACGGAATGGCGATCATGATCTCATCAATATGGTATTCCTCTGCCAGTCTGCAGATATCCTTACGATTGCCAGCTACGAGAACACCTCTCAGATACTTTCCAATCTTGCCCGGATCATCATCCACCAGACAGCATACATTCTGTTCTACAAACTTGCTGTTCTGCAGTTCCTTCAACAAAGTATTGCCCGCCTCACCGGCGCCCACGATCATGGTATTGGTCTTGCCTTCCCTGATCAGTCCCTGCTGCTTCTGTCGGAAATAAGCAAGGATCCGATAGGTAAATCGGAATATGGAAATTCCCGCTGTCAGCACAGCAAAGTACATAAAGGGATAACTTCTCGGAAACCGAAGTCCCATCAACATCATGCCAATCGTCTGAGTCGCTGCAGACACCAGACACGCCACAATAATATTTACCAGATCCGATGCGCTGGCATATTTCCAGATCCCCTGATACAGCCGAAAAACGGCAAACACGATCACTGTAAGGATCAGATTCACCGGCAGATACTGGAAGATATTCTCAATAAACTCAATGGCCTGCGGCTCAAAGAACAGATTGTACCGCACGTAGATAGCCAACGGACCTGCTGCGGTGATGATCAGCATGTCCATCAACACCAGCAGTATGATCCTGAATATCAGTTTTTTATTCTTGTATTTTAACATATTAGCTCCCAAAATCGGGCAAAGCGCATAATAGCCCATATTTTGTATTAGTTTATCACTTTTAGCAATTCTTAGCAACTAATCATTAAAATTTCACTATCAGCACCCCGTCCATCATACGAATAGATCCCGTATCCGGATAGCACGGCATCTCCTGTACCTCCGGAAGATTTTCATACTCAGATGCATCTCCCAGTATCGGATCAAAATCGCACCACATCTTCATAGTGATTTTCCACGCATAATCATTTAAAATGCTGGAATGCTCAAATGGTGTCAGTTTAATCTCTTTAAATTCAGGTATTGAGGCTGTTGTATAATCATACTTTCCATACTCATTTATATATACCACCGGTGTATTCTGCGTAAATCCCTCTGTACTTTTAATCTGTGTGATCAAAGTTGTAAAATAGCTGATTCCCTGTGTCTGCATATACTGCGCTTTCAGATAACATAGATTATCGAATCGTGCAAGCATCACTGCCAGAACACATACCAGTATCACTACTGCACTACCTGCTCTTCTGACCAGTCTATGTCCATCCATGCATCGTGAGATCAGCCACACTGCATACACAAATACCATAACTTCTCCATATGCCATGATACCATCCACCTGATTTGGATCACACATTACATAGATAAAATTCACAGCCAGCGGAACAAATACAACAAATACTGCCATCTGTAATCCCAGCCACTTTTCCTTTCTGAAACAGCTGTACAGCAAATACACGGTTAAGATCACAAGCAGCAAAACGAAAAGTTTATATGCCATATTAGAAGAAAAAGGATACATATTTCCCATAGTTCCATCTGTTGGAACAAAAAATTCTCTGTATGCCACAAGTATACGTTTCAGATATGTCTTTACGGAAGCCTGTCCCATATCATTGATTCCCTGATAGTCAGACAGATGGGAGCCCGTCACTCTCAGTGCAATCTGGTTGCAGATGAAATAGACTGCCATAAATCCACCACAGGATACTACACTTTTAATTCCAAGAATTATGAATTCTTTCCAATCAGTATGTTTCTTTTCTGCTGTTTCCTTAATTGCATAAAATAAAATAATGCAGACACACACCGGAATATTTGCCTGATATACACCAACCGCACATCCCATCAACACAATTCCTGCCAGATATGTATACCATTTCTTAGATTTGCAGGATAATGCAGCTCCAAATACTCCAAACAAAGTACCAAGAAAATAGTACGGTGCTGTAAACATAAATCCTAACGTACTGGTCACTGCCGGAAATACGGCCATAGTTCCGCTTAGTGCTACAATCGCCAATTTATTTTTCACTTCAAAAAGTTCCACTAAGACAGCAACTGACACAGCTATGAATAACCATGTTGCTGCACCATTAAACAACGGCAAACTACATGTAGTGTTTCCCCAGAACCACTCACTGATATTTTCCAGCACTCCAAGCATCCAACGACCTAATGAATATGTTCCACCTATATAAAATAAACCCGCATCATCATGAAACGAAATCTTATTAAACAGCATAATTCCATGAGCCAGAATACCCCATAAAAAAGTGCTGATTATACATATCTTTATTCTTATACTTGCTTCTTTCTGCAAAATCATCTTACCTGCCTCTCCACTGCTGTTTCTTTTTGATATAATTGTTCAAACGCATCCAGCATATCCTTTTCATCATAATATTCTCTGACACATTCCACACACTCTGCTGATTTTCTTCTCACCTCAAGACGATTTTTCTCCAGCAGTTCCATCTGATTACACAAAGCATCTGCTGATACCTCTTTCACGATCCAACCACCTTCAATCCCTACGACTTCCGGCATTACACATATATCAAATGCAACTACCGGTGTGCCAGATGCCATTGCTTCAATATTTACCAGTCCAAAAGTTTCATATACAGAAGGATTAAGCAGTACATCCGCCATAGCAAAAAAATCATTCATCTTTTTCTGTTCTTTGATATATCCAAAATTCTTGATTTCAAATTTTCTGCTGACATCTTCCAGTTCTTCTGAACATTTTCCGGCAATCAACAGCATATATTTTTGTGGATCCAGTTTTTCCAGCATTTCTTTTAGAAAATTCATCCCTTTTTGTGGAATCTTCATATCTGCAGCAACAAAAGCCATCACAAGTTTTTCTGTAACACAATTATACTTTTCTCTGACCCTCTGCTTGTCCAAAGATTTCCATTGATCTATGCAAAGGCTGTTATAAATAACTGTACAAGTTTCTTTTTTCAGATATGATTTCTGCACCTGATCCTTCATCCAATCGGATGGCACAGTAAAATGTATTCCTTTCCCACATAGATACTGTTTTTTGTTCTGGAACAGCTCTCCGCTTACGTCTTTTCGAAGTCTTGGATAATTCTCCAGACGCTCGCAGGAAGTGCATCCTTTCTTCCATCGATCGTCACAGCCAAACGGAAATGCGCAATGTCCGGTAAGGGCCCAGAAATCATGAAGTGTCCATACAACCGGACACCATTCCGTCAATTTCCCAATATCTCTGATTCCAAGAAAACTGTCATGCGGATTATTCAGATGGATCAGTTCAATCTTCTTTTCTTTCACAAATCGCTCAATATATCGGATTGCGTATGGAATTGTAATATCCTCATTTGCCCTGTTAGCAGTCTGAAGTCTCATCAGAATCTTTCCCAATACACCAGAATATAACACGTGTATATGTTCATCCTCTATCCTTCCACGTCGATTATAACAAACGATCTCATATACCTCATGTCCTCTTTTCTTCATGCCAGTATAAATCTGTCTGGTTACTTTTTCCGCTCCACCTCCAGAATAGGTTGTATTTAAGTATAATATTCTCATTTTCAATTCCTTATTTTAATTGTTCTTCCCACTCCTGCAAAATATTTTCAATATGAAAATCTTTCGCTCGCCGAATCGCCTGTTCTGACATTTTCCTTCTTAAATCCTCATCCCTCATCAGCAATTCCAATTTTTCCATATATTGTTCCATATTATAATTATCTATCAGATAGCCATTTTCCCCATCGCTTATAATTTCTGATGGACCATCTGTCTGAAAAGAGACTACCGGAAGCCCACATTCCATTGCCTCCGTGATTACAAGTCCAAATCCTTCCCATCTGGATGTAGATAAAAACACCGCAGAAGTTGTATAATACTTTATAACATCCTTTTGCTCCCCCAAAAGTTCAACAACTTCCTGCAAATTACACTGTTCTATTTGCTGTCGTGTTTCCTCGTATCCACTGCCTGTTCCTATAATCTTTAACTTCCAATCAGTGAATCCCCTTTTGCAGATCAGTTCTTCTGCCATAGATATCAACATGTCGATTCCTTTTTGTTTACGCTCTAATCGACCTACATACAGCAAAATTTTCTGAGAAACATCCGACTTTTTTTCTGAAGAAAACCCCAGGGGATTATAAATATATTTACAGTGGATTCCCATTTTATTCTGGTATTCCATTGCATCATGCTTCGTTAATGTGATAAGCCTGTCCAGCCTTTTTAACGACCTGGCAGCAAGCTTGCTCTGAATATAAAATCCATGCACAGGATCTTCTATATATATTCTATATGAATTGTGATGCCATCCAATCAGTTTTACATTTTTTAACTGTTCTGCAATTAATCCAGCCAATATTGTACATTGAATCGTAGATGCTATCACACAATCATATTCCCCGAAGCGTATCAGCTCACACAATTTATCTACCGCTTTTTCTGGATAGTATGCATATTGAGCCACTTCTGCTTTCAGTGCACATCCTGTTTTTCTGGCAACTCCTCGAATCAGACGTGCGATAACACGTTTGTCATTTCCATACTCATTATAATTGATTACTTTTATTTTATCGTTTAACCTGTAAAAAGAATCCGTTCCCCTATTATTTAGCGAAATAATTACAACTTCATGGCTTTTATCAAGTCCATTGGCAATTGTCGCCATTACCCGCTGCACACCACCGCAGTCACTCATTGCCGGACCAATAAAACATATTCTCATTTTTTCACCTTATGTGCCAACCGCTCCAGCCCCCATTTCAGAAGATCTCTTCCATTAATGATTCCGTATCCATATTCCAGAAAGCGAATTCTGGAATCTTTTTCTGTTTCTCCCTTTCCACACTTCACAGATGTGTCATACAAAGTGATTCCCGTTCCTGGAACAGCCTCCATAATATTCAGTTCCATAGGTTTCATGCACATAGAATACTGCTTTACTTCCTGAAATGGTCTTTTACAACAGGTCAGCAGATATCTTCGATAAGATTCCGGCTGCTTCCGCCCCCACAAATCACAGGTCAACTCCTCATCCTTCACACCAAGGAATTCTCCCAATCCTACTGGTTCACCAAATATATCATATTTCACACCATCTTCAAACTCCGGCATTCGATATTGTTTCTTTCCATAAAACAACAGTGACTGAAATGCAGATGAATTATGACTGAAGTGCTCTCCTGCATCGCCAAAATTTGTAGTCAATGAATCATAACTGAATACATAATATTTATCCTGCTCTACCACATAAGTCTGATAAAATTTTGCCCATGAAGTATCCGGGTAATTCAATACTGTTAACGGTACATTTACATTTCCGGGAAGTGTTGGATGTTCATCATACCATTTTCTGAAATCGTCCCACATTCTCCGGTTCCATACCTGTCCCCAAGAAGACGCAAACTGCTGAAAATACACATCATATCCTGTATGGCGTGGAAAAAACGGATACGGACTTTCCAGTAATTCTCTCTTCGTATTCAAGGAAATTCCAGCAATCTTAGGATGGTCGCCGTACTTTTCCAACGTCTGCATGGCGTAATTATAATAATCAGGAGACACATACAGGTCATCTTCCAGAATCATAACTGCTCCATATTCATGAGTCAGATCTCCACAGGAAATAATATGTTTCCGAAGTCCCATACGTTCTTCATGACAAATCAGGCGCTTGTATCCATGCTCCCACTGAAATTTTTCCGCCTCGTTTATAACTTCTTCATTCCCACTATGATCAATACTAATCACCAGCGAGATCTCTTCATAATCGTATTGAGCCCGATTCAATGACTCCAGTATTCTTTTCATAGATGCCGGACGATTATATCCCACAACAACAAGCGCAATTTTTCCTTTCATCGCTCTTTCTCCTGATTCTTCTTCAATCTTTTCTTCGCCCATTATAAATCCCCGTCATAAAAAAAGCAAATTTTCCCTTTTCTTTCACTCTTTTTTGCTTTAATATAATCTCATGATACCCAAAAGGAGTTTTACTTATGTTAACAGTCACTATATCTGATCAGCTGGGCAATCAGATGTTCGCCTACGCATCTGTCAAAACCATTGCTGAGAACCGCGGAGAATCCTTCGGCTTTGTCCGGGCAAAAAATAATCTGATCAATGACACCGATAAGCAATACGGCAATGAGATCCATACCATCTTTCCGAATACGAAAGCAGAGTTCTTAACGGAACTTCCAACAGCGATCACTCATACCTGGGAAGAACCGCCTCTGAGGGAACGCACTGCTAATTATCAGCCATCTGCTCTTACCGTTCCAGAAAATACCTTGATGAAAGGGCATTTTATCTCCTGCCAATATTTCTGGGAAAACCGGTCTCAGGTACAGAAATGGTTTTCTTTTCCTGAAGATATGGAACTGGCTGTGCAAAAAGAACTGGCTGAACTTCAGACAAAATATCCAGGTCGTCCACTGATTGCCACCCACTTCCGCGTTGGCCGCGATTACACCCAGCAGGGCTTCCGTCTGGCTGATGACTACTGGTTCCATGCAGCTGATGAAGTTCTGAAGCGTTGCCAGAATCCTGTCTTTCTGCTCTTTTACGACCATAAGGATGAAAAAGGCGGTGTGGTCAACGATTTTCTGCAAAAATATGACTGCGAAGTCTGCCGCGGATCACTTGTTCACGACCTGTGTATGATGTCCAAATGCCGCTGGCAGATCATCTGTAACAGTTCCTTCTCCATTATGTCAGCTGTGCTGAATGCCAATCAGGATCAGACGATCCTGCGTCCCTCTGTCTATCCGGTAGGACTGGATTTTCAAAAAGATGACTGCTTTGCAGAAGAATGGATCAGCATTCCTGCCAGACAGGATCCTGCCTCCCGACGGAACTGCCATATTCAGATCCTCAAAGGAAAGATCTTAAAACTGATCCGTCATTAGGCTTTGTTAAAGCTTTTTATAACAATCATTCATAAAACAATATAGTCTCACATTGATGAGACACACCAGTACCCGGAAGCGATTCCAGTTGGTTGCTGCTTTTCCAAATAAGAAACGCTTGTCCAACAGCTTCCGGTACTGCTTCTGATACATTCTCGCGGTCTGCACCATATTCAGATAACTGTCAAGAATCGCATTCTTCATCCACTTTTTCAGTTCCGGTTCCTGCTGCTCCGCAATCTGATCCTGCTCCCGCAAAGTCTGAAACAGATCCCTGATATTCTTTTCTTTATTTTTCTGCGTGCTGATGGAATTCTCTCTGACCAGATAATGATACAACCGATCCGGCAGTTCCACTACTTTTCCACACTGCATCATAATTCTTGGTGTGAATTCCACATCTTCGTGGAGAATTCCTTCCCGAAATCTCAGATCATGCTCATTCAGGAACGCTCTACGATATGCATAAAGACATGCCTCTACATTCAGATTTCTGTCTCTAAAATGTTCCAGCAGGTATTGTTTCCCATTATCTGCACACTGCACCTGCTCAAGTGGCACTCTCCTCATAGGATCCTGATGAACGCCATCATCTTCTACGCCATCAAAGAATACCGCATCCACCTCGTCAAATTGAACTAATGCTTCTGCAATCTTCTTCAATGTGTCCGACTCAATCACATCATCTGAATCCACGAACAGCACATATTCGCCAGCTGCTCTGTCCAGTCCATAATTTCTTGCAGAAGACAGTCCTCCATTCGGCTTGTGAAAAGCTTTAATCTGCTCATGTGCCTCTGCCAGTCGATCACATAACTCACCGCTTTTGTCAGGACTTCCATCATCAATCAGCAGAATCTCCATCTGATCTTCATATTCTTCCTGTGCCAGCAGCGAATCCACACATGCCTGCAGATAGTCTTCTACTTTATAGACTGGCACAATTATCGAAAACTTAGGTTGGTTCACTAATTCCTCTCTATCTTTCATGTGCATTCCTTTCACCCAAAATGATCAACAATAACGGAAATGTAATTACCGTATTAAATGAGAAAAATCTGAAATCAGGTCCACACAACAACAGTGCCGTTCCAAAATTATACGCAAGTACCGGCAGCCACAGCAGACTCTTCTTCGGTGTCCTGCCAAATTTACTTACTCCCACAAATATAAGCAGCAGAATATAAAAGCCAATATGTCAGCACCATGTAAACAGGACTCCTCCATGAATCGACAGATCATATACCCAATCCAAAATCTTCTGTAAAGCTGGTACACCTGTAGTCTCATATCCAAATCCGTTATTTTCCTGAATATCTGTGTGATAGCTCCAAGTCACAGAATTTGCAAATGGTTTCCAGACCACATCAAACAACTTTACAACGGCACGATAAGAATAGTAGGGTAATCTCTGAATCGCATGCCAGGTATATGTCAGTACCTTTTCTGCTCCAACCTCTTCGATCACGTCATTGGAAATATCGTCACCCATCCATTTTGCGCTATTCCAGTTTCCCTCCTGATAAGTCTGTTCCCACAACTCCTGATCACCAATGCGATACAGCAATTCTCTGCAATCCTCATCCAGCTTTTCTGGTTCATTCACAAGTACATTGGCCAGTATGGTCATCGGCACTCCCAGCATCTCTGCAGACACCTGTGAATGGCTCTGCACATGGATCAACCGATAGAAAGGACCCTTTATTCCAACAACAAGAACCATGAACAGCAACCCCGTACCAATACAGAACTTTTTTGCCTTTTTCCAGAAAAACAGCACCAGGAGAAATAACATTGGTCCTACTAACAGGATCCCATTATGTCTCATCAACATTGTCATCACGGATGCCGATGCCAGTTCCAGTACATGAGACCATTTACACAACCACTCTCCATCTGAACAAATAATCTCTATCATCTGTGCTGCCAGTACGATCGCAAAGATCGTTAATGCCGTATCTTTCCAGCAAAATGACAGAACCATTCCCGATGCAGGCACTGTCAAAGCCAAACGCAATGCAATGATAACATATCTTCTGCATATTCCCCAGTGTTCCAGCACCATTCCCAGATACATCATTGCCAATGAGATTCAAAGCATCTGTACAAAATTCACAAATGCCAGGCTATTGCAGATCAAAGAAGGTAGTTTCATAAATAATAATGTATGTACAACCGGATGCCAGTCTACATAAACACCCGTCTGAACCTGATACCACTGATTAAAGCTGTCTATGATAATTCCACCTGGATAAAAAGCAACATAGTAAACTCCCAGCAAAATCATCGGAATTCCAAATCCAATCAGCCGAAGAGGCGCACTCCATGACCACGGATATGATAACGTATAAAAATAGCTGATTAAATACAAATATATGGTCAATACACCTTTTCCCAGCCAATCTAGCCATTTGTTTTCTGCTGTTGTCATGCAATTGTTCTCCTATCTGCCCCATTTCTTTTTTGTATATCTGGAAACCAGTCCAAAACCTGTATAATTCATTTTACGGAGTATATCCGCCTTTTTCGAATATGGAAATTCATAAATTTCCGCATCTGCTTCCCGGACAGACTTTTCATAGCGAATCATCTCCGCTTTTGCCTGACTGGTCTGTTCCATCATAAAATAAATATTCGCCTGTGTATTTAACATTTTCGCACAACGGTAGAGAAAGAACTGCCGCTGCACATCCGTTAGATTTTCTTTGATATTTTCATAATATGCGATCAGACGCTTCAAAACTGTTCCATGCATATCCCTGTTTTTGATCAGATTCTTCCAGTTCATGCTCTGCTCTGCAGTCGCCACTCTGTACTGATACACAACTCCCGGAAGGAACGCCACGTTCCGGATATATGGAACCGGATAGATCACATATTCCTGATCCACATAAAACATCTTTTCATCAATCCGGATCTCATGTTCTTTCAACAACTCTGTTCTGTAAGTGATACTGTGCATCTGTAACACATCCTGCAGATCCGGCAAAAGCTTCTCCATCTCATAAGTCTGTCCATATACGATCTGCTGCCATTTATTCTCTTCCAATGGAAAATTGCGCTCTGTCGATCCGTCCGTATCACATACCGTATGAAATGGATTCAGAACCAGATCCACGTTCGTCTCTTTCAGAAATGTAATCAGTGCATTCATTGCATCTGGATCAATCCAGTCATCCGCATCCACGACCTTAAAGTAAGTACCACTGGCTTCGCGAAGCCCTGCATTGATTGCGGAACCATGTCCGCCATTCTCCTTGTTGACAACCTTCACACACATCGGGTACTGTGCTGCAAAACGCTCACCCACTTCGCGAGTTCCATCCTTTGAACCATCGTTGACGATCAGCACTTCCAGATCTTCCAGCAGATCTTCCCGTAAGAAAGATGGAATATCCTGCTCCAGATATTTTTCCGCATTATATGATGGAATCGCCACACTTAACACTTTACTCATGTTTTCCTCCCAGTCTGTTCTTCACCAGTCCGATACAGTCCATTACGACTTCTTCCCGGCAGATGATACTGATTAAAATATAACATCCGAATTCGATGATCGCTGCCATGATAAAATTGATAATAGCGATCTGCATCAGTCCCGCTCTCAGCCAGAGATTACTCATCACAGTTGATACTGCCACTGCAAAAAGAATCTTTATCAGCGGTTTCACAAAATATCCAAAAGGAATCGGATGCTTCTTTTTATGAAACAGAAGCAGTGCAATGATACATGTCAGTATATTGGATATGGCTGTTGCCAGCACAACTCCCCGAAGTCCCAGAAAACGGGACAACACGATTGAAAGCACAATATTCAGACTGACCGTACCCAGACCAATCTTCATGGGCATAGAAGTATCTCCCAGCGAATAGCAGGCCCGAAACAATAACGTGTTGATACAATATGCCGTCAAATACAGGATATAACATTGCAAGCCTTGTGCCGTCATCTCAACTGCCTGTGCACCAAAAGCTCCTCTGGCAAATGCGATCTGCACGATCAGTTTTGCCGTCAGCATAATAAAAGCTGTGATTGGAATACAGAAGTAAAGGCTGATATGAATTCCTTTCTTCATCTTCTCAATGCCTTCCTGTATCTTTCCCGCAGCAAAAGACTCTGCCAGTTCTGTATAAATAATCGTCGTCATAGGAATTCCGATCATGTTGGAAGCAAACTGATACAATACACTCGCATAGGAGACCGCCGTTACCGTTCCATCCTCCATAGCAGATAAGAGACTCTTGTCCACCAGCTGATTGATCTCACTGAATGCATTTCCCCAGAAGATAGGCAACGTCTGTATACAGAGTCTGGTGATTCTGGAATCCCTCAGTCCATATTTCAGCGTCACTCTTCCATAGTATCTGCTCTTCACCTGAAGGAACACATACTGGACAATATAAGATACCGGCACCGCCACCGCCATTGCCGGCAATCCGAACTGATGCCCAAACAGGAAGACAACCGCCGTCAGGATCACATTGTTCATCATCGCCGCCAGAGAAGAAAATGCATAGTCCTTTTCCGCATTCAGAAGGCTCTGCAATAACTGATTGGACATGTAAAAGCACATACCCCACACCATGATCCGAAAATACGATACTGCCAGGCTTGATTCCGATGCTGTATAGGTCGGAAACAAGATTCGAAACAATACCGGCGATGAAATATACAAACCAACAGATACCACGATAGCCAGAAAAAACACATCCGTCATAGTACGGCTTGCAAACCGGCTGGAGTCTTCTCTGTTCTTCTCCCGGATTCCAATATATACCGGCAGGAATGAAACCGCCAGTGCCTCTGATATGGAAATCAGTACATTCTGCATCAGACCTTCCGCCACATAATAGGCATCTGTTTGAATCGTAGCTCCATAAATTGATGCAATGGTCATGGATTTTACAAATCCCAGCAGCTTATTTACAAATGTCAGGAAAAACAGAATCACTGCCGCATCCAGAAATGTATTTTTCTTTTCTTTCATGAATCAACTTCACCTTTTCTATGGGTCTTACCTGTCTCTGTAATCATTGCAAATGCAAAAATGCTGACGGACAAATTGCGGAACGTGAACCAGTAATGAATATATGCATGATTAGCCGTTACCAGATACCAGCAGATCGGTCCTGCTGCAACTAACAGCAACAACAATGCCTGATCTATCTTCATAACTGCTCTGTTCCTGATACACCAGATTCCAACCCATAAGATCAGTATCCCCGCAAGGAGCACTCCGTATAAATTAAAATAAATATAAAAGTTTCTAAGCACTGCCATAATTCGACTGATCTGTTCAGCTCCCACTTCTCCTGAAGCTCGACCCATAACCGTCTGCAACGCATCTGCAAAAATATTCTCCTTAAGCAACGCAGATCCAATCAACCACTTTCCTGCCCACATGAGCAGATATCCTAGTCCCCAGGAACATGCACATGCTACGATCCTTTTTAATTCATTTCCGATGTTCTCATTATCCAATACAATACATAATACAAGTGGAATACCTAGCGCATATATTGGATAAGTCAAAAAATCCACATAACTGGTCAGCGCACCAGCCAGAAAGAACATCTCTATGTACTGCTCTTTCTCCTTTATCTTTTCATATCTGCATAAAAGAAACAGACTTATCCCTGTCCCTACATAAAATGAAGTAGAAAACTGCAACGAATATGGCAGGGCCATAGGAAACAGTCCTGCTACTGACAATAAAAATGCCAGCATGCCTCTTCTCAGATCCCGTTTCCAGAGCTGTCTTAAGATCAACAGCACCAATATCGCCATGACGATTCCATTCAGAATACGAATCTGTCCATAGTTGAACACCAGCAACAGAGGTTTTAACACAACCAGATATCCATGCCAGTATCGCTCATATGAAGTCAGCGTCAGTCCCCGATCCTGGTCCAGATATTTCTTCAAAGCCAGTTGTGTATGCTCATTATCAAGTTCTGCTCGCCCTGCTTTCATAGCCGCCTGATATGCCGGAAGTTCCGATTGATACACCGCATTTCCAAGCATAATCGCATCTGTTGTATTGTCCAGTGACGATCCCTTATATTCCGGCAGTACAAACGGGTTGTCCCCTTCCTCCAGGAATGCATCCACAGATACTCTCACATGTTCCTGTATAGGTCTTACTGGCAGACAGTACACTGCTGTCAATGCCAGTGTACCTGCCACCAGACATGCCAGGTACAGAACCGCCAGTTTCTTCAGTTGCTGTATCACTTTCCATTCCTCCGATTCCATCGCTGTTCAACCCATACTCTGCAACTGTCCAGCCATGGCCATACATAATATCCCAGCAAAACAGGATAAAAACCACTCAGCATCTTAAAATGTTCATGTTCCAGCAGACTGTATGTAATAAATATAAGCAATATAATCAAAAACTTTTCATTCTTATCCGTATATGCCTGCCAGATTGCAAACAGATTCAGTCCAATAAACAAGAGAAGAATGATAACACCATAGTTCAGTCCTAGATATGCATACATAATATCCAGATAATTATAAGCCGTATTGTCAAATACCTGTCCAAATAATGTAAACCCTTGCGCTGCCCAGAATCTGTTTGCTAACAACAGCCGCGACGACACTGTCTCCGGGAAATAACTAAGCCATGCAGTTCCCGGAGTTGATATGGTCATCAGCCCAAGCAAGCATCCACAGCCACCAAGCAAAACACTAGCTGCCAGAGCAGACACCCCCTTGATCCTTAAGATACTTTCCTGCGCTTTTCTCTCCAGCAGCATATGCAACACTGCAAACCCCAACAGTAACACTGCAGCCACTTCTGAAGTCCGGCTGTTTGCAAAATAATCCACGAATCCAATGCAGACTACCATTGCCAACGTGTCTTTCCAGTTCCATTTCTCATAACGTATATAGAACCATAAGATGCAGAGCATCAAAAAGAACAGTCCCATCTCATTGGGATGTGCCCAACCGAAACTGCTCCGAAGCCGTCCGCCAATCATCAAATCCGACTGATTGGGGTACAGTCCGATCAGCGGAAGAGCGATCAGACAGCCTCCCAGCAGGATTCTCGTGATCAGGTCTGCTTTCAGTACTTTGTTCAGATCAATATTCTTTGCAAGCAAGATTCCTGCCGCAAACCACAGAAATGCGTTGGTCTGCGTGGTGATTCGGCTCAGTTCCGACAGCCCAAGTAGTCCAATGATCATCAGCCAGTCTGCCCACCTGTTCTTCTCCAGCACCACTTTCACTGCCAGTATTGCATATACTCCCAGGAGCCAGTATCTTCCAACCGTCTCCATGACAGGCCACTGAGTCTCGCATACTGTCGAAAGTACTCCGTATAGTAAAAAGCCCTCTATCACCAGATAGGTAAGAGCTGATTTTAATCTTTGTGTCCTCATCTATTCCTCTATTCTCTCTCGGATCTCTTCCAGTATCTTTTCCCAACGTTCCGGATATCTTTCTGATAATGCAGAAAACTGTTGTTCCAGATAATCAATTTCTTCATTATCTACCGGCTCCACACGCTCATAACAGTAAAACATCGTTCCATTTTGAAACTCAAACTGCCGGGCAAGCACAAACTTTCCACGTTCCGTCAGGTACTGCAATGCATGATCTAACGCCTTCACGATAGAATTCGGTTCTGATGTCAGATCGTCAAGCGGATCGCAGGTCATCACATACTTCGCTGTACAGAAATCTTCCGGAAAATAATGGACTCCTGAAACTGCTGATCCATATGGGATGTAAGAAGCCAAAGTCTCCGGTGCTTCAAAGTTCCGAAACGTATCCGGGTTATATACGCTTCCATGAGGAATAATATACATCCTTTCTTCCTGATCCACAACCTGTTCCTGAATAAATCCGTACACTTCGCTGATATCCTCATAATCCTCACGGACCACAGGTTTCAGATCAATCATAGTCAGTCCTGCTCTGCCGGAGTATCCTGCAAGTGCTGTGCCCAGCCCCAACACCGATGTCATACATCACACAGCAGCCAACACCAAAGATATCTTTTTTGCACAACAGCATCCCAAATACACGATTACAAGATAACAGCATAAGAAGATCAAAGACTGATGCTCTCCCGCATTCTGGATCTGCGTAAACAGAATAATGGCAAGCAGAAAATTAAGTGCTACTGCTGCTGCCGTCTTCCTGGTCTTATGGGTCACCAGTGCAAGAAGCAGCGCAATCAGAATCACCAACGCTCCCACATCCCCCATATACGCAAGCTGTGTTTTCCACTCCGTCCGCAAGCCGCCATTGTTATAGAAAGAATAATCAGCCGCATAGTTGTCACCCAGGATCCGCTTCCAAAACCGGAAGAGAGAGCCACCTACGATTACAATTCCGGCACTTCCAAACAATGCCAGATTGCGGAACCGAACCAGCAGTTTCTCCCTGCTGCACCACAACACCCGCAGACCATTACTGATCCAGAATGCAACGATCCAGAACAGATACCACCTGCGCGTCATGATCAGCATTCCTGTCAGAAGAATCAATATTCCCAGGCGGTCAATCTCTATCCGCTCAAACTCATAATCACAGATATAAAATACCAACAGGAAACAGAACATCACACCCAGAATATCCGGTTGTCCTCTTAACGATGCCGCATGCAAAAGCGGGCAGCATGCCGCCCCCACATATGCCAACACAAATATCCATCTTCTAGACTGTACCTCAAACACTTCCAGCAATCGTGCCAGGCACAATCCCATGGCAAGCAAAGTCGGAATGACCAGCAGACAGTAGTACAAACCTATATACGCATCCACTGTATGAATCTTCAGCAGTTGAAATGGTAGCACGCAGAACAGACAGATAAAACAATTATAATCATCATACCAGATGCTGTCTATAATCTCTCTAACCAGTTTAAAAAACGGAAGCTGCGCCAGTCTGTTAGTTCTGATCTGTATGGCATAATAATTCGAATAATCCCAGTAGTAGATCATTCTTCTGGTATGTAAACTCCAGTAATATACTGCCATCAGTACCAGAACTGTCGCTGCCATTACCAGTATGTAAAATCTCTTATCCCTGCGATCAGAGGTTAATTTCCTGTATGACTGAAACAGGATTAACCAGATGCAGATATTTAAGCTGATGCATATCATCCACATTTGTTCTGTTTCTCCATTATAACACTTAATATGATTTATAACTTACATCTCTGTCCACATTACCCGAGATGCCATTTACCTGGCCGGTGCTGGTATACTGCCACATAGTCACCTTACCTCCGCCGGTATATCCATGTCCTCTGTTAAAATCGCGATATCTGGCAATCCAGACTTCGCAGTCTGACAGCGCATTCATATCCAAATAATTATTCAGCCAGTTCAGATTTGCATACAGAACAAAACGATACCCGGCACTTTCGATCTCATCTTTAAACGCCCGGACAATTCTTGTTCTGTCACTTTTACTTGTAGCGTTCAGAACGGAAGTAGCCTCCATATCCATGGCAATGGGATAATCCAACGTTCTTCCACCCAGTGCTTCTATGATCTTTCTCGCTTCACGCCTGGCACCAGATGCTGTTGTTGCATAACTATAACGGTACACACCAACTTTTACACCATTTCGTCTCGCTCTGCGATAGTTATTCTCGAACTGCGTATCCAACGTAGTAGAATTGCTGCTGGATCCTGTTATAATTCTCAACATTGCAAAGTTGATACCAGAATCAGCTACATCTCCCCAATCAATCTCTCCTTGATATGCTGACACATCAATACCATAGGTGGTTATATTTTCTCCATTTGACCGAACTGTTGCTTCCGTCGTAAATGACCCCAACACACCTACCACTTTGTATGTATAAGTTGTTGTCCGGTTCAGTTTTTCATCCTTGTACGTAGTCGATGCAACGGTCGCAATCTTGGAATAACCGTCTCCCTGGGAACGATAAATCTCATACTTTTCCACACCTTCTACCTGATTCCAGCTAAGGGTAACCGTCCTGCCACTATTACTTCTTGATGCGGATAATCCAGTCAAAGCATCCAATCTTGTCTTCCCATATACGACCTTTGAAAAATCCGTTGTATACTTCTGTCGGATTGCTTTCACTTTATAATAATAGGCATGTCCCAACTTTCTGTTCTGATGTGTAAATGTCAGATCTGATGTAGTACCAACATATGTAAATTCCCCATTTTCACTATGAGGCGAATAATACACCTCATACTTCTCAGCTCCAGGTACCGCAGGCCATCCTATCTTAATCCGATTATACCGTTGTTCCTGAATCTTCGGAGATGGTGTAGCTATAGTCGTCATCTGTGTCACCGGATCTGAATCTTCTCCATAATTCAGGTTACCATCCTGCTCCACTATTCCGCGGACTTTAAATGTATACTTTTCCCCGCAGATCACATTGGTAACCTGATAAGTCGTCGCTATGGTCGTTGCCACATATTTCCATTCTTCACTGCCTTCAGTCTGATACCAGACCTGATATTTCTGTGCCCCAGCTTTATCCCAGGTCAACTTTACGATGTCATATCTGGCTGCGGTTGCTTTCAAGTTCAATACCTTCTGCAGCTCCGTATGCCCGCTCATAGTACCCGAATCATCACTATATACTCGATTACCATTGTTCAAACGGTAGGCACGTACCATATACGTATACTCTCTTCCTAAACGCAATCCCTTATCTACATAGATACAGTCTGCGTCTGCATTAACCTGCCCCAGCTGATTCCACTGATCATCACTCTCAGAACGATAGATTTCATACCCATCTGCGCCAGTCACCTGGTTCCAGCTCACCTGCAAGGTCTGATAATCCAAGCTATCCACAGAACTCATTTTCGCACTTTCCAAAGTTGTTCTCTGCGCTACCGAATCCGACTCTTCTCCGGCCAATTCTTCTCCATCCAGTTCTTCCACTGCACAAATCTTATATTCATATAATGTATCAAACATCAGACCAGTGTCCACATACCGTAAAGTATCTCCTGACTCAATGTTTTTAAGCAGCGAGTATTCCTGATCTCCCTGCTTTCTGTAAATCTTATATCCAGTTGCCCGCTCATTCTTTTCCCATGTAAGAATAATCCGGTTATATCCGGAAGCTGCCGTATACAAAGTAACCTTCTCCAGCGGCTCCCGTTCTTCCGGTTCTTCTGGATCTTTCGGAGCAGGTTCTTCACTAATCACCTCTTCATCATTCGATGGTATCTCTGTCTCTTCCACCGACTCAGTGTCTTCTTCCAATGGCTCTTCCTGAACTATTATCTGCTGTACCGGTTCGTTCACAAGTTCTTCTGCATATGCCGATGCCGGTGTCTCCCACAGCAAAATTCCTGCAAGAAATAATGAAGTTATTTTGATTAGTGTCTGTCTGTTCATCTCTGCTGCTCCTTACATTATCCTTTATCGCTCATTGGTATATCTTCAATAACCAGTACCTGTTCATAATACCATATTTCTGAGATAATTGCTCTCATCAACATACCTAAACATGTTTTCATAAAATTCGCTCGATTTGCCCAAATTATATTAGCTAGTTTTTTCGCATTTTCTAGCATCTCATAAATGCAGACTAAACCAGAAAAGTGGTTGGCATTTACATCTCATCACTATCTCTAATTCCACCTTTTAACATTATAAATCTTTGTACATATAGCATCCATTATCATTCCATCGTCTTCCAATTGTTTCTTGTAAGTCTCGATATCTCCATCTCTGCCCTCTAATTCCGGAGACACAAAGCAGATCTTATATCCAAACGAATGAAGTTCATCGAATTCTTTCTTGCTTATGGGAATTTTAGAAAAACAGTCAAGCCAGATCCAGTCAATTTTTCCAGCCATATTTCTTGCAGTATCTAATCCCTCTACTTCCGAAACTCGGAGAGCCATATTTTTTTCTCCCTGATTGCTTAAGAGCCATATCATCGGGAATGACGAATCCAAAAAGAAATATGACTTAACATCATACTTTGAAAGCATTTCAAGAATTTTAAATTCAATTCTTTCGCTTTTCACATTCAAAATCATCGTACCATGATGATATTCCTTTAAATAATCTTCAAAATCTTCACCTGGTTCAAATGGATTATGTTGGATATATATTCTACCATTTAAGTCATCTCTTAAATCTAATTCTACTCCATACTCAGTTGGTAATTTTCTTAGTTCTTTTACAGTATTAATTCTATGTGCAATATATTCCATACTATTTCATTGCCTTTCTATATTTTTCTGCATCCCAATCAAGCAGAAAATTTTGCTCCTGATCAGATAACAGATTATACTCATAACCATCATTTAAAAACATTACCTGAGCACTAAAGCTCATTACACTCTGTATTTCCATTGCTTTCTTGACACTATTTGCAATAATATATAAATCTCCTACGTAATCTACCATAACAGGTGTTGCATATTTTTCCGTAAAGCTTGTAATGTCTGATATTGTGAATTCCTCGCTCAATCTTAAAAAACCTTTACCTAAAAACACAACACAATCTGGGCAGAATGTATTTTTCCATGCTCCAATTTTTTCATAAATGTTAAGCACATTTTTATCAGTTACTTTCCAAACAATTCTATCTGTAAAATTATTCCATAATTCTGTTAACTTATGGTATGCCTCAAGATTAATATTTAGATGCTTTTCCAGTTTCTTAGTAACAGCTTCTGTTTTACTAATCACTTCATCTGCAGTATCTGCACTTACAACAAGACCATGGTTCTGTAAAAAAACGATATCAAATACTTTATTATTGTCATCTGTTGTATCTTTATAGGCATTAAAATAAGCTTTGGCAAGTTCCACCCCTGGTGTTGCATAAGGTACCAATAATGCCTTTGGAAATAATTCTTTCAAAATTTCCATGCCACCTTTCCGGCAAGTCAACACATTTACCACCATAGAATGTGTATGCAATGTATATTTCCCGGAAATAGCATGCAAAAATGTCTCTATCGACGGTCTCTTTCCTTCTATAAATGCGTCATTTAAAATTGCTTTACTATCTTCATCAGTTAAGGCTGATAAATCTTCACAATCCAAAAATCTTTCCCTAATTATTTTAGGATTCACTAAAGCATATCCATCTTCTTCCGTCACATCCGCAAGCTGAAATCCTGACGCTTTAACAACCATCTTATCATCTGAGATTTTAAAAGAAGAATTACCACCACCTGCTTGGACAAGATCTTCTCTCATACCAGAATATTTTGATATCTTTACAAAACCTTTCATACTTCCCCTTTCTTAAATACAAAGAATTTTTGTCCTAGAAAATTCATAACTGTACTCGTTCCTGTCGCGCATAAAAAAGCCAGAAACGTCCAATCAGCCAAGGTTAGCACTCCTTTATTTACCAATGTGTTTGCTGTCGCTGAGCATACATATAAAATCACATACTTCATAATTTCACCAGTTTTAAATGTCTTGCTTTCAAATGTCCAAAGTTTATTTATGATAAATCCAACAACTGCTCCCGCTACAAAGGATATTACCTTTGCTATTGAAACATCAAGGTATTGTTTAAACAACATGTAAACAATAAAGTCAACAATTACTGCGCTACCACCACCAATGCAAAATTTCATTAACTCTTTCATACTAAATTTAGTCAGAAAACCTTTCACGCTATTCGCTCTCCTATAATCTATGTTTTAATTCTTTACTAAATTGTAGTGTCCGCTTAATAAACTTCCACTTTGATTTCATCCCTTCATTATTCCACTTTGATTGCCCATGAATACGTTCTGGAAAGAGAACCGGAAATCTCATTACAGACAGCCCAGCTTTCTTTGCAGTATAAACAGCAAATAAATCCAGAGAAAAATCATATGGCGGATTTTCCCATTTTTCATAAAAACTTTTAGGAAAAATATTTGGCTGAGCATTTATATCGTACATAGGTGTCCTAAAATATAAAGTTTCAAATACTCCCATGCCCAAAGTAAAAAACTGATCAAATGCAGGACGCCCTTTTCTGTTTCCTTTAACGTAAATATTTTTATCTATAGAATTGTTGATGATATCAAAGGCCTTTAGTACATCCGCCGGATCCGTCTGCATATCTGCATGAGTCCATCCTATATATTCACCTCTGGCAGTGTTTAAGCCTTGTAAAATACCATAACCATATCCCTGATTTACCGGAACCAGAACCGTTTTTGCAAATTTGTAATCTGACAATAACTCAGCAAGCACCTCAGCCGAATGATCTGTCGAACCATTATTTACAAGTATAACCTCTATTTCATCTGTTTTTATCACTTCACCAAACCGTTTCAAAATCAAAGGAATGTTTTCTGCCTCATTATAGCAGGGCACTATTATTGAAAGTTTCATTTGTAACCTCATTCATTATTTCTTAACATTCATAGTCATCTATCAAATATAATTCTATCCTATCAGCAATTTTATCATTTTTTTCATACATCAATGCATGAATTCCAACCATTTCTGCGCCAGCAATATCCTTATTCACGCTGTCGCCAATCATCAAAGTTTCTTCTGGTCTAACTTCCATCTTCTTAAGCATAAGATTAAACATTTTCTCTGATGGCTTCTCAGCTCCAGCCTCTTCACTTGTCACAAGATAATCAATCTTATCGCAAAGCCCGAGTTTTTCAAGCTTTCTATATTGTATATGTGCTGTTAGATCTGTCAGTACACCTATCCTGATATTTTTTTCCTTAAGTTCATACCACAATGGTTTGACATAGTCAAAGGGTACCATGTTTCTAAGTATTGTATTCCAATATGCATCATAAAATTTCATTGCATATTTCAAAGGATTCCTGCCTGCCTGTTCACAGATATTTTGCATATATAGAAGTCTGTTATGCGATGCTGCAACTTCATCTCCAAGCTGATTCTTTATATTAGCTTTCGCATTTTTTAAAAGCATCTTTGCATCTTTTTCAGTAATACCAAATTCATCAGCAATAGTCTTAAAAAGTTCTTTTTCAGCCAGTGTATTACAAGCTTCATAATCATAAAGTGTATTATCTAAGTCAAATACAACTGCTTTTATCGCCATTCTTCTATCCTCTCATCTTTTCACTAATCATATAAAGAAGCATTACCTGGATAACCCCCTCTACATCGGTTCCCCAATGTGGATAATAAGTAAAGAAATCCTCATACTGTGGAATATTCTGTTCCGCTATGTATCCAAAATCGATATCATTCAAAATTTCCCTGCCATCAAAAGAGAGTTCCTGATGATAAAAATCATTACAAATTCTATGTTCTGGATGTACACCATACTTTTCAAAAGACTTAATCAAAGGTTCAACATCCATATTAAGAGTCAATTCAAACCTTACACTCAGACTCACTTCATGGTTATCTTCGTAACAACTCTTTAAAGTCTTATCGAAATATGTAATAATCATATCAGCATATTCTTTCTGTGGGTAGATATATTTTTCTGCATCCGGAATACGCTTTTCTATCTGAGCTACTATTTTTTCCTTTGAGTAACCTCTTGTCTTTGTATCTCGCTCAATTTTCCAGAAGTTTCTAAGTTCCTGTTCTGTATCCATAAAGACTTTTAAATCAAGTTCATCTCTTAATGCTGGTAAATACAATGAGTGCAGACCACACAAAACAATGTATTTCTTTGCATCAATACGATGCACTTCTGTAAACTTGCCTGTATCATGGTCATAATCACTTCTCTCCACATGATTTCCACGTTTTAATTTTCTAATATTATCAGCCTGCCTATATAGAAAATTAGCCTGCGGATCAAGAGCCGTATACTTTTCCCAGTTATCATCATTTCTGGCCCAACGATGGTCTCCATCGCCTTCAATAAAAAGCACATCCTTTTCTGTGCCAAAAAGATGCTCAATCTTTTCAAGCAGTTTACTCTTCCCGGCTCCTGAATCTCCCGCAATGCCTATTACGAACGATTTTCCTCTTCTCTGATACAAGTTATTACTTGCAATTCCAAATGCATAAATCTTATATACTATGATTACAAGACAGGAAACCATTATTGCAAATATAAATGTTCTCACTGTTTCATTATTAATTTTTAACCACTGCAGACTTTTCCCCAGATAAATAATGTCAGTATAATTAGTCTGATGCAAAAATATGAAATATACCAGATACACAACATTAAATGCCATATATACCGTCATAACTTTATACTTATCCTCTGTTACAATACCAAAATAAAGAGCATAGAAAGGTACTGTCCAGACAAACCATGCCGGCATAGGCGAAATAAAAATCAGGAATACTGTAAACAGCATCCCAAGCATTGATATCAATAAATCCCTGTTAAAATAATTAAGTTCATATGTATTCAAATAAATAATCATAAGGGCAACTACTGGAAGTGCCAAAGTAACGGGCCCATAATCCAGACTTACTGCTGTAAGCGCACTTTGCTCTTTATTCAGCAAAACCGTTTGAATAAATCCGGTACCCCAGGATCCTATGCAGCTCAGAATAACAACACCTGCACTGAGAAGGTGATATCCTATCGCTGTAAGATAATTTTTCTTTTTGGCAACATAGAAAAACAAAATTGGCACTGCCGCCATTATATGAAATTTACACCCAACCGCTAATCCAAGAAAAGCCGAATAAATTAAAAGATTATGTCTGTTTTTCCAGTTGAGAAGAAATAAAAGACTTATCAGCAAAAATACTGTTGGGATAATATCAAGCTGTCCATGTACATAAGTGGCATATATTATTATTGGAGAACAAAAGTAAAAGACATACGCATACTTAAATCGAACACCCATTTTTCTCAATGCGAAAAGTCCAAGCAAATCAAACAATAACAACGGTATCTTAAACACTAAGTTTCTAAGAAAAATATTTGTTATCGAAAAAAGCTTTATCAACCCTCCCCCTACTGACTCTATTAAAAGCATAAACGGGAAATATGGAAACGAACTTATCAGATGATTCTGGTAATAATAATCATATGGATTATGCCCTGAGAGAAAAGTATCCACAAAAGGGATAAACATAATATCCTGATAATCCGATGAAAATAGTCCCATCAATATAAGCTTCAGAACTATCATCATTCCCACAAGCAGACATCTATTAAATTTTGTATCCTTAACTAACCCTTCTAAATTTATGCTCATATCAACTAAAGTACTCTTCCCTTTTCTCTCTCATAAAACCCATTCCAATATTCAAAAGTCTTCTGATATAATTCGTAATCAGATGGAGTTCCCCATCCGATATATCTATCTATCTCAAATACTTTTGCCCTATACCCCAAATCAAGTATGTGCTTTACAACCTGATCTACATAAAATTCATTATTAATTCTATCATTTTCGGCTAACATCTTTTCTGTCGCTTCAACAAATATACTTCCCTTCTTAAACCAGAAAGTAGCAACTACTGCATGGTCTTCCATTGGATTATCAGAAATAGCTTTCTTAATGGATGTACCAATAATGTTTTCATGTTTGTCTACGATCATCCAACCATAAGCATTGGGATTTGCCATAACAGCCTCATTATGACGATATGTAAATACAAGAACGTCTGATTCGGCTACATACTTAGCAAATTTTTCCGTATCAATCTCCATACCATTATCACATCCTGCAATAAGAAGTGGTTCATCATTATTGATATTCTCTTTCGCAAGCATGCAGGTACAAGCCTGACCTTCTGTGAGATGGTCTACTGTTATAAACTTTGCTCGGGGAAAACACTCTAAAATAGCAGCCTCCGTTCCATTTGCTTTGTGGAAATCACGATCCACATAAATTACATTTGAGCCATCTTCTTTAATCTCCGGCAAATCCAATGTTGCACAAACAACCATCGGCATCTTTTTTCCTGTTCTTTTATCATACGTTGGAATTGCTGGCTTACTCACTTTATATCCTGCTTCTGTGAATCTGCTGCCCGCTCCAGCCATTGGTATTAAAATATTCATCTCTTCATATCCTTCATCATGTTAATCCAGTATACAGACTCTTTCATATCTTCAGGGGTTCCCCACTGACAGAAATAGTCGACATTAGTTGGTATCCAGACTTTAAGTCCATCTTTTACCATAAAATTATATGGCATACTTGCATAATATTCACCATTTAAAACTTCTCCTGAATCCACAAGCTTTTGACAATATTTTTTTAAGCAGGCACCATTCTTAAAGTAATAATTTCCCGGGGAATGTTTTGCTTTTGTCTTGTCCTCTTCAAAAGAATACTTTTCTCTAATTTCAATGAGATTATCCTCCTCATCGGTAAGACAAGATGCATAAAAATTCTTAGGTACCATAAGGTGTGGGTGAAACCCAGTATAACAAGGTACACATCCGTCAGGATCTCTTTCTGCCAGCCCTTTTTTGAAATGCTGCCAGTCCCACGACATATAAAAGTCACAGTAATTAATAATCGCCGGTTCTTCATCGTCAATTTTTTCCGATGCTCTAAGCACATCAAAGACCGGTCCCTTCTTCACCCAGTCATCAATTGCAAATATCTTTGCAGTCGGTGCAATCTCATACAGTTTCTCTCTCATTTCTGGGATTGTGTCTAAATGTTCTTTTCGACAAACAAACAAAATATTTTTTTCACCTGGATACATCCCTTCTATTATCCATTGGATAATAGGTTTTCCTTGGATTTTAATAAATGGTTTTAATTCTTTATATCCGGCTGCTACAAATCGCGATCCATAGCCGGTCATTGGAATAATTATTTGCATATGTTTCCTTTCCTATTTCTAAGTACAGATTCTTTTCATTTGCTCTATGTTTGTATATAGTCAAAAATTACGTTCTGTCTACTTTTGACTTTTTTACATTCATGTATGCCTAAGTATTTTTATCTTCCATGCATAATCTACTCCCTATTTTTTTTATTATTGCATTGGTAAAGTATGTTATCCCCCATGCTCCTATTAGTGAAAAAAAGAGTAAAAATATCCAATCAAAAAACTCAAATAATATTACTTTCTTTAGTAATTCACTATATTCCCTCACTAATGATATCATGATTGGATGAACAAGCCAAAATGCATAACCTATTTTATTAAAAAAATTCATGATTTTATTTCGTGGCAGCCCTTTTTTTGCAAACAGCCAATATATCGATAGAATAAGTGCAGTGCAACATGAATAAAAAATATAACTATCATACCCTACCCAATATGCTGAAAATGCCATTCCCATTATTTCAATAAAGATATACTTTATAGTTATATGGTCCTTAATGAACCACATAACTATACCTATCAGAAAATACCACAAATTAGTTTGTGGTGAATAGACAGGTAACCAATGACCACTTTCCCCCCAATTTATTAGTGCTTTTTGCATAATAAATCTAACAAAGTTGCATACCCCCCCACCTAAAATAAGTGTTGTAAAAGCCTGCTTTTCGGATTTTATCTGTCTTCTCAATATGGGTACAACAAGGTAAAATATTATAAATGCTGAAAGAGAGCCAGTTGCACCTAAACCATTCCATCTATATTCATGTGTCGGAATTGCCATTTGTAGTCCAACCAAACCAATAAAATATCTCCACATATTAAACTGTAACTGACGTAGCCAAAAACATTGAATAAATATATTTATATTATAAGTAATCCAATATATTAAATAGATTCTCAAAATTCGATTCATATAATATTGTGACGTTGATTCGTCACTTGTGCTTGAAAAAGCAAGGAAACCACTAATCACAAAAAAAGTAGCCACCACGTTTCCTAAGCCAATTTTCACTATAATCACACGAATAATATTAGAGTTTATATATCCATAAGTATGAACTAAAAATACTCCCAACATGCTCAAAAATCTGAGATAATCTATTTCTACATACCGTTTTTTCATACCGTTTTATTTTAGTCCTCCAAATTATTCTAAATATTTGTATTAGAAATGAAAGTTCAGCAATGCGAGCACTTTGTTCTTCGCTTTGCTTCATCAGAAAACGAACGAATTTTTCTGTGATATTAACTGACATTCAGACCACCTTCTTTCCGCGATTTTTTATATTTCTATTGTAACGGAAATGCCGTAAAAAAGCCAATCAGATAAAAAAGATACATGGCAAAATGACGGTGGATAAGTAAAAAATTTGAAGGTACAAATGGTAATAAATATATTCAAAATCGTCCTATAAAGCGAAAAACAAAGCAGATAATAGGATGCTGCTTCCGATTTATCCACAAGGATGATAAATGGATTGGAAAACATCAATTTTATCAATAAAGTAACTGCATATCAGATTGAAAAAATTTTTTAAATTCTCTGTTTTGCACAACAAATGTTTATTTAGAACCCAGGTGAGTTCTGAACAGATACCGTTAACCATTAAACAAAGTTGCATCTCTATCATAAAAAGGGTAGAAATGCGATCGTACATTTTCAATAACCAGTACCTATTCATGATACCACATTAAGAATGTAATGTATATTCTCAAAAATCAGTACCTATTCATGATACTATTTTTCTAAGACAATTGCTTCCATTTCCACTTTTTATATTTTTCATTACTCTATCTATATATCCTCCTAGCATTCCCCACCCTACCATATAAAAAGGGACATAATACATGTTTGCTGCACTTGGTATCAATAAAAACAATAATACAAATTCAATACCAGCCGTCATCAATAATAATACTATTTCAATCTTTTTCTTAACGCAAGCAACAGCAAATGATAATATAAGCAATATAATCGGAACAACAAATGAGTATTGAATTTTCTTCATTGTCGGTGAAATAAATGTTTTACCGCTTAAAACAGATGCACAGTTCATACGTACTGAGGAATTGTCAAAATCAAAATCTTTGTATATGTCACGCGATGAACTATGATTATTTTCACCCCAGTCTTTAATATCAGTAATGTCTTTTGCCGCTGGTATCCATTCCCTAGGCATACAAGCATATAACATTTGAATTCTACTGTTCATGAATATATTTAAATTATTAATAAAAATTTTTACAGTGGCATTCTTGAACGCCCGAATCTCTGTCTTTGACACATCTTCATAATTGTCAATCCAATGTTTATAATTCCAAAAATTTGTTGCACTGGGATTATCCACTAAATCTTGTACCGGAAAAACTGCATCAATAGCATCCACTTCCAGTTCATCAAGTTTTGCATTTTCACTAGTTAAAATTACACTCAATGGGCAAACGAATGACACAAGACTAAGCGAGTTATATTTGTATGCTGCCCCACCTAAATATTCAAAGATCAAGGAAACAATAAAAATGGACAATACTGCCACTATTTCTATTTTCAATACTATCTTTTTCCATAGCCAAAGTTTATTGCAATGAATTAACAAAGCAATAAATAAAATAGGTCCCCAGATTAACATATACTTTGTTTCAGTACGTATACATACAATAATGCAAAAAAGAAATGTAAAATACACTTGTTGTATTTTAGAAAATGTACCATCAATCCATGCAAAATAAAACTCTGCCAAAAAAGCCACAAATGCCACCGTAAAAAGCCATATACGAATCGGGTTATATGTATAAATCATTGTTACTGCACTAAACATTATTAACTCAAAAAATATTGCACTAGCTTTTCTTCCTTCATTCCACAATTTACCTGTAATTCTAGTAAATGCTACATCCGTAAATATAAGCTGAATGAGAACAGGTGTCCATGTTGCTGGATAGAACATTAACTCCCATATCATGAGTAGCCCTGACATTGCCCCTTGTTGAGGCCAAATCCACATATTCTTAGCAGCCCAATACACTAGGAATTCGTCTCCGACCGCCCCCCAAGTTCCCGGAAAAAGGCACGCAAAAGTGCCACCATAAATCATCGTATTTAAAGCAAAAATCCTTCCATACTTTTTAGAAAGTGCTTTTCTCCATACAATCGCTAAAACCAGCAAACATTCAATGATAACCACGGATATTGTCCAGATACATTTAGCCACTATATATAACCCCTGCTTGTTTTCATTAAACTCATTATTCCAGCAAAAAAAATGCAGATCATTATATATTGATATATTCAATAATAAAACATTAAACGCAGTTACTATAAATAGTAGCAATCTTATATTCCTATTTTGCAACAAAATATGCATCTTCTGTAACATACGCTTCTTCCCCCTCAGTTGTTTTCACTAGTAAATATGCAACATCAACAATGGGATTATCTGAAATGAAGCCTACTGTTTTAGATGACAAAGGTGACATCTGACTCATTGTTCCTAAATAATTCCACTTATCATCGTATAAGAACAGTTGTAAGTTAGCATTTCCTACATCATTTATATAATTTAAATATACCGCATACAATGATTGATTCACTAAAGTATCTTTTAGTGAAAAACAATTTGTATACTCATATATTTCATTTGTTTCTGTGGGACTAGCCTCAACAGGTAAAATCTCATATGGGCTTCCATATGCGTAATTGTCAATGGGTTTTTTCCCTGTATACCATAATTTATATCCATCAGCTAAAGTTCCGAATCGTTGATCGTATATGAATACTGGCACTATAGTGTTGTCGAAGTAGTCTCTATAGACTTCCCAAGATACACATCTGTAACAACAATACAGCTTATCTCTAGTAAAAAGCAAACTCAATGCAATATCAAATTCTAAAATCATCAATACAAGTGTTGTCAATATTCTGAAATATTTTTTGTTTTCTTCTGCCATGCTCACAAACTCACATAATAGCAAAACTAATGCCATTGCCGATGGAACATACCAAGCTCGCCCCCAATCAAACAAGTTGACAATACTAATTTGTTTGAATGCTATCGTGCCAAGCACAAATGAGCCCAAAAATAAAAAACAAAGTATGGTACTGTTCATCCATTTTTGACGAAATTCCTTCGGAATTTTATACCAATATATAAGCATTTTTAGGAGCAAAAAAATTACGACACATATCATAATCAAAATTGCTACTATTGCAATCACAAACCTATTATAAAAGATTACTTGAATATTATTTAAAGTTCCGAACCACTTATTCCAACTATCACCCACTATAAATGCATAACCCACTTCCAAACTAGCTGCAGCAGAAATTGTAACCGCATATATGTTTTTGCGTTTGCCCGCCGTATCGTAAAATAGTACAAGTTCAATAATTCCAATCGGAAGCATCACAGCATAAAAACCCTTAGATATACAAATCAGAAAAGATACTATGCATATAAAAATAAATTGATACTTCTTTAATTCATCTAAATTGCATGTGAGTGAAAGTGCAATTAGAAAATACCCTATATATATAAAATTAAAATATGTACTCATCGTCGGATGAATGAATAACACAAAAAAGCAAAGAGAGAGCGCAAATCGTATACTTCTATGCGTTTTCCCCTTGAATATATTTAGATTGAACGCACTTAATATTATAATGTCTATCAACACCCCTGTGATTTGCATACAATATAAAGCTTTAGTTCCTAACCCCAAAATTTTAATATAAATTATTGCTATTAAACGTTGCAGAAATGGTAAGTATCCCGCATCCATTTTAGTCAAAGATTCTAAAATGCTATATTTTTTTGTAAGATAATAAAAATTCAAGGAATTCTCTGCAATATGCGATGTTTCCATAAAATATGGATCAAGAACAATAAGGCTTACTATATTTAATCCTATTGTAAGTAAGAATAAGCCCTTTCCGATCGCAACACTCTTATCATATTTACAAGCACAAAATAACCCGAAAAAACTCACCAAGACCCAAATTGCAATCAGTACATATCCTAACTCATCCCAAATTATATTGTTAATAGTTAAATTTGTTTGAATTGCAAGAGCATGTGAGTCATTTGTATCATCAATGATGCACTCGCCTATATTCATTAAGTCAATAGAAGTAACACCTATTCCCAAAGTTCCCGTTATATTATTTGCTGAAATTATCAATTTGGATGCCGAATTTATTTCTTCGTATGAAAATGGAAGGGTATACCACCCATTACTAAAATCCGAGCATCCGACGATTACCGTTTTTACATTTAGACCATCTTTTATTGCTATATTAATCATATCATTATTTTGAAGATTATTCTCAAAATAAATATTTATTAATTTTATAGTTCTATCATTTTTAAATATATCAAGTGTTTGACTAAAGTCTATTATTCCAGATTCATATATGACTTCAAAAGTTTTATCCGAATAATTAAGTTCCATTTCAGATGGTCTTTCAAATTTAAGCGCATATATCATATACATCGTCAAAAATATAATAATAGAAGCAGCTATAATTATTTGTATATTTTTATATTGTTTTCTTCTCATCTTACTATTGCACATTAACTCTATTTATTTTTTTAACAATCCAATAGGTACACGAATTATTTTATACCACCATTTTTTTCGAACAAACTGAAGTTGAAATATACTATTCAATTCAGGATTTCTGTGCGACTCGATTACCTGTGGATACGGACTCCTCTCATTAACTTCATCTGAAAATAATGTTTTATTTAATCCCCATTCTGACGGATCTCTAAAAGGTTTAATTCCATTCTTCTTGCATAGTAAACTCCATACAGTTTGATCATGACGATTTTCAATGAACTCTGGATAATTTTTCATTCCCATCACATTTTCTTCATCCGTCACTATTCTACGATCTTCTGCATAACACAAAAACTCATCAATTATCTTTTCAGTCCACCTTGTCTTTTTCACAATAATATATCCACCACATATCTGCGATGAATATAGTATGTCATTTTTATCACAATCCATCAAGATTAATGCATCTCGTTTACTATATTTAATTTCTAACTGATCATTGCAAAATGCCATTATATCTGTTTTCTGCTCTTTCATTACATCAATCAGTAGTTGTATAGGTCTTACAAAAGCAGATCCTGCATCCGTGTATACTAAATAATCTTCATCCTCTAATTCTTTTAAGGTATGCTTAATTATCCACGGCTTCCAAATCCAATACCCACCTCCTCTGCTATATCTAAATATTTCTTTATTTTTTTCTTTAAATTCTTCACTAAGATCATGTTCTGTATATTCGATTACTTTATCCGCACCATGCTTCTTTGCCATTTTGGAATTAAACTTCTGCGTCTTCCTATATCTTTCATCTGCATAATTTATCGCGCATACCATCTATATATTATTTCCTTCCTGTTTCTTTCTCATAATAAAATTTCTTTTTATCATATTAAGTGCAAATGTCCATTCAAAAGTTTTCCCAAACCAAATAAATATAAAGATAAAGCATATGCACACACATAGACTACACTCTAGCAACACTGGAATCCAACCACTCTTTCCTATAAATTTGCAAGAAAATAATCCTTTCAATATTCCTATTTCCACCACAATACATATAATATATTTTATTACAGCGAAAATATATTTTTTCAACCCGCTTTCAAAATATTCTCGGAATATAATACTTGTCCTTTTATACCAGTAATAGCATTGAGCCATAACCGTTCCCAGTAGCACACCATTTACCCCTAACGGATATACCAGCAAAAAAGAAAATACTAGGTTTATAATAGTTCCAACAATTGACATGTTACGATCATCAGAAAAAAGCCCTAATACCTGAATAAGTTCCCCTGTAGGCCCATGCGTTATAGATATAAATATATCCACTGCTAACAGTATAATCGTGATTTCTTGAATTGTATACTCTTCTCCTATCCATACTGAAACAACTGGATTTGCCATGACAATAAATCCTACCGTAATTATATTTGCTAAAAGGAATCTAATAAAAGTATATGTTCTAAATATCCCATATGTCTTCTCTTTATTATTATTCTCCCGAATATAATTTCCTAAAATAGGCTGCATAGGACTTACAATGGACGAAGAAAGTGTTGTCAGTGTATTTCTAAGTGTATAATAATTTGTTAACTTTCCTACTAAAATCAGTCCAACAAATCGTGACATAATCAAATAATCTGTCGAACTATATACCCACCCACTTATTTTACCAATCATAATATTTTTGACATTGGATTTCAGTTCAAATATTTTATTATATTTTCCAGTAACTTTTTCCTTTAAGTATGGATAATTTTTATTGCACCAAATACCAATAATCAAATTGGAACTTACATTTTGTATAATAAGCCAAAAAACATTTAATACGTAAGAATGTGTTGCAACAATTATAAAAATCCTTATCACACTACATAAAACATTTACTGATGTATCAACCAACGTTGTTATATACTGCTTTTGATCTGCATAAAGTAAATTTCTCTTATATGCTAATAAATATGTGCTTGCAGAAGATATGACTTGCAAATAGTAAATAAATACCAAGTAATTATAAGAATAGGTACTTTCCGTTATAAAAAAGGGCAAAAAAGGAATTAGTGCAGCCCCAACTATCAGAATAACTACACATATAGCCCGATACACTATTTTATAATAATGCATCAATATCTGAATCTCTCTAATATTATTTTCTACAATTGGTTGATATAGGGCATAAATAATGGCTGTACTTATTCCCAATTCTGTCAACTGTAGAAATCCAAGTACATTAGAGAATATACCATCTATTCCCTTTAATTCAATACCTAAGTATTGTACATATACTTTGGTAACAACTAACGATAATATCATCGTAATCATTTTTGATCCAAGACCAATTATACTACTTTTTATCGCTATTTTTTCTCTCACGCAACTTTCACCTCAGCCCCATCATGTTCCAGATAGTTTTCTTTTTTCTTTTCAAACTATCTTTAAGTTCATCTTCTTTCTTTTTTCCATAGCCAACTGTATCTCTTCGATAGCCATTTTCTATATCTGTATCTATAATATTTTCAAGAAATAACTGCAAATCACTTTGACACTTTTTTACATACGACATATCATTTAAAGCAGGTGTTGACATCATTTTCATAAAAAGCTCATTGTCAGAATCTATTTCTTTAATTTTTTTAACTATTTCATTAAAAGAATTAAAAGCATTACAATTGACAAAAGCGTTCTCATTAAATATTCTTCCAATTTGTGGATCTCCCCAATAAATTGGAATCGTTTTGGCAGCAAAGGACTGAACTATTTTTTCTGTTGAATATCCTTCATGTGATGAATTTTCAAACGCAATTGAAAATTTATGTTTCATTTGAAATAATAGTTTGTCCTGAATACCTTCCGGGCAACCTATGTTATTTAAAAATCGACCTCCGCTTTCTACTTTTTTGTATTTTGATAATAAATAGAAAAATGCTTCCCTTTCTTTTGCAACATATCCTTCACCTTTTGATACAACAAAAGAACAAAACTCTGGTTTGTCTTTCAATATATTTTCATTATTAAGATGTTTTTTCAACATCAGATCAACATCTTTTCCATACACTTCTGACATTGCATAATTCGGAAATCTTAAATATCTATCTCCAAAATCAATATATTCGTATCCTATTGCATAATCAAACAAATTAAAATCTGGACATAAATTTTCACCTGTATAAAATATGCGTACACAATCATATTTTAAATATTCATCAGAAAAACACGAGGAAAACAAATACTCAGGTGAATCTGATAAAATAACATCGTATTTCTTTTTCAATGTATTGTATATAAAATTATTATTTTCTTGAAATTCAGGCCAAAATCCTGAAAATTTAATTTTAATTGTTTTTTTCATTATCTCTTTTTCGACCTCAGCAATTGTCCAATCATAGATTTTTTTTTCTTCAAATATGTTTTTAAAATGAATCTTTTAGGTTGCATACATAATTTAACTATTTCTGAATAAATTCCTCTCTTTTTTAAAGTTGATTTGCATATTGCCAGTTCATCATTTATGTTTTTTATTATTGTATCTATCTGTTTTTTATATTCTATATAAGCCCCATCCTCTGCAGCCTTAAAAACAAGACTATATTGACGGTGTATTACAAACCCCTTTGCTTCATTATAATATTCCGGATATTTTTTGTTAACAAATTGAAGAAATCTTTCACCGCACTCTAAACTAATAAAATTCTCTTTTCTAAATTCTGATTGCATTATGCTATACGGCCTAACATATTGAACATAATAAATTTTATTAGTAATAATAGCAGAACTAGCCTCATTCAAAAATAAATGCATCGAATATGCATCTTCATGAATTTTCACATTAGTAAAACGTACATTATCGAAAATTATTTTTTTATATAATTTATTGCATGCAGTAGTATGTATTTTTTCCATTGCATATAGCTTTATTATTTCGTTCTTTTGTAGTTTCTGGATAATCTCCTGAGGTTGTTCTACCGAAAACGGAATCATTTCGCAAGTTCTTAGCAAAGAGAATTCCACAATATCAGCATCTTCTCTTTCTGCCAAATCATATAATTCTAACAGCGCATTATTCGGTATCCAATCATCACTGTCAAGGAAGAAAATATATTTACCTTTGGCAATATCTATCCCTGTGTTTCGTGCATATCCTAGACCCTCATTCTTTTTATGCACTACCTTTATTCTGCTATCCATATTTTTATAGTAATCGCATATTTGGGAACTTTTGTCAGTGGATCCATCATCAACAATTATTACTTCAAATAATATATTACGTTGTTTCAATACACTATCTATACATCTTCGCAAATATTGTTCAACATTGTAGACTGGAATAATCACTGATATATCAATTTTATAATCTTTAGATTGCATTTTCTTTTTGTATAACAATCAAATCTTAATTATTATACGTTTCCTCAACTATTTTTTTATTTAATACTTCAAATTCAAATCTTCTTATTGAAGTTTCCTTTTTATTCTATAGAAAAACGCATGTAATCTGATAGAAAATAGTCTTACATGAAGTTTTATCTTATTTTTGAAAGTACAACGATTATATTGCAGCCATAGTAAGGAATAATAGAACCCTTTATTCTTTGCCTCTTCTTCAAATGGTCTCATTTCAACTTCATCTGTACAACCACAAAATTGACGAATAATATTCCAACTTTGGCAAAAGCGAATATCCGTTTCCTTATTAACAGTTGGATTGATCATCCTGCACAAATCATAAAGGAAAATATTTCTAATTGCATTCACTGACTGCTTTCCGCTCGTCCATATTCCATCTCCTGTCTGAAGATAAACTGCCATTACCTTTGGTATATAATATATTTTCCCTTTTTGTAGTGCCAAAAAGGTGATCATATTATCGTTATAATTATTTTCAACCAATTTCTGAGGTATTTGGTTTATAATTAAACTACGCATTAAAAGTGTATCTGTATGAAAGTACAATTCAGCCCAATACATTTTCAAATCATACTTTCCCTCTTTTATATTTGGCGGTGAAAGATATTTCTCATGCCCATCTGGATAAAGAGCACTAATATTATGTGCACAAGCGATACAATCTTTATTTTGTTCATTTTCAAGGATGGCAACTTGCTTTTGTAATTTTTCAATATCGCAGAAGTAATCATCTCCATCCAAAAAAATAAAATATTCACCTTTCACGTATTTTATAAGCTCAAGACGCATTCTAGATGCGCGAAATCCTGAAACCTGTGTTTTTTTTTCTCTCTTCATTATATGAATTTCAAAAATATCAGGATATTTTTTTACCCAATTTTCCAACTTGTCTAATGTATGATCTGACGATCCATCATCACCTACAATTATTTGAACTGGATACTCTATTTTTTGCTTTAAAACACTTTCTATCGCTTTATCTACATAATTTTCTTGATTATAAAACGTAATTAATACACTGACTTTAAACGCTTCCATATATAATTACCTCTTATTATTCATGTATATGAATTTCTTTTACAAATTGCATATTTACATTAGTTGAAGTGTATATTGGTATAATCTTTTTTTTCAATTTCCAGTAAATCAAACTCGGGAAAATAATATATTTTACCCTTCTAAAACTCTTCTCTAAAGGAGCTTTTTTCATGAGAAAAAAGATTCGTTTCTCAAAAAAGCTATCTTCTGCATTATCTTTCATAATGAAATCATATGTGCTCCATATTTCTTTTGAAATAATTTCATTCCATTTTTTACTTTTCGCTGTGGATATTCCTGTTCCATATTCATAGTAAATGACATTGCGTGGATAACGTACAATGTCTATATTATCAAACAACATTTTCCGGAACACCATATCTTCCCCATACTTGACAAATGGTATGATTTGTTCCAGATATTTTTTGAACAGCTTCGTTTTTATCATAAAATTTGCACCGACAATTGCGTCAAAAGCACATATGTAGTTGATCATTATTGCCTTTGCTCTATAATGATTCCTATCATATAATTCTTTTCTTTGCGGCAAAGACTTTTTCTTCAAAACGGTAAATTGTTCGTTATCATAGGCATAATATACAGCATCACCAAATGTCACTTGCAAGTTATTTTCTTCTAAATAATTACACCAATCGCATAACGTTGTCTCTTCATATAGATAATCCCCTGGCGACAGTACTTTCACATATTTTCCTGTGGCAATCTGCAAGCCTTGCATAATATTTTTGCAAGTCCCCTGGTTTTGCTTTGAAGAAATCAATGTATAACGTTCATATCCCATAGATTTGATATATAATCCTAATTCATCAAAGCAATTATTATCTGATCCATCATCAACCACTATCAACTGTATCTCTATATTTTTTTGCAGGATAATCGAGCATACTGTTCTTTGCAATTTTTCATATATGGGATTATAACTGGCAACAATCACCGAAACCACTGGCTGTTTTTCATTAACACTACTCATCTTTCTTCATACCAAATATACTCATTGATTTGTTTTTCACTATATGTTCCATTTTGCAGAATCATTTCTAATAAATCGCCTCTTACTTTAATTCTTTTGTAGCCATTCTTATCATAAAATCTGACTGCACGTATATTTTCAGGCGAGACACACCAATAGATACTGTTCAAACTTAATTCTTTTAGTCCCAGTTCTAATATTGTTTTCATTCCATATTTAGAATAACCCACTCCCATTGCACATTTTCTGACTGCAATCGCAAACTCTGCACTTCCACAAACAATATTCTTAAGACTCACTGTGCCCATATATTCGTCTTCGTCATTTACGATTGCAAGATGAACACTTGATTTTTCTTCGTTTACTCTTTTTATAAAAGTAAGACAATCTTCCAAAGTCTTTGATTGAAAATCTGTCTGCATTTTAGCCACAACATCTGAATCATGCATCCACTCTAGCATGAGTGGTGCATCTTTACTCTCTAATTTTCTTAATTGCATTTACTCTTACCCTACATACTTATTTATCTTATCAATCACATACTGAATTTCATCATCTTTCATTCCATAATACATTGGCAGACTTAATTCCGTAGCACTGATTTCTTCCGCAATAGGAAATGCCCCTTTTTTCAAGTTCAATGTTTTATAACATTCCTGTAAATGAATCGGAATTGGATAATGTTTATTGGTACCTATTCCATTTTCATTAAGATACTTTTCCAATTGATCTCTAGTTTCGCATCTAATTCCAAATATATGCCATACCGGATTCGCATTTTCTGGAACATAAGGTAGAATAATTGTTTCATTATGAATTTCAGACAAATATCTATCGGCAATACGACGTCGTTCTTGATTCATTTTTTCCAAATGCGGAAGCTTAGCATTCAAAAAAGCTGCCTGCAGTTCATCCAGCCTGGAATTATTTCCCTGATATATATGATGGTACTTATAATCTGATCCATAATTTCCCAGTGCACGGATCTTTTCTGCTAATTTTTTGTCATTTGTAACGATAGCTCCTGCATCTCCCAAAGCACCAAGATTTTTTCCCGGATAAAAGCTGAATCCTGCCACATTTCCAAATGAACCAATCCTTTTATCTTTATAGGTCGCTCCATGCGCTTGTGCACAATCTTCTACAACATACAGTCCATATTTTTGAGCAATTTTCATAACGTAATCCATATCGCAGGGCTGACCATATAAATGAACCGGCATAATTGCTTTTGTCTTTTCTGTAACCTTTTCTTCTATTTTAGTTGGATCTATGTTAAAAGTCCGAATATCAGGTTCGACTAATACAGGTGTCGCACCTACATATGTTACTGCCAGTGCAGTCGCTATGAAGGTGTTAGCCGGAACGATAACCTCATCGCCTTCTCCAATACCAAGTGCCTTCAATGCCAGCACAAGTGCATCAAGTCCATTTCCAGTTCCTACACAATAGTTTATCCCACAATATGCCGCAAAATTTTTTTCAAATTCTTCATCTTCTTCGCCTTCAATATACCAGGATCTCTCATACACCCGTGCAAAAGCTACACGAAGTTCTTTGTCTAATTCTTTTTCCATCGGTCGAAAACTGACAAAAGGTATCTTCATCATTTTTTTGTAACTCCTTTGCTATGCTCTGTTTCATTTTCTTTAACAAATTTCAAGAATTCATCATAATCCCTGATATAATCCGTCTCATCATACAACTCCGAAGCCAATACCATCAATACTGCATCTGGTGAAAAATCATACATTTCCCTCCACATATTATTGGCTAAATATAATCCCTCATATGGTTTCTCCAACGGGACTATTTTCTTCTCTTTTCCATTATCTAACCTTATTTTACAGCTCCCATGGATACAGATTAGAATTTGCTGCAGTGATTTATGTGCATGATAACCTCTTGTGACCCCTTCCTTTGTATCATACATATAATAAACACGCTTAATTTCAAATGGAATGTCCTTAAATTCTTCTAATGCAACCAGCTGCCCTCTGTCATCCCCATGAGGCTGAAATACATATTTTATCACTTGCACTTTTCAGTTTTCTCTCCTTCATATAAGCATTACAAAAAATACATGTTCTTAAAACATTAATATGTTTTTAAAATTTCCCCAATAATATTTTTTCCAGTGTCTGCACTTTCGCCCTTATACCACTATAATAAATTTCTTCCTTTAAGAGAAGCCTGCATTTACTAAGCAATGCATTTCGATACAGTCCTGTAAGTTGCAGATCATCCTTTTTTTTCATTGACAATATTTTTTCATATTTTTTCAAGAGCAGTACTGCTAATTCGGATGTATGCTGTGTTCCTTGTGTCCATATCTTTTTCTGTTTCTTCCAGATTCTTTTTAAATTAATCTTCTTTGAATGAACACCCTCAACATTATTTCCATGCTGCCGATAATACACAAGCGGTTTTTCAATATATTGAATTTCGCCACAGCAATATGCTGTTGTCAACGCATATATATCATGCATCGGAACATCCTCTGGCATATTCTTCTTCATTTCCACCAACAAAGCTCTATTAAATCCCATCACACAACCGGGAACCATATTTGCAAACAAAATCTGAAGTAGGCTATTTTCCGTATTTTTTGAAGGAATCCACTCTGATTGTACATTTAACTCAGCATCTGTCAGATAATATCCAGATACATATGCTGTCGGCTGTTCATTTTTTTTCACAAAAGTCTCAATTATAGAAATTTTATCTGATGACCACACGTCATCCTGATCGCAGAAAAAATACAGATCAGCTTCCGGTGCCATCTCGATCAGTTTCAAGAAACTTTTTGTTACACCAACATTTATATCCTCTATCAGTTCAATCAACATCTGATTTTTTTTCTGTATATTTTTTATAATGGGTATTGTGTTATCAGATGATCCATCATCTCTAATCATCAAGTTCAATTGTATATCATCTTTTTGGTTGTTAATAAGACTTTGAATCTGTTCTTCTATATACTTTTCTCCATTATAAGTAGACATCAATACTTGTACTTTCATATATTTCCCATGCATTTTTCAACAATCTTGCTAAACTCTTCATTAAATTTTTGATTATTGCTTCCACCTGAAAGATTTCTTTTTTCTGCAATCTTCTTATAATTTTTTATCACCTTTTCCAACTCACTGATATCGTAGATCCCTATCACATTTTTCTGTCTCTCCTCTACTGCATGAACAAATTCTAATTGGTGATCATTAATATGCTCCTGAAATTTTGCCTGACGCGGCACAACAATTGGAATTTTACCATACTGAAGTGGCATAATGAAAGATGATGGACCTCCATGTGTAATTACAATATCTGCATTTTCTACGAATTTCTGCATTTTCTCATATGGAAAAAATGCTTTCCATTTACAATATTGCGGCTGATAGGTGCAATATCCTGTCTGCATTTGAACCTCATCCTTTATAATATTTTCTCTCTTCAAACGGTCAACTTCTTGAATCAACCTGTTAAATGGCTGTTCATGAGTTCCAACGGTTACAAAGATCATAATCTTTCCTCGCTTATCAGAATATACTTCCTAAATTAATTGCCCTAGGATATACTTTTTTCAGTTCTTCCCACTGCACGATAAATCGGTCCGCAATTGGATAGACCATTTTCCCAGTCATGGTTGGTTTATCAATTCGATCATAAATCTCAATATAAATCAGTTTCGCACCAAACAATTTTCCCAAATAGAAAAAAGGGACTGCAACTGCTGCTCCAGATGAGACTATAAGATCTGGTTTCTCTTTCCGCAAAATTTTCCATGCCACAAAAGTATTTCGAATTAAATTTTTCAAATTTCGATTAGTTGGAAAATAGCAAGAATACGTTTTCTCCCCTTGAAGCAGCCCTCTTGCATCTTCTTTATCAAATGTCACCCAAAAGCGTTCTTTATCCTGCCAGAAAGGTTTTAGCATATATAAGTGTGTCAAATGACCGCCACTTGACCCCACTAAACAAATCTTCATACCGATAACTTCCTTTTCAAACCGAATCTATATATATTCCTGTATTTTTTGATAAAATTCTAAATAACTCTTTCTAAAGCTCTGCAAATTAAATTTTTCACAATATGAACAATATGCCTTCTCACTCAATTGTTCCAGCAGTTTTCTATCCTGATAAACCTCGTAGATACCATCAGCAATAGATTCCGGATCCTTTGTTCTTACTAATATTCCATTAAAATGGTCTTGCACTACTTCCCTAGTACCATCTATATCAGTCGCAATTACAGCTCGATGCACAGAAAATGCTTCCATCGGTGTTAATGGCAATCCCTCATAAACAGAAGTCAGTACCAACACATCGCTTTGCACAATTACATTTTTAATATCATTTCTAAATCCCAAAAAATGAATATGCTCTTCCATCTGCAATCGATGTACCTGTTCGACAATTTCATCATGTAGTGGACCATCTCCAACAATAAAAAAAGCTATGTTGCAATTTTTTTGCATTAACTTTTTTGCTGCATCAATAAAATATTCCAATCCTTTTTGCGGATGAAAACGTGAAGAATTGACAACGATAAATTTCCCTTTTTCTCGTTCTCTCTGCATTTCTGGAATAGTGCGGATCTCACCATCAAATTCATCAACAGCATTATTGATCACTGTTACATTCTTCTCGGAAACCTTAAAATAGTCTGTCACATTTCGCTTTGCCTGAATACCATCCGCAATAATCTGGATGTGATTTAACACAAAATGTGAAAAAAAAGCTTTATCCGAATAAATAGTGTGATTATTATAGATAATCCTGTTTACCGGAAATAATAATTTTGCATAAAATACAGCCATACGATGATGGCAATGAATAATATCTACATTGTTTTCTTTTATTATCTTTTTTATTGTTTTGATAATTTTAATAATATCCTGAAGATTATTTGTACTCAAATCTGGAATTTTGTAATGTTTCACCCCAAGATATTCGAGTTTATCAGCAAATACACCTCCTGTTGATGCTGCATAAATCCCGCCAAATTCGTCCTGCGTAACCTGGCATATCTGATAAATAATTTTTTCAACACCACCCATTCCCAATGTATTCGTTAAATGTAAAATATTTAGTCTTTTTGTCTCCATATAATTTCCTTAATATATAACTATACTATAACATGTTCTCACACATAAAATCTGCCGTTTTCTTTATACCTTCTTCTAAACTTATCGGCTCTAATTTTCCATAGCTTTTTTCATAGCGTCCAATATCCAGATAATTCACTGGCACATCCACAGTTCTTCCTTTCACGTATTCTACATCCACATTGCATTTTAACACATGTTCTACTACTTCAAGCACTTGCTTTATACTCGTTCCATATCCGCTTCCCAGATTGAATGTGCGGTGTTTCACATTGCCATTAGCAATATTCATAATTCCACGGATTGCATCATCGATATAAATAAAGTCCCGAACAACAGATCCATCTCCGTAAACTGTTATTTTCTCCTTTTTCAATGCTTTATAAGTAAACGTAGTTACTGCCCCTAAAAGTCCATTCGGTCTCTGATATGGTCCATATGGATTTGCCAAGCGAATGACTCTATAATCAAGATTATAAAGATAATGATATAAATAAAGAAGCTTTTCAATTGTAATCTTTTGTATCCCATAAGAGCTGATCGGATATGTGATTGCTTCCTCATTCAAAGGGCACCTTGTTTCTTTTCCATATACCGTTCCTCCCGAAGACAGAAAGATTACTTTTTTCACTTTACATCTCACGCATGAATCCAATAAATTTGCTGTTACAACAACATTAGCAGTCAACTCCTCCGATATTTTCTGATTAGATGTTGTCGGTGCAGTTGTACTAACTAGATGATATACCACATCCTGATGTTCCAATAAATGATCAAAATCCGAGTTTTCATCAAATTCTGAAACTAAATATTCCACATTTGGCAAATTCAACTTTTTCAATGTATTAAAATATGATTCTTCTCTGTCCACAAGAGTAATCACATCTTCAGTTTGTTCAGAAAGCTTGATTGCCAAATTGGTTCCAATAAAACCTGCTGCTCCCAGCAGAATAGCTCTCATATGTAAAATCTCCTATAATCAAAATAATCATTTTTATTCTAGCATCATATACTTTAAAAGTCAATTTTGCCATAAAATCAACAGGTGTGAAAGGGAAATCATTTCAAAACCTCCATAGTTTTGCAGTAACATATGTTTGCTTATCGCCTGAAAGCCTTTTATTCCGCGGCTCTCAAGCTTTTTTTATTTTAAGTCATATTTTACTGGATATATGTGGCTATATATTATAATAGTCATAGTGGAAGTACCTATTATGCATTTAAGGAAAACAAAAAACAGCACAGGACGTATTTGTCTTGCAAATGTTGACTCTTTTTATGATAAGCAGGAAAAAATGTCTCGTTCCAAAACAATTGAATTATTGGGATACCTTGATGTTTTGGAAAAAGAATACGACGACCCTATTGCTCACTTTTAAAAAAGAGTCGAGCAACTAAAAGCTGAAAAAGCAGCCAGACAAGCTCCTACCCACTTTACTTTTTATGATTCTGACCGGCTTTGCATGGGTGACGATCTGCGAAAAAACTTTGGCTATGCTGCACTAAGCCAGATCTACCATGAGCTCGGCCTCCATACTTTCCTAACGAACCGTCAGCGCCACTCAAAAGAACACTATGATGCCAATACCATCATAAAGATGCTGGTCTATTCCAGACTTCTTTTCCCTGTTTCAAAGAAATCTTCCTATGATGACCGGGAACATTTCTTTGAGAAAACAGACTAGTCTCTAGACGATGTTTACCGCTGTTTGTCTTTTCTGGACAAACATAAAGAAAACTTACAGATCTGGCTAAATGACCGCATCAAAGAGAATTATGGCAGGGATACCAGCCTCATCTACTATGATGTTGCAAACTACTATTTCGAGACAGATGAGCAGACCGATTTTCTCCGTAAAGGAGTTTCAAAAGAACATATTGAAGCACATTTCCTTACCTGTTTTGTAGCTTTGACAATCGCTAGAATACTAGAAAATAAACCGGAATGAAAATACAGCATCGGAACCATTTTGGAATCCCTGTCAAAAGCCGAATGCAGTCTAATCCAGCAAAACTATTATCTACTTGATTATTATGATGAAGTTTTAAAAGATATCGAAAGAGTTACAGATATTGATTTTGGGAGACGTATCCGTACTCTGGGGGAAATAAAAAAAGTTTTAGCAAAGACCAAAAAGTAGAAAAAACACCCTGAAAATCTGACAAAGCAAAAAACCGCCAAGCCCTGTATTTACTCAATGTCATTAGCTTAAAGTAGAAGATATTTATTCTAAGAGGATTAGATATCTTCTGCTTTTTTGATATGTTTATATTGTAAAGAGAAACCATGAACCTGCCGTAGAAAAGGATGTGATGCTCATGAAACATTCTCAAAAACGTACATTCATGGATATAGAAAAAATGAATTCTAATGAATTTAAGGCATTTTGTCGGTCTGGTAACCAAAATCATTTTACCAGAATTAGAAAAATGCCTCTGGTTTGACGGGTGTTTTATATCCATTTAGCTACAAAAGTCAGGTTATAACAATGAAAATATCTTATTGCAATTGTCAAATTTTTTCTAACAGAAGCCTCAAAAGTCTCTCTTCCATCTCCACATCTTTCTTATTTATAATCGTCTTGGAAGTATGCATATTCTGACATGGTATAGAGAGCCCTATACGTTTTGCTCCATTGTCTTTCTCATTTGCAATAATTAATTCTGCAGTTCCACTATCACTGACTTCTCTCTGATAGACCACATCATTTTCTCTGGCAAATTTTTCGCATTGTTCAACCAGATTCTGCCTACATTATCAACATATGTTATGCAGTCATCACCTGTCAGAAGTTGTTGTCTTATATATTCTCGGATATTTCTTTCATAACCCGATACACCTATTATCTCAAAAAGTTCTTTCATGACTGATTTCCATTGATAATTCCAATTTCTGTTTGCAACATATTAACCTCTCTATCATGAAAGTAGCCGAACAAATATCATTCTGCAAATTATGATTTTAAACTATATTATATCAAAATTATTCAAATACTCAACATCATCCAACACCGGTATCCGATCCACATTCTCCCATTTGATAATAATCGGTTTCATAACCCAGGGCAGATATTTATTGCATATATCCTCTCTGACCAACGCAGTACCTCCATAACCAATAAACGCCGCTACATCTTCTCCACTGTTCAGCACCATGATATCATCTTCCGTACCATCTTCCAAGATTCTCTCCGGATTCACCGGCATCAATTCCCTGATATCATCTTTTTCATCCGTAAAACCGGTCCACATGGTCATTCCGCGTAATCCATACTCTCCATCCCATGATTCTCCAAGTGTAATATAATAATAATCTGCGTCCTTATCTATTGTATATTCTGTTTTTGCCCGATTATAATTTCCCCAGAAATCTGTTCGGAAACGTAGATTCTTTTTCTTTGAGGCTCTGGTTCTTGCTACCACTCCATTCAATTTTTCCTTACCTATAAAATAGTCTGCCGAAAAACCAAACAAATCTACCAGTTTGGTCAAAACCCGCATATCTGGTGTCGCCTCTCCTGATTCGTATCGCTGCAATGTACGTTTACTCACATCCAAAATCTCAGCCAACTGCTCTAATGTCATATTTGCATAAATTCTCAGTTCTTTTATCTGTCTTCCTATTATTTCTTTCTCCATTACTACATTGCCCCTTTCAGAAATGTACTTCTTATATTTAGGATTATATACCCACATCTGCATTTCTAAAATAGACAATTTTGTCCACTTGAGTTTACGATCTTACCTCGCACCGCTTCCTCTGAACACAACTCCAACCGTCTTGAAGATGATCTTCACATCCAGAAACAGTGACCAGTTATCAATATATTCCAGATCCAGCTTCACCACATCGTCAAAATCCGTGATGTCACTCCTGCCGCTGATCTGCCAGAGGCCTGTGATACCCGGGCGGAAACTGATCCTACGCTTTTGGGAATAGTTATACTGTTCATATTCGTCCACAGTCGGCGGACGGGTTCCCACAAGGCTCATATCGCCTTTCAGTACGTTCCAGAACTGTGGCAGTTCATCAATGCTGGTCTTGCGAATGAAGGCTCCTACTTTCGTGATACGGGGATCATTCTCCATCTTGAACATCAGCCCATGCATCTCGTTCTGCTTCATCAGTTCTTTCTTCCGTTCCTCTGCATCTGCATACATGGAGCGAAATTTGTAGAAGTCAAAGATTCGTCCGTTGACTCCCACCCGCTTCTGCTTAAAGATCAGCGGTCCCGGAGATTCCAGCAATAAAAATGGTGCCAGCACAATTCCGACTATCAGAGTGATTGCCAGTCCTGCCAGTGCTCCCACAATATCCATCAGTCGCTTCAGCACCACCATTCGGTAATCGAACAACCGACTGGTAAATGCGACTACATGATATTGTTCCAGGTTGTCGATCCGCTTTTCTCCTGATAATCCCAGATCAAACAGATCCAGATTCAATGCCACCACAACACCCATTTTTTCAAATTCCAGGATCATTTTCTTCAGAAAATCTTCCTGCTTCTGAATGGCATCCACATGAATAAAGACTTCGTCTACCACATGGGTTGTCGCATAATCCAGATATGCCTCTTCCTCGCAGGACAACATCGGAATCTCCTGTTCCGTAAGGAACTGCTTCGTACCTTCCTGCGGTTCTCCCAGCACAACTGCTCCAACCACATGCCACAGGGTTTCCTTGGAACGCTGGAACCGCTTTACAATGAATTCCAGCTGTTTACCATCTGACACAATCAGCAGACTCTTTTCTTTTCCCTTCCGCCATCCAAATACGCGGCTCCAGTTGCGGATCACCAGATGCATGATCCAGACAAGAATGGTATTGCATACAAAGAAATATCCCATCACCAGACGGGAAGTGAATATATCCGCTTTCATGCTGAAGCTTAAAAGTGTGCTCGCCGCAATCATGATCACATTATATTTCACCGAGAAGAACAATTCTTTATAACGTCCTCTTCGAAAAAATCCATCGTATGCTTTCAGAAAATAAAATGCTGCCACATGCAATACCAATAACACGCTGATCAGACGATCCATCCCTTCTGCAACTATCAGAGTATGAAACGTCCTGTACCGCAGCAAACCCGCAATCACAAGGCTTACAAGTACCATCACAGCATCCGCCAGGCAGATACATATTTCCATTAATTGATTTCGTTTTCTATACATAATGCCCTCTGCATATTTATCAGTTTTCGTAAAATAAGACACTCTCATTATAGCAATGAAAGTGCCTTATTGCAATTGGCAAATATGTTCTCTATGGTCGATAGAATGTCTCAGTCTTCAATCCTGACAATATATTTGTCCACTTAGGAGCCCCGCTTCTGACATAACGGGCATACTGGTTGACAGTCGCATTCGTCAGTGCATCCGGATCATCCATATGTTTTACCACTCTGTATGCCTGTTTTGCCGGATGGTTCTTCGCGCTCCAGTTATAGCGAAGTCCCAGTGTCATGATGCCTTCTGCGGAATCATCAAGGTATGCACGGTTCATGATGGCATCTACTTTTGTATTGGCAGATGCGATATAGAATTCGTAAGCAGTTGCAGCCGCCTGGGAAGCTTCCTGACTGCTGTTAGCCGCAATATATCCCTGTTCTCCCAGGATTACACGGATTCCACCAGTCGGGTCTGGATTGCCATCGTCATCCGTATTTTTGATACCATATCTGCTCTCTATCTTCTTCAGGTAATTGGTCAGCACCCACAGGTTGTTCATGGAAATATACGATGTATATTCGGATCCTGAAGTGCTGCTCCAGTCGTTCCAGAAATCATTTCGATACAGCGGATTGGAGTAAGGATGATAGTCCACATGCCATTCCATCTGAGGTTCTGTTGCATGCATATAATAAGCAAAGCGGTCCAGATACTCTTTTCCCGGATGTCCGTCACTGGTCCATGCAGTCCAGGTATGATCCAGCGAAATAAAGACTCTGGCATTTCTGTCCGATTTTTTCACCGCCTGATACAGCACCTGAAAAGCTCTCGCATAGTTGTCCGCACATTCCTGCGTCGAGACATTTCCGGCATAGTTCCATGCCTTGCAGGCATTCACCTCATTGCCAAGTACCCAGTTACTTACACGGAAATTCCGCGGACTCTTGCTGCCGTCTCCTTCGAACCAACCGCCTTCGTCGGTTCCTCTGGTTCCTCCCAGAGACTCTGTGATATAGCTGAACAGTGCTTCCAATGTAGCTCTCGCTGATGCCTCTGACATATTTAATGCATAGTCATTCTTGCCTGCCACTCTTCCGGCCGGATAGATCAGATACTGAAGTTCCGGATCCCATTTCATCAGAAGATCGACCGTTACATTTTTGGTCCAGTTACCATATTTGGTCGGATCTTTCAGTTTGGTAGGATCATTTTCATCCGGTTCCAGATCTTTGGTATCCACCCGTCGGTTCAGTTCATAGATTGTCTTCCGGTATTTCACCATATCCTGGAAATAGTAGGTCTTTCCCTTGTAAGTGTATGGTCGATAGCTGGCAGAGCCAAATCTTCTCACATTGGTACTGGTTTTGATCAGTTCATTCAGATTGATGTTGATCAGAACTGCATTCACTCCAAGATCCTTGGTATCTGTGTCTTCCACACCCTGCATTCCTTTTTTTGAATCTACTTTTCCCTGATAGAAGCCAAAGTAACCTCTCGTTGTCTCTGCATACTCACCCGGATTGTCCACATACATGCTGTTGCTGGTGATCTGCTGATATCCGGTGCTGTTTTCTGCCGGAATTGCAAGCACATACTTACTCATCACATTGCTTCTGCGGTGTGCATCGGCCGGGAATGTGGCAGTCAGTGTCTTGTTCTCTGTATCGATTGTCGCTTTTGCCCAGACATTTTTACCATCTGCTCCCGGAACCTGCATGTAGATCTGTGTCGCTTCCATAAGGTTTGCAAATTTTCCATTATCTGCTACAGTTGCCTGAACGGTCACTATCCCGGCTTCCTCATCATAGGCTGTCATGGTACAGCCGGTCAGCTTCAGTCTGTCGCTTGTGGGATAGGTCACTTTCAGATCCAGTACGATCTGGCCTTTATAATTTCCTTTTCCATTCAAGGTTACCTTATTGGTTCCGATCCTGATCTCGTCATCATAAGAAACCGTATAATCCCGGTTCACCTGCAGATGTTTTCCATGGTAGGTCAGATTCACGCTTGCGTTTGCCACCTGCCAGTATGTGCAAGTGGAAATACTTCCCACGGAAGCTCGGTTAATATCTACCTGCTGAATCTCAAAGGTTCTGGTCAGCGATCCGGTGTAAGCTCCGCGCCCCTGAATCGTAACAGTGGCCGGGGTGCCATCTGTATCTGCCATTCGATTGTTTGCATAGGAGATTGAGTAGTCTATGCCCGCCTGCAGGAGTTCTCCATCCAGTGTCACAAAGGTAGCCGGTGTAAGATTGGAGCCTGTATATAAGGTCTCGTAATATTCCAGTGTATAATCTACCAGCGCATTGTCATTCAGATGGATTCGCTGCAAGGTCTTCGTTCTAGTTCCACTATAATTTCCCCGACCTGTAATCTCAGCCTTTATCTCATCTTCCGTCTCTGTGTAGGAAATGGTATAGTCCGTTCCTTCTTCAAGGATCTTCTCACCGTCCATAACGGTTGCCTGCAGCGGCTCTGTTGCATCAGAGGCACTGTTCTCCAGTGTAACTGTGATATCGTTCGTGTCTACCGGTTTGGGAGCGATCGTAAACTTCTGGGTATACATGCCGGAATATCCGCTTCCGGTGATTCCATACACAATGACAGATGCCTCTCCGGCATTTATATTTTCTTCATAAGATACCCAGTAATCTGATCCTTCTCTCAAAGCTTTTCCAGTGTTGACATCCGTCAATGTAATCTTCGGGCAGATGGCTTCTCCGGTGTAAATGTAGGGGCCTTGATCAAGTTCACAGGTTACCGAAGGAGTCATTGTGTTTTTGACGATTTTAAAATTGACGATCCTGCTTCCGGTATAATTGCCCGTTCCTTTGATGACCATGTAAGCCTTACCGATCTTCTCATTGTCATACCAGGCAACGGTATAGTCCGTGCCCTTGCTCAAAGTCTGAACATTTCCTGTCTGACTGTCCCCAGCAGCTGCTATCGTCATTGTAACCGTCGGCTCCGGTGTACAAGGCATTCCATCATAGTTGATCATTCCATTCTGCGGAAGCGTCACAACCACTGATTCGTCATTGATATCCATAGGAACGATTCGGAACTGAATAGTTCGCTCTCCTGCATAACCACTTCCTTCCACGGCAGTCAGATGGACTGATGCGGTTCCCACATTGGTATTGTTCTTATATTCTATTGTGTAGTCTGTTCCTGCTTTCAGTTCTGTTCCTTTTAATCCAAGCAAATTGGATAACAGATCTTCGCCTGAATCTGTCACTGTGATCTCCGGTATCAACGGCTGTCCACTGTAAGTCTGGTCTTTCACAGAAGAGACATTCATACGCCCCAGCAGTCTGTCTTTCGTGACCTTGAAGGACAGTTTTACGGTTCCCTGATAATTTTTCTGACCTTCTACTACCAGTTTATAATTTCCTGGTTCTCTGACCTGCATGGTCTCATTATCTTCGCCGTCCTCATAGTGAATGGTATAATCCACGCCCCGGTTCAGTTGTTTTCCATTTACAATAACCTTTGTGGGCGCTGCCGCAATCAGTCTGCCTGTATAATACCAGGTTCCTGCAAAGGAAATATCTTCCTTATGGATCATAATCCGTGGGATCGCATAATTTCTTCTGACTTCACCTGTATAATTTCCTTTTCCGCGAACAATCACTGTTCCGGTTCTCTGATCAGTACTTTTCGTGTACGTCACCGTATAATCTGTCTTTTTCTTCAGAACATTTCCGTTCCATGTCACCTGCACGGTCGGGCGGCCGCCTGCGGATACATTGGTCAGATCCAGATCAATGTCCACAAGATCCATATTGGTCTTGCTGATGGAAAATGTAGTTGCCATTGTTCCGGTATAATTTCCCAGACCTGTGATCTTCAGCTTTGCAGTTCCGGTAGTCTGGTTCGCCTCATAAGACAGTCTATAATCTACGTCTTCTGTCAGCACCACATCTCCCAGCTTCAATATAGGTGCCGGTGTGATCGGGCTTCCTGTGTAATTGTAAGAAGAACTGATGCCCTGGATCGATACCTGGGAAATATTTCGCGGTACGATCATGAATGGGATCTGAATTCTTCCCGTATAGCCCTTTCCCTCTACGGCATCCACCGTCATCAACGCAGTTCCTGCATTTACATTTTCCTCATAGCGGACGGTATAATGCGTTCCTTCCTTCAGAACTGCTTTAGTCTTTGGATTGATAAGCTTCACGCCCGGACAGATCTCCATCCCGGTGTAAGTCTGCATGGGAATTACGCTGACTGTCACATCAGACAATGCCATGTCTTTGGTCACTTTCACTGGCAGTTCAATGGTTCCTGTATAATCATTGATTCCTTCCAGAATCATTGTGTAGCTGCCTGCATCTTTGACATATGCTGTCATAGTTCCGCTGGCATCTGTATATTCCACTCGGTAATCTCTTCCCTTTAAAAGGAAGGTTCCATTCACAGCCACTGCATAGGGTTCTACATTTACAGCTTCCCCGGTCCATGCATACAAGGATGTATAATCAATGTTTGCATTTCCGGCTTCATAGGCCTCTCCCATATCCAACGGAAGAATCTGGAATGTAAGCTCCCTCTCCCCTGAATATGGTTCGATACCGGTTACTTTGATTCTACCCGTTCCTGCGTGCAGATTGGAAGAATATTCTACGGTATAATCGGTTCCTTCTTCCAGTGTATAAGTCTCATTCTGAATCGCAAATTCCGTTTTAACAGCTTTTCCAGTAAATGTCACCGGATCAAGTCCGCTCACCGTCAGCTGGCTGATGTCTCCAGGACGGATCACATAGATCGTTCTGGTCACTTCTCCTGTGTAACCGCCTGTACCTGTGATCACAACCGTATAGCTGCCTGCTTCCTGAATTACAGAAACTGCCTCTCCTGCTGCATCTTTATAGATAACTGTATAATCGATATCTTTCTGCAGTTTATATCCCGTCTCCAGCTCTGTGACTGATAACTGCGGATCAATGGCACTGCCTGTATAATCATGAGATTCTGTCAGAGAAATATTCAGATCCTCCACGGATCTTACCACATGTACGGACAGCTCCTTGCTTCCAGTGTAATCGCCGATTCCTGCAATTATTATTTTATAGTATCCTACATTTTTGATTTCGGATACTTCTGTTCCTGATGGGTTATGATAAAAAACTGTATAGTCTGTACCTGCTTTCAGCAGTTTCTCTGTGTCAGCCTCACGAACAGTAATCTCCGGTGTGATTGCAGAACCTGTGTACATCTGCTCCGAATCTGTTGTAATATCCAGACTGCTCAAATCTCTTGTCACATGTATGATCTTAACAATCTCTCCTGTGTAACTTCCCGTTCCTGTGAACACCAGCTCATAGGTTCCTGCATTCTGAATCTTGTCAATATTTTCTCCGGCAGTATTTCTATACGCTATAGTATAATTTATACCTGCTTCCAGCTCTGTACCATCATACTTCACTGTAAACTCCGGTGGGATGGCAGATCCTGTCCACGGATATTCTTCTGTACAGATGATACTTACCTTTTCGTCTGTGAGTGGTGTCTTTGGAGCATATTTGTATGCATTTTCTGCGAGAACAGGGTATGCAAATGTAAAATCCGGATCGGTATAGGTCAGAACGCTCTCTGCAATATGTTCTTCACCTACATTTCCAGATGCTCCAAATCCTTTTGTCTGACTTCCCGCCAGAAAATAGGTATCATATATCTTCGTACCCTGATCATCCCATGTGGCATCTACCAGATACCACTGATCATCTTCCATCTGCACATAGTTCCACATATGGGCACCTTTACTGTCTCCGATGCCTCCCATTCCGCTCACAAGCACACAGGGAATCCCCACTCTATCGCACAGGACTTTGAGGGCCTTTGCATAACCCTCGCATACCACTTTCTTTCCTTTGTCCTTGTACCCAATAAATGCCGGAACTGATGTATGCGCATACAAATACTGACTTAAGTTGGATTCATCTGCTCCTGCTGCTTCATTGTCATAAGACAGTTCCTCACACAGATAATCATGAAAATACTTTACCAGCTTGTAGCGGTCATCTCCCGCCTCTTCCCGAGCCTGTTCCACAATCCGGGCAACAGCTTCCTGGTAAGCTCTAAGCGTCTCATCTCCTGTGGTTCCTGTGGAACAGTTTTCATAATACTGATCTCCATCTCCGATTTCATAGTCAATTTCGGAGACTCTGCCATCTCCAGATGCGTTTTCATAGGTACAGATTCCCATTGATACACCATAAGCCCAATAAAGTTGTGGGTAGTCCTGCTTCATAGCCCACCATGCTTCGTTCGCCGTCATGCTGGCTCTTGCATATACTTGCTGGGAAGTCGCGGGTGTATATGGGAGCTGGGTTTTCAGGGGAATCTCAACTCTCAGCGGTGCAAAGGGTTCTTCCCTATAATAGCCATCATCCATCAGTTTTTCTTTCAGTGTCTGATACAGTTCTATTGCGACCGGATCACTCAACTGTTCTCCAAAGGAACCGTTCCACTCAGTGTCTGTCTCACTCAGAAGTGCAAACTCCGAGAATCCATCGATTGCAACCAGATCCGGTTCAGCTTCAACAACTTCATAGATTGTTTTCATCTTCTGTTCTGTATCAGATTCCTTGTCAGTCTTCTCCGCTGCTTCTACTTCAGTCGTTTTCTGCTTTTCAGCTTCTGTTTCGTCTGTCTCGTCCACGTCCTCCGTCAGCGTGCTGTTCTCTTCTCCATCCGTATTATTTTCCACGTCTGTCTGCGCGATGTTCGTATCAATACCTGCCTCTCCGTCTTCCGTCTTATACGGAGTGGCTGCCGTCGCATACACGGGCTGTACCTGACTGATCATCATGGATGCCGCCAGCATCAATGCCAGTATTCTTCTGGATCTCACTCGTATTTCCTCCTCTTGTCTTCTGTTCTATTCTATGCTTTCTGTCATTTTGCTGTATATCTGTAAATGGACCTTAATCATTCGGCAGATCCACTTACAGATATGCAGGCGGCTTTGTTATCCGCCGCCTGCAGACTGTATTTCATTTACATTTAAAGAGTCATATTCCATGTCAGGTTATTGGTTCTGACAGGCTTTAACATCATTACTTTTGCTCCATCTGGCACGGTTCCCATTCCAGAGATATGGGCACCTGACTCATCATATCTGCTGTACTTCGGTGCAAATATTTCATTCGCCTGCTCCTGCGTCACCTTCGGAGCCTGCAGAAGAACCATTCCATTGACAAGCTGCGCCTTGGAATTTCTTGCATATTCTGTCAGGCAGATAATGATCGGTGCATGGACTGCCACATTCTCAGATGTTGCAGTTTCATCAAAGTTCTCAGTCTTCGTAACTGCTCCGCTGATCACGATCTGTGATACGTTGCTCCTGTTCTTCCGGCCGATGATCTGATTATCCATGGTCTCCAGTTTCACCTGATTCATTCTTACTGCACCAGTTACCGTATTTTTCACCCACATGCCTGCATCGATCACGCCAAGGTGCATGGTCGTCGTACCTGTGGAAGTGTAATTTCTGGTCTTCACGCAGCCATTGATCTGTGCATCTTTTACCGCCACATTTCCTGCGGTCACATTCAGTGTCACACCTTTGTTCAGCTTCAGACTGCTGATTCCACTGATTCCTTTTGGAACAGAGAGAATCGCCTCTTTGGAGCTGACCGGCACAACGGTGCTTCCGACTTTATGATCAAACTTGCCAGGCAGCTTCAGATCCACGGTTCCAAATCCTGTGATCTGTTCCGCAGGCTGAGTCTGCATGTTGTCAACATAATAAGAATCATCTCCGTTGCTCCAGTTGGTGGTCATCTCCCAGGTCAGCGTACTCTTAGCGCCACCACTGATTCTTGACGGTATTGCCGACAGATATGCGTATGTGTTGCCCTGATTTGCTTTATATTCAAAGTTTCCACTTTTCAGCATGTTTTTCATGGTCAGATCATAATTACCGGCATTTAAGGTGTATGCACGGTTCTCATACCATACGGTCTTTCCACTTGATTTTCTAAGCACTCCGATCAGTCCGATCCGGTCAAATTCCGTCGGGCAGCGGAGCGTGATCGCTGTACCGGTAAAGAACACATATCGTCCATGGTCATCATTGGATTTCACGGTCAGTTTTGCTGCCTGTGCAGGCATGGTCAGTGTTCCGATCGTACCATTGTCCCCTGCATTCTCTGTCAGCGTGATGGTGTATGTTCTCGCCTTCTTTGCGATCACATCGATCTCTTTGACTGCCTGTGCCCAGTTCATAAAGGACGCTTCATAAACCGATGTTCCATCTTCCTGCGCAGTCACAATGATGGGAAGTCCGCCATTGTTGACTGCATATTTAGATTCTGCCAGATACATGCCTTTCTCATATTTCCACAGAGGCAGGTTCTTCGCATAAGAAGTCTCTGAATCCTCCACCAGCAGAGTCACATCTGCAAGAGATGCCTTAGGGATCACCGCCAGTTTTACATTTTCTGTTGGTTTTCCATTTACTCCAAGCTCATAATCCTTCATGTCATTCATGCCAAATGCATGGGTATCTTCCAGCTTCCCATTGATCTTCTTCTGATCATAGACCATCATCTGAATACTGGTCGGTACTGTGATCTCCCCGTTGATGGTCAACTGGGTTCTGGATATCTTATTCGCAGGTCTTGCTGTTCGATAGGTTGTCAGCTTCAGGACTGCAGCATCTGCCTGCTTGGTCAGGTCTGTGAAAGTCATGACTTTTTCGCCGGCCACTGCTGCATCATTGGAAGCTGCCGTCAGTGTAGTCGCCGTCAGATTACCCTTTACATGCAGTTCTCCCGCAAGGCTCAGGGTCTTCGCAGATACTGCTCCATTCACCGTCACATCTGCGCCTGCCGGGATCACGATCTGTCCCTGCGGTGCTGTAATTGATGTATAGGTATCGGTCTCTTTCGGCAAGGTCAATGTCCATCTGGTATTACTCATGGAGATGGTCGGTGCCTGCTCTTTTGCAGTCTGCCATTTTCCACCACTGACTGTTCCTGCTACCAGCTTCACACCGTCAAATGTCGTGTCACATCTCGGTGTAACCGCACCGGTAAACTTCAGTGTCGGTACAGCACTTGTACTATCGCTCTTGATGGTAACTGCTTTTGCATAAGTCGGCAGTGTCAGTGAACCATATGCCGGTGCCTGATTGCCGTCCTGTGCCGTCTTCACCAGCGGCTGTCCATTTTCCCGTTCCGCATTGGCAGTCAGGATCGTCATGGTATATGCATCATAATCTGCTGCTTTCACACCGGTTCCTGCACGGTTGATCATGGTAACTGCCTGTGAAAATGTCTTCGCATAGGTTGTTGCGTCAGACTTTTCATTACTCTCACGGGTGATCTCTACTGCCATCTCACGCTTGTCACCGTTCTTCACATTGTAGTTCAGATCCTTGTAGCTGATGAGATTTGCTAATACATCATCCGATGCTGTCTGATAATAGTGCGCACGGAAAATACCAGCGTCCGCCTTCGGTGCTGCCAGAAGCGAAATATCTTTGTACGTATCGGTAGATACACTTGGTGCACCTCCCCTGTACAGCGCTGCTGATGTGAGTGTTCCTGTTTTGTATGCATTCAGCACATCCGCCTGCGTGGTCGTATCTCTCATTACTTTGATCCAGATCCGCTGACCTTCGCCTGCAGATGCTGAACCGTTCACTGCAAAGGCAGATTTGCCAGTCTTCGCATCTACTCTGCGAGTTCCGATGTAGCTTCCCTTATTCTGCATCCACGATGTCAGGCTTGTACTGATCGTAGTCGCTCCCCATGCATTCCAGGTAGATGCTTTTGCATCCGTATCTTCCATCGTAACTGCATTCACACTGACAGTTCCCAGTGTTGTCAAATCTGTACCATTGAAAAGATCCAGATCATTTACATACTGCATGGTGCCCAGTACACCAATCTTGCATCCATCCATGGTCAGGGTACTTACATTCCGGACGCCAGTGACAGAAGCAAACAATGTCTGTGCATTTTTAAAGGAACAGTTCTCCAGTGTCACGCCAGATACGGAGGTCTTCTTTCCGTTCACTGGCACGGTTGATGCGGACATGGTCATCTCCGGATTTGCCACATTCACTTTATTATTCTTAATCACTACCGGATCAAAGACAAAATTTTCAAATGTAACGATGCCTGCCGGTTTCATTCCGTCTGCTGCCAGGAATCTGACCTCTGATCTCTGGATCTTATTGGTGTAGACTACACTTGCCGCCTTATTTGCTTTCGGAAGCACCAGCGAGCTGGCAGCCGTAGCATCTGTAATGCAGGTATCTGTCAATTCGGTCGGAACCACAACTGTATATGTATCCGTCAGTGCTGCCAGATTCGCGATCTCCGTCGCCGCCTGGTTCAGATCCAGACAGGTCGTAGATTCATCGGCATGATCAAGTTCCACCTCATACGATCTAAGGCTGTCTGTTCCCAGATATACACCGCCTGCATATTTCACCAGATGATATTTTGTGTTGTCAGTATTGTTATATCCCACCTTAAAATGTGACAGATATTCTTTCGGAATGTCCGCCAGTTTCTTCGTATCCGGAACGGGAAGTTGCACATTGCTGTCGCCTGTACGCTCATAAATAAGTTCGTAATCACCAGCATTTATCAAACGTGGATTTTTGCTGTCATTCTCATGAACTGCCAGCGTGATCGTACCTTTAGTGGTGCCTGCCGGTTTGCCGGTTTCATCAAATCCAGCATATACACCGCCTGTGAGTGTAAACTGCGACTGATCCCGACCCTCTTGCTCCACGGTTCTCCATGTTCCAATCGTCGGCGGGTTCGTTCCTTCATTACTGGTTGCATAAACAATATCACCGATCTTCATGGCAGATTTTCCGTCCAGCTTTGCTCCTGCGTCTGTTCCTGCGCATAATACAAGTGTTGGTACACTCACTGCCCCTGCCGCCTGAACCACAACATCTTCATCAATATAAATAGTTCCATTTGTGATCGTCAGCTTACCAGTCAGATCATAACTAGTATTCTTACCAGTGAACTCATACTCTGCTGTCTTTGAACCAGCTCCTGTGATACTTCCAATTGATGCATTGTCATCGACTCCGCTGACAACAACATCGTTCATCGTAAGGCTATAACTTCCCACTGCAATATCCTTGGATATACCATATGCTACTTTCTCTTTCGTACTATTCACTGTTTTCACAACAGTTGGTGCCAGCGTAATTCCCCTGAACACCGTATTAGCACGTAGAGAAATATTGTTGTTATAATAGATTTGAGTACTGTCTCCATATGCTGCTACTTCCACTGTTGCTTTGGTTGACGGCAGCGTCAGATTTGCCGGCTGCAATGCTTCTCCCAAATCCTTACACAGCACAATACGGATGGTCTCACTTGCAAGATTGTTGCTCTTGTAAGCATTGACTGCTGCCACTGCATCTGCCCAGGTCACATAGTAACCAAGTAAGTCGTAATCTGCATATACAGCCGCCTGTACTTCATCTGCATAATAGATATTTACATAGCCGCTCTTATCGCGGAAGAAGATATAGCCAGTTTTCTTTCCGGTCTCATCATATGGATTCTTATTTCCTTCTTTCAGGTTTGCGCTGTCCGGTACGAAGAGACTGGTATCTGCCTTCGGTGCAACCAGGAGACGTCTGCACGTATTATTATCCTTTAACGTAGCCAACTTCGGAACATTAATTCCATTATTTTCCAGCACCTTGACTGTGATCGTTGAACCATCTGTGCTTGCCACGTTTCCTTTGACAGTCAGATAAGGTGTCAGATCTGTGGCACTTTTGCGGATGGTGGTCAGTGCATTCTTAGTTCCTGTATAAGTCAGATCCTTATTGAATGTAAATGTACCATCTGCTTCTACCTGTGAATCTGTCATGGTCACATTGCCACTGACTGTCACGGATGCTGCTTTCAACTGAGCATTCGCAAGTGTCAGATCCTTCACTACTGTAAATGCGCCATCTGTGTAGACCCAGTTTTCTTTTTTATCTTTAGTCACATATTTCTCTACATAAAGCTTTCCATTTGCGTCTGCATCTGTGTTCAAATCCACATAAGCGAATCCTGTCACAGAACCATAGATCAGGTTGACGTCAGTTGCTCCTGCATTCTCGGTCGCGCGGTTTCCGACTGTCTTAAGTGTCTTGCCAGTTGCTGCCGTCAGCTTCAGAGTTGCCGCATTGTTTCCTTTGAGGATCAACGGCGTATTAAAGGTCACATTGTCACCCAGATTCAGGATATATGCACCTGCAACGGTCAACGTAACCGGCTTTGTGTATGTATTCTGTTCTTTGTCAAATACGACGTTGGTCCAGCTTCCATTTACCTTCACTTTGCTGTTCAGGTTCACATTCTTCAGGGTAAGTCCTGTATTGGCAGTGATATTTCCCTGATAATAAATGTTCTTTACATCGCCTTCAGATGTCACAATGACATTGGCTGCAGCATTTCTTCCCGGAAGCGGCAGACTAATCGGTGCTGTCTTCTCTGCTTTTGCACTTCCCAGATCGGTCTTCAGAGTGATCGTATACTCTGTATTCTTCGCATTGCTGTTGCCTGCTGCCTGATTATTGATCTCCGTCACTGCATCCGCCCAGGTCAGACACGGGGTCTGCTGATCTGCCTTCGTACCATCACTGTCAGTGGTCTTGTATGTCAGCTCGATGGCGTAGTCCTTGGTGCTCATATAGTTGATATAACCGCCGGACTTATAGAGCATGCCCTTCTGCACATCACTGTCTGTCGTATTCAGGACAATCTTGGCTGCTGCTGTCTTCTTCGCCAGCACAAGCGGAATATTCTTATAGACAGTCTCCTGGTTGTCATTGATTGTCTTATAAGCACTGCCCCATACATAACCAGTCAGAGGTGCGTCTTTATTCGGCTGATCCTTAAAGAATACTTTCTGTGCTGTCAATGTGGTTCCTGTCTTCACCATTTCTACCACTGACAGCTTCAGCGGATCTCCCTTGACCGTTCCATTGATGATAAAGTTCGGTGTCACACGGGTGATCTCTTTGTCTGTACTCCTTGTGTTTCTTGTCAGCGTCACAGATGCCTGTACGGAACAATCACCCTTTGTGATTACATCCGTCACAGTCAGCTTACCGTCTACTTCCAGTAATGCAGTTTTTCTTTCTTTGCTATTATTGGCAAGCTCCAGATTAGTTGCGGTCACATTGCCTGTTACATACAATCCCGCACTATGATCGCTCTGAACTTTCAGTACGCTCAGTCCACTGATGCTTCCATTTACGGTAAAATTACAGGTTGTACTTGTTTCGTCTTCATTCTTTCCAGTTTCAGATACGGAATTCTGTACAGTCACCTGACCTTTTCCGTTTCCACTGATACCAGTGATCTTGCTGCCCTCTGGAATCAAACAGCTATCCAGTCCCAGATCATAATTCTTTACCTTGATACTTCCACCAGATGTCTGTGGCACAAGATCAAGATTCACAAACGTGGTATTGCTGTTCAGCTCAATCAGATTCTTAAAACTGAATTTTATTGAACTCTCTGTCTCATTTACTACATACAGCTGGTGAACTTTTGTAGGGAAGCCAAGGTTCTCATTCACATTTGTCGCACTGTCATCCAAAATGGAAATCACATAATCAGCCGTCGGATCATTCAAAAACTGGATCTGACTGAAGGCTTCTTTGACCGTTCCAAAATAACCATAGATATTACCTTCATTACTATCCTCATTATAAGAACCATAATTCAGTGCAACCGAAGGTGCGGCCGTTCTTGCGATAATAACCCACTCACCAGATTTTTCTGTCCACTGCTTCTCACCCTTCTCGTTCTCTGTTACGAACCAGGATGCCGGTGCATTTTTGGCACTCAACAGTTGGTGATCTGCGGTCTTCGTATTGTAGATTCCCTCAGTATTAATAGTAATCGCGCAGGAGAGATAATATTTACCCTCCACGGTTCCATACTTCTCGTCACTGTCAACCTTGCCAGTCACATACAGCATGGATGCTGTATTTTCTCCCGGATAGGAGACCTTGTTATTCTCTCCATTTGTGGTCAGGTTGGTTACTGCGATCTTACCGGAGGTCATCTGGTGGTTTCTGGTATTTCTGATGCCCACAGTCTTTAACCATGCTGCATCATTCATTGTCAGCTTTGTTGCGGTCACATTATTGGTAACCTGCAGGGTCGGTGCTTCATCCGTCTTACCAGACAAAATCAGATGTGCAATGCCGCTGACAGAGCCTCTGGCTTCCACCCACGCACTGGCCTCAGACGGAAGTACTGTGCTATCTCCTGTTGCAATCTGCCATACCGAATTGGCGGATCCTGTTACATTGGTAAATACACCGCCGGAATTTTCCAGATGGAATATATTCCGGTTCAATGCAACGCTCGCTGGAGCTGCACCTTCTTTTGCTGTTGCTTTCGGCGTCAGCCAGAAATTCTGGAATGTCACATTGGTTGGAAGGCTTACATTTCCATACCAGGTCAGTGTACACAGTTCAGCGCCTGAACGCTGCTCATAAGAGAAGTCCAGACTTGCGGCTTTGGACGGAATGGTAAATGTTCCATCAATCGTCACCGTGTCATCCAACACCTGGATCTGATACTTATTTTTCGCATCATTGATGCTGTTGATAGCAGCTGCTACCTGCTGCCAGTTTGCATAAGTTCCGATCGGCTGATCTTCTTTAATTCCTATCTGCGTAACTACAAACAGTGCTTTCGCAATCAGAAGCTGTCCGCCATTCTGCTGCAACATAAATTCATCATATTCTCTTGCAGCATCCGGGTTAGCTTCATCCCGAAGTACTGCTGTGACATTGAACATCTCCAGTGGGAATCCACTGGTCATGCTGGTGTTAAATGCCACATGCTTAAGCAGTGCATCTGCCGTCTTGTCCGGTTCATTGATCTTCACGGTACAGCGGCTCTCTTCATCTGCCTGTACCGGTGTTCCATTGATCGTCAGCGTGTCACTTAAAGACTTCTGGAGCACAGGTGTTCCTGCTATCCGCACTCCATAGAGTACAACCGTTCCCGGCTGATTGGTCTCACCTTCACCCATATACTGTGAGTCCACTGCAAATAAGGATTCGTCATTCAGCCATACTGCATCGCCATTTACTGATGCATAATTATGTACATGGAAAACTGCCTTGTCATCATTTACCAGCTTCTTCAGCCGTTTTACTGTGGAGACCGTAATGGATGCTCCACCATTATATAGAGTTCCTGCTGTCATGTTCAGGGTATCGATCTTTACCTGTCCGCCGTCATTGTAAATGGTCTCATAACCGCTGATAGCATCTTTTGCGACAGCTTTCGTTACATTCCATGTGGTTACATCTACAGCTGCGCCTGACTCCACGTTGACACTTCCACCTTGCTGCACAAGTGTCGGAATCGTTACCTTACCATCAAAGGTGGTGCTTCCGCTGTTGAGAGTCAGTTTCTTGAACTGTACTTCCAGTTCTGTATCACCAGAGATGTAGGTTCCTGCCTCAGTTGAGCCTCTGCTCACCAGAGATGCCACATTCAATGTAGCCTCAGACATGTCAAATACGGCATTTTCTGTCTTCTGATGCTTGACTTCTGACCAGGTGATCGCATTGGCATAAAATGCTGCATTTGGAGCATTGATGGTCAGATCATCACCTTTTCCCGTCCACTGTTCATCATAACCGCCTTCCAGCTTATACTCGCTGAATCTATCTATACTGATTTCTGCTGCACTCGGAGCCTCCAGTGTTCCATTTCTGATATCTACAAATGGACTGATGTAAATCGTAGAGGCTGTTGTCTTCAAAATCACTTTCTTGCCGGATCCATCCAGCTTCAGATATTGAGCTTCGCCCGTTTCTAGGTTCTTTGATTCATCCGCATAGGTTATGAACTCCAGATCCGTTACACAGGAAGGCAGTGTAACATTATTTTTCAACTGCCCTGATGTAAGGAGTACAAAGGTATATTTTCCTTTATCATTTCCGAAACCGCCCGAAGATAGCAACTTACTAATACTTGCAACTGCATACTCAAAACTGTCAAAACGACAAATCATATTTGCATGTTTCACCAGAACAGTTGCTTCTTTAGCCCTTACGCCATAACCTGTTCCCGTTTTTTCACACACAGCATATAAAGTAATCACCTGCTTATGTTCAGAATCTGCATACAAGTCAGAGGTAAAAAATCCATCCAGTGCGGTTCTTACCTTTGGCATATAAATCTCATATCTACGCTCAGAAATTTCATTGCTTTTGTTCCATCCGAATGGCTTTTCTTCCCATTTACCAGTTTCTTGATTATATGCCATACCTTTGCAGAGCACCGGTGTAACCATCTTACCTGAACGAGATACACTTCCATTGATCAATAATGTATGGTCTGATACATTATCCGGTGATACCATCCGCAGTTCAAAGTTCTCCTCTGCTTCCAGCTCACTTCCACTTCCTTTTACAAGCAGATTATTGATCACACCACGCTCTGTAAGGGTCATGGTAGAACCAGAGACTGCCGTCAAGGTTCCGCCTACATTTTCCAGAAAATGAACGGTCAGTACGCCATTCAGTTCCAGATTGCCGGTCACTTTCAGGGTTCCGATGGATACTTCCTGTTTCTCAAATTTTCCATCAGAGACCTCATAGCTCTCTCCGACCACCTTCAGACTTGCACAGTTCAGTGTCTGACCAGTCAGATCCACATTGGCTGCCATGGTCACTGCCAGTTTTCCTGTGTTGGTCCACTTTACATTTTCTGTAACCAGTCTGCCACTGTAAGCAACATTCTGCTCTCCAACGATCAGCTTTTCAGAAAGATTATTCATATTTACAGTCAGATTCGACCACCGTATAGCACTGTTATCCGGGTATACGGTCAGAGATCCGGCTTTGCTCACGCGGATCTGTCCATTCGTTGCCGAAGTGGTCATAACTGTATCCGCATCTGTCAAAGTCAGAACCTGTTCCTGCAGATCAAGCAGAACTGCATGTCCCTGCTCCCGGTAATTCAGATCATTCTTACCAGCACTCACTGTCTTGTCTGCATTTACCTGACTAGTGTTTACACGGATCACATAAGAGGCATCATTCTCCGGCTGCTCTGCGATCCATTCTTTTGCTTCTGCAAGTGTATCCACGCCAGTCTGGTAGGATTCTGCATCCTCTCCCGGCTGATAGATCCAGTAAAGCTTCGTCTGATCTTCCGGTTTTGCTACAACTGTCAGGCTGCATGTTGCTTCATCCAGTGCAAATTCAACATTTCCGTCAGCCACGAAGTAGTCATTGACATCCTTGCCGGAAGATTTGATCTGGGCGATCAGATCTGCGCCAAGAATGGCGACCTGGTCATTCTCGGAAAAGGTTCCCCAGTCTTCAAAATTGCCAGCCACATCAACAATATCTCTCTGAAGACGAATCTGGAAGTCATTGATTGCGCTGTTGATGTGAAACACCGGCCATTCTGCTACATCCGCAGTTTTCTCTGCTACCAGTAATAACTCATTTTCATCATTACTTGTTATCTTATTAACTGTACAGCTTTTCTGTGTAAATAATTTGGAGTCTCCATTCATTGTAAGATTTTCGATCTCCATCTCTTTTGCATTTACACTGCTTTGTTTCAGATCAAACGTAGCATTGGTTGTTTTCCATTTATTTTTTACAGTCAGGCTGCTCCATTTTGTAATAAAAACATCATCTGTAATAAATTCAGCTTCATTATTTACCGTCAGATCACTGTTCATTGCAGTCTCTAACTTCTTTTTAATTCCATTTGAAGTATTGTAGGATACCTCATTCCAGGTTACACGGTTGTGCTCCCCAAGTTTAACCGTAACAGAACCAGTACTTGTTGATGTATCCCCATCATTTGCCACTTCAATATTCATATTCTGCCAGTTCAAGTAGACATCACTGGTATCCTGCGAAGACTGAAAATCAGCACCAATCGTTACAGTATTATTTTGATCAACCGTTGCAGATTTGACAACAAATTTTATTGTACCGAAAGTCTTATTTTCATCATTGCTGATTCCTTCCACATTCACCGTATAGGTACCAAAGGAATATCCGTCTCCTTCAATAGTCAGCGTATGTCCGTGAAGATACAGCGTCGTGTTGCTCCGATCCTCTGTCTGGGTATAAGCAGGAACTGTCAGATCCTGCTCAATCTCAACGGAATAGGAAGAATATTTTCCCTCTGCAATCAAACTTTCAGCTGCTGCCAACGGATTCTGTCCATTCAGTTCATCCGCTGTCCATGTCTGAAGCTGTGTAGTTGTTCCATCGGCAATACCATTTAAAATAACCGCTGGCTCTTTCACTTCTTCCTCAGACTTTGCTGAAAACAAATCTGAAGTGACTTCATCTGCTGTGATCTCCGAGCCTAGCTGTTTGTCTTCGCCCGAATCACTGTTCCCAGTGTCTCCGATATCTCCAGCCGTATCACTACTTCCAGTGTCTCCGATATTTCCAGCCGTATCACTGCTTCCAGTGTCGCCATCGGTGATGCCGGTGTCATTATCCGTTCCGGCACCATTGTCCGCCGGCTGCTCAGATACATTCGTATCTTCAGCCGCAGAAGCCTTCTCCTCTCCTTCCTCTGTCAGAGTCTCCACTCCATCAGAAGCTGTTATGGATGCAGCCAGTGTCTCCACCCCGGCACTCTGCCAGAGCATTGCAAAGACCAGCATCCAGGCAAGAATCCTCTTGCCAACTCTACTCTTTTTCATTGGAACCTCCTTCTTTTTCATTCGTTCTGTAAAAAGACATTCTTGTATAAATTATAGCACATTTTTCAGTGACTTTTTCTAAAAATTTTTCATATTTTTATTTTGAAACTTTCAAAAGTAAATTCCACCGTCTGCATACCCATGCCACATTTTGAAATCTATTTTTTATTATTTTATGGTTTTATTTTATGATTTGGTGAAATTAACGGATATATGAAAGAAAAGTCCCTTGTCTATGTATTGGATTTATTCATTTGATAATGAAGTTGGTTCTTCTTCCGTTTCTTCTGTTTCTGGCTCTTCTATAATTTTCAGATTTCTCTTTGCGACATAACCTTCCTTCCGTACACCATCCTCATCTATGAACGTAACCTTGTAGTAGTAATTTGTATTTTTGATGATAGTTGCTTCTATATTTTTCTTTAATCGGGTAACAATTTTGGCTCCTTTTTCAGGAAGTTCTTTTACATCACTTGCTACATAAGTCATAACTGGAAGTCCCACATTTTCCTGAAGATAAGGCTGAATAAAAATCCCCCATATGAATAACCAAAAATTGATTACAATAAAATATTTTTTGTATTTTTCTGCCGCCCAATTTGCAACTCTCTCTTGGAAACCAACAGGATTATTCATTTGATCATTTATTGTATCTTGAATTTCCTGCTCACTTGAAAAATCTGTTTCCAGCTCTACATTTTCTGAGATATTCTCTTCTTGAAGAGATTCATATGCTGCATCGACAGCCTCTTTAAAAGTTCCGTTTTTTTGCAGTGTTTGAGAAAAAATTTTGCCGTAATTAATACTCTCTAACTGATTAATCTGTTCAGCAATAACACTATCCGTAAAAATTTTCATTGATTCCTGAAGGTTCTGAATTGAACGCGCCGTATCAATAGTGCTTACTGATATCAATAATTTTGCAATATTTTGTATGCTATCTAGGCTCCTTCTAGATTCTTCCGCGATGTTTATTGCTGAAAACTGTCTTCCAATCTCTTCAAAAGATTCCATTGATTGTTTATAAGACTCTGATACCTTAAAAGGCGTATACGCAGCTTTCAATACTGCTGACACAGATTTTGATATATCTACATTTTCATACTCCTTCACCATTTCTGCTATTCTACTGCTCATAAGTTCTGCTGCTCCTGTAAATGCCGATGTGTCAAAGATCATTTCAGACAATGTTTTAGTTAATGGTATTAACGATTTCCTGATTTTTTCAAATGATTCTAAATAGGAATCATACGGCGTTTTCGAGTTATCATTTTTCATTTAGTTATACCTTCCAATAAAAAATCCCCAATTTCTGTTCTTGGTTTCAATTATACAACAAATTTCAACAAAGAAAACGTCATTTTTCCGTCAAAAGAGCATTAAGAAAAGGACTAGCAGCTCTGCCAGTCCAACTTAAATATTTATGAAACTCTCCTAAAGTTATTTCTATTTGTTTCAAATCGACATCCTTGATTTTTATTAAAGTCTTCTAGAGTTATATTTAAAGTTACCTGTCTTATAAACTTATATTCTCCCAACCACAACTCTGCATCTTTTCTTACAGAATGCCATCCCATAGAGCAGAATATCATTTCTCCCATCATTCAGCAGATATTCCTGATATCTTCTGTCTTTAATCTGATCCAGCGCATTTTGACACGCCTGCTCCATATCCTTGTATTCCTTTGTGTATTTCAGTTCCACAACAATACCTGCATCTGGATCATCCGTCTCCACGATAATATCCGCAAATCCTGCTCCAGCTTCTGCATTGGATTTTACCAGCCAGTCCGCATTTCCCGTGAGGATTCCTACCAGCAGATTATGATACGAGCTTTCTTTCTCTTCTTTTCTGGCTCTGGTATCAAAGACACTGACCGAATTGCTCAGGATCTTATTCAGATATTTTTCGATTTCTTCTGTATTTCCTTCTGCAAATGCTTTCCAGAAATTCTGCAGCTGCTCTGTGTTGGAAAAAATCGATTTCTTAAACCATTCCTGTATCTGAAGTTTGAATACTTCCCTGACTTCTTTGTTAGGAATCACCAATTTGTAGGCGCCAGCATCCGTCAGACCAGTCTGGGTCAGATAACCCGTGGTAAACAGGACACTCCAGAGGTTATCAATGCTGTTGTCGATTTCATCATAGGTCAGATCCAGCCGAATCTGTTTTTCAATCGATTCACCGGCAATCAGACTTTCAATCTCACTTCTGGTTGTCTTGGTAGCTTTGTCAATAAATCTCTTTACCAGATCATTTCCGCTGGTATTGATCCAGTAAGCTTCAGGTCTGGCATTTGGATCACTCCTGATCCGGTCCACATGATTCACCACATCCCACGGACAATAGACATCTGCATTTCCAAAGCGGTATCCATCATACCATTCCTTTGTCTCATCAAACCGGTTCTCCACATGATAATATGTAAAAAGTTCTTTTACTTCTTTATCCGTAAAGCCAAACTGCTCATCAAATCTTGTGTCCGTAATAGACAGAATCTTAAAATTATTAAGCCCTGTAAATATGCTTTCCTTAGAGACCCGGAGACAGCCTGTCAGCACAGCAAATTTCAACGCGTTATTGGTTTTTAATACTTTTCCAAACATTGCACGTATCAAAGTAACCATTTCCTGATAATACCCATGCTGGAAAGCCTTATCCAACGGCACATCATATTCGTCTATCAGAATGATCGTTTTTTTACCATAATGCTTGTATAACAGTTCCGAAAGTGTCTGCAAAGAAGAGAGTAACAGTTCATCGCTCATCTGATATGTTCCATCCAGAAGAGTTACCATCGATGTATATTTGTCTTTTTCTCTGTTAGTCAGACGAAAACTATTTTCCAGGAATTCAAAGCGTTCTGCCTCTTTGGCAATCAGTTCAATCATCTGATATTTTGCCGCTTCATAATCCAGTCCTTCCACATTTTTCAGCGAAATAAAGATAACAGGATATTTCCCCATATATTCTTTACATAACTGCTCATTACTGGAAATCGCTAATCCATCAAACAGTGCAGGATCTGTGCCAATCTCAAAAAAGCATTTCAGCATACTCATATTGAGTGTTTTTCCAAAACGCCGAGGACGGGTGAATAGGTTCACTTTTCCCCTGTTATCAAGCAGCTGCTCAATCAGCTTTGTTTTATCAATATAGTAATAACCGTTTGATCGAATCTCTTCAAAATTTTCGATTCCAACTGGTAATTTTGTCTGTTCACCCATGACTTACGCTCCTCCCCTCTGGCCTGATTTCGTTCATATACTTTACTAATAGTATAACCGCATAGCAAAGATTCTGGCAACTGTATTTATGTTACTTTTTACGGCTCATAATCCGCGATCATCTCGATGAATTCCCTCACTCTCTTCTGCTTCCACTCCGGCAGAGCATTGTAGACTCTCTGAACCGGCAGTCGGCGGGCCGGCTTTTCTGGCACTTCCCCATCTTCCATGAATTCTCCCATCAGAACATCCATGGACACATCCAATACATTGCATATTTTCATCAGGGTGTATACCTGTGGCCGGGTCTTTCCGCACATCATCTCGCTGATCGTGGATGCGGACAGTCCTGCTTCTCTGGCAAGGGATGACATGGTCAGTCCTTCTCTTTCACTGTACCTTCTGATCTGTTTCAAAATTCTCTCACATACCTTCTCTGGATCGTATCTCATAAGCGTGCTCCTTCTTCTTTCGATTTTTTGAAAGGTATTTTCGCTTTTTCGAAAATTCTTTCCTATAATCGCTTCTATATATATAACGAGTTTGTAGCTTTGTTTTGACACTTTTTGAAAAAAATTTTTAAATTTCTTCAAAAAGAGTCCGGGAACGTGTTCCGGACTCTTTTGTTCGATCAAAAACATTCTTCTTTTTCTTCTCTGCAATTGATGAATTTGCAGGTTCCTTTTTTATCTTCTGGAAATTCTGTGAAAATGCAGTTTTTGAATTTGCATTTTACAAAAGATACTCTTGTAAGCGTCACATCCTGGATAATGCAATCTATAAATACACACTTGTGAAATTCTGTTTCTTTAAACTTACTGTGTGAGAAATTGCATCGGATAAATTTTGCTCCGGTAATATAATTCTCTTTCCATGACATGCCAATGGCAACGCAATCTTCCATGCGGACCCATTCCAGACTGGAACGTTCCAGATGGATATTGCTGAGAATGCAGTAATTGAACATATCACTTTCCATATCCAGCAGCTCATAATCACTGCACATAAAATTGCACTTGATATATCCGTTAGCCAGGAACTTTGCTCCGATAACGATCCGTGTAAGCGAGAAATTGCTGTTCAACACGGATGTACAGAATAGTTTCCCACCTGTGATATGATATCCGTAATAGTTCTGATTCTGAAGGACCTTAAATTTTGCGCTCAATGTCAGGGGCATATTTTCACCTGCCTCTTCTCATGTCTCGGATACGGCTTTCTCTCATCCGTCAGATCCAGCAGATAGTCCACGCTCGTCTGATAAAACCTGGATAGTTCGATCAATGTCTCCAGGGGCACATGGATCTTTCCTGTCTCATAATCGCTGTACGTTGTCTGGCTGCAGCCAAGATGCTTTGCCAGATCTTTTTGTTTCAAATCTTTATCTTCTCTTAAATCTCTGATACGCCTGTACACAACTTTTACACCTCATTATTAACATAACGTAAAAGTCGACAGCATATTGATTTTTACCGGTATTTCCGGTAAGATTTTCCTTTTTCTTCCAAATATCGCTAAAAGAAACGCAAAAAACAGGTGCCACGCAGCACATGACACCTGTTCATCTTTCCTTTTAATAGCCAGTATAGCTGATGTTCATATCTACATTTCCTTTGATACCGGAAACGCTTCCTTTGGAAGAATACTGCCACATATCATATTTTCCAGAATATGTGCAGCTGGAATTGTACTGTGCCACCCAGATACAGTATCCGTTCAGTGCGGATGCATTCAGCTGGTTTGCATACCAGGACTTGCTGGCGTAAACTCCTGCTTTGTAGCCTCCATTTCTGACTGTCTGGCAAAATGCCTTTACAACTGCAGTACGGGCACTCTTGCTCAATCCGTTGGCACGTCCGCCGGATGCACTCTCTGTATCAATAAAGATCGGATATGTCACTTTATAACCGGATGCCAGAGACATGGCCATACTTGCCTCTTCTACTGCTTCTGCTTCGTTGACTGCCTGTGTAAAGAAGTACAGTCCGACTTTAATGCCTGCCTTTGTGGCACCGGAAATATTTTTCTTAAAGTACGGATCCTGAACCAGTGCTCCGCTGGAAGATCCTCTGTATCCTACACGGATGATTGCAAAATTGATACCGGAAGCTGCCACAACACCCCAGTCGATATTTCCCTGATACTTGGATACATCGATTCCACGGTTACCAGAGCTCTGTGATAAAGCTCCGTCACCTCCGAAGGTATACATCACGCCGCCGATAACCTGATTGCCGGTTATTTTATTGTGATTTGCATCATAATAATATACTTTTCCACCATCTGTTCTCCAGCCGGTGTACTGCGGGGATGTATAGAAGGTATCCGTAGATGCATAATCCTTAAGGGTCGCCTGCTTTGTTGCATTTGCATCTGTATACAGAACATTTCCTGATTTATCTTTCAGTACAACGGAGCTGTCAGAGAGGTCTGCAACTGTTACTTTCGTCTTCACAGAAGCCTCTTTTGTGGTTTCCTTTGCATCCGTGACATATGTAATGATGGCTGTCACTTCTGCAGAACCCTTACTTTTTGCAGTCAATGTTACAGAGGTTCCGCTGTCACCTGACAGTGCAACAACTCCTGCATTGGAACTGCTCCATTTTACCTGTTTGATCAGTGCACTTTCTCCCGTGATGTGAAGTGCAACTGCCAGAGAATCAGATGCGGAACTGCCTCCGTTGTAGAGCGTTACTGTCTCCGGAAGAGTGACCATAGCTGTTGTCGCAGCAACTGCTGCCTTGGCATTTGTATCCGTCGTCTGTTCTGCTGCCGCATAAACCGTTCTCATGGAGAAGATCTGTCTCAGCGCTGTGGTCAGGCTCTGCTCAGATGTACCCTCACCATCGCTGGCCGGAGCTGCATTATTTTCTGTATCAGTACCGGTGGAACCACCTTCAGAAGGAGTCCCCGGTGTGGTTGGTTCTGTCGGCTGTTCTGGTGTGGTTGATCCGCCGGAATTATCCCCGTCACCTTTGTTATCATTTTTACCCGGCTCTATTGGTCCGCCGGAATGATCGCCGTTGCCCGGTTCCGTCGGAGTGGTTGGCGTCGTCGGCTCCGTAGTAGTCGTTCCTGCACTCTTAGTCAGTGTAACGCTTACCATCTTACTGCTTGCGGATGCTTTGCTGAAGTTGGATACATCCACATCTGCACGGGATACTTTGCTTATGGATACTTTGCTCTCCAACAGTGGAACTGTATCTTTCAGAGTACTTTCCTGCGGAACATCTTTTTTCGCAGTATCCTCTACCGCAGTATTGATCTGAGCTTCCGTCTTGATCTCATCTTTGACATCTACTTTTTTGTACTCGATCTTGTCTTTGACAGTTGCCTGCATGGTACCCTTTTTCACTGCATAGGATCCTGCATTTTCCAGAGTAACCGTGTATTTTCCTGCTTCGATCTTATCAATATAGATGATGCCATCCTTGTCCTTATCTTCATAAGTGGAGACTTTTGCATTTTTCTTATCAGATTTTACACTGACAGAAAACTGCTCACCGGTCACAAGCTTGGATTTCTGATCCTCAATCTTGATCTTCAGATCCTTCTCGATAGAAGTACATGCAAGAGAAAGCTCTTTCTGATCTTCCTCAACCGGCTCTTCCTCTTCTTCTGCTGCTTCCTCTTCAGGCTCAGGACCCGGATCCTCGATCACCTGGGCTTCTGCTACTTCTTTCGGAAGGCTTTCATACCCATAGATCACATAACCTCCTGCACCGATACTTCCGGCTGCAACAACTCCTGCCAGGATCAATGACAGTAGTTTCATTCCTAAAATCTTTTTCATCTCTCCATCCCCACGCTTCAGTGTGTTTGTAGATTAATCTCTTCTGAAAATATCTCTGGTGTACACCTTTTCCTGTACATCATCAAGGCACTTATCATATCTGTTTGCAATAATTGCATGGCTCATTGCTTTGAATTTTTCCAGGTCATTGACCACCACACTGCCGAAGAAGGTCTCGCCATCTTTCAGTGTCGGCTCATAGATGATCACGGTTGCGCCTTTGGCCTTGATCCGCTTCATAACTCCCTGAATAGAGCTCTGACGGAAGTTATCACTGTTGCTCTTCATGGTCAGACGATAGACACCGATGGTCACGGATTTCTCCTTATGCTCATCAAACTCATTTTCCTCATCATATCCATAGTAACCAGCCAGCTTCAATACCCGGTCTGCGATGAAATCTTTTCTGGTACGGTTGCTCTCCACGATAGCCTCAATCAGATTTTCCGGCACATCTGCATAATTTGCCAGAAGCTGTTTGGTATCCTTCGGCAGACAGTAGCCGCCATAGCCAAAGCTTGGATTGTTGTAATGACTTCCGATACGCGGATCCAGACATACACCATCGATGATCTGCTGGGTGTTAAGTCCTTTGCTCTCTGCGTATGTATCAAGCTCGTTGAAGTAAGCCACACGCAGAGCCAGATAAGTATTTGCAAATAGTTTTACTGCCTCTGCCTCGGTAAATCCCATGAACAGTGTATCGATATTCTCTTTGATCGCACCTTCCTGAAGCAGTGCTGCAAACTCATGGGCTGCCTCCACCAGACACTCATCATCCTGATCCGTTCCGACAATAATACGGGATGGATACAGGTTGTCATAAAGTGCCTTGCTCTCCCGTAAAAATTCCGGGCTGAAGATAATGTTGCTGCTGTTAAACTTCTTACGGACACTCTCGGTATATCCAACCGGTATCGTAGACTTGATCACCATGATGGCATCTGGATTGTATTCCATTACCAGCTTAATGACTGCTTCCACTGCAGAAGTGTCAAAATGCTGGGTGCGGCTGTCATAGTTAGTCGGTGCTGCGATCACTACGAAATCTGCTGCGCTGTAAGCCGCTTTTGCATCCATGGTCGCTGTCAGATCCAGATCCTTCTCCGCCAGATATTTTTCAATATATTCATCCTGGATCGGAGATCTCCGATTATTAATGAGTTCCACTTTCTCCGGCACGATATCCACTGCCAGAACCTTATGATGCTGGGACAAGAGAGTTGCAATGGATAAGCCCACATAGCCGGTACCTGCAACTGCGATTGTATAATCTTTCATTGTATGTTCTCCATTTGTGATAATTCAAAGTCAATGACTTATTGTTCTTACTATCATTTGCTGAATCTTAAGTATAACACATTATGGCCTCTGTTACAATTCTTACCGCCCTGCGTTTATACCGTATCTTTATTTTTTCATCATAGCTGCTGTCCCTGCACGGACTTCATCTGTATTTCCATCATAAGTCACGCCATCCACATAAAAAGGGGCTGTTGCAAAATAGATGAGTAATCATCCATGGAGCAATGGCTCCTTTTTTGTATTCAAATGAAAAAGCAGGCTCCGAAGAGCCTGCCATTCATGGTATAATAAATTATGACTAGTAAAATAAAATACCAAAAAAATTATACCGAATTCAACGAAACTTATCAACTGGTTTTGCCATTAAGTTTAGAAGGTCTTGTCCCTGATGACGATTCTGTTCGACTGCTGAGCCATGAGCTTGAGGAACTCGATTATACGTTATTGTATAAGGCTTACTCTTCCAAAGGAAGAAATCCTGCGGTTGATCCGAAGACCATGTTCAAGATCCTGACCTACGCTTATTCTCAAAACATTTATTCTTCTAGAAAAATAGAAAAAGCCTGTTTAAGAGATATTAACTTTATGTGGCTGCTTGCCGGGCAAAAGGCACCAGATCACAGTACGATTGCCAGGTTCCGGACAGGTTTTCTTTTGGAGGCATGTGAAGATCTGTTTTATCAGATGGTTCGTAGATTGAAAGATGCTGGTGAATTGTCAGTAGAAACGGTATTTATTGATGGTACGAAATTGGAAGCATGTGCCAACAAGTATACATTTGTCTGGAAAAAATCTGTTGGCAAATGGGAAGAAAAGATGTTTCAGAAAATCCAGGAAGCAGTACTGTTCCTAAACCATGAATACATGCAATCGTTTTCTGTAAAAATAGATTCGAGGATTCAAGATCTTCAAACAATAACAAGATATCTTGAAAATAAGTGCCAACAGGATGGAACAGTTTTTGTGTATGGCCGAGGGAAAAGAAAAAGTAAAAACCAGAAATACTTTGAGCTTTTCCGAAAATTTCAGGAACGTCAGGTAACTTACGACTGGCATACAGCCAGCTTTCAGGGACGAAATAATTATTGTAAGACTGACCCGGATGCTACATTTATGCACATGAAAGATGATCATATGCGGAATGCACAGTTAAAACCCGGATATAACATTCAGATCGGTGTAGACAGTGAATATATCGTGGCAACAGATGTCTTTTCAGACCGAAACGATGTCTGGACACTGATTCCATTTTTAAAAACAATGGACGAAAAACTGGGGTTCCGATATCCCAGTGTCACAGCTGATTCGGGATATGAAAGCGAAGAAGGTTATACCTATCTTCGGGAAACCAGACAGACGCCTTATATAAAACCACAAACCTACGAAAAGTGGAAAAGGCGAAGCTTCAAACAGGATATCAGTAAACGTGAAAATATGGCCTATGATGCAGAAACGGATGTTTACACTTGTTATGCACAAAAGAAGCTGTCACCGGTCTTCGTGAAAAAGCAGAAAAGCAAGAGTGGCTATGAATCAGAAGTTACCGTCTATGAATGTGAAGATTGCAAAGACTGTCCTCACAAAGAAAAATGTACACGTGCGAAAGGAAACAAGCGATTATACGTTTCCAAAAGCTTTCTGGAAAAACGACAGGAGTCTTATGAAAACATCCTGACCGAAACAGGAATCCAGTATCGCATGAACCGCTCCATTCAGGTAGAAGGTGCTTTCGGAGTTTTGAAAAATGACTATGAATTTCAAAAATTTCTGCTTCGCGGAAAAACCAAAGTGAAACTGGAGATTCTTTTGCTTTGCATGGGTTATAACCTGAATAAACTACATGCTAAAATTCAAAATGAACGAATAGGTTCCCACCTGTTTAAAGTAAAGTCAGCCTAAAATTCCAACAAAAAATGAAGGCTTTATTTAGGTGCGAAAAAAATTGGCAGAAAATCAACGTACAAAGATTTTCTGCCAATTTTCTTTTCTCTAAAAACGGAAAGTGCCGCTCAATCACCTATTCCGGTGATTTTGCGACACTCCCAGATTATTTCACCGCCTCCGCCAGCCGGTCAAATGCTTCCTGCAATGTTGCCCTCGGGCAGGCGATATTGATTCGCTCGAAGCCTTCGCCATCCTTGCCGAAGATGGCTCCACTGTCCAGCCAGAGCTTTGCTTTGTTGACAATCAGATCTTCTCGTTCTGCTTCTGTCAGCCCAAGCTCTCTGAGATCCAGCCAGATCAGGTAGGTTCCCTCTGGTTCGATCAGATGAATGCCTGGAAGATTATTGGCAATATAATCACGGGCAAATGCAAGATTCTCCTGCAGATATCCTTTTAACTGCTCAAGCCACTCGCCGCCTTCTTCATAGGCTGCCCGGCAGGCCACCAGTCCCATCGTATTGAGCTGGCTGTAGCCTGCCTGATCCACCGCTTTTCGGAAACGATGACGAAGCTCCCGGTTCGGGATGAAAATGTTGGAAGTCTGCAGTCCAGCCAGATTAAAGGTCTTGCTGGGCGCCGTGCAGGTGACGGAAATATCCGCATATTCTTCAGACAGACTGGCGAATATGGTATGCTTGTGTCCCTTCCACACAAAATCACTGTGGATCTCGTCACTGACTACGATCACACCATGTTTCACACAGATATCTCCAATCCGGCGCAGTTCTTCCTCCGTCCAGACACGCCCCACTGGATTGTGCGGACTGCACAGTAAGAATAATGTTACCTTATGCTCCACGATCTCACGCTCCAGATCGTCAAAATCCATCTCATAATGTCCATTTACCAGCTTCAGCGGGCTGTTCACAAGTTCCCGTCCATTGTCGCGGATCGCCTCACTGAATGGATAGTAGACCGGCTGCTGCAACAGCACACCATCACCTTTTTCTGTAAATGCGCGGACTGCAGCTGCAATGGCAAATACAACGCCCGGCGTCTTCACCAGCCAGTTCCGCTTTACTTCCCAGTCAAAATGCTCCCGATACCAGCCAGCCACTGCCTGAAAATAATCATCCTTTGCTTCACTGTATCCGAAGATTCCGTGATCCACGCAGGCATGCAGCCGCTTCAGGATCGGTTCTGCTACACGAAAATCCATGTCAGCTACCCAGAGCGGCAGCACATCTTCACGTTTTCCACGTTCCACAGCAAAATCATATTTCAGGCAACTGGTTCCACGCCGGTCAATAATCTGGTCAAAATCATATTTCATCATTCTATCTCCTTTTCTGCCAGTCAGTGCATGGGCATCCTGTCCGAATCCAGCTGCACTGCTTCTCGATCCACCTGAATATTACTCTCAGGCCTCAAGCGCCTGCCTCAGATCTGCGATCAGGTCATCTGCATTTTCAATGCCAACAGAAAAACGCAGGAAGCAATCCGTGATCCCCAGCCGCTCACGCACTTCCGGCAGCACATCTCCATGGGTCTGGAGCATCGGATAAGTGATCAGGGATTCCACGCCGCCAAGGCTCTCTGCATAAGAGATCAGCTTCACTTTTTCCAGCACCTGTTTTGCTGTCTCCGGAGAATCTACATAGAAAGAAATCATACTGCCAGCTCCACGGGTCTGTGACTTGTTGATCTCATAACCCGGATGTGTGGCAAGACCCACATAGAGAACTTTCGTTACCAACGGATGCCCTTTCAACCATTCTGCCAGACGAAACGCATTTTTCTGCTGACACTCCATCCGCACAGATAAAGTCTTGATACCACGGATCAACAGGAAGCTGTCAAAGGGCGGAAGGGCCGGTCCCACCGTTTTATAGTAATAACGGATCTGCTCCGCCAGTTCCTTATTTGCAGAACACAGGAAACCTGCCAGGGTATCATTGTGTCCGCCGAGGAATTTGGTTCCGCTGTGTACCACCAGATCTGCGCCCAATGCAATGGGATTCTGGAAATACGGAGACAGGAATGTATTGTCCACAATGAGTTTCAGCCCATAGGTATCTGCCAGCTTCTTCATGATCCGCAGATCCGTCACCTGCATGGTTGGATTGCTGGGGGTCTCAATGTACAGTGCTTTTGTATTCGGATGCTTTTTAATCTCTGCTTCTGTGGCGGCCGGATCAGATGTATTTACATAAGAAAAGGAAAGTCCCTTCTTCGCTGCTGTGGTCGCGAACATTCTGACGGATCCACCATAGAGATCCTCTGTACATACAAAATGGCTGCCCGGCTCGAACAGTTCCATGCAAATAGAAAGTGCTGCCATACCGGATGTACAGGCTACCGTATCGTATGCGCCCTCCAGGGACGTAACAATTTTCTCCAGTTCACTTCTGGTCGGATTGCTCTCTCTGCTGTAATCATAACCAGTGGAACGTCCCACACCCGGGTGTGAAAAAGTTGCTGTCTGATAAATAGGGGTTCCCATGGAGCCGTAGGAATGGTCTCTGGTTACTCCTTCGGCTCCGTGGATACATCGGGTCTCAATTCCGTATTCCATATAGTTCCTCCTCAAGCATGTATTTTATTATTCCTATATGTTTAGTATGATTATATCTTTTGCAAAAGCAGATGTCAAATAAATTTCACAGACCATCAAAGAACTTCATTCCTTTCACCACAGCAGAAAAAGCGAAACACATGGACTTCCATGCATTTCGCCTTCTTTGTATTTCATTTTGTAATTGATCGGATGCGGAAACAGCTTCTGATGTCCATCCTAGATGTAATACATATTTTCTTCGCCCTGTTCCCGCTGCATACAGTCCTGCTCAAGATCAGCCAATGTCAGATTCTGAAGTATCTGGTCCAGGCGATCATTGACGCGGTCCACAATATCTTTCTGGATCGTCTCTGTCACAATGGAAGCAGTTCCTTCCCCATTGCCGGTCTCCGACTCCAGATGGTAAGAACCTTCCAGAGCTTCCACGATCTGGGAAACCGTAATCTTGTCTGCAGGATAATTCAGCAAATACCCACCCTGGGAGCCTTTGACGCTTCTGACGATCCTGGCCCTGCGAAGGCTTGCAAATACCTGTTCCAGGTACTGCGGGGATATCTGGTTGCGCTCCGCAATGCTTCCCAGTGACACATGCGTATCACGGGAATACATGGCGAGGTCGATCAGAGCGGTTACTCCGTATCTGCATTTTTTGGAAAATTTCATCCTTACTGTACTGCCTTAAATGCTTCGTCCAGATCCTGGATGATATCGTCGATATTTTCCGTACCGATGGAAAGACGGATGGTATTCGGTTTGATACCCTGATCCAGAAGTTCCTCTTCTGTACACTGGCTGTGAGTTGTGGTTGCCGGGTGGATCACCAGTGACTTCACATCTGCTACGTTTGCAAGCAGGGAGAACAACTCCAGATTGTCGATGAAATCTTTTGCTTTCTGTGCATCGCCTTTGATTTCGAAGGTGAAGATAGATCCTCCGCCATTCGGGAAATATTTCTTATAAAGAGCCTGCTGCTGCGGATCCTTGGATACGGACGGATGATGAACAGCCTCAACCTGCGGATGATTATTCAGATACTCAACTACCTTCAGTGCGTTCTGTACATGACGCTCTACACGAAGGGACAGGGTCTCCAGTCCCTGCAGGAAGATCCAGGAGTGGATCGGAGAAATAGTTGCTCCGGTATCACGCAGAAGGATTGCACGGATCTTGGTCACAAATGCAGCCGGTCCTACAGCTTTGGTAAAGCTGATGCCATGATAGCTCGGGTTCGGCTCAGTCAGTGACGGGAATTTTCCAGATGCTTCCCAGTCGAATTTACCACTGTCTACGATCACACCACCAATCGTAGTTCCATGTCCGCCGATGAATTTGGTTGCAGAATGAACAACAATATCTGCACCGTACTCGATTGGACGAACCAGATATGGAGTTGCGAAAGTGCTGTCAACAACCAGCGGGATCTTATGTGCATGAGCGATCTTGGCAATAGCCTCGATATCTACTACATCAGAGTTCGGATTTCCAAGAGTCTCAATGTAAACTGCTTTGGTATTTTCCTTGATGGCAGCCTCTACTTCATCCAGATCAAAAATATTTACAAAGGTGGTCTCTACGCCGTATGCCGGAAGAGTATGCTCCAGCAGGTTGAAAGTTCCGCCGTAAATATTTTTTGCAGATACGATATGGTCACCGCTCTGTGCCAGGTTCTCAATGGTGTAGGTAACTGCTGCTGCACCGGAAGCAACTGCCAGAGCTGCAACGCCGCCCTCCAGAGCTGCAATTCTCTGTTCAAATACATCTTCCGTCGGATTAGTCAGACGTCCGTAAATGTTTCCTGCATCTGCAAGACCAAATCTTGCTGCTGCGTGATCGCAGTTACGGAATACATAAGAAGATGTCTGGTAGATCGGCACTGCGCGGGCATCCGTTACCGGATCCGGGCTTTCCTGTCCTACATGAAGCTGAAGGGTCTCAAATTTGAATTTTCTGTCTGCTCTTTTCAATTTTTCTGCCATGGGTCTGTACCTCACTTTATCGTTGTATGTGTGTTTGCGATTATCTGCAGATCACCACCTTGACGGTCACTGATCTGTCTTTATTTACTCTGCGAACAGAGGTGTGGAATAATATCTGTCTCCACTGTCCGGAAGAAGTGCTACGATGGTCTTTCCTTTATTTTCCGGTCTCTGAGCCAGCTGGATCGCTGCTTTGAGTGCTGCGCCTGAAGAAATACCTACCAATACACCTTCATGTTTTGCAAGAAGTTTTCCACCTGCAAATGCGTCGTCATTTTCAATGGTAATGATCTCATCATATACTTTGGTATTCAGTACATCCGGAACGAATCCAGCTCCGATTCCCTGAATCTTGTGTGCTCCGCTTCTGCCCTCGGAAAGTACTGGGGATGAAGCCGGCTCCATAGCTACGATCTTCACATTCGGATTCTTGGATTTCAGATACTCGCCTACACCTGTCAGAGTTCCGCCAGTACCTACACCAGCTACAAAGATGTCTACCTGTCCATCGGTATCATTCCAGATCTCCGGTCCGGTCGTTGCTCTGTGTGCTGCCGGGTTTGCCGGGTTCACGAACTGACCCGGGATAAAGCTGTTCGGGATCTCTTTTGCAAGCTCTTCTGCTTTTGCGATTGCTCCCTTCATACCTTTGGCACCTTCGGTCAGAACCAGCTCTGCACCGTATGCTTTCAGCATGTTTCTTCTCTCAACACTCATGGTCTCCGGCATTGTCAGGATGATGCGGTAGCCTTTGGCTGCTGCGATAGATGCAAGACCGATACCAGTATTTCCAGAAGTCGGCTCGATGATCACAGAACCTTCTTTGAGGATTCCTTTCTCCTCAGCGTCCTCGATCATAGCTTTTGCCACACGATCCTTTACGCTTCCTGCCGGATTGAAGTACTCAAGCTTTACAAGAAGTTTTGCTTCCAGACCAAGCTCTTTCTCAATGTTTGTTACCTCCACCAGCGGAGTGTTTCCAATCAGTCCAAGTGTTCCTTTGTAAATATTTGCCATTTTCTTATCCTCCATAATTCCTATCCGTTTACTATGGTTTTCTTGTTGATCGTATTATATTCCCTCATTTCCTATTTGTCAAGTAGGTTTTTATGACTTTTGCAAAGTCATGCATAAAAATAATCTGAAGTATGCGGGGGAGCTTGCTTCCCTAAGCATACCTCAGATTATTTTGGTATATGACGCGCAGCGGCATATCGAGCTTTTTAGCTGCGTAAGCAGCGGTAAGCACCGCAAGGTGCGGAAAAGCGAGATGCATGACTTTGTACTTCAGAATTGCGTGAGTTGCGGAAAAGCGAGATGCATGGCTTTAGTCTCTACTTCACCCGAATGGTACCATCTGTCTCATCATAGGTAAATTTTGTTCCATATTTTTCACTGATTTTCTGAAGATGGGCCGCCATCTTCCGGGCTACTTCCGGCTCTGCAAGAACCGGAAGGCCGCGCTTGAGTGGAATCTCTCCATCCAGATGGAGATCCAACGGAACCAATTTCCAACTGAGTTCCTCTTCTGTCTTATCAATAATCGCCATGGCATTTTCCGAGAAGCGGCGTTCCGATGCAAATCCGATAAAGTTGCCATCTTTATCTTTTGCACGGTTGCCGTGAAGATCAGATGGACGGCTGTCGGGTGCGTATCCATAGCTTTCGTACATCTCAGGTGCGATGATGGACTCACCTGCCTCAAATTCCATCAGAAGACTTCCCAGATTATAGAAGATCGGATGTCCTTTGTAGATTTCCACACCTCTCATAAAGTGTGCGCCATGTCCGATCACTGCATCCGCTCCGGCATCAATGGCCTGACGGCAGATTTTCTCAATAAATTCTGGCGGCTCGGGAGAGTACCAGTTCTCATTGATGCCCTCATGGGTGTGTACAGAGAAAATGGTCAGATTCGAACGGCGAGAAGCGTCTTTCACACTTTTTAGAAGCTCTTCCACATCTTTTTCGTTTGCATAGGTGCGGACATATGCCCGATTACCTTTTTCAATTTTGATATTTCCCTCATACAGAGAGCCAAAGGAAAAATGCTGGTCATCTGAAGGCGGGAAAATCTCGATTCGATTGCCTTCATCTACACTTGCTTTTGTTCCAAGCAACGTGTCGATGGCGCGAAGCTGCTCAAATTCTCTCTCTGGCAGCACATATGCCTGCTTCCAGCGAAGGGGGTTGGTTCCTGGTCTTGCTGCCACACCTGCTCCTGCATCACTGGCTGCAAATACTTCAGATCTGGTGGAACCGGTGGCTACAATACCGAGCCGGCCATTGGCTGTATCCAGAAATCTCGGCAGACGGGCATCCATAAGATTTCTTCCCAGACCACATGCCACCAGCTTGCGTGCCTCAGCTGCTTCCATGGTCTCCATGATTCCCTGCCATCCATAGTCGCCGGAGTGGTTATTTACAAAAGAGATCAGCTTCAGATTCAGATCTGCCAGCTCATCCAGCCGGTCTGCCCGGACAGATGTCATATATCCGCGCCCGGAAGCCGGCGGTGTATCCGGTGTTGGTGTACAAAATTCTGCATTGGTAAATGCGCCGTCCGCTTCTTTTAAATATTTGATTACTCTCTGATCCAGCCGGTTCACCAGATTTTTGCTGGAAAATAAAGAGTCACCGCAAGCTGCTAATCTCATCTGTATCTCCTCCTGCTATTTCGTTTATGCCCGGTTTTCCCCGGGCAGATTTTATATCTTATTTCGTCTTCTCTTCAGCCTTCTCCGGGCAAAATCCATACAGAACCGGATCAATGGTCTCACCATAATGCCATACATTTCGCTGTGCCTTGATCTTCAGAACCGCATCGTAAAAGCCGATCCGGAATGTATCATAAAACGGTGTATGATCGTACACCATTTTCAGAATCATCGCGCCGTCCTCCCACGCATATGCGCAGGACACATCCGGGTAAATGGCATTGAGATCTGTGTCTGTATCTTCTAATAAAATACTGGTCTTTCCATCAATCCATCTGCCAAATCCAGCCTTTACGGTAAATGCACCTTCCGGCAATGTCAGCGTGATTTTCGGCTCTTTCTCCGAAAAATCAAAAGAGATCTTTTGGAAGCCGTATCGATTATTTTCAAACTGATAGACCACCTGATGATAATTCTTCTCCATAGACTCGTGATGAGCATTGCCCGCAGGAAGCGGAATGCTCAGACGGTTCATTCGCTCTTGAAGTGCCTGATCCGGTATTGCGTCGTCTTTCAATGCCGGATATAGTTCCTTCCAAATATTTTCAAATAAATGATCCTCATGGGTGCCGCAGGTCATAGCTACTACTGCATCCTTTTTCGGAAATACCATCACGTACTGACCAAATCCACCGCTTGCCATATAGGCATCTTCTTTGCGAAGGCGCCAGATCTGATACCCGTAGCCCGACTGAAAATCCGGCGCATCCATGGGGTTAGGTGTTGGGTTTTCCCGATTGGACACCTGGCAGGATACTGCTTTTCTGACCCATTCCGCATCCAGAAGCTGCTGACCATTCCATTTTCCATTTTGCAGAAGAAACTGACCGATCTTAGCATAATCCTCAGTGACCAGCATCAGTCCCCAGCCGCCAACTGAGATGTGCTGCGGGCTTTCTTCCCACCATTCACCGGTAATTCCCAGAGGTGTAAATAATTTTTCCTGTAAATATGCCCAGAGCGTCTTTCCTGTCACCTTCTGTACCAACGCCGACAACATATAGGATGCATGCGTACTGTACACGAACTTGCTTCCCGGCACATGAGGCACACGAGCCGTCAGAAAATTCCGAATCCAGTCCGTCCTTCCTTCAAATGGAAAATCATGCGGATCCTCCTCAAAGCCGACGGTCATGGTCAGCAGATTCCAGATCGTTACCTTTTTCATATTTTCACAGATATTGTCTGCTCCGATGGCTTCCACTTCTTCCTGAAAATGCAAAAGAACTTGATCATCTGTCCGAAGCAGTCCGTCCTGTATGGCAAATCCTACACCCATGGCCGTAAATGTCTTGGATGCAGAAAATAAAGTGTACGGCTTGTCCGGGCTATAAGGTGTCCAGTAACCTTCCACCGCCAGCTTTCCATGACGGATCATCAGAAACGAATGAATATCAATGTGCTCATTTTCCAGAGCATCCAGAAAACGTTCAACACCTGCACTGTCGATTCCAAGGGATGCAGGAGATTGCTTTGGAAAATGCCATCGTTCCGCGCTCATTTCTCTTCGCCTTTTTTCCCGTCAGAAATATGAACTCTCGATAAGAACTGCCTGGTTCGCTCTTCCTTTGTATGCACAAATACCTCTTCCGGTGTACCGGACTCCAGCACCACGCCGCCATCCATGAACAGTACCTTATTACAGATCTGATAAATAAAATTCATCTCATGAGAAACGATCACCATGGTTCGTTTTTCCTTCGCAAGCTGCCGGATTACATCCAACACCTCACCGATCATCTCCGGATCAAGGGCAGAAGTAGGCTCATCCAGCAGGATTGCTTTCGGGTTCAGTGCGATTGCACGGGCCAGTGCCACACGCTGCTGCTGCCCGCCGGACAACTGAGACGGAAAGAACTCCTTTCGTTCAGACAAACCTACCTTGTCCAACAGATCATCCGCGATCTTTTCCGCCTCTTCTTTTGATTTATTCTGTACATGAGTCAGACCCATCATGACATTTTCACGGGCATTTTTTTCTTTGAACAGATTGAACTGCTGGAACACCATGGCGGTATTTCTCCGCATGTACAGAATATTCTGTTTTCCCGGATTTTTCACATCGAAGGAAACACCGTCCAGCTCCATCTGTCCTGCATCCGCATGCTCCAGAAAATTGATGCACCGCAGAAGAGTGGATTTTCCATATCCTGAAGATCCAATGATGCCAACAATATCACCCTCTTCCACAGAAACATCCACACCTTTTAACACTTCTGTATCTCCAAAGCTTTTATAGATTCCTTTCAGCTCAAGCACGACTGGTCACCTTCCCTTCACTTCGTTTCAATTTTCGCTCTACAAAATTAAATGCTCTCGCCAGCACAAATGTCACTGCCCAGTAGATGAGAGACAGTGCAATATACATTTCAAAATACCGCACATTTCTGGAAGCCAGCAGTTTTCCCTGTGCCGTCATCTCCACAACTGCGCAGACAAATGCAAGCGAGGTACTCTTGATCATGTTGATAAATTCATTTCCAAGCGAAGGGATCGCAACGATCAATGCCTCAGGAATGATGATATGGATATAAGTCTGAAATGTGGTCATTCCAATGGAAAGTGCTGCCTCCCGCTGACCCTTGTCAACGGAGAGAATGGCTGCACGGATATTTTCCGAAGCATATGCACCTTCATTTAATGCAAATGCCACCAGCACGAACACCACATTGGGCACGCTGTTGATATTCAGGTTCATGCCGAAATAATAATTCAGGTACTGCAGCAAGATCGGGATTCCGTAGTAGGACAGATACAACTGTACCAGAATCGGCGTTCCTCTTGTAAATGATACATAGAATGCTGCGATCTTAGACAGCACCGGCACTTTATTGATCTTGATCATCGCCACAAAAAATCCAAGAAGAAATGCGAAGAAGATCGATACCAGTGCGATTCCCAGTGTCACCGGCAAATATTGCAGCAGCGGTCCTAAATCTTCCAGAATAACGGAAGGTTTAAATAATTTCAGCATGATGTGTTTGCTCCTTTCCCATAAAAGAACCGGGCAGCCAGCCTGAACGTCCGAATCCTGTTCGCTGTCTGCCCGGTTATCGCTTCACCTTCTACCAGTCGGCCCGGTCGATACCTGAGTAATCTTTACCCCAGTATTTCTCTGAAAGTGCTGTCAGTGTTCCGTTGTCTTTTAATGTCTCCATTGCTCCGTCAATGGCGTCTGCCAGTGCCTGTCCCTCATCGGTCTTCGCGATTACGAACCAGGTACTCGGGTTCTGCAGCTGGCTTGCTTCCTCATCCGGCAAAGATACGAAATCAAAATCATATCCATACTCATCTTTGTATACCTGAAGGCTGGACTCTCCGCCCATCATGAAATCAAAGTTTCCCTGATATAACTGCATATAAAAGGTTGCCCAGTCAGCATCTGCATACTGAATATTGATCGGATTGTCTGGATGCTCCTCGTTGAATCTCTCCAGGAACAACTGCCATGCATCACCTTTTGCATTACTTACCGTTGAAAGTCCGCCCAGATCCTCGATGCTGTTGATCGGATGCTCATCCAGAAGACCTTTTCTTACATAAAGTCCAGATGCCTCATAACGGTCATAATGTTTAGGGAAAATGTATTTCTCCTCACGGGTTGCATTCTTACTTAAGCTGTTAAATCCAAGCTGATAGCGTCCGGTGTCCAGACCATTGAAAATGCTTTCGAACTCGGTGATCTCAAATTTAAATTCATACTGCGGAAGCTGCTCATCAATTGCACGAAGAAGATCTGCTTCATATCCTGCCAGTTCTCCGTTTTCATCCATATAAGAGAATTTTACGGTATGTCCATCAGTTGCACAGGTAATGGTCGTCACATCTCCGTCAGATGCCGTTGCATCTGCTGTCTCGTCTGCCACATTCGGCTCATCAACCGCATTCTCAACCACAGTGCTGTCCGCTTCCGGATTTGTCTCAGCACTCTGAGTGCTTCCGCAACCGGTCAAAGCAAGTACACCTGCAGTCAACACGGAAAGTATCATCACTCTTCTCTTTTTCATAATCTTTCTCCTCTGTATTCCCATCTAGTTAGTATGGATTATTTATGAATCAGATTATATTCCTATAATTCCTATTTGTCAAGTAGGTTTTATATATTTTTGCAAAGTCATGCATAAAAATAATCTGAAGTATGCGGGGGAGCTTGCTTCCCTAAGCATACCTCAGATTATTTTGGTATATGATGCGCAGCGGCATATCGAGCTTTTTAGCTCGTAAGCAGCGGTAAGCACCGCAAGGTGCAAAAAAGCGAGATGCATAACTTGCTCTTTCACTACAACACCTTACTTCCATTTGCAGTCAGCCGGAATTTCATATTGAGGATTTCGGCTGCCCCACGGCACATCATCATTCTTCCGAGAAAAATATCAAAATACTCATACATTGTACAGATACTTTCATCAATCTGCAGGTTCAAAGAGATCAGTTTCTTCTCTTTGTTAATCTTCAGCTTTGCCTCTGTGACTGCATAATTTACTCTGTCATGGATATCAAAAGTAGCCCGGTCCTTATCCCTCACACGATTTCTGCGTACATCCGTCTTATCTGCAATGATCAAAGCCGCACTGACCGGATCTGTCGCTCCGCCTGTGGATTCATCATGATTACCGATGGCAGACATGATCATAATACGGTCCTCCAAAGACAGATCTTTGCCTTTCAAAAGTTCATTTGCCAGAATGGCTCCATATTCTGCATGGCGGCTACGACTCACTGCATTTCCAATATCATGCATAAACCTGCAATCTTAGCAAGCTCGATGGTTTCCTCCGTTTTCTTTCTTTTTCTTAGTACGTGCCTATTTTACGTGAAGCCATCAGGCGGTGCTATCCTGCCTCCCTGAAATTCAGGTAAATTATAAGTTAAAAAGCTGTCGCATTCTGTTACTTCTCCAAAAACTGTGCCGGAGTCATGCCCACATAGCGTTTGAAGTATTTATAGAAATTATTGAGGCTTGCATATCCCACCCGGAACGAAGCCTCCTGAATATCGCATTCATGACCGGAGAGCAGGCGACATGCCTCCTCGATTCGAAGCTGATGAATATAGGAGAGAATCGTAATACCCATATGCTTCTTGAACAGCCGGGCCAGATGGCTCTCGGTGCTGTATGTCACTTTGGAGAGATCCTCCAGTTCCATGTTTTCTTTATAATGATTATGAATATATTCCAACATCAAATTAACCGTCTCGTTGGATGTGAATTTCCAGCCAACAGCGCGAAAGATAGCTGCTTTAAGCTGCTCAAAATCCACCGGTTTGGACAGAATATCACTGACACCCAGGCGCAGGGCCTGCTGTGCATTTTCAAAAGAAGCAAATGCAGTCAGCACAATGATCTGCGCCCCCACTTCCCTGGACACTTCCTCGATCACCTGAAATCCATTTTTCTGAGGCATATGAATATCCAGAAAAATCAACCGGGGAGATGTCTCTTTAATCAGTTGAATCGCTTCCTCCCCATCTTCTGCATTTCCCACGATCTCAATAGGGAGCTGCTCTTCCTCTAGAAAATGACAGATAATATTTCTGGTAGCCAGCTCGTCATCACAAATCACAGCTTTAATCATCGTCCTCTTCCTCTCCGTCTATCCAGTTCTTGTAAGGGATCTCAATCGTCACTACCGTTCCCCCAGTCTTACCTGCCTGCAATTTCAGGACACAGTTATCTCCATAAGCGCTGGTCAGCTTCTCATAGATCATAGAGAGTCCATGACTGCTGCCACTCTGAATCTGCAGTTCGATCTGCCGGTACCATTCCTCATCCAGCGCCGGACCGTTGTTCCAGATCTGAAAATGGATCTGCTTCCGCCCCGCCTTTATAGTCACCGTCAGTTTTTTCTCTTTTTCATTGGAAAATCCATGGGTAAATGCATTTTCCGCCACAGGCTGCAGGAAATTGAACGGCACGATGGCCTGCTCCAGTTCCGGATCCATGGATATTTTATAAGAAAATCCCACCGGATACCGCAGTTTCTGCAGCTTCAGATAAGCTTCCAGATAATCAAGCTCCACCGCCAGCGGAATCTGCCGGCCACGGATCCGTACCGAATAGCGAAGCATCTTCGACAAGTCAATGATCGACTGATAGAGAGGTTTCATGCCCCCTTCCAGTGCCTGGGCCGCCATACTGTTCAGCGTATTGAACAGAAAATGGTTATTGATCTTCAGATCCGTCACCTGAAGCTCGGAATCTTTCAGATGCATCTGCAGATCCTTCTGAATATCCAGCGAGCTGCTCAGATTCTTTTCTGTCTCAAACAGTTCCCGCCGGTACTGGTCAAATTCGCAGAAATTACGTATGGCCTTCGCCACCTTCCGAAGCAACTGCAAAATACCAAAACTACCGCTCTCCGGCATATCATACATATACACTTCTTCTGATGATTGCTTGCTGTTAGACTGCACAATATATCCACCCTGCACCCAGCCAAGAAGTCTGTCATCCCACAGAACCGGAACCTGAAAAATAGTCAGTCCGCAGGGACATACAAATGTATTTTCCGATGCTTCCCCACAATTCTGGTCAAGCTTCAGACAATATGGCTGATTTCCTTTTTCAATCCCGCATTTTTTGATGCAGGGTTCTGGAAAATAGTCACTTTTCAATACGACACGACCAGATGTATTTCGAATCACAAATGCCATGTGCAGACTCTCCAGAAACTGTGTGCGGACTGCCTCCACAGCCGCATAGAGCTGATCATTGGCACTGCTGCCCGGCAGCGGCCTGGTCTTATCGATCAGACTGTCCGGATCGATGGATACCGGACTTGCCACCAGCAGATGAACCAGCGGCACATCGCCTGTGTTGACAAATTCGTGCGTGCAGCCTGCAGGCATATGGAATCTGGCTCCCGGCTCAAAGATCTGTGGCTCTCCATTGATATAACCAATGCCTCTGCCTTCCAGCACATAGACAAACTGCTCCTCATAATGCACATGCCGGAGCATGGTCTTTCCCGGTTCCACATAGACGGTTCCTGTCCGAAGAGACGCTTCCTCTGATCCCATTCCCGGATATTCCGGTTCCATCCATTCAATATATCCCCAATCTGTCTCCTGCACCCGCATATTAAGTCTCTCCTTTTTGTCAACTGGCCTGTGCTTATTATACACTGTCAAAGAGGAGCTGTCACACTCTGAAATCATTCAGCCGCGTGTAGCCCCTCTTTCTATATCATTATTTTACTTTTGATCAGTCATCAAAAGATCCAGCCGGGTACAGCGGGAATTTTGCAATCAATGCTTCCGCTTTTGCCTTGCATGCCTTTAAGTTAGCTTCATCTTCCGGAGCCTCTGCTACCTGGTTGATGATTGCTGCGATCTCACGGATCTCTGGCTCTTTCAGTCCTCTCTGTGATACAGCAGTCAGACCAATACGGATACCGCTTGTTACACCCGGTTTCTCCGGATCAAACGGAATCATGTTCTTATTTACAGTGATGCCTACTGCATCCAGTGCATTCTGCATGGTCTTACCAGTCAGACCTTTACTTCTTAAGTCAACTACTAACAGATGGTTGTCTGTTCCGCCGCTGACAATACGGAAACCGTATTTCTGAAGCTCTTCTGCCAGGCATTTCGCATTTACAATAACCTGAGCCATGATATCATGGAACTCCTGAGATGCTGCATATTTGAAAGACCAGGTCTTAGCTGCCATAGTGTTGAACATCAGAGAGCCAAGGCTTCCAGGGAAAGTTCCTTTATCAAGAATTTTCGCATATTTCTCTTTACAGAATACCATACCACTTCTTGCAGAGCAGAAGGTTTTGGTTGTAGAAGAAGATACAAAGTCTGCATATGGAATCGGGCTCGGGATGACTTTTGCAGCAACAAGTCCTGCAATGTGAGCCATATCTACCATGAAATATGCACCAACTTCTTCAGCGATCTTAGAGATACGCTCATAGTCGATCAGTCTGGAATAAGAACTTGCACCTGCAATGATCATCTTCGGTTTGTTCTCTTTTGCGATCTTCTCCAGCTCATCATAATCAATCAGCTCAGTCTTCGGATCCACACCGTAGAATACATGTCTGTAGATTTTACTTACCCAGTTAGCTGGTGAACCATGAGTCAGATGTCCACCCTGGTCAAGACGCATACTTAAGATCAGATCACCCGGATTCAAAACAGATGCAAATACACTGTAGTTTGCAGTTGATCCAGAGTAAGACTGAATATTTACATGCTCAGCACCGAACAGCTCCTTCGCACGTTTCCATGCAAGCTCCTCTACTTTATCTGCCACCTCAGATCCTGCCTGGAATCTCTTTCCCGGATATCCTTCCAGTGTTTTATTGGTAAATACGCTGCCGCTCAGTTCCATAACTGCCAGCGGTGCGGTACTCTCAGATGCGATCATCTCAATATTATGTTCCTGACGATTTAACTCCTCATCAACCAGTGCCGCAAGTTCCGGGTCTGTCTGTCTTGTTACTTTAATCATAGCCTTATTCTCCTCTGCGTTTTTGTTTTTGGTTGTTCTTTGATATAATCAATATATCATGTTCCACAGACTGATTCTATTCTCAAATCCGGTCTATTATTTATCATTTTTTACTTCTGCTTTTATGCAAACATCAAAATCCATCTACTTAGATGATACCCTGTGCTTTCAGAATAAGCTGTGCGATCACTGCAGACCCGATATAAGTACCGATCATAACAAGAATAGAAACGAGGATTCCCTTCCAGCCGATTTTCTTGAACTCTACCCAGTCTTTACTGATAGACACACCGGCATATGCCAGTACCGGGCAAGCTGCCGGAAGAAGTCCGATCTTTGCCACCTGTTCTGCCACATATGGACTGGTCACCGTGTTGTAAGGCATTGCCAGCAGAATTCCAAAGATAGTAATATAAATGATTGCCGGAATCTTCGGCGTGTACTGTGCAATACAAAGGCTTACTAATGCGATACCAAATAAGATCAGCATACCAGGAATTCCATCCAAAACCGATACAAACGTATCCGGGTTGCCATCTGTGATCGTATTGATACAGTTACCGATAAGAACCAGTACCATGGTAATTGCCAGGATCAGCACATATTCAACTACTTTATCCAATGTCAGTTTTTTCATCTGTCAGTCCTCCCTCTCTATTCTGTCTTTCCTGCATCTTTTCCATGAAACAGCGGAGCCAGCTTTTTATACAGGAAATTACACATCGGAAGGCCGATCAATACCGTCATTACAATACCATCCGCATTGGACAATACATTACTGGTTCCTGCATAAGCCGTGATCTGATCAGCCATCTCCGGGAAGACTGCAGCCAGGGATGCTGAAGATGCTGCCATCATACTGCCGCTTCCGACGCCACAGGCCATAGCCAACGCGTAGGGATGAAGAATATTGATCGTTGCAAGGAAGCTTGCCATCACACCCATGAAAATAGTTCCTACCAAAGTTCCAACTACATAAGTGGTCATTACACCACGTCCTTCTGGAGAGTTCAGACCATATTTCTGTGCGATGTAGCCAACATTCGGCTCACGGCAGATAGAGTGAGTCATACCAACTGCTTCTCTCTTGAATCCAAGAAGCAATGCAAACGGCAGTGCCAGAACAATTGTTCCTAGATTGCCAAACTCCTGAAGGATTAATGCTGGTCCGGCTTCGATCACCTGCTGGATCTGAGTTCCACTGGTGACTGCAACCTTCGCCAGAAACAGTGAAATACCAAAAACCACAAAATCACTGCTCACCTCAGATGCTTCCTGCTTCATCCATTTGATCGGTTTCTGAAGAGAAAGCACCAGAGTGATCACAATCGCATACAACATTGGAAGCAATAAAATATTTCCAACAGGTGTCGGGATTTTGATTGTATTAATCCACTCACAGGCAAATACTACAATCAACAGTGTCACGTGCAACGGCCAGCATTTCAATATTTTCTTTGCATTCTCCATAGTTCATTCCTCCTCGTTACTTTTTGGCAAGTGCATCAACAGCTTCAAATACGGACATGGCATACGTTCCCGCACCAATGGCAATGGCCGGTTCATCCGCTTTAAAATGCGGACTGTGCCATGAATATACGCAATCCTTATCCGGATTTCTCACGCCTAACCAGTAGAAAAATCCAGGTACATCTGACTGCGATGTAAAAACGGAAAAATCTTCTCCACCCGTTGAGGGAATAGGATCTACCGGCTCAGCTCCTGTATCGCATACTGCCGCATGAGCAATATCATAGAGTATCGGGTTATTGTCTGTCACTGCCAGTTCATAGAGATATTCCAGTGTTCCCTCACACCCGTAAGCAGTGCTGATGCTTTCCGTAATCTCATGAAGCCGTCTGTCGATCATAGCCTGTACCTCTTTCCGATAAGTACGTACAGTTCCATACATCTTCACTTCGTCCGGTGTAACATTATTGGTGGTTCCTTCTCCTGCTTTTACATTGCAGATAGAGATAACTGCCGAATCGATCGGACTTACATTCCTGCTCACTACAGTCTGTGTCGCCTGAATGATTGCTGCCGCTGCCACAATCGGGTCCACATTACGCTGCGGGATCCCGCCATGTCCGCCATGACCCTTAATGGTGAAAATAATACGATCCACGGCCGCCATCAGTGGTCCATTTTTGACTGCCACAGTTCCTACCGGGATCTCCGGTGAATTGTGCATACCAAAGATTGCATCCACCTTTGGATTTTCCAGACAATTCAGCTCCATCATCTTCTTGGCGCCAAGATTGATCTCTTCTGCAGGCTGGAACAGGAATTTGACACTTCCATTCAGTTCATCACGAAATTCTGCCAGGATCTGGGCCGCCCCCAGCAGAGATGCCATGTGTGTGTCATGACCACAGGCATGCATCACGCCCTTGTTCTGTGACGGATACTCACTTGTCGATTCTTCCAGCACCGGAAGTGCATCAATGTCCGCACGAAGTGCAATACACGGTCCTTCCTTTCCCCCTTTCAAAAGTCCGACCACACCGGTCTCAAGTCCGATATCCAGGATTTCAATTCCCCAGCCCTCCAGTTTTTTCTTAATGTAGGCTGTGGTTTCATGTTCCTGAAAACTAAGTTCCGGATGCTGGTGCAGATGACGAAATTGCCCAAGAAATTCCTCTTCATGCTCCTTCATGTACTGTCGTACTTTCCCGGAGATTTCTGTCAGTTCTGCCATTTTACATTCTCCCTTCATTTTTGGTTAAAAAAAGAGGTTCTTTCCACAGAGTTATCAAACTTTGCGAAAAAAACCTCTTTGTTTTCTGTGTTCTTATTATCTCACAGATCAGGGTTACAAGCCATAACAGATTTTGACATTTTCTTTACGGATATTGACGCTTTTTACCAATTTCCGTAATTCTTTTGTGCAAATATAACAACTTCTACTCATCCCATCCATCAAACAACCGGATATTGACACAAATATTTCTGGTCACATCGCCCTCGATAGTGTCCAGGTCATCCATGTCGGATACAGGCGGAAGGTCCGCCTCGTCCTCAGACAGCTCCAGACTGATCCAGTCATAGACTGCTGCATTGACTTCTTCAATGGCATCATCCAGAGTATCCCCCACTGCCTCACAGCAGGCCAGATCCGGAAGCCATGCTTTCCATGTTCCGTTGTCCTGCTTTCTGATAATTGCCGGATATGTGAATTTCATATTTCTTCTCCTTTTCCATGTGCAGTTCACTGCTCCTGCAGTGCCCGGTCCTCCGCCATGCGCTGACCTGCAGCACTCATTCCACTGCATCGCCGCGGTCGCTGACCAGATGATACCCCACACTCTCCACTCTGCGTGACAGGCATCCTCTGCATTCCGCCGCTTCCTCGCCGGTGCAGATCTTATTGTCATAAAGTTCATAAGCTTTCCGGTTCTTCACCGGTGACAGATTGGGCATCACCACGTTGGCTCCCCGCTCCAGTCCTTTTTCTCTTCCTCGCGGATCCATGGTGCCAAGCGCCGTGGTCGCCGGAAGCAATACCTTCGGCAGCATAATACGGATCACTGACAGCAGATACAGCGTCAGCTCCACACTGCCTGCAGGTTCCTGCGCAAACCGGGTGTCATGGTGTGGGATAAAGGGTCCGATTCCCACCATCTGAGGCTTAAGCTTTTGTAAAAATACCAGATCCTCTGCCAGGCAGTCGTCCGTCTGCCCCGGACTGCCTACCATAAAGCCAGCTCCCACCTGGTAGCCAAGCTTTTTGAGATTCCACAGACAATCCATCCGTTCGGACAACTTCTGAGTCTCTGGATGAAGCTGGCCATAATGAACTGCATCTGCCGTCTCATGGCGCAGCAGATACCTGTCCACCCCTGCCTCTTTGAACCGCTTGTAACTGTCATAGGATTTCTCCCCGATAGACAGGGTCAATGCACAGTCCGGCCAGCCCTTTTTGATCTTGCGGATGATAGATTCCATCCGTTCATCCGTATAGTACGGATCCTCGCCGCCCTGCAGCACAAAAGTACGAAATCCCAGTTCATAGCCATTTTCACAGCAGGCCAGAATCTCTTCTGCCGTCAGCCGATAGCGGTCCGCATTTCGGTTACTCTTACGGATTCCACAGTAATAGCAGTCATTTTTACAGTAATTGGTAAATTCAATGAGCCCTCTGGTAAATACCTGATCCCCGTAGTATTTCTTCCGAAGCTCCACGGCCCGGGTCTTTAAGGCTTCCACTGCTTCCGGATTCTTATATGCCTGGATCAGTTTCACAAACTCATCCTTTTTAAGATTCTGATTTTCCAAAAAATCCTTTACGATCTTCTCCATCTGCGTCCTTACGTCCCCATTCATCATAATCATCCAGGAAATTGTACTCCTGATCATCCTTATGATATCCGATCACCGTCCGAAGATTGATGTTGTGCACACTGTTGAAAATATTATATTCGATCACATCGCTGACCTGACGGAAATGCTTGATCAGCTCCGTCATCTCATCACGCTTGGAACCTTTTTCACCGCCGCAGGTAGCACAGTTCTCTGTAAAGCGGCATGCACACTGGATAAAATGCAGCTGATGATAGTCTCTCCATGCCTCGATATCTGCTTCTTTTACCATATAAAGCGGGCGGATCAGTTCCATCCCTTCAAAATTCTTGCTGTGAAGCTTCGGCATCATGGTCTCTACTTTTCCGCTATAGAGCATCCCCATGAGGATCGTTTCGATCACATCATCAAAATGATGTCCCAGCGCGATCTTGTTGCATCCCAGCTCCTTGGCATGGGAATAGAGATAGCCTCTTCTCATGCGGGCACACAGATAACAAGGATTGCGGTCAACTTCTGCCACAATATTGAAAATATCGCTCTCAAAGACAGTCAGCGGAATATCCAAAAGCTTTGCATTATCCTGGATAATCTTCCAATTATCCTCATTGTAACCTGGATTCATCACCAGAAATACAAGCTCAAACGGGAATTTTCCATGTCGCTGCAGCTCCTGCATGAGCTTCGCCATGAGCATGGAATCCTTTCCACCGGAGATGCAGACTGCGATCTTGTCACCCTCCTGGATCAAATCATATTTCTGGATCGCACGCGTAAAACTTCTCCAGATGGATTTCCGGAATTTTTTGATCAGACTTCGCTCGATTTCCTTGGTCTTTTCTTTTCTTGCGTCCTCTTCTTTCATGAAGCGCTCCAGCTGCAGACGCAGATATGCGCGGTAACCTCCGGTAATATTTCCCGCATCATATCCATGGGAACAGAGCAGTTCCACATAATCAAGGCTCCGCTCACCTGTGTGACACAGAACCCACACAGGCTTATCCTTCGGGATTTCTTCGTAGCGATCAACAAATTCCTTCATGGGAACATTGATGGCTCCCTCGAAGGTTCCTCTCTGATACGTATCTGCCGGACGCACATCTACGATGGTCACAGACCCGGGAGTCAGTTGTTCCAGTTCTTCTATGGTAATGGTCTTCATGCTTTTCCTCCCGTCTTCACCTTTGCCCGGGTGTCTGCGTCTGTCAGATCCTTCACCACTTCTCCGGCAATGATCAGTCCCACCACGGACGGCACGAATGCATTGCTGCCCGGAATTGCCCGGCGCTCCGTACATTTACGGACTGCTCCCGGCGGGCAGATGCAGTGCTCGCGGCAGCTGATAGCCATATCATCAATGGGCTCCAGCGGCTGCTCTTTGGAATATACAACTTTTAACTTTCTGATACCGCGCTTCTTCAACTCCCGGCGCATGACCTTCGCCAGCGGACACACACTGGTCTTGTAGATATCTGCCACTTCAAACGCAGACGGATCCATCTTATTGCCTGCTCCCATGGAACTGATGATGGGCGTTCCTGCCCGCTTCGCCTGCTCCACAAGCTCGATCTTTCCAGTCACTGTATCAATGGCATCCACCACATAATCATACTGGGTAAAATCAAACTGCTCTGCATTATCAGGCATATAAAAGGTCTTATAGGTGTTGACCACCGCATGGGGATTGATATCCAGGATCCGGTCTCTGGCCACATCCACCTTGTATTTTCCAACGGTACTGCGGGTTGCGAGAATCTGACGGTTAATGTTGGTCAGGCATACTTTATCATCATCGATCAGATCAAGAGTGCCCACACCGCTTCTGGCAAGAGCCTCCACCGTATATCCGCCGACACCGCCTACACCGAACACAGCAACTCTGGCATTCGCCAGTCTCTCCATATTATCTTTTCCAAGCAGTAACTCGGTTCTTGAAAATTGATTCAGCATTTATTTCTCCTCATCTCATTTGTTCCCTCTTATACTGCAACAAATCCCAGGAAACGTCAAGATGCGATTAAGAGCCATGCACATATTTTGAAACATGTACATGGCTCTTTCTTAACGTACAAACATCCGCACCAGTTTCTCTTTCCAGCCGGTGTATGGCTGATACCGCATGGGCAGATCCATCCAGGTGGATTTCTTCACAATGCTCTTCTCATGGCTGAACAGATCAAAGCTTTTCTTTCCATGATAAGAACCCATACCGCTGTTGCCAACGCCTCCAAAGCCCATCTCGGAAGTTGCCAGATGAATGATGGTATCATTGATGCAGCCGCCTCCATAAGAGGTCTCCGTCAGTACCTGTTGTTCGGTCCGCTTGTCTTCTGTAAATACATAGAGTGCCAGAGGTTTCGGTCGTTCCTGCACAAACCGAATGGCTTCCTCTATATCCTTTACCGGTATGACCGGTAAAACCGGGCCAAAGATCTCTTCCTGCATAACTGGATCCTCCGCTGTCACATCAGCAAGCACGGTCGGTGCAATGCGGAGTGCATCCTCCTGGACCTGACCACCTGCCACCAGTTTCATCGGATCGATGAGTCCACGAACCCGGTCAAAATGCTTCTGATTGATCATCTTTCCATAATCCGGGTTTTCTAAGGGATGCTCGCCAAACATCCTTCTGATCTCTTCCTTGATACAGGTCAGAAGCTTCTCTTTCACCGACTTTTCCACCAGCACATAGTCCGGTGCCACGCAGGTCTGTCCACAGTTCAAATATTTTCCAAATACCAGCCGTCTGGCAGTCAGCGGAATGTTCGCGGTATGATCCACGATGCAGGGACTCTTTCCTCCCAGCTCCAGCGTCACCGGAGTCAGGTGGGCACTTGCCTTCTCCATGACCAATTTTCCCACATTCACACCACCGGTGAAGAAAATATAGTCAAATTTCTGATTCAGAAGATCTTCATTTTCTTTCCTGCCGCCTTCTATTACCGTCACATAGTCTGAAGAAAATGCTTCCCGGATCAGCTTCGCCATCACAGCTGAAGTCGCCGGTGAATAGGCAGACGGCTTCAGCACACAGCAGTTGCCCGCTGCCAGTGCTCCGATCAATGGCTCCAGCGTCAGGAGCATCGGGTAATTCCACGGAGACATAATGAGCACCACCCCATATGGCTCCTGCACCGTAAAGCTTGCTGCATGGAACTGTGCCAGCGGGGTGTGTACCCGTCTGTTCCTGCTCCAGCTCTTCACATGACGTCTCACATACCGAAGCTCTGATAAAGTCAGCCCCACTTCACACATATAGGATTCTGCTCTTGATTTTCCAAGATCGGATCGTAATGCCTGGTAAAGCTCCTGCTCATATGTTAAGATGGACTGCTCCAAACGATTGAGCGCGTCGATCCGCGCCGACAGGGCGCGAGTCTTTCCTTCCATATAATAGGTACGCTGGGCTTCCACTATTTCTTTACTTTTTCCACAGCTGCCTGCGGATCCATCTCTCATTTCCACATCTCTCAACATGTTTTCCCCCTCACTGCCAGATAAATCTTCTCCAGTTCCTTCCGATCCATCAGCACCGGCACCGGATACAACGGATTAGCCTCCTTGTCCGCATGCTTCGCCATAATCGGAATATCCTTCTTACAGATCTCAGGAAAATATCTGGGAATTCCCATGGAGTCGTTCATCTTCTGGATCCAGTCGATAAAACACTGCGTAGCTTTTGCATCATCCATCTCCGGCTTCGCCACACCCGTATTTCTGGCAAGCGTTCCCAGCTTTTTCTCGCAGTCCGGACCATAGATTCTAAGAACGATAGGCAGAATCACCGCATTGGCAAGACCATGGGGAGTCCCGTACTGTCCGCCCAGAGAATGTGCTACCGCATGAATATAACCCACATAGGATTTGGTAAATGCAACCCCCGCACAGTAAGCAGCCCTGAGCATTCCTTTTCTGGCTTCCTTATTGTGTCCATTGTCATAAGCATTTTTCAGATGCTCATGGATCAGACATACTGCTTCCTCTGCCATAGATCTGGTCTCTTTTGTAGTGGAGCCGCCAATATATGCCTCTACTGCATGAGTCAGTGCATCCATACCGGTAGTAGCTGTAATATTAGCCGGAAGTCCTACTGTCTCATGATAGTCGAGCACCGCATAGCGCGGGATCAGTACAAAATCATTGATCGGATATTTATAATGTTGTTCACTGTCAGTGATGACCGCAGCCAGTGTGGTCTCACTTCCAGTTCCTGCTGTAGTTGGAATTGCGATCAGAAGTGGAAGCCTCTTATGTACTTTGAGCAGACCTTTCATCTGCTGAATGCTCTGGTGGGGCTTTACGATCCTGGCACCTGCAGCCTTGGCACAATCCATGGAGGATCCGCCGCCAAATGCAATGATTGCCTGGGCTCCTTCTGTCAGATACAGCTCTCTGGCCTCCTCCACATTCCAGATAGTGGGATTGGCCACAGTTCTGTCATAGATACAATAAGAAATATTGTTTTCCGTCAGGGTCTTCTCCAGAAATGAAGTAAGCCCCAGTCTGCGGATTCCCTCATCCGTCACGATCATCACTTTCGTGATCTTCTTTTTGCGGCATACCTCCGGGATACCTGCCACAGACGGAATGATCTTCGGATTCCGGTAAGGCAGGAACGGCAGTGCCATCTTAAATACCATCTGAAAGCTCCGACAGTAGATTCTTCTTAATACAAACATAAATATTTTGCCTCTCAAACTAATTTTTTATCTATCTTGACGCAAAATATTCAAAAAATCAAGTGGTGTTCTGCACAAAATCTCAGATTTTCTGTGCACAGATGTCGTTCAAACAACACTTATCGCAGTAAGGCTTTGTTCTGGCAGTGCAGATCTCCCTGCCATGATAGACCAGCCGGTGGCAGAAATCGCTGCCTTCCTCCGGCGGGATCAGCTTCCACAATGCCATCTCCACCTTCTTCGGATCCTTGATGCCGTCCACCAGTCCCATGCGGTTTACCAGACGGATACAGTGAGTGTCCGTCACAATGGCAGGCTTATGAAAGACGTCACCCATGATCAGGTTGGCACTCTTTCTGCCCACGCCCGGCAATGCCAGCAGCGCATCAAAATCCTCCGGTACTTTTCCGTCATATTTTTCCCACAGGATCTTCATGCAGGCACTGATATCTCTGGCCTTACTTTTGCCCAGTCCACAAGGCCTCACAATTTCTTCAATATCATTTACATCTGCTTCTGCCAGGGATCTCACATCCGGATATTTCTTATAAAGTCCTTCCACCACCACGTTCACTCTGGCATCCGTGCACTGGGCTGCCAGCCGCACACTTACCAACAGCTTCCACGCATCGTCATAATCCAGTGTACAGTCCGCATCTGGATACGCTTTCTTCAAACGGTCGATGATCTGAAGGGCCAGTTCTTTTTTCTCATTTTCTTCCATACTATATAGATTTCCTTTGTGTTTTTCGTATTCGCAACTGTCTCCAAACAGTTTGTCTGCGACCAGTATATCAGCTTACATCCATCCAGGCAAGTCAGTCCCCATCCACGATCCGATACCCTACGCCTACTTCTGTAAAAATATACTGAGGCTGTGCCGGGTTGTTTTCCATCTTCCGCCGGATATTTGCCATGTTGACCCGCAGGATCCGATTGTCATTCTGCATGTTTGGTCCCCAGATCTCTTTGATAATGAAATCATAGGTCAGCACCTTGCCTGCGTATTTTCCAAGAAGGCTCACGATCTTGTACTCATTCTGAGTCAGATTCACATCCCGGTCTCCCACATAGACCCGGTGCTTGTCATAGTCGATCAGCAGGTCTCCTGCCCGGAACTGCCCGGTCTGCATGCCTTCTGCCGTCAGAACAGTGGCTCTTGCATGGCGGATGGCTGTCCGCACCCGCGCCAGCAGCTCGGAAGTGCCAAAGGGCTTCGTAATATAATCATCTGCACCTGCATCCAGTGCTGCCACCTTATCCTTCTCGTGAGTTCTGGCGGAGACCACCAGAACCGGCATGGATGACCACTGCCGTACATTTTTCAGGATCGTCATTCCATCCATATCAGGAAGTCCCAGATCCAGGATCACCACATCAGGGCACTGGGAAGTGACCATGCTGTAGCCTTCCGCGCCTGTCGTAGCGATCAGAACATCATAATTATTTGCCTCCAGAACTGTTCTGAAAAAATTCCGGATACTTTTATCATCTTCGATCACCAGCACTCTGTCCTTAATATCCATCCGTGTCCTCCTCATTCATGGGCAGCCAGAAGGAGATTCTTGCTCCGCCTTCTGCCCGGTTTTCTGCATGCATACCGCCTTTGTGTGCTTTTACAATACTGTGGCAGACAGACAGGCCGATTCCCATATTCCGCTTTGAATCCGACTCTTCCTCGTCTGACGAGATCTTTCCTTCAAACATGACCGGCAGCACTGACTCCTTGATTCCCTGTCCATCATCCTCCACAGCGATCTCCACCCGCCCCGGCGTGTGTGTCACTATGATCCAGATCTTTGTATATGTCTTCCCATGGAGCACTGCATTTTCCAGAAGATTCACCAGCACCTGTTCGATCAGGACACCGTCCATAGCTACCATAAGAAATTCTTCCGGCATCTTCACTTCCACCGATGCCTCCGGGAAGCGTTTGCTGAACTTGATCACTGCACTGCTGATGATCTCCTCCACCACCTCGTCCTCCGTATTGATCCTGGCATTTTCCCCATTGATCCGGGTTACAGACAGAAGGTTTTCCACGATTCGGATCAACCACTGTGCTTCATCTTTAATATCCTGCACCAGCTCCATCTCCCGTTCCTGTGTCAGAACCTTCTGATTCTCCAGTATTCCTGATGCAGACCCCACAATAGATGTCAACGGTGTGCGAATATCATGGGATATGGCCCTCAGCAGGTTAGCTCTGGTCTTTTCCTTCTCCACTTCCAGCCGGATCTGCTCCTGCTTCTTGATCCTGGTAGTCAATGCGCTGACACAGATAGATACTGCCAGCATGGTGAGAAATGTCATGGGATATCCTGTAATTGTAAAATTCAATGCAAAATAAGGATAGGTAAAGATATAATTCACACCGATCACCGCTGCCATGGAAGCAATGATGCCATACACATAGCCATCCGTCAGCAGAGAGATGAACAGCACCGCCAGTACGAACAGCATGGGCACATGAAAATCCGAATTCGATACCCGATGGAGCAAATAGGAAAGGCCTGATGTAGCTGCCAGGATCGCTGCTGTGATCGCCATATTTCCGATTCTAGTATGCTTCTCTTTCATAATTATGTGCCCCTTTTATTTTCTGTTTTTATCATAGCCCAGGCAGCATCAAGTGTCAATGTGCTAAGGGCGTCTCATACCACAAAAAGGCTGCCCGCTTCAGGCAGCCTTCCCGTACTTTTTCTCTACTGATACAGGGATTTCCCGTATTTGATTTTTCCAAAGATCTTCTGCACCAGGATCACCGGCAGGCTGATCAGAATATATAGGGTAGGGATCCCACCCAATATTCCCATCGTGCCTACCAGAAACATACTGCCAATCTGATTCATGTCATTCCCTCTTTTCTGTCTGTTTTCTTGATTGCAACGAGCATAGCACATTCCCTTTTTCAAATCTACGGCTCTGGCAGCATCTTAACCATGCATTAACTTAGGCTTTTTTCTTCTTAACCGGTTCTTAACCCTGTCATATTTTGCCTTTTCTTGTCATATTTTCCATAAAAATTACAAACATTTTGCACAAAAGACCTATCATTTTTATAAAAAAGATAGTATAATTTATCTATGATTTCAAGTATCAGGAGGGAATAGTATGGCAAAAGAAATGATTGCAATGCTTCTTGCTGGCGGACAGGGCTCACGACTCTATGCTCTGACTCAGAAGCTTGCAAAACCAGCAGTTCCATTCGGCGGAAAATATCGTATCATCGATTTTCCCCTTTCTAACTGCATAAATTCAGGGATTGATACGGTGGGTATTCTGACCCAGTATCAGCCGCTGGTTCTGAATGAATACATCGGCAACGGACAGCCGTGGGATCTGGACCGTCTCTTTGGAGGTGTGCATGTACTGCCGCCTTATCAGAAGGCATCCGGTTCAGACTGGTATAAAGGTACAGCAAATGCAATCTATCAGAACATTTCCTTTATTGAGCGCTACGATCCGGAGTACGTGATCATCCTTTCCGGTGACCAGATCTGCAAGCAGGACTACAGCGATTTTCTGCGTTTCCACAAGGAGAAAAATGCAGAATTCAGTGTAGCCGTTATGGAAGTACCGTGGGAAGATGCATCCCGCTTTGGTCTGATGGTAGCTGATGAAGATGACCGTATCACAGAATTTCAGGAGAAGCCAAAGAATCCGAAGTCCAATCTGGCTTCCATGGGTATCTATATCTTCAACTGGGATATTCTGAAGAAATATCTGGAGGAAGATGAGCAGGACCCGAACTCCGAAAATGACTTTGGAAATAATATTATTCCGAATCTGCTGAAAGATCATCGCCGCATGTATGCTTATCATTTTAACGGATACTGGAAAGATGTAGGAACTATCCCGTCTCTTTGGGAAGCGAATATGGAAGTCCTTGATCCGGAGCACAGCGGTATCAACCTGTTCGATGACGACTGGAAGATCTACAGCCGTAACAGTGGTATGTCCGGTCACAAGATCAGTGCCAATGCTGTGGTAGAAGATTCTATGATCACCGATGGATGCCGCATCAAAGGAACAGTCAAACACTCCGTTCTCTTCTCCGGTGTTCAGGTCGCAGAAGGTGCTGTGGTAGAAGACGCTGTTGTCATGGGCGGTACAGTCATTGAATCCGGTGCAGTAGTAAAACACTGTATCGTCGCTGAAAATGTAAAAATCGGTGAGAATGCCGTGGTTGGTGCAATGCCAAAAGATGGTGAGCAGTGCGTGGCAACCATCGGATCCGGTGTGACCATCGGTGCAGAGGCTGTCATCGGCCCCAATGCCATGATCAGCAATAACGTAGAAGGCGGTGAAGAAAAATGGTAAATTCCAATACAAGAACTCTGGGAATCATTTTCCCCAACAGCTATGACTATTTCGTGCCGGAACTGGTTGGCCTTCGTCTGATGGCATCCATCCCGTTCGCAAGCCGTTACCGCCTCATTGATTTTACCCTGTCCAGTATGGTGACCAACGGTATCTCCAATGTGGCAGTCGTTGTAAGCAATAACTATCAGTCTCTGATCGACCATCTGGGAAGCGGCCGTTCCTGGGATCTGGTTCGTAAAAATGGCGGCCTGAATATTTTCCCACCAAATGCATACAGTTCTTCCAAGCCATATGTTGGACGAGCTGGCGCACTGGCAAATATTCTGGATTTTCTGAAAAAACAGAAACAGAAATACGTCCTTCTGGCAAATGCAAATATCGCGTCCAACTTTGATTTCAGAGCAATGGTGGATGCTCATGTTGCAAGCGGCGCAGATGTGACACTTGCTTATCGGGAACAGGAACTTCCAAAGGGCTTTGTGGAAGCTCCAGATGATGCCAAAGGTTACTACTACACCCTCCGCATGGATGAAGACAAACGCATCAATAAGCTCTATGTGAACCCGAAAGACAAAGGTATCCAGAATTTCTATCTGAATATTATGGTCATCAGCCGCGAACTGCTGATCGATCTGATCAACGAAGCTTCGCTTCTTGGAAAAGAATATCTGGAGCGCGATGTGCTCCTTCCGAAGCTGAGCAAGCTGAATGTCCAGGGTTACAAATACGATGGCTACACCGCTTGCATCACTGGTCTTAAGAGCTACTTCGATGAGAATATGAAGCTTCTGGATGACTATAATCAGGATGCACTGTTCGGCAAAGCTCCAATCTACACCAAGGTTCGTGATGATACTCCGACCCGCTATATCACTGGCGCAAAGGTAAGCAACATCATGGCTGCTGATGGCTGTATCATCGAGGGTGAGGTAGAAAATTCCATTCTCTTCCGTGGTGTGAAGATTGAGAAAGGCGCCAAAGTCAAGAACTGTATCCTCATGCAGGACACTGTGGTAGAAAAAGGTGCTGATATTGAATACCTGGTAACTGATAAGCAGGTAACGATCACCTCCGGCACTGAGATGAAAGGAACGGACAGCTATCCGGTCTATATCGCCAAATTCAGAACTGTATAGAATACGATTATCAGAAATTGTACATAACGAAGGAGCTGCACATCCGTACAGCTCCCTTTTTGTTCCACATATGATTATGTTATGTACACCAGACTCACAATTCGGTGTTATTTCATTACATCTTAGCCACTTTCTCAAATTCGTCCTGAATCTCTTTGGATGGAACCGGAGTCAGAAGGCTGACGATCACGTTCACAGCCAGGCCAACCAGGAATGCCGGAAGAAGCTCGTAGATTCCAAGTGCGCCACCCATGGGACGGATAAGGAATTTCCATACAAATACCATAACTCCACCGCTGACCATACCAGCCAGTGCACCCTGCAGAGTGGAGCGTTTCCAGAACAGTGCCATCAGAACCAGTGGTCCGAAGGAAGCACCGAAACCTGCCCATGCAAAGGATACGATCTGGAATACAGAGCTGTTCGGATCTCTTGCGATAAATACACCGATCAGAGCAATGATCAGAACGGTGATACGCGCGATCAGCATACCGGTCTTCTCACTCATGTCCTTCATAAATACTTCTTTCAGAATATTCTGAGAAGCACTGGAGGATGCTGCCAGAAGCTGTGAATCTGCGGTGGACATGGTCGCTGCCAGAATACCTGCCAGGATCAGACCTGCTACGATAGCAGCCAGCACACCATGCTGAGAGATCACACCTGCCACTACAATAATGATGGTCTCCGGATCCTCCAGTGTCGGGATCACGCCAACCTTGGACATTGCATTACCGACAACTCCGATGAAGACTGCAACAAACATGGAGATCACAACCCACACAGTTGCCACTCTTCTGGAAAGCTTCAGCTTCTTTACATCCTCAATTGCCATAAAACGAAGCAGTACATGAGGCATTCCAAAATATCCAAGTCCCCATGCCAGCATGGAGAAGATCGTCAGGATTCCATAAGGTGATGCTGTTCCAGTTGCCGCATCATGGATCTGTGTCAGGCTGAAGTATCCTGCCATGGACTGCGCATTGGCCATAACTGCCTCAAAGCTTCCCACTTTCGTGATACCAAAACCAAATACCACAATAATCGCCAGTGTCATAACGATACTCTGTACAAAGTCCGTGGTACTTGCTGCCAGAAATCCGCCCAGAGTCGTGTAAGCCACAATAACAATCGCACTGATGATCATAGCCGGAACATAATCAAGACCAAACAGATTTGCAAATAATTTTCCGCAGGCAGCAAAACCGGATGCGGTATAGGGTACAAAGAAAATAATGATCAGAACTGCTGCGATCACAGACAGCGCTCTCTTTTCATCACGATACCGATTAGAAAAGAACAACGGCAGCGTGGTGGAATTGTTACACACATGGGTATAATTACGAAGACGTTTTGCAACCAGGAGCCAGTTTACATAGGTTCCGATGGCAAGACCAATGGCTGTCCATGCAGCATCTGCAGTACCTGTCAGGTATGCAACTCCCGGAAGTCCCATAAGAAGCCAGCTGCTCATGTCAGATGCTTCTGCACTCATGGCCGTCACAAACGGGCCTAATTTTCTGCCTCCAAGATAAAAATCGTCGGTAGTCCGGTTCTCCTTTGCCAGAACTGCACCGATGGCTACCATTCCAATCAGATAGATCAGAATTGTCGCCAGCATCAAGATCTGTATAGTACTCATTCTTGTTCTCCCTTACGTTCTATATTTATTTTCTGCAAAAAACACTTTATTTTCGCATCTGTCATGCATTCTAGCACAATATAAAACAGGATACAATACAGAGCAAAGTATAGACTTTGTTCTAGTTTTTCGTCTTCATACTTGCGATCATCATCGGAAATTTACACTCTGCCTCTTCTGACAGAGAGTATTCGCCCTTCCGCAGACACCATTCATACAGAAGTGCCCGCTCACACATGGCATAATAGCGCACCAGTTCATTGACCCGCATATCTGCCCGGAGCGTTCCCTGCTCCTGTCCACGGGTGATGATCTTCCGAAGCAGCTTATAATACGTCCTGCCATGATCCAGCAGCGGCCGGTCACCGTGAGTGGTGAGCTGCGTGGAATAAAGCCGGGTCAAAAGCTCCATGTTAATGGTCTCTTCAATCATGGTCAGCAGTTCACGGTTCAGATATAACAGCACCTCGTAACTGTCTGCATCATCTGCGATCGTCGGCTCCAGTTCCTCGTATTTCTCATCCATCATATAGGCAAGCGAACCAAGCAGTGCATCTTTTCCTTCAAAATAATGGTAAAAAGATCCCTTGGAAGTCCCGGACTCTTCAATGATTTCCTCTATGGTAGTGTCCTCGTACCCCTGCTCATAGAACAGTTTCCATGCAGCAGATACGATCTTACTCTTGGTTTTCTTGAGATTTTTCTTAGCCATTCTGAGACTTACCCTTTTGTTTCCGGTTGTATTTCCTTCAGTTTATGAATACAATCCAGCATTGCCTCCAGTGCCTCTTCTTCGTCTTCACCTTCACACTGGATCGTCACTTCTGTTCCCGGGCAGATTGGAAATGCAAGAAGACTCATAAGACTCTTACAGTTTCTCTCATGTTCACCGCTCTGCAGTCTGATGCGGGAACGGAATTTGTTTGCCTGGTCTACCAGCATGCTCGCCGGTCTCAAATGGATTCCTTCTTCATTCTGTACAGTTATATTTTTACTTACCATAATCAGTTTCCCCCTGTCATACAGCTCCTAGTATAACATAAACAGAGTGCGTCTGCACGCACTCTGTAGAAGTTTCATATATTGTTAACAATTCCGTAACGGCTTACTGCCTTTTACTTCATCTTATTTGATGATCTCAAACAACGGCTTGCATGCCGGGTAGATCTGACGGAACTGCTGATATCTCTCTTCGTATTTTGCTACCAGTTCCGGCTCCGGCTCTACAGTGCCGATGATCTTCACAAGCTTATCTGCTGCCGCTTCCACATTTTCATATTCTCCACAGGCAACAGCTGCCAGCATGGCTCCGCCCAGTGCCGGTCCTTCCTCGCTCTCGATCATATCTACTTTCAGATTCATGACATTTGCAATGATCTTTCTCCACAACGGGCTCTTGGCTCCACCACCACAGATCTTGGTGCGCTCAATCTTGATCCCCAGTGATTTTGCCACCTCCAGAGAATCCCGCAGTGCAAATGCCACACCTTCCAATACTGCCTGCGTCATATCCGCCCGGCTGGTATCCATCGTCATGCCAATGAATGTTCCTCTTGCATTCGGATTATTATGCGGGGAACGCTCGCCCATCAGATACGGCAGAAAATATACATGATTCTCGCCAAGCTTTGTGATAGCTTTCTGCTCCTGGGCATAGTCTTTGGTCCCGATGATCTCATCCATCCACCATTTATTACAGGAAGCTGCACTGAGCATGCATCCCATCAGATGATAATGTCCGTCTGCATGAGCAAACGCATGCAGGGCATTGTGCTTGTCTACGCCAAATTTTTCAGAGGAAATAAAAATCGTTCCGCTGGTTCCCAGAGAAATATTGCACATTCCATCACCAACAGTTCCGGTTCCCACTGCTGCCGCCGCATTGTCTCCGGCTCCGGCTGCCACCTTCACTGTGTGCGGAATTCCAAGCTCGTCTGCAATCGCCGGAAGCACGGTTCCCACGGTCTCATAGGATTCATAGACCTTTGCAAGCTGATTCTCTCTGACTCCGCAGATCTTGCACATCTCCTTTGACCAGCAGCGGTTCTTTACATCGAAGATCAGCATACCGGATGCATCTGATACATCCGTACAGTGTACACCGGTCAGCCGATAAGCAATATAATCCTTCGGAAGCATAATCTTTGCGATCCGTGCATAATTCTCTGGTTCCTTATTCTTTACCCACAGAATCTTCGGTGCGGTAAATCCGGTAAAGGAAATATTCGCTGTGTATTCAGAAAGCTTCTCCTTTCCGATCACATTGTTCAGGTAATCGCATTCTTCATAAGTACGGCCATCGTTCCACAGAAGTGCCGGTCGAATCACCTGATCCTCCTTGTCCAGGATCACCAATCCGTGCATCTGTCCGCCAAAACTGATACCTGCTACCTCTGATCTGTCACAACCATCCAGCAGTTCTTTCAGTCCGTCCATCGTTCCTGCAAACCAGTCCTCCGGATTCTGCTCCGACCAGCCCGGATGTGGAAAATAAATAGGATATTCTCTGGAAACAATCTTCCTGATCTGTCCTTCTCCGTCCATCAGAAGCAATTTAACTGCAGATGTCCCCAAATCCACTCCAATATAAAGCATATTATAACCCCCCTCTTTACTTTTACGCCCTTCCTCGCGTTTTGTTATTATATTACCGTTATCAGACTCTCTTTTCAACCGTTTGTATGTAATTTTTGCAGAACATTCCATAAAGATCCGGGAGAATCTCTGATTCTCCCGGATCTTTATGATTACACATATTTGTCCTGTATATTCTCTATCCCGCATATGGAATGGATTCAAAATACTGGTCTTCGGTGATGCCGTTGATCTTGTGATAGAATTCAGAGTCACCTTCCGGCTCTGTATAATGGATTTCACCAGATACTTTTCCATCCGTCGTCTCAAACAGAGCGATTCCTGCATCGTTGGTGCCGGTGATGCGGATCTGTGTGCCTGTCTGCAGCGTAGTCTGTCCGCCATTGACAGATACAGGAAGCTCCCTGGTCACCGTCAACACACTATATGGATAATTATCTATATCCACCTGGAAAAATTCCTCATCCGGCACTAATTTTCCATCGTCACCAATGCTGTATGTCATGCTGCACTGATAGCTGCCAAACACGTTAACATTTTTCTTAAGCATCAGCATTCCATTTTTGCGGCCGCCTGCGGAGACACTGCCATCACCGATGAACAGATTATCCTGCTGGTCGGTCATCTTCAGTTTGCCGTCCGTCACTTCATAGAGAAACAGTTCGTAGTCATCGGATGCATGGTCTGCAACCAGCAGAACAAACACTCTGCCATCCTCCAGGTAGAGGATCTGGCTGTCACACAGGCGGTCAAAATATTCGGTCTGTTCTTTCTGTTCATTCAATTCAATGGTCAGAGTTCCACCGCCAAACTCATTTTTCTGATCCATGTAGACGTTGAGATCGCCGCAGTTCACCGGGGTGTTGCCGGAGCCTGTCTGAGCCACTGCTGCGTCACTGTTTTCGGTCTGCTGCGCCCCGCCTTCCAGCCTGCTGGTACGGATCTTTGTGACGATTTCTTCTGTTAACTCCCCATTACCTGCAGATATGGTCTCCGGCGTAGTATAGTCCGGATTCAGGTAAGAAGCATAGGAGCTGTATGGAAGCGGCACGGTCACGGCTCCCATAGCATACGGACCTACTACATAAGGATTGAAGGTGACCATGATCCCCGACTCATTCAAGTACCAGTTAAATCCATCCTCACCTTCCCAGATCTGTTCTACCGTATCCTGATAATCTTCAAATAATCCATCGCTGTAGTTTTCCTGCAGATATTTATCAATGTCCTTTGTGGCCTGCTGACGGAACGAGGGCATGTCTGCCACAATGTCCTGGATCTTCAGTTTTTCACCGGTCATGGTGTCAAAGGTGGTTCCATAATATGCATAATCGCCATGAACCCCACCTGCATAATCATTATTGTAGCTTCTAAGACTGATCACCTGAGAATCTGCACGCATCACATTATAACTCTGAAAACTACTATAATAGTAAGAATACGTACCTAAATCTTCCATGCCGGAGACCGTACTCATACTCTCCAAATCATTTTCCGCATATTCCGATGTCTTTTCTGCATTTTCCCAGAATGTGGATGCATCAGCCTCCGACCAGTCATTGATCTTCTGAGCAGCTGCATCATTTCCCGGAATCTCCACCTGGAGCTGCTGTGTCTCCGCATGCATCAGCCACTTAGAGCCATCATCGCTGTGCCAGTCCTTTTGCTGATTCTCCATCTGGATCAGAGGGGCACCGGTTGCTGCCTGTTCGATATTCGCATCCGTCTGTGACCCATCGGTCTGCGTCTCTGTGGTCGCATTTTCTGACTGTTCCTGATCTGCTGCCGTAGCCTGATCTGTACTGGCTGTTGTGTCATTTCCACAACCTGCCAGTGCGGCTGCCATCCATATAGCCATTCCAAGTAATAACATTCGCTTTTTCATACGTTTCCTCCTCTTTTGCATATCGCCATTCCAAGTCATACATGTATCCATCAGGGGTGCATCCATAGTGCATTTTACAAATGCAGCTCTGTGTGCCCGGATCACTGTGTATCCAGTTCGATCTCAATATAATCGCCCAGCGCATGGGGCACTTCCATGCAGATCCACACTTTTCCATCCGCCAGATAAGAATACCCATACGGTGCTGTACCGTCTTCTGAGTAATCATAGCCAGCCAATGACTGCGCCAGCGCATCCGGACTGTCATAGATGGCTTCCAGCCGTTCCCGGAAATAATCTGCCAGATCTTCCTTCACATAATAACCGGTGCCTGCAAACATATTTTCTGCAAGCTTTTCCACATCCACATGATCCTTCAGGCGAATGCTCTCACCGGTATTCAGGTCAATGTTGTAGGTGTATTTGAACGTGTATTCCTCTGGCGTATCCGGTGTATTTACCGTACCGTCCATCAGGATCGATAAAGTGTCCGGAGTCATGGTCTTCACCGTGTAAGTCACACGATAAGTTCCATTGCCCTCCCACTGATCCATAACTGTCTGTTCTGTTGCCAGCATGATCTGGTTCCATTTTTCCTGGATTCGTTCATCCCGGAAGCCCTCGATCTGCGGGCAGGAGATCTCCAGCCCGTCTCCGGTCAGCTTTTCCTCCCGGATCTGATAAGTTGCCTCCGTATACGGATACATTTCCAGATATTCCTCGTAAATGTTATGCCCCGTCTTCAGCACTTTTCCGTCCACTGTCACCAACAGCAGTTCACTCTGGTAACAGTCAAGAAATGTATCTGTCAGACTTCCCATCACAATATATTCACCGGAAGAACCAAGCTTGTTCACGTACTCTTCAAATGCCTGGTTCAGATCCAGCATAACGACCTTGTCCCCGCCGTAAGTTCCAAAAGAAATGGAGTTGATCCCTGCATTTTCGTCCATTTCCAACGCCTCTGTCAGCTCCCGCATCACTGTATTTTCTGTGATCTCATTTACATAGACGGTGTGCTGCACAATATTTTCTGCGCTCTCATCTCCACTGTATACATGGAGCCTGATGCCCTCTGGCGTCTCCTCTCCTTCCGGCTTCACAACCTCTTCCACCGGCGTCACGGTCTCCTGCACCTCTGTCAGAAGCTCCGAACCAGAATCCTTTTTCCCACATCCGACCATGCTGATACACAGCACCGCCAGCATCATATATTCTTTCCATTTCTTCATATAGGCAATCCCCCGTATCTATAGGGTCAGTTCTCTCTGATCCCTGTATGCAACTACCCAAGGTCACGCAGCTTGTATCGTTGCTTCTGTTTATTATATGAATTTCAGGCTTTTATTATAGCAAGAATATATTATATAACTATTACAAACTTCTTAAGTTTTGTGGAAGAGAGGGGGTGAATTTTGTCTCATTTTCATTGACCACATCCCCTCTGAACAGGTACAATAGAATTACCAATCAAAGGAGACTTTAAATGATGTTTCAGAATTTTTATCCGAATAAATTGATCCGCTCAGTCTATGAACTGAACTGGGAAGAATTGTCCAGAACCTATGGCGGCGTGATCTTCGACATTGACAATACGCTGGTTCCCCATGGCGCAGCGGCTGACGAGGCGGCCATCCAGCTTTTTGCCCGGATCCACAACCTTGGCATGAAGACCATGCTGGTATCCAACAACGGCGAAGCGCGGGTAAAGCCTTTTGCACAGCAGGTACAGACTGACTACATTTATAAGGCTGGCAAACCAAAGGTGGAAGGCTACAATAAAGCCATGGCGAAAATGGGAACCGACCCGAAGCACACCCTGTTCATCGGCGACCAGATCTTCACCGATGTGTGGGGAGCCAACCGGGCTGGCATCTACACTATGCTGACCCAGCCTGTTGACAAATCCACCGATGAGATCCAGATCGTGATCAAACGCTGGTTTGAGGGACCTTTCCGAAAGGAGAGATAGAAAATGAAACTCATCTTTCATATTGATGTCAATTCTGCATTTCTGTCATGGACGGCATGCGGGCTGTTGGAGGAAGGTGGGGTGGACACTCTCCCCACCGACATCCGTGAGATCGCCTCTGTCATCGGCGGCAGCGAGAAGAGCCGCCACGGAATCGTGCTGGCGAAGAGCACACTTGCCAAACAATATGGGATCGTCACAGGCGAGCCACTCTTTCAGGCCCGGCGCAAATGCCCGGGTCTGGTTGTGGTGCCGCCAAATTACCAGTTATACGTGCGAAAATCCGACCAGCTGATCCGCATGCTCCACGAATACACACCACTGATCCAGCAATACAGCATCGACGAAGCGTGGATGGACATGACCGGCATCCAGGAAGCGCAGGCAGACCCGGTAGGATTTGCCACAAGGCTCAAGAACCGGATCTACCGGGAACTTGGATTTACGGTAAATATTGGCATCTCTGTTAACCATTTGCTGGCGAAGATGGGCAGCGAGCTTCAGAAACCTGACCGGGTACACACCCTTTTTCCAGAGGAAATCCCGCAGAAAATGTGGCCGCTTCCGGTAGATGAGTTATTTTTTGTTGGAAAAACTACCGCAGCCCATCTGCACAAGCTGGGCATCCACACCATCGGCGAGCTGGCGCGGACCGACCCGGGGCTTCTGGAAATGCATTTGAAAAAGCATGGACGTGCCATCTGGAAATACGCCAACGGAGGGGAACTGGATGCGGCAGTGTTCGAGCGCAGATCTTCCAAAAACAAAGGTTATGGAAATGAGACTACACTGCCGGATGACGTGACTGACATGGAAACTGCCTGCCAGGTGATCCTGTCCCTGTGCGAGACCGTTGGTGCAAGACTTCGTCAGGATAATATGAAAATATCGGTAGTCGGCGTGCACGTGAAGGACAATTCTTTCACTGAGAGAAGTCGTCAGACCAGCCTTCGCACTCCAACCAATTCCACAAATCTCATTTATGAAGAAAGCCGACGTCTTTTCCGTGAATTATGGGATGGCAGGCCTCTCCGCCTGATCGGCGTGTTCACTTCCAAGGCAGAACAGTCCGAGTACGAGCAGCTGGACCTTTTCCAGACTGCAAGAAATGAAAAACAGGAGAAGCTTGATAAGGCCATCGATCAGATCCGTAAAAAATACGGCGAAGACAGTGTGCGCCGCGCCCGCTTCCTCGACGGCGAAATGAACCATATGGCAGGCGGTCTCAATAAAGAAAAAAGCCGCTATCGGCAGAGGCGGGAGGAATAAGTGAAAAAGCCATCCGCCAAAATTGACAGATGGCTTCTTCGTATAATATCCACATTTTCTATTTTCGCAAAACAAATGTTAGTATATGAACAATCAGCGTGGGATCAGACTGACTATTTCAGCACATAAAAACGCTGCTCCCCACATTTACAAGAAGCAGCGTCTTTTTACACGAACATAAAATACTTATTTATTATATTTTGCTTCGATGTTACAGATCTTCTGCACACGTTCTGCATGTCTGCCGCCCTCGAAGGTTGCTCCGAAAAACGCATCCAAAATCTTCTTTGCCAGCTCATTTCCGACAACACGTGCACCAAATGCGATGATCTGTGCATTGTTGTGTCTGACTGTCATCTCAGCTGAATACGGCTCGCTGCATACTGCCGCGCGGATTCCCGGCACTTTATTTGCCGCCAGAGAAATTCCGATACCGGTTCCACAGATCAGAACACCTTTCTCAACTTCACCGGCAATAATAGCCTCTGCAACTTTCTGTCCCTGATCCGGATAATCTACTCGAACTTTTGCATCATATGCACCGTAGTCTACGCACTCATAACCCTTCTCGGTCATGTACTCCATCAGTTCTTTTTTCAGATCAATCGCTGTATGATCGCAGCCAAAACCCACTTTCATTTTACTCGTCCTCCTCAAGACTCAAGATATTTTTATTGTAGCAGATGTAGTTGCAATTTTCCAGTGTATCCTATCACAAAAAAGTTTCCTTTATTATGTTCTCAACCTGTTCGCAGTCCAGCGGGTGATATGCGGTCTCGTAAGTTGTTAACAAATTGATTGTCGGAATGACCTGGCAGCTGGCATACATTTTCAATTTTTCAAATGCACGGTTAGCATAAGCCGACAGATCCATCATGCCAAAATGCTCCCAGTAAAATATTTGTTTGTTCTGTGGGTGGCAAATGGTGAAATCTGGATAAATTGTCATGTCTTCGCTGCGAAATGCACACTCGTACCGATAAGGAATTCCATGATGATGCAATGCATTTGCAATGATCACTTCTGACTTGGAACGTACACGTTTTCCGTCCATCGTTTTGTGTATAAGTTTTTCCGGATAACGAGGATTCGATTCATATGATTCCTGCATCCATTTTTGTAAATATTCATCTGTTGAATTGTCTGGGGTAAAATCTTTTGAAGTCTCAAGAAGTTTCTGAATCTCAGAATTATTGGTAAACCATTTTTGCTGTTCCAAACTACGCTGCTCATGTTCTTTTATGTATCGATCCATGGAATCTAGTTCTTGACATGCATTTTTCAAATTCATCTCTGTTATTTCACGCTGTGCCAGTTTTTCTGCCAATTCACGTTGATTCTTCTTGATATAAACAGGGGTATGCCCATTTGCTATATACCATTTATTATATTTTCCATTCTTTGTGATAAATAATTTTTGATTCGGAAGTAACTCTAAATCTTTTTGCAATTTGGCAATTTGCTTTGCAAGATGCGCACGCTCTTTTTTCATCTCGTAAATATACATCTGGAAATCTCCTGAATTAGGTCCTGAATATTGAAACTGTTATCACCATAACGCACTTCTCTGTATCTGTCAAGCAGCTAATTGGCTTTTTGCGGGCATGTATTGGCTTCCCGCGGGCTTGCTTTTGGGCAGCCGGTACCTCTTCTCCGCGCTTGCTGCCCAATTTCTCGAGTATTTGGCTTCTCGCGGACTTGGTTTTGGGCAGCTGGCACCTTTTCTCCGCGCTTGCTGCCCATTTTCTCATCTAATCAGCTTCCCGCGGACTTGGTTTTGGGCAGCCAGTACCTCTTTCCCGCGTTTGCTGCCCAAACATCCTCCCGGCAGACCACCGCGGAACAAGTTTGGGCACATTCAAGACTCAAAACCGCGGCGATCAACCAACAAGTCCACCTCCCCCCAACGAAAAAGAGCCCATACGGGCTCTTTTTCGCAAATAGTTTCTATATTAGGAGAAGTTAAACTTATTAACATATATATTAGGTACTCATGGCACTTAGGTTCTCATTAGTAGATAGATATCTACACCACTCGCACCTAGACTCACCTAAATAGCTAGAGTATCTATGCCGCTCACTACACCTCGAACATCATCTGTCCATAGGTCGGTACTGGCCAGTACTCACTGTCCACGATGGTCTCCAGTTCATCGACCGGTGTTCTAAGAGCTGCCATTGCCGGAAGGACTTTCTCATGGAAGTCTTTTGCGGACTCGGCTGCATCGGTAACTGCTTTCAGGTTATCAAGAGCTTGCTGAGTATCTGCCAGCAGGGAGCTTGCTTTTACAAGAATGGTCTGCTGTGCGGTAGTATCAGCCTGTGCATATGCGCTCTTAACGGTGCTCATGGAAGATGCAACGCTGTTAACATAAGCGATGACTGACGGAATGTACAATTTTGCAGCCATGTCGATCATGGTACGAGCCTCGATGTTGATCAGGCCTGCATACTCTTCCAGCTTGATCTCGCGGCGGGCTTCCAGCTCTCTCTTCGTCATAACGCCCAGTTTCTCGAACATCTCAATGCTGCTCTCATCTGTGTATGCCGGGATTGCATCCACGATACTCTTCACGTTCGGAAGACCTCTCTTAGCTGCTTCCTCTACCCACTCATCAGAGTAACCATTACCGTTGAAGACAATGTTCTTATTCTCTTTCATGGTCTTGTAGATGTAGTCAATTGCAGCTTTTTCAAAGTCCTCAGCTCCTTCCAGAGCGTCGCATGCTTTGTTGAAGGATTCTGCTATCATGGAGTTCATAACCGTGTTTGCATCACCGATGGATACAGAAGATGCTACCATACGGAACTCGAAACGATTGCCGGTGAAGGCAAACGGTGAAGTACGGTTTCTGTCGGTCGGGTCTTTTGGCAATACCGGAAGGGTGCTGACTCCAAGATCCAGAGTTCCAACCTCTGCACACGGAAGCTGATCAAACGGAACACCTGCTACAATGGCATCTACGATCTCGCCAAGCTGATCGCCCATATAGATGGAGATGATTGCTGGCGGTGCCTCATTAGCTCCCAGTCTGTGATCGTTACCAGTGTTGGATGCCGCTGCACGGAGCAGAAGAGCATGCTTGTTGACTGCTTCCATCAGGCAGGCAAGTACACACAGGAACTGAAGATTCTTGTTCGGTTCCTTGCCCGGTTTGAACAGGTTCACACCATTGTCGGTTCCCAGAGACCAGTTGTTGTGTTTACCGGATCCATTGACTCCTGCAAATGGTTTTTCATGAAGGAGGCAAGCCAGACCATGCTTGGTTGCGGTGCTCTTCAGTACATCCATTACCAGGAAGTTGCTGTCCAGTGCTGCGTCAGCCGGTGCGAAGATCGGTGCGATCTCATGCTGTCCAGGAGCTACCTCGTTGTGCTGGGTCTTAACAGTGATACCCAGTTTCCAGAGCTGCTCATCCACATCTGCCATGAAATCTGCAATCTTGGTCTTCAGCGGTCCGAAGTACTGGTCCTCCATCTCCTGTCCTTTCGGTGCCGGTGCTCCGAAAAGAGTACGTCCAGCATAGATCAGGTCCGGACGCTCCAGATATTTTTCACGATTTACAATAAAATACTCCTGCTCAGGTCCAACATAAGAGCTGACCCTTTTAGCATCGGTATTTCCAAACATTTTTACAAAACGAACACCTGCTTTGCTGACAGCATCACATGCTTTGAGCAGCGGAGTCTTGGTATCCAGAGACTCGCCGGTGTAAGAGCAGAATGCAGTCGGAATACAGAGGATTCCATCTTTCACATATGCCGGTGATCCTACATCCCATGCGGTATAACCTCTTGCTGCACAGGTTGCACGGAGTCCGCCGGACGGGAAGGAAGATGCATCCGGCTCGCCCATCATCAGGTCCTTACCGGAAAAGCAGTTCTCGATCTTGCCACCCTTCGGAATATCTGCGAAGGAGTCGTGTTTCTCAGCTCCGATACTTACAATGTACGGCTGGAAAATGTGTGTGTAATGAGTTGCTCCTTTTTCGATCGCCCATTCTTTCATGGCTTTTGCCACGATGTCGGCCAGCTCCAGCGTAACCTCGCCGCCCTCATTCATCAGTTTTACCATCTGCTTGTAAGTCACTTCCGGCAGACGTTCTTTCATAACTGCTTCGTTAAATACGTCCTGACCAAATACTTCAGCCACATTTACACTCATACTTCTCTCCATCCTTTCCTTGACATATAGCAACTTCCTTACTCCCGTCAGAGTTGTGATCTGCTCTGCAAACCCGGCTCTGAACAGCTGTCGTCAAATGTCCGTTCATGTAAGCATACTGTCCATTTTTCTCGTCGCTATAACAAAAAAAGATGCTCCACCCCTCAAAGTGGAACATCTTTGTTCGCTCAATCTTTATGTCAGAAGCTTTTGCTGCATCTGATGCTATTAAAATACACGATACCCCATAAAAATGCAAGTAGTTTTATTTTTTTTGTGACCTTTTTCAATTTCCGGTACGAATCTGCAACGCCTTTTGATGATTTTGAATAATGACATTTTGAGATTCACCGCCATATTCCCCATCCAGAGTCCAGGGGATCTCCTGCTGTGCTTCGATGGTTAACCGGGCAGTCCGAAATGAGATCATATAGTGTGTATCCATCTCTTTGAGTACGATGGCCGCCAGAATCTCCTGCAGTTCTGCCGCATTTTTCGGAAGGCGTACAAAAGTCACTTCAAATACACCATCATCAAACCGCACATTCTTTCCTATGATGCTTTTGAATCCGCCAACAGAACGGGAATTGGTCACCATTCCAAAGATGAAATCGCCTTCCCCGCTGCATTCCTCTGAGGAAAATTTCAGGTGATAAGACGGAATATTGGCAAGGCGCTTGACTCCCTCCAGAAGATAAGCCATATTGCCGAGAACATTTTTCATATCCTGCGGCGTGGAATATGCCACATCCGTGAAGATGCCAAATGCTGCAATATATACAAAATGACTGTTGTTGAAGGTACCCACATCACTCAGGAAATCTTTTCCGGACACTGCCAGACGGGCGGCTTTCACCATATCCCGCGGAATCTTCAGACTTCTGGCAAAATCATTGACAGTTCCTGAAGGAATGTAGCCAAGCGGCAGCTTTTTCTGCCGGTGCATCATGCCTTCTACCACTTCATCCAGGGTTCCATCACCGCCGCTGCACACAACCAGATCGTATTGGTCTGACAGATGCTCAATCTTGCGGGTGGCATCTTTCGCCTCCCTGGTAGGATAGATGGTGATCTCATATCCCGCCTCGGAAAATACCTGAATGATGTCAAATAATTTTGAACGGATATTTCCTCTTCCTGAGTGAGGATTATAAACGAAAAACAATCTTTTTGCATTCTCTCCCATAACAGCCTCATCCTTTTCGCAGAACGCATATGCAAGTTTTACGCTTTGTGCCGGTTTCCCAGCCAGTATGTGTTTCTAGTTCTTAGTGGATCAACGCTCCCAGCAGTCCATAGGACACGATGGACATGATCACTGATGCCAGTGCGATTCCCAGCAGCACCGCCGGAAATGCTTTTTTGAATTTCATGCCGAGCAGTGCAGCCAGCAGAGAGCCGGTCCATGCACCGGTTCCGGGAAGCGGAATCCCTACGAACAATACCAGTCCCCAGAATTCATATTTTTCTACCTGCTCACGCTTGCTCAAGGCACGTGCTTCCATCTTCTCAACCATGGGACGGAAGGTCTTCGTCTGTTTGAGCCAGTTAAAGATCGGTGTGATCAGCAGCAGGATGAACGGAACCGGAATAATATTTCCGATAATGCAGATCCACAGTGCTCTGGTAATATTGATGTTCAGCACAGATGCTGCCAGCAGACCACCTCTGAGTTCCAGGATCGGTACCATGGAAATGATGAAAACGATCATTTCCCGGGATACATGGCCGCTCAGCGCGGAGATCACCCATGACATAATTGATTCCATTATTTTTTACCTCATATAGTCTCTCAAAAATTCATAAAATGCTTCCATCTGCTCATCGGTTCCGATGGTCACGCGGAGATAATTGTTGATCCGCGGCTGGTCAAAGTAACGGACATAGATATCCTTCTGGCGCAGCGCCTGGAACAGTTCTTTCGCCGGGTAATCCGGGTGGGTGATGAACAGGAAATTTGCCTTGGAGTCCGGGAAGGAGAATCCCATCTCTCCTAACACTTCCTTGGCATGCTCCCGGGTCTTCATGATACGAGTGCGGGTCTCATTAAAATATACCTGATCCTTCACAGCTTCCACGCCGCAGGCCAGAGAGGTCTGGTTCAGGGTGTAGGAATTGAAGGAATATTTTACGTCGTTTAAATATTTGATCAGCTTTGGAGAACCGATGGCAAAGCCGATCCGCATACCGGCCAGAGAACGGGATTTGGAAAATGTCTGTACCACCAGCAGATTCTCATATTTTTCCACCAGCTTCAGGGCAGACTCCGCACCAAAGTCCACGTATGCTTCATCTACAATCACGACCACATCCGGGTTATGACGGATGATGTCTTCCACATCGTCAAGTCCCATAGCCAGTGCTGTAGGAGCATTGGGGTTCGGGAAGACGATACCGCCATTCTCCCCATAGTAATCTTCCTTGCGGATGCAGAAATTCTCATCCAGTACCACCCGCGTATGTGGGATCCGGAATTCTTCTGCCCATACAGGATAGAAGGAATAACTGATATCCGGGAACAGGATCGGTTTTTCAGAGTTAAAGAAGGTCATGAATGCCATAGCCAGCACATCATCAGAGCCAACTCCCACAAACACCTGCTCCGGCTTTACGTAATAATTCTCAGCCAGTGCATTTACCAGCACAGAGGCCGCCGGGTCAGGATAACGGCGCAACACATCCTCGTCTGGATGTCGCAGTACCTCAGCCACGCCTGGGGCGGGCGGATAGGGATTCTCGTTGGTGTTCAGTTTGATCATCTGCGGCCGGTTGGGCTGTTCTCCCGGTGTGTAGGGAGTCACCTTCCGGACATTCTCTTCCCATGTACTCATCTTATCTTATTCTCCTTTTAAGGTCGCAATACCTTTTTCCACCATAAATACCGGATGATAGGACAGCTTTGCAGTCCGCAGACCTTCCTCTCCTGTGTCATCCTCACGGTTCACATATTTGTACCCGGATACTTCATGCTCCAAAAACTGCTGGTTGATCAGCGGATAAGCACCTCTCACATCTGCATATGCCTTTTCGATGTGCACGACAAATGTATCATCACTCACAGGCTCGCCCAGGGTAAATGCCACTACCTTTCCCCCTGCACGAAGGAGTCCGCCCTTCAGATGAAGTTCCTTGAACAGCCGCAGGGAGTTCAGCGTCACACACATCTCCTGATTCTTCTCCGGGTCTTCCTCACAGCCATTGGCTCCGCGCCATTTCAGAGCCATCTGAAAGCATTCTTCCACATTGGAATCCGTAATGGTCTCATATGACCAGTCCGGGTATGCTGCCTTGAACTGGTTAATATGGTTCTTCTTCCCGTGATATTTTTTTCCTGATAAATTAATCAGTTTTTCTGTCTCATAGACATAATCTTCATAATCTCTGGGCCAGACCACCTGGAATTTTCCTGGGAAATAACTCTCCAATTCATTCATTTCTTCTGTACTGAGAGCATGCAGCTGAAACGGATATCCTTTTTCCTGTGCATCCTGCATCAGAAGCTCTACAACCTTTTTACGGTCCCCGGCTCCGATCGGATACGTATAAGAATAGGCACCTTCAGGTCCTGTCCGGAAAACTGCTGTTCCTTCGATCTCCGCCCAGCCCTCATTGTAGAAACGTGCCCACAGATAAACATTTGCAAATGTTCTCTCGCAGCCTCTGAGTCTGCGTTCAGACAGATGCTTCAGAATCGTCTCCCTGTCATCCAGTTCGGGTCTTCTGAATAAAATCTCCATCATTTAGTCAAACAGCCTTTCTTTATACACGCCGGCATCGATCAGTTCCCTGAAGGAACGGACTACCAGCGGCTTGTCCTCTTTATAGGTTACACCAAACCATTTGTCGCGGGATTCCAGAACAGTTACATTGCACACACCGGTCTGGATCAGCTGATCCACAACGGTAGGGATCAGATACTCACCCTTGGTCTGGTCTTTGAGTGCACCTAAAAATTCTGCAAATCCTTTTTCCAGAATGCCAAAGATCTCCGGAGTGAAGCCCCACATGTTCATGGATACCGGACAATGTGCCTGAACTGCTGTGAGACTTCCATCCTCTGCCTGTACGGCTGCACCTTCTGCGGTCTTTACGATATTTTTGGTCTCTGTTACTTTGGTCAGGTGACCCTGCTCATTGACACTGCAGATACCTCTGGTCACGCCGCCATTTTCACTTAAGGTATTTTCCAGAAGGAAGCCTGCCATGCAGAAATCCAGTTTATCACTGGCCGGATGTTCTTCCACCAGATAGTCATGCACTTTCACAAATGCTTCTTTTCCATAATAGTCATCTGCATTGATCACCGCAAATGGCTCATTCACCAGATCTTTACAGGAAAGGATCGCCTGACCGGTACCCCACGGCTTGGTTCTGTCGGCAGGTTTTGTGAATCCGGCCGGAAGGTCATCGATCTCCTGAAATGCATAAGCGGTCTCCACCAGCTTCTCCATACGGTTGCCGATGATCTCGCGGAAATCTTTTTCCAGATCCTTGCGGATGATAAATACGACTTTATTAAATCCTGCTTCCAGCGCATCATGAATCGAATAATCCATGATGATCTCACCGGACGGTCCTACTGGCTCCAGCTGTTTGATACCGCCGCCGAAACGGCTGCCGATTCCTGCTGCCATAACTACCAGTGTTGTTTTTCTCATGTTTCCCCTCCTGTATTCCTACATGATACTCTTCATAGTTTCAATTACTTTTCCAACATATTCTTTGCAAAGCTCCTGGGTGGTTGCCTCTACCATGACACGCAGCAGCGGCTCCGTACCGCTCTCACGCACCAGGATACGTCCGTCGCTTCCCAGATCTTCTTTCACCTGTTCGATCACTTCTTTTACCGCCGGATGCTCCAGCACTGCTTTCTTGTCTGTCACTCGTAAGTTCTCCAGCAGCTGTGGATAGATTTTCACCTCAGATGCCAGTGTTCCCAGTGTCGTCTTCTTCTCCAGCAGCACTTCCATGATCTTCAGGGAAGTCAGGATACCGTCACCTGTAGTCGCATGTTTGCTGAAAATAATATGGCCAGACTGCTCACCGCCCAGACGATAGCCGTTCTCCATCATATTTTCAAATACATATTTATCGCCGACCTTGGTCTGCTGGTAATGAAGTCCAACTTTGTCGCATGCCTTGTACAGACCAATATTGGACATGACGGTGGTAACGATCATATCATCCTTGAGCTGTCCGATCTCTTTGAGATATTTACCACACACATAGAGGATCAGGTCTCCATCGATCACATTTCCATTTTCATCTACTGCCAGGCAGCGGTCTGCGTCTCCATCATAAGCGAATCCTACATCCAGTCCTTTTTCTTTTACAAATGCCTGCAGTCCCTCGATATGGGTGGATCCGCAGTCACGGTTGATGTTGGTTCCGTCCGGTTCGTTGTTGATCACATAGGTCTTAGCCCCCAGTGCATCAAATACACTCTTGGCAATGGAAGATGCACTTCCGTTGGAACAGTCAAGTCCTACACGCATGGTCTTGAAGGAACGTGTCGGCAGGGAGATCAGATAACCGATGTAGCGGTTACGGCCTGCAGAAAAGTCTACCGTGCGTCCGATATTTTCTCTGGTTGCAAATGGGATCTCTTCGGTCTTGCCATCAATATAATCCTCGATCTTCTGCTCCACATCTGCTTCCAGCTTGTAGCCGTTTCCGTTGATGATCTTGATTCCATTATCATAGAACGGGTTGTGGCTGGCAGAAATCATGATGCCGCAGTCAAAGCCTTCGGTCCTTACCACGTAAGATACGCTCGGTGTGGTGGTTACATGAAGCAGATATACATCTGCTCCGGATGCAGTCAGACCTGCTACCAGTGAGTACTCAAACATATAGCTGGATCTTCTGGTATCTTTTCCGATCACAACCTGTGCTTTGTGTTCCCTGCCATAGTACCAGCCAAGGAAACGACCTACTTTGTAGGCATGCTCAACGGTCAGATTTACGTTTGCTTCTCCACGAAAGCCGTCTGTTCCAAAATATTTTCCCATGTTTTGCTCCTTACTATCCTACTTAATATATTTTTTATAAGGTCATCTGACAGCGAAGACCTTAATCGTTCATATTTGCCAGCTTCTTTGCCTGATCGGCTGCGATACAGGCATCGATGATCTCCTGGATATCTCCATTCATGATCTTATCAAGCTTATACAGTGTCAGGTTGATCCGGTGATCGGTCACACGTCCCTGCGGGAAGTTGTAGGTACGGATCTTCTCGGAACGGTCTCCGGTACCGATCTGGCTGCGGCGCATCTCTGCCTCCGCATCATGTCTCTGCTGCTGTTCAATATCATACAGCTTTGCACGAAGCAGTGCAAATGCCTTTGCTTTATTCTGGAGCTGTGATTTCTCGGTCTGGCTGTATACCACGATTCCAGTCGGGTAATGCGTCAGACGCACTGCGGAGTCTGTGGTGTTGACACACTGTCCACCGTTACCGGATGCACGCATAACGTCGATACGGATATCTTTGTCCTCGATCTTGATATCAATATCCTCATCTACCTCCGGCATCACTGCCACACTGATCGTTGATGTGTGGATACGTCCACCGGACTCTGTCTCCGGCACACGCTGCACACGATGAACGCCAGACTCATATTTCATCATGGAATATGCGCCCTGACCATTGATCATAAAGGTCACACTCTTCATACCGCCGATACCGATCTCGTCGCACTCCACGATCTCCGTCTTCCAGCGTTTGGACTCTGCATAATGCACATACATCCGATAGACCTCAGCTGCGAACAGAGCTGCCTCATCTCCACCTGCGCCAGCACGGATCTCCACGATAACGTTCTTCTCATCATTAGGATCCTTGGGCAGAAGCAGGATCTTCATCTCCTGTTCCAGCTCTATGATTCGCTTCTTCGCGTCAGACATCTCTTCCTTGAGCATCTCACGCATCTCATCATCAGACTCGCTCTCCAGCATGGCGAGACTGTCTTCTACGGTTTCCTGACATTTCCGATATTCTGTGTAGGCATCCACCAGCGGCTGCAGGTCAGACTGCTCCTTCATCAGCTTGCGGAAACGATTCTGGTCATTGACTACCGACGGTTCGGTCAGTTCGTTGGTGATCTCTTCAAACCGTCTTACCAGATCTTCCAGTTTATCAAACATCTTTTTTCCTCCATATCATTAACCACAGTACACGCCGCTCACGACCCGGTCAAGTCCTGCCAGATCCTGAATCACGCGCACCTCTGCAAAATGTTCCTTCATAAGGGCGCTGACCGCTTCTCCCTGATCGTAGCCGATCTCGAAGAGCAGCCGTCCGCCTTTTCTTAAATACTGCACACTCTCTGCCGTGATCTTCCTGTAAAAATCAAGGCCGTCTTCTCCGCCATCCAGTGCCATACGTGGCTCATGGATACGCACCTCTTCTTCCAGTGTCTCCACCACTGCTTTTTCAATATATGGTGGATTGGACAGAATCATGTCATACTGCCCCTGCACTTCTGCGAAGAGATCGCTGTGCAGAAATGTGGCTTCTACCTGAAGCCGCCCGGCATTTTCTTCTGCCACCTGCAAAGCCTCTCTGGACAGATCCACACCGGTTCCGTGAAGGATTCCACGGCACTTTTTCTCTCCCAGCTTCAGAACGCTCAATAAGATGCATCCCGATCCGGTACACACATCCAGAATGTCCATGCCGCTCCTCACATAGTTCAGTGCCTCTTCCACCAGCACCTCGGTGTCCTGTCTGGGGATCAGCACATGTTCGTTGACCTTGAATGTAAGGCCCATAAACTCCTGCTCCCCGGTCAGATGCTGCAGCGGAATGTGGGTGCTTCTCTTGTCTATCATCTGACGGTACAAGACTTCCTGTTCCTGCGGCACTTCCCGCTCTGGGTCCAGAAAATACTGGCTGCGGCTCACACCTGTCACATATCCCAGCAGATACCAGGCGTCCAGATCCCACTCTGCGATCCCGGCATTCTGAAGAATCTCTCTTCCTTGTTTTAATAAGGTTCCCAGTGTCATCTACAGATCCTCGATCTTGATCTCATCCAGCTCTTCCAGTTCCGGTGCGTCTGTCTGCCCGGATTCCAGCTTTGGCATATCCGGTTCCAGCTCCGGCACATCCAATGGCTCCTCCTCTTTGAGTCCCTGGAATGCTCTCCAGTCAAAGACTGCTTCCACTGCTGCGATGGCAACCTCGATCATGTCATCATCCGGCTCTTTGGTGGTCAGCATCTGCATCCCTTTGCCCGGAAGACTTAAGATCCGCATGACAATATTGTTGCTGCGTCCTGTCAAGCGAATGAACTCATATGCCACTCCGGCAATGACCGGAACCAGCAGCACACGGACGACCACTCGTGCCACCGGTGACTCTACCCGAATGAAGATAAAGAAAATAATACTGATCACCATAACGATGAACAGAAAGCTGGTGCCGCAGCGCGCATGATAACGGGAGCTTTTCCGCACATTTCTCACACTCAGTGCTCTTCCGCGCTCAATGCAGTTGATACACTTGTGCTCTGCACCATGATACATATACGTTCTGCGGATATCCTTCATGGAAGAGATCAGTGCCACATAGAGAATGAAGATTCCCATGCGGATACAGCCTTCCACAATGGCCAGCAGTGTATTGGATACGATAAATTTCCGAAAAAGTCCGGACAGGAAGTAGGGAAGCAGCATAAAGATCAGCACTGCCATGATCACAGAAAATGCCACGGTCGCTCCCATCACTACTTTCTCTGTCTTCTCACCAAACAGCTTCAGAAGAAATTTCTCAAATTTTCCCGGCTTTGCCTCTTCTTCCTCATCCTCATAAAAGCTTGCGGACCAGGACAGAGTCTTCATTCCCAGGATCATAGAATCTATAAAATTCACCATTCCCCGGATCAACGGCAGCTTCGCCCAGGCTTTGTCTCCTGCAATACCAACATACTCGTCAATCTTTACCTCGATCTCGCCGTCCGGTCTTCTCACGGCTACGGAGTACTGGCTCTTATTTTTCATCATAATGCCTTCCAGCACTGCCTGACCGCCTATTCCTGATGGTTTCAATATTTCACATCCTTTGGTTTAATTAAAAATAGGTTGAGATTACTTCTAACCTCAACCTTACTTTTAGCAATCTTATTTGCTGATACCATATTTACGATTGAACTTATCAATACGTCCGCGGGCTGCTGCCACTTTCTGCTGTCCAGTGTAGAATGAATGACACTTGGAACAGATCTCCACATGGATATCAGGTTTGGTAGAACCGGTAACAAATGTGTTACCGCAGTTGCAGGTTACGGTTGCCTGATAGTACTCCGGATGGATTCCTTCTCTCATATTCTTTTCACCTCTCTTATTATTCGTGAACTTCCAGCACAGGTGCTGATTCCCGGCCAATACCGCTCCGATACTTCCACGGTAAGATATCCCGGGCTAACCCCGCAAGTCCCTGCGGTTCTCTGATTGCCTGTGGGCAATCACCTACATTAGCCATTAGATTATAGCACAGGCACATGCCTGATGCAAGAATTTCTTAGAAAAATCTTGTCTGTTTTGCATTTTGTGCAAATTCTTTGTTGTCTTTGGTCCGTGAGAACAGGTTGAGGATGGTCTCTACGGCATCATCTGCTTTCATTCCATTGAGTGCTTTACGGATATTGTCCATAGCCTGCTGCTCGTCCGGATCCAGCAGAAGGTCATCTCGACGGGTACTGGATTTGGGAATATCGATAGCCGGGAAGATTCTCTTCTCGGACAGCTTCCGGTCAAGCACCAGTTCCATATTACCGGTACTCTTGAACTCCTCGTAGACCACGTCATCCATCTTGCTTCCCGTATCAACCAGAGCCGTTGCAAGTATGGTCAGGCTTCCGCCTTCTCTTAAGTTTCTCGCTGCACCGAAGAAACGCTTCGGCATATGCAATGCAGCCGGATCAAGACCACCGGACAGGGTACGTCCGCTTGGCGGAACGATCAGGTTGTAGGCACGGGCCAGTCGGGTGATGCTGTCCAGAAGGATCACTACGTCCTTTCCTGACTCTACCATACGCTTTGCACGTTCGATCACCATCTCCGACACTCTCTTGTGGCGCTCAGCCAGTTCATCGAATGTAGAATAGACAACCTCCACATGCTGTCCCTCGATCGCCTCTTTTACATCCGTAACCTCCTCTGGACGCTCATCGATCAGAAGGATGATCAGATACATCTCCGGATTGTTGGTGGTAATGGATTTTGCCACTTCTTTCAGAAGGGTTGTCTTACCTGCTTTCGGAGGAGCTACGATCATACCACGCTGTCCTTTTCCGATGGGTGCGATCTCATCCATCACACGAACTGCCGTACTTCCTCCTTTCCGTTCCAGACGAATCCTCTGATTCGGGAAGATTGGAGTCAGATCTTCAAAATTCGGACGTTTTGCATTTACATCCGGATTCAGATCATTCACGCTTTTCAGATATAACAATGCACTGAACTTTTCTTTTTCCGTCTTAATCTTCGTATTTCCAACCAGGATATCACCGGTCTTCAGTCCGAATCTGCGGATCTGTGCCGGAGATACGTAGACGTCATGCTCTCCCGGAAGATAATGATCACTTCTGATAAATCCAAAACCGTCTGCCATAACTTCCAGAATACCGGTCACGGTCTGTCCACTGTCCAGCTGTTCCATATCAGCCACGGTGCGTCCGCTGTCTGCAGCCTGCGCTTTCACTGACTCTGCAGCTCTTTCCTTCTCGTCTTCTGCCAGCATCACCTGGATCACAGCCTCTTTCCGCATGGTAGAGGTTCCTTTGATGCCTCTGCTCTTAGCCACATCTCTTAATACTGCCAGAGAAAGAGACTCATATTTTTCTTTCATATTATCTGCCATAAAATCCTCCTGCGATTTTTTCTTCGTCATCTGTTGTCTTAACTAAATGGGGAAATGTTCCGCCTGACGTGCGAAATAGTTGTATGGAATCTGTCTGTCGATGAATACCTGTCTTTCTTCACTAACACTATTTTTAGTATACTCTCTTTATCCCTAAATGAAAAGGGAAACTTTCATTGATTTTTATTTTTTCCTATGATAGATTGAATATATGAGACTATGGAATGACAAACCTTACCACTCTCTGGACTATGAGTTAAAAAAACGGTTCGGAGAAAAAGTATATCGACTGGCGTTAAACGGCGGCATGACCTGTCCTAACCGGGACGGCACTGTAGGTCACGGAGGCTGCATCTTCTGCAGCGGCGGCGGTTCCGGCGAATTTGCCTCCAATCCGGCCCTCTCCATCCGGGAACAGATTGAATCCGGCAAGGAACGGCTCTCCCACAAACGCCCGGTCAATGCATACATTGCCTATTTTCAGGCATTTACCAATACCTATGCACCGGTAGATTATCTGCGGACCATCTTCACAGAAGCCATTGCCCATCCCCAGGTGGTATTATTATCTATCGCCACCCGCCCGGACTGCCTGCAGCCAGAGATCGTGGAGCTGCTGGCCCAGTTAAATCAGATCAAGCCTGTCTGGGTGGAGCTTGGACTTCAGACCATGCACGAAGATACCGCCCGTGATATCCGGCGCGGTTATCCCCTGCCCGTCTTTGAGGATGCGGTGAACCGTCTGCGTGCGGCTGGTCTGGAAGTGATCGTCCACACGATTCTCGGACTTCCGGGAGAAGACCAGGAGCGGATGTTTGAAACCCTGCATTATCTGAACGATCAGGATATTCAAGGCATAAAGCTCCAGCTTCTGCATATTTTGAAAGGGACAGACCTGGCAGTCCGCTATGAGGAAGACCCGTTCCATGTATTTACTATGGAGGAATATGTGAAGCTGATCCCTGCCTGCGTGGAGATCTTGCGCCCTGATCTGGTCATCCACCGGCTGACCGGTGATGGTCCTAAGGATCTGCTCATCGAGCCCCGCTGGAGTCTGGCAAAGAGAACTGTGCTGAACAATATTCACCGGGAATTCCGTCTGCAGGATACGTGGCAGGGAAAAAAATATAGAAAGAAGGAGACGCCCCATGGCTGATACGCTGAGTTTATATAAACTGATCATTCTGAAAATGCTGGAACAGGTGGAATATCCGCTGACCAACTCTCAGATCACCGAATTCATTCTAGACAAAGAATACACCAATTATTTCACCGTTCAGCAGGCACTCTCCGAGATGGATGAGACCGGTCTTGTGAATGTGACTACCAAGCGAAATAATTCTCTGTATCACATCACCGATGCCGGAAAAAATACACTGGAATTTTTTGGGAATAAGATCTCTGATGCGATCCTGACAGATATTCACAATTACCTGGAGGAACACAAGATCGCGATCCGTGAAGCTCTGTCTACCACCGCTGATTATTTTGTAGGAAATAATGGCGAGTACGTGGTACGCTGCCGCGTCCGTGAGCAGGATTCCAATCTGATCGACCTGACTTTCCAGGTTCCATCAAAAAAGCAGGCGGAATCCGCCTGCAGTCACTGGGCTGAAAAAAGCCAGAATATTTATGCTACGATCATGAAAGAACTCTTGTAAACCTTCAGAGTGCATCCGCAAATGCAATTTTGCGAATGCACTCTGAAGGTCATTTTATCCTCTTCTCAATGTATGAATATCTTCTCTCAATTCTTTGATGCTTTTCAGGATATGGTCGAATGCTCCTGCCTCCGAAAGCTTCAAGATGATCAGTCCCACCGGAACTGCAACGATCATGCCGATCAGACCGGCAGCACGCCAGCCAATGAACATGAATACCAGTGTGGTCAGTGTATCTATGCCGATGCTGTCACTCACCATCTTCGGCTGGATCAGCTGTCTTGTGACCTGAGTCACGGCATAGAGGATCACCAGTCCTGCTGCCAGCGGGAGATTACCGCACAGCACCAGATACAGCGCCCATGGAATCATCACTGTTCCGGTTCCCAGCATAGGCAGGAAATCCAGAACCGCAATGATCAACGCAAGGAATACTGCATACTCAATTCTCATGACCAGGAATCCAACAAATAGAATGATTCCTACGATTCCCATGATCTTGAACTGTGCACGGAAATATCCGCCCAACGCATAGGTGAGTCGATTCCATACCAGCTTCAGCTGTTCTGCTGTATCCGTTGGAACCAGCTTTCTCGCCATCTTCTGGATCCGGTCTCTCTGCGCAATAAAAAAGTAAGCGAACAGCAGAGTAAATAAAAACGATATCAGAATTGACGGAATGTTCTTTGCCACATTTCCTGCAGCACCTACCGTAATGCTTCCCAGACTTCCGGCAATCTGTCCCAGATTGGAAGTGATCAGATCCGTCAATTGTTCGATCTTATCACTCATCTCCGGAGACATACGGCCAACCAGCTGCTGCAGCTGGTCTCCCAGGTGATTCAGGCTATCCAGCAAGGTCGCATAATAAGTCGGGAAACGCTCCACGATCTTCGCGCCTTCATAAAACAACGCAGTGATCCCATAATAGCATCCCAGCACGATCAGCAGGATCGCACCTAAGATCACCACAAAGGAACTGTGCTTCCGCACAATGTGCAGCCGTTTCTCCAGGAATTTCACCAGTGGATTGGCAATACAGGCGATCAGCCAGCCCAGCACCACCGGCATGAAAAACTTCAGCAATGCCGGTCCTGCCAGTATCAGTAACAGGACTTCCACAAGGAAGATCCCTACATTCAGTACATTTCGTCCGATCCGCTTTATCAACACTGCTCCCTCAGTTGTTTTATGCGCATCTTCGCTCATCTTATACTCCTTCTTCCGATTCATCCTCTCTCAGAGAATTGATGACCTCCCAGATCTCATCACGACCTTGTTTGGTCTCTGCAGAGAATGGGATCACTTTTGTTCCAGGCAGCAGATTCAGTCCTTCTTTGATTGCTTTGATCTGCTTCTGCACCTGACTTCTCTTGATCTTATCCAGTTTTGTAGCAATGATAATGGGTTCAAATCCCTGATGGACCACCCAGTCATACATGGTCTTGTCATTGGCCGACGGGTCATGACGGATGTCAATGAGCAGAAACACTGCACGCAGCTGCTTTGATCCATGCAGATACCGCTCGATCATTTTACCCCATTTTGCTTTGATCTCATTGCTTACTTTTGCGTAACCATAGCCCGGCAGGTCCACTAGGTACAGGTCACCGTTTACTTTATAAAAATTGATGGTCTGGGTCTTACCCGGCTGGGAAGATGTCCTGGCCAGGGACTTCCGATTCAGAAGTCCGTTGATCAGGGAGGATTTTCCCACGTTGGATTTCCCCGCAAATGCCACTTCCGGCCATTCATTTTCCGGAAGCTTGCTGGTGATGCCGCATACGGTCTCCAGCTCTGCCTGCTTGATGATCATATATTTTCTCCTTTCCCAATCTGCATTGTGCAAGGCCACGACACCTGCGCAGTCCTTCATTACTGCACAAATGCATGCGAGATTACATCATTCATATTCTGTGCATAGACCAGTTCCAGTCCGCCGGTGATCTCTCTGGACAGCTCTTCCACATCACGGCGGTTTTTCTCCGGTACAATAACAGTCTTCATGCCAGCCCCTTTCGCTGCCAAAAGCTTCTCCTTCAGGCCGCCGATGGGCAATACCCGTCCACGGAGCGTGATCTCTCCGGTCATGGCCACATCTGCCCGCACCGGTTTATTTAACACTGCAGACAACATGCCTGTTGCCATGGTGATTCCTGCTGACGGACCATCCTTCGGCACTGCGCCTTCCGGAATATGGATGTGGATGTCATGCTGCTGGAAATACTCCGGATCCAGCTCATAGTCATCGCTGACGGAACGGATGTAGCTGATTCCCGCCTTGGCAGACTCCTGCATAACATCTCCAAGCTGTCCGGTCAGTTCAAATTTTCCTTTACCCGGCATAAGGTTCACTTCGATCTCCAATGTATCTCCGCCTACGCTGGTCCATGCCAGACCGCGGACAATCCCCACCTCATCGTGCTCAGCCTTCATAGTGGTCTCATAGATGCTCTTTCCCAGATATTTCTCCAGATTACGCTCCGTGATTTGAACCTTCTTCCGGTTCTTCTCCAGAATCTCCCGGTCTGCTTTTCTGCACAGGGATGCGATCCGTCTCTCCAGTGCACGTACACCGGATTCTCTGGTATACTCATGGATGATCTTCTGCATCGCCTTCTCACTGATCTGGAATCTGCTTTCATCCAGTCCATGCTTCTTCATCTGCTTCTGCATCAGATGCTCCGTGGCGATGTGGTATTTTTCATTTTCAGTATAACCACTGACCTCGATGATCTCCATACGGTCAAGCAGCGGTCTCGGTACGGTGCTCAGATCATTTGCTGTACAGATAAACATCACTTCTGACAGATCCATGGGGATCTCCACATAATGATCCCGGAATTTGCTGTTCTGCTCGCTGTCCAGCACCTCCAAAAGTGCTGAGAAAGTGTCTCCCTTATAATCTGCGCTGACCTTGTCGATCTCGTCCAGCACCATCAGCGGATTCTTCACACCTGCCTGACGGATGCCATCCACGATACGTCCCGGCATGGCTCCGATATAGGTTCTGCGGTGTCCGCGGATCTCCGCCTCATCATGAACGCCGCCCAGACATATGCGTACGTATTTCTTATTCAATGCTTCTGCAATAGAACGGGCTACAGATGTCTTACCAGTTCCAGGCGGTCCCACCAGACAGAGGATCGGACTCTCACTGGCATCCAGCATCTTGCGGACTGCCAGAAATTCCAGAATACGCTCTTTGACTTTTTCCAGTCCATAGTGCTCCTTTTCCAGAATATCTTCTGCCACTTTCAGATCCAGCCTGTCTTCGCCTCTCTTGTCCCACGGAAGATCCAGCAGTGTCTCAATATAGCCGCGGCTCACCGATGCCTCTGCAGAATTAAAGCCTGCATTCAGAAATCTCTGGATCTCTTTCTCGATCCGCTCCTTCACTTCATCAGAAGCTTCCAGCTTCTCTACCGCTTCACGGAACGCCTCCGCTTCTGTATTCGGGCCATCATCGCCCAGTTCCTCCCGGATCACCTTCATCTGCTCCCGCAGATAATATTCCTTCTGCTGCTTATCTACCCGCGCTTTTACCTTTTCCTGCACGCTTCGGCGGTAACGCTCGATCTCAATCTCATTATTCAGGGTGATGCACAGCATCTCGTAGCATGCAGACAGACTCTGTGTCTCCAGAAGACGCTGTTGTTTCTCCCAGTCAAAGGGCGCATGTACCATAACCTGTGTGATCATATCCTCCAGGGTTCGGCTGTCCAGCACCTGACGCACCAGTTCCTTACTGTTTCTGCTGGCTCCTTCGCAGTAGGTCTGAAAGATCTCCTTCAGATTGCGAAGCATGGCTTCCTTGCCAACCAGCGGCAGATCGCCGAAATCTTCCGGCTCCGACTCCTCCACCTGAGCATTCAGATACTCACCGGTCTCAAGTTCCACCAGTCTGGCCCGGAACATACCTTCCACCAGTACCCGTAATATATTGTGCGGCATCTTCACGATCTGCTTGATCTCCACGACCGTTCCGTATGTAAACAGATCCTCCTGCTCCGGCGCATCTGTATCCGGATCTTGCTGTGTCACCACAAACAGATTCTGCTTCTGAGACAATGCCTGCTCCACAGCCTTGATCGATCTGGATCTGCTCACGTCAAAATGCGTAACCATCTCCGGCAGAACAACCATTCCACGCAGTGCCACCGCAGGAATCCTGTATTCTGTTGTCTCCATCTGCCATCCTCCTTCTTTATCTAAAAAAGCCGTACCACACGGACGGCTGCCGTGTGTATGTTAACACACCAGCCTGTCTTGTGACACGGCTCCCTCATTTAATTTCTTCAACAATTTGGAACCGTCTTCTCACGCTTCTAAATTGTCACTCATTTTCTTGCTATCATCGGGACTCCGCTGCCATCCACCGCTTCTTCTGTGATGGTACAGCTCTCAATCGTGTCATCCGACGGAATCGTAAACATCAGATCCATCATGGTCTCTTCCATAATAGAACGCAGTCCTCTGGCTCCTGTCTTGCGGGCAATGGTCTTATCCGCAATGGCTTTCACCGCATCATCTGTAAACTTCAGATCCACGCCATCCAGTTCAAACAGCTTCTGATACTGGCGGACGATGGAGTTCTTCGGCTCCAGCAGAATACGGACCATATCATCTCTGCTCAGTGGATCCAGAGATACAGAGATCGGCACACGACCCATGAACTCTGGAATCATACCGAATTTGATAAAATCCTCCGGCAATGCATTTCTCAGAAGTTCCCCTACATTTTCCTGACGCTTGTCACGGATATCTGCATTAAATCCGATGGACTTCTGATCCATACGTGTCTCAATGATCTTATCCAGACCTTCAAATGCTCCACCGCAGATAAACAGAATGTTGGTGGTATCGATCTGGATCAGCTCCTGATGGGGATGCTTTCTTCCACCCTGAGGTGGTACGGATGCAACGGTTCCCTCCAGGATCTTCAAAAGAGCCTGCTGTACGCCCTCTCCGGATACATCTCTGGTGATGGACGGGTTCTCTGATTTTCTGGTGATCTTATCGATCTCGTCAATATATATAATGCCTTTCTGGGCACGTTCAATGTCATAGTCTGCAGCCTGAATGATCTTCAGCAGGATGTTCTCCACATCCTCACCCACATATCCGGCCTCAGTCAGAGTCGTTGCATCTGCAATGGCAAACGGAACGTTCAGAATGCGGGCCAGAGTCTGTGCCAGAAGGGTCTTTCCGGAACCAGTAGGTCCAAGCAGCAAAATGTTGCTCTTCTGCAGCTCCACATCCAGATCCTGCTGTGCAAGGATTCTCTTATAATGATTATAAACTGCCACGGACAGTACCTTTTTTGCATTTTCCTGTCCGATCACATATTCATCCAGAAAGCTCTTGATCTCTTCCGGTTTGAGAAGATGGATATCTTCCTCAGATGTGTGATTGTTCTCTTCCTGCATCTCTTCTTCAATGATCTCTGAGCAAAGTTCTACGCAGGCATCGCAAATATAGACGCCATTTGGTCCCTTCAAAAGCTTCATGACCTGACTTTCTGTCTTGCCGCAGAAGGAACACCTGATTTCATTTCTAGCCATGTGTGTCTCCCTTAGTGTCCTGCAATTACCTGATCGATCAGTCCGTAGGACTTCGCCTCTTCAGCAGTCATATAGTTATCGCGGTCAGTGTCGCGTACGATCACATCCAGCGGCTGACCGGTGCGCTCTGCCAGAATACTGTTCAGCTTTTCCTTGGTGCGCAGAATGTGTTTTGCTGCGATCTCGATCTCCGTTGCCTGTCCCTGTGCTCCGCCAAGCGGCTGATGGATCATGATCTCTGCGTTCGGAAGTGCAAAACGTTTGCCTTTTGCACCGCCTGCCAGAAGAAATGCACCCATGCTGGCTGCCATACCAATACAGATGGTAGACACGTCGCACTTGATATAATTCATAGTATCAAAAATTGCCATGCCGGCAGTTACAGAACCGCCCGGGCTGTTAATATACAGATGAATATCTTTTCCCGGGTCCTCGGACTCCAGGAACAGAAGCTGAGCCACGATCAGGCTGGCTGTGGTCTCATTTACCTCTTCTCCAAGGAAAATGATACGCTCCTTCAGCAGTCTGGAGTAGATATCATAATTTCTCTCTCCTCTGCTGGTCTGTTCAATCACATAAGGTACTAATGCCATTTATTTGTCCTCCTCCTGAATGATGTAACTCCCTCGTCTGTGTATATCATTCGTCTATAAAAGGGCACAGCGAACTGCCATGCCCTTTTGTATCTTTCTTTTTAAGCCTCTACTGCAGCTTCCGCAACCAGTTTGGCAGCTTTCTGGACTGCGATATCCTTCTTCATCTCTTCCATCTGACGCTCGCCTAACAGCTCTTTGATCTTGTCAGCTTCCATCTTGTACATGTCAGCCATCTTCTTGATCTCTTCCTCAATGTCAGCTTCCTCAGCAACCAGATTCTCAGCCTGAGCTACTGCTTCCAGTACCAGACGGCTCTGGATGTTCTGAAGTGCTCTCGGTTTCATCTCTTCCATGTATTTCTCCTCGGTCAGGCCGGTGAACTGGAAGTACTGATCCAGAGAGATACCCTGAGACTGGATTCTCTGAGCGAACTCATCCAGCATCTGACGGGTCTGATACTCTACCATAGCATCCGGGATCTCCATCTTAGCTCCCTCGATGATCTTGCCGATTACAGCATCCTCTTTTGCTCTTGCAGCCTCATCCTCTTTCTCTTTGAGGAGTTTAGCCTTAATATCTGCTTTATATTCATCCAGAGTATCAAACTCAGATACTTCCTGAGCGAACTCATCATCTACTGCCGGAAGCTCTTTTACTTTGATTCCGTTTACTTTGCATTTGAATACTGCTGCTTTTCCAGCCAGTTCTTTTGCACCGTACTTCTCCGGGAAGGTTACGTTTACATCAAGCTCTTTGCCGATCTCAGCTCCAACAAGCTGATCCTCGAAGCCCGGGATGAAAGTATTGGATCCGATAGTCAGATCATAGTTCTCACCTTTGCCTCCCTCAAATGCAACACCATCAACAAATCCCTCGAAATCAAGAGTAACGATGTCACCCTGTGCTACTGCACGGTCGTCAACGGTTACAGTACGGGAGTTAGCCTCGCGCTCTTTGGTGATCTGTGCCTCGATCTCCTCGTCTTTTACTTCGATTGGTGCTTTCTCTACCTGGATTCCTTTGTACTCACCAAGCTCTACAGCCGGTTTTACAGCTACAGTTGCAGTAAATACGAACGGTTTGCCGCTCTCGATCTGAACAACGTCGATCTGCGGATGGGAAACGATCTCCTCGCCGCACTCTTCTACTGCATCAGAATATGCAGACGGAAGCATTGCATCGATTGCATCGTTGTAGAATACTTCTTTTCCATACATTTTCTCGATAAGCTGACGCGGAGCTTTTCCTTTACGGAATCCCGGAATGTTAATGCTTTTTTTCATTTTATTGTAAGCACCCTGGATTGCTTTCTCTACGTTCTCTGCCGGTACTTCTACGGTCAGTTTCGCCATGTTTTTCTCTAATTTTTCAACCTGTACACTCATTTTTATGTTATATCCTCCTTGTATTCTTAGATCAGTATACCCTGATTCACATACTCATAGACATTTTAAGAGTATAGCACAAAAAAATAAGACTGTCTAGGCTTTTTCCTGCTCAATACACAGAAAAAAGCCCGTCCAGCCTTGGTTTTTCACACTTTTACGGCTTCAGTCGTCCGTTACTGACCGGATGACATCTGCTGTTCCTGCTTCATGATCATCTTTTTGACCATCTCGCCACCGATAGAACCGGCTTCACGGCTGGTCAGATCACCATTGTAACCGTCTTTTAAGTTCACGCCAAGCTCGCTGGCAACCTCCTCCTTAAAACGGTTCATGGCAGATTTCGCCTCCGGTACCGCCATACTGTTGGTTCCGGATTTGCTGTTCTGATTTGTCATGCTAATCACCTCCATGCCCATAGTATTCACATTTACATGGAAGAAATACTGGTAAGTGTTGGAGATTCAGAGCCATGCACATGCGTCGTAAATATGTGACTCATGCTTGCATGGAGGCGCATATTTCGGAGCATGTATATGGCGAGCAGCCATACATGAGCAAAAGTAAAGCCTCGAAGAGGCGGTTTTGCGAATGTGGCTCTGAATCTTTCTGCTACTATGCAAATGTAGCTCTAAATCTTCCCAATGCTTTGCGAATGGTTCTAAATCTTATACCTTAAAAATAATGCTCTGCGCCAGCTCCTGTGCTTTTTCTTCTGACACCAGCTGGCTCACCAGCGACAATGCAAACGGGATTGCAGTTCCCATGCCACGGCTGGTAGTCACATTTCCGTCCTGAGCCACCTGATCAAATACCACCTGTGCTCCGGTCAGATGCTCCTCGAATCCCGGATAGCAACATGCTTTTTTCCCTTTCAGGATTCCCAGATTTCCCAGTACACTTGGTGCTGCACAGATAGCTGCAAGCTTTTTCCCTGCTTCAAAGGATGCTGTCAGAAGCTCTGTCAATGCTTTGCATGCTCCCAGATTCTTCGTTCCTGGCATACCTCCCGGCAATACAAAAAGTTCTGTTTCTGAAAAGTTTTCCTGTCCAATACAGGTATCACACTTAATCTCAATTCCATGCGAACCGGTCACTTTTGTCTCTCCGGTAATGGATACCATATGGATCTCCACACCTGCTCTTCTTAAAATATCTACAACTGTCAGTCCTTCGATCTCTTCAAATCCGTCTGCAAGAAATATACATGCTTTGCTCATGTGCGTATACCTTCCTTCCCGTGATAGGTGATGCCATGTGCTGTCCAGCCTTTATGGCATTTGTTTATGCTTTTTATATGTATTGTATCATTTGAACACGGGTTATGCTATATTAAAATGTAAGATACCCAGGACACAAATTTAAAGCTGTCATGTGTCCATACATTATATAAAACCAAAAGGAGTCTGCCATGAAATCATATGAAATCGAACGCAAATATCTGATCCATACCATTCCCTTTGATCTGAAGGAGTATGCATTTCACGATATCGAACAGGGTTATCTCTGCACCGAACCGGTTGTCCGCATCCGCAAGCAGGATGATACTTATTATCTCACTTACAAATCCAAAGGGCTGATGGTCCGGGAAGAATATAATCTGCCCCTGACCGCCGAGGCTTATGCACATCTGCGCGAAAAAGCTGACGGCAAGCTCATCACCAAGCGCCGTTATCTGATTCCCTTTGGAAAATATACTATTGAGCTGGATCTCTTCTCTTCCCCGAGACCGGACCTCATGCTGGCAGAAGTGGAATTTTCCTCTGAGGAAGAAGCTCTTGCCTTTAAAGCACCTGACTGGTTCGGCGAGGATGTAACCAGTTCATCCGAGTATCATAACAGCACACTAAGTCAGTCCTGATCTTTTTCGAATCTCTTCTAATAGCTGCTCCTGCGACTTTCCATCTTCCGATTCCGGTATCCGCACAAAGTGAAGCCGCAGGAGTCTCCATGCCAGCCACATGCGGGCATAAATCTGTTTCATGATTTTCTTCATACTATAATCCTCCGTTTTATTCTTATAGGCATTATTCCCTGTTTATTCATTTTTGAATCCCAACAACAACTGTCCGTTTCATAATTTCTAATCTATCATTGCTGGTTTGATTACAAATGTATGCTTTATCATACAATCCGCTTTATATCTTCTCCATTTTTTCCTCTTTATCGTACTACGTTCGTATATTTTATTGCAACTATTACTTTTATTTCCAGTACAAATAGAATTAGTTTTCCACGTTTCTGTTCATATAAACAAGTCAAATCGGGAACTTGCTATAATAAGCGCAGATTCAAGAAGGAGAAGATCATGACCAGTTTAAAAGTTGCCGAAACGCTGAAAGAGCTGAGACATCATCGCGGATTTACTCAAAAACAGCTCAGTGAACAACTTCATATTTCCAGACAGGCTTATTCCAATTATGAGAATGGTACGAGGCTTCCGGATCTGGAGACCGCCTGCGTGATTGCAGATTATTTTCAAATCTCGCTGGATCAACTGGTTCGTGTCGGACTCCATCCCGAAAAACCGGCAGATCCATTTGCTTCACTTCCAAAAGATATGCAAGATTTTTTGTCAGATTACCACTGTCTGCCCGATGAGAAGCAGAAACGGGTACAAAGCTATACACAGTTCCTGCGCGATCGGTAAGTATGGTTATATGAATGCTAAAAGGATTCCAGAATGATTGAACCCATTCTGGAATCCTTTCTTCACTTAACTTCCTGCAAAATTTTTCTTGATTTTTATTCCATGGCATGCTACTCTGAATCTAATCTGTATGTATCATTGTTCTATATCCAGATATTCAGTCCGTCGAAAGCAACTATCCATTTTATCTTTAATCTTTGCAGGATTCTTTGCATGTTCCAGTTGTAAAATTTTATAAATTCCTTGCAACGCAAAGCTAATGCAGATACAATAAAGGAGTACTCTATTGAAGACACTAAATGAAGCGTTGGGCAGCATACGCGGCGAGGTGGGGGTGGCTGCCCAAAATCTAGCCCGCGGGTTGCTAATTGGGTGAAGTATTTGGCAGCAAACACGGCGAAGTGAGCGTGGCTGCCCAAAATCTAGTCCGCGGGTTGCTAATTGGATGAAGTGTTTGGCAGCAAACGCGATGCAGTGGAAATGGCTGCCCAAAATCTAGTCCGCGGGTTGCTAATTGGATGAAGTATTGGGCAGCATACGCGGCGAAGTGAAGGTGGCTGCCCAAAATCTTGTCTGCGGGTTGCTAATTGATACGTTTAATATCATAATCACGCCTTTTGATCTCTTTGGCGAAGGCAGATACTGCTATACATTTCATGCACGCTGCGACGAGAATCCGTCTCTTGTTTTGGAAGATGGCGCAACCAGAATTTTCCTCAATACCCGCGGAACCAACCGTAATGAAGTATCCGAAGAATTAATTCAATTTCTGGAGTATATGGAGCAATCTACTTTGGATGTGGATATCCCCGATACCAATGGAAATCTCATCAAAATCCATAACCATGTCAGGCAAGTAAAAGCCAGTGAAGAGATTGGAGTGAAGTTTATGCAACGATGGGAAGAAGAAGCTATGTGGAAACGTGAAGGCAGGGAGGCTGGCCTTGCTGAGGGGCTCAATAAAGGACAGACTATAAATCAAATCTCCATCATACGATTTCAGCTTCTCAGCAAACAGATGACACCTGTTCAGATTTCTGATATTCTGGGACTTTCTTTGGCGTTTGTTCAGCAGATCTGTGACCTGCTGACAACACACCCACAGGAACCTGATGAAAAACTTGCTGATTATTTCTTAAGTAAAAATAAATAAAAATAAAGCCCCCAACTGTGCTGATATGTCCCACATATATGGTCATACACAGTTGAGGGCTTTTATCCAATCCACTAACCTTTATACGCAATCTTTCCCGCGCAGATAGTGTAATGAACCTTTCCTGGCAAGGTCCAGCCTTTGAACGGACTGTTGGTTGCCTTTGATGCAAAATGATCCACTGTCCACTGTTCTTTTTCGCCGAAGATTACCAGATCCGCCGGTGCTTCCGGTTCCACGCTTCCCGGCACCATCCGGTAAAATTCTGCGGGATTCTTACTCATCAGTTTCATAAGATCCATCAGCGTAATATATCCTGGCTCCACCAATGAATAGATACCAAGTGCCAATGAGGTCTCAAGTCCGGTGATACCACTGGGTGCCTGTGCCATCGGTTTTGCTTTTTCTTCTTCACTGTGCGGCGCATGATCTGTCACAATCATATCAATAGTTCCATCCTGGATACCTTTGATGATCGCCTGTCTGTCTTCTTCTGTCCGCAGAGGCGGATTCATCCGTGCCAATGTACCATATTTCAGCACCGCTTCTTCCGTCAATGTGAAATGATGCGGCGTTGCCTCTGCATGAACATCTGCTCCCAGCATCTTAGCCAGACGCACCAGCTCCACAGAATTCTTTGAACTGATATGTTGGATACAGACAGAAGCGCCGGTATGCAGTGCCAGCATACAATCTCTTGCCACCATCACATCTTCTGCTGCTCTGGCAGCACCACCGTATCCGATCTGCTCTGCCACTTTTCCTTTGTGCACTCCCGGCTCACTCATCAATGCCGGATCTTCCTCATGGAAAGCCAACGGAAGGCCCAATGCCTTCGCCTGCTCCATAGCCTGCACCAGCAGCTTTTCATCCATCAGCGGGATTCCATCATCGGTAAAGCCAGCTGCTCCCGCATCTGCCAGTGCCTCCATATCCACCAATTCTTTGCCCTGAAGTCCTTTTGTGATAGCCGCCGCCTGCAGCACATGGATCGGTGTCTGCTCCCCTTTTTCCTGCACATAGGAAAGTGTTTCCAGATTATCTACCACCGGCTTTGTATTTGCCATGCAGACTACGGTGGTAAATCCGCCACGGGCTGCTGCTGCCGCACCAGTCTCAATATCTTCCTTATAAGTAAGGCCTGGATCGCGAAAATGCACATGGGCATCCATCAGTCCCGGTGCCACCACAAGTCCTGTTGCATCGATTACTTCCGCATCTGCCGGAACCTTCAGAGCTTTACCAGTCTCCACGATCTGGGAACCTTCGATCATCACATCCATGATCTCGTCCACTTCCCTCACCGGATCTATTACTCTGCCTCCTCGAATCAATAACATGTCTTCATCCTCCAAGTGTCTGGCTGCTGTATGGCAGCAACCTTTTTCTACCTCTTATGATACCGCAGGTTTTTCCTGTGGGCAAGGAGGATTATGATGTGATATAATGTAATGAGCGCAAGAGAGCCAGAGGGAGCTCGTTCACTCTTGGCGAACGGCGAAATTGTGAAGTGATGTAATCACGACATAATGAGCGCAAGAGAAAAATAATCAGCTACAAAGGCAGGACTATCATTATGAAAAATTTTTTAAAGGGAATTGGCATCGGCATCTGTATCGGCATTACACTGCTTGCGGTCTTGCTGATCGCATCTCACATCACAGGATGGCCATCTTTTTTACATAAAAATGCATCCATGCAGGAAGAATTTTCACAGGATTCAGAAGTAGAGGAATCTGTATTTACCGGAAATACCGGTATTGAGAATGATTCCTATCAAGAATCTGATTCGAACTCGGAAGATACAAGGAACAACGAGTCCGAAATGGCAGAAGACTCCACTCAGGTATCTGAAGATGCCGATATAAGCACAGACGAAGCATCGGGAACCGGCGATGTACTTCTGGCCTTTGCCGGTGATGTAATGTTTCCAGAAGCTTATCTGGATGCCTACAACCGTTCCGGTATTCAGGCACTTGCTGACAACAATATGCTGTCCCATATGCAGGATGCTGACCTGTTTATTTTCAACGAGGAATTTCCGTTCAGTCTTCAGGGAGAAGCCATGGAAGATAAGCAGTTCACTTTCCGTGCCGACCCGAAATATGTGAAGATTTTTCAGGATCTGGGTGCTGACATTGTGACTGTTGCCAATAACCATTCTCTTGATTTTGGCCGGGATGCTTTCTGTGATACCCTTGCCACTCTGGATCAGGCTGGCATCACCCGGATCGGCGGCGGCTATAATGACGCCGAGGCATCTGCACCTGCTACACGCACCATCAATGGACAGACCTTTGCCATCTTTGGTGCCACCAGAGTCTCTCCTTCCTGGGACTGGTATGCCACTGACAATCAGGCCGGGATCTTCCAGACCTATGATCCAGCCAGATTAAATGCAGCCATCAAAGAAGCCCATCAGACTTGTGACCATGTGATCGTCTTCGTACATTGGGGCATCGAACGAAATGAGACCCCTGAAGATTATCAGAGGTCTCTTGCAAAAGGTTATATTGATGCCGGAGCTGATCTGGTGGTCGGCTGCCACCCTCATGTGCTCCAGGGCTTTGAATACTACAATGGGGTTCCCATTATCTACAGTCTTGGAAATTATTTATTTGGAAATCGTGATGGGCAGACGGTTCTGCTGGAGACCACCTTCTCCGATGAAAATCCACCCTCTGTGAAGCTCATCCCCTGCCAGCGCTCCGGCGGTGTTCTGAAAGAGATTCAGAATCCATCCGGATTGTACCAGAAGTTGACAAATCTGTCCTTTGATGTGACGGTTGGGGAAGATGGTGTGTTGAAAAGTCAGGAATAACGAGTAAAAAATAGATTTAAAAACACACAAATAAAAGCCTCTATTAAAGTTAACTATGAATTATCAAATTTCCTACCAGAAAATCTTGCTACATTATTACCTTCAACAGACGAACCTGAATCTCGTTTGTTGCTTGACGACGCAGTCAATGATAAATAAATATCTGCAGAAATATTCCAAAGAAACCGCGACAATTTGTCACGGTTTCTTCTATCCTCTTACCGGATCAAATGCATTTTTTCAATGATCCAACTTTCATTTTCCATATGATATTCTTTCCCACAGTAGGGGCAGATCCGCTGTCTGACGGCATCAAAGCTGCCGCCACAATCAGGGCAGAAGACAGATGTGATGGAGAATCCCGGTTCTTCCTGTCTGGAAATATTTTTCACAAAGACTGTGTCGATGCAGTCTCCGCATTTCTTAATCTTTCCATCATTTTCATAATAATTGATCCACCAGGTTCGGATGGACATGTGCATCTGGTCTCCTTCCAGCCAGAGTTTGTTCAAGCAGAGGCCATTGGTATAGGTCATCTCCAGAATATCTGCGAACTGTGCATCCCGCGTTCCAGCCGCATAGCAGGCCAGATTCTCCGGTTTTTCCGCCAGGACCGCCATACGAACCAGCGCCACCAGTTGTCCCTCAAATTTATTAAAGGAAAATTTCTTATCGTATCTCAGCATCGTATTGGTGATCTTTCGCTTGGAACTGGTCCATTTGAGCAACGAAATATGTTTCATGCCATCCCGGTCAAAAACTGCAGCCAGAAGTCTTGCATCTCCCACCAGATAACCGATCATACCACCAGCCAGCAGTGCCATCATAAAGCTGTTGAACAGCATGGACGGCAGCGCCCGGAAATTGGTAAATATATTGTGAAATAAAGTAATGATGAATACGCTCGCCATAGACAGGGTCATGGTCTGCGTAAAGATCTGCTTGTAGCTGGCAATGGATTTCGTCTTTATAAAGAAGAAATTCACAACTCGTGGGAACAGATCCCTGATCCGAAATCTGGTGCCGCAATAAGGACAGCCCTCCTCCAGCTTCAGCGCCGCATTTACCGCACCACATTGGGGACAGGTCACTCGAATCTGATCTGCTCTCGTCGTATCCGGCGTGTGCGCCACGATTTCATACATAGTCATCTCCAATTGCTGCTCGAAAACCGTCTCATTTGCATTGTGAAATGCAAGCGTTCCAGACACCTGCTCAAAAAACATATCCGTAGTATACCAGAGGGATTTGCGAGATCTTTTTCCAGTTCCATAACCGGTTCCTTTGGTAGGAACGACTCGTTTCTCCATCTGCAATCCCTTGTTCCGCAGACGCTCTCTCTGAAGCTTCAAAAAATATGCAATATCTCCGTCGGCATCCTCGGGGAGTTCCTCCTGTCGATACCAGGCATTCAATTCCTTCGCAAAACGGTCGTAAATAAAATGCTTGTCATCCCATTCCGGCGCATACTCCCTGTAGGTTTTATCATCTTTCAGGTATTTTCTGACCCATTTCGCCCCATAAAGACACAACAAGCATCCTACCACCAGAAGTGCCCCTTTCAATCCTGTGGAAATATCTAGCGTCAAACAGGAAATCAGCGTCGTACCCGCTGCAATCGCCACCGCACCTTTGAACAGGTCGCCGCCAGATGCCTCCCTGACTGTTATTCTTCTCTGCGTCCGAATCTCTGAAAAAGCCATATTTCTTCTCCCGCCTTTGATCTTTTGTATGGGGGTATTTTACCATATGCTTATAGGGCAAACAACAAAAACCGCTGCCCACACATGCAGCGGTTTTCATTATAGGAGTTATGTACGTTATATGGGATGTGGAGAGCCTTTTACGGTAGATTCCTATACACAAAAAATACAAACAGAACTACTAAAAAAATATACATTCCTGCTTTTTCCCATGTCCTAAGCCGCAGATCTTTATCCGTTATATATGCATATAAAGATTTTAACACAAGCCATAGTAAAAATGGTCCCCACAAAAGCAGAACAGGATGAGCATTATATGCCTCGCGAAAATTTCCGTGCAGCAATTCCAAAAGCATATGTGTGACTCCACAACCAGGGCATTGCAAATGTGTAAAATACCGGAACAGGCAAGGAAATCCTGTTCCGGTATTGCTTACAAACACTGTATAAATGCCCAACATCAGGCATATCAGAAAAACATTTTCTATACGCTTATGATTCATGCCTCATCCTGTTCAATCAGTTTGTTAAGCTCATGCTGAATCAATGCATATGCAATCACGCCTCCAAAGATATATAAAATCAAATAGAGAACTCCCCCATTAGAAGCCGGCGTTCCTCTGTTAGCCTTTGCCTTATCAATCTTCTCGCCACAGCAATATGCCCAGTAGAGACCATAAATGCCGCAGGTGATCAATGTGAAGATCAATGCCATGACTCCTGTGGTTTTCTGTTCACCAGCCGCCTGATTCGTTTCATCTGTCAGGCATACAAACCAGTATAAGCCATAGATTCCACAAGTAATCAGCGTAAAAATAATACTCAGTGCAATATTTCTTTTCTTCATAACGCACTTCTCCTTTGTGTTTATTTTTATTGATTATATCACTTATAAGACTTTTAGACAATGTAAATCAGACTTTCATATATAAAAATCCTATACTTAAATCATCTTCACTAATCTTCTGAAAGTGCTCGGCAAAGTTCTCTAAAAGCAGTTCCTCCACTTCCCTTTCCTCATATTTCACCAGCCATCCATTGATTCTGGCAACTGAGGACGGCGATCTGCAGAAAGTTGCCAGGTTTGGGAAAAAAATTTTATTTTTTGCATAAAAATACCACCGGTTTCTCAACCAGTGGCATCAATCAACTTTATTGTTTTACCAAAGAATTATTGATGGATGTGCCCCTTCCCAGATTTCTTTTGGGCTAACAGGCGTGTAGCAGCACAATCTCTACTTCAATAATTCTTTAAGTAATTTTTCATGCGGGTAACAGGACTTGAACCTGCACGGGATATCCCACCAGAACCTAAATCTGGCGCGTCTGCCAATTCCGCCATACCCGCTCAACGGATTTATCTTATCATCTGTGACTGAAAAAGTCAAATCAAAAGGCACTGCTCATCGCAATGCCTTTTTCACATAATTACAGTTCATCTGCACCATTCGCAAAATCACGCTTGCAGCGCTTTTCACTGCTACGTGGTTGCCTGCCTTACTGCTCCAGCACCAGTTTTGCCGAGCCATACATACCGGCATCATTACCAAGTGTTGCCAGCACAAATTTTGCGCCGCGACAGCCGCGGAAGGTATATTTGAGATAATATTTCTTTATGTAGTCCAGGATGACCGGGCCTGCTTTGGACACGCCGCCACCGATGACAAATACTTCCGGATCAACCGTAGATGCCACATTGGCAAGTGCCAGCCCCAGATATTTTCCGAAACGTTCTGCTACATCTTTGGCAAATGCATCGTCTGCTTTTACTGCATCCCAGATATCTTTGGCAGTCATGGTCTCTGGCTGAAGGGTTGTTCCCTTGGTATCAGCTCCCTGACGGATCATCCATTTTGCAAGAGTCACCATTCCATTGGCAGATGCCAACTGCTCCAGGCATCCCTGGTTGCCACAGCCGCAATTCCAGTCCACAGCATCTTCCACATGAATGTGTCCGATCTCGCCGCCTGCACCGTTGGCTCCGGTAATGATCTTTCCATCAATGATGATTCCACCGCCAACACCGGTTCCCAATGTTACCATGACACCGCTCTTATGTCCGGCTGCGGCGCCTTTCCACATCTCCCCCAGAGCTGCCACATTGGCATCATTGCCACCCTTACTCACAAGACCGGTCAGTTCGGTCAGTTCTCTGGTGACCTCTTTATAGCCCCAGCCAAGGTTTGCGGTATGCGGCACAATGCCCTCTGCATTGATCGGCCCCGGAACTCCGATACCGATACCAGTCACCGAATCCTTCTCAATTCCACGCTCTTCCAGCTTCTTCTGTACTGCTTCTGCAATATCCGGAAGAATGGCTTTTCCTTCATTCTCGGTTCTGCTGGGAATCTCCCATTTTTCCAGCAGCTCACCGTCCACACGGAACAGTCCCATCTTCACAGTGGTTCCGCCTACATCAATTCCAAAACAGTATTCTTTCATCCCTTTATCCCCCATGGTCTTATTTTTTATTGCGGCTAATACTCTCCTGCACTCTGCGATACAGCTCCTGAGCTGCATTATAGCCCATCTTCTTCTGTCTGTGATTAACAGCCGCAGACTCTACGATAATCGCCAGGTTCCGGCCCGGACGGATCGGAATTGAATGACAGGTCACTTTATTACCAAGGAACTCGGTGTATTCCTCATTGAGTCCCAGACGGTCGTACTCTTTGTCCTTGTCCCACTCTTCCAGTTTGATGACCAGATCAATGCTCTGGGTCTCACGGACGCTTTCAACACCATACAGAGTCTTCACATCAATAATACCGATACCGCGAAGCTCGATGAAATGTCTGGTGATCTCCGGTGAGGTTCCTACCAGCGTATCATCGCTGACTTTGTGGATCTCAACCACATCGTCGGTGATCAGACGGTGACCACGCTTGATCAGCTCCAGAGCCGCCTCACTCTTACCGATGCCACTCTCGCCCATAATCAGGATACCTTCACCATAAACATCCATCAGAACACCATGGATAGAAATACATGGTGCCAGTTCCACGCCAAGCCAGCGGATAACTTCTGCCATCAGGTCAGATGTGATGCGATGGCTGGAAAGCAGCGGCTTGTGATATTTCTTTGCCAGTTCGATCATATCCTCATCCGGTTCTGTCCGGGTGGAATAGATCACACACGGAATATCGCTGGATAAAAACTGCTCATAATTGGCCAGCTTTACATCTCTGTCCAGACTTTTCAGATAGGTATATTCTACATATCCAATGATCTGTACACGCTCACTTGCAAAATGCTCAAAATATCCGGCAAGCTGCAGAGCCGGACGGTTGATCTCCGGGCTGCTGATCTCGATCTCATCGGTGGATACTTCCGGCACCAGATTTACAAGCTGCAGCTTCTCGATCATCTTATTTAACTTTACGGATGACATATTCTGTACTCCTTTTCTTCACGCGGCTGAACCGTTTCCAGCCTTCATATAATAAAAGTTTAACACGTTTAATTCTGCTTCGCAACATGGAAAAACTCGTAGACCTGACGGGCTGACAGACTGTTCATCCCCTCTACCTGCGCCAGTTCTTCCTCGCTGGCTGCCTTCAGATCATCCAGAGTCTGGAATGCCTTCATCAATGCCCTCCTTCTTGCCGGACCAATACCTTTGATATCGTCAAGCACCGAATGCACCTGCTCCTTGCTTCTAAGAGAACGGTGATATTCGATAGCAAACCGGTGGGCCTCATCCTGAATACGTGTCACCAGACGGAAGCCTTCACTGTCCCGGTCAATAGGGATCTCCACATTATTAAAATAGATGCCTCTGGTCCTGTGATGATCATCCTTTACCATACCACATACAGGAACGTGCACGCCAACCGCATCCATAACCTTCAGCGCGATGTTCACCTGCCCACGGCCTCCATCCATCATGATCAGATCCGGATAAGTCTCATAATGAGAGAGTCTTCTGGTCAGCATCTCTTCCATACTGGCATAATCATCAGCCCCCTGTACCCCACGGATCCGAAACTTTCTGTAATCAGACCGCTTCGGTTTTCCTTTTTCAAATACGACCATAGAGCCGACTGTCTGGAAACCGCTGATATTGGATATGTCGTATGCTTCCACTCTGGATATCTCCGGCAGATTCAAAAGTCCTGCGATCTCCTTCATGGCACCGATGGTTCTCCCTTCTTCGCGGCGGATCCGCTCTTTATCCTGATCCAGCACCATCTTCGCATTTTTCTGGGCAAGTTCCACCAACTTCTCCTTCTCACCCTTCTTAGGCACATAAATATGCACCTTCTGACCTTTCCGCTCGCTCAGCCAGCTCTCAATAACTTCCGCTTCCCCGATCTCATACTGCATCATGATCTCTCTGGGAATATACGGAGTTCCTGCATAAAACTGCTTCACAAATGCTGCCAGGATCTCTTCTTTCTTATCATCTGCCGCAATGTGCAGACAAAAATGATCTCGTCCGATGAGACGTCCATCCCGGATAAAGAACACCTGCACTACCGCATCTTCCCGGTCTTTCGCCATAGCGATCACATCTTTATCTTCCATATCACTGTTCGTGATCTTCTGCTTCTGCGCAATCTTCTTCACACTTCCCAGCAGTTCCCGATATTCAATGGCTTTCTCAAACTCCATCTCTTCTGCCGCCTGCTGCATCTTCTCTTCCAGTTCTTTCAAAATGGGAGCATAATTTCCATTGAGAAAATGTAATGCTTTTTTCACGGATTCTCCGTATTCTTCTTTGGAAATGTAGCCCTGACAGGGGGCTGGACACTGATGAATGTGATAGTTCAGACAGGGCCGTTCCTTTCCCTGCATCTTCGGAAGCTGCCGGTTACAGGTGCGGATTCCATACAGCTTGTGGATCAGATCAATGGTATCCTTTACCGCAGCTGCGCTGGTATACGGTCCATAGTATTTTGCTTTGTCTTTGTACATCTGTCTGGCAAACAGCACTCTTGGGAAATCCTCCTGAACCGTTACCTTGATGAAAGGATATGCCTTATCATCCATGAGCATGGTATTGTATTTGGGCCGATGCTCCTTGATCAGATTGCACTCCAGAACCAGAGCCTCCAGCTCTGAATCCGTGATAATATACTCAAAGCGCGCAATATGGGTGACCATCTGCTCGATCTTCACCCCTTTATTGCGGCTGGACTGAAAATACTGCCGTACACGGTTCTTAAGCGAAATGGCCTTGCCCACATAGATGATCGCATCCCGCTCATCATGCATCAGATATACGCCCGGCTTGGACGGCAGTTTTTTCAGTTCTTCCTCAATATTAAATGCCATAATTATTTACTCTGCGAAAATCAATTCTTCCTGGTGATATTCATTTGCTTCATCTCTCACCTTATGGAAGATCTCCATAAATTCTTTACCGGTAATGGTCTCCTTTTCGATCAGGAATGCAGAGATCTGATCCAGACACTCACGGTTCTCTGTGAGCAGACGTTTTGCTTCCTCATAAGCTTCCTTCAGAATCCGCATAACTTCTTCATCCACATGGGATGCCGTCTCATCACTGCAATTCAGGACACTTCCATTGTCCAGATACATGCTCTCTCTGGATTCCAGTCCCATAAGACCGAACTTCTCGGACATACCATACTGGGTCACCATGGCTCTCGCCAGATTAGTCGCCTGCTGGATATCATTGGATGCGCCGGTAGTAACAGAATCAAATACTACTTCCTCTGCTGCACGGCCTCCCATGCATACGACCAGACGGGCAAGAATCTCTTTCTTGGACAGAAGGAACTTCTCTTCCTCCGGTGTCTGCAGTACATAGCCAAGAGCTCCGCTGGTACGCGGAATGATCGTGATCTTCTGTACCGGCTCAGCATCCTTCTGAAGTGCACTGGTCAGTGCATGACCAACCTCATGATAGGATACCACTTTCCGTTCTTCTTCACTTAAGATCTTATTCTTCTTCTCTTTACCCATCATGACCACTTCCATGGCGTCAAACAGGTCTTTCTGGCAGATGGCTTTTCTGCCATTCTTGACAGCCATGATAGCTGCCTCGTTGATCATATTTGCAAGATCTGCACCTACTGCCCCACTGGTCGCCAGTGCAACAGCTGCCAGATCTACCGTCTCATCCAGCTTCACATTTTTCACATGAACCTTCAGAATGTCCTCACGACCTTTGAGATCCGGGCGCTCCACGATGATCCGGCGGTCAAAACGACCCGGACGCAGAAGGGCCTGATCCAGCACCTCCGGACGGTTGGTTGCCGCCAGAATGATGCAGGCCTGATTGCTCTCAAATCCATCCATCTCAGCCAGCAGCTGGTTCAGGGTCTGTTCCCGCTCATCGTTGCCTCCCATACGGGAATCACGGCTCTTGCCGATGGCATCGATCTCATCAATAAATACGATACAAGGTGCATTTTTCTTAGCTTCTTCAAACAGGTCACGGACACGGGATGCGCCCACACCTACGAACATTTCCACAAAATCAGACCCTGCCAGAGAGAAGAACGGCACATGTGCTTCTCCTGCCACAGCCTTTGCCAGCAATGTCTTACCAGTTCCGGGAGGGCCTACAAGCAGTGCACCTTTCGGAAGCTTTGCACCGATCTCGGTATATTTTTCCGGATTATGAAGGAAGTCAACCACTTCCACAAGAGATTCCTTTGCCTCTTCCTCACCAGCCACATCCTTAAATGTGACACCTGTCTCTTTCTCAATATAAACCTTGGCTTTGCTCTTACCGACGCCCATGACGCCTCCGCCTCCGCCCATACGGCGCATAAATCCGCTGAACAGAACCCACAGAAGAATCATCGGTACCACAATGGACAGAATATTCAGCGCAATGCTGATCATAGCATCATTCTGGATATATGGCTGGATCTCCACATTCTTCTCTCTCATCAAAGGAAGAAGCTCTGTATCATTCGCCATCTTACCTGTATAATAAGTAAGCGTTACTCCATCTTTATCTTTTTCCTTCGGTGTGATCTTCCATGTAGAACCCGTATCCTCCACAGAAGCTACCTCATCTGCCTCCAGCATATCCAGGAATTTATCATATGTAATCTCCTGGGATGTTGCCTGTGTGTACTGATTGTTAAACAGTGCCCACACCAGGATCGCAGCTATTACAAAGACAGCAAACATCAACATATTCTGTGTGTTTTTCGGTGCTTTACCGCCATTGTTATTTCCATTCCCTTTATTGTTTGGGGGTGTATTGTTATTCATCTTTCTCCTCCTTGTGCGTAACACTTCTTATTATAGTGAACCTTCCTTTATAAATCAATACACCTGTTCGCAAAAAATCCGTACTTTTTATAAAATAAGTATAAAAAAACAAAAATTTTTAAATGGTATTTTTATTTTAGAAGCGATATAATATAAAATGTTTTTTTAATTACATTCAGGAGGATTTAACCAATGCCAGTAAAATACGTATTTGTAACAGGTGGCGTTGTATCCGGTCTTGGAAAAGGCATCACTGCCGCTTCCCTCGGACGACTGTTAAAAGCGCGCGGTTACAAAGTAACCATGCAGAAATTTGACCCTTATATCAATATTGACCCAGGTACCATGAACCCCGTACAGCATGGTGAGGTATTCGTGACCGATGACGGCACCGAAACCGATCTGGATCTTGGACATTACGAGCGTTTTATCGATGAAAATCTTGATAAGAATTCCAATGTGACCACCGGAAAAGTATACTGGTCCGTTCTTCAGAAGGAGCGTCGCGGCGATTACGGCGGCGGAACCGTTCAGGTCATTCCTCATATTACCAACGAAATCAAAAGCCGATTTTATCGGAATTACACATCCGAAGATATGCATATCGCCATCATAGAGACCGGCGGTACTGTCGGTGATATTGAAGGTCAGCCGTTCCTGGAGGCAATCCGTCAGTTCCAGCATGAAGTCGGTCATGAAAATGCGATCCTGATCCATGTCACACTGATCCCTTATCTGAAAGCATCCGGCGAAATGAAGACCAAACCAACCCAGGCTTCTGTCAAAGAGCTGCAGGGTATGGGAATCCAGCCGGATATTATTGTATGCCGTACCGAGCTTCCGCTGGAAAAAGGTATTAAGGACAAGATTGCTCTGTTCTGTAATGTTCCGAAAGAGCATGTTCTTCAGAACCTGGATGTGGAATATCTGTATGAAGCACCGCTTGCCATGGAACAGGAGCATCTGGCGCAGGCTGCCTGCGAATGTCTGAACCTGCCGTGTCCGGAACCGGATCTGTCCGACTGGACCAATATGGTAGATAAGCTTCGTCATCCGACCACAGAGGTCAACATTGCACTGGTCGGAAAATATATTCAGCTTCATGACGCTTACATCTCCGTGGTAGAAGCACTGAAGCACGGCGGTATCGACAATCGTGCTGTTGTAAATATCAAATGGATCGATTCCGAGACCGTTACTGAAGAAAATGCAGATGAGCTGTTTGGTGACGTGACCGGTATTCTGGTTCCCGGCGGATTCGGAAGCCGTGGTATCGACGGCAAGATCACCGCTATTAAATATGCCCGTGAACATAAGATCCCGTTCCTTGGCCTGTGCCTTGGCATGCAGCTGTCCATCGTGGAATATGCAAGAAATGTAGCCGGACTGGACGATGCCCACAGCATCGAGCTGGATCCGAACACCCAGTACCCGGTGATCGCACTGATGCCGGATCAGAACGGTGTGGAGGATATCGGCGGAACCTTACGTCTTGGCTCCTTCCCATGTGTGCTGGATAAGACTTCCAAAGCTTACGAACTGTATGGCGAGGAACTGATCCATGAACGTCACCGCCATCGTTACGAGGTCAATAATGATTTCCGTACAGTCCTGACCAGCCATGGCATGGTTCTCTCCGGTTTGTCTCCAGATGGACGTATCGTGGAGATGGTCGAACTGAAGGATCATCCGTTCTTCATCGCAACCCAGGCTCATCCGGAGCTGAAATCCAGACCGAACCGCCCACATCCGCTGTTCAAAGGATTTGTGGAAGCTGCTGTGAAAGCAAAAAAATAAATCATAACAAAAAAGCTGCCGTCCGCCGGTTCTCCCGGCTGACGACAGCTTTTCTTATGCACTTATGCGAACAGTTTCTCAATGTCACTTCTGGAACCTTTCAAGGATCCCTGTACCATCTCCGGCTTTCCGCCGCCTTTTCCGCTGAATGCCTCGTTAAGTTTTTTTGCAAACTCTCTGACATCGGTGGAACTGCTTCCGATAATATAGCGGTAACCAGTCTCATCTGTTCCTACGAATGCAGCGCAGATTCCCTGACAGCGCTCGCAGGCATCATTTACAAAATTCCGCACAGCAATGTTGTCCAGTTCTTCTTCAAACAGGCAGACAAATTTATCATCCGCCTTGATCTCTTCCAGCTTGCCTGCCAGGTAAGAAGCCTGCATCTGATTAAGCTTCATGCGGATCTGATCCATCTGCTCTTTCATATGAAGAACCGCATCCCCGACCTTCTCCGGCGGTGCTGACAGAGCTACCGATACAGCGGTCACACCCTCCTGCTTCTTCCGGTAATCTTCCAGTGCCCGGTCACCGCACTGAATAGTCATACGACAGCCGCCTCTGTGGCGGTCACAGCTGATCACTTTGATTATACCCACTTCACCGGTGCGGCTTACATGAGGTGCACAGCAGGCACACATGTCCACATCCCCGATACGGACGATCCGCACCTGTCCTTCGATCTCGATCTTGCTCCGATAATCCATGGAAGCCAGTTCTTCCTTAGTTGGATACAGAATCTCCACCGGAATATTATCCCAGACTGCCTGATTGGTCAGTGTCTCCACTTCCCGCACCTGCTCCGATGTCAGTTCTCCGTTAAAATCCATGGTGGTCTCGGCTGCTCCCAGATGAAATCCTACATTGTCATATCCATACAAGCGATGAATGATGCCGGACAGCATATGCTCTCCTGTGTGCTGCTGCATTCTGGAAAAACGTTCCTTATAGTCCAGTTCACCTTTTACTTCTGTTCCCACGGCAATCGGGGCTTCTGTCTCATGATAGATCACTCCATTTTTCTCATGGGTATCTGTCACTTTGATTCCATCAATCCAACCCTGATCCCCGAACTGTCCGCCTCCTTCCGGGAAAAATAAGGTGCGGTCCAGAACTACCCGATATCCTTCCTTTTTCCCCTTGGCAGTAACCTTCTCCTCACAGGACAGTACCGTGGCAGTAAATTCTCTGCCATGGCTGTCGTGATAATATAATTTTTCTGTGGCATCACTACCGGATGCCAGATGTTTTTCTTCCATAATATCTGTCTCCTCTGTCATATGCCTTGAATTAAGCATGTGTCTCTTTCAACAATTTATCCAGTGTCGGCTCCAGTCCGAATTCTTTTTCAATGGCATCGATCTCTGCCCGTGCCTGCTTTTTCGCAAAACCCGGAATCACTGCACGCACCGCACGGATCAACAGATTCTTCGGTGTGTGGGACAGATCCACAAACTCCAGCAGCTGTGTCCGGTAGCCGCTCTCTGTCAGCAGATTTGCACGGATCGCATCGGTCATCAATGCCGCTGTCCGTTCTTTTACGATTCCGTATCTGGTCAGGATCGACAGATTCTCACTCTTCATCTGCCCATTCAGCTCATGCTGACAACAGGGCACAGAAAAGATCAGCTTTGCTTTCCAGCGGATCGCATGATACAGGGCATAATCCGTAGCCGTATCACAGGCGTGAAGAGATACCACCATATCAATGGGCTCATCGCTCTCATAACCACCAATATCACCGACCTCAAAGGTCAGCCGGTCATATCCATACTTCTTCGCTGCTTTGTTGCAGTTGGCGATCACATCTGCCTTCAGATCCAGTCCGGTGATCTTCACATCCCGCTTCTTCAGTTCCACCAGATAATAGTAGAGGATGAAAGTAAGATAAGATTTTCCGCATCCAAAATCCACGATCCGTATGGTCTGATCTGTGGGAAGAGCATCGATCTCATCATCGATCAGTTCCACAAAACGGTTGATCTGACGGTATTTGTCATACATGGTGCGGACGATCTTGCCTTCTGCCGTAAAGATTCCCATATCCACCAGCGGCGGAATGATGGTTCCTTCCTCCAGCAGATAATGTTTCTTCCGGTTGTTTTCTGTCTGTGCCTTAGGTGCCTGGGTGGCTGCCACCCGCTTTTTACTGCCGGTAACTTTTCCCTTCTTAGAAATGCGGATTGTATGCTCCCACTCTCCATCCCAACCGCTGCACTGACGAAATGCCTGTTCCAGCGCCTGTTCCACAAATGGTCTCACCTGATCGGCTTTCAGATTTTCGTGAAATACCTGCTTCTCCGTATATTGCTCCGCCTGCCAGCCATTGGTCTTTCGGTTCAGCACAACTTTCCGGTAGGCAGCTCCCTCCGACTCTTTTTTTATAGCATTACTTAAAATAATTTTATATAAGCCATCACTCCAGAGGTTCTGAAGCGCACTCTTAAGCTCTGTCATCTGTACTTCCATCCATTCACTCCTTATGTCCATCTCCTGACGGACGCTTTTGTGTCAGTATAGCACAGTTTTTTGCATCATCCAAGAACTACATCCAATGCAAGCATTAAAGTAAATCCAAATGCGAACAACAGAGTACCAATATCCGAATGAGGTTCCTCTGACATTTCCGGAATCAGTTCCTCCACCACCACATACATCATGGCTCCCGCTGCAAAGCTTAACAGATACGGAAGTGCCGGTATGATCAGTCCTGCTGCAAGTATGGTGAGAAATGCCCCTATGGGTTCCACCGCACCAGACAGGACCCCGTAGACAAATGCCTTCCCCTTCTTCATGCCTTCTGCTTTTAATGGAAGGGAAATGATCGCTCCCTCTGGAAAGTTCTGAATGGCAATTCCCACTGATAGCGCCAGAGCTCCAAGAGCTGTGATGCTGGTCTCCCCGGACATCCATCCGGCATAGACCACGCCCACTGCCATTCCTTCCGGAATATTGTGAAGGGTCACAGCCAGCACCAGCATGGTCGTACGCTGTAATTTTGTCCTTGCGCGTTCCAGCCCTTCTGCTTCTTCGCTGTTCATATGCAGATGCGGGATCACATGATCAAGCAGCAGCAAAAATAAAATGCCAAACCAGAATCCCGCTACTGCCGGAATCACCTTTGCAATACCTTCTGATGTCACCTGTTCCATGGCCGGTATCAACAAACTCCAGATTGATGCCGCCACCATAACTCCTGATGCAAATCCAATCAATGCCCGTTGTACCAACGGATGAATCTTCCCTCTCATAAAGAATACACATCCCGCTCCTGCCGATGTCCCGAGGAATGGAATGAGAATACCTTTGATCACCTCTACCGTCATATATCTTTCTCCCATCTTATTATTAGTCTATGCTAACCTACTTGTCTTAGTTACTCCGGAGCCTTCACCAGGACCCCGGAGTGATTTTAAATAATATAATCGTGATTCTGTTCCTGGCTCCAGTCCACCAGATCCTGCAGAGTCACATGATCCACCACCCCACGGATGGCATCATCCAGCTTTCTCCAGAGCAGAATAGTGGTACAGCTGTCCATACGATTGCACACCGGTGCGCCTTCTTCCAGACAGTCTACCGGACTTAAACTTCCTTCTGTCAACCGAAGAATCATGCCTACCGTATATTCTTCCGGCTTTTTCGTCAGGAAATAGCCTCCCTGAGGTCCTCTGACACTTCTCACAAAACCAGCTTTGTTCAGAACTGACATGATCTGCTCCATATATTTCTCAGATATCTCCTGGCGCTCTGCGATCTCTTTGACTCTCACCGGTTTGTCCGAATCCGACAAGACCATATCAAGCATCATGCGAAGGGCATATCTGCCTCTTGTTGATATTTTCATTCTCTGTCTCCTTATTGTTTTTCCAGAATTTTCCGCACCTGCGGCAGCATCTGGGTGCTTCGTTTCAAAATGCCCCGCATATGGGCGATGGCAATTCCATAATTGGTGATTGGCACTCCCTGATCTTGCGCACATTTCATACGGAAACGTACTTCCCTCTCATTAAGCATGCATCCACCGCAGTGGATCACCATGGCATAGGGTGACAGATCTTCCGGAAATCCCATACCGGAGCTGGTCTCAATGTTCAGCTCCTTACCTGTATAGCTTCTCAGCAGACGCGGTAGTTTGACTGTTCCGATGTCATCGCACTGCCGATGATGCGTACAGCCTTCCGAGATCAGCACTGTATCGCCCTCCTTCAGCTGATCAATGGCTGTCACACCCTGAACAGCCTCCTCCAGAAGCCCTTTATAACGGGCCATCAGAATGGAAAATGATGTAAGAGGGATCTCTTCCGGCACCACTTCAGACACCTGGGCAAATACCTGGCTGTCTGTGATCACCATAGCCGGTGGCTCCTGAAATGCCTGCAAAGTCTGTGCCAGTTCATGGTCCCGCACACAGACTGCCGCTCCTCCTCCATCCAGAATATCCCGGATCACCTGCTGCTGAGGAAGGATCAGACGCCCTTTAGGAGCTGCCTTGTCGATGGGGATCACCAGTATGATCCGATCCAGCGGTTTGATCAGATCCCGTACCAGAGCCTTTTTTCCGCTGTCTTCCTGACCCAGATGAGCAATGCACTCCTTCAGTTCCTGAATGCCTGTCTTCTGCAGGGCACTGACGCAGATGCCTGCTGTCGGAATCGATCCGTCAGAATCTGTCCGCAGAAGTTTTTCTTCTGCATTTTCATCCAGCAGATCACATTTGTTCCAGGCGATCAGATATGGAATCTCTTTTTTTCGGAACAGTTCCAGCAGCTCCTTATCGCAGGGTTTCAGTTCTTCGGTACTGTCTGCCACAAGCACTGCCACATCGGTCCGGTTGAGCACCTGTCTGGTCTTCCTGATCCGCAGTTCTCCCAGAGATCCTTCGTCATCAAATCCTGGTGTGTCAATGATCACCACCGGTCCCATAGGCAACAACTCCATAGCCTTTGTCACCGGATCGGTCGTCGTGCCACGCACATCGGACACCACCGCCAGATCCTGACCGGTCACTGCATTGACCAGACTGGATTTTCCTGCATTTCTCCGGCCAAAGAATCCAATGTGGATCCGTTCTCCGGAAGGAGTTTCATTCATCCCCATCCCGTATCCCTCCTTTTCATATATCTATTATAGGGAATTTCTATCCATAATACAATCGGAAAGTTTTCACTTTCCTATTGTGATTTTCCTTTTCATATTGTATCTTATAAAAGACAGCAGGTTCATTATTCAGAGTAATAAGTTCTGTTGTCATGTTGATATGTTGATACCATCAAGAGGAAAGGATTGGATTATGGAAAATACGCATTCGATCATGGATATTTTTGGCACCAATGTCTTCAATGACAAGGCTATGCGCCAGTATCTTCCGAAGAGCATCTACTATGAGCTCCGCAAAACTATTGAAGGAAGAAAAGACCTGGATCCGGCCATCGCTGATGTGGTAGCCGCAGCCATCAAGAAATGGGCAATTGAAAAGGGAGCTACACATTATACACACTGGTTCCAGCCGCTGACTGGCTTCACCGCCGAGAAACATGACGCTTTTATCACCTCGCCAAAGGAAGATGGATCTGTTCTGATGGAATTTTCAGGAAAAGATCTGATAAAGGGAGAACCGGACGCTTCCTCCTTCCCGTCAGGCGGACTTCGTGCAACCTTTGAGGCCAGAGGCTATACTACCTGGGACTGCACTTCCCCTGCATTTATCCGCGAGGATGCTGCTGGAGCGATTCTTTGTATCCCCACCGCATTCTGCTCCTTCACCGGAGAAGCACTGGACCAGAAGACGCCTCTTCTTCGTTCCATGGAAGCTGTTCAGGAACAGTCACTCCGTCTGCTCCGTCTCTTTGGAAACACCACCTCTCAGAAAGTGGTTCCTTCCATCGGTGCTGAGCAGGAATATTTCCTGATCGACTGCAATAAATATCTCCAGAGAAAGGATCTGATCTATACCGGCCGTACCCTGTTTGGTGCTATGCCTCCAAAGGGTCAGGAGCTGGACGATCACTATTTTGGTACTCTTCGCCAGCGCGTTGGTGGTTATATGCGCCAGGTCAATGAAGAGCTCTGGAAGATGGGTGTACCTGCCAAGACACAGCATAACGAAGTTGCTCCGGCACAGCATGAGCTTGCTCCAATCTATGCTGAGGCAAATGTGGCAGCTGATCACAACCAGATCATGATGCAGACTCTGAAACGTGTGGCTTCCCAGCAGGGTCTGGTCTGCCTGCTTCACGAAAAACCATTTGCCGGTGTCAATGGTTCCGGCAAACATAACAACTGGTCTCTGACCACTGATGATGGCATCAATCTGCTTGATCCGGGCAAACGGCCACATGAGAACAAACAGTTCCTGCTGATCCTTGCCTGCCTGTTAAAAGCAGTGGATATCCACGCAGACCTGCTCCGCGAATCTGCAGCCAATGTAGGGAATGACCATCGTCTTGGTGCTCACGAAGCTCCGCCTGCCATCATCTCTGTCTTCCTTGGTGAGCAGCTGGATGATGTGCTGGATCAGCTCTTAAGCACCGGAAATGCAACCCACAGTCTGCGTGGTCACAAACTCCACACTGGTGTTAAGACCCTTCCGGACTTTACCAAAGATGCGACTGACCGTAACCGTACTTCACCGTTTGCATTTACCAATAATAAATTTGAATTCCGTATGGTAGGTTCCCGCGATTCTATCGCCCATTCTACTGTTGTGATCAACACCATTGCTGCAGAAGCTTTCGCAGATGCCTGCGATATTCTGGAAAAAGCAGATGATTTTGAGACTGCACTTCATGACCTGACCATTCAGTATATCTCTGAGCACCGCAAGATCATCTTCGGCGGAAACGGATATTCTGAGGAGTGGGTAGAAGAAGCAGCCCGCCGTGGTCTCCCAAATCTGCGCTCCATGGTTGATGCGATCCCGGCACTGACGACTGAGAAATCCATCCGCATGTTTGAGCGGTTCCACGTATTTAATGAAGCAGAGCTTCATTCCCGTGCAGAGATTAAATATGAGACCTACAATAAGGCGATCAACATCGAAGCACTGACCATGATCGACATGACGGTAAAACAAATCCTTCCGGCTGTGATCAACTACACCGGTACCCTGTCCAATATTGTTCAGTCCCTCAACGCAGTTGGCGTATCTCCGTCTGTGCAGTCTGATCTGCTCAGGGATATCACCTCCCTGCTTAACGAGGCCAATGCTGCGGTCCGTGTTCTTCGCAAGATGAGTACAGAAGCATCCGGCATCGAAGACAATAAAGATCGTGCTCATTTTTACCATGATCACGTAATGCCTGCTATGGAGGCCCTTCGTGCTCCGATAGACAAGCTGGAAATGCTGGTTGATAAAGAAGTATGGCCAATGCCTTCCTATGGTGATCTGATATTTGAAGTGTAAAAAACCGGCTGTGAAATTCAGGTTTCACAGCCGGTTTTTTATTTATCTTCTATCCAAACAATTTTTCAAATCGTTCCATAGCTTCCACGGTCTTTTCATAATTACCGAAGGAAGTCAGACGGAAGTAGTTCTTACCATTCTCACCAAATCCAGCACCTGGAGTTCCAACCACCTGGATATTTTTCAGGAGATAATCAAAGCACTCCCAGGATTCCATGCCATTGGGGCACTCAAACCAGATATACGGAGAGTTGATACCGCCGAAGAAACGGATACCAAGCTTGGTCATGGTGTCAGCGATCACTTTAGCATTTCTCTTGTAATAGTTGATATTTTCCTGACACTCTCTGATGCCTTCCTCAGAAAATACAACCTCTGCACCCTTCTGCACGATATAGGAGGTACCGTTGAATTTGGTGCACTGACGACGGTTCCACATGGCATTCAGAGACATTTCCTCGCCATTAGAAGCCTTGAATACCAGCTCCTTCGGAACAACAGTGTAGCCGCAGCGGGTTCCGGTAAATCCGGCTGTCTTGGAGAGCGAGCAGAATTCGATGGCGCATTTCTTAGCACCCTCAATCGCAAAAATACTTCTCGGCAGTTCCGGGTCTGTGATAAATGCTTCATAAGCAGAGTCAAACAGAATCACTGCTTCATTTGCCAGTGCATAATCAACCCATTCTTTCAACTGCTCTTTGTTATAGCAAGCTCCGGTTGGGTTATTCGGAGAGCACAGATAGATCACATCTGCGTGCTGCTCCTTGTTCGGCATGGGAAGGAAGCCGTTCTCTGCATTTCCAGCCATATAAGTAACTTTATTTCCAGCCATGATATTGGTGTCTACATAGACCGGATAAACAGGATCCGGAACCAGTACCACATTGTCGTGTCCGAACAGATCAGTAATATTTCCGGTATCACTCTTGGCTCCGTCAGATACAAAGATATCTCCGGCATCCACATCAACACCGTTTCTCTTATAGTAAGCGGTAATGGCATCTCTGGTCTCCTGATATCCCTGCTCCGGACCGTATCCTTTGAAAGTCTCTGCAGAAGCCATGGCTTCCACTCCCTGATGCAGTGCATCGATGACCACTTTTCCAAGCGGAAGTGTCACATCGCCGATTCCCAGACGGATGATCTTCGCACCCTCCTCCGGATTCTGCTCTTTGTATGCAGCCGTGCGGTGTGCAATCTCAGAAAAGAGATAGCTTGCCTTCAGATTCAGATAATTTTCATTTAATTTTGGCATGTCTCAGATCCTTCTTTCTATGATAAAATATGTTTGAGCGATCATATATGGACAAGTTGTCCATAACGGACTCATTGTACCAAATAAAAACGGAACGTGTCAATAAATGCATAGGCAAGCTGAAAATATTATGAAAAAAATAAAATACAGTAAAATATTTTGAAAGGAATAAAATAATGAATACAGAAAAACACATTCGTCTTGCAGCACTGGATCTGGACGGAACCACTCTTCGCAGCGATAAATCACTCTCAGAATATACGATTGAGACATTGAAGAACGCTCATGAGCATGGCATGCACATTGTTGTTGCCAGCGGTCGTTCTTTTGCATCATTACCGGAACAGGTGATCCAGTTTCCATGGGCAGAATATGCCATCACCTCCAATGGTGCGGCAGTCTATGAAGTACATACCGGAAAACGCCTGCGGGAGTGTCGGCTGAAGCCTGAAGTTGTGGAAAAGCTGCTTGCCATTGCAGAAGAGAATCATGTCATGGTGGAAGGCTTTGTGGACGGAGTTCCCTATTCAGCCCGTGCCTATGTGCAAAATCCTGTTTTATTCGGAGCCAGCCTCTATTCTGTATCCTACGTGAAAAGTACCCGCCGCCCGGTGGAAGATATTTTTGCATTTCTGCTGGAACACAAAGAAGAACTGGACAGTCTGGATATTGTTGTGGGAGATGAACGAACCAAAGCAACACTGCGAAGAATCATATCTGAGCAGGTAGAGGGAATCTATCTGACTTCTTCCGTACCAACCTTGCTGGAAATATCTGATGAAAAAGCAGGGAAAGCGACCGCCCTTGCTTTTCTGGCAGACTATCTGCAGGTTCCACAAGAGGCAACCGTTGCCTTTGGAAATGCGGAAAATGACATTGATATGATCTGCTGGTCAGGCATCGGTGTTGCTGTAGAAAATTCTCCGGAAGAAGTGCGCCGCGCAGCCGATGAGATTACCAGAACCAATGACGCAGATGGCGTAGCCAGATGGATTGAGAGGAAACAATTAGCAGATTTCTGCATGTAATTGAAAAAAGGAATCTTGGCAGTGGGAAATTGCCCAGATTCCTTTTTTATCGAAGCATTGGGAAACGCACTTCCGTCATTTCTGTTGCCATTGGTAAGAAAACTCGTTTATAAATTCATTAAATTCATTACCAGCTTAATCATTATATCCTTCTCTTCAGGCTTCGATTCAGCAATCATTAATGTAATGGCTACCAATGTACCATCACTAAATCGCTTAGCATTATTTAAGAATAAAACATTATTTTTATCTAAGAATTCCAAGAAAAGAGATGCCGCTATTCTTTAAGAACATTATTTGCCCATTTTCTGAAAGCTATACTTCTTTTGGAATTAACTCGATACCCTACAGACAAAATCATATCCAAATTATAAATTTTAGGTTTTCTTCCCCCTGTACTTTTGTCGGAAAAACCGACAGAAGTTTCATCCAACTCCCCCGAAGCAAGGATATTTGAAATGTGTTCACTTACTGTAGCATGCTTAACATCAAATAACACTTCTACGACTATATCTTAATCTGAACACATCTTACTTAATATTTTTCTAAAAGTCTCTGGTGTTTACAATTTGTTCAAAATTTTTGTAAAATATTACCATAACAAAAAGAAGCTGTACATTGTTCACCCAATATACAGCTTCTCTCCGTTTATTCTCTATAATTTTTATATAAGATTGCAAAATAAATAATATACGCAAGCATTCCCAGTATGCCCAAGACAGAAGCAATAACTTCCAGATGGTTGTCTCCTCTTATTTGCAGTATCGTCGGAAGCATGATCAGCAAGAGCAGACATAGAGGAATCAGTATCTGAGAAATTTTTCGCAATATCCTGTAACGTTTTGAGGACATCCCCTCCGGAACACAGCTTTCAGGATGCATCAATTCTGCCCGAATGACCATTCCTAAGCGCCCACAAATACGATGCGCATGGTATTCTTTTCCATCAATTGTAAATTCCGGGCATAAGCCTTCCTTTGTGATGACCAGATCAAGATGATTCCGCTGCGCATACCGGAACAGCTGCTCTGTCATCTGTCTGGGTGTGGTACAAAAATCATCCGGCGAAAAACTGAAGGTTCGAATACTTTCACTTTCCACAACCTTTTTATAATCATCCAAGATATCAGCAAATTTATTTCCCTGTTTTTCTTCTGCTTCCATTTTCTGCAGATAGAGATCCACATTCAGGTCTGTAAGTTCTGTTTCCTGTATTTCCCCACAAAAGGAAAGTGCTGCCGCCAGCTTTTGCTGCTTCTGCCGGAGCTGCTCCTTTTGTTGTTCCAATGCCTCCTGCAGATCTTTTCTTCCATCTAAAATCTGCTGGATCTCTTCCAATGGCATATCCAGTTTTCGAAACATATAGATCAACTTTAATCTACGGATATCTTCTTTATTATATTTTCGATATTGATTTTCCTTCTCTCTGCTTGGGTGTATAAGACCCATTTTTTCATAATATCGAATGTTCTGTCTGGTAATTCCAGTTAACAGTTCTGCCTCTTTGATCGTCACCATACCGTATGGCCTCCTTTAATTTTGCCTTGATTTTAAAGGATGAAGTAACTATAAGGTCAACTGTTTTTTTGCATTTTTCAATCGTTCATAGAATTCCGTGTAAAAATCAGCCGTCGGATCATATGGTGTCAGATAAAATTTTTGCAGCACATCCATACTGATGTTCTTCATCTGTTCCGGATGTGTTTCTATCCTTGTTTTCAGGTCTCTCAGATAATAATGCCAATCACATATATAGGTCTCATAACGCTTCAGATCCGGTGTATCCAGCCATTTTTTAATCTTCACCTTAGTCTTATTGGGCTTTGGACATTCATGTACCTGCAGAAAATATTTAAAAGATCCATTTTCATAAAATCTTCCCAGTGGGAACAGACGGCAGATGCCCGGCCGAAATGCATGGATGCTGCAGCGTCCTTCCGGGTTCAGAAACGAACAGGCTTCTGTATTTCCAGATGCCATTTTCAGATTTGGCAGGATCACACTGTCAACGATCTGTAATTCGATCTTATCCACCATCAGTCCATTAAAATCCGTATGTAATCCACAGCAAAGACGGTGGATATCCAGAGGATCCAGCACAATGGACTCCCCCATTCCCTGACAACAGGCAGAGCAGCCCTCACATCCACCACAGTCTGCCTTTACCAGATCATTGGATGTGTACAGTCTTCCATCTGACACTTCCTTCATATCTATATTTCTTTCCATTCCTGTACCTCTTTTTATTCCTTCGACTTATGGGATCCGAACTCCGTCTCGCCCATCCGTACTTCCTGCAGATGTTTTGCCAGTTCCTCTGGAACATAATCAAACAGATAATTTTTACTTCCCGGAAATTGTTCTACATAATCCCGGCGGATCTCCTGATTGATCCGTTCAATCTCTTCCTTCAATTCTCTGGCAGACATCATGGCGCAGCCCTGACCTCGGATGATCACCTGCTCCAGTCCATCAGAAGTTGCTACTGTCACCTGATATTTCCGTCCAATCTGATGAGCCGTCCGCTCGATAAAGCTGTCCGCAGTTTCCGCCTCTTTGGTGTAGACCACATGAATATTGTGGTATGGGATGATCTCTTCCTCATGGCCTTCTACCCGATAAGCATCAAATACAAGGATCAAATTGCATTTCCGGAATCCCTGATAATTGCACATAATATCCTGCAGCTTCTCTCTGGCTCCCGCCACACTGACTTTTGCAAGCTCACTTAATTCTTCCCAGGCAAAGATCACATTGTAACCGTCCACCAACAGATATTCCGGAGTCTGTACTTTAGGCTTGTATTCGCTTTTCCGTAATGTTTTATTCGATTCTCCGTAAACTCTATGGTTTTCTATTTCGGTATTCCGAAATCTCTTCGGTTCTCCGAATGTGCGGCGGAAAATCTCTTCCAGTTCCTCTGTATCTGCTGTCATCTGGGCATAATCCGGTTCTCTTCTCGTATTTCCTGCACGTTGACGCAGTCTCTCTGCTGCCTCAATCATCTCTGTGTCCGAGAGTTCACCGTCCTTGCGGCCGCCCTCTCCGGTCAGCACACTTTCCAGATGCATATGTTCCGGTACTTCATACCATGGAATGACGGTTCCTGCTCCATGATAACAGAAGACAGAAGAAGATGGATAGGCCAGATCTGCCTCCGGATCATAATCATTGGCTTTCAGCACATCCTCTTCATTATGGCAGGGAGCATACCCATGGAAGACACAGGTCAGTCTGCCACGCCCTTTGGTATACGAAGTCACATCCTTCTGATAATTTTTAATACATTCTACCGGGACGCTTCCGGCCAGCAGAGACATCTCCCCTTCCTGCTCCGGCAGACCCATGGTGGCTCCCATACGTTCCAGATCTGACATGGCACGTCCTACATTTTCTGCGGGAATCTCCAGCCGGAAATCATACCAGGGCTCCAGCAGACGGCTCTCTGCCTGCATCAGTCCCTGGCGGACTGCCCGATAAGTCGCCTGTCGGAAATCACCGCCCTCCGTATGCTTCTGGTGCGCTTTCCCACTCATCAATGTGATCCGCACATCCGTCAGCTCTGCACCGATCAACACTCCCCTGTGCTGACGCTCTTCCAGGTGGGTCAGGATCAGCCGCTGCCAGTTGCGGTCCAACACATCCTCTGAACAGGCAGATGCAAACTGCATACCACTGCCTTCCTCACCCGGCTCCAGCAGCAGATGCACTTCCGCATAATGACGAAGAGGTTCAAAATGACCGATTCCTTCCACTGTATTGATAATGGTCTCTTTATAGACGATATTTCCCTCATCAAAATCAACGGACACACCAAAACGTTCCCGTATCAGTGTCTTCAGTATCTCAATCTGCACTTCTCCCATGAGCTGCACTTCAATCTCCCGCAATGCTTCATTCCAGTGAATATGAAGCTCTGGCTCCTCGTCCTCCAGGATCCGCAGGTTTCCTAGCAGCTGTACCGGATCACAGTCTCCTGGCAATGTCAGTTTATAATTCAGTACCGGTTCCAGTACCGGCACATTGATCTGATGCTCCCTGCCAAGCCCCTCTCCGGCCTTCGTCTTTGTAAGTCCGGTAACCGCACAGACCACACCGGTCTCCGCTTCGTTGACCATCTCATATTTTGTTCCGGAATAGACGCGGATCTGATTCACCTTTTCCTGCCAGCCTTCTCCATCCGCAGTTCCATCCAGCAGATCTTTTACCTTGAGCACGCCGCCTGTCACTCTGAGCCATGTCAGACGATTACCCTGCTCATCCCGGCTGATCTTAAATACACGTGCGCCGAATTCCTGCTCAGACTTTTCTGCATAAGCATATTGTTCCAGACCTTTCAACAGTTTATCCACCCGGTCAAGCTTCAGTGCTGATCCAAAATAACACGGAAATACATGTCGATCATGGATCAGCTCACGCACAGTCTGCTCAGGAACAGACCCATGCTCAAGATAGTATTCCAGTGCCTGTTCCTCACAGACTGCCACATTTTCCAGAAATTCTCCTGAGTCTTGAGCACAGTCAAAGTCCACACATCGATCATCCAGTTCTTTCTTCAAATGCTCCATCAGCAGCTCTTTGTCCGTTCCATTCTGGTCCATTTTATTAACAAACAAAAACACCGGGATGCCATAGCGTTTGAGCAGCCTCCAGAGAGTTCTTGTATGTCCCTGTACTCCGTCCGCACCGCTGATCACCAGCACTGCATAGTCCAGCACCTGAAGAGTACGCTCCATCTCTGCCGAAAAATCCGCATGTCCCGGCGTATCCAGCAGAGTTACTTTCTTATCACCAAGGGCGAATTCCGCCTGTTTGGAAAATATTGTAATTCCTCTGGCCCGTTCCAGCTCATGGGTGTCGAGAAATGCATCCTTATTGTCCACTCTTCCTAGCTTTCGGATCGTACCACTCTCATACAACATGGCCTCCGACAGTGTTGTCTTTCCCGCATCCACATGCGCCAGTACTGCCATACATAGATGTTTCAATGCAAAATGCCCCCTTCTTATATGTCCATTTATTTTAACACATAGAAAGAGGCTTTGTCTATTTTACGCAGAAAGTCCGGAAAGCTTCTCAGCCTCCCGGACTCTTCTGTCATTTATTCGCAAACACTCTACAATATAGGTTAACTTCGCATTAAGCACATACAGTTGAAAAACTGTTGTAATACTCCTTAAAAAATTCATTCAGTATACTTAAAATTTTCTTCATAACAGACACCTTTACCTTTCTGTGAGCTGTGTTGTCTTCCACAGTATGTTCAGTTACGATTGGATTTTCAGATCTGATTTCCTTTTGTTAAGTATAATGTACCACAACCTTATTAAAATGTGAAATACATATAGTGGAAGAGTCGCGATACTTTTTAAGTATTAGTCGTTCCATGCGCCGCCACTTCTTTCAAAAAATTATTATATACGTTCTTGTACCCGATTGTAAAGAATGCTATATTGACAATGACAACAATAAAACTTGAAAAAAGGAGTATTTTCATGGAATTTCAGACCGTAATTGAAAAAAGAAGAAGTATCAGAAATTTTGATCCAGGAAAGGAAGTCAGCCGCGAGCAGATCGAGACACTGATCCGTGCCGCCTCCCTGGCTCCATCCTGGAAGAATCAGCAGACATCCCGCTATTACTGTATCCTGTCCCCCTCTCGGATCGAGGAGTTCCGTCAGAAATGCCTCTCGGAATCTAATCAGAAAAATTGCGCCGGTGCACCGGCACTAATCATCACCACCTTCAAAAAAGGAATCGTGGGATTTGACAAAGCTACCGGTTCCCCGGTCAATGAAGCAGGCGACGGCTGGGGCTACTACGATCTGGGACTTCAGAATGAAAATCTTGTCCTCAAAGCCGCTGAACTTGATCTTGGCACTCTCATTATGGGCATCCGCGACGAGCCAGCAATCCGGGAATATCTTAAAATTCCGGAGACCGAAATCATTGTCGCTGTAATCGCCGTCGGTTATCCGGCCGCCGAACCTTCCATGCCCAAGCGAAAAGCAGTGGAAGAGATTGCAACATTTTTATAGATTCTGACATGCAAAAGGCTCCCGGAACCTGACGGTTCCGGGAGCCTGTATTTTATTTGTGTTAACGAAGTTTTCCAAAAGTTCTCTGTACTTTTTTGCCTTTATTTGCATTTCTGATGGTTGGAATTGCTCCCAACAGAAGGAACGCATATACCAGAACCAGGTTTGCTGCATAAGAACCAAAATCAATGATATCTTCAGACAGAAGTAATGGGAAGTAACGATAACCTGTGGCGATATCCACTTCCAGCTCTCTTGCTATCATAATAGCCCAATCCAGGCGGTCTCCTACATAGGTCATGACAAGCATCAGGATCACGCTGATTACGATTCCTCGTTTGCTGAGCTTTCCGCTTCCAATCTCATAACCTTTCAAAGTGCAGACAGCCATGACCACACCGGAAAGAGCAGCCACATAACCAAGCTGGCTTAAGATCACGATACATGCCACACCGAGCAGGGATCCTACCAGTGCACCGACGATACCACCGATCATATTTTCTTTCTTTTCATTTTCCTGATTCTGTGCCAGCGTAATGTTCTGCGCCAGAGAGGCTGCGCACTCCTCACAGAGTCCGATGTGATTACCGGATACCAAGTAGCCTTCGGTCTCTGTCTCGCGTCCACAGTACTGGCAGCACGGCACGTAGCCTTTTCCGCGAAGAAATGCAGTCAGTTCCTGAATGGCTTCCTGCGCATTGGCACGGAGCTTTTTCTGATTGAGATAGCTTTTCAGTACCATAGTTACCGTATGTCCTTCATTTACCAGTCCGGACACAGTCTTATGTGCTTTCACGAACTCTTTGATTTCATCCTTTGTCAGGGTTTTTCCCTGATTATCAGCCCCCAGGCAAATGTTCAGCATATAATAAACTTTACCATTTACCTCATTTGGTCCCACAATCAGTTCAAAGCCATCTTTCTGTCCATGCAGCACTTCCTGTTCTTCATCAAACCGGAGTCCCAGATACTGCCCAAGCTGTTCATAGTTGCTTTTTACTTTTTTGTTCATGTTACACTTTTCCCCTTTTGTATATTTTCATAGAGAAGTATAACATAACCCTCTCACAAAAGAAAGGGGCTGTAAAAAAACTCCCCTGACAGAAAAATCGCCCAGACCGTGAGGTCTGAGCGATTTTTTGGTATAATTAATTATGCTACTAAATAACAATACCAATGGTAATTATACTATGCGTCAGCTGAAATTACCATTAGAAATCGAAAAATTGATCGATATTTCCGATCCGGTATACACTTTTTGTGAGGTTATGGATCACATTGACCTATCCAGATATTTTGTAGAGAAAGGCTATAAAACAGGTCGCCCAAGATGTGATGCTCAAAAACTCATTAAAGTAATACTTTTTGCCTTTATGGAAAACGGCATCTGCTCCTTACGAGAAATAGAAAAGCTCTGCCGTAATGACATTCGTTACATGTATCTTCTTGATGGCATGAAAACACCTTCTTTTGCTACATTTGGAAACTTAATCCGAAACGAACTAACCGATTCTATCGAGCAGATATTTGAAGACATTAATTCATATATTTTTGCCAAAGATCACGTGGATCTGCAGCATACATACATTGACGGGACAAAAATTGAGGCAAATGACAATCGATATACCTGGGTATGGAAAAAATCGTGTGTGAAAAACCGGCAGAAAGTCTTTGACAAGATTTCACTCTTGATTGATGCTATGAATCTGGAAGTACTTGGATATCTCGGAATAAAATTTGAAAAGCGTGAAGCGTACGCGGTTGACTATGTCTCTGAATTACTTACGATGTACAAAGAAACAACTGGACTGGATGAAACTTCTTTCGTTTCCGGACGTGGTCATAGAAAAAGCATTCAACAAAAACAATACGAAGAATTGCATGAATATCTGGAACGTTTGAAATCCTATGCATATCATATCGAGACCTGTGGAGAAGAAAGAAACAGTTATTCCAAAACAGATCATGATGCAACTTTCATGCGTTTAAAGCGTGATTACATGGGAAACGATCAGCTACTTCCGGCATACAACCTACAGGCAGCCATCTGTGATGAATACATAGCTGTAATCGACGTAAAACCATATGCATCCGATATGGAATGCTTTGTGCCTTTGATGGAAAAATTCAATCGCACATATGGTCACTATCCGAAATATCCGGTTGCTGATGCCGGATACGGTTCTTACAATAATTATCTTTATTGTGAAGAACACGGCATGGAAAAATACATGAAATTTACCATGTACAAAAAAGAAACGACGGACAAAAAGTATCATGAGAATCCGTATCGTGCTGTAAACTTTGCAAAAGATGCAGATGGAAATCTCTTATGCCCAAACGGTCGAAAATTCCTCTTCAAGAGAACACAGCATGTGAAATATAATAAATATGGAAGAACGGAAGAATTATACGAATGTGAATCTTGTGAAGGGTGTCAGCATAAACAAGAATGTTGTCCGAGAGCACACAAAAACCGAACGATCCGAATGAATCAGGAATTAACTGCTATCCATCAGGAAGTGCTGCAAAATCTTGAATCCATACATGGTGCTCTCTTGAGAATGAACCGAAGTATTCAATCGGAGGGAACTTTTGGTGTATTAAAGTGGGATAAAGCGTATAAAAGATTATTGCGAAGAGGCGAGAAAAATGTAATTCTCGAGCTTACACTGATTTCATGTGGATTCAATCTTTATAAATATCACAACAAAAAGCAACGACAGACGAAAGTTGCATAAAACTTAAGCGGGCGTGATTAGCCGAGCTTTATTAAATGCACCATTTTTTATACCCAAAGATGCAGACTTGCTTAGAAATAGAAAAGTTAATACAAAGAAACGCCAAAACCGACATTTGCCGGAATTGGCGTTTCTTATATTAGGGACTTATTTTACAGCCCCTTTTTATTATCTTTTATGTAGTACTTATGCAGTTGCTTTTTTCGGGTTCTTCAAAGTCTGAACACCCTCAATAACAAGCACGATAGCAAGAACGATCAGCAGAACTCCAAGGATCGTCTGTGCCCACGGACCCCAGTCTGCACCGCCAGCCATGATCATACCAACCTGATTCTTAACGGTCAGTGCCAAAGAGCAGATAGTTACAACGATCATGAATCCCATAGGGAGCAGGAACATCTTGTTGTTCTTTCCGAGGTTACCAAGCCAGGTAGCTACAGCCAGAAGACCGATACCTGCCAGCAGCTGGTTTGCTGCTCCGAACAGACCCCAGATCTTGCCGTATCCGTTCATACCAAGGAGAATACCAAGTACAACTGTCAGGATGGTTGCAAAGTACGGATTAACCATAACTTTCTTCCAGCCCTCTTTTACATCTGCTGCAGTTTCACCAGGCTCCAGCCAGAACTCCTGGAACATGAAACGTGCAAGACGAGTTGCAGTGTCCAGTGATGTCAGACAGAATGCAGAGTAGGTCAGTACCAGCAGAGAGTTCAGGATGGTGTAGCTTCCCGGAATGATATCGTCGATCATATGAGCAATACCACCACCGAAGATAGCGGTTGCTCCAACCAGAGCGCTGTCCGGGTTAGCTGCGTTCCATTTGTAAGCATATCCAATTGCACACAGAGTCAGCACTGCAAGTACACACTCCAGAAGCATTCCGCCGTAAGCGATCGGTCTTGCATCCGTTTCTTTGTCAAGCTGTTTGGACGTGGTACCAGAGGAAACCAGTGAATGGAATCCGGAGATCGCACCACAGGCAACTGTTGTAAACAGTACCGGGAACAGATACTGCATTCCGTTTCCGTTGTCAACCGCAAATCCGGCGAATGCCGGGAAGCTGCTGTCAAAGGTCGGATGAGCTACGATAACACCAAAAGCGGCTACTGCCAGCATCGCGTACAGCAGGAAGGAGCTTAAATAGTCACGCGGCTGAAGAAGGATCCATACCGGTGTCACAGATGCAACTGCAATATAGATACCTACGATCCACATCCAAGTCTTGGTGGACAGATAAATCGGATGGAAATTCATACCAACTGCCATAATAAGAATGATGGCAAGTACTCCAACAACAGAAGCAATGCCCATTGGCATATTACGACGATATACGCAGAAACCAAATACGATAGCGATCAGAATAAACAGCAAGGAAATCATTGCCACCGTAGCTGGAGTTGCGGATTTAGCCATATCAAGTGCGCCGCTTTCATCATATACTGCTCCAAATGTAGAAGCTACGATAGAAGCAAATGCTGCTACTACCAGGATCAGAGTCAGATAAGAGAAGATGATAAACAGCTGTTTTGCACGTTTGCTCATGTTAGCGGAGATGATCTCTCCGATAGACTGTCCTTTGTTACGAACAGAAGCGAACAGTGCACCAAAATCGTGAACGCCGCCGAAGAAGATTCCTCCGACCAGGATCCACAGAGTTACAGGCAGCCAGCCGAACATAGCTGCGCCGATCGGTCCGGTAATCGGGCCTGCGCCTGCGATAGATGAGAAATGATGTCCCATCAGAACCGGTGCTTTTGCCGGTACATAGTCCACGCCATCTTCCATGGTGTGAGCCGGTGTCTCAGTTTTGCTTTCACCTACGCCCCACTGCTTGCAGAGCCATCCGCCGTAGCAGATATATCCAGCTGCAAGAATAGCAACACAGATGATGAGAAGTACTAATGAATTCATGTTAACTTTCTCCCTTCAATGTTTGCGAATATAGTACCTTTTTCAAAATTTTCGCGGTATGGCGTCCCCCAAGGTTTCCGTCGATCTGTCCTGTCGACAGTTCCACCAGTGCGGTATGGTGATCCATCCAGCCATGCAGTGAAAAATGAAAACTTTTGTAAATGCGGCATTTTTTTAATGCCTTTCTTGCCGCTTCATCACAGGTATCGCAGATGAAGATCGGTGTAATATAAGAAGCCATATGTCCTGGTCCCACATGGATGCGCTCCATGGCCTCCGCCTGCACATGATCTCTCCACTGCTCGTAAAGCTCCAGTGTCAGATGCGGAATACTTAAAACATATAGAAATTCTTCATTGTCTGCCGACCACAGTTCTGCTTTTTTCGATATGACATACTGCCCCGAATGTTCAAAAAAATCACAGCGGGCTGTGATTGGGGTCTGGTCATCCTCGACCAATTGAATATTATAGCAGGAACTGAAGCTTCGCAGCAACCGCTCGATAGCTGCCTCTCTTGTATAATGCATTTCCAGTATCCATTCCAAAAATTAAATTTTTATAAAGTTTCTAAAAACTTTTTTCATTATAATACTCAATTAGTATTTTCGCAATACTTTTTAGGTTGTTTATAATACTTTTTTGATATTGATTTTCATCTTTGCATATTCATGCAGTATTCTCAATGATTCTGCCTGCGCTCCCGCTTCTGTTAAATCTACCGTACACACCACCTCTTCACACTGATCGACCAGTGCTTTTGCCCGGTTCAGGGATGCTTCATCCATCTCGCAGAACGCTTTTACACTGACTACTTCGGATGCCAATGCTTTCGCTGCCGGATAATCCAGGTCATTTTCCCATAGAATACCTGCAGCAAAGGGAATTCCATCTCTCTGAAGCTTCCGAAATACTGCCGTACCGGTTCCGTTTCCAGCCAGCACAAATACTTTCGGATCACCCTCTACCTTTGGCAACTCCAGATCACCCGTACGCTCTTCATAAGACCCAACTGTCATACCATAGAGCTTCGGTATGTAGCCGTCTGTAAAAATCTCCTCCGGTGTGCCAAAACGATCCACCCGGTCTCCATGAACACATGCGATCTTGTCAGAAATCCTTCCTGCCAGATCCAGCTCATGCAGAGACATGATAACAGACAGATGTCTGGTACGGGACATGTTCTGGATGATCGATAAAAATTCCAGCTTATAGCGAATATCCAGAAAAGACGTAGGCTCATCCAGCACAATGATATCCGGCTGCTGACATAGAGCTCTCGCCAGCATGACCCGCTGCTTCTGCCCGTCACTGGTCTTGGAGAAATCCCGCTCCGCCAGTTCTTCGATATGCACCAGTTCCATGGATTCCTGTACGATAGCCCAGTCTTTCTCAGACAGGATGCCAAATTTTCCCGTATAAGGATAACGGCCTGTTGCCACTACATCCTTGCAGGTCATCATCTCCGGGCGCACCCGCTCCGTCAGCACCACCGACAGCTTCTGTGACAGTTCTTTGCCGGTCAGCTTTTCCATGGAGGATCCATCCAGACAGGCCACACCGCCCAGCGGTTTTAACTGGCGGATAATGCTTTTTAAAATCGTCGTCTTTCCTGCCCCATTAGGTCCGATCAAGGTCATGATCTCACCTTTTTTCAGACAGAGCTCAATATCTTTGATCAGCGGAACGCCATGATATCCAACTGTCAGTCCCTTGGTATAAAAATAAAACTCTTCCATGATTTATTCCGCCTTTTCTTTCTTCCGATGGATCATAATATAGATAACAACCGGAGCGCCAAATACTGCAGTTACAGTACTGATGGATAATTCCGTCGGTGCAAACAAGGTTCTTGCCAGCAGGTCACAGAACAGACAAAAGGATGCTCCTCCCAGAAAACAGGCTGGAATCATCAGGATCGGCTTTGCTGTCTGGAACAGGCTCTTCACCAGATGCGGTACTGCAATTCCCACGAAAGAAACCGGTCCTGCAAACGCGGTAACACATGCGGACAGCACACTGGAAAGCATAACAAGAACTACACGAAACATCTGCACATTGAGTCCCATATTTTTCGCATAAGATTCTCCCATCTGATAAGCACTGATGGGCTTGGACAGAAGAAAGATCCCTACGGTGGTGATGCCAGTTACAATGGTCATCAACACCACATTTTCCCATGTGATACCGGAAAAGCTTCCCTTTGACCAGTTATGTAAATTCACGATATTGGCATCATCTGCAAAAGTCACTACAAAATCAGTAATTGCTGAACAGATATATCCGATCATAACACCACTGACGATCAGCATGGACATATTATCCATAACTCTGGACATAAGAATCACGAATCCCATACAGATCATAGCTCCCACAAATGCCGCCAGAATCATAACCCAGGAGCTTACGCTCCAGGTGTAACCTAAGGATGCCACCATAATCAGCGCTACCACCAGCTTGGCTCCGGAAGAAATTCCAAGAGTAAATGGACTGGCAATCGGGTTGTGGAAAAAGGTCTGAAGCAGATAGCCAGACAGAGCCAGTGCTCCTCCCAGGATTGCTGCTGCCAGCGCACGTGGAAAACGGATTCCCATAACAATGTCTGAAAATGTCTCATCTGCTCCATGTCCGCTTAAGATCTTCGGAATCTCTGCCACCGGAATATTCACCGTTCCGATACATACATTCATGGCCAGAAAGATCACCAGCAGGATCAGCAGGATCAAAAATGCCACTCCATATCTGATATTTTCTCTTCCAGCATGTGCTGTTTTCTTTTGCCCGTTTGGCATCTTTATCTCCTGCCTTTCCTGTTTTATGCTCTAAGATGATCCAAAAATATTTGCATGTTACTGAATCAGTTCAACTTGTATAAATAGGTCAGTCCGCTCTCATCACCGGTCAGCATACCATGAATATCTGATGTGATCGTTCCCAGTTCCATGGTAGACTGATAGAGGTTTTTCGTGGTGCAATACACATTTCCATCCTGTACAGCCTTGAATTTTGCCAACAGCGGACTCTTGGCGATCAGGTCATCCACAGATGCCAGTTCACCATCAATGGTGCTGTTGTAGATGATGTAATCCGCATCTTTGGCTCCTGCATAGAACTCTTCCATCTGCATACTCAGAGTGGAAGCCGCATCATCCTCGTCGCCCAGATCCTTGAAAATGTAAGTACCTCCCGCCAGTTCGATCATCTTAGGCAGATAATCGGCACTCTTACGAACATTGGCTTCCCCGGTACTGGTAATATAGAAAAATGCCACTGTCTTTCCCGTCGGTTCTTCCTGGCTCACCGCCTCGAAGGCACCTGCCTCCGCTTCAAATGCCTGCTCTGCCTCTTCTTCATGACCAGTCAGCAGTCCATACAGCTTGACCCACTCGGTTCTTCCCAGCGGATTCTTCTCATAGCTGGAATAATCCACCATCACCGGAATATTGAATTTCTCCAATTGCTCCTTGACTTCCGGTGTGTGATAGATCATGGTATTTTCAATAGCAAGTCCACAACCTTCTGACAGGATCTGCTCATAGTCCGGTGCAGAATATTTACCAGCATAGATGATATTTCCTGCTTCCATCTCCTGTTTTGCCGCTTCTATATACCATCCGTCTTCCTTTTGAGAGCTGAAACGAATGGAGTCCAATGCATCAATAGATACAAACATATCCATCACTGCCGATGCCACCAGATAAATGTTGGTCAGCGGCTGCTTGAGCACTATAATATCATTTGCCAGATCATCCGGTGCTTCTTTTCCTTCCGGAACGATCAGGTAACGACCATCATCTGCAACGGTGGCCAATGCATATCCGTCATTATAATAGTCCACAGAAAACTCTTCTGCATATGTTAATTCCATACTGTGATCGTAGGTCAGCTCCGAACTGATATTGGTATCTTTCTCTTTTCCTGCACCTGATCCGCTTCCGCAGGCTGTCAGGGAAACTGCCATTACGACACTCAGCAGCATAGCTGTTATTTTCTTCTTCATACTTCTTTACTCTTTTTCTTCTTTGTAAGGATCACGACTACCACACCTGCTGCAACTACCACTGCAAGATATATGATCTGCTGTCCTGGTGCTGCCTGTTTGCCGCTGGTAATGGAGTCGGATGCAAATGTCAGGGTATATTCAATCTCATGAGGAACACTCATGGCGGTAGTGTCTGCGATCACATCCATAGGCTTATCCATAACAGTGACCGGAAGTTCAAATACAGAATTTCCATCCGTATTGATGGGGTCATAAGTAGTCTCTCCCACTTTCATATAGTCATAATGAGAACTACTCCATTCGATCTGTGCATATGCACATCCCTCTTTTACGACCAGAGTTGCCGGAGATGTGATGGTTGCACGACCACTTCCTCCTTCAAGAACTACATCGATCTTGTAAGTTCCATCGCTCATGTCCACTTTCATGGGCTGAGCTTCTGCAGCTCCTGCCAGATCCACGCTGGCCAGGTCAGTCTGTTCTTCTGTACTCTCTGCCGCATAGCTTGTCATGGAAATACCTGTCACTCCTGTTACAAGCAGTGCTGCTGTCAGAATTCCTGTCAATTTCATCCAGATTTTTCTTTTCATCTTTGTCCTCTCTTTCCATAGCACAACGACCCGGGCAAATTGCCCGGGCCGTCCATGCGACAGATCTTTCATCACTGGCTTATTCTGCCTTCACCGGATTGGTCACGCTGACTTTGTGATCATACCAGGTTCCTTTTTCACCGATCAGTGCCACATCAAACTCTTTGTCCAGAGCCGGTACCGGAATATCAAATCCGTATACTTCCTCAGATTCTCCGTCACTATAGGTAACGGTATCTGTAGTCGGCTCCAGAAGTTCTGCTCCATCCTTCTGTGCATCTTCTGCAAGACCCGGATAGAGGTTCACGATCTTCTTGGAGGCAAGTGACACATGAATGGTCATCTTGCCGTTCTCTACTGTCAGGACACCTTTTCCATCGTTTGCTTCATTTACATGAAACATTCCGCTGTCAGTGTTAAACTCCACAGTGTAGACACCATCTTCCAACGGTGCTGCAGTCTCTTCTGCTTCCTCAGTTGTCGCTTCTGCTCCTTCTGTGTCAGCTTCCTTAGTCTCCTCTGCAGCATCAGCCTTCGTAGTATCTGCTTCAGCAGTCTCTTCTGTCTCCTGTGCAGGCGCCTCGGTCTGTACGTCTTTGCTTCCACATCCTGTCATGATGGCACAGCTTAATGCTGCCACCCCCAGCAATGTAACGATCTTTCTTTTCATGTTCTGTCTCTTCCTTTACTTTCCGATGACAGCTGCGGTGTGTGCTACATAGAGATCCTGAACAGCCGGGATCTCACCAAGACCAGCGATCTGAGTATCGACGCTGTCAAAGCTTCCAGAAGCCTTGAACTGGCTTAACCAGGAATCAGCATCCTCACCTGCCATGTCGTTATTTGCATGATCTCCAGCCACTACCATCAGCGGACGAAGAACAACTTTCTTGTAACCTGCATCAGCAACTGCTTTGATCACATTTTCGCATGAGGTCTCTTCCGGCTTACCCTCTACGGTTCCGATGAATACGTTCTTATATCCAAGTTCGTCCATCTGTGCCTGCATCTGGCTGTAGGAAACTTTTGCGGTATGGGAAGTACCATGTCCCATGAATACAAATGCGGTTCCGTCCTCTGCTGCAGCATCTGTACTGTCATATCCAGCAGTCTTAACTGCCTCAGCGGTGATTGCTTCTGCAACTGCCTTCTTATCATCATTTACAGCAGAAGCGTCTGCTCCAACCTCACCAAGCAGCGGCTCAGCGATCTTAACAGACTCAAATTTATCCTCGTAGTTTGCAACTGCCTCACAAAGCTCATCGTACTCAGCACCATGCATCAGATGGGTCGGCTGTACAACCAGGTTCTTAACACCATTATCTACAGCTCTCTCAAGTGCCTGATCCATGTTGTCAATGTGCTCATCATCACGAGCCTGGATATGGTTGATAATGATCTGTGCGGTAAATGCACGTCTTACAGACCAGTCCGGATTAGCCTCTGCAAGAGCATCCTCAATGCCTTTGATATCAGCTACACGGCTGTCGTTGAAAGAAGTACCAAAGCTTACTACCAGAAGCTCGTTCTCTCCGATCTCATCCTGGTTACGCGGATCATCCTTGGAAGCATCTCCGGTGTCGCGTCCGAAGTAATCCGGATCAGCTTCTTCACCTTCAACCAGCTCTTTCTGAGCATCAGTCAGAGCATCCCATGCCTCTTTTGCTGCTTTACAATCCTCATCGGTAGTCTCGGTTCTTTCCTGAACGTAGATCTTATCGATCAGAGCTGCAACCTCGTCTGCTGCTGCCTGGTCAGCATCTGCATCTTCTGCTGCATCCTCAGCCGGAGCTTCTGTTGTCTCCTCAGTGGTCTCTTCGGTAGTCTCTGCCGGAGCTTCTGTTGTTGTCTTACTTCCGCAGCCTGCAACTAATGTTGCGGTCATAGCTGCTGCACAAAGAACTGCTACAACTTTCTTCTTCATGTTTTTTCTCTCCCTTAAAGAAATATTTTGCAATGATACTGAAGCCGCTAAATAAAAGGGATGCGAAAAAGACAAAAACCAACATGCGTGCGCAGTCGGTTTATCGAAATCTATCTTTCGGTACAACCAAACCTCGTGATCTGGAATATGTATTTCCCGTACCACAGCTGGCAGGTCTCCTGACTCGCAGTTCCACATAGTCTGTCTGCCTTCCCAAGTCTCCTCAGTGGCATCATCGACAACTACTCGCTGCATACAGTGACGAGATCGCACAGGCCTCTCACCTGTTTCCCTATTCTCCGCAAAATGCGGCACCAACTGTTTCTTATTTAGTTTTCAGAGCTCATTACGTTTGTAAGTATAGCACTGTCTGCTCCATAGGGCAAGTGTTAAAAGAAATATTATGAAACTAGAAACTTTCCAGAAAGCATTTACCCTTTTCTGCTGCCTTGCAATGTGCTTTGATCTTTGATATAGTTAGGAATCATATTTTACCGTGAGGAGCACCCATGTTATTACAGATTCAGGACGGCACGCTCAGCATTGGAGCACAGACTGTCCTTGCACATTTTGATTTTGAGATCCGTGGAAATGAGAAGATTGCCATCGTAGGCAGAAATGGCTGTGGAAAGACAACACTCCTTCGACTTCTGGCGGGAGAACTTTCCCTTGACCGTGATGATCATTCCAAGGCACAGGGAATCCTTACTTCTCGATCCCTGACCACCGGCCTGCTCTGTCAGCAGGCTTTTTCTGACACCACCATTACCGTGGAGGAAGAACTTCTCAAATCCTGTCCATGTCCTGACAAATGGGATCGGGAACGTTTCACCTGGGAACAGGAATATGACCGGCTCTTCACTGGTTTCGGATTTTCCAAAGAAGATAAAAGGAAAAGGCTGTCGCAGTTCTCTGGCGGCGAGCAGACGAAGATTGCCCTGATCCGTCTTCTTCTTGCCCATCCTGATATTCTGCTGCTGGATGAACCTACCAACCATCTGGACGTGGAAACAACCGAATGGTTAGAAGAGTATCTGCGTCAATATGCCGGTGCCGTGGTCATGGTCTCTCATGACCGGTTCTTTCTGGACCGGACGGCTGATACGGTCTGTGAATTCCGGCAGCAGAAACTGATCCGCTATGCCGGCAACTATACTTCTTATAAAGAACAAAAATCCAGAGACCTGGCAATTCAGGAACGGTCTTACCGTCACCAGCAGGAAGAGATCGAACGGCTGGAGGAACTGATCGAACGATTCAAGAACAAGCCTAAAAAAGCGGCATTTGCCAGATCCAGAAAAAAGATCCTGGAGCGAATGCCAAAGATAGAAAAACCTCCAGTGGAAGATTATCACATGTTCACCGGTGCACTGGAACCATCCGTGCGCAGTGCCAAGTGGGTATTGGAGGCAGAACATTTACAGATTGGTTATGACAAGACACTGCTGGAACTGTCTCTTCGGATCCGCCGAGGTCAGAAGATCGGTATCATCGGTCCCAACGGAGCCGGAAAATCCACATTTCTGAAGACCGCAGCAGGACTGATCCCACCTGTCAAGGGAACTCTGACCCTTGGCCAACAGGTGCTGATGGGCTATTTTGACCAGCAGACCGCAGCTCTGCAGTCAGATCTGACCGTGGTGGAACATTTTCATGAACAGTTCCCGTCCCTGACAGACAAGGAAGTACGCCAGACTCTTGGCGCCTTCTTATTCACAGGGAAGGATACAGCGAAGAAAGTCTCTTCCTTGTCCGGCGGTGAAAAATCCCGTCTGGTCCTGGCAGAGCTCTTCAAAAGCTGTCCCAACTTCTTTGTGCTGGATGAGCCCACCAACCACATGGACATTCCTGCTAAAGAGACGCTGGAGTCTGCATTTCGTGCTTACACAGGCACCTTATTGTTCGTCTCCCATGACCGGTATTTTATCCGTCAGGTGGCAGAATCCCTGCTGATCTTTGATGACCAGTCCGTATTCTATTATCCGTTTGGATATGAACATTATCTGGCTCATCGAAACCAGGGTTCCGGCGAAGAGCTGGCAGCCAGTCTCCGGGCAGAAGAGCAGGCATTGTTAAGCGGATTTCAAAGTGTCCCCATGCCGGAGCGCCATCGCCTCAGAGAGTACAGTACTGAGCAGTCATACGAAGACTGGCAGCTCAGACTTCTGACAGAACCCATGGAGCAGACCCGTATGGAACTGGAACAGTTCTGGAATGCCAGAGATGAGATCCAAGAATGGACAGATCCCGCTTATGCTGAAGATTGCCTCCTCAAAGAGACAGCCCTTACCGATGCTTATACAAAGTGCTGTCTTGCCTGGTACGACAAGTGGGCAGAATTTCATCCCGAGCCGGACAAAGAGACCGGGCTGCTCCCATCTTAACTACCATCCATAACCGAAATACGCATGCATCCATGCCCCGGCTGCTCTTCCAAGTGCCATGCTCAAGATCAGCCAGGGCATACCTGTCTTCAGGCGGATCCTTCTGCTGAACACCGGCACTGCATCCACGATCTCCGTCAGTGCCATGGCCCAGGTTCCTGTAAACACACCCGAAAACAGACCAAACGCGATCACTCCCGGAAGTCCGATGGGTAACCTAAACTGATAGACACTGAACAGATTTCCGAGGATACCGCCTAAAGCCGCCGCATTTTCATAATGGATCACATAGGCGGCTGTGTGGGTCTTGCCTGCAAATCTGGAGATCACTCCCAGAGCGATCAGCAGGGCAAACATTCCTCCTGCCACCGCCAGTCCGCTGGCAAAACCCAGAAGGCCTGCAAATAATTCTCTAATCCACATCAATACTCGTCTCCTTCCGGTTGCAGCCCTCCACCAGCGTGGTGTTGACGTCATCCTCGTAGAGACGCATCTGTACTTCGATGGGTGTCGGATCTTTTGTGATCCGTTTTCCACCGAAATGATTATAAAAGACGATAATACCCACAGCGATCCCCACAGAATACATGATCTCCATCACCGTAAATCCATTGCTCTCTTGCCCTGTGACCAGTTCATAGGTTCGGGCAAATACCTCATGCACCCCCACATCATTATTAAATACCATTATCGAAAATGCGGAACCAAAGAAGATCAGCACACAGAGAATACTGACCTTTAGCCATGCCAGCCGGTCATGCGAATACTCCGGCGATTCATATTCAATAATAAAATCGGTCTCTCCCAGGTTCTGGATCTCAAGATCCGGATAGATCTGATGGATCAGCTCCACCACTTTCATGATAGAAAAAATGTACCGGTCACTTTTCTCTGCCTGTATTTTCAACAGCTTCAGGGTTTTCAGCCGGTTTTTCTTATTAAGATCCGTGCATTCCAGTTTTGCAACATCTCCCAGTCTCACATCCACATGATCTACCTGATGATTCCGGTCGATCTTCAAATACAGGATCTCACTCATGGTTTTCACACCTCCACTTTCCGACTTTCTGTGTCATCTCCATGTATCTCCTTATCTGTGATCCATGTTTCCCACAGTATGCCCGGAATTATACGGGATTATCCACAGAAGCCAGCTGGATTACCCACCTTCCAGCCGCTCCCTCATTGTTTTCAGGATCCGTTTCTCCATGCGGCTCACCTGTACCTGAGAGATTCCCATACGTTCAGCCACTTTCGTCTGTGTCTGTTCCTGCAGATACCTCCAGATGATCAGCTTTCGTTCTGACTCCGGCAATTCCTCCAACAGCTGTTCCAATACTACCCTGTTAAGAAGAGCCTCTTTTTCCCGATCTCCGGCAGATACACGCTCCCCGGCATTTCGACTGTCGATCCGATCCAGCAATGAGATCTCGCTTCCGTCTTCCTGACTGTAAGTCCGGTCAATAGACTCCACCTCCAGCCCTGCATCCAGCGATTCCACGATCTCTTCTCTGGACAGTGCAGTAGCTTCTGCCAGTTCCTCCAAGGTAGGCTCCCTCCCCCACCGATTCCGATAGTTCTCGGTCTCCCGCCGGATCTTCCATCCATTTTCCTTTAATGTACGACTCACCTTCACCAGACCATCGTCCCTCAGAAAACGCTTGATCTCCCCCATGATCATAGGCACGGCATAGGTAGAGAATCGCACCTCAAAGGAACAGTCAAATTTATCGATTGCTTTCATAAGCCCGATGGCTCCGATCTGGAACAGATCCTCGTTCTCTGTACCTCTGCCGGAGAAGCGGCGGACAATGCTCCACACCAGTCCCATATTCTGCTCAACAAGCTGTGCTCTCGCTCTCTCATCCCCATGGTGTGCTCTGTCGATCAGACCCATCACATCATCCATAGAGACTACCTACTCTTCTGCATTTCCAAGAGTTTTCCGCATGGTCACTGTAGTTCCCAGCCCCGGCTCTGACTCCACCTGTACTTCATCCATGAAGGCTTCCATAAACATAAATCCCATACCAGAACGCTCCTGCTTGGGACGGCTGGTATAGAGAGGTTCCATAGCCTGATGAATATCGGCGATCCCCACGCCTTCATCAATGACCTGCACCTGTACGGTCTGATCTTCTGTCCGGCAGCGGACGATCACGGTATGTATCCCATCGGGATAACCATGGATAATGGCATTGGTCACCGCCTCTGATACTGCAGTCTTAATATCCGCCACCTCCTCCAGTGTAGGGTTCAACTGCGTCACAAAGGCCGCCACCGCCACCCTTGCAAATGCTTCATTCTCTGAAATACTGTCAAATGACAGCGTCATTTCATTTTTCATCTGTCTTCCTCCTTGTCCAGCGAAATATACTGTTCAATGCCGGACAGCTCCAGCACCCTCTGGATCCGGCGGCTCATATGACTTATGATCACTTTTCCGCCCAGTGCCTCCATCATCTGACTTCTGCCGATCAGAAGCCCGATCCCTGCACTGTCCATAAACATCGTTCTTGAAAAATCAAACTCCACTTCCGTGACTGGTTCTTTCCGGATCATCTGATCCACCTGGATCCGTATCGACTCTGTCTTATGGTGATCCACCTCCTGGGGAAGCCGCACCACCAGACGCGCACCCTCTCTTATTAAAAATCCCATAACTGTTCTCCTTTCTTGCCCACCAGCATCCCATGCAAATATTCCCCGGCTTTTTTCACATAAAAAGGGACGTTGTATTTCTACAACGTCCCTCACTTCAGGGTTCTTCTTTTGTATATTACAGATTGTCCAAGAGACCTTGAGCATCTGTTGCTTTTCTCGTATTCGGGAATTCATCCACAACTTTCTGATAGTAGATCTTTGCATTCTCTGTATCGCCGGATTTCTGATAAGATCTGGCAAGGAAATACAGAGCATCTCCCTGGCTGTTATCCAGTTCATAGCATTTCTTCAGATCCGTGATCGCTGTGGCATAGTCACCACTCTCATAAGCTGCATATCCGGTTCTGTAAAGAGACTGTACCGCACTGGTTCCCACCTCTTTGAATACAGCATCATAGAGAACTCTTGCATCAGCGGACAGGCTTTCCTGATCTACTGACTGGAGCTGCTCCAGCGCTCCGGCTGCATCTCCATCTGCATGGGCTTTATATGCTGCCAGCAGTGCTTCCTGACTCTTCAGCTTATTTTCTGCATCTTTTGCAGTCTCCTCAGCCGCCTGCGTCTTCTCCTGGAGCGTTGTCATCTCTGCCTGGAGACTTTCCAGCGCTGCAGTCTTGGACTCTACCTGATCGCTGTACTCAGCCACTGCCTTGTTGAGCCCGTCATTATTTAACCGATGCTGTGCAGGCAGGATCAGAAACCACATAACCGCAACACCGATCACCAGTCCGATCACCATATTAAGCACTGCATGAAAATTACTGTTATCCTTCACTCCTACTGGCTGAATGATGGTCTCATTCCCGCTGGTGTACGCAATAGAATCTTTTTTATGGGCAATGACCGCTTCCTTTTCTGCCTGTTTTCCACCAGCCGCATCCACTTCCTTCATATACCGGAGGGCACGGGTATTGGTCCGGTCGATGGCCAGCACTCTGCGCAGCTCATTTCTGGCACGTCCATAATTATCCGCATGTATATAGAGCAATGCCAGCAGCAGATGACCTTTCAGAAGATTCATATTCGTTGAAAGGATCTTCTTCAGCTGAATGATCGCCAGATCATAGCTCTGCTGTTCACAGTATACCAGTGACTGGTTGTATTTCCGGATTGTCGTATTGATCATCTCCAGCTTGGCCGGATTGCTCTGAATAGACTCAATATAATCATCCGCCAGGTTCTTCTCCGGCTGGAAGCTGCGGCTGATGATCCACTGTGACAGGGCATCCACCACTTCTCCCATCTCAAAATATACCAGTCCCAGAAGGTTTCTCGCATCCGTGTTCTTCTTGTTGAACTTCAGGCTCTGACGCAGAGACATGACCGCACCGGTCAGGTCACGCACCTTCGCCTTTGCAAGACCTTCATTGTAATAAGCATTGGACAACTGGAGCATTCTTCTGTAAAGCTTCACATCTGCCCCACAGTGGCTGCAGTAGTCTGTTGTTTTCAGAACTGCTCCGCAGTTAAAACACTTCATATATCCACCTTTTCTACTGACGGTTCTTAATCTCTTTGAGCATCTCGTCCAGCAGATCCGTCACATCTGCCAGATTATTTTTGTACACGTTATCCTCCACCTGATCAATCTCAGGGCTTGGACGGAATTTTTTCAGTTCCTCTTCAAAATCAAGCATTCTTTCTGCTCCTTATCAGACTTTTCAGGCTTCCTACCAGATACAGGGATCCCACGCAGAAGAGCACACCGTCTCCCTTTCTCTTCATCGCCTCATCAAATGCATCATCAATGAAAGATATCTCTTCCACCGGACGGGTCGTATATTTGCGGAAGATCTGAGCCAGCTCCTCTGACGGAACCTGCCGGTAAGAATCAATCTGTGTCACCACGACACTTTCAAAATCCAGACTCTCACAGATGGTTCGGATCATCCCATCATAATCCTTTTCCTTTACGCAGGAAAATAACAGCGTCAGCTTCGTGTCCTTCTGGAATTTGCGGGCAGTCTTTACAAACTCTTCCACACCGGAGTCATTGTGGGCTCCATCCAGGATCACACCAGGAAGGACCGTTTCCATTCTTCCCTGCCAGTGCATGCGCTCCATGCCCCGATGAATATCTTCCTCGGTCAGCCCGATATCCATCACCTCTGCAGCAGTCACAGCTTCCATAGCATTCATGATCTGATATTCTGCCACGCTGTCGATTGACACGTCCATAGGTTCATAATACCCAGTATCCATGGAAAAATCAATCGTTTTATGGGTGTTCATCAAAATTTTATACATCTCCGGGCGTATCGCATAAGCTCTGGAATGCATCTGGGCGGCATAGGTCTCGATCACCTCAGAGACATCCTCTCTGGTGCCATCATAGACCACCGGACAGCCCTCTTTGATGATACCCGCTTTTTCTCCTGCAATCTTGGCACAGGTGTCACCCAGATACTCGGTGTGCTCCAGACTGATGGAAGTGATCACCGAGATCAACGGATGCTCGATTACATTGGTGGCATCAAACCGTCCGCCAAGCCCGGTCTCCAGTACCACATATTCCATATTCGCTTTGTCGAAAATGTAGATACCCATAAGGAACAAAAGTTCAAAAAAGGTCGGGTGTGCAAAGGTATCCGGCTGTTCCTTCAGAAGAGTATGGACCATATCCATCACTGCCTCAAAGGCTTCCAGGAACAGTTCATTGGATACATTTTCCTGATTGATCTGGAACCGCTCATTGATATCCACCAGATGCGGGGATGTAAACAGCCCCGTCTGCTTTCCTGCCGTTGTCAGAATGGATGACAGATAGGCGCAGACAGAGCCTTTGCCGTTGGAGCCGGCCACATGGATCAGCTTCATGCGGCGCTCCGGGTGTCCCATTTTCTCCAGTACGGCTTTTGTATTTTCCAATGTATTTTTTGTTGTGAATCTGGGCGTATCATTGATATACGCCTCTGCTTCTTGGTAAGTCATCTTACGCTCCACTTATTCTCCCAGCTGTGCCAGACGCTCTTTTACCTGGTTCATCATCTGGGTGTATTTTTCCCTCTTGTCACGTTCTTCCTGAATCTTTGCTTCCGGTGCACGGCTGACGAATTTCTCATTGTTCAGCATACCATTTACACGGGCAAGCTCGCCTTCCAGACGTTTAACCTCTTTCTGAAGACGCTCTCTCTCCTTCTCGATATCTACCAGTTCTGCCAGCGGCATGTAGATGGCTGCTTCTGGAAGAAGGGCAGATACAGCATCCTCTGCAATACCGGTCTTGTCTGCCTGCACGAGCACTTCACTTGCAAATCCAAGGGCTGCAAAGAATACCTTTCCATGCTCAAAGATATCGCGGATCTCTGCATTATCAGATACCACATAAACCGTTGCTTTCTTACTGTTCGGTACGTTCATGCTGGTACGAACAGTACGGATACCACGGACAGCCTCTTTAATAGTTTCGATGGCCTTCTCCTCTGCTGCGAAGTTCCACTCTTCTTTATACTCTGGCCAGGAGGAGATCATGATAGATTCCTCATCAGACAGGTTACAGAAGATCTCCTCTGTGATAAATGGCATATACGGATGCAGCATCTTCAGTGCATTGATCAGTACATGCTTCAGAGTCCACAGGGCAGCTCCCTTGGTTGCATCGTCATCATTCCACAGACGTGGTTTTACCATCTCAATATACCAGTCACAGAATTCTTCCCAGATAAAGTCATAGATCTTCTGAACTGCAATACCAAGATCGAAGTTATCCATGTTGGCAGTGACTTCTTTTGCAAGGCTGTTAACCTTGGACAGGATCCAGCGGTCAGCATCCGTCAGAGTATTCAGATCGATCTGCTCCGGAATCTCAGCCTTCTCCATATTCATCATAATGAAACGGGAAGCGTTCCATACTTTATTTGCAAAGTTTCTGCTGGCTTCTACACGCTCCATATAGAAACGCATATCATTTCCCGGTGCATTGCCCGTTACCAGAGTCAGGCGCAGAGCGTCAGCACCATATTTATCAATGATCTCCAGCGGATCAATACCATTTCCAAGAGATTTACTCATCTTACGTCCCAGAGAGTCACGTACCAGACCGTGGATCAGTACATGATGGAACGGGCATTTTCCAGTCTGCTCATAGCCGGAGAATACCATACGGATTACCCAGAAGAAGATAATATCATATCCGGTTACCAGTACATCAGTCGGATAGAAATACTCCAGATCCTCTGTGTTCTTTGGCCAGCCCAGGGTCGAGAACGGCCACAGTGCAGAGGAGAACCAGGTGTCCAGCGTATCCGGATCCTGCGTCAGATGCTTGCATCCGCATTTCGGGCAAACCTCCGGTGCTGTCTTGGATACAACGATCTCACCGCAGTCATCACAGTAGTAAGCCGGTATCCGATGTCCCCACCAGAGCTGTCTGGAAATACACCAGTCACGGATATTCTCCAGCCAGTGCAGGTAAATCTTGTCAAAACGCTCCGGAACAAAGGTCAGATCACCATTTTTGATTGCTTCGATCGCCGGCTTTGCCATCTCTTCCATCTTCACGAACCACTGCTGTTTGATCATCGGCTCTACGGTAGTGCCGCAGCGGTCATGGGTTCCTACATTATGAACATGGTCTACCACTTTTACCAGCAGTCCCTGTGCATCAAGATCAGCTACCATAGCTTTTCTTGCCTCATAACGATCCATGCCGTCATATTTGCTGCCCGGGCAGTTGATGGTGGCATCATCATGCATGATATTGATCTCAGCCAGGTTATGACGTCTTCCTACCTCGAAATCGTTCGGGTCATGAGCCGGCGTGATCTTTACGCAGCCGGTTCCGAACTCTTTGTCTACATACGGGTCAGCGATCACCGGAATTTCTCTGTCTGTCAATGGAAGCTTCAGAGTCTTTCCGATGAGGTGTTTGTATCTGTCATCATCCGGATTGACTGCCACTGCCGTATCACCAAGCAGAGTCTCCGGACGGGTGGTTGCGATCTCCACATAACCACTTCCGTCAGCGATCGGATAATTGATGTGCCAGAAATGTCCGGCCTGCTCCTCATGCTCTACCTCTGCATCAGAGATGGACGTATGACATACCGGACACCAGTTAATGATTCTGGAACCTTTGTAGATGTATCCTTTCTCATAGAGACGGGTAAATACTTCCAGAACTGCCTCAGAGCATCCTTCATCCATAGTAAAACGCTCTCTGTCCCAGTCACAGGAGGAACCAATCTTCTTTAACTGCTCTACGATGGTGCGACCATACTCTTCACGCCACTCCCAGGTTCTCTTCAGGAACCCTTCACGGCCCAGTTCATTCTTGTCGATACCTTCTTCTTTCAGCTTGTTGATCACCTTTACCTCAGTGGAAATGCTGGCATGGTCAGTTCCCGGAACCCACAGTGCTGCATAACCCTGCATTCTCTTGTAACGGATCAGAATATCCTGAAGAGTATTGTCCAGCGCATGTCCCATGTGCAGCTTACCGGTAATATTTGGCGGCGGCATCACGATAGTAAACGGTTTTTTACTTCTGTCTACTTCTGTGTGAAAATATTTTCTTCCCATCCATTTGGCATAGGTCCGATCCTCAATGCTGGACGGATCATAAGTCTTTGCAAGTTCTTTCATAATCTTTCTCCTTGTTTCCTTTCTATTCTATAACCAGCTGTATATCCAGCGTATCCTCTGTATAGCTGTCATTCAGCAAAAGTTCTTCTGTGTCTACCCGGGTGCCATTCACCAACCAGTAGTACTGTTCCGGCACTTTTCCATCGTCCCCCGGCTGTACCGTAAGAGTCAGCGGATAATTGTGATAGTACATGCCGCTGTAGCTCTCACCAACATCCAGTCGGATCCGGCTGAATGCGATCTGCCCCTGTTCCGGTGCTTCCACCGTCAGCTCGTAAGGATTGGCTGCCCCCAGATGCTGCTGCAGACCTGCATGGACTTCCACACAGCTCTCCGCTGCGGCTTCCTTCATCTCTTCCACAGCTGCCTGTTGTCTGGTACGATCCGCATCACTGTAATAGATCTCCACGGAATGAGCGATCTTCGCATTTTCCTCATCGATCACTTCCAGTACATTGTCAGCTGCAAAAACCGTACCGGTCAGATCGCAGACCATGTTGACAAATTCTGTCCGATATTTATCTGACTGCATCAAGAGCGTCAGTGTATCCGTCATATCTTCAATAGGCTCATCCATGAGGTAGTCAAATATGTTCTTTGTCTCCAGATCTGTTGTGTCCTGATAGACTGCATCCAGATCATAGAGGAAAAACCGCACTCTTCCATCCCCATAAGCACTGCTGCTGGTCTCTGCACATTTCCATGACAGAAAATTATGGAATGGCCAGTCTACATTATTCATAATAATATTAACTGCATAATGCCGCAGCATATCCGGCATATCCACCGATTCTTCCAGCTTCGCCTGCCGTTCGGGATCATTAAGATCCGCATGTAGTCGATTGTAATATTCTCCAAACCGGGAACTATTCACTTCGTTAGGCTCATATTTTTCAATGTCACTCTTCTGTGCTCCAATGGCAGATGCCACGTTGTACCGGGTGTATTTTTCCTGAAGCTGAATAATTCCGTAATACTCTCCGTTCAGGAACAGAATCCCTGGTCTTGCTCCTGCACAGATGATGCCTGCTTCCTTCGCCAGTCGGCTGACCACATTCCACTTTATCATGGTTCCTTCATGATCGGAGCCACCATTTCTGAGAACCAGACGATTGTAAGTCTGCCCTGTGGCATTTCCAGCCATATCAGTTTCAAAGAAATCATAATCAAATGTCGGATGCTCACTGTCATACTGTGAAGAAGAGGTCAGTTTAATACTCTTCTGATCATAGCTTCTGGAACCATGCCCGGATACTGTGATCCCGGTTCCCTGTTTCAGCATCAGTGCCCCGTCTGAATCATAAAATTCAATATAGGCCGGTCTGGTCCATTCTCCGTTCTCTCCAACCTCTTCATAATTAGAAAGAATTCCAGTCTCCGGATCGTAGAGTGCCGACTGATCCGTACTTAAGGATACCAGCATCACATCAAACAGATTTTCCACATCAGCACCTACAAAATAGGTCTGTGTGTAAGTCTTCCCAAGCCCGCCGCCTTCCAGCACAGCCGCCCTCACAACCGTCACCTTTTCCGGCAGTCCCTCTTCCACATGGATCGGTTCAGTATAGACATCCGAATCCAGCGTGGGCTCATCGCCATTCAATGTGTAATAGATCTTCGTCCCCGGAATTCTGGTGGACAGCTTCAGATCAAAGGCTTCTGTCTGAAATGCGTCCTTTTCTGAAAACCGCACTTCCGGCTGCTCTACCCACAATCGAAGGACACCTATTGACACCGTGATCAGCAACAACAAAATCAGGATTGCGCCTGCATATTTTTTTTTCATATTTTGTTCCTTTTCCTGTGGTAAGAATAAAAAAGCCCTCTGCACAGATCTGTGCAAAGGGCGAATCATCGCGGTACCACCTTTGTTCGTATGTGTTCACATACCTCATTTCCCATAACGCAGGGCCAGGCGGAAATGACTACATTCTGGAATCTCTTCCGGCTTTCTCATCATCTCAGCTCCGAAGCTACCTTCTGCCTGTCCGTTACCAAGCCATCTTCCAGCCTGTGGATGACTCTCTCTGAGGTCGGTGCCAGCATACTCCTCTTCTTCCTCGCTTTTCCCATATACGGTACTAAGTTTAGATGGAAACAAAGGCTTTGTCAAGGGGTAGGCGACTTAACTTTTCTTAAATTATACAGTGCTCATACCATAAACAACGATTACAGCATAAAGAATTACTGTCACTAATGTATGTGCAGAAAGACTGGTGGACACATACTCTCCGTCTTTTCCCACATCAGAAAAAATCGGAATAATGAACGGTGCCGGAAGTGCATAGAGAACCATCAATGCGATTTCCAGTTCTCTGTCGAACGGGAACAGGTGGAAAATGATCATATTTGCCAGAACCAACAGTCCTGCCATAATGATCAGTCGCAGAACAATCGTCTTAAGCACCGGTCCCAGCAGTTCTTTTTTCAAGTTCAGCTCGTAGCCTACCATCAGAAGAACAACAGCGCTGATCGGTGCTGTAATGGTGCTGATCAGCTGGCTGACGATACCTCCTGCTGCAGAATTCATCACCAGACTTCCTATACCGGTGGCACCGAGCACAATACCAAGTGCCATACCAAGGAAGCATTTATTGGAAAACATATTTTTCAACAATGCTTTTACATCTACTTTTTCTCCATCTACAGAAGTCAGGCATCCAAGCCAGACCGTGTAAGCGAATACGGTCTGTCCCAGATCCACCGCTGCAAATCCGGACTGGCTGCCTACAATCAAACCATACAGTGCATACCCTAACATTCCGCCTTCCGCGCTGGCAAGCAGGAATGGAAGATATTTTCCATAAGGTTTCACTGCAGATCTCAAAACATAACCAAGGGCAATTGCAATGCCATATCCTATAAATACGACCAGGAATACGACAACTACCCGAACAGAATAAGCGGCCGTGAAAAAAGCGTTGAAAAGCATTACAGGGAGCATAATATCTCCCAGTAATGCTTTCAAACCTTTCAGGCCGTTCATATCAAAGATCTGCTTCCGGTTACAGAAATAACCAATTCCGATCATCACCAGTACCGGAAGCACCATACGGATCACATCAAGTTCCATTTAGTTTATTCCTTTATGAAAATTAGTGGATCATATCCTGATAGAATTCGTAAGCCTCTTTGTCAGTAAATCCTTCATGTACAACTTTGGCAACTGCCTGTGCCATCTCTACCGGATGCTGGCTCTGGAAGATATTTCTACCCATATCAACTCCACGGGCACCTTTGGAGATTACTTCGTAAGCAAGAGTCAAAGCTTCGTCTTCCGGAAGTTTCTTACCACCAGCTACAACGATCGGTACTGGGCAAGCTGCAACGATCTCTTCGAAGTTCTCGCAGTTGTAAGTTTTAACAAGCTGTACACCCATCTCAGCAACGATACGGGTAGCCAGTTTGAAGAAACGATCTGTTCTTTCCATCTGTTTACCAACAGCAACAACACCCATGGTCGGGATGCTGTAACGCATACCTGCATTGATTGTCTTGGAAAGGTTATCGATACTGCTCAGCTGTCCATCAGCTCCGATAAATGTCTGAACTGCCATACAGTCTGCATTCATACGGATTGCTTCTTCGATATCAACTGCAACAACCTCATGAGAAAGGTCATCGTTCAGCATAGAAGAACCGGAACTTACACGAAGTGCGATTCCTTTTGTAATTTCAGGCGGTACACAGGTTCTGATTGCTCCTCTGGTTCCCATGAATACGTCTACGTACGGTGCCAGTTTCGGAAGCAGCAGATCCAGTCTCTCCAGTCCTGCAGTAGATCCCATGAAATATCCATGGTCAAAAGCGAACATTACAGAATTTCCGCTCTTGGTATTGAAAATATTGGAAAGGTGTTTTTTCATACCCCAATCCAGGCTGTTAGCACCTTTTACATAAAATCCTTCCTGATTTGCAAAAGGAACTCCTACATGGTAGTCTTTTGCTACTTTGAATCCGTCTTTATCTGCCATTTTTGTTGTCCTCTCTTCCTGTTAATCATCCGGCATTTGCCGGCCGGCGGTAGGCCCGCCTCTCACCAACGCAAGGCGGAGTAGATCACCCCGCCCTGCGCCATTGCAGTGTCGGTATGCGGTTAACCGCAGGCCGGACATTTTTCATTACTTAAATTTGATACAACTTAGAAGTTGTAGTTGTCCATGTTGCTCTCGTCGAATACTGCTCTCTCCGGAAGAAGTACAACACCGTTGTTGATATCGCCAGTGGTTGCACCTTCAGCGATGCTGTCGTTCGGCTCAACAGTTACATCACCGATGCCCGGGATGGAGATAGTATCACCAACTTTAACATCGTTTCCAGCAGCCAGGTATGCAGCTACATAGCAGCCCATAGCACCCTGAATCTGGCAATCCCACAGACCCCACTCATACAGAACGCCTGCTTTGCAGTACTCTTTGATGGAGTTCGGGGAAGCGAAACCAGTGATGGTGATATCGTCTTTGGTCAGGCCAGCGTTCTGAGCTGCTTTCAACTGTCCCGGAAGTGCGGTAGAGTCGTTGCAGATGATCAGATCGATGTCGCTGTGGTTTGCAAGTACGGAAGCACCTACGGTAACAGCTTTCTCAGCATCCTGCTCGCTGTAGTAGTTGTCCGTAGCTACGTTAACCCAGTTCGGATAGTTCTCTTTGATGTAAGCTTCACCAGCTACCTGCCAGGAGTTCTGGTCAGTTACAGTTGCCTGTGAATAGTGCCAGCAGTATTTGATTTCGTCAGTTGCCGGGTCTTTGCCTCTCTTCTCGAGTCCGTCTACACCCATGTCAACCAGCATTTTACCAAGAGTCTCCGGAGTTCCCTGAGATACCATCAGCGCACGGTCTTCAACGTTTGCGTCAGAGTCCCAAGTACAAACAGTGATACCAGCATCCTGTGCGCTCTTCAGTGCATCAGATACACCAGCAGCATCTACAGTAGAGATACAGATTGCATCTACACCAGAGTTAACAGCCTGGTTGATAACCTCAACCTGCTCAGCTGCACCTGCAGTAGCATTTCCCATGTACTCAACGTTGATTCCCCACTGTTTTGCATATTCCTGAGCACCGTCATTAGCGGACTCGAAGAATGCATTACCGGTAACCTTCGGGATGAATGCTACGGTCATTCCTTCGATGGAATTTCCTGCTGCATCTGTAGTTGCTGCATCATCAGCTGCATCTGCAGTATCCTCAGTTGCTGCATCCTCAGTTGCTGCAGTATCTGTGGTAGCTGCTGCATCCTTGCTGGATCCACAACCTGCCAGTCCCATTACCATGGTAGCTGCTAATAAAACAGCCAAAGCCTTTCTTTTCATAAATCTTTCCTCCTTTTTTTGATCAGCTTTGATTTATATTCAGGGCGGATCCCTTCCGCCCTAAACATCACATATGAAATAATAAATATTTTATGCTTCTTTTTTCTTCAGTTTTGCGAAGAAACCAGCCATTGCCGGATTTGCTGCCATTGCTCTTCCTACGACTACTGCCAGAAGCAGGATACCTACCGGAATATCCAGGTACTGGGTTCCGATCTTGAAGCAGAGCGGAAGGCCAAAACGAAGAAGTCCGATTACCAAAGAAGCAAGTGCGGTTCCAATCACATTTCCTTTACCACCAGTACTTAATGTACCACCAAGTACAACTGCGGTGATGATATTCAATGTAAAGTTAGAACCAAGGTCGCATTTTGCACTTCCAAGATAAGCAGTCAGGACGATACCTGCGATTGCTGCACTTGCTGCGGAAAGCATATATGTACTCATGATGACCAGTCTGCTGTTGATTCCTGAATACTCAGCTGCCTGCTGATTGACACCAACCAGGAAGATTCTTCTTCCGTATTTTGATCTGTGAAGCAACAGATACGCAATAATGACCAGTACAATGAAGATCAGTAACTGACTAGGGATCAGTCCAAACAGTTTGTATTTGGACAGGATCTTGAAGTTATCCGGGAAACCGCTGATACCCTGATAGCTTTCTGTAGAAGCCATATTGGATACAAGAAGTGCGATTCCTGAATAAAGGAAGCTGCCGCCCAACGTAACGACCATGGCCTGCACGCCACAATATGCTACGAAGAATCCGGACAATGCACCACAGATTACTGCGATCAGAAGTGCAAATCCTGCTGCAGCCCAGATATTGAATCCGAAATCCTGCCAGGTAACACCAATAATAATAGAAGTAAGTCCTACAATGGAGCCCGCCTGAATATCAATTCCGCCTGTGATCATAACAAATGTTACAAACAGAGAGATAATACAGATGGACATAAAGTCGTTCATACTGTTGAAGAGCATTGCCGGACGAAGGAATTTATCATTCGCCGCTCCGAAGATTACAAACTCTGCAACCAAAATGCAAATCAGTACCATTTCCCAGCTCTTCAGGAAGCCTTTTAATTTCTGAGAGAAGGATTGATTCATGATTCAGCTCCTCCTTTCTCATTTGCAGTTCCTGCTGTTCTTGCTGCAAGTCTCTGACGACGGTTCATTTCAGCTGATCTGCGCTGCATCAGTGCATCAGCAACTACAATCACGATCAGCATGATACCTGTGATCGCATTATCATAAGTAGAACCAAATCCCATGAATACAAGCAGACGACTGATACTTGCCATGATAATTGCACCGACGGAAGATCCGATCACACTTCCCACACCACCAGAAAGGCTGATACCACCAAGTACACAGGCTGCTACTGCTTTCATCTCATATCCGTTACCGGAAGTGGCTGTTACGAATCCGATACGGGATGAGAATACGATTCCTGCGATAGCTGCGCAGATACCACAGATCACGTATGCAGCGATCTTGGTCTGCAGTGCCGGAATACCTACCAGAGTTGCTCCGGATGGGTTATCACCGACTGCGATAAAATATTTACCATGTTTCGTATGTTTCAGGATCAGATGAATGATGATGATACATACGGCTGTTACTGCAAAGCAGATACTTAAGGATCCAACCAGTGTTGCAGTATACATATGGCTGAATGCAGGTGGCAGGTTCTCTACCCAGGCACCGCCTGTATAAACATACATCATACCTCTCATAACACCGTTGGTACCGAGTGTAAAGATCAGGGACGGAACGCCCATCACCGCAACACCCCAGCCATTAAACAGACCAATCAGAGCACCGATCACAATACCAGTGATAAATGCTACCGCCCAGTTCTGTCCATCACGGAGCATACTGGACACTACTGTTGCAACAAATCCAAGGTTCGCACCTACGGATACATCGATCTCACCAATAAATATCGCGAATGCCATTCCTGCGGATATGATAATATAAACAACACTTTCATTAAAGCAGGCGATGATATTATCTGCAGACAGGAATGCCGGATTGATAATTCCTACGATTGCAAACAGAGCAATCAGGAAAAGAAAACTGCTGAATTCTCTGGCTTTAACTATCTTTTTCATGCTTCCACCTCCGTATTTTTTGTGATACCGAAGGAAGCTGTCATCAGGTTATCCTGATTGATGTCCTCACCTGTGAATTCTCCGTTGATACGTCCCTGACATACTGTCATGACACGGTCGGAAAGCTCTACGATTTCCTCCATATCGGATGAAATAAGCAGTACCGATACACCCTGATTACGAAGCTGGTGGATAATGGAATATACATCTCCACGGGCACCTGCATCGATTCCACGGGTCGGCTCATCCAGGATCACCAGTTTCGGTGAAGTGGAAAGGCTTCGTCCGATAACAACTTTCTGTTGATTTCCTCCGGATAGACTTCCTGTGAGCTGAGTCTGTCCAGTTACCTTGGTACGGAAATCATCTACATATTTCTGAGTCATGCGATATTCTTCTTTTTTATTAAGGAAGAAAGAACCCATAGACTTGTCTCCCAGCATTGCACTGGTGGTATTTGCTGCCACATCACTGATCTTAAACAGACCATGCAGATGTCTGTCCTCCGGTACATAGTTGATACCTGCTTCCAGAACTTTCTTTGTTGACAGTCCAGTTACATCTTTACCATCCAGAATTGCTTTACCGCCGAGCACTTTATCTCTTCCGAATACAGTCGTTGCAATCTCGGTTCTTCCTGCTCCGATCACGCCCGCCAGTCCCAGGATCTCTCCCGGATATACTTTCAGGGAAATGTTGCTAAATCCATAACCGCTGTAGTTCTGAAGTTCAAATACCGGTTTGGCCTTCTCATAATCGATTGCTTTCTGTGTGGTTTCTGCAGATGCCTGCTGATTCTGGCTTCCCGGCGGGAGCAGACCTTTTACGAGCATCTCTCTGGTAAACTCTGTTACCTTACCTATAATAGGAACGATACCATCTCTCATGATCGCTACATCTGTTGCGATCTGGAATACCTCTGCCATACGGTGGGTAATGTAAATAATACCGATTCCTTTAGCTTTCAGATCTTCTACACATTTGAAGAGGCTCTCTGTCTCATCAAATGCAAGTGCACTGGTCGGTTCATCCAGAATCAGGATGCTGGCACGGCGGAGCAGTCCTCTTAAGATCTCTACCATCTGCTGTTCTGCAATCGAAAGGCTGCTTGCTTTTCTGGTAAGATCCAGATTCCATCCAACCTCTTTCATTACATCAAGAAGTTCTTTATGAAGTTCTGATGCCTTTTTGTCAAATCCAATAACGATATTCTCTTCAACCGTCATATTTGGAAACAGCAACGGTTCCTGCGGTACCATGTAGATACCATTGGCAAGAGCTGCACTTGTTTTATTAGAAGTAACCTTTTCCCCTCTAACATAAATCTCGCCGCTGTCCTGATGGTAAATTCCCATGATGATCTTCATCAGGGTACTCTTTCCGGCTCCATTTCCACCGATCAGAGCTAATACCTCTCCTTCACCAAGCTTTAAGCTGATGCCCTTCAGGACTGCGTTCATGCCGAATGACTTATGAATATCTCTGATGTCCAGTAATAACTTTTCCGGCAAGTAACTTCCTCCCTTCAAACTATTTAACAAATGTTCAACAGTCAAAATTATGTTTGTCTATAATATACGCTCCTTTCCTATGTTTGTCAACACCTAAAACTGTTTATTTGGTACAAACGGGACTTTTTATCGAATTTATTTTTGTATATTTTAGTTCATATAGATAAAAATGAGTGATGTTTTCTAAAGAATTTGCCAGTTTCAGGAATCTTATTGACACAATTCTTTTTTCGTGATACACTTTCACTGTAATTAGAACATTTGATTTTATTTTTAACATTTGTTTATTTCATTAAAAGGAGGGGAAGAATTCTGGACAACGAATTTTCATATGAAGATAAACTTCTGACAAAAGTCGCCTGGTATTATTATATAGAAGGATATACGCAGCAGGAAATTGGAGAATATCTCAGTATTCCCCGATTGCGAGTCAATCGTCTCCTTGATAAAGCACGAAAAGCTGGCATTATCCAATTTTCTGTACGCGAAGGTGATTCCAAGCGAATGATTGTCGAGAGAGAGCTGATCACCCAGTTTGGTCTGAAAGATGCTTTTGTAGTTCCTTCTCCATTGAACGAGCAGGATATCAATGAAAGTGTTGCCCAGGCAGCTGCCATGTATATTCATGAGCGTCTGGAAAAAACCGGTTATATTAACATGGGATATGGAGATACTTCCAGCCGAATCCTTAATCATCTGGCAAACATCTGTGAATTTCCGGTTAATGTGGTTTCCTTGACCGGTGGTGTAAATTATTACCTGCCAAATACCAGATCCAGTATTTTCAACGCGAAGCTGTATCTGACTCCGGCACCGCTTCTCATGGCCTCGGAAGATATTGTCAAAGCCATGGAACAGGAACCAAGCGTTAAGCAGATCCGGCATATGGCAACATTGGCTCAGATGTCTATTGTAGGTATTGGCGGTGTAGACTCCAATGCAACGCTTCTCACAAACGGAACTCTGAATCACAGCGATGTTCTTCTGCTTTCCATGCAGGGTGCCGTGGGTGATATGTTGTGTCATTTTATTGATAAAGATGGAAATGTGATCCAGTCTTCCCTGGAACGCAGACTGATGAGCACACCATTGGAGCAGTTAAAGGAAATGAGTAACTCCATCGGAGTCGCCGGAGGCAGCACTAAATCAGAGGCGATTCTTGCCGCACTGAAAGGTAATTATCTGGATGTGCTGATCACTGACGAAACAACTGCTACCAATGTATTAAGGCTGAAGAATCAGGAATAGATGTTTCATTATAATAATAAGGAGGATTATTATGGCAGAACAGTATTTAATGGCAATCGACGCTGGAACCGGTAGTGTCCGCGCCGTGATCTTCTCTCTGAACGGTGAACAAACCGGATGTGTACAGAGAGAATGGGAGCACAAAGAAGATCCCCGCTATCCAGGCAGTATGGATTTTGACTGGGTACATAACTGGGATCTTGCAAGAGAATGTGTACAGGGTGTACTGAAAGAGACCGACATTGATCCGGCACAGATCGCCGCTGTATCCACCACTTGCATGCGAGAGGGCATCGTTCTTTATGATAAAGATGGCAACGAGATCTGGGCCTGCGCCAATGTGGACGCACGAAGCGACGATGAGGTAGGCCGCCTGATCCGCATGTATCCGGGTCTCGAAGAAGAAATCTATCAGAAGAGTGGACAGACCTATGCGCTTGGTGCACTGCCCCGTCTTCTCTGGGTTAAGGACAAGATGCCGGAAGTATATGAAAAAACAGCAGAGATCGGTATGTTCAATGACTGGCTGATCCGTAAACTGACCGGCGTAGAAGCCATCGAACCAAGTAATGGTTCAACCACAGGCATCTTCGATCTGCAGAGCAGAAAATGGGATCCGAGCATCGCCGAAAAATGTGGCCTGCGCGGAGATATCTTCCCGCCGGTAGCCGAGCCTGGAACAATCATTGCAAAAGTAAGTGCCAAAGGTGCTGCAGATACTGGTCTGAAAGAAGGTACTCCAGTTGTCGTTGGTGGCGGTGACTGCCAGCTTGGTACCATCGGTGTTGGCGCCACACAGCCGGGTCAGGCTGCTGTCTTCGGCGGAAGTTTCTGGCAGTATGAATTCAATACCGCCAATGGTGCAACCGATCCGCAGTGCCGGGTACGTGTAAACTGTCACGCTGTACCGGGTGTATGGCAATATGAAGCGCTGGCTTTCAAACCAGGTCTTGTGATGAGATGGTTCCGTGATGGTTTCTGCCAGTACGAAAAAGAGAAAGCTACAGCAGAAGGAACAGATCCTTATAATCTGATGAATAAGGAAGCAGAAAAGATTCCGGCCGGAAGCTATGGTATGGTCTGTGCATTCAGTGATATCATGAACTTCATCAACTGGAAGCATGCTGCTCCTACCTTTACGAATTTTGAACTTGATCCGACAAAATTCAACCGTTATACCTTCTATCGTGCAATTCTTGAGAATACCGCATTGTTAGTAAAAGGCCATATGGAACTGGTAAAAGAAGCAACCGGAAATATGCCTTCTGAGATCATCTTTGCAGGCGGTGCTTCCAAGAGTCCTCTGTGGTCCCAGATCCTTGCTGATGTCCTCGGTATGCCGGTTCGTGTTCCGGTCGTGAAAGAAGCAACCGCTCTGGGTGCTGCCATCATCGCCGGATACGGTGTAGGTCTTTACAGCAGCATCGAAGAAGGTGCAAAACGTACCGTAAAATGGGATAAAGTATTTACCCCAAATACAGATAATCGCAAGGTATATGATGACCTGTATGAGACATGGAAAAAAGTCTATGCAGCACAGCTCAAACTTGTTAACGATGGTGTTACCAAACCAATGTGGGTTGCACCTGGATTATAAATCTAAGTTTTAAAGTGTAAGGATGAAAGGAGAGTAACAACATGTATATTGTTGATGAAAAAGACAGGGAGTATAGATTTGGTGACAGTGGTCCTAAATATCTTATGAAAGGACCTCGCATGAATTTTGCACTTGTTCAGTTTATGCCTGGACAGGATTTCAAAGCTCATTATCATAATGTAATGGAAGAAAATTTCTACATTCTGGAAGGCGAGATTGATATTGTTGTTGACGGTGTAGTTAATCATATGTATCCAGGGCAGATGATCCATATCGAGCCAGGTGAAGTACATTACTGCAAAAACAGTTATGACAAACCGATCAAGATGATCTCTACGCTGGCACCATTCCAGGAAGTTGACAAAGTTGAAGTAGAAAATTATACTTATTAATTCTGCCATTTTTAATTTTTCCAAAGCAAGAGCCGGACTCTTTTATGAGCCTGGCTCTTACTTTTTTCTTCACATATAAAGGAGGCCTGTGAATCATCTCACAGACCGCCTCTGTTATTTTCTGTTATGAGTATCGCTCCATTGCATTTTAAATATTCAGATTAGCACACTCCCTGAGCAAGCATAGCAATAACATGAGACTCCAGAGTTTATGCATCTTTTGAGACTTTTTGTATATTATAAGTATATTACTATCTTACACATTTTCAGTCCAATTACATTTAAGTTTACATAATTATCCCGCAACAGAATCAGTGCCTGCATTAATGTAATAATTTTCCTTAGCTTCTTCGATAGCAAATTGCCTATCAAAAATAAGTTCTTCTACACTATTATCATAATAATATATTTTTTGTAAGTAGTCTTTTTTATCAAACTGATAATAGAATGCTTTTTCTTCACCTTCATCTACAAGGCACAGCATTTCAGCCACAATTCCAATGCTATTTGTATAATATTTTACGTACCTATAATTAGGTAATTTTACATTCTCAAGCAAGTTATATGGTGTAAGTACTGGTGAATATAACATATCATATATTCTTTTAATATATGCATCCATTTTATCTTTCCTCTCCTTCTATTTTCAGATACTCACTTAATACTCTTTCTATATACTCTTTAATTACAGGCAACTTCTGGTATGCATTATCATAGTCAGATAACGTCCACTCTCCTCTAGTTTTACCAATTTCATTTTTCATGTAAGTATTAAGGTACATTGCCAATAAAGCTCCATTATCCGACGCTGCATTTTTTATCCACGCATATCTTCCACTAAACAATCTACATCCAGACAAATTCTTTTTACTTTGATCCACTCCAAAATGAGTAATTAACTCTGGAACTAATACTTCTCTAATCTCAGTATCAAGATTTTTCTTTCTATTCGCAAATAATAAATCAGGTCTCTTTAATGCGACATTTTCTTGCGTACGCGTTTGATTATAAATCGCTAATGCTTGCTCATACCCTATATTTAACAATTTTTGCAATTTATCAATATCTTCTTTTTGTTTTTTCTCTTCCTCTTTCTGTTTGCGAATTAGCTCCGTAGTTAAATATGCATCTGCTTTAAGCCTTCCACTTCCTCCTTCTCGAGCTTTTCCTAGCGGAATAATACCACCTGTAGAACCATCTCCCGTTCTTTGTGTTGAACTACCATCCTCATCAACCAAATTCTCATCTTGTAAATGCTTTATTACTTCGCTTTCTTGAATCTCAACCTTATACTTTTCCCATAAATCCGCTAATTGTAAATCTTGATGCGAAACAACATCTGCAATATTATCCTCAGTTTTCTGTACTTCTTCACCTGGGATTGCTCTCAAAACTCGACCTATAAACTGTTCGTAGGGAAGTTCATTTCTAAAAGGTCTAAAAATAGCAGCAACACTTAAATATATATGATCATACCCTTCTCCCAACATAGCAACATGAATTATTACATCTAAACGATGGTTCTCCACATCATTTTTTGTTTCCATTTGTTTTTCGGTAGTTTGCTTGCTATGTATCACTTCAGCTCTATACCCATGGTTAATATACAGTTGCTTTATCTGTTCCGCATGTTCAATACTGCATGCTACAGCTATTATCTTATGCGGAACACTTGTAAATTCTCTTTTCTTTTCTAATAGTTTTATACTTTCACATACTACTTTTTCCGAACATTCTTTAGAAAAGGCAACAGATCTTCTTATCCAATCTTCATCTCTGATCCCCGACTCTATTAATTGTTCTTTTGTGTATAAGCTCGACTCGTCGTTATCAATTGTAAATAATAATTTGTCCGGAATATATTCGAAATTTCGAAGAGATTTTACATATCCTTTAGCCATAGCCTGACTTAATTTGTATTTATAAACTAACTCTCCAGCCAACTCAACACCATCTGTTCGAATTGGTGTTCCTGTAAGCTTTACCACCTTGGCTTTATTAAAATGCTCAACTGTTGTTACCCATGTATTTGCCGTTGAATGATGCGCTTCATCAATGATAATCATGTCAAAATAATCAGATGGCAAAAAATTAAGTGGCGAAGATGTCAACCTAGCTTGAAGTTTATGTATATTCAGTACAACAATATTTGCACTATCTAAAACTTCTCGATTTACTCCGTTTGCATACTCAACCAATGTAGGCATTTCGCCAATAGTACTAAAAATTTTTCTCTTAAACCAAAAATTATCTGGATTCTCGGGATCTAATGAATCTACAACTACATCTTTTATTGTCAACTGAGGAGTAATAATTAATGCCCTTCCTTTACATATGTGAAAGGGCAAAATTCCCATTAATCCCGTTTTTCCTACACCAGTTGGTAACACAATAATTGCATGCGTTTGCTTATTTTTTACAACGAAATGGTCATACACCTTAAAATATCCTTGAATCTGAGGTTCTCTTAATTCCTCATTTTCATAAATATTTGGATTTGCCATTTCAAAATAATGTTCATTGTAAATTAACTCTGCCATGCAATTTCCCCCTAATACATATATTTCTTTTTATATTTTATCTTACAACTTGTTTAAAGATACTGTCAATACAACCAGCCAAAATATTTCCTACAATACAGATTACTTGCTGTACATTATGTGTAACTTATAAGTATATTGTGTGTATATTACCATATTTTAGCCTTCGACAGCATTGTACACTCTGCACAAAGTATAAAGTTACTCTCTAATAAAGAAATGCTGGATTTAAGCCACTTCTAGCCAATCCAGCATTTCGCATTTTCAAATTTTTTATGCACTTTTGCTATTAGCACACACCCTGTGCTAACATGGCATTTGCAACTTTCTCAAATCCTGCAATATTCGCTCCGGCAACATAGTTTCCTTCCATGCCATAACGTTTTGCAGCATCATCGATGTTGTGATAAATGTTGATCATGATCTGCTCAAGTTTCTCATTTACCTCATCGAAGGTCCAGCTCAGGCGCTCGCTGTTCTGGGTCATCTCCAGTGCAGAAGTAGCTACACCACCTGCATTGGATGCTTTACCGCATACAAACAGTACACCGTTATCCTGCAGATACTTGGTAGCTTCCAGAGTAGTAGGCATATTAGCGCCCTCACAAACAGCGGTAACACCGTTAGCAACCAGTGCTTTTGCATCATCGATCAGCAGCTCGTTCTGTGTTGCGCACGGAAGAGCGATATCACATTTGATCTGCCATACGCCACGACCCTCATGATACTGAGCACTCGGTCTTGCAGCTGCATACTCGGTCAAACGAGCACGTTTTACTTCTTTTACTTCTTTCAGAAGTGCCACATCGATTCCTTCCGGATCATAGATCCAGCCAGTGGAATCAGATACGGTAACAACTTTTGCACCCATCTGCTGTGCTTTCTCTACTGCATAAATTGCTACGTTACCAGATCCGGATACGCAGCAGATCTTATCTTTCATATCCATGCCGTGGCATTTCATCAGCTCACGGGTCAGATACAGAAGTCCGTAACCAGTTGCCTCAGTTCTTGCAAGAGATCCGCCGTAGGTCAGGCCCTTTCCAGTCAGAACACCTTCATACAGTCCGGTGAGTCTCTTGTACTGTCCGTACATATAACCGATCTCACGTGCGCCGGTTCCGATATCTCCAGCCGGAACATCAACGTCTGCTCCAATATATTTGTAAAGCTCTGTCATAAAGCTCTGGCAGAATGCCATGATCTCTCTGTCAGATTTGCCCTTCGGATCAAAGTCAGAACCACCTTTACCACCACCGATCGGAAGTCCGGTCAGAGAGTTTTTGAATACCTGCTCAAATCCAAGGAATTTAATAATTCCGATATTTACTGACGGATGAAGTCTCAGTCCTCCCTTGTACGGTCCAATTGCATTGTTGAACTGTACACGGTAACCAGTATTCACCTGTACCTGTCCCTTATCGTCTACCCACGGTACACGGAATTTGATCTGACGATCCGGCTCAGTCAGTCTCTCAAGCAGAGCTTCTTTTTTATACTGCTCCTCATGTGCCTCGATCACTGGTCTTAAAGACTCCAGTACCTCTTCAACAGCCTGCAGAAATTCCGGTTCAGATGCATTCTTAGCTTTTACTCTTGCGAGCACTTCATCAACATAACTCATTTTCTTCGATCTCCTCTGTCATATTTTGTGTTTGCATTTCAACGGTAATAATTTTATTACGATTTTTCAGGTTTTGCAATATTTTTTAGACAGATAACGAAAAAATGAAAAATTTTTAGTCCGGATTATTCTGTAAGTTGCAAATAACTGCTGACGCAATACAGGATCTGACCATTATATTCCACTCTCGACCAGCCCACATCAGAAACACCAGTCCGTACCACAACCTCACCATTATGAAGCTGTGCGATTACTTCTGAAGGTTCTTCCACGCTTGGACGATTCCTCAGATTAGTCACATCCTTGGCAGTTACATTTTCACTGACTCTGGTAAATTGCGTTTTAAATCCATCATCCGGTTCTTTCACTGGTGTCTGATAAGCCAGATCTGCAGTCAGATAGCTGGATACTGCATACAGTTTTTCTCCGTTGTATTCTACACGGGACCAGCCATTATTACCAATTCCAGTACGCAATGCAGTCTCCCCATTCTTCAAGGTCGCCACCACATTGCTGTCATCTCCCTGATCCATGGTACTGCGAAGATTCGTAGTGTCTTTGGAAGTCACCTGCTCACTGACCTCATCGAACTTCACTCCTACTTCCGGATCAGCCTCCACATGCTGAGCACTTCCTTCCTCCTGTGCCTCTGCGGTCTCACTATAGCCAAAATAAGCTACATCCAGATCCACATAGGTGGAAATGCCTGGTACGCTTCCCTGATTGGTATACTGCCACATGGCGAAGTTCCCTGGATATTCCGGCACATCCGTCTGCGCACTGCCATACTGTGCTACCCAGATACGGTATGCCAGCTCCAATGCATCTGTATTCCAAAGAGTATTGTTCACCAGCTCATTTCTGGCTGCATAGAACATTCCTGTGTAACCATTTGCCTCTGCTTTCTTCAAAAAGGCATCTGCGATAGCCGAGCGTTCGTCAACAGAGAGCCCGTACTGCCGACTGGAGCTGTTCTGAAAGCCTTCACAGTTATATGCCACCGGATAGGTAATCGGATATCCTGCCAGCAAATCACTCGTCCACTGTGCTTCTTCCTCCGCTTCTGCTGTGGTTACGGCTGTAGAGAAAAAGTATGCGCCCAGTTGAATTCCATTGGCATTCGCTTCCTGCAGGTTATACCGTGCGCAGGCATCTTCCCGGATCTCTCCACTGCCAAGCGACCGATAACCACAACGGATCATAGCGAATTCCACACCCGAATCCGCCACCTGTTTCCAGTCAATCGTTCCCTGAAATTCAGACACATCAATACCAACGGTTCTCTTATCAGTCTCACTGGCAATCTTCTTTACTGTACTGACAGCTACTTTTTCTCCGTTCTCCTCCGGTTCATATAAGCTCTCCGGATCTTCCTCATTCACATCTGTTTCCTGATCAGCCTGCTCACTCTCCGTTTCCGACGATACTGCTTTGCCGCCAATCAGAAGATACGCTGCCAATGCCAGGATCAGCAATGCCAGTACGGTAATGCCCATCGCAGACAACATAATCTTAAGATTTCTGCTCCCTCGTTTCTTTCTGCCCGGCATCTGTATATCACTCCCGTTTTTCTCTCAGGTACTTCATATAATCAAATACCATCATGGCTATCTTAAAGGTCATGGCATCCTCAAACTGACGGATATCAAGGCCTATGGTCTTCTGAAGTTTTTCCAGACGATAAACCAGTGTATTTCGATGCACAAAGAGCTGACGACTGGTCTCAGACAGATTCAGATCATTTTCCATGAACTGATATACTGTTGTCAGGATCTCCTCATCCAGCGTAGACGGGTCATAATCGCCAAACACTTCCTTAATAAACATCTCACACAACGGAATCGGAAGCTGATAGATCAGACGTCCAATTCCCAGTTCCTCGTAAGCAATGACATTTTCATCTGCATAGAAGATCTCTGCCACGTCCAGAGCCATTCTCGCTTCCTTATAAGAACGGGATACCTCTCTCAAAGAAGTAGCCAGCGTTCCGTAGGATGTACGAATTCTTTTTTTCAGTTCTCTCTGTACAGCATTGGTCAGCACTTCTGCAAATACATGGCTGTACTGTTCTCCATCCTTATCCTCCAGACGGCGGATCACTGCTACACAATCTTCTTCCATCGATGCGATAAAGTCAGTGTTTCTGATCTCCGGCACAGACTTCAGAATATTCTGGATATCAAATGCTTCGCACTCTTTTCCTTCTACTAAAAATACGCCCCAGCGACATTCTGGACCAATGTGCATCTGTCTTGCATAATTGGCAATATCCACCGGCATCAGATTATCCAGCAAAAGATTATGAATGAACTGATTCCGGTCTTCTCTGCTGTAACCGATCTCCAAGATTCTCTCCAGCTGACGAACCGCCAGTTTTCCCATCGGATATGTGTCCTTCTCATCTCCACTTACCGATAAAATGTATCCACTCTCACCATCTCCAACGCGGAACAAATACCGGTTGCCCAGTGCCTGCATATCTGCAGACGAATTACAAAATGTCTGAAACACTTCCTTTTCAGGAGCCATGTTCTCAGCTCCTGCTACACAAGTACAATTCCGGTCGTACAATGCCATAGGCAGACGCACGATCTCTTTAAAATCTTCCAGGCTCTCCTGGAGTAAACGGTTGGAAATCATCTTTTTCCTCCTAACACTTTATCACTTTGCACAAACTTTGTGCTAACAATCCAACTTTATTATAGTAATATTTGAAAACCAAGTCAATTGACAAAATGAAATCTCTCTCCCATAATAAAATGAAACATTTTAAGAAAAGCAGGTATTTATATGAATAAAAAAGAAACCCTTGAGATCAGAAAACAGTTCACCAATGAGAACTGTGCCATCACCCGTATCTGTGGATGCTACGTGGATGCCGAAAAGCAGATCCGCACGGAATTAAAAGAAGCATTTCTGTCTCTTCCCGAAGAAGAAATCTTCAAATATTATGAGATTTTCAAAAAAACTCTGTCTGGAACGTTGGGCAAAAATCTTCTGAATATGGAATTTCCCATTGCTCAGGAAATGCCTGACGGAACACAGGCCTGGCTTCTGAAACTTCGTGACAGCAAGCTCCAGGACGAGATCCTTCTGGAAGAATTTTATGAAAAGATCATTAAAAATTATGCTTACGGGGAAAACTACTATATCATCCTGATTCACGCGTCCTACGACATTCCGAAAAAAGCAGAGGACGGCATGGAGATGTTCGATGCTTCCGATGATGTCTATGAATATCTCATGTGCAGTATCTGCCCGGTCAAGCTGGACAAGGCAAGTCTCTGCTACAATGCTGAGAAAAATAATATTGAAGATCGGGAACGCAGCTGGATCGTACAGGCACCGGATGCCGGCTTTCTGTTCCCTGCATTCAATGACCGCAACACCGATCTTCACAGCCTGCTCTACTACACCCGCAACCCGGAGGTACTGCAGCCTGCTCTGATGGAAGAAGTCTTCGGTTGTCAGACACCGTTGTCTGCCAAAGGACAGAAAGAGACCTTTCAGGAACTGGTCACGGAAACTCTCGGAAATGCCTGTGATTATGAAACCGTTGTGAGCATCCACGAAAATCTGAACGAGATCATTGAAGAGAAAAAAGATCAGCCTGAACCGCCGACACTGACCAAACCCGAGGTAAAAAATCTACTGGCCATCAGCGGTGCTCCGGAAGAAGTACTGGATCATTTTGAAGAACAGTTTGATGCAACTGCAGGAAATAAAACAGAATTTCTGGCCACCAACCTGACCAGCACCAAAGCACTGGAAGTAAAGACCCCCGATGTGATCGTCAAAGTCAGCCCGGAAAAGGCAGCTTTACTGGAGACCCGCATCATCAACGGCCGGTCTTACCTGCTGATCCAGATTGATGACCAAGTGGAAGTCAATGGTGTTCCGATCCGGCCTGTCACATTTTCCGAACCAGATTCTGAATCAGAAGAATGATGTACAATCTGCCAACTGATACCTCCTGCTGTCGTCAAACTGTCAAATATCGTTTCTGACTTTGATAAATATTTGTCACATAAATGCTTGATACTTTTTTAACGATGGTATATACTAACCAACAGATAAAAAATTGAGCATCGCATTCCAAGGAGGTATCTATAATGAAAATTATTTTCTTTGATTCCAAAAGTTATGATAAAGAGTCTTTTACCAAAGAGCTGGTAAATTACCCTGACATCGAAGTAAAGTTTCTGAAAACTGAGCTGACACCGTTTACTGCTGAGCTTGCTCATGGCTATGATGCTGTATGTGCATTTGTCAGTGCCGATATCAGCAACGATACCATTGAAGTTCTGAACATGTGCGGTGTTAAACTGATCCTTCTCCGCTGTGCAGGATTCAACAATGTAGAGATGGAGACCGCAAAACGTTTTGGCATCCGTGTATTCCGTGTTCCGGGATATTCTCCGGAAGCAGTTGCTGAGCACGCAATGGCTCTGGCTATGACTGTGAACCGTCACATTCATAAGGCATATGTAAAGGTTCGTGAGAACGACTTCAGCCTTGGCGGACTGATGGGCATCAACTTCCACGGCAAGACCGCAGGTATCATCGGTACTGGTAAGATCGGTGCTGCTATGGCAAGAATCTGCCACGGCTTTGGTATGAACATCATCGCCTATGATGTGTTTGAGAATCCGTCCATCAAAGATTTCGTTACTTACGTAACTCTGGACGAACTGCTGGCACAGAGTGATCTGATCTCCCTGCACTGCCCGCTGATGGATAATACCTATCACCTGATCAACCGCGAGACCATCCAGAAGATGAAAGACGGCGTGATCCTGGTCAACACCTCCAGAGGTGCTCTGGTTAAGACTGACGACCTGATCGAAGGTATCCGTGCTCACAAATTCTTCGGCGTAGGTCTTGACGTATATGAGGAGGAGACACCGAACGTATTCGAGGATCGTTCCGATGAGATCCTGGAGCATTCTGTTACCGCAAGACTCCTGTCCTTCCCGAACGTGATGATCACCTCTCACCAGGGATTCTTCACCCACGAGGCACTGAGCGCTATCGCACAGACCACTCTGGAAAATGTTCGTGTATTTGAGAAAAACGGAGAGTCTCCGAACGAAGTGAAATAAAGATTCTTATTAAAAAAGAAGTTCACATTGCTACACGGGTGTGAACTTCTTTTTTGTGTTAAATCTTCTTCTGTACAATTTTATATTTCTAAAACCATCTCTCAGCTTACATCATTGCCAACAACAGTGTTCCCACTGTCATACACAGTAATCCAGCCGCCGCCTTTTTAGTAAGCTTCTCATGAAATACGATTCTTGAAAATGCGATGGTTACCAGAATACTGAGTTTATCGATCGGTACAACCACACTGGCCGATCCTTCCTGCAATGCCTTGTAGTAGCACATCCAGGACACTCCTGTTGCAAGTCCAGACAGTATGATAAAAAATAGTTCTTTTTTATCAATGGCTGCCACCTGATTCTGCTTTTGTTTCAGGAAGACAATAAGCCATGCCATTGCAAGCACAACGCTTGTACGAATTGCAGTGCCCAGGTTGGAATCCACACCGGAAATTCCTATTTTCCCGAGGATTGCAGTCAGACTGGCAAACACTGCAGACAGTACCGCATATAGGAACCAATGCGTTTCCGCCTGACCTGTATTTGCTCTTTGGCTGTTCTTGCGGGTGATCATCAGCATCGTACCCAGACCTATGAGCACAACTGAAAATAGTTTTCCTGCTGTGACTCCTTCATGAAGGAAAATCAATGCCAGTAATATGGTCAGTACCGTACTGGACTTATCGATGGGGACAACTTTGTTGATGTCTCCCTTTTGAAGTGCTCGAAAATAGCACATCCAGGACGCACCCGTCGCAAGTCCGGACAGTACCAAAAACAGCACTGTCTTTCCATCAATATTCACGATTCCCCATATGGTTCCGGTGCCCAGTACCATCAGCCAGGAAAATAAAAGCACCACGATCGTACGAATCGCGGTGGCCACATCTGAATCTGTTCTCCGGATTCCACATTTTGCGAGAATCGCTGTGGTTCCCGCAAAAAATGAAGATCCAATAGCATATACTATCCAAATATTATTTTACTGCAATCGCCTCTACTTCACAAAGAACTCCTTTCGGAAGATCTTTTACTGCCACACAGCTTCTTGCTGGTTTGGATGTGAAATATTTTGCATATACTTCGTTGAATGCAGCAAAATCTGCAATCTCAGCCAGGAAACAGGTCGTCTTTACAACTTTATCATAACCACTTCCTGCTGCTTCCAGAATAGCTCCTACATTTTTGCAGCTCTGCTCAGCCTGTGCTGCAATTCCTTCTGCAATATTACCTGTTGCCGGATCCACCGGAATCTGACCAGAGGTGTAGATTACTCCGTTTACTTCATAGGCCTGAGAATACGGTCCGATTGCGCCTGGTGCTTTTTCTGTTGCGATAATGTTCATTGGAAAATTCCTCCTTCTGTCCTATGGATGTAGGTTTATTTTACTCCCTCACTGTCTTTTCTGCAAGAACCGTCTTGCATCCATTCTTGGCTTTTACTATACTGAATCTATATTGAGTTGAATCAAAAGGAGATTTTACATATGAAAGAGATCAAAAATGTTTCCATTATTGGCATGGGTGCCTTAGGTGTCATGTACGGAAGTCACCTGGCACATCACATGGAATTTGACCATGTAACCTACGTGATGGACGAACAGCGATATGAGAAATACAAAGGAAGCACCGTCACCTGTAACGGCGAAAAACTTACTTTCACCTGTGTGCCTGCCTCCCAGGCTGTCCCTGCTGATCTGGTCATCGTGGCAGTCAAATCCACAGGACTCACCGAAGCACTGGACACCATGAAAAATTGTATCGGTCCGGATACCGTGATCCTATCCGTTATGAATGGCATATCCAGCGAAGAAATCATTGGTGGGCGCTACGGAGCAGAGCACATGATCTATGCAGTTGCCCAGGGTATGGATGCCATGAAATTCGGCTCCGAGCTTACCTATTCCAAGATGGGTGTGCTCTGTATCGGTGCACGTCTGGAAAGTCAGCAGGAAGGTCTTGACCGCGTCTGCTGCCTTTTTGATAAAACAGAACTTCCTTATATACGGGAAAAGAATATCCTTCACCGACTCTGGAGCAAATTCATGTTAAATGTCGGTGTGAACCAGACCTGTATGGTATATTCCTGCACTTACGGAGATGTATGGCGTCCCGGCAAGGAACGTGATACCATGCTTGGCGCTATGCGCGAGGTAATCGCTGTCGCCAATGCAGAGGGCATTGATTTGTCCGAATCCGACCTGGAAGAATACGACCGGATCATCCGCACGCTCCGTGCAGACGGAACACCATCCATGGGACAGGACCGCATTGCCAGACGACACTCTGAAGTAGAAATGTTTGCAGGCACAGTCATCCGCCGGGGCCAGAAAGCAGGAATTCCCACACCGGTCAATCAGTGGCTCTATGACCAGGTGCAGGAAATCGAGAAATCATATTAATTATTTACCATCTCTCCCGGAATTCTCTCTCATCTTTCAACGGGATCTTCTGTTCCTGCATCTCATCAATTCGAATAAACCTCTGGTGATACAGATGCAGGATCAATTCATTGATTTGGTCCGGGCTTCCCTGTACTTCCATTTCCACACTGCCATCCTCCAGATTTCTGACCCAGCCGGTGAGTCCCAGCAGACTGGCTTTATAGGTGGCATGGTACCGGAATCCTACCCCCTGTACACGTCCATAGAACATAATATGTTTTCGGATCATTTCACTCATCTGTGAGACCTCCTTCTACCGCTGCTATCTCTTCCATAACAATTATCACATACCTGGAATGGCGAACCGAGCGGAAGCAGCTTTCCACAATATCTGCATCTGGCAATATAGGTCTGCTTTCCCTTTGTCAGATACTTCATGATCTGCATCTCAGTCTTTGCCCTCTGATCCCCCAGCCAGTCTTCATCAATGACCTTCTGCATCCGATGAGAAAACTGATAATACAGATCCAGCTGCTTATAATAAGTCTCATACTGTTGGATCCCTCCCTTTTTCTCACGGTGAAGAACGGGTTTTTCCAGTGAAACATCTGCTGTGTAGGTGCAGCAGTACTGAAGCCACAGCTCTACCACCTTCTTATCCTTAACATCAATGGGACAGGTGACCATCTTATATAAGATGTGCTTGTCCTGGAATCCATCGATCATCTGCTTACAGCTTTTTGCCTGATCATAAAGATACAATGCTTCATCAATATTTTCCTTGATAAATGGCTCCGTCGGTGTCACTTCGTGCCAGATACGTAAGAGTTCATCCAATGGCGCATCAATATCCAGCAGAATCTGCGGAAAACCAAGGTTTACCTGCGTCAGCGGATCTTCCTCGGCTGCATAATGATTCCTGACATGAGCAAGCTCTGCTTCCCCCATGGCGGTTACATAGCCTGTATCATAGATGCCAAAACGCCCTGCTCTTCCGGCAATCTGTTTAACCTCCTGGGTCCTCAGAGGTCTGCGGCTGATACCATCGAATTTTTCTGCCTGCAGAAATACGATCCGTCTCACCGGCAGGTTAAGTCCCATACCGATGGCATCCGTGGCAACCACTACTTTGGTCTTTCCCTTATGGAACAGATGCATCTGCCGACGGCGGATCTCCGGCGGCAGACTTCCATAGATCACACTGGCATTGATTCCTGCCTCCTCCAGTCGTCCAGCTACATCCAACACGGATTTTTTAGAAAATGCAATCAGCGCATCGCCTTTCTGTACATCATCCGGAAATACAAAGGGATGCTCCTCGCAGACCAGATCCGTCTTGCGTTCATACCGTTCTGCCTCATAATCATCCCCACACAGCTCGATCAGATGACAGATAGCCTGTTCTGCTGCCGGGCTCATACAGATATGGATCTCCGGTGCCCGAAGTCCAAGGATTGCTTTGGTCCATGAATGACCTCTGTCATGATCTGCCACCAACTGTGCCTCGTCGATCACCGCGATATCATAATTTTCATCAAAATCCGCCATTTCTATGGTAGATGCCATAACACGGCTTCCTTCTTCCTCCAGACATTCCTGTCCGGTACGCATCGTACAAGGCACTTTATATTTTTTCATCTGCTCATACACTTCCAGTGCGAGCAGACGAAGCGGTCCCAGATAAACACCATTTCTGGCCAGCTTCAAACGTTCCAGGGAACGATAGGTTTTTCCGCTGTTGGTCGGTCCTATGTGCAGAATAAAATGCCGGTGCATCTGACGTACCTCCGGGAATTCCATCTCCGGTCTGGTTGGCACCAGCTCAAAGATCTGCCCCTGTACCATATACTGTCTATATTCTGGATACAGTGTGAACAACGTCTCCTGACAGATGGCTCCCGGATGATTCTCCTGCAGCCAGGAAAGAAATATCTCATCCATCCCTTCCTTCTGTTCTTCCAGAAGAATTCCAAAATCCAGGGATACCAGCTTCGGAAGCACTTCCTCCTGAAGTTTTTTCAAAATATCCGCACGGTTTTTCCTGTGCGCATAAACAGAAATATTTTTCAACTGCCTGTGATAGTCCTCCAGCAGACGCACATTCACTCTTCCAGGCTTTGCACTTCGAAGTGTCCGAAATAACGTTTGTACTCTCTTTTGCATCTCAGCTGTACTGATGGAACGCTTTGGCCTTTTCTTTCCTGCCTGCTCATACTGCTCCAGATAAAACTGTACCAGCTTTTTCTTCTGTATCATTCAATTTACTCCCTTTTAAATTTTCCCAAGTTCCCAGAAGGCTACTGCACTGGCTGCCGCCACATTCAGTGAATCCACGCCATGGCTCATGGGAATCTTTACCGTATAATCGCAGCTGGCAATGGTCTGTGACGTCAGCCCTTCTCCCTCAGTTCCCAGCACGATCGCCAATTTTTCTTCCTTGTGCAGTCCCGGGTCATCAATGTTGACCGTGTCATCCCGAAGTGCCATGGCAACCGTCTGAAAGCCCTGCGCTTTCAGAAATGCCTGCCCTTCCGCCGGCCATGTGATCTGCTTATCAAAATAAGTCCATGGAATCTGGAATGCTGTTCCCATACTGACCCGCAAAGATCTTCGATACAGCGGATTACTGCAGTCTGATGTCAGCAGAATACCATCCATATTAAGTGCTGCGGCCGAGCGGAAGATAGCCCCCACGTTGGTAGGATTGACCACACTCTCCAGCACCGCAATTCTGCGTGCTCCCCGGCACACTTCCTCTGGTGTCCGAAGTCTTGGACGGTACATGGCACAGAGCATGCCTCTGGTCAGCTTATATCCAGTCAGCTGCGTTAGAACATCAAAAGATGCCACATAGGCCGGAATCTCGCCACACCTCTTAAGGATCTCTTTTGCTTCTTTTTCAATATGACGGTCCTCAGACAGGAATGATACCGGTACACAGCCTGCATCCAATGCCCGTTCAATAACCCTTGGGCTCTCTGCAATGAACATTCCCTTCTCCGGCTCCGCCCGGTTCAAAAGCTGCCCCTCTGATAATCTGGCATATACATCCAGCTCCGGTGCAGTAAAATCTGTAATCTCTATTATATTTGCCATTCTGACCTCTCCCTGCCTAAACTGTTCAGAACCACATTTGCATGGTTCTGAACAGATACAGTATAACAAAAAACAGGTCTGGCGGATAGTTTTTTCCGTCAAACCTGTCATCATCTATTCTGTCGGATTCACATGCACCATACAGTGCTTAACATCCGGAAAATCATGCTCGATCGCATGATGTACATGCTCTGCAATCTGATGAGCTTCATCCAGTGTCTGTGTTCCGTCTGCTGCAATCTCCAGATCCACATAGATTTTTGAGCCAAACAACCTGGTCTGTAAAAGATCCACCCTTTTCACACCTTCTACCGCCAACACCGTTCTCCGAATAGATTCCTCTGTCTGTCTGTCGCAGGAACGATCCACCATTTTATCCACTGCATCTCTGAATATATCAATCGATGCTTTCCCGATCAGAAGGCAGATCACCACACTGGCAATTGGATCCAGAATGGGATATCCCATCCTTGCTCCAAAGATACCAACAAACGCTCCTACTGAAGACATAGCGTCCGAACGATGATGCCACGCATCTGCCATCAAAGCACCGGAATTGATCTTCTTAGCTGCTCCTCTTGTATACCAGAACATCCACTCCTTCACAATAATGGAAACAACTGCTGCGATCAGCGCCAGCATTCCCGGTATCTCGATTGCTTTTCCTGATGTACTTTTTACGATATTCTCCAGACCGCTGATTCCAATACCGATTCCTGTAGCCAGCAAGAGACCAGATAGAATGATAGACGAGACACATTCCATCCGCTCATGTCCATATGGGTGCTCCTGATCTGACTGTTTTCCGGAAAGACGTACTCCCACGATCACGATCAGTGTACTTCCCACATCCGATGCAGAATGAATCGCATCGGACACCATAGCACCGGAATGCGCAACGATTCCGGCAATCAGCTTCAAGACCGACAAAACCAGATTTATTGCAATGCTTACAGCGGATACTTTCATTGCAATCTGATTATTGTCCATGGATTCTTGTTTTTTGTTTTCTGTGTGTTCCATAACCAGGACCTCCTTAAACTTTCACCTCAGGTTCTTCTTATGTCACATACATTGTTCGCGTAGTGCGATCTTATCCGCTGTTCTTTTCGTAATAGAATGCCAAACCCGTTCACATGGCTTTGCATTATAACAAAAAAACATACCCGCGGAACATACACTGTCCCGCGGATATGTCTGTATGATCCATATCCGCTGCCGCTTATGCAGCCCGGCCTTATGCTAAATACGGAAATCTGCCTGTCACCTTATGATCTCCGCTGCCATCGCCTGCTCAGTTTGTACTGTTGATCTCGCATCCTGTTTGAATGTAATGCAGTGCAAAGAGAATGATTTCTTAGTTGTATGGGTATCTTACTTCATGCTATGCAGGTTAGTCAAGCGTAATGCTAAAATATTATTCCTTCAACGTAAAATACAGTTTTTTGTAACCCAGCATACTACACAGTCTGGTCAGATAAGGCTGGTCGATCCGCGCTTCCTTAAGCACTTCGCTCTGTGCAAAAATCATCTCCTTTGTGCCGTCAGCCAGCACTTTCCCATGGGCCATGACAATCACACGCTCAAAATTCTCTGCCACGAAATCCATATCATGAAGAATAGAAAGCACCATCTTGCCCTGTTTCCGAAGATTGCGGATAATCTGCTGAAGGATCTTCCGGCCATTCCAGTCCTGCGCGATCGTTGGCTCGTCAAGGATCAGCACTTTGGTATCCATGGCCAGCACCGATGCAATCGCAACCAGTTTGCGTTCGGACAATTCAAGGTCATAAGGATTTTCATTTACCAGCTTTTCCAGTCCCACTTCTGTCAGTGCGGCAATCGCATGTTTCTTCGCTTCTTCCGCACTCATACCAATATTTAATGGTCCAAACATTACTTCATCGATCACGTGATATTTGAAAATCTGATCATCAGGATTCTGGAACACATATCCTACTTCACCAGCCAGCATGGCAACCGTCTTACCGGCAATATCTTCCCCGCCATAATACACGTTACCGCTCACCGGCTTCAAGAGGCCTTTCAGCAGCTTTACCAGCGTCGTCTTACCAGCTCCATTCTGTCCGATAACAGCAGTGGAACGTCCGTCCAGCAGCAGATTCAGATCTTTCAGCACCGGCGTATTTTCCAGATACTCAAAGTTCAGATGTTCCATGCGGAAGACTTCTTTGCCACTGACTCTCTGATCCAGCTCTTCGATCTCCTCTGTGCAGGCTTTTCCAAATATCTCTTCCTGCGGAAACTGATCTTTTTGCGCCAATGTATCCTTCAGAGACGCAGGATAACAGCCATTGGCTTTTCTGATCCCGAATGTCTGACATATTCTTGTGTAAGCCGGTGGGTTCACTCCACAGGATTTCAGGTCTTCTCTTGAAAATATCTTATCCGGTGTATCAAATGCGATCTGATGTCCTTCATGAAGCAACAGGATCTTATCACAGTACTCTGCCAGCTTCTCCAGCTTCTGCTCCACCATAATGATCGTGATACCGGATTTTGCCAGCTTGTCAACCGCTGCAAACACCTCTTCACTTCCAGCTGGATCCAGCTGCGAAGTAGGCTCGTCCAATACGATCACATCTGGTTTCATGGCAAGAATACCTGCCAGTGCTACTCTCTGCATCTGTCCTCCTGACAGATCAAAAGGATTTCTCCGCTTATATTCTGCAATATCAAGAAGCTCCATTACTTCATTGACTCTTTTGATCATCTCATCTGCCGGAACTCCGAAGTTCTGAAGACCAAAAGCGATCTCTTCAAACACGGTCTCCTTGGCACCAGACAGCTGATTAAACGGGTTCTGAAATACCAGCCCGACTTTCTGGCAAAGTCTGGATACAGGTACTTTTGCAGTTTCTTCCCCGTCAATGATCACGCGTCCGCCATATGCTCCTTTGAAGAAACCTGGCACCAGTCCGTTAAATGCCTGACAGAGCGTACTCTTTCCAGCTCCGTTCGCTCCCGCAATTCCGATGAAGGAGCCCTTTTCAATTTCAAAATTCAGATCATCCAGTGCCAGTTTCTTGGTATTTGGATAACGGTATTTGAGATTTTCTACTTTGATATACGCCATCTTATCACCCCAGCACTTTCTATAACAAGATCCGGATCGCAATCGCCGCAATGATCAGAAGCAGCAGGATCACGCACCAGATCCGGTCCGAATTCTTCATCTTATCTTCCCGCAGATAGGTCTTCTTCTGTCCGGCCTCAAAACCACGGATCTCCAGTGCAATTGCACGCTCTCTGGTATTGATCAGAGAACTCATAACCACCGGTGAGATCAGTGGCAAAAAGGATTTTGCCCGGGTCAGCAGAGAGCCTTCTGTCTCAAGACCACGGCTTCTCTGTGCATCCATAATAGTGTTCATGGTTCCGCTCATCTGAGGGACAATCTGGAATACAGAGCTGACCACATATCCAATCTTCGGCGAGAATCCGATCCTCTCCAGATCTTCTACCAGTTCAACTGGACGGGTGGTCAGGACAAATACCGCAAATGCCAGCAGCATGTTCAGCACATTCAAGCTGATACGCAGAGCATACAACATTCCTTCCTGATAAAATTTTAATGGACCGGCTGCAAAGAGCAGCGTGGCATTTTCATGATTAAATAATCCGTGGATCAAAAATATGGTGATCAGAATTGTAAATGAAAACGCAATCAGTGGAAAAACCTTGCGAATGATTTTTCCACTGATCAGCATTACAAGACTGATTCCGATGAAAGCTGCGAATGCCCACAGTTTACCCGCCACAAGAGATGCCACAATCGCTGTAAATATGTAGCACAGTTTGGTAAAGGGATGCATTCTGGTCAGATAGGTATCTTTGTCCACATACAGGCTGATACTTTTCATGGAATCGCTCCTATTGTTATTCGTTTTTAGTCAAGACTCTCGACACTGTCATTCACATCATAAAGAGCCGTCAGCTTCTTCGGAAGTCCTTTGAGGATTGCATATACCACCAGGATCGTAATGATCTTGTCCGGCACATCCACAACGACTTCATCCAGGAAGGAACCTAAGAGAACCGGCATATTGGAAGCCTGAGTTGCTGCGAATACTGCATCGCCCCATACATTTCCGGTAGTACCGCCCCAGAAGATCACATTCAGAGGTGTGGAAATACATACAGCTACCAGACCTGCGATCACAGAAGTGAGCAGTGCACCGCTGATCTTCTCCATATTTCCAAGACGGGCCATGATACCAACTGCAAGACCAATACCAAGGCTGGTCAGCGCATATACCAGAGTGATGGAATCACCAGTAGTAAATCCATAGATCAGATTGTTGGCCGCACCACAGATCGCACCGATGATCGGTCCTCCAAGAGCGCCTCCGATACAGGTTCCGATGGAGTCAAGCCACAGCGGCAGCTTCAGTACGGAAGCAAAGAGTTTACCAAGGTAGTTGATGCCGATACATGCCGGAATCAATACCAGACTTGCGGTACTTAATTTGGTTTTGAATACGTTTTTCATAACAAAGTCCCCTTTCTCTTGTGCAGCGGTTATTCCGCTGAAGATACAATGTAACAGGCCTCCAGTGCAGTATGGATCTCATTCCACTCTCCCTGCATGGTTCTGGATGCACCGTCTGCGTAGTTGTTGATGTTCTGTTCCAGATCATCTTTGTACTCCACAACGGTATTTAAAATAGAAGCTGTATGAACACCGCGGAGCCGGCCCACAACGAACAGGGCTGCCGTCTCCATGTCTGAGACCATTATACCACTTTTCGTCCATTTTGTCCGCATCTCCTCTTCCTGATCCGTATAAAAACTGTCATGACTTCTGCACAGTCCTACGTGATACGGCAGCTGATCCTGACGAGCAGCTGTTACGCAGGCGGTCAGCAGATCAAAGTCTGGCACCGCCGGATAAACAGGGTCTATATACATCTTCGATGCACCGTCACTTCTGACTGCTCCCTGCACCATCACCAGATCTCCCAGATGTATGCCGGGCTGCAGTGCGCCGCCGCTTCCGATCCGGATCATATGCGTCACTCCGGCTCTTGCCAGCTCTTCCACCGCTATACAGGCAGACGGTCCGCCAATTCCCGTGGACACTGCCAGCACAGGAACTCCTTTATAAAGTCCGCAGATACTCTTGAACTCTCTGTTGTACGCCAGTTCCTCCACATCCGTCAACTGTTCTGCGATCCGGTCTACCCGCGCCGGATCTCCCGGCAGTATCGCATAATGAACTCCCAGATCATCTCTGATCTGCAGATGAGGCATAATCTCCATAATAACTTCCTTCTTTCGTCTGTTATCTAATAAAATAACACTCACAGGCTGTCTTGTCAACCGACATGACAACTACATCACAGTAAATACTCCATATCGTGCCACTTTTCCCCGCCCCATACAGAACCGGAGATTCCAAGATCTTTGTAGCCCATTTTCTCATACATCTTTACCTTCTCATCCAGACAGGTAAGTACCACACGCCTGCGTCCGCACTCCTTCTCCCGTTTCAGATACCGCTCCATGATCTCCCGGGCCAGTCCCTGTCCGCGATACTCTGGCAGAACATCCAGTCCAAGTATCATAATATTTTTCCCTTTTATATTGTGAAGCCTGATATGTGTAAAGAATTCATCCCGGAATACTTCCTCATCGGTGGCGATTCCATTCAGAAATCCTGCGATCTTACCAGTCTCCTTATGGACTGCCACCAGAAATGTCTCCTGTGCCTGTGAAGCCCGCTCTGTCATAGATTTTGGTGAACAGGCTTCATTCGGCGGGAAACAAATATTCTCGATTACAATGGTCTGATCCGCTTCTTCCGCCCTCACATTGCGGAACTCAAACCGTTCCTGTAACTCTGCCTTTGTCATACTGTCACTTCCTCCTTTATTAAAACTCATATTTTGTGATCGAACAGTTTTTTACACCAAATGCTGCAAATTCTTCATTGGTCATCTCGTAAAAATACGAATGCACCACCCGGGAGATTCCATTGTGTGCCACCAGAATGTATGTCTTCTCTGAGGCTGTCACTTCATCCAGGAGATTATAGATCCGCTGTGCCAGGTGAAGCATAGATTCTCCACCATGATATCGGATCACAAACTGCGCTTTGTCCCGCAGGAAATCTTTTCCATCTCTTGGTGTGGATTCGTAGCTTCCAAAATTCTGCTCCGTCAGCCGTGGTTCTTCTCTTGCCGGAATCCCTGTGATCTCCGAAATATGAAGTGCTGTATCCCTCGCCCTGATCAATGGTGAATACAGGATCTCATCTGCCCGTATGCCTTCTTCCAGTATTTTCTTTCCTGTCTCGATGGCTTGCTCATGACCAGTCTTCGTCAACGCAATATCTGTCGCTCCGCAGATCTTATTTTCTACATTCCAGATGGTCTGCCCGTGTCTTACAAAATATACACATCCCATGTCTCTCATTCCTCTGTCACTTCTTCTGTATTCTTCACTGAATAGATCCTCTGATTTCCATTATACCTTATATAAGTGTTTTTCTCAATTCATGTTTGGAATCCGATATTATTTTGAAACGCAAAAAATCCCCGGAGAACGGGGATATTGTTATCGCTCTCCGGGGATCCATATCATCTACTTGTCCGGCTCCATAATACCGTAGGTTCCGCCTTTTCTCTTATAAACCACACAGATATCATCGGTCTCTGCGTTGACAAATGCGAAAAAGTTATGTCCCAGAAGTTCCATCTGGATACATGCATCTTCAGGATACATGGGCTTGATATCAAACTTCTTGGTACGGATGATATTAACTTCCTGATCATCTGCCTCTTTCTCAAGGAACTCTTTCTGGAAGTTGCCACCACCCTGCTGTCTTGCCACAAGTTTGTTCTTATACTTGCGGAGCTGACGCTCGATGACTTCTTCAACCAGGTCAATAGATACATACATGTCTGTGCTGGACTGTTCAGAACGGATAATATTTCCTTTGACTGGAATCGTAACCTCAATTTTCTGACGTTCCTTTTCCACACTCAAAGTCACATGAACTTCGGTATCAGGAGTAAAATACCTCTCCAGCTTTCCAAGCTTGTCAGTTACCGCCGAACGAAGGCCCTCGGTAATGTCCAGATTTTTGCCGCTAATGATGTAACGCATAAAATCACTCCTTTACTAAGTTGTTACCTAGATTATACCATTCTTCACATTATTTCGCAATGAATTTCACAGTCTCTTCATAATTCATAGGACCGCCGAATAAGTCCAGTGCACTGCCGATCGTCACATTCAGTCTGTTCTGTCCAAGCTCCTTGAGCTTCCGCAGATCATCAAAGCTTCCTACACCGCCTGCATAAGTCACAGGGATTCCATCCCAGCTTCCAAGCATACGAACCAGCGGTTCCTCAATGCCTCTTGCCTTTCCTTCCACATCCACCGCATGAACCAGAAATTCTGCACAATGATCCGCAAGCTCGTCCAGTACAGAAGGTGTCAGCACCACATCCGTAAACTTCTGCCAGCGGTCTGTGACAATATAATAATCGTCCCCTTTTCTTCTGCAGCTTACATCGAGAACCAGATGATCTGCCCCCACTGCCGCTTCCAGTTTCTTCAGATTTTCCCAGTTCATCTGTCCATCCCTGAACACATAAGAAGTCACGATTACAGCGCTGGCTCCTGCATTCAGATAGTCGGCTGCATTATCATCCCGGATTCCTCCGCCGATCTGTAAACCACCCGGATAAGCCCGAAGTGCTGACAGCGCCTGCTGTCTGGTAGTCTCAAAGTATTCTGTTCCTTCTTTATTCAACAGGATCACATGACCACCGTGGATGCCCTGCCTCTGGTAAAGTTCCGCATAAAATGCTGCATCCTGTTCAGACACAAAATTTTCTCTTGCCTGACTGCCTTCGTCCCGCAGACTTCCACCTACGATCTGCTTCACCTTACCATTATGTATATCAATACAGGGTCTGAATTCCATTGCTTTTCTCCTTTATATATAAAAATGCACCGGATCGCCAGTCAACCTGAATCCGGTGCTTCTTATTTTACTTTTTTACGGAGTCACTGCTCCGCCTTCACCATCAAGTCCGCCATCCATGCCCTCGTCCAGTGCGTCATCCATACCGTCCACCAGAGAGTCACCGGCACCGGTCACGTCATTGACCACATCATTGGCATCCATGCCGATCTCTTCCAGCAGTCCATCACCATCCACATCCGTATGATCGTAGACACCATCACCATCTGTGTCAAACAGAATGTCGTTAATATCTACATTTTCATTGGTCTGGTTACTGTCTTCCGTGGTTCCTGCCATATTGTCATCAGCAGTGGTTCCATTGTTCGTGTTATTCCGTCCACAGGCTGCTGTCAGCAGCAGAATAGCTGCCAGAAGCATATAAAGTCCATACTTTTTCAACTGTCTCATAATAGTCTCTCCTTTTTTCTGAGCTTTCTGTTACTAATATGGACAGTTCTTTTTGTTTTATACGCTTATTTATCTAAAATACACTCTTAGACCTGTGCATTTATCACATCACTCATGTGATAGAAGCCTGCCGGTTTGCCAGCCAGATATTTTGCAGCCTGGATCGCGCCTTTTCCAAAAATTGCGCGGGAATAAGCCGTGTGACTGAAGGTGATCACTTCATCTGTTCCGGCAAAGATCACATCATGATCTCCTACAATAGTTCCTCCACGTACCGCAGAGATACCAATCTCTTTTTTCTCACGTTTCTTGTGATCCTGACTTCTGTCATATTTATATTCATATTCACCGCCAAGCACGCCATCATTGATGGCATCTGCCAGAGCAAGTGCTGTTCCACTGGGTGCATCCAGCTTGCGGTTGTGATGCTTCTCCACGATCTCAATATCAAATCCGGCCGGCACAAGAATCTTTGCTGCGTCCTGAAGAATCTTCATGAGCATGTTGATACCAAGGGACATGTTAGCAGAACGAAGGACTGCCACCTGACTGCTGGCTTCCTCCAGGCTCTTTAACTGCTCCTCGCTTAAACCGGTAGTACACAGTACAACCGGAACTTTTTTTTCTGCACTGTACGCGATCAGTCCATCCACTGCCTTCGCAGAAGTGAAATCAATGATCACATCTGCTTCTACCGTACATTTATCAATAGAAGGAAATACCGGATAACCGTTGTCACGGCAGTCTACCGGATCTACTCCTGCTACAATCTCGATCTCCGGGTCATCCTTGATCAGTCCTGTGATCACCTGACCCATATGGCCGTTACAGCCATGCATAATTGCTCTGACCATCTTAGTTTTCTCCTTTTGCTTTTATGCCAAATGCTGCCATGGCTTCCTTTAACTGTGCCTGATGCTCTGGCTCCATCTCTGTCAGCGGCATACGTAAAGGTCCTGCTTCCCAGCCCAGCATGTTGAGAGCTGCTTTTACCGGGATCGGATTCACTTCACAGAACAGTTTCTCAATAACTGGAAGTGCTTTTAACTGAAGTTCACGACTGCCTGCCACGTCACCTGCCATGAATTTGGCTACGATGTCATGAGTCTCTCTCGGAGCCACGTTAGACAGTACAGAGATCACACCTTTTCCGCCAAGAGACAGAATCGGAACGATCTGGTCATCATTACCGGAATAAATATCACAGCTGTCACCACAGAGCTGTGCCACTTTGGCGATCTGGGAAATATTTCCACTTGCTTCTTTCACCGCTACAATGTTCTCTACATGTTTTGTCAGATAAGCAATCGTCTCAGGCGTCATATTTACACCGGTACGTCCCTGAATATTATAAAGGATGATCGGAATCCTTACAGAATTGGCAATGGCTGTAAAATGTGCGATCAGACCTTTCTGGGTTGCTTTATTATAATAAGGAGATACCAGCAGCAGACCATCTGCGCCGTATTTTTCCGCTTCCTGAGACAGATAGATCGCCGTCTCTGTACAATTAGAACCAGTACCTGCAATCACAGGGATTCTTCCAGCTACTTTCTCAATCGTAAAACGGATGGCTTCCAGATGCTCCTCATGAGTCAGCGTGGAAGACTCACCAGTAGTTCCACAGATGATGATCGCATCTGTTCCATTCTCGATCTGATAATTCAGAAGTTCTTCCAGCTTCGGATAATTCACCTCGCCATTTGCTTTCATAGGTGTTACAATTGCTACTCCTGCACCTGTAAAAATAGACATATCTTCTCCTCCTGCTATTTTCTTTTTTGATATAAATGAAAAGAAGAGAGGCGTGACAGTATACGCCTCTCCAGATTCTTACTACTTATCTTGATTGTCCGGATAGCGCTCCATCTGTTCCAGATGACAGTCATATGGTTATTGACCACATGCCCAAGATCCGGACTTGCAGAATATCCGGCCTTTCGGCGCTTACCCCTTTCGGCTGTCTTCCAGTGCCTCTGCTGCATCCGACCGTCTACTGATGATTCACGCGACCTCTATCTCTTTTGTTCAATTTTCTTCAATATAGCATCTTCCAGATGCTTTGTCAACAAGCCCTTAAGATTCCTTCAAGGCAGTGATCTGATAGACATCATCCGCCCAGTCCATCATCTCAGGACACAGCTTAATGCCTGTAAATATCAGCTCTGTAGTGTCGGAAGCCTCCCCCAGAAGCTCATGCACTTCCTCTGCTGATACAATCCCCTGCTCCACCAGTCCCAGGACCTCATCCAGGATCAGCACATCGCATTCTCCCGTAGCCAGCACCTTCTTTGCAAAGTTCAGACCATTCTTCATATTCATGATCTCTTCCTGCTGCTCTTCAGGTGCCAGATCTTCAAAAGCCGCCTCTCTCCGCTGGAAACGGAATAACTTGATCTCCGGTTCCAGCCGCTGGATAAAGCTGACCTCCTCATCTGCCTTCCGGCATTTCATAAACTGAACGACGAATACAGAACGCCCGAGGCTGGCTTCTTTAATGGCCTGCCCCAACGCTGCCGTCGTCTTTCCTTTTCCACTTCCGCAATATATCTGAAGTTTACCCTCTCTCATAGTACCCTCTCTATTCCTGACTCCAAACAATTAGCTGTTTTCGTCTATCTTACACCAGGTATATAAGAAATGCAAGTATTACTCCAGGTACTCCAGCTTGCTTACAGACACCTCATAGGCGATCCTGCGCTCGCTCTCTGTCTCATCTATTTTCTTCATATATTCCCTGCTCTGGATCCGTCCCCAGATCTGCGTGTGGCCTCCCACTTCAAAACCTGAAGCAAATCTTGCATTTCTTCCCCAGCAGATACACGGAATGTAGTCCGATTTTCCATAAGGACGGTTCACCGCCAGCAGAATATCCGCAATTTCTCTTCCAAGCGGTGTCTTCCGATAAACCGGCGCCTTGCAGATGTATCCATCCAGGAAGATCTGGTTGGTCTTGGAATTCTCTACTTCCTCATCCATGAATTCCAGTTCCCGCACAAAGACTGACAGCACCAGCCGGTTCTTCTTCTCTTCATGCCTGTTGTAAGACCGGAACTGTCCGGCCGCCCGGATGCAGGCACCCCTGTAATCTGCATTCACATCAATGAGTCTTTCTGAAATCATCAGTGGTATCACATCACAGGAGTCGCTGAGTCTTCTGACCGATACATCCAGCATATAGAAGCCTTCCCCAAAGACTTCATGACTGAACACAAATCCCGACACAACCTCCCCGATAATGGACACCTGGTTGTTTTCAATAATCTTATCCGACATATTTTTGTTCTCCCTTCCTTTTGACGAAGTGTCTCTCGTACTTTTGTCTGTAAAATATATTCATGGTCCTTACCAAATATTCCAACTATTTCAAAAAATATACATTTCAAAAAATTTCACGGAACTGCAAGAAAAAGCTTGTTTTCTGGGGAATTTGTGTTACACTATTAAATTTGTAGGATTTAAACAGGACAGAAACGTTATAAGATACAAAGAAGAGGTTAAATATGAAGAGAGAAGATGTAAGAAATATTGCCATCATCGCTCATGTAGACCATGGTAAAACCACTCTGGTCGATGAGCTTCTGAAACAGAGCGGTGTGTTCCGTGCCAATCAGGAAGTAGCTGAGAGAGTCATGGACTCCAACGACATTGAGAGAGAAAGAGGAATCACCATTCTCTCCAAAAATACCGCTGTTTTTTATAAGGATACAAAAATCAATATCATCGACACCCCAGGTCATGCAGACTTCGGCGGCGAGGTTGAGCGTGTACTGAAAATGGTAAACGGTGTCATCCTTGTTGTGGATGCTTTTGAAGGATCCATGCCGCAGACCAAATTCGTATTGAAGAAAGCACTGGAACTGAACCTGCCGGTTATCGTATGTATTAACAAGATCGACCGTCCAGAGGCTCGTCCTGCTGAAGTAGTAGACGAAGTTCTGGAACTTCTGATGGACCTTGAGGCCAGCGATGAGCAGCTTGACTGCCCGTTTGTCTATGCTTCCGCAAAAGCTGGTTATGCTTCCCTTGATCCAGAGGTGCAGGGCAAAGACATGACTCCGCTGTTCGATACCATTCTGGATTACATTCCGGCTCCGGAAGGAGATGCTGAGGCACCGACCCAGGTACTGATCAGCACCATTGACTACAACGAGTACGTTGGCCGTATTGGTGTTGGTAAAGTAGACCGTGGAACCATCAGCGTGAACCAGGATGTAGTGATCGTTAACCATCATGATCCGGATAAGATGCGCAAAGTAAAAGTCAGCCGTCTCTATGAATTTGATGGCTTAAATAAAGTAGAAGTACAGAGTGCAACCATCGGTTCCATCGTTGCCATCTCCGGTATTTCTGATCTGCACATCGGTGATACCCTCTGCTCCCCGGAAGCTCCGGATGCGATCCCGTTCCAGAAGATCTCCGAGCCGACCATCTCCATGCAGTTCAACGTCAATGACAGTCCGCTGGCTGGTACCGAAGGAAAATTTGTAACCTCCCGTCACTTAAGAGATCGTCTGTTCAGAGAGTTGAACACCGATGTCAGCCTTCGTGTGGAAGAGACCGACAGCACCGACAGCTTCAAAGTATCCGGTCGTGGTGAGCTTCATCTGTCCGTTCTGATCGAGAACATGCGCCGTGAGGGCTACGAGTTCTCCGTCAGCAAGGCAGAGGTTCTCTATCACTATGATGAGAACGGTAAGAAGCTGGAACCAATGGAGCTTGCTTACATCGATGTAGATGATGAATTCTCCGGAAGTGTTATCCAGAAGCTTGGCGAGAGAAAAGGTGAGCTTCGCAACATGCACACCAACAGCAATGGATCCACCCGTCTGGAATTCTCCATTCCGGCAAGAGGACTGATTGGATACCGTGGTGAGTTCATGACTGACACCAAGGGTACCGGCGTTCTGAACACCATTTTCAATGGTTACGAGCCGTACAAGGGAGATATTCAGTACCGGAAGCAGGGATCCCTGATCGCTTTCGAATCTGGCGAGTCCATCACTTACGGACTCTTCAATGCGCAGGAGCGTGGCGCTCTGTTCATCGGACCTGGCGTAAAAGTATATGCTGGTATGGTCATCGGACAGACTGGTAAGGCAGAGGATATTGAGATCAATGTCTGCAAGACCAAGAAGCTGACTAATACCCGTTCCTCCAGTGCAGATGAGGCACTGAAGCTGACTCCGCCAAGAATCTTAAGCCTGGAGCAGGCACTGGAATTCATTGATACTGATGAGCTTCTGGAGATCACTCCGAAGTCCCTTCGTATCCGTAAGAAGATTCTTGATCCGACCCTGAGAAAGAGAGCATCTTTCCGGAAATAGAATAAATTGTATGTGAATAGAGGCAGGTAAGCATGTGAAAGGAACGTCCGCAGTCCCGGTACTTAGCTTCGATCGAGCCAAAGGCGAAGGTCGAAGGTTAGTACCGCTGGATCGAGGACTTAGCGAAAGCGGTTCCTTTTCACAGCTTACCTGCCTCTTTTTTACATACAATTCATTTTATTTCCGTCAAATTGACAGTTTTATTGCTTCTGTCAGTTGCTTCTTTGTGCATATATTGGTACAATAATGATAACAAAGACGCAAAGGGGGATTTTGCATGAAACTTGGATTTGTAGGTGCCGACCATGAAGTTACCGGCAGTTGTCACTATCTGGAAGCCTGCGGAAAACAGATCCTGATCGACTGCGGAATGGAACAGGGCAAAGATATTTATGTAAACCAGGATATTCCTGTACCGATCAACCAGATCGATTATGTTCTACTGACACACGCACATATCGATCATTCGGGTCGTCTGCCACTTCTGTATAAAAATGGTTTCAAAGGCAGCATTATCTCTACCTTTGCCACCAGTGACCTGTGCAGCATTATGCTCCGCGACAGTGCTCATATTCAGGAATTTGAGGCAGAATGGCGTAACCGTAAAGCAAGACGTGCCGGCAGCGAGGAATATGTACCGCTCTACACTACAGAGGATGCACTGGGAGCCATCTCTTTATTCCATCCCTGTGATTATGAACAGACCATCGAATTAAGCGAAGGCATCAACATTCGTTTCCGAGATGTGGGCCATCTGCTCGGTTCCGCTTCCATTGAAATATGGATCACTGAGAACGGAATTTCCAGAAAACTGGTCTTCTCCGGCGATATTGGAAATATCAATCAACCACTGATCAAAGACCCACAGACTACCAGCTCCGCAGATTACGTGATCATGGAGTCCACCTACGGTGACCGCCTTCACAAGGCTCCACCGGATTATGCAGTGGAACTGGCAAATGTGATCAACCGTACCTTACGTCGGGGAGGCAATCTGGTCATCCCTGCATTTGCAGTGGGCCGCACGCAGGAAATGCTGTATTTTATCAGGGAGATCAAAGAACGAAAGCTGGTAGACTTTGATTTTCCGGTATACGTGGACAGTCCGCTTGCTATAGAGGCTACATCCATTTTTAACAAGAATTTCCAGTCCTGTTTTGACGAAGAAGCTATGGCACTGATCCAGTCCGGTATCAGCCCCATCCGTTTTCCGAATCTTCACCTGGCCATCTCCAGCGACGAGTCCAAAGCCATCAACTTTGACTCCACACCAAAGGTGATCATCTCTGCTTCCGGTATGTGCGAAGCCGGTCGTATCAAGCATCACCTGAAACACAATCTGTGGAGACCGGAATGTACTGTCCTCTTCGTAGGTTATCAGGCTTATGGAACACTGGGACGCGCTCTGACGGAGGGAGCTGAATATGTGAAGCTCTTTGGTGAGACCATCGAAGTAAAAGCCGAGCTGGCACAGCTGGACGGCGTCAGTGGTCACGCGGACAAGAACGGCCTGCTTCACTGGGTGGAAGCCTTCTCTCCGAAGCCGCAGATGGTATTTGTAGTCCACGGTGAGGATGAGACTTGTGATCATTTTGCAGAATGCCTGACAGATGAGCATCAGATTCCTGCCTGTGCACCATTCTCAGGCGCACTGTTTGATCTTGCCACCGGCGAATGGATCAAAGAAGGACTGAAGATCCCTGTAGCAGCCGAAAAGCCTGCTGCAAAACGCAAATCCGATATTTATGCCCGTCTGATCGAGGCCGGAAAACGATTGATGCAGGTTATCTACCACAACGAAGGCGGAGCCAACAAGGATCTTGCCAAATTTATCAGCCAGATCAACTCCCTCTGCGACAAATGGGACAGATAAGCATAAGAGCCGCGTTTTTGCGCGGCTCTTTCTCGTTACAGATTAAAGATTATTTTAATAAACAGCAGTGCAAGCACTACCAGAATAATGGGACGGATAACTTTCGTCCCATTTTTTAATACCATACCAGCACCCACATAATGTCCTGCAATGCTGAACACCGATGCAGTCAGTCCCAGAAGTAACAGGATATGCCCGCCCAGCAAGAATGTCACCATCGAACACACATTGGAGCTTAGATTCAGAATCTTCGTATAGGCAGCCGACTCCATGGATGTCAGATGTGCCAGCCCCATGAACATGATCAGCAGAAATGTGCCGGTTCCCGGCCCGTAGAATCCGTCATATGTGCCGATGATCAATGCACTGGTCCAGACGATCAGCTGCTCCTTTTTCGGTTCCAGGCGCTCCGTTTTTTCTGATATCAGTGAATTTTTCCGAAGTACGAAAAATGCTACCACTGGAAGCACAATCAACAGGACCTGACGCAGAATCTTCTCATCTGTCAGAATACTCAGTCTGGTTCCCAGATATGATCCGATCAATGCCATCACTACGGCCGGAGCGATTAGTTTCCAACGGATCTTTACCGACTTTCCAATCCTTATCGTCGAGATCAGCGTACCGGTAGCTGATGACAGTTTATTGGTTGCGATCGCATGATGGATGGGCACTCCCGCCAGATAATAGGCCGGAAGCGAGATCAATCCTCCGCCACCACCGATGGCATCCACAAAACCCGCAAGGAACACCAGCGGACATACGATCAAAAAAGTTGTCATATGTAATTCCATTCTCAATCCCCTCATTTGTATCCAATTTTTTCAACTTGTCCATTATACCGGTTTTCTTCCGGAATGTACAGCCTTTACACCTTTCTGTCCATATTGTATGATAAAAACAACCTATGAGAAGAGGAGACAACCATTATGAGAATCCTGATTGCAGAAGACGAAAAAGATCTGAACCACATTCTTGTACAAAAGCTTACACAGGACGGATACAGCGTAGACAACTGCTATGACGGACAGGAAGCTATGGACATTCTGACCTATACAAAATATGATGCTGTCATTCTGGATATTATGATGCCAAAAGCAGATGGATTTGCTGTTCTATCTTTCATCCGACAAAGGAATGATGACACACCTGTCCTGTTTCTGACTGCAAAGGATTCCGTTTCTGACCGGGTCAAGGGACTTGATAGTGGAGCGAATGATTATCTGATCAAACCATTTTCGCTGGAAGAGCTCTGTGCCCGCCTGCGTTCCATGCTGCGCACTTCGCATGGTCAGATCTCAAATATTCTTTCTGTTGGAGATCTGACTTTGGACTGCTCCACACACCATGTTGCCCGTGCGGGCAAAGAGATCACTCTTTCTTCAAAAGAATATGCATTGCTGGAATACCTTATGCACAATCAAGGACTGATTCTTTCCCGGGAAAAAATTGAAAATCATATCTGGAACTTTGATTACGAAGGTGGAACAAATGTGGTCGATGTCTATATCAGTTATCTCCGACGAAAAATTGACTCCGGGCATGAGCGGCACCTGATCCACACTGTCAGAGGACGCGGCTACGTCCTCCGGGAGGATACTGATTCATGAAAAAATGGTCAATTCGCACGAAAATCACTTTGCTCTTCACAGTTGCCCTGACACTGATGGCTACGCTATCCTGTCTCATCGTTTTTTCTGTCAGCCACCAGGTCATTCAAAAGACTGTTCGCGATAACCTGATTGAAAATGTAGAGCGAAATGTAGATGAAATAGAATATTATGAGACATTGGATGAAATCCAACCGGATCCTGATTTTACTAATCATGTGGATCTGTTGTTTCCCTATAAATCAGGATTTCTGGAAGTTGATGATGATTTTTTAAAACAGATCAATGGTGTATTCACATCTCTCTACAACCAGGATCAGGAACTGATCTACGGCGAGAATCCCATTGCTGTTGCCAGTCAGTCTGTTGAATTCAAGAATTCTGTAATACAAACGGTCAATGCAGATCATACAAAATATTATATTTTTGACCGGATGTCAAAAACAGGTTCCCAGGATCTATGGCTTCGCGGAGTCGTATCAAAAGATCAAGGTCATGCCGAACTCTCATCCATTACCAGACTGTCACTGATCCTTATGCCTGTACTGATCCTTCTATCTGTTCTCATCAGTTACCTTTTTTCCGGACAGATTCTAAAACCTATCCGACAGATTACAGATACTGCACTTCATATTTCCACTGGAAATGACCTGAAGCAACGTATCGAACTGAACCGCGGCGAAGATGAACTCCATCAGCTTGCAGACCAGTTTAATCATATGTTCCAACGTCTGGACCAGGCATTCGAGACCGAACAACAATTTACCTCTGATGCTTCCCATGAGCTTCGGACTCCTATGTCTGTAATTCTCGCTCAATGCGAGCTATCTCTGAGTGATCCTGAGACTTCTGTATCCAGCCGCACTGCATTCCTGACTATTCAGCGTCAGGGAAAACGTATGTCCCGGCTGATTAATGACATGCTGGATTATACCCGTCTGGAAATGCGCCCGGACCGGTATCCGAAGCAGAATGTAGATCTGTCAGCACTGACTACCTCTCTCTGCGATGATATGGCATTGATCCGTCAGCAAGGAATACAGTTAACTGCAGATATCCAGCCTGAGATCAATATTTATGGTAATCCCCAGTTGCTCAGTCGTCTTGTGACCAATCTGATCTCCAATGCATACAGGTACGGAAAAGAAAACGGCCATATCCTGGTTCGTTTGCATTCGAATGACACCGATGCATCTGAACGCAGATCGCTCTCTCTTTCTGTGGAAGATGACGGCATTGGCATTTCCAAAGAAGAGCAGAAACATATTTTCCAGCGTTTTTATCAGGTTGATCCATCCCGCTCCGGAGCAGGCACCGGTCTTGGTCTGTCCATGGTTCAACAGATCGCCGAATTTCATAATGGAACAGTAACTGTAAAGAGCGCTCCTAACGATGGAAGTATTTTTACCGTTCTAATGTTTCTCTAATCTTTCTGTAGTATGCTGTTATTACAAACAAAACAAACCCGGCGAACAGCTATTTACAGTTCCCGACAGAAAGGAGATCTTTATGTTACAGATCAGACAGTTTTTTAATACTCGAAAGCGAGCACTTACCTCTTCTGCAGTTGCTGTCGCTATTCTTGCCCTGGCAGGTACCGGCACTGCTTTTGCCACAGAGACCGTTGCACGAAATACTTCCATTGGTTCCGGAAATGCACAGAATTTCGCATTTGCCGATGCCGGTGTTGATCCAACTTCCGCCACAGGTATTCGCACTGAATTTGATTTTGAGCAGGGACAATTCATCTATGAAGTCGAGTTTCTTGCTAATGGAACAGAATACGAATATTGGATCAAGGCTTCCGATGGAAGTATCGTAAAAAAAGAGCAGGATCTGATTGATCCAACGATCTCTTCAGCTCAAAAAACAACAACACCATCGACACCACAGGGCACACAGCAATCTACTCCTGCTCAGACTCAGCAATCTGTCCCAGCTCAGGCTCAGCAATCTACTCCTGCTCAGGCTCCGCAATCTGTCCCTGCTCAGACTCAGCAGTCTACTCCAGCTCAGGCTCAGCAATCTGCCCCAGCTCAGGCTCAGCAATCTGCCTCTTTTAAGACCCAGCAATCTGCTCCAGCTCAGGCTCAGCAGATCAGTATCGACACTGCAAAGGCAACCGCTGTCAGCCATGCGGGCTTTCAGACAGCTGATGTCACTTTCTCCAAGGCGAAGCTGGATCATGAGGATGGCCGTACCATCTATGAAATTGAATTTTTCAATAATCATGTGGAATATGAATATGAGATTGATGCCATAACCGGATCCGTCCTGAAATCTGATTCAGACTATGATGATTATGATGATTACGATGATCATGACGATCATGATGATTACGATGATTACGACGATTACGACGATCATGATGATTACGATGATCATGATGATTACGATGATCATGATGATTACGATGATTGATTTTACAGTTCGTTTCGTAGTATAATTTAGACAGCTATATAGAAAAAACTTCTATATAGCTGTCATTTTTATGTTATCACACAGGAGGGTATGATATTGGAAAAATCAACTGTCTATTTTACTAACTTCCGATGTCCGGTAGGCACCAGCCAGATTGACAAGCTGAAAAAGCTCTGCATTGCTGCCGGTATCCGCAATATTGACATGGATGGAAAGTTCGTAGCTATCAAAATGCATTTCGGTGAGCTGGGCAATCTGGCATTCCTGCGCCCCAACTATGCAAAAGCAGTGGCAGATCTATGTAAGGAACAGGGGGGACTGCCGTTCCTGACTGACTGTAATACACTATATCCGGGCAGCCGCAAGAATGCACTGGAACACCTGGACTGTGCGAACCTGAACGGATTCAACACCATCAGCACTGGCTGTCAGATTCTGATCGGCGATGGACTTCGCGGAACAGACGAGATCGAGGTCCCCGTTGTAAACGGTGAGTATTGCAAAACTGCAAAGATCGGCCGCGCTATCATGGATGCAGATATCTTCATCAGTCTGACCCATTTCAAAGGTCATGAAGCTACCGGTTTTGGTGGTACAGTTAAGAATATCGGTATGGGTTGTGGAAGTCGTGCCGGTAAAATGGAACAGCACAAGAGTGGAAAACCGGCTATTGATGAAAATCTGTGCCGTGGCTGCAAACGCTGTGCCAAAGAATGCGGAAGTGATGCTATCTCTTATCCGAACAAAAAAGCCGTTATTGATTATGATAAATGCAAAGGCTGTGGCCGTTGTATCGGAGCCTGCAGCTTTGACGCAGTCTACAATCCGAATGACAGCGCTAACGAGCTTCTGGACCGCAAGATGGCAGAATATGCACAAGCTGTCTGTCACGACCGTCCTTGCTTCCATATCTCTCTGGTTCAGGACATCAGCCCTAACTGTGACTGTCACGGTGAAAATGACGCGCCGATCCTGCCGGATATCGGAATGTTCGCAAGCTTTGACCCGATCGCGCTGGATCAGGCCTGTGCTGATGCCTGCCTGAAGGCAACTCCGATCGCCAACAGCCAGCTCGGCGAAAATCTGGCAAAACCCGGCTGGGTCTGCCACCACAATCATTTCAAGGATTCCAATCCGAATGTAGAGTGGGAAGCTACCCTGGATCAGGGTGAGAAAATCGGCCTTGGAAGCCGTTCCTATGAATTGAAAGAGATCTGATAAAGTCTAACAGCATCGATGTCATCCTGAAGGTGTACATCGATGCTGTTTTATTGAGCTTTCCTTTTTCCAAAATCTGTACAACGTAAAAAAGAGCTTTCCTTTTCAGGAAAGCTCTCAAGTAGCAGGGCTACAAGGATTCGAACCTTGAAATGACGGAATCAGAGTCCGTCTTACTACACCTGATTTCCCTTGTAACCACAGGCTATTCCAGTCATTCATATAGGTTGATTGACCTACAGATTGACCTAACATTTTCAGAATCAAGTCCATGTTAAAAAAACTGAAATCCGGAGATATCATTGTTACGAAAAGTATTGACCGACTTGGCCGAAACTATGAAGAGATCATGGAACAATGGAGGATCATCACAAAAGTAAAACGCGCGGAGTAAGATTTGGGAAACCCCGAAGTACACTTCCACAAAATTTTCCGGAACTCTATCAGCGTTGGAGAAAAAAGCAGCTAACGATCCATGAATTTGCAGAGATTTGTAATATAGGCAGAAGTAGGCTCTACACAAAAATTTCAGAATATGAAAAGCAACAAAGCATTCAGAACACATGACTTTTAAAAGAAAAAAATAAATCTTAAAAAATATACTTAAGTTTTTGATCTACCTAACGATAATATAGGTGTACAGTGATTTTATGAAGTCCAAAAAGGTGTACTTATCAAGACACTTGCCGGCAGTCTGGAGTATTCCTCTTTACTTTATAACAATCACTGACAGAAGCAAAGCCGGAAAAGGATTTCCGGCAGGATTTTAATTCAAGGAGGAATTTTACAATGAGAATTCAGCACAATATCGCAGCATTGAACTCTTACAGAAACTTAACAGGAAACAACAGTGCAGTTTCCAAGAACTTAGAGAAATTATCTTCTGGTTACAGAATTAACCGTGCCGGAGACGATGCAGCCGGACTTGCAATTTCCGAAAAGATGCGTGCACAGATCACAGGTCTGAACACAGCACAGAAGAACGCACAGGATGGTGTATCTCTTGTACAGACAGCAGAGGGAGCTTTGACAGAAGTTCATTCCATGCTGAACCGTATGGTAGAACTGGCTGACCAGTCCGCCAACGGAACATATGACAACGAAGTTGACCGTGCAAACCTGCAGAAAGAGATCTCTTCCCTGAAAGATGAGATCGACCGTATCGCAGATGCTACCAACTTCAACGGAATCAACCTGTTAGACGGTTCTCTGTCTGCTAAAAAACTTGACTTGAACCAAGCAAGCACACTTGGCGGAAACGCAATTACTGTTCAGGAAAATGCGGCAGTTGCAACGAAATCAGATTTCAATGTAGACGCTGGGGATGGTAACGAACATACGCTGACTGTTGAATATGCAGATGAAAATGGTAAATTGCACAGAGTTGATCTTAAATATAAATCAGAGACTGTTAAAGCTGACAATACGAAAAGTATCAAAGAGGCAATTACAAAATCAGAACTTGCATCCGTTTTCGACGTTGCTGAGGCTGGTGACAAATTTACACTGACTTCCAAAGTTGCTGGTGAGGGTGGCGCAAAACTGCTAACAATTAAGACAACGGATACGACTCAAAATTCTAATTCTGTAGCATTCGGAAAGGTTACAGAGGGTACGAATGCAACGGTAACAGCAAAAGGTAAGGGGGATATTCAGGATGGCGATAAAATCACTCTGAATGGAAAAACCTATCAGTTCGTAAAAGATGCAAATACAGAAGTAGCAGATGGAGCAACCGCAGTTTTAATTGGTCAAAGCAGTAATGATACAATTGCGAACTTGAACAAGGCTCTGGAAAGTGCTGGAATTAAAGCTACCGCAAATGCACATGATATTACATTTGCAGCATTAAACAATGGAAAAGGTCTGACACTTCAGATTGGTGATACTTCTGAAGATTTCAACCAGATGACTGTTTCCGTTGGGGATATGCACACCGTAGCGCTTGGCATCGCTGATATCAACATCAGCACACAGGCTGGAGCGAAAGCAGCAGTTGACAAGATCAAGTCTGCAATCAACTCTGTATCTTCTACTCGTGGTGATCTTGGTGCGATCCAGAACCGTCTGGAGCACACGATCAACAACCTGAGTGTAACATCTGAGAACATGACCGCTGCTGAAAGCCGGATCCGTGACGTAGACATGGCAAATGAGATGATGGCTTATACAAAGAACAACATTCTTGTTCAGTCTTCTCAGGCAATGCTTGCACAGGCAAATCAGCTTCCGCAGGGAGTTCTTCAGTTATTACAGTAATACATACACACACCCTATTTTATCAAAAGGCTTCCGGGGATTCCCCGGAAGTCTTTTCCTTTTCACGAAATATTCCCGCTGTTTTGTCATAAACCGTCCATCACACTCATATAATAAATCAGGAAATAGATCGTTCTAAAATATCACGTTTCCGCTTCACCAGAAAGCTGTTGACCATTATTTTTATATCCGATATAATATACCCATATCCTATATTATAGTTTCAGGAGGCACTTATATGAACCCATTAATCAATGCAGAAATTGGGATGCTCTACACAACTGATTCCCGCTTTCTTGCGAAAATAAAGTACACCCGTAATCCAGCTTCCTATACATTTATTTTTTCTTCCCTCCCGGAAAGTCCACTTCCAAAGCAAGTCTATCTGATGCCCGGGGAAGCCCCGAATGACTATACTTCATTCCTTTGTACAACCACCGGTGTTTTTAACGAATTTTATGTTCCCCAGACTGATCGGACATGGTATTTAACAGAAACAGAGACTTTGGATTTACCGGATTACCGTACGGAATTCCGCATCGATCTCTCTTTTCCTCTGACCATCGTTCCACAAGGTACATCTAAAAACACAACAATTTCCGTTGTGGACATCAGCGTCGGCGGTTTGAAATTTATTACTGACCAGGAGTTTCAGGTTGATAAAACCTTTTCTTTTATATTTACAAAAGGGGCTGAACCGGTTTTCATTACCGCACTCATATTGAAAAGATATCCTGCAAGAACTCCCGGCGTTTACTGTTACGGATGCCGTTTTCTGGATCTTGCCCAGCAAGCCGAATCTGTGCTTCGCGGTTTCATTTTCAAGGAAAATCTGATCCAGAGTAAATCTCACCGCCGTCTGTGATTCCGGTAAATCTACATAAGAAAAAGAGGGACATTCGCCCGACGCAGCGTTTGCATAAGGCAGTCCCTCTTTTTGATCCTGATTCTGTTATTTTTTCTTAACTTCCTCGCTATGCGCTTCTTCCGCAGTTGTTTCTTCTCGTATTGCTTCTTGTGTCTCATCCGCATGTTTCGGAACATATCTTAAAAAATAAGCATAAATGTCCACGATCGTCTGGTACAATTCCGGCGGGATCTCTTTCCCCAGTTTCATCTGTGCCAGTACCGTAGCCAACGAATTATCCTCATAAACCGGAATGCCATTGTCATTCGCGATCTCAACGATCTTTTCAGCGACATATCCCATACCGGATGCAACGATCACCGGCGCAGAGTTCTGCGTCTCATCATACTTCAATGCAACTGCTTTTTGTTCCAGTGTATCATATTGTGACATTTACCATATTTCTCCTTTCATAGATCTGTGGGAACGCAGCCGACACCGGAATGGATTCTTTTCCCTGTTCTACTGCCAGATAGCGGATCTCCATTCCATTCTTTTTCAAAATGTCTGCGATCCCCTCACGGATCTCTTTTTCCTTTGGAAGCAGATTTTCCGGATAGTGAAGAAGAAGATCCATTTTCCCCTCCTCATAATAACAGAAAATATCAAAAAATCCCACTTCTTTCATGTCGAATTTCAAAAGTAATTTCACGCCGCTTTCTCCGGGCGTCTCTCCACCGCCTGACGAATCATCCGGATCCAGCCAGATTTCCGAGAACACCGGAGTTCCATCCAGGATAAACGGAAGCGTTACATGCAGAACCGGCATATACACGCTTTCATTGATCAACATTCCATGGAGCAGCGTCATAAAATCTTCTTTATTTTCAATCCCGGCTTTTCCCTCTGCTCCCATACGGAGTAACGAAAGGAATTGCTCCGACCATTCCTCCTTGCCTGCCGCGCGGTCAAAATCAATATTCTGGAACAGTTCACGGATCTCTGCTCTGTCCATGCTTGCAAAATGTCTGCGGAACGCCGGAAAATCGGACAGCCGTTTGAACGCGTCTACCACACCGTCAAGATTACCATTCTCATAACGGGAAGTATTAAACGTCAGCAAGTTGATCAAATCCCTGATCTTGCCCAGATTCCTCGTCTCCGAAATATAATTTCCGAGAAATGGGATAATATCTGATTTCAGAAGTTTGATATTCTTCTCCATGTTCTCCTGACTATGCGGTAATAACTGCTGCGTCAGTCTTTGCAGGCCTGCCCGTTCATTTCGGAACATATAGCTTTCAATCTCTTTTAATTCCCCTTTTATGTTGGTCATGATATGCTTTCCGGAAGACATATCGTTATATTTTTTCAAAAAGTCAAGGATCCCCGCTTTGAGTTCCACACTTCCCGCTTCTTTCATCACGCCGCGCAGCAGTTCAAAAAGAGAGCCTTTCATCTTATTGGAACCATTCATCTGGCTCTTCAAAAATTCTTTTAACTTTTGCGGATCCATCTCCAACATCCCCAAAAGCATATGGATCTCTTCCGCCATGCCGGTTCCGATCCCTGCTTCGATCACGTTTCTCATTCCCGAGAACAACATTTTCGACATGATCTCACTTGCCCGCGGGATATTTGCCAATGTACGGACAAAATTGCCAAAGTTCGATTCATAAGAAAGTCCCTGCTGAACGCCACGTTCATTCCCATATTCGGCACGACTGTCGGCTCGCACGACCTTGTCCGGATTCACCGGATTTTTGATCCCGACATCATTTTTCATCTGCGGATCCTGTTTGCTCACATTGTTCTCATACCCTGAGATTGGCGTGGAAATTTTTAAAATATTTGACATTTTTTCACCTACTCTATAATTTTCTCTTATCTTTTCACATTTGCCTGACGATATTAAAAATGTATTAAACATAAGGCGGTGCTTATATTATGGATAACATGCTTGAAATGTATCTCTATGAAACAAACACTTTATTAGAACAATTGGATGAACTTTTGATAGAAGCTGAAAAAAATGAAGATTTTACAACGAACGACGTCAATGAAATCTTCCGCATCATGCATACGATCAAAGGTTCCTCTGCTATGATGGAATTCTCTCCTTTGATGGAGATCGCGCATCATATCGAGGACTTGTTCTTCTATATTCGTGAAAATGGACTTGATGCCCTGAGCGAGTCCCATAAAAATGACCTGTTCAATCTGATGTTCCAGTCAACCGACGCTCTGCGCGGCGAAGTTGAAAAGCTGGAGAACAATGAACCCCTTAGTACTAATATCGACAGTGTCATTACAGATATTAATAGTTTTTTAGAAAAAATCAGCGGGAAGAACGCTTCCGCAAAAGAGACCGGAGGAGCTGCTTCTGATGCGAAGTCTTCTTCTGCGCAAAGCGGTCCGTTGTCTCCCGATTTTCTTCCGGAGGGAACTTACCCGCAGTATATCAAGATCATGTTCGAGGAAGGATGCGGCATGGAGAACCTGCGCGCATTCATGGTGATCAAAGCGCTTCAGGAGATGGATATTCCATTCCTGTTTTATCCTGCTGATGTGGAAAGCAACTCAGACACGATCGACTTTATACAGGAACACGGCTTTTATGTCTGCCCGGAATCCCGGGAACTGACAGAGGTTGCCGTCAATGTCATCAAGGAGATCAACAGCGTCTCTACCTTTGAAGTCCTTGATCACGTTGCGGCGTCTGCGCCGGGAGAAAACACAGCGGAAAAGCCAAAAGAACAGGTGAATGCTTCTCATCCGTCTGCCGTTTCCGCCCCTGCGTCAGGCAGCGCTTCCTCTGCTGTGTCCTCTTCCGGAACTCCTGCAAAGCAGAGTTTGATCAGCGTCAGTCTTTCCAAGCTGGACAGCCTCATGGCGATCGTCGGTGAGATCGTGATCACAGAATCTATGGTGACTTCTTCTCCCGAGATCCAGAATCTGAAACTGGACAGTTTCCTGAAGTCTACCCGACAGCTCCGCAAGCTTACCGATGACTTACAGGACATCGCGATGTCTCTTAGAATGGTTCCGGTCTCCGGTACGTTCCAGAAGATGAACCGGATCGTTCGTGACATGAAGAAGAAATTAAATAAAGACGTACGGCTTACGATCGAAGGGGAGAACACCGAGATCGATAAGAGTATCGTGGACAGTATCAGCGATCCGATCATGCACATTGTGCGTAATTCCATGGATCACGGGGTCGAACCGACTACGGAAGAACGGATCGCCGCCGGAAAGCCTGCGCAGGCAGAGATCGTCCTTTCCGCAATGCATACCGGAAGCGAGGTCATTATTTCCGTGCGGGACGATGGTCGCGGTATGGATACTGTAAAGATTTTGGAAAAGGCAGAGCGCAACGGTCTTCTCACAAAGCCTGCCAGCGAATATTCCCAGAAAGAGATCTTATCTCTTCTGATGATTCCCGGTTTTTCTACCAACGAGGAAGTTACCGAGTTCTCCGGTCGTGGAGTCGGCATGGATGTTGTGAAGAAGAACGTAGAATCGGTCGGCGGCATCATTTCCATCACCAGCGAACTTGGAAAAGGAAGCTGTACCACTTTGAAGATCCCGCTTACGCTCGCGATCGTAGATGGTATGGAGATTTCTGTCGGAAATTCCATCTTCACGATCCCGATCGCCAATATCCGGCAGTCTTTCAAAGCTGAGAAAGAATCCATCATTCTGGACGCCAGCGGCAATGAGATCATCAAGTGTATGGATGAGTTTTATCCGATCGTCCGGATCCATGATTTATACAATATCGAAACAGACATCACGAATATCGAAGACGGTATTCTGATCTGGGTAGAGGCGAGCGACAAATCTTACTGTCTGTTCGTAGATGAGCTGCTTGGAGAACAACAGGTTGTTGTAAAACCGCTTCCTGCTTACTTGAACAATTTCAACATCAAAGATTCCGGGATCAGCGGTTGTACGATCCTGGGCGACGGCAACATCAGTATCATACTGGACATCCTGAATCTCTACCTTGTCTCAGAAAATCAATACTAAATTACTGAAATCGGAGGATTGACCATGTCAAATGAAAATACAGCAATTGACTCCATCGCAGAGGATTCCGTAACGGATGTTCCAACTTCCACAGAACGGTTTCTGACATTTATGTCCGATGGTCTTACCATTGGAGTCAGCACAAATTATGTGACAGAGATTATTACCAACCATACGATCACCATCATTCCACTGGTGCCGGATTATGTAAAAGGAATCATCAATCTTCGGGGACAGATCATCCCGATCATTGATATCCGTCTCCGCATGGGCAAACCGTCCATCGACTATACAAGTACAACCTGTATCATCGTCCTGAACATTGATGATACCAACCTTGGCATCATTGTAGATTCGGTACAGCAAGTCATCGACATTGACAAGGCTCAGATTTCTCCTGTTCCGACGGAAAATCATCAGGAACTGATCAATGGGATGATCTCGCTGAGCGAACGCTCCGTGCTCCTTTTTCTTAATCACGAACAGCTTGCCCGGGTTTACTGATCCTTATATCTTCAGTATACATAAAAAGGAGTCCGACCAATGCTAACAATTACCGAAACTGACTTTCAACGCCTTGTACGATTTGTCAAGCAGAATTATGGGATCGATCTGTCAAAGAAGAAGCAGTTGATTCTCGGACGATTATCAAACACGATTTTATCCATGGGTTTTCCGTCGTTTCAGGCATATGTGGATCATCTGATCCGCAACCAGAAACCGGAAGATCTGGAACTGATGTTGAACAAGCTTACGACAAACTACACTTACTTCATGCGTGAGGAATCTCATTTTGAGTTTTTTACAGATGTGATACTGCCTTATCTGCTCCAGACGAAAAAAGACCGTGTGCTTAGTATCTGGAGCGCCGGTTGTGCTTCCGGAGAAGAACCATATACCATTTCAATGATTTTAAAAGAATATCTCGGATCAAAAGCATCCATGTGGGATACCCGCGTCCTTGCGACCGATATTTCCCAGAATGCATTGAAAGCCGCAGCCAACGCGGTATATGACGAGACATCCTTAAGAAATCTGCCTGCCGGATGGAAAAGTAAATATTTCCGTTCCGCAGGTTCGCCGGGACTTTACACAGTATCGCCGGAAATTAAATCTAACGTGATATTCCGTACTTTTAATCTTATGGATCCGATTCGTTTTCGTCTAAAATTTGACGTTATTTTTTGCAGGAATGTGATGATCTACTTTGACCAGGAAACAAAAAATTCCCTTGTGAACCGTTTCTACAACTCTACGAATCCGGGAGGATATTTATTGATCGGTCATTCGGAAAGCCTGAACAAAGAAAGTACTCCTTACAAATATCTCCGACCTGCAACTTACCGGAAAGAGTAATCCAAAAAATCCTGTCAGTAGTTGCCACACTGTCTTTCTAAATTTTCAGAGAAAGTGTGGCATTCTCTTTTCTTATTTAGATTTATCAAATCGCAATGAAAGGAATGATACTATGCCATCCAAAACAATTAAAGTATTCGTCGTCGACGATTCTTCTTTATTTCGTAAAATGATCATCGACTATTTGTCGTCCTGTCCGGATATCCAGGTAGTCGGATATGCATTTAACGCTTATGACGCCTGCAAAAAAATCCCGGTTTTAAAACCCGATGTGATCACAATGGATGTGGAAATGCCCGGGTTAAGCGGAATTGATTTCTTAAAAGATTTTCTGCCTCTGCATCCGATCCCGGTTGTTCTGGTATCTTCTCTGAATCTGAACGTATTCGATGTACTTTCAGCCGGCGCCGTTGATTTTGTAAGGAAACCGGATATGAATATTGTTTCCAAAGAACAATTTTTCTCCGCTTTAAATTCCAAAATCCACATCGCTTCATTTGCAAAAGTAAGATGTGCTTCCCGTAAACGGACCACATCAACTGCCGCTTCTACCACTACCGCGCCAAAAAAGCCTCTGTTCGCCGACAAACAGCTTTCATTCCGGTCCACGGTCATTGCGCTTGGCGCATCTACCGGAGGTACGGAAGCGACTCTTGCAGTTTTAAAACAGCTTCCTGCCGATATTCCCGGCATGGTCATCACACAGCATATGCCCGAGGGATTTACCGCCATGTATGCACAGCGCCTCAATAAACTGTGCCAGATGGAGGTTCGTGAAGCGAAAAACGGCGACCAGATCCACCCCGGACTTGTACTGATCGCGCCCGGTTCCCAGCAAATGGAAGTCGTTCGCTCTGCAAACGGCGGTTATGCCGTCCGTTGTTTTTCCGGACAAAAGGTCAGCGGTCATATGCCGTCTGTGGACGTTTTATTCCGTTCCGTTGCCAAAAATGTAGCCGGCAACAAGATCGGGATCATCATGACCGGTATGGGAAAAGACGGAGCGGAGGGATTATTGGAAATGCGCAAAAAGGGAGCGTTCACGATCGGGCAGGACAAAGCCTCCTGCGTGGTCTACGGAATGCCGATGGTTGCCTACAATATCGGAGCGGTATCTATCCAGGCAAGCTGCGAACAGATCCCGTCCGTATTGCTAAATCATTTAAAAAAATCATCCTGATATTATTATTTTTTCCGTTTTAACCGATATTTAATATAGTTAGTAATTTATTGCGATTGTTTTCTTTATAGTCTGACATAGAAAGGAGTCCTGTATGAAAATTTCAAATGCTAATAATCTAACGCCTGGCTATGCCGGTCTTAGTATCCGCACAAAAGGGCACTCAAGCTCTTCGCTTCCTAAAAACGACGAGAAATCTTTTGATGCGATTTCGATCCAGTCTGAACCGAGACAGATTGCCGAGCGGACATTTGCCGCCGCGATCTCCAAAGAACTGGCATCCGACGTTCGGATCCCGGTTTCGGACGCCAGACTGAACGAACTAAAGGAGCAGATTTCTTCCCATACTTACAAGATCGATGCTTCTGCGATCGCATCACGGATGCTTCTGTGCAAGGAGGCGGTTGAATAATGGATCATTACACAGAATTCATCTCTCTGATACATGATTTTATCGATCTGTTCCGATCGCTGACCACGGTGGAACAGCAGAAACTCGATGCAGCGGTAGCAAACGATCTTTCCATCCTGGAAGATTGTATGAAAAAGGAACAGGCATTTGTGCTCCGTCTGCGCGGACTGGAGCAGCAGCGTGATACCCTTCAGGGAAAGTTGAAGATGAAGGATTTAAAGTTCAGAGAGATCTTATCCAGAGTTCCGGATGAAGTAAAAGAAGAACTCACTCCTTTATTTCAGGAACTTTCCGAAAAAGTGCGTATATTCCAATCGATCAATGCAAGCGCACAGGATGCGATCTCTGTGAATTTACACAAGATCCAGTCTGTTTTAAATTCCGGTCAGCCGGATGCCGGCGTATATTCCGCATCCGGTACAAACAAACCAGATGAAACACATTTCACGAATCGTTTTGTTTAACAATAGTTTAAGGAGGATTTTGTTCGTATGATACGTTCTACATTTGCCGGCTTTACAACTGCACAATTGGCCATGTCTGCCAGTCAGCGCGCGCTGGATGTTACCGGTCAGAATATTGCCAATATCAATACCCGTGGTTATTCCAAACAGCGTTTGGAGATCAGCAGTCTGAATAACAACGGCGCAAGTTTCTACAGCTCAAAGAATGACGCAAAAGTCGGATATGGTGTCGAAGTTACCGGGATCTCCCAGCTCAGAGATCCGTTTTTGGACGTTCAGTACCGCAACCAGATGAGTAAGCTCGGTACAACCGACGCATTGGCTGCAGGATATGAGCAGCTTACCGGTATTTTTGACGAGGCAAGTCTGGACGGCGTCCGCGCCGCACTTCGCGATATCTCATCCGCACTGCAGAAATATTCGGAAGAACCGAACGCAAAAGAGATCGACACAACCGTTCGTTCTAATATGCAGATTCTTCTGAATCTTTTCCATGATAACGCAAAGCGGTTACAGGATATCACGGATGAGATGACAAATGACTTCCAGTCCAATGATGTTGCCGACGTCAATCAGATGCTGGAAAATATCGCAGAGCTCAATAAAAACATTAAAAACAGTCAGGTGCTCGGAAATCCGGCTCTTGAACTTCAGGATCAGAGAAATGATCTTCTGGATCAGCTTGCAAGTTATCTCCCGATCTCTGTAAAATATGAATCCCGTGAGATCGCTCCCGGTCAGTTTCTGGAAGTTCCGAACGTTTACTATACCGGAACCGACGGACAGACTTTCACCTTGGTAAGCGATACAGACTGCGGATCTCTGAGCGCCGACATTTCCGGACATCCGGTCCGTCTCTCGATCACCGGCGCCAACGGAAGTGGCACTGCCGACATTACCGATACGATCCCGTCCGGTACGCTCAAGGGGACGTTAGATATCCTGAATGATTCCGGTGCTTTCGACAAGGGCGGTTCCTCTGTGAGCGGACTCGGATATTATCAAACAGCTTTGGATTCCCTCGTCAAAACATTTGCAGAGACATTCAATGCTTTGAACGTACCTGTTAAGAAAGATCAGAATGGAAATTACATGGTCGATAAAAATGGCAATCCGATCCTTGAGGATGTTCGGGCTAAGATGTGTCCACTATTTGAAAAGATCGATCCAAATGCCGATTTCAGTGCTTCCAACATCAAGATCGCAGACGGCTGGATGCGCAGCGATTATGGGATTACGATTTCCAAGAAAGTGGTAAACGGAGAAATCGGTTCTACCGATACCAGTAACATTCTAAATATGATCAATGCCTTAAAAGATCCGCAGAAGTTTGAAAGCAACGGCGTGTCCTTTTTCACCGGCAGCTTTTATGACTGCTTTGCCAGTCTGGAAAATACACTGGCTATTGATTTAAAATCTGCCAACACTACAGTGCAGAATCAGATTTCTGTATTAAAACAGACGGCAAGTACAAGAGACGGCGTTTCCGGCGTCCAGTTGGATGAAGAGGGTATGGATCTGATGCATTATAACCAGTCTTATACTGCCGCGGCCCGACTGATGACCACGCTGGATGAAGCGCTGGATACTTTGATCAATAAGACCGGCATTGTCGGAAGATAATAAGGAGGAATCAAAAAATCATGCGAATTACTACGAATGCTATCCTGCGTAATTATCGTTCCAATCTTGGAACTTCCATGGCGAATCTGGACACTGCCCGGAACAAAGTCATGACCGGACGTCAGTTTGTTTCTTCTGCGGAGAATCCCGGAAGTGCGCTTCGCGCCGCTACACTGGAACGAAAATATGTAAAGAATCTTGATTATATTTCTACGGCTCAGAATACACAATCCTTTTTGGATTCGCAGGAAGACGCCGCTATGCAGATCAGCGATCTTGCCCTGACTTTAAGCAAGCAATATGGTCTGGAAGCATTAAATGGCACCAATGCCGACGCCGAGACACGAAAAACATATGCGGACGCATGGAGAGGCGCACAGGAAAGCCTGCTCCTGAGCCTGAATGCCTCCTATGAGGGACGTTATGCTTTTGGCGGAGCCGATGCGGCAACTCCGCCGTTTTCCCTGACGACGGATGCCAATGGCAAACAGATCCTGACTTATCGCGGTGTCAATGTAGACCCGGACCCGAATGATCAGAAAACAATGAATACTTTAAAGCAGCTCTCGGAAGAAAGTGTGTATCTTGATCTGGGATTTGGTCTTACTGTCAATGACAAGACCGGCGAGATCGATCCGTCCAGCGCTTTTAATACAAGCCTGCCTGGTATCAATGTTGCCGGATATGGAAAAACAGCCGACGGCACAACAAAAAATATGGTTCTCCTTGCAGGTCAGATCGCCGATACCCTTGAAAAAGAACCTTTCGATCAGGCTGAATTGGAAAAGCTTCTGAACGCTTTTGATGACGGACGCAATAACGTTCTGGAACAAGTGACAACATTGGGAACAAAATCCCAATTCCTTACCGCAACAAAAGACCGGTTGGAGACCGATAAGCTGAATCTGTCAACACAATTAGACAATGTAGTTAATATCGACATGGCGGACGCGATCACTCAGTATTCCTGGGCTCAATACGCTTATAATGCCGCACTGAAAGTCGGAACCAGTATTTTGTCTCCATCTTTTATTGATTTTATGAAATAGTACATATACATTCATGTATATAAATCATTTATGACAAGGGGGATCTGTATGGAACAATTACTCAAAATCACAACCATTCCTTTGGAATATCAATTAAAAATCCAGAATGCCCGTTTAGAATACTCCAACTCTACTGCCTCTTTGGATATGGACAGAACTCCTGGCGAATTTTCGATCAAGAGTCGTCCGGCAAAACTGAATCTGGACACTTATGAAGCCAGAAATTCTGTTGTACCAACCTTAAAACGCAGTATTTCACAGACTGCCCAAAAAGGATTGCAAGCGGCACAACAGGCAACCGCACAATATGCGCAGGAGGGACAACAATTGCTAAAACCTGGAGATGGAGGCGAACTGCTCGGGCAGATTTTCAGACAGCGGACACAAATGCCTACCGGAGAATTTCAGTTGGGATTTATCCCGTCTGCTCCTGTAAATATTACCTATCAGGAACCTGATCTGACATTAAACTATGAAATGGATAAATTAACATTCGATTTAAAAGTTGCACAGGGAGATTTCCAATTTATCCCCGGAAATATCGAAATGTCGATCACGCAGCATCCGGATGTGCATATCGAATATGTCGGGGATCCGCTTTATGTCCCCCCAAGCGCCGCTCCAAATTACAAACCATTAGACGTAAGGGCTTAATGCCCTTACGTTTCTTTCTACGGAGGTATAAAGATGAAAATAAATGCAAAATATTTCGGTTCGCTGTCTTATGATCCAGAAGATCTTATCTACTTACCGGATGGATTGTTTGGATTTGAATCCTATAAGAATTTTCTTCCGCTCCCTTTCCACGAGACAACCGATTCTCTTCTTTCTTTCCAGAGCACAGATGATGAGACGCTTTCTTTCATTTTGATGAATCCTTTTCGCTTTTTCCCCGACTATTCCCCGGTGTTATCCGAAAAGGACAAAAAAGACTTGAATCTTACATGTGAGGACGATATTTCTTACTATGTGATCTGTGTGCTGAATGAATCTTTAACTGACTCTACGGTTAATCTGAAAGCTCCTTTAGCGATAAACGTCCGGAACCGAACCGGAAAACAGATTATTCTGGACGAACCTGCTTACAGCTTTAAACACGCAATACCTGCAAACGGGAGGGAGTAAATACTATGCTTATATTACAACGTAAAAAAGGGCAATCATTGACTATCGGTAATGAAGTGACGATTACGATCTCCGAAATCAGTTCCGACTCCGTAAACCTTGCGATCAACGCCCCAAGGGACGTCCTCATTCTCCGGTCTGAGCTTGTGAAAGCCGCTGAAGAGAATAAAGCCGCCGCCAAAACCATTCCGTTGCAAATACTCAGCCAATTATTAGACGATCCGAAAATCTAAGAAAAGATGGGACAAATACTCCATAGACCTGTGCCCAGTTCCGGATCGTTGCTGTCCATTTTTTCGTAGCTTCAAAATATCCCCAAAACATGCAACTTCCCCTCAGCCAAAAAAAGAACGGGGATTTCCGCTCCTGACAGAAATCCCCGTTCTTTCATTACATTATGAATTTTCTTCAATATGCTTCGCAACTTTTACATCTTGCTTTTTAATGTGATTGATCAGCCATCCTGCCACATCAGAATTGATTTTTCCAACCAATGCGACACTCGAGCCTTCCTTTTCCAATCTTTCATTAATTTCCTTTACTGTCTTTTTAAAACCTTCGTGCATTTTCTTATGGTTCACACGATCCGGATAAGCATACTGCTTCTGCAATTTTTCTTCGTCAGCGAAATGTTTATCGGTATACTCCGTCAAGAACTGCGCAGCAGAATGGATTTCATCACGTCCTTTCCCCAAGGAACATGCTTCCAGTAAATTATTGATTCTTCGGATAAATTCTTTGTGCTGACTGTCAATCAACTGATTTCCTGTTTCCAAACTTTCATCCCATTCATATTGTTTTACCTTTAACGCCTTTCCTGAAGTCGGCGCTAAATTTCCAGACGGCACGACAGTGGCTGCAGAACTTGTCGAGGCTGTCGGATGATAAACAGATTTTTGATGAGAAGATGTAGGTGTTGCTGCATAAACGCTGTCTTTTCTTAAATTAAATACTTCTACCAGATTCTTGAGCGTCTGTGCCTGTGCTGACAGTTCCTCACTCGCCGCTGCACTCTCTTCTGCAGTAGCCGAATTTGTCTGGACGATTCCGGAAATCTGGTCTACTCCCTGACGTACCTGGAAAATAGACTCCGCCTGTTCCGCTGCTGAAGTAGAAATATCGTCTACATAGGTTACAACAGTTCCAGCGCTTTCCACAGTCTCTACAAGAGCCTGTGCCGTACGATTTGCTATATCTGTTCCATTATTGACAGCTTCAATTGTTCCCTCGATCAGACCCGTTGTATTTTTAGCTGCCTCAGCGCTCTTAGATGCCAGATTCCGCACTTCATCTGCAACAACTGCAAATCCACGTCCTGCTTCCCCTGCACGCGCAGCTTCTACCGCCGCATTCAACGCCAGAATATTCGTCTGGAATGCAATATCTTCGATTGTTTTGATAATCTTCCCGATATCTTCCGACTTATGACTGATCACAGACATCGCCTGGATCATTTCCTGCATCTGATCATTGGATACTGTCAATGCATCCTGTGCAGAATTTACCTTCTCACTAGCTTCTTTTGCATTATCCGCTGTCCGCTTGATATTTTCAGAAATCTCCGTGATAGTTGCCGCAAGTTCTTCTACAGAACTTGCCTGTTCTGCAGACGCTTCAGAGAGATTCTGTGCTCCGGAAGATACCTGATCGGATCCCTCGGCTACCTGCTCTGAAATCTGCTGAACCTGTGTCAATGTATTACTCAGATTATAATTCATCTGCCGAATGGATGTCAGAATCGGAGTCAGATCTCCTTTATAAATCTCATCTTCAGTCTGGAGATCAAAATTCCCTTTTGCCATCTCTCCCATCAGACGGGTAAGTTCATGGATCACTTCTTCCAAAACACTGCAAGTCTTTCCTACACTGTTGACCAATGCTCCAAGTTCATCTTTCGACTCGTAGGTAAGTTCCTGTTTCATATGTCCATCAGCAATCCCTACCATTGCATTTACAACCTCTGTAACCGGCTTCACAATTGCTTTTGTCACTTTCAAGCAGATCCACATTCCAATTGCAATTGCTACCGCTGTCATGAACATCAGCATAAACAAGGATTTATTGGTTCTATCCATACTCTCCGTCATTGTCTTTGTACGGATCTGTTCCGTCTCCTCATTCAGAGGTATCACAAACTCAAGCGCTTTATCCAAAGCAGGGGTACATTCTTCCAGAACGACCTCTTGTGCTTCCTCTCTCTTGTTCTCATTCAGTAATGAAAGAACTTTATCCCCAATATCAAACCATCCTTCCATTGCATTCTGATACTCATTCAGCGCATCCTGATCCAAAACATCCATTGACTGAAGTGTCTCAAAATTATTCTTGATTGTAGCGATATTTTCCTGTACTTTTGCAGTTTTTTCCGCATAATCACTGTCATCTTTTTCAATAACCATATCCCGGAGATAACGTGCTGCTATATTACTCTCAATCCGGTTATCTTTAATCAGGTCATCTGCTTTTAACGAACCCACCATAAAATTTTCAAGATTTTCATTCGTCTTCTTTAACTGGAACATGGAAAATACAGCTATCAAAACAGTCATGATCAGTACAATTCCATAACCGACCAATAACTTTTTCTTTACTTTTAAATTATTAAACATCTTTCCTATCCTCTTCCTTAGTACTTGCTGTAATTGTCATAAGTTGATGCAACTGGCTGATAGTTCTCTTCCTGATAGCAGCTGTTGTCCATCACAGGCTCGCTATACGCCACTACTCCAACACCGTCTTCCCGTAATTGGAAACGGCTTACAAGTCCTTTGAGAATCTGAGACTGACCGGATAATTCCTCACTTGCGGCCGCACTTTCTTCCGCAGTTGCAGAGTTAGTCTGAACCACACTGGAGATCTGATCCACGCCCTGTGTTACTTCAGCAACTGATTCTGCCTGCTGTTCTGCTGCATCTGTAATCTTCTCAACCGTATCCACAGCTCTCTTTGTACTTTCCACTGTCGCATAAATAGCGGACGCTGTCTGCTCTGCGATTCTCGTTCCATCTTCCACCGCCGCAATTGAACCTTCAATCAAGAGCGTCGTATTCTTTGCCGCTTCTGCACTCTTAGAAGCCAAATTCCGTACTTCATCCGCTACAACTGCGAAGCCTTTTCCTGCTTCTCCGGCTCTTGCCGCCTCTACTGCTGCATTCAACGCAAGAATATTGGTCTGGAATGCAATATCTTCAATTGTCTTGATAATCTTTCCAATTTCACTGGATTTGGAACTGATTTCCTGCATTGCATGCATCATCTCTTCCATACTCTCATTGGAACGTGATAATTCTCTTCTTGCATCTTCCACTTGATTTTTCGCTTCTTTTGCATTATCCGCCGTCATTCTTACCTGATCAGAAATCTCATTGATTGTAGCCGCCAGTTCTTCCACAGAACTTGCCTGCTCGGTTGCCCCCTGAGATAATCCCTGCGCTCCAGAAGATACTTGCTCAGATCCGCTTGCCACTTGATCTGCCGCATCATTAATCTGAGATAATGTACTGCTTAAGTTCTTATTCATTCTTCGGATAGATTCCAGAATCGGCCGGAAATCACCAACATACAGATCCTCTGCTCTTGTCTTGATATTAAAGTTTCCGTTTGCTATTTCATCCATCAAGTAGGTAAGATCAGACACCACTCCGTGAAGTCCCTGACTGGTAACACGGAAACTCTCGGCGAGAATACCAAGTTCATCTTCCGATTCGTATTCAATATCCTGATCCAAGTATCCTTGCGACATCTTGCCATATGCACTTTCTAACTCTGCAATTGGTTTGGTAATACCGCGTACCAGATAGAACATAACTACCACAGCAATCATCAATAAAACCGCAAAGATCCCCAAAATCATCCATACAATTTTTTCTCCGATCCGAGTAGCATCTGCATTAAAGTTTGCGGCATCCACGGAATGCTGCTGATACACTTCTTCTGCTGCGTTGGCACACGCCTTAATCGCCGGAACAAACTCCTCAGACAATACTTCTTCCGCTTCATCCCACTTTTCTTCTTCCATCAGATCCATGATTCTTCCACGGATTTCCACGATCTTATCACTGATCTGCTTCACCTCATCCAAGGATTTCGACTGATCTGCATCCATATCAGCCAACTTTTCCATACTGTTAACCGCCTCTTGTGCTACTGTGTCAAGCGCATTTCTGTCTACTTTCTTTTCCAATATATCATTGGACAAAAGCGCTTCGATCTCATACACTTTTCTAGAAAACTCCATTGCCTCTGTGGATTCTACAAACGGTCCTTCATACATATCGTTCGTAAGATTTCCCACTTTTCTTACAGATAAAATGGAGATTGCCATCAGAATAATAGAAGCTACGATCGTAACTCCGAATCCTAAAACCAATTTTTTACCTATCTTCATGTTCTTCATCTTCCGGTATTCCTTTCTTTACTTTTTTGTTGATGTTATTTATAATCTTAGTCTTCATTTCTGCCATACGCGCATGGATCTGCTGTCGTTTCTCTTTAATCCATACTTTCGCAGACTTTCTAAAGACTCGGATTCCTCTAATTCCCCAGCAAATCCATAATAACTGTGGGATTTTATGTAAAATTGGGAAAAACTGCATCATATATTCCTTGCTTGGGAACATCCACGCTCGTTGCTTTTTTACCCATTCTTCATCTCGGTCTCTCTGATAAAAATCAACACGAGTCTTTTCATAAGGAATGATTTTTGAATCAAGCCGCCGATCTTCCATTCCTTTTGAAAAAATATATTCTTCCAATTGAAATACAGTTCCGGTGTCGACTTCTCCTCCTTGTCCAAACCATAGAGATGCGAGAATATTTAGCTGTTTTGCAAATTCTGTCAATCCCGCCTTTTCCAGCAATTCTTCTATAAACCTTCTCTCGTTGGTTATTGCCGGATTCTGTATGTAGTAATAATAATCCATGACATCCCTCATCTTCAGTTCCCCCATCATATAGGCGTCTACCCATCTGCCAAACTGATACAAAAACTGCATGGAGAGATTCCAATTCTTTATCCCCGCCTTCCTGTTTCCATGAAAATACTTTTGGGCTGCGTGTGTCAGGTGTTTATACAAAATCTCATTTCCCAGCGGAATCTCATCATAAAAAATCACCCGGATCCCCGGAACCCGAAAATATAGTCGTCCATGATTCGTTCTGTTCACCTGCTGTTCATAATCCATACTGTTCATGATATTATAAACTTTTCCCATATCCTTTGGCGATACAAGAAACTCGAGGCTAAACGTATACCCCATTTCACTTTTCGGATACATAGAACGAATTTCCACCCCTCGGAGAAGTACTCCTTGAACCTGATGTCTGTTCATCTGCCACAAAATAACTTCCAAAGCGTTTTTATAACTTTCTTCCAACAGAACCTCTTTATGGTACTTACTGTAAAACGTTTCCTCATCCGCAGCCGAAAGTGTCTTTTCCACCCCCAGTGTTCCATAATATACAGGACTTACAACACGATGGAATTCTGCAAGTCTCAAAAGTTCCCTCCACGATATTCCTTTCCGTGGAACAGCCACTTTCTTTCCATTGATTACAGAGGATAACACCATAACCAAAAATCTGTTCTCATAGCTAATGCCTCTCACCTCTCTTCTCGAAAAGCATGACACAGTATATCTATCGGATATTTTTATAAAATATTAATGTTTTTTTCTAATTTATTCTCCCTTTCCTGCAAAACTCTCCGTTCTTCAAATATATCCATCGCTTTCTGATTATAAATCGCATTTTTTTCATCTGCTACCAACGCACCTGCTACGAGCGTGATCACCCGTTTCCGCATGATCGTAACCAATTCTCTTGCGTGAGTCGCAATGATCAAAGTCTTCCCCTGTCTGTGGATCTCATTAAACAAAAGCATCATATCCCACGCTGTATCCGGGTCCAGATTTGCAGTCGGCTCATCGGCAATCAGAACATCCGGATTTACCACCATTGCTCTCGCAAGCAGCATCCGTGCCTGTTCCCCACCAGAAAGTTCCTTCGGATAAGCATATGCTTTTTCTGCGATTCCTACAAGTCCGAGCGCCCGCATGATTTTTCGCTTCATCCCCTTTCCTCCCTGCTCCACTGCATAAAGAGCAAGGGCAACATTTTCATATACCGTCATGTTATTGAGCATCCCGATCTCAGGCGACATAATTCCCAGTCTTCTTCTATAATGAGGAATCTCTTTCTCCTTTAACACCCCCAAAGCTTTCTGAAATCCAAAAACGTTTCCTGCTGTCGGTTCCTGCTGCTTTATCAGCAATTCTAACAATGTACTTTTCCCCGCGCCGCTTTTTCCGGTCACAAAAACAAACTCTCCTTTTTCAATCTGGAAAGAAATATCTTCTAAAGCAATCTGCTCCTGAAATACTTTTGTAACATGATCAAATACAATTTCTGCCATTTTTCCTCGCCTGCTCCCGCAAAAATTCATTCTCCAAACACTATACTGTTTTCCCGGCATTTCGTCAATCGTACCAATCAAAAAATCTGCCGTATCAAATCCCACTTCCGGAAATCTCTTCCCGAAAGTGTAGATTTTTCTACGGCAGACTGTTCATCTTAATATGCTGTTATTCTTCATAATAAGAATCTTTGCCTGCGACTCTCCGACTTAACGCACGATCAATCCTACGTATATTTTCCATTGTATGGTTTCTTTGTCTGCTGATCATACTGATCCTCTCAGCCTCGGATTCTTTTCGCTCAGAAAGCTGCTCTCCCTCCAAAAGCCGTTTGATGTCATTCTTTAAGTCATCGTCCATACTCTCGAGCAATTCGCTGATTGCTCGCTTTGCCTGTGAAACCCGTTCCATTTCGGACTGACGCATCTCAAGGATAAGATTCGCAGATTTCCGGTCACTATGATTCAACGTTTCTTCCAGTTCACAGGTAAGTCTTTCAATCTCTACGATCTCGCGATATTCTCGATAAACCAGTTTCAAGATTTCTTCTAGCATTTCCTCTATATAACTCATACGATTTCCTTATATGCCGCTCGTCTTATTTGCTTCGCGAAATGCATCCCGTAATTCTATCACAAGAGGACGAAGTTCTTCGATTACTGTTTTTTTTCTGCCCGCCTGTAATCTACTTATCTCGTATAGAAAGAAATCGTACATACGCTGCAAATCCCTGCTGATACTATACTCTGTATTTAACGTTTCCTGAAGATATTGTACGATCTCCTGCGCGCGTATTACCGAAGCGTCAAATATGTCAAACTCCTCTTTCTCCAATGCTAACTCCGCTTTCGTAAGGCGTTTGACCAGCTCATCATACAGCAAAAGTAACATCTCACCTCTGGTCATCGTATTGACTGACTGCATCTTGTATTGCTGATAACCATTCTGATACATATACTTATCCTTTCTTTACCATTCCATTAATAACCGCTGCCAAACTGTGAAAGCCAGCTGCTCTGACTGTTCATCTGTGCGATCACAGATTCCAGTGCGGTAAACTGTTTAATGTAACGGTCCTGCTCCATCTTCAAAGTATCCTGAAGACTTTCGATTCGGGCGTCAATTTCCTCTAACTGCTTGTAGACCGCATTCTGCGTAATACTTGCCGGCGATTTGATCGACCCTGCTCTCTCGATCAGGATTCCTTTCGGTTCTCCCAATGTCTTCGCATATTTGTCAAATGCTGTTTTCATATTTACCGCAATGCCCGCCTGGGAGACCACGTTTCCATCTTCATCTTTCACCGCTTCCTTGGTGAACATCTCTTTTACTCCCTCTGGGTCCGATTTCAGCGCTGCACGAAAAGCGCTTTCATCAAAAGAGAGTTTTCCATTATCTGATGTGGTACTCGATGTTGTGAGACCAATCTTTTTCAAAGCCGCCTGATCTGCCGGAGAAAGAACAAAACGCAGACTGTTGCTCAAACCTTTCAGATCGTTGTCATTAAACAAAAGTCCCTCTTTCGCCTTTTCCTCCCATGCTTCGATCTCGCTCTCGCTCAATTCTTTTTTCTGAGCTGATGTAAGCGGCGGGTAGTCCCGATTCGGCTTCGTTCGGGTCTCCTTATTAACAAGTTCGATGATCTCATTATACTCTTCGACCATCTTTTTGACCGTCTCCACGATCTTGTCCTCATCCACCTTCGCGTCAAATGTTACCGCTTCCGCTGACGGATCTAATTTCAGTTCACCGGTCGCCTCGTCTTTCACATATCCAAATTCCCCGTTGACAGAAATTGTCATACCGTCTACTTTAAAGCTGTTGGAATCCCGGACCAGATCCATTGTCTGGTCGGAACCGGCGTATTTCACTGTGACAATGGCATCCTGACCGTCCGTCTTATTGAACTCACCAAAAATCTTGGCGAAATCGCCGCCGACATTGATCTTACCACTGGCTCCGTTCGCCGTTGCCGAAAAAACGAACGAGTCGGAAGAATTCTGATAGGTGACCTGAACGCCCGCATCCGACTCATTGATCTTATCCATCAGCGTCCGTACAGTATCTTCCGCTTTCACTTCGATCGATTTTCCATTAATCTCAATTGTTTTAGGGAACGTCATATTTTGGGCGCCTGCCAGTCCTGATTCTGCAATTTTAGCGTCCAGATTTACCCGGTTAGACTCCCCGTAATTCATCTTAAACGCGCCATTCGCCCCCAACAATCCCACATCACCTGAAGATACGGCAAGAATCGAGGACTGATCCATTTTTCCATTCGGAGTCGTCGTCTGAAAACCGAGACTATAAAGTCCGCTTCCGTCGTCTTTTGCCTCCACTTTCACTCTGCCCGCTCCAAATGCATCGTCAAGCTGATTCTGCATGGATTCAGTCAGTTTCTTCATGATCCGCTCTTGCCTTGTCGCTCCATATGCACTGTTGTTCTGTGCTTTCTCCAACTCTTCTTTCGTCGGCATCTTGATAGATTTGGACATTCCATTATAAGTAAATGTCAGTTCCTTTTCTGCAATTCTGTCGATAAAACTTGTCTTTGTATAAATGTCGTCTTCTGTAATATCCCGAACAGAAGAAAGCCCCTGCTCCGTAATATTCAACTCCTTAAACTCACTATCCGGTTTATCTTTGAACCCAAGATAAGATAACGCGCTGCCCCCGGTAAGTTTGAAAATATTTCCGGCATTTTCTTTATCTTTGAACACAATCTTATCGCCGCTTGTCCCCACTTGCAAAACTTCGCTAAGTTTTTTACCTTTGCCAACTTCTATATCCTGAAATGCACGGTTCAGCGAATCGGCAATATTTTCAACCGTATCGTACTTGTACTCTTTTCCATTCGCGTCTTTTCCTGACGGCAATGTAATCGTATAATTCTTATCCGCATAATTGATCTTGATCGTAGATCCCGGGAGATTCTCTGCTTTTTGTACTTCCAAAGGATCGATCGCTCCCGTTTCCAGAGTCCGGTCTGACGCCGGAATCTTCGATGTCATCTGAGCCTTTCTCGCAAGCTGCTTTACTCCCAAAATCGAGAGCGTATCCGCCGTAGATGAAGTCCCGGATACACTTACATACTTACTGTTCGCTCCTAACGCCGTGATCAGATTCCTCCCCCAGAAACTGTTGCTGAATAAATTCGTTGAAGATGAATATGTAGATAAATACTTATCCGCAAATCCGATCATCTTGTCTGTAATCCCCCTGATCGCATTCTGCTCCCATTTCAGTAAATCCTTTTTTTGCTGCTGTTTATAAATCTTATTGGTCGTCCCCTGCGTCATGCCTTCAATCAGGGAATCCCGATCCAGACCGCTCGCCAAACCACCGTATCCTTTTAACCCGTTCAGGCTGCTGCTTGTTGTTCCGCTTAATCCACCTATACTTGCCATCTTGATCCTCTCCTTTGTTTTTATCGACAATTCCGGACGGAATTCTACAATTTTACTCTATACTTATTTATCGGCATATAGTATACTTTAAATAATAGTTATTTCATTTATGAATGGAGGAATTATTTTGACTACAATTATTGCGCTCACGAATCAAAAAGGCGGAGTGGGGAAGACAACCACATCCAGTGCGCTGGCTGCTGGTTTATCCTCTTTTTATAACAAAAAAGTCCTTGCGATCGATTTTGACCCTCAGGGCAGTCTCGGATTCAGTCTCGGACTTGACATTGAGAATTCCAGCACGATCTACGACGTTCTGAAAGGAAATGTTCCCATACAAGATGCGATCCAGACAACCGATTACTGCGACATTATCACATCAAACATTCTTTTAAGCGGTGCGGAACTGGAATTTACTTCCGCTGACCGGGAACTCTGTTTAAAAAAGGCATTGGCTCCTGTAATAGATCATTATGATTTCATCATTATAGATACTCCGCCGGCTCTGAACATCCTGACGGTAAATGCATACGTTGCAGCGGATCATCTGATCATCCCGATGGCACCCGAGATTCTAAGTCTTTTAGGTCTTACCCAGTTGAAAGAAACCATCGATTCCGTGCGTGAAAAGCTCAATCCATCCTTGAACGTACTTGGTCTGATTCTTACCAAATACAACAGACGTACGCTTCTTGCAAAAGAGGTCAAAGAGATGGCGGAAAATATCGCCGGACAGATTGGTTCCTGTGTCTTCCATACGCAGATCCGTGCCAGCGTATCTGTTGCAGAAGCGCCCGCTCACGGACTTAGCGTCTATGATCATGCTCCACGTTCCAATCCATCTCTGGACTACAAAGAGTTTGTAAAAGAAGTCATGGATAAAATTACCACGGTTTCTATGGAGACAAAATAATGGCAAGAAAAAGTAATAAAACGGCACACGTCTTAAATCTTTTATCCGGGCACGATACGAAAAAAGAGCCGGAAAAAGAACTGGAAACGGATGTGAAAAAGGACGCGGATCCGATATCGGAACAAGATTCCCAACCAAAGGACGCCCAACAACCGCACCCGGATCCGGAACCGACAGAAAAAATCCCACAGGGAAAAATATCTGTTCCCGATTCCCCCTCTGTCTCGATCATCGATCAGACGGAAAAAGATCCGGTGGCAGAACAGATTCATGCAAATCTCTTTCAGGAATTTCAAAAAGAACATGATATGAATCCGGAAGAATCCCAAAAAGAATCCTGGGAAAAAGAGCCGGAAGCAGAACCGGTAGCCGAGCCGGAATCAACGATCGTATCTGAACCAGAACCAGAGCCGGAATTTGTGCGGATCAATGTTATGGAGCGGATCGTCAGCGATAAGATCATTTATTTTATGCGTCAGTTTGAATGTTGTACCTGTGAGAAGTGTATTGCTGACACTATTGCCCTGACGCTGAACGGACTTCCGCCAAAATACATTGTTACAGAACCGGCAGCCGAAGCCCCGTTGCTTAGCTTCTATACCAACCATTTCATTTCCGAGATCACGGTGGAAGCAACGAAAGCATGTATGACTGTAAAAGAAACTCCAAGACATAAAAATGGTGCATCCTGATTCAATATAGGGGGATTGCCGGAACAATTCACAAATTGCCCGGCAATCCCCCTATGTTATCTTTTTATGCTTTTGCTACAATATTCTCCCAGATCTCGCTTACTTCTTCCACGCATTCCATATAAATCTGCGCCATTACGTTTGTCTGCAATCCCAATTCATCCGAAAGCTTCTTGATTTCCGTCCAGTCCGCTCTCTCATAAGCCAGGATCAGGTGATATAATGTTCCGGCTTCACCCTCGCCTGAGATCAGTGCTTTCTTCACTTCCTCAACGATCGGGATTTCATTTAAGATCTCCTCCATAGTCGCATCGATCATACATTCCAGTGTGGAAAACATTCCCATCAGATACGCGTCTGCCGGAGCGATCGGAAAATGTCCCATCTTCTTCACCAATGCCGCTGCAAAATTCGCCCGCATAAATGACGTTTTCATCAGTTCTTCCGTTCCGGATTCTTCCTTCCGAAAACTTAACAGATATACCCACTGTTTTAACTGGTTGATTCCAACCCGCATAATAGCCTGCCGTACGGAAGCAGTTCTGTGTTTTGCCGAAAAATAAGCTGAGTTCGCCATTTTCAGCAGCGCATAGGTCAGCGCGGCGTCTCTCGTCACGATCTGTTCCATCACTTCCATATCCGGCTCATCTTTTGTAACTTCCATGATCAGCTGGTAAAGATTTCCCTGAAGATATTCCATCTTCCCTACTTTTGATACCGATGTATCAGAAATATACGCGCCCTCTACATAATCTGTATGGATTTCTTTCGCAAGGAGAAACGCTTCTTTCGTATTGATGCTTGTAGCGATCACTTCTTTTCCGAATCCATGCGCCATATCCACCACATTTTCCAGGCTCCGGCGTTCCCGGTCTTCCTCTTCTCCGGTCACTTTCACTTTGACATAATCTACATATTCCAACATACTGAAATATTTCGGGATGAACCGGAAATCATTGATCGCAAAATGATACCCCTCTTCGCGGTATTTTTCGATCAGGATCGAAGCTAACGGATGGATCACAACATTGTCCTCTATCTGGATCACGATCATATCTTTGTCAAAGATCTTCGGTGTATTGCGGAACAAAAGCGTCGGCGTAAATGTCATAAACGTTTTCCGGTCCCGGAATATCTTACTTGAATTTTCAGTCAAAAAGGCGGTCATTGCGTTCGCTGCCGCACTGTCCACGCTGGAATTGTAGAGACTCTCTGCGTCGCTCTGCACCAGAAGTTCGTATCCCATAATCTCGCTTGTATCTGTCTTTTTAATCAATTGTCTGGCAATAATCTTCTCCATTCCACTATCTCCTTTCCAGCAACGTGTCCATGACTTCCACTAAATGACCAATTTCCGGCTTGGAAAGCTGCTCATCTGCGCCAAGCTGTTTTCCTTTGATCCGCATTTCACTGTTGATCAAAGAAGAGAAAATGATCAGCGGGATCCCTTTCATCTCCTCATCTGATTTCACCAGCTTCGTCAGATGATGCCCGTCCATCTCCGGCATCTCGATATCCGTAATAATCAAATCCGCACTTTCATCCAATGTGTTGTTCTTCTTCGCCGTTGTCAGATAATCCCATGCTTCTTTTCCGTTATTAAAATTGATCACATTCGTATAGCCTGCCTTTGCCAGGGAATCCATGATCATTTTGGTCAGCAAAATGGAATCTTCCGCTAAAACGATCTTTTCCTGCCGCTTGGAACGTTTTCCCATCTTTGTGATCTCTTCCACCTGGATTCCGGTCTCCGGAGCGATCTCCGCCACAATTTTTTCAAAGTCAAGGATCGTCACCAGATTGTCTCCGCACTGGGCGATTCCGGTTGCCACGCCCTCTTCCCCGTGAGTGATCGTTTTATCCGGTTTCTGAATATCTGTCCACGAGATTCTGCTGATCCCCACAACACTGTGAACGCGAAATGCAATATGCATTTTATTGAAGTTTGTAACGATAAATAAATCTCTCGGATGCTTTTCGCATTCCTGTTTCGTGAGATATTTCGGCAAGTCCACAACCGTCAGCAGGATCTCCCTCGGTTTAAAGATCCCCTCCACAGCGTTGTGGGAATGCGGGATCGGTTTTACCTTATCCGCCATCATGATCTCCCGAACCTTTGCCACATTGATGCCATACAGTTCGTCATTGATTGTGAACTGCATGATCTCAATCTCATTTGTCCCTGATTCCAATAATATCTTTGTATCTGCCATTTTCCCTCTCCTCCTTAGATATATTTCTCCTGACGGCTCGCTGTTCGTATCGATACCTGACCAGTCGATACATCCAGAAGCATCGTTCGTGCATAATTTGATCCGGTATCTTCTCCGGTGATCCGAAGCCCCTCCGCTTTCAAAATACTTTTTACTTTGATGATATTCCGCTCTCCGATATTGCCCAGACCGCCTGTTCCTTTCATTTCAAACATTTTTGCGCCACCTGCAATCTTACAAACTGTCCGTCCTTTCTGACCGCCGAATGTATAGAACTTTCGAAGTGTTTCCTGTATACCTGTGTCCGCATATTTCAAAATATTGGAATCCTGCGAATTTGTTTTTTCCGGGAGCATGATATGGAGCAGCGCCCCTAACTTTATCATTGGATCATAAAAGGTAATTCCGATACATGAACCCAGCGCATATGTAATCAGTACTCCCTCCTGTCTGGTAAGCTTCATGTCCGCAATTCCCACAGATATCTTCTTCTGCATAAGCTACTCCACTCCTAATTTTTTCATCAGGACATTCAATGAACGGATGTCCGGCAGCAATAGAATATTGCTGTCCATCTCCTCTCCTCCTATCGAAAACGCCCCTGTAATCATCATGATCTGATCAGACTCAATTCCCATCATTGCCATAGGCATGCTTAAGATCCCTCCCAGCATATTGACGGCAAACTGCGGAACGGACAAATGGATCTGAATATTCGTAAGGGAAGAGAGTGCGCTGATATAGGAGGAAAGCATGATATTTCCAACCTCGATCAGCAAAGATTCTTCCATTTCTTCCATATCAAGCAAGTTCTCTTTCTCATAAGAAAAGACTTTTTTGATCATTGTTTTGATAAAATCTCTTTTTAAGATCAGCATCATCAGCCCTGACAGCTCTCCGGACATTTCCACGAGAACCGCGCCGACGATCTCTTCCGCATCGCCGATCTTATTCTGCGCCATATTAAATTCCAGAATATTGACTTCCGGCAGTTCCATACTGACCTTTTCCGACAAGATCCCGGAAAGCGCTGTGATCGCGTTTCCATTCCCGATACTTCCGATCTCACGGAATACGTCCATCTGGTTTTCTCCCAGTTCTTCATATCTATAAATCGCCATAACTTCCCTCTCCTTATCACTGTCTCAATGAATTGACTGTATTTACGATTTCATCAGACGTCTGCACCATGCGCAGTGCATAGGAGTATGCTCTTTGACTTTCGATCACCTTTGTCATCTCTTCTGCCATATCTACTCCGGAAGTTTCCAAAGCATGACGGATCAGCTTTCCGTCCTGTACCAAAAACGGCGTTCCGTTCTTTGCCGTCGGTGCAAACTCGTTGTCGCCGACGCTTTGCATCCCATCCGTGATATTAAACTGATATATCCCGATCTCACCGCTGAACGTACCGTTGTTCACAATAACCGGATTTCCGTTCCGGTCGCACACCCGGTTGCCTGCGTCATTGACCAGATAAAACTGATTTCCCTGCTGGGATAGACTGAAATGTCCATTCCGCGTATAAGTCACCGCGTCGCTGGACGGATTGACCAGTCTGAAAAATCCTTTTCCTCCGATCGCAAAATCATAAGCCCCGTCGGTCTCTCTGTATGCTTCCGGTGTAAAATCCGTGTTTGTCATTTCCACCTTTACGCCGGTTCCCGCTTTCATCGCCGTATCCTGTCCGTACTGATTGTTCATATTGTAATACATCAGATTGGAGAAAGAAACGCTTTTATTCTTATATCCATAGTTATTGATGTTCGCCAGATTATTTGCCGTAACATCCAGTTTCTGCTGCTGTGCGATCACGCCTCTTGCAGCCGCATAAAAAGATGAATACATAACGATCTCCTTTCCTTTACATCGAACCAAGTTGGATTGCTTTTCCGCTGAGCTGGTCATACATTTTCAAAAGCTGCGCCGAACTCTGAAGCGACCGCTGACCGCTCATCATGTTCGTCATCTCCTGCACCATCGACACATTCGAGTCTTCCAGATATCCCTGCTTGATCACCGTACCATTTACGCCCTGCGGCTGCGCATTGGAACGAAACGCTCCGTTTGCCGTTTTTTCCAGTTGTTCATAATCCGCAAAATCCACAACCTGTAATCGTCCGTAATTTTCTCTTCCGTCTGCACTTAAGACGTATCCCTGCTCCGTCACACGGATGTCATCTGTATTTACCCGGATCGGTCCATTCTGTCCCTGAACTCTTCCAAGCCCCTGAAGTACAAGATACCCCTCATTATCCACATTAAAAGAACCATTTCTTGTATACACGGTTTCCTGTCCGCTCTGTACCGCAAAGAAGCCTTTTCCGCTCAAAGCCAGATCCAGCGCCCGCTCCGTGGCGCGAAGCGTTCCCTGCGTCTGGTCTGTTGCGACGCCCTCCGCCGTGTTGATCCTTGAGGTAGTTCCGATCGGAGTTCTTCCGTCTCTCTCAAACCGATACAAAATCTCATCCCGGAATGTTCCCTGAACTAATTGGTCGCTTTTAAATCCGGGCGTGGAGATATTCGTCATATTGTTACTGATCACATTCATATTTCGATTCTGCACGATCAAATTCGACGCCAGATTATAATATCCTTGAAACATGCTTCTTTTCCCCTTCCTGATTAAATTTCTGCATATATTTTTTTAATTTTTTAATACCGCTGCTATGGATCTGAGACACACGGGGCTCGCTGATCTCCAACACTTGCGCGATCTGCCTCATGTTCAATTCCTCTACATAATAAAGCGAAATGACCAGCTGCTCTTTTTCCCTCAATGTTCTGATCCCCTCCGCCAACACATCGGTCAGCTCCTGCCTGAGCAGGCAGGATTCCGGCTGCTTTTCTTCCCCGCTGGTCGGAAGCTGTACATGCGTACTGTTCTCCTGCGCCTCTGCCAGCACCATATCCAGAGAAAGTACATGGAACAACGTCGCTTTCTTTAAGATCTCCTGATACTTCTCCATCGTGATCCCAAGATATTTCGCTACCTCTTCCGGCGACGGATCTGTTCCGTTTTTATTATATAATGTGGTAACCGCATCTTCAATATCTCTTGCGCTTTTTCTTACGCTCCTCGGGACCCAGTCTTGTTTTCTCGCGAGATCGATGATCATGCCTTTGATCCTTTTGGAAATATAGGTCTCGAATTTCACCTGTTTTTTTGCGTCAAACTTCTCGATCGCATTCATGAGCACAAGCACGCCCTCGTTGACAATATCTTCCATCTGCGAAAAGCTGATATATACATCGCGCTTCTGCAGCGCAATACTCTTTACAACATAGAGATAACGCATCACCAGTTCCTGTTTGATCTCCAGACTATGGGTAGAGCCATACATCTGCAAAAGTTCTTCATTCGACTTTTCTGTATAATCTTCCTGTATACTCATACTCTTCCCTCATAACTGTCAGACGGCAATGTTCCCTACCGCCTGGATTTGTATATTATTGTTGATCTCATTAAAAGAAAGAACATAAACATTCGGATAAAACTGTTCGATCAGATGATGCACATGTACGCGCACGACCTGGCTCGTAAGAACAACCGGAGGCTGTGAAAATCCGTTGAATTTTTTAATTTCCTCTCCCAGTTTTGTGATCACGGTCTGCATCACATCCGGACTGAGCGCCAGATACATTCCCTGATCGCCTGCGGTCAGGCTTGTGATGATGTTCTTCTCCAGATCTGCATCCAGAGTGATCACTTTCATGCTGCCGCCCTCACAGAACTTTCTCGTGATCGTACGCTTCAGCGCCATACGGATATGTTCGGTCACAGAATCCAGATCTTTCACCGCCATAGACGCGTCGATGATCGTCTCCATGATCGTCTCCATATCTTTGATCGGAATGCCCTCTTTCAAAAGATTCGTCAATATTTTTTGGAAATTTCCATAAGAAATCGTTGTCGGAATCAGTTCTTCGATCAGTTCCGGTGATTTCTTCTTCATATTGTCCACCAGCTTCACAACTTCCTGTCGGTTCAGAAGCTCGTAAGAATGTTGTTTGATCGTCTCCGATAAATGGGTCAGCATCACGGATAACGGATCGATCACCGTATATCCATAAATCTCCGCCATCTCCTTCTTATCCACAGTGATCCATTTACTCGGAATGCCGTATGCCGGTTCGATCGTATCGATTCCCTCGATCTCTTTCTCCGGATTCGGCGGTTCTAAAGCAAGATAATAATCCACAAGTATCTCACCCTTTGCGACTTCTTCGCCGCGGATCTTGATCACGTATTGATTGGTATTCAGACTGGAACTGTCTCTTAACCGGATTGACGGAATTACAAATCCCATTTCTTGTGCGTACTGCCGCCGGAAGATCACGATCCGGTTGATCATTTTTCCACCGCTGCCCTCATCTACCAGCGGGATCAGACTATATCCAAATTCCATCTCGATCGGCTCTACCTGTATCAGATCATACACATTGCTGATGTCCTTAAACGCCTCTTCCTCGGAAACCATCTGCTGTTGCTGCGACATGGCTTCTTCCATCTCTTCTGCTTTTCGTGAAGCGGAAGCTGCTTCCTCCATCCGCTTCGTCAGCATATAACCTCCAAGCATCAATCCAAGTGAGACTACGCCAAACTGGATCTTCGGCATTCCCGGGATCACAAGCATCACTGCCAGCGCCGCGCCGGTGATCATGATTGCTTTCGGCTGGGCAAGAAACTGTTTGGAAGCATCCTCATTCAGACTTCCCTCCGAAACGGATCTGGTCACGACCATACCGGTTGCCGTGGAGATCAGAAGCGCAGGGATCTGAGATACAAGACCATCTCCGACCGTTGCGATCGAATACACCGAAAGGACTTCTGAAAATGACATTCCCCCCTGCACCATTCCGATGATCATACCGCCGAAGAAATTGACTGCGGTAATGATCAGGGACATGACCGCATCTCCCTTTACGATCTTCGTAGCACCGTCCATGGCGCCGTAAAAATCCGCTTCTTTTTGGATCTTATACCGCCGCTCCTTGGCCTGCTGCTCGTCGATCAGACCGGTACTTAAGTCTGCGTCGATCGCCATCTGTTTTCCCGGCATCGCATCCAATGTAAAACGTGCCGCAACCTCCGCAACTCGTTCCGCACCTTTTGTGATAACAAGGAACTGCACCAATACGATAATGATAAAGATAATGAAACCAACTACAACGTTTCCCTGTAATACAAAATCTCCCATCGCCTTGATCACAGCTCCCGCCGTTCCCGAGTTTCCAAGGATATTTCTTGTGGAAGAGATATTGATCCCGATACGGAACAACGTCGTGATCAAAAGCATGGATGGAAAAATCGAAAACTCCAGCGGCTCTTTGATATTCATGCTGATCAGCAAGATGATCAATGAAATGGAAATATTCAAAATTATAAAAACATCCAATACAAATGGATTCAATGGAATGATTAATAACAGTACGATCATTACAACGATCACAGCGACTGCATTATTCAATAGTTTCTTCATCTTTTACTCCAGACTTTTTTTATTCTTTCGGAAAACCTGTACCAGAATCTCTGCCACAACTCCATAATATTCCGCCGGTATTTCACCGTCCAACGGCGTCGTCGCATAGATTCCCCGCGCCAGCGGCCGGTTCTCAATAACGGTAACGCCGTTTTTCTCTGCGATTTCCACGATCTTTAAAGCAATCAGATCCTGTCCTTTTGCGACAAGTATCGGCGCGTTGTTTTTATGGATATCATATTTTAGCGCGACGGCAAAATGCGTCGGGTTACGGATGATCACATCCGCATCCGGAACTGCCTGCATCATCCGGTTCCTTGCCCGGCTTCTCTGCAGATTTCGGATTTTTCCTTTGATCTCAGGATTTCCCTCCGTCTGCTTGAACTCCTCTTTCAGTTCCTGCTTGGACATCCGGATCTTTTTCTCATAATCCCATCGTTGATAAAAATAATCAAAACCGGCGATCGCGCAGAAGATCAACCCGATCTTCACGACCATATCCATCACAAGCTGCAATGTATACACCGAAGATACCTGAATGTCCATATCCATCATGCGCATAATATTCCGCATATCCGCTTCCAAAGCCTGATACAACACGACGCACAGGATCGTGATCTTCAGGATCCCCTTTAAAAGCTCTATCAAATTCCGCAGGGAAAACAAGTTTTTAATTCCCTTGATAATACTCAGATTGCTCAACTTGAACGCCGCTGATTTTGCGGTAAAAATAAATTTTGTCTGAACGCCCGTTGCCACAACTGCCAGCGTGATCGAAATAAATCCAAGTGGAAGAATGCAGATCGCCAGCACTTGCATGGCGTCTATCCCGAAAGCGCTCAACTGCGCCATCGATAACTCTTCAATCGACAACGCATTGTTCAGATAATAGAGCAGATTCTCACGGATCGTCTTGTATATAGTCGGAAACAAGATCTGTAACCCATAGAACGTCCCAAGAAGCGACACGACGACAATTACATCTTTACTCGAAAAGACATGACCCTCTTTCCGCTCATCGCGCCGCTTCTTGGGCGTGGCTTTTTCAGTTTTGGAATCGTCTGCCATCTGTCTTCACTTCGCTTTCGTTTCTGAATTTCTGTTTTATAAAAACGTAAGGATTTCCTGTATTGCTTTCACCATCACAGTAACAAGATTGGAGAGATACTCCCCGATCGGGGAGATCAACAATACAAGTAACCCCAAACCTACGATTACTTTCAATTGAATATTGATCACAAATACATTGATCTGCGGTACGATCTTATTGAGGATCCCAACTCCGATCTCTACCAGAAATTCAGCCGCCAGAACCGGAAATGCAAACTTGATCCCGAGTACCACGCACTCGGAAAACAACTCGACCATCCGGGACGCAAGCCCCTGCGTCAGAAGAATCCCGCCGTAAGGCACGATCTCCGCCGATGTCAGCAAAATCTTCATCAAAGCCAGATGTCCGTCCACCGCAAAGAACAGCAATACATAAAACGCCTGTAAAAGGCTGCCTGTAATCGGCACCTGCGCATTGCTCTGCGGATCATATACCGTTGACATCGACATTCCCATCTGAAAATCCATTACATATCCTGCAAATGTGATCACAAAGAAAAATAATTCTGTTACAAATCCGATCGCATACCCCGCCGCAAACTCTTTAAATAGAAGCAGTCCATACTCCAGCGGATTTGTAATATCAAACGCATCACCTGTCGAAAAAGAATATACCGTAACTGTCAAAATAAAAATGAATCCAGACTTTACCTGCATCGGGATATTTCTTCTTCCTAAAATCGGATTCAATAATATAAACCCTGACATTCTCATTAATATCAGTGAAAACAGGGTGATCTGTGCAGTAGTATCGAACAGCATTTCTCTCTCCTTGCTCCAATCGTCATCCCTGTATCATCTGAAAGATCCGTACTGTAAAATCCTGAAGCGTCTCCAGCATGTTCCCGCCCGTAAACACCAAAATGATCCCGATCACAAGCAGCTTGGGAACAAACGTGATCGTCTGTTCATGGATCTGGGTTGCCGCCTGTATAATGGAGATTAATACGCCAACGAGCATACTGATGACCAGAACCGGTCCTCCAAGCTGAACTGCCAGTACAAACACTTCATACATTAAGTCTAATACTTCCCCGTTTGTCATCTAACAATCTCTTCCCTTCATCGAAAACTTTTTACAATTGTCGAGAACAGTAGGTTCCAGCCGTCCACAGTAATAAAAAGAAGTAATTTGAACGGCAGCGAGATCATCGCGGGCGGAAGCATGATCATTCCCATCGACATCAACGTACTGGAGACGATAATGTCGATCAGAAGAAACGGAATAAATAATAAGAATCCTGCTACAAACGCTCTCTTGAGTTCGCTGGTCATAAACGCCGGGACAATGACCGTCATGGAAAGGTCTTCCGGGCTCTCGTCCTCCGCCAGCTGCACATCCGCCATATCCATATATAAATTCAGACTGCTTTTCTCCGTCTGCTTTAACATGAATTCTTTCAGCGGGACCTGTGCCCGCTCCAACGCCTCTTCCTGCGTGATCTGCTGATTTTTATATGGTTCATATGCTTCCGTATTGATTTCCTTGATCACCGGATCCATAATGAACAATGTCAAAAACAAGGAAATCCCGACCAACACCATATTGGGCGGAGTCTGTTGGATTCCAAGCGCATTTCGCAAAAATGACAGGATAATGACCGTCCGGGAAAAAGAAGTCATCATGATGATCAATGACGGCAGCAGCGCCACAATAGTCAGAAGCAATAAGATTTCTAATGTAGGGACTTGATTGCCATTGACATTAATTAAGGAATCATACATCTTCTTTTCCCCCTTTTTGGGTCATTTTACCAAATTTGTTCAGGAGCTCTCTGAATTCCTGTGCTTTAGGTGTACTGTTTCCCTGAATTGGCGCAAGCGGGATCAAATCCTCCGGATCCAGTTCCTGCAAAAGGCTGATCTGCTGAGAAGTTACCCCGATCAGCAAGTATTTGTCCCCTGCCTGTACAACCGCAACGTATCGATCCTGTCCGACCATGAGCTGATCGACCACTCGCATATAATGTGAATTGCCGTTTTTATTCATTCCTCGTCCTACATATTTGCTGACGACATAGCTTAGATAAATGATAAAAACAGCCGCTATAAAAGTCAGAATCACACTCCCCATAGTCGTCCTTCCTATTCTAATGTTGCCAGGTTGATCTTCGTGATCTCTGTAATACGAATTCCAAAATTATCTTCTACAACCACAACGTCGCCTTTTGCGATACATTGTCCGTTGACGAACAGATCGACCTGTTCTCCCGCCAGTTTATCCAGAACAACCAAAGATCCTTTGGTGAAGTCCAGAATATCTTTCACCAGTTTCTTTGTTCTTCCGATCTCCACGGAGATTTCAAGCGGAACCCCCATGATCAGTTCCATATTTTCTTCCTGTTCTTCCTGAAGAACCACGCCGCGGTCCTGATTCAGATTCTGTCGCACCATCGGCTGCACGTTGATCAGTTTTGGTTCTGCCGCTTTTTGTTTTTCCTCCTGCTGTTGCTGCATCTGCTGCATTTGCTGCATCTGCTGCATTTGCTGCATCATCTGCTGCATCATCTGCATTTGCATCTGCATCATAGATGCATCTGCCATTCCCGACATCATCGGCTGCTGCGCCATAGTCTGCGGATTCAGATTCATTTTCGGATCCTGATTCATTTGTGCGTTCATCTGCTGGTTCATACCGGCGCTCATTTGATCCTGCTGTGGTTCTGCAGGCTGCTCAACCGTTGCCTGTGTACTTCCCTCCGCATTTAACAGACTTTCGATCTCCTCCTGGGAGAGCGTCTGCTTTCCTCCTGAAGACGGCGCTGCTTCTTCATTCGGAACGTCTTTCGTTTCCTCATTTACATTTGCCGGATCGACGATCACATCGTCCGGAAGAAATCCTTTCACAAGGCTCTTTGCAAGACTGATCGGCATTACGTTAAAGAATTCGCTTTCCAGTTTGTCTGCGATCTTCAGTGCAAATTTTACAACGACTCTGTAATCGTCGTCGGAAAAATATTTATCGATGAACGCTTTTTCATTTTCCACTTCAAAGGAAATCGGTGTTGAAATATTTACAACTTTTCCAAGGAATTCGGAAAGCGCTGTGGAAGACGCCCCCATCATCTGGTTCATCACTTCACAGACCGCGCTGATATTCATCTCGTTTAATTCAAACTCTTCATCCGTCATCGGAATGCCCATCAGCATTTCCACGATCACCCGCACGTCATGTCTTTTTAACAACATGACATTGCTTCCCTCCAAGCCAGATATATAAGTAATCTCAACTCCGATCGCCGGCTCCACTCTGTCCATTTTAAACTCATCCTTGCGGACAACATTTACAACAGGAGTGGTAATATCTACTCTGGTATTCAGCATTGTTGAAACCGCAGTTGCCGAAGCTCCCAAACTGATATTCAGGATTTCGCCTACGGCATCTATTTCCAATGCGCTAAGACAATTGGATCCCATTCTGCCCTTTTCCTCCTATGCAATTACTTATTTCCCGATCTCCAACGCTTTCTGCGACATCATTTTGATCGCATTAAACGCTGTAATATTCGCCTCGTACGATCTTGTCGCAGCCATTCCGTCTACGGTCTCTTTTACAAGATCTACATTCGGCATCATAACATAACCCTCTTCGTTTGCGTCCGGATGATCCGGATCATATACCGGAATCAGATCTCTTTGATCTTCTGTAATCTGTGAAACACGCACGCCGCCTTTTTCCATTCCGGAGCGCCGAAGACGGCTATTGAACTCCTCCTGAAAAGAACTCGCCGGTTTCTCCTCAAAAGAAACGATCTTACGTCGGTATGGACCTCCGTCCGCGGTTCTCGTCGTCTGTGCATTTGCTATATTTTCTGCGACAGTATCCAGCCTCTGCCTTTGTGCAGTCAATCCTGAAACACTAATATCAAAAGAATTCAAAAAAGACATTTTTCTTCCTCACTCCCTGATTATCCAAGAATTTTCTTGATCGTTGACAAAATACGTTCCGGTTTGAACGGTTTTACAATAAAGTCTTTCGCTCCCGACTTGATGGAATCCATAACCATCGCTTCCTGTCCCATTGCTGAGCACATCACAACCGTTGCCGCCGGATCTAATGCTTTGATCTCTTTCAGTGCTTCCAAACCGTCTTTATTCGGCATCGTAATATCCATAAATACCAGATCCGGTTTCTCCGCCTGATACATTTCCACTGCCTGCGCACCGTCTGCCGCCTCGATCACGTCTGTATAACCAGCCTGTCCTAACGTTGTCTTTAACATCATTCTCATAAAAGCTGCATCGTCTACCAATAAAATTTTTGCCATTTAACATTACCTCTTTTCATAAATATTTCTTTTTATATGTACAGAGAATCTTTGATATTTCTCCGTCATCTCTTTTCTACCCTGCATTTTTTTCTTCTGCACGTTCTTCAATTTTTACTGCGATGTTCTTATTGTATACGCCAAGTTTTCCTTTGAACCACGGCTGACCGGCAACATGTACCGATACTGCGGAATCCTGCGGCTTGTTCAAATCGATCACATCGCCCACATGAAGATTGTAAATATCGTCCAGATTCAGCCGCGCAACGCCAAGCTGCGCCATGACTTCCATCTCAGACTCTTTGATACTCTCAAGAATCTCTTCCTGGTTATCTCGCTGCATGTGGCTGTTATCCTTATCTGCCAGATGTTTGGTCTTCTCTATAATATCAAAGATATTAAACAACAATGTACCCGGCAGGCAGATATTCATTGCTCCCTCGATATTCTCACCCAGAGAAATTCTCAGCATGACGATCACGACTGTCTCATCCACACTGATCCCCTGGAACATACTCGGATTTTCTTCTACCCATCCAAATTCCACATCCATGTGGATATAAGTAGACCACACATCTTTTGTGATTGCGATCAAATGTTTGATCACACTCTCATACAGAGCGATCTCAACATCTGTATATACATAGGAACCGTCTACTTCCGTATCTGTTCCGGTTCCGCCCAACAACCTGTCGATCATCGACCCCATCAGGATCGGAGAAATAAGAAACACCATCGGAGGATTTTTCGAATGATCCTGTAATTCTGCTTTCGCAAGAGTGATCACATCTGTCTCATTCAGTGCATTCCCGAATTCATAATATCTCTGCTCTTCTACGCCGATCACTTCCACCTCGCTCGCCACCCGGAACAAGCCGTTGATCTGCGAAGTTGCGATCCGAGCATAGTTATCATAAATGCTTTTCAGCATTTTCAACTTATCTTTTGTGTATTTTTTGGGACTGTAAAAATCATATTTTCGATATGTTTTCGTAGGTTGCGGCTGTGTAACTTTGCTTTCTTCCACATCTGCATTCTGCATAGAATGCAGCAGCGCATCAATCTGACTTTGTGAAAGCACTTCTGCCATCTTTATGAACACCTGCCTTTACTCATTTTTTCCAACCACTTCTTCATAATACTCATCCAGACTTCGCTGTATGGAATTATTTTTCGTAATGATGATCTCAACTCTTCGGTTCTTTGACCGGTTCTCTTCCGTGTCAAACGGTGCGACCGGTCTGAACTGCCCATATCCGACCGATACAAGCTTATCCGGAGAAACCAGATTTTTCTGCTGCAGATATACTGTGACATTTGCCGCTCTCTCACATGAAAGAACGCGGTCGTTCACCACATCGTTCTGATGATTGGGAAGCGCCTGCGTCGTATGTCCCAAAACCTGAATTTCCTGAATTACATCGCTTGCCGGAGCGATCGCCTCCGCAAACCTGTCCAGTATAACTTTTCCCTCCGGACGGATCACCGCACTGTCCCCATCAAAAAATATCGTGTCCCGGAACCGTACAAAAGTATACCCATCGCCTTTGGTCAATTCCACTTCCGTCTCGATCCCAGCGTCTTCCACCGCCAGCTTCAACCGTTCATACAATTCGTCGAACACAGCCTCCTCAGTTGCCTCAGCACTGCCCGGAACTTCGTCATTTCCATCTGCTACCGTATCCGTTACAATCTGACTGACTTCTTTTGCATCCGGATTAAAACTTTCTACAAGCTTGATCCACTTGGATTGATCCACAGAAGAAATAGAATACAGCAACACAAAAAAGCATAGCAATAGAGTCACCATATCTCCGTAGGTGTCCATCCAATTTGATCCATTCTCCGGCTTTTTTTCACGCCTCTTGCTCATCTTGTTATCTCACCCTATTTCTTTTTTCTTTTACCGCCTGATTTTTTAGCTGCTTTCTCCTCGCCGTCGCCCTCTTCGCCGTCCTGAAGCTTGCTTCTGTCATTGTAGCTCAAATATGTCAAAAGTTTTTCTTTCAGAAACTTCGGATTATCTCCCGACTGGATCGCCAGAAGTCCCTCGATCATGATCTGCTTGTACAAAAGCTCTTCTTCATTCCGCACGCGTAGTTTTTTGGCGATCGGAGAAATGAATAAATGTGCCAGCACACATCCATAAAAAGTTGTGATCAATGCCGTCGCCATAGCCGGTCCGATATTAGAAGACGCTCCCGCGTCCATATCCATTCCATTCAGCATGTTTACCAGACCGACAAGTGTTCCGATCATACCGAATGCCGGCGCATAATTCGCCGCTTTCTCATAAATCCCTAAGGACTCTTCATGGCGCTGATCCATAATATCCAGTTCGTTTTCCATGATTGAGCGCACCTCTTCCCGTTCTGTCGCATCCACGATCATCATGATCCCCTGCCGGAAAAATGCATCATCCTGTTCGTTCGCCTTTTCTTCCAGTGCGAGCAGACCATTCTTTCTTGCAGTCTGCGCCATTTCTACCAGCGTATCGATCAACGCCTGTACATTGTAGCGTTTGCCCTGAAATAAAATCTTGATATGTTTTGCTGTGGCTTTCAACACGCTAAATGGGTAACTCGCCACAACAGATGCGATCGTACCGCCCAGCACGATCGCCACACTTGCGGGATCCCAAAAGTTGCCCAGATCCTTAGGTCCGATTCCCACAAAGACAATCAGGACCACACCGATTACCACACCTATAATACTGGTTAAATCCATGCTGCTGCCTCCCCTATGATTTGTTTCTTCTATTTATTAACGTAACTCCGGATTTTTCCGTTGTACTCGATTGTTTTCTCAATTATCTCTTCTCCGCTTTCTTTCACGATATAGAACTTTCCATTCATCATAATCACTTTTGCTTCCGGTATAAATTCCACTGCCTCTACCTGTTCACAATTTAAAATAATTTTCTCGTCATTCAGTTTTGTAAGCATGATCATAGTATTGTTTCCCCTTTTCTCTTATCGATCATCCGGCTTTTTTATCTGGGGAGCGGGGGAGATTTACCCGCTCCTTCCGGATCGTTCTTTTTTATCGTTTCATATTGACAAGTTCTTCGAGCATCTGGTCTGTAACGGTGATGATCTTTGAATTCGCCTGATAACCACGCTGTGTTGTGATCATCTGTGAGAATTCGTTTGCCAGATCCACATTCGCCATTTCCAGATAATTTCCCCGGATCTTTCCGGCTGCTCCGCCGTTCGCTTTGATATGTTCGATAGTTCCCGCATTTGGTCCGATATCATAGTAGTAACCGCTTGTTTTCTCCAAACCGTTTGGATTCTCTACCGTGATCAAAGCAAGCTGTCCGATGGCAATGGTGCGTCCCTGTTTGTCCACACCGACAACAGAGCCGTCTTCGTTGATCTTATAACTCTGGATATTGTATGCCATTCCGGTATCCGGATCCGTCGGGATCTGGATCGTGGAAAGTTCGTCACTGAACTCTGCCGCGATGCCCGGTACACGGTTGGCGCCGACCACGGTTTGTGTGAAGTTGTCCTGCGCAGTTCCAGTTCCACCCTGCGGTATGGTCGTATTTTTACCATTTCCCCATGCATCCGTAATCTTCTTCGGATTTCCCGGGTCGTCGGGTTTGTTTTGAACAACGCCTTTCTGGTTGGATTCGATCGTCAGGTTGACTGTATTTGCTTTGTCATCGTAGTTCTCCAGATTGATCGTAAATCCCTCAAATCCTCCACCTTTCTTTGTCACCTGTGCGATCCAGTCCTGCACCTGTCCTTTAAAATCGGTCTTCGTTGTATCCACCTTCACACCGCCGATCGAGATGGTGTTTGGCTTTACAGTTTTATCGATCGTCACGGTTGCATTTTTGATCGTCCATTCGCTTGCCGTCGCCGGTTTCTCCGGGATTCCGGTTCCGTCAACCAGTGAATATCCATATACATAACTTCCCATGGAGTCTACCAGATACCCATTTCCATCCACAGAGAACGAACCGATTCTGGAAAGATTCAGTCCGGACTCTTCCACGTTGGTAAAGCTTCCGTTGATCATATTTCCTACAAGGAAAAATCCGGTTCCATCGATCATACAATCGAGAGAACTTGCGGACGGCGCCGGAGCGCCTGCCTGAAACGATGTAGAGATCGATCCGGTTGTAACTCCATATCCGACCTGGGAAGCATTTCTTCCTCCGGCTCCTCCTGCAAGATCGTTTCCTGCCGATCCGTTGATCGAAGTAGAATACATGGAATCTGCGAAGTTAAAACTGGAAGACTTGAATCCCCATGTATTTACATTTGCAATATTGTTACCAATAACATCCAATTTGGACTGATGTGTCTTTAATCCTGCAACTCCTGCAATCATTGATCTGACCATTTGTTCTCTATCTCCTTTTCTTTCGTTGTGCTGCCCATGTGCCTGTCATTCGGACAGACATCAGACCTCCATAATGGTCCGGCCTATAAAAGTACAGCACTGTCTATGTTTGTAAAAATATTTTCTTTCATCTCGTTACCATTCATCGTGGTAACGATCAGATTATGAGGAACATTCACGATAAAGGCGCCGTCTTTTCCGATGATCACAACATCTCTGGCTCCTTTCGCTTTTGCCTTTTCTACCGCCTGATTCAAATCCGACATCAGCCGGTCCGAAACTTCGATCCCCCGTTCCGCAACTCTCTGTGCCGCATGTTTGGAAAAGCGGACTCCCTCTGAGCGGTCCAGCTCTTCTTTTAACAATGTGGAAAATCTTTCATCTGTCTTTTGTGTCTGCACAGACGCATGAGAGAGCTTCAATGCATTCACATTTGTGAGCTTATTGATCTGATTCATATTTTATCCCCCTGCCTGTATGCGACACTCAGCTCTTCTCTCCGTCTGTCTCCGGGTTTTCCGTCTCCGGCTTCTCCGTTTCCGGCGGTGTCGTTTCCTCATTCTTGGGAACGTCCCCGACACTCATGATCTGTGATAAGCTGTACTTCTCACCGTCAATATAGACAAACTGTCCGCCTGTCAGGTCAACTCCTGTGACAACGCCCTTTTTCTCGCCATTCACTTTTCCGTTTTCATCCACCGTCGCTACCGTGACTTCTCTTCCGATCATTCCCATAGAATAAGACGTCAGTGTGACCTGCGACAAGTTGTTCGTAACGATACCAAAATTGGCGATCGCATTGGACACCTGTGTCATCGCATTCATCGTTGCCATCTGTGTCATCTGGTTCATCATCTCGCTGTTGCTCATCGGATTCGTCATATCCTGATACTGAAGCTGCGCCGCCATAAGCTGCCAGAAATCATCCATGGACATTTCGCTGTTCTTCGCCTCTGCCGCGCCCTGCGTCGCGTACTGATTGTTGAATGCATTGCTGTTTCCTGTTACGCTGCTGACTGCCATATTTTCTCTCCTTTCCTACCCGATCAGTCCCAGTCTCAATTCCTGGAGAAACCGGATATTCTCTGCTTTCTGCATTTTTTCCTGTTCTTCTTTCTGCCGATACTGCTCCGATTCCCGTCCGGAATGATCCTGATCCTGCTGTCCGTCCTGCCAGAGTGTCTCGCTCTTCTGCTCGTCCACATAGATCTCTGTCGGTTTTCCGAGATTCTGTTCCATCACACTTCCGATTTCCTTTGCACTCTGTGCCAGCAGCTCCATCGTTTTTTTCTCAGAGCAGATGATCGACACAACACTGCATCCGTCTTCCTGTGCGATCCGCACGGTGATCTCACCAAGATGTTTCGGCGTGATCTGGATCTCAAACTCATTTCTGCCGGACGAGGCTTTGACTAACAACTGTCTTGTCAGCTCTTGCGGAAGTTCTTCTTGCTTTGATACCATAAGCACCTCTCTCGATCCCTGGATCTGTTCCCGTTTTCCGGATTCTCTGGCAGCGCCGCTTGTATGTTCGGCAGCATCCTGTCTTCCGACCGTCGCCACATTACTTTCTTCCGGTTGCGTTTCCGTGAGCCGATCCAGATCCGAAGATTTTTCCAACTCTTCTTTCCGATCCGCTTTGAACGGATCCCCGCTCTGTACGCCGTTCCCGGTCTGGTTTTCCGTCTGCGAAGTCTCGGAAACCGTTGTCTTTGGTGTGGTCTGCCCGTTGTCTGTCGTCTGCAGTGTTTCCGGTGTGATCTCTGTCTTTTCCGAAAGTCGTTGCGCCTCCTGCCGGGATGCATCGTCGATGAGCATTCCCGCATTTTCCGCAGTCTCGATACCGGACATGACCTGTTGAGATCCCGTCCATTCTGCATTCTCTGGTACTGTTCCTGCTGACAGCTCTCCCGGTACAGTTTCCGTCATCGGATTTTCCTGCCCTTGCTGCACAGCTTCCTGAACCGGCGCCTGCACGATCAATAACTGGCTTTGCAGTACGAAATTCCCGTTCTGTACGATCGGATCTTTCTTCTCGCTTTTGGAAACGTCTTCCTGCTCTTTTTCCGTCTGTGCCTGCTCCGGCGCTTTCTTCATGATATCTTGAAAGCTTTCTCTGTCAGCGGACTGCTTCTGCTCTTTCTCTGCCTGTTTCGGGACAAAATGATTCACATTTTGAAAAGATACAAACTCCATTTTCCCTTTCCCTTCCTTTCTCTGTTATTTTGATTTTATATAGTAATCTGCTGTATGCAGGATTACCCGTTCAATTTGGAAACTGCCGTTCTGGATGAAACAAATTCTTCAATTAACGTCTCGTTTTCTTTCTGTTCCTGCTTGCGGTACTCTTCCTGTTTTTTTTCTTTTAATTTCTGGATCGAAGTAAATTCTTTCTTCGCTTCGATCATCCGGGTACGTTTTTTTATCTCATCCTCTTTCAAGTCTGCAAGATGCTCCTGTTTTCTTAAGATCCGAACGCCCAGACTTTCTAAATACCCCTCATAGGTCTTCATTTTAGAGATTGCGATCCCGGTTCTTTTCTGACATTCAAATTCTTCCATACAGTCTTTATGCTGATTTTCCAGAGCTTCTATTTCTCTTTCACATGCCCTGACTTTCAAAAGCGCCGCCACATGTTCTCCGCGAAGACTCTCCAAAACCTGTTCTTTATAATTCAACACTGTATTTAACGAGAAAAAAAACTTTTTCATGTCTTATCAACACCCTCTTTATGCTAAAATCTGCTTCATCATTTCCAAAATTTCTTCTTTTGTAAAATGCTCGTCCACTTTCTGCATTAAAAATGCATTTACCTGATTGATCTTGGAAATCGCAAAATCCAGCTTTGGATTCGAGCCCGCTTTATAGGCTCCGATCGAGATCAGATCTTCATTTTTCGCATAAATACTCAAGATATCCCGCAGCGCGGATGCCGCCGCCTTATGCTCTTCATCCACAATGTTCGACATCAGACGCGAAATACTCGCATTCACATCGATCGCCGGAAAATGATTCTCATTCGCCAGCTTTCTGCTCAACACGATATGTCCATCCAAAATACCGCGCACGGTGTCGGCAACCGGTTCGTTGGTATCGTCTCCCTCTACCAGAACCGTATAAACGCCTGTGATCGATCCCTCCTTGAAATTTCCGCTTCGCTCAAGCAATTTCGGAAATTCCGCATAAATCGAGGGTGTATATCCTCTTGCAACCGGCGGCTCTCCGATCGCAAGTCCGATCTCCCTTTGCGCCATCGCAAATCGGGTGAGGGAATCCATCATAAGAAGAACGTCTTTGCCCTGATCTTTAAAATACTCCGCGATCGTTGTCGCAACCAACGGGCATTTCATCCGCAGCATCGCCGGCTGATCCGATGTCGCAACCACAAGGACGCTCCGTTTCAGTCCCTCTTCCCCGAGATCTTTCTCGACAAACTCCCGGACCTCCCTGCCTCGCTCGCCCACAAGGGCGATCACATTGATATCCGCTTTTACATTTTTTGCGATCATCCCAAGCAGCGTGCTCTTTCCAACGCCGCTTCCGGCGAAAATCCCGATACGTTGTCCTTTTCCGACCGTATTCAGACCGTCGATCGCTTTCACCCCGAAGTCCAGCGTATCGGTGATCGGCGGACGATCCAGTGGATTGATATATGTATTATCTACATAATAATGTCTGCTGGACTCAAACGCGCCAAGCGAATCGATCGGCTTCCCCGTTGCGTCGATAATTCTTCCCCGGAGGAACTCACCTACCGGAATCTTTAGTCTGTGCTTGGTATTTCTCACAAAGCTTCCGACGGAAACACCACTGATATTGTCATACGCCATCAACTGGATCTTGTCGTTTTTGAACCCGACCACTTCCACCGGGATCTGTTTGTGCGTCTCTTCGTTGTAGATTATGGCGATATCTCCGATACTTGCCCGGCTTCCGGAAGATTCCATACACATCCCTACTATATTCTCAATTTTACCGATATAACTGATCGTCTCTGCATTCTCGATCAGTTCCGGGAATTTCTTAAACATCGCTGTCAACTCCGCTTATCTTCTTACATTATTCAAAATATCTTTGATATTCTCCAACTGTGTTCCCACACTTGCATCGATCACCTCGTCCGGTAGCTCCACAATGCAGGTTCCCTCTTCCCCATCATTCATCGTGATGATCTTCAGATTATCGGACAGATGGGACAGAGATTCCAGAAATTCTGCATCCACTTCCATATTCACATCCGTATTGCATTTCGTAATGTAGATCTTCGCCCACTGTCGCTTTTTCAGCTTTTCTGTGGCTGCCAGGATCATCCTTTTGATGATCTCCTCACTGGAACGTATGCTCGTATGGATCACTTTTTCCGCAATGGAGATGGAGATCTGCTTCAGATCGTCAATATTCTTTTCCAGAATTTTGTCTTTCTGGATACTCACGTCCCGGATCACATCTGCAAAATTCTGCTGGAAAGAACGCAGTTCCTTATTCAGCATCTTCCGATGTTCTTCATATGCGGAGCGGATCCCCTCCTCTTCCCCCGCCTTTTTTCCCTCTTCAAAGGCTTCCTCGCGGAGAAGTTCTGCCTGCTGTCTTGCCTCCTGCACGATATGTCTCGCCTGTTCTCTTACCTCTTCCAGAATCTCTTCCTTTAAAGTCTCATATTCTATCTCTTCCGCTTCCGGCTTCTCCAGAATACGTTCTTCTTCCGGAACTTCTTCTTCCTTTTTTAATAAAAAGCCCGCAAAAAAATCATACGACTGCACATCCCGCTCTTCGGCGTCTTTTACGATATTCCTACTAGGCAATGATCTCATCCTTTCCGCTCTTCACAATGATCACCTCTCCGGCTTCCTCCAGACGTCTGATCACAGCTACGATTCTCTGCTGTGCCTCTTCTACATCGCGAAGCCGTACATTGACTGTGATCTCAAGATCTGACTTGATACTTTCCGCCATACGCTTAGAGACGTTGGCAAAAATAAGTTCTTTGATCTTCTCGTCTGAGCCTTTCAATGCGTATACGATATCCTTAACGTCACATTCACGGATAAACCGCTGGATCGAACGGTTGTCCATCGATACAATATCTTCGAATACGAACATCTTCTTGCGGATCGTATCTGCCAGTTCACTGTTGTCTTTCCCTAATTCATCAAAGATGAACTTCTCATTTCCACGATCCATATGATTCATAACGTCTGCAATATAATCGATACCGCCAATGGTTGTGTAATCTGTGGTAAGAATGTTTTCAAACCGTTTCTTCAACGTGGATTCCACGATCTTGATCGCATCCGGAGAAGCGCTCTCCATCTTTGCCACACACTCGACCACTTTGATCCGCTTCTCTTTGGGCAGTTCGCTGATCACGGTCGCCGCCTGATCTGCATCCGCATAGGAAAGCACCAGTGCGATCGTCTGCGGACGTTCATGCTGTAAGAAAGAAAACAGATTCTTCACACTACTTTTTCGGATAAATTCAAACGGCCGCATTTTTAAGGATTTCGACAATTTTTCCAGCAATACCTGCGTCGTTGCCTCTCCAAACGCTTTTTCCAGCACGCTCCGCGCATATTCCATTCCGCCGTCGGTCACAACTTTCTGTGTAAGACACGTCTTATAAAATTCATCCAGCACGTCTTCGGTCTGCTCAGGAGGTACATGTCCCAGCTTCGCGACTTCAATCGTCAGCTTTTCAATTTCGCTTTCACTCAGATGCTTGTAAACTTTCGATGCCTTTTCCGCTCCCAAAGAGACAATAACCGCCGCGGCTTTTTGTTCCGGCGTTAAACTATTGTTCTCCATGATCCTCTCCTCCGTTAAGCCATGATTTTAACAACTGGGCAGAAATCTCAGGATTCTGATCCGCAAACTCGCGTACCTGTTTCTTCAATTCCATTCCTCGGTCGTTCCGAAGTTCCTGCATCTCTTTACTCAGTCTTCCAATATCCTCGTCGCTATCCGCATGCAGATCCGGCATTACTTCCGTCTCTGCCGCAAGAAGTTCCTGTTCTTCCAACATTCTCTTCTTTTTGCGCCGTTTTGCAACGATCAGAATGATAATGCTCGATATCAGCAGTACAGCCGCTGCGATTCCCGCAAGAATCAGGAGGGTCTTCGTATCCATGGCATTCGCCTTTGCCGACGCCTCCTCTGTATTTGCCTTATAGAACGGTGCGCTTACCAGAGAGATCTTTCCCTCTCTGTCTTCCGCCGCGATTCCGGCTGCATTTCCTATCAGATCCCGGATCTGCTTCTCCGTCAATTCACCATATCCCTCTCCATTAATTGCAACCGCTACTGTCAGATCTGTAAGGACTCCCGGATCGATCTGCCCCTGTTCTTTGATCTGATTGACCAGATAATCTTTGGAAACACTTTCGCTTTCAGAACTTGCGCTGCTGTTGCCGCCTCTGCCGGCAGCGTACTCGGTATTGTCCGCGTTGGTTTCGGTACCAACCTTTCCACCTGCGGTTCCCTGCCTGTTCTTCGTGTTCTCCGTCATACTTTCTTCATGACTGACGATTCCGCTTTTATCATTCTGATCGATTTTTTCCGGTGTATTGTACGTTGTACTCTCCGTGATCAGCCGCTGCGTATCGACCTTTGCTCTTGCGGAAATCCTTACGTTCTGATTACCGTAAACCGGTCCGAGCACATCATGCACTTTTTCTTCGATCTGGTTTTCGATCACTGCCGCGATTTCTTCCGCGTCAGATCCGTTCATGCTTGACGACTCTTCGGAAACGGAAACGTCATTTCCATTTCCGTCAAATACCGCAACCTGATCCAGTTCCATTCCCGGCACACTTTTCGCGACCAGACGCTGGATCGCCGCCGCCTGATCTTCTGTCGGCGATCCGCCGTCTTTCATCGTCACGACTGCGGTCGCGCTGGAATCCTGCTTTGCCTCGTCATCCAAAGCATATTTACTCTCTTCACCTAACGCGATCGTTACTTTCGCATCTTTGACATTCTCAAACAACCGGATCGTAGAACTGATCCGGTCCTGCAGTTCATATAATTTGTACGTCCGCTTGTCGGAATCCGTCGTCATCATACCCACGTTATTGATAAATGTATCGTATGTAAACCCGCTCTTTGGATACCCCTCCTGTACGAGCTGTGCTTTCGTCACATCCAGGACATCCTTTTTCACTAAGATCGTAGATTCTCCCTGATATTTAAAATCAATGCCGCTTTCCTGCAGCTTTCCAACGATCTGCTGTGCTTCTTCCGTTCCCAATCCGGAAAACAATACCTCATACGGCTGGTTATTCAGAATAAATGCAACGGCGACCGCAGCAATCAACAGCAGCGCCGCTCCCGCTATGATCAGCTTTTTCGTCTTACTGCTTAACTTTCCCACAAATTCTTTTATCTGTTCCAGTTTCTCTTTCATAAGCTCAAAAGTTTCCTTTTAACATTTTCTTAACATATTTTTTACGTTTCATTACGCAAGAATATCAGCCTTGCATTTTTTACAGGCTGATACGCATTAACTCATTATAAGATTCCATTGCTTTATTCCGCAGCGACACCAACATGTCCACTGCGAGCTGTGCCTGTGAAGACGCCACCATCACAGAGTGTGCATCTTCCAGTTGTCCCGTAGCTAAAAGATACTGTTTATTTACCAGGTCATTTTCTGTACTTGTCACGTTGTCGATCGCTTCCCGGAAAACGCTTTTGAATGTTTCCGCGCCGCCCTTACCGCTGACTTGTCCGCCATTTGCCGAGATACTTTCGATGCCGCTCTCCATCGTTTTTACCTGGATTGGCTGTATAAATAATTCGTCCATAGAGACCTCCCCTACTGTCCTTTGATCGCTGACCGGTATCTGACGATATCGCCGCTCAACGACTGTGTCAAATACTGATACTGCAGTGCTGTTCTTGTAAGTTCCGTATATTCCACATCGGCATTGACGCCGTTCCCATCTGCTCTCGTTGTGTGCGCGTCTTCCACAACATAGCTTTTTGAACTTTGAATCGCCTGACGTACATCCTCATTTTTCCCAGTCAATGCGGCTGCTTCCAGTTTTCTTCTGAATGTTTCTTCAAAATTAACGCGTTTCCTCCGGTATCCCGGTGTATCTACATTGGCAATGTTATTTGCCGTCACTTCCTGCTTCTTCCACAGATAGTCCATGGATTTTTCCATCATTGAGATCGTATTGCCAAACATCTGGTCGCTCCCCTTTCCTTTTCATTGACCGATTTTTCTGCGAAGTCCTGCTTTTATCAAACAAATGTGCCCGTAAAATCATCTGACGAGATCATCTGACGCTGGATCTGAACCTTAAAAAGTTCCGAAAGGAGCGTCAGCATCTCTCCCGATGTATCCGTAACCTGCTTTCCCTCTCCGCAGAGCGGACAGAGATTCACTCCTGTCTTCCCACTCACATTCCGTACGCTGCCGGATCCGCCGCTCAACAGATTCCCTGCATCACCCATATATTCTTTCACTCTGCTGATATAGTTCTGTGTCTCCTGGAACGGCGGAACTCCACCGTACTTTTCCACATTACCGCTTCCCGCATTATATGCCGCAAGCGCCAGATCCACATTTCCATCATATCTGGCAAGCAGATCTGACAGATACTTTGCGCCGCCCATGATATTGCTGCGCGCATCAAACGGATCCGTCACGCCGAGACTTTGCGCCGTCGCCGGCATAAGCTGCATGACGCCCTGCGCCCCCGCTCCCGACTGTGCATAAGGGGCAAAATTCGATTCCTTCTTTCCGACCGCTTTCAGCAAATCTGCCGGAACGCCGTACGTCCGGGAAGCCTCTTCAAAAATTGCATCCAAATCTCCTGCGCTGATCCCGCTTTCCGCCATCTGCGTCTGTTGAAAAATGTGTGCAAATCCAGTCCCGGACAGGGACGGCTTCGTCACATTCTGCACTGCGCCGCGATTGATCTGTTGTATGACATTTTCCATATATCTGTACTGCATATTCTGCAGTATATAATCCATCACAATCTCCCTCTCCGCTAAAATCCAATCTTTATTTACATGATTCTACATATTTTTACAATATTTTACTCCATTATAAATACTCTTCCCTTAAATGTCCAGCCAAACTCCAATATTTTTTCGCTTCCAGCCCAACTCCAATATTTTTTCGCTTTTTTTTGTATTGATTTCACAGAAAAATTCTGCTTTTTCTACTTCTGCCGCTTTGTCAGCTTCTTTCTTTTGTTCATTTTGTCTAATTCCAAAAGAAAAAGGGAGTGTCGCAAAATCACCGGAATAGGTGATTGAGCGGCACTTTCCGTTTTTAGAGAAAAGAAAATTGGCAGAAAATCTTTGTACGTTGATTTTCTGCCAATTTTTTTCGCACCTAAATAAAGCCTTCATTTTTTGTTGGAATTTTAGGCTGACTTTACTTTAAACAGGTGGGAACCTATTCGTTCATTTTGAATTTTAGCATGTAGTTTATTCAGGTTATAACCCATGCAAAGCAAAAGAATCTCCAGTTTCACTTTGGTTTTTCCGCGAAGCAGAAATTTTTGAAATTCATAGTCATTTTTCAAAACTCCGAAAGCACCTTCTACCTGAATGGAGCGGTTCATGCGATACTGGATTCCTGTTTCGGTCAGGATGTTTTCATAAGACTCCTGTCGTTTTTCCAGAAAGCTTTTGGAAACGTATAATCGCTTGTTTCCTTTCGCACGTGTACATTTTTCTTTGTGAGGACAGTCTTTGCAATCTTCACATTCATAGACGGTAACTTCTGATTCATAGCCACTCTTGCTTTTCTGCTTTTTCACGAAGACCGGTGACAGCTTCTTTTGTGCATAACAAGTGTAAACATCCGTTTCTGCATCATAGGCCATATTTTCACGTTTACTGATATCCTGTTTGAAGCTTCGCCTTTTCCACTTTTCGTAGGTTTGTGGTTTTATATAAGGCGTCTGTCTGGTTTCCCGAAGATAGGTATAACCTTCTTCGCTTTCATATCCCGAATCAGCTGTGACACTGGGATATCGGAACCCCAGTTTTTCGTCCATTGTTTTTAAAAATGGAATCAGTGTCCAGACATCGTTTCGGTCTGAAAAGACATCTGTTGCCACGATATATTCACTGTCTACACCGATCTGAATGTTATATCCGGGTTTTAACTGTGCATTCCGCATATGATCATCTTTCATGTGCATAAATGTAGCATCCGGGTCAGTCTTACAATAATTATTTCGTCCCTGAAAGCTGGCTGTATGCCAGTCGTAAGTTACCTGACGTTCCTGAAATTTTCGGAAAAGCTCAAAGTATTTCTGGTTTTTACTTTTTCTTTTCCCTCGGCCATACACAAAAACTGTTCCATCCTGTTGGCACTTATTTTCAAGATATCTTGTTATTGTTTGAAGATCTTGAATCCTCGAATCTATTTTTACAGAAAACGATTGCATGTATTCATGGTTTAGGAACAGTACTGCTTCCTGGATTTTCTGAAACATCTTTTCTTCCCATTTGCCAACAGATTTTTTCCAGACAAATGTATACTTGTTGGCACATGCTTCCAATTTCGTACCATCAATAAATACCGTTTCTACTGACAATTCACCAGCATCTTTCAATCTACGAACCATCTGATAAAACAGATCTTCACATGCCTCCAAAAGAAAACCTGTCCGGAACCTGGCAATCGTACTGTGATCTGGTGCCTTTTGCCCGGCAAGCAGCCACATAAAGTTAATATCTCTTAAACAGGCTTTTTCTATTTTTCTAGAAGAATAAATGTTTTGAGAATAAGCGTAGGTCAGGATCTTGAACATGGTCTTCGGATCAACCGCAGGATTTCTTCCTTTGGAAGAGTAAGCCTTATACAATAACGTATAATCGAGTTCCTCAAGCTCATGGCTCAGCAGTCGAACAGAATCGTCATCAGGGACAAGACCTTCTAAACTTAATGGCAAAACCAGTTGATAAGTTTCGTTGAATTCGGTATAATTTTTTTGGTATTTTATTTTACTAGTCATAATTTATTATACCATGAATGGCAGGCTCTTCGGAGCCTGCTTTTTCATTTGAATACAAAAAAGGAGCCATTGCTCCATGGATGATTACTCATCTATTTTGCAACAGCCCCTCATTTTCCTTTCTTAATGTCCCGATAATAACAATACCGGTCTTTTCCCAATCTTTTACTTTCATATAAAGCCTGATCGGCTTCCTCCAGACTCCTTTCATAAGAAAATCTGCTTTTAGAGACAAATGTAATCCCCACGCTGCACCGAAGCGGAATCTCCGACGCACTGTGGATCATGGCAAATAACTCGTTCATCCTGCGGTTGAGTATTTCACGCACCTCTACATTTTTGATGAACACAAGAAATTCGTCCCCGCCAAGCCGTCCGATCAGATCTCCGTGACGGAATGTCATTTTCAAAACTCCGGTCAACGTTTTTAACGCCTCGTCTCCTTTTGCATGTCCATAGCGGTCATTGATCCCCTTAAAGTCATCCAGATCCAAAATCACAAGCGCTCCTCCGTCCACCGTATTATCCCGAAGTATATACCGTTCTACTTCTCTTTCAAATGTAACTCGGTTATAAACCCCTGTCAACGGATCCAGATTTGCCGCTTTCTGAAGCACCAGCTCTTTTCTTTTCTCCGAATCGATATTTTTCAGATACAACAGCGCATATACCCGGTCCGTATATCGTTCGCGGAAAATATGCATCGTCAGTTTCATCCATTGATACGCATCGTCCGCACATCTGCGGAAACACAACTTTTTCGTTAAAATTCCATTGGCATGTCTGGAACTACACATTTCTTCCTGTACAAATCTCTGGACGCTTTCCATATCTTCCGGATGCACCTCTTCCTCGGCTTTCCGCTCCAGCAGCGCTGCAAATTTTTCCTTGTTCTCCCTGCATTCCCCCATATAGCTCTTCCACAGTCCTCCGGCAGTCCGAAGTTCACCGCTATCCAGTTCTACCTCTGCGAACGCAACCGTTTCCGAAAGCACTGCATAGTAAAATACACTTTTCCATGTATATTTTTCCCAGAAATTCCACTTATTCTCCTGAAGCGCCCTCTTTTCCTCTGCTTTTGATTCCGTCGAAAACTGCAGCAATTCCATCTCACTGACAAGACGATGATATCCGGTCAGGCAGACCTTATCTCCGATTTCTCCCATTCGGACACCAAGACATTGTACCACACACTCCCCTAATTCCGGATGCACCCATGTATATTCCAGTTGCGCCGGTCCTCCGGATGTCACGATCCGCTCCACAGACTTCGCCACATAAGAACGATACTGCTCACCAATCCTGCTGTTCCAGTATTGGTACATTTCCTCCGGAATCTGTTCTTCGTTCACGCCCATGATCCGTTTCATCGTCCGGTCCCCATACATCTTTGCCGTCCGGTTCTTTCGGTTCAGGATGATTTTCCAAAGTCCAAGGTTCGTCGTTCCCAGCACTTCTTCACATGCGATCTCCGGCACCAGTTTTCCTGCCGCAGTGTCGTGCAGACGTTCTGTCAGGAAACAGGACATCGTATGAAGCTGCGCCGCATCGCCATGATGGCGTTTCGGATTATCTACCCCAAGGAATCCGATCACACGCTGCGCTTTTCGGATCGGCGCAACAATCAGCCGCCGGATCCCATGTGTATGCAGGATTTCCCATTCTTCCAGTGCGCTCTTTTTTATATGTTCCAAATTACGGATCACAACCGATTCCCCTTTTTGAAACGCTTCGCCCCATCGCTGTATCGTGCTGCCCGGAACATTTTGAAGTTCGTCCTGCTGTGACGTCACGCCTTTCTCACACCACTCATGAGTATTGATCCAAAAATCGCCTGTCGCCGCCCGTTCAAATATATACGAACGATCTGCCTGATAAAACGCGCCGATCGACCGCAAAACTTTCCGGATCGCAAGTTCCGTATCCGGCTCTTCCACAAGCATTCTTGTACATTCCACAATATTCTGCTCAAAGTCCAGTTTTTCCTGAATACTTTTGCTGACATGTTCTTTTTCCGTCACATCGATCGCGATCTCCATATGTGCCATTTTTCCATTCCATGGGATCAATTTATCTTTCAGCAGAAAATGACGGTTCAAAAACGTATTCTCTTTTTCCCACACAAGAAAACGCTCTGCATTTAATTTGTGATTTTTGCAAGACTCACAGGGATCGTTTCTCCCCTGAAATACTTTATAGCACTTTCTCCCTTTATAATCGTGAACGCCTGTCAGAAGCTGCCCCGCCATATTCATATAGTACAGCTCATAACTATCCTGACCGCTGACAAACACAATCTCGTCCATTTCTTCTATAATATTGCCCTGTTCACATGCCCGTTCCGGCATCTCCTGCGTTTTTTCTCCGCCGGAAAGTTGATGCAGTCTTTTTCTGTATGCTTCCCATTGACTGTGTTCTTCACTGTCTCCCCTGATGTAATATCTGGCAAATGTTTCTGCTTCGTATGGTTTTGAAAACAAATATCCCTGCAGCAGATCCGGGTGCAGTGTCCGCAGAACCGCCAGTTCCTCTTCGGTTTCCACGCCCTCACAGCAAACACGAAGCTGCTCACTATGAGACAGTTCGATCATATTGCCGATCAACCGGCAATTATACACACTGTGCTGTAATCTGCTGACAAAGCAACGATCGATCTTTACTTCGTTGATTTCCATGCTTTTCAAATATCCCAAACTGGAATATCCGGTTCCGAAGTCATCAATTGAAATCTGGATTCCACATCTTCTCCACGAGTAAAAAATCTGATTGAAATATTGATATTCCTGAAGCTGCATACTCTCCGTCACTTCCAAGGTAAGACTTTCCCCCGAAAGTTCCGCTTTCTTCAACGCGTCCAACACTTTTTGTGTAATCATCTCATTCCTTAACTGGATGTAAGAAATATTGACACTGATATGAAAATCCGGAACCCATTTCCGCCAACATTTGCACTGATGCAGGGCAGTCGCCAAAACCCAGTCTCCGACCGGGTCGATCAGTTCCGTCTGCTCCAAAAGCGGGATAAATTCTTCCGGGCTGATTCTTCCCCGGCTCGGCGATTCATATCGGAGAAGCGCTTCCGCTCCGTGCACATGGTAATCTGTCCCCGACACCTGCAACTGATAGCAAAGATGAAATCCAGCAAACCCATTCCGCACACTTTCTCTTAATTCTTCCTGCAAGTCAATCCGCTTCAAATTCTTCTCATAATCATCGGCTGAAAAAAACACAAGATTGTTCTTTCCTCTCTTCTTTGCCCGGTCAAGCGCATTTTCTGCATACTGATATAATACACCGCTACCGTCTAGAATCTCTTCCCCATAAGGAACCGCTCCGGCAGACATCGTACAATACGGCAATACTTTTTCCTGGATCAGCAGATACGTCGTCTGCACCATACCTTTTGTACGCCCCTCCATATTGATCGCGTACCGGTCGCCGTCCACCCGATAAATACTCAATGACAAATCGACCACTTCTTCCATGATCTCTGTCACGATCTTCAAAATGTAATTTCCGTACCCTCTTCCTTGTTTGATATTGATATTTTTAAAATCATCGATCCCAAGAAGCATCAAGAAACCTTTTTTCTCACTTTGAAGTTCTTTCTCCAAATCGTCAAACAGACAGGTCATATTTAAAAGCCCGGTCAGCGTATCTACTTTCCGACTCATAACAGAATCCGAAATCCGCCCCAACATAAGTTCCGGTTTTCCCGTGTCACTGCACTGGCTCTTCCCCCGAAAACTGATCCATACTTTTTCTCCATGATTATTTAAAAGCCGACACTCAATATTACAAGAGACCATATCACCGCACTCTACCTGCCGCAACGTTCTCTTCACGGCATCAGCATCTCTGGCATACACACATCTCTCCAAATCCTGAATCTGATAAACATATTCTTCTCGTTTCGGCAGATTGTATTTCTCGTAGACCGGATTTGAAAAGTGTAGATTCCCCGTCTGAAAGTCCCATAAGAACAAGTAGTCCTCCGTACTTTCACTTAGAAATTCTATCGTCTTCAGACATTGCTCAATCTCATTTCCTCGATGATCTATCATCTCATTCCTCTCTTCTCGCTTCATTTGTATCCTCCACCCGCTTTTCCACAATCTCAACTATTGTATTTATGATAGCACAACCAACAGCCAGATTCCACCCAACTTTAAATAAAAAAAAGAGCTTTCCTTTTCAGGAAAGCTCTCAGGTAGCAGGGCTACAAGGATTCGAACCTTGAACTGACGGAGTCAGAGTCCGTTGCCTTACCGTTTGGCGATAGCCCTATGTGTCTGTGTTGTTGTGTTTTGTCAACTAACGAATGTTATTATACGGCATGATTCCAGAAAATGCAAGCACTTTTTTCAAATTTTTTTAAATTTTTTTCAAAAAGTTTTCAGATCCCTGAAAAACCTTGTAATCTCAAGGTTTTCAAGGATCCATCACCTTTACTGTTCCATCTGTTTTCCAAGGAATCCTGCTGCACTGGATGCCAGCTTAAGCTCTGTCTCTCCCATTTTCTGTTTTTCATCCCGGGAAAGGAAGATCACAGATCCCACCGCATCTCCTTCACTGATGATGGGACAGATTGTTTCAGAAGCAATCCCTTCCGGTCCATCCTGCAGAACAGGAACAAATCGCTTTTCCCCTGCCGTTGCCTGGAGACACTCCCTGTCCTGGATCATCTGCTCCAGTTCCTGGCTGATCGCTTTTCCGATGCATTCCTTCTTCCCAGTTCCCGCAGCTGCGATCATAGTGTCTTTATCCGCCACACACACAATATAGCCCGTTGTCTGCGCAAGACTTTCTGCATAATCCGCCGCATAAGCTCCCAGCTCTCCAATGGGAGAATACTTTTTCAAGATGATCTCACCTTCCCGATCTGTAAAGATCTCCAGCGGATCTCCCACCCGGATACGAAGCGTGCGGCGGATTTCCTTAGGGATCACGACCCTTCCCAGATCATCAATCCGTCGTACAATTCCTGTCGCCTTCATAACATATTTCCTCCTGCATGTTCCGTTTCATATATCTCATTTCTGCAACATATGGCTAGTATGTGGAAATGCAGGAAAAATATACATCACTGTTCTCTCATGTCTTATTCTTCCGGATGCATTTTATTCAGAAGATCCGTCTTCATCTTATACAGGCGGTCTGAAAGATCCACATAGACCTCATGCGGATTCACCAGACGTCTGGTCTCGTCCCACAGGGTAGCCTGCTCATTGATACAATGCTCACGGATATCCATAACCGACGGAGATGTGTAGACACACTTTCCTTTGTCGAATACTTGCACCATCAATTCCTTCATAGTGTAAGTGCCACCCTTCAGATGGGTCTTTTTCCAGGTCTCCTGTGGATCAAAGATCACCAGATCCTTGGATTCATCAAATTTATCATCCACCAGTGCAATCAGATCTGCTTTCAGTTTTCCATTTGATTTTTCATAAATACGGTAAACTGTCTTGTTGCCCGGGTTTGTGATCTTCTCCGTATTCTCAGACAGTTTGATCTTTGGTACAAATTCTCCATCCCCCTGTTTTACTGCTGCCAGCTTGTATACACCACCGAATGCCGGGCAGTCCTTGGAAGTGATCAGGTTTGTTCCAACACCCCAGGAAGTGATCTTTGCACCCTGGGTCTTCAGACTATCGATCAGATACTCATCCAGATCGCTGGAAGCCGAGATCACTGCATCATAAAATCCTGCTGCATCCAGCATCTTTCTTGCCTCTTTGGAAAGATATGCCAGGTCTCCACTGTCCAGACGGATTCCGTAACGTCCGTTCAGGACCTTGTCCTTACGCATTTCTTTAAACACACGGATCGCATTTGGAACACCGGATTTTAATGTATCATAAGTATCTACCAGCAGCGTGCATGCATCCGGATACATTTTTGCATATGTCTTGAATGCAGTATATTCGTCCGGAAAACTCATGATCCAGCTATGTGCATGGGTTCCAAGCACTGGCACATCAAACAGCTGTCCGGTCAGCACATTGGACGTACCGATACAGCCACCGATCATAGCTGCTCGTGCTCCGTAGGTGCCCGCATCCGGTCCCTGAGCACGGCGCAGTCCAAACTCCATGATGCCATCTCCTCTGGCCGCATTGACTACTCTTGCCGCCTTGGTGGCGATCAGACTCTGATGGTTGATCATGGTAAGAATTGCGGTCTCTACCAGCTGTGCCTCCATAATCGGTGCGATAACTTTCACCAGCGGTTCTCTCGGAAATACCACCGTTCCTTCCGGGATTGCATAAATATCACCGGTAAAATGAAACCCTCTCAAGTATTCCAGGAAATCCTTTTCAAAGATTCCCAGACTGTCAAGATACGTTACATCTTCATCGGAGAAATGCAGATTTTTGATATAGTCGATCACCTGATCCAGTCCTGCTGCGATCGCAAATCCATTTCCGCAGGGATTCACACGATAAAATGCATCAAAGATCACGGTCTCCTGCACCGGATTTTTGAAATATCCCTGCATCATTGTCAGTTCATACAAATCTGTAAGTAATGTCAGATTCTGTGCTGTAACACTCATTGGAAAATCCTCCCATCTCCTGTTATAATATTTAATCCTGCGATGCCGGGAATCCCATCGATTGATCCCTGCGCAGTATATTGCCATATCTGATAGGTTCCAGACCAGGTAACACTGCTGTTCTCCTGTGCAACCCAAATCTGTTCCTGGGGCAATGCAGTCATATCAAGACTGCTGGAAAGCCATCCTGCTTCTCCGCCGATCATCGGCATCATTCCGTCTTCATGTACTTTCCGGCAAAATGCTTTTGTAAATGTCGTTCGTTCTTCCGGGCTCACTCCTTCTGCGCGCCCGGCCAGATCCACAGTATATCCACCTGTAATGACAAGCGGAGCTGTCACATGACAGGTCCTGGCAGCCTGTACTATGAATTCTGCTTCTTCTGTGGCTTCTTCCTCTGTTACTGCCTGGGAATAGAAATACAGACCTACTGATAAGCCAGCAGCCCTGGCACCTGCTACATTGGCTGTACAGGCCGCATCTTCAAACAGCTCGCCCGTAGATGCACCTCTGTAACCACAGCGGATCAACGCAAAAGATATCCCAGACTCTTTTACTTTCTTCCAGTCAATCGTTCCGCTCTTTGAAGAGACATCTACTCCGGCCTGACTGATCAGCTTCCCATCTTCATCAAATACATAGCGGATACCCTGAATCACCTGTGCTCCTGACACTTTCTCGCCATGCTCATCATAATAGTATACAGAACCTTCCTGCTCCTGCCAGCCATAATAGGTATATGCTCCGGTTGGCACTATTTTCTCAACTTCCACCGGGACTTTCGTCTCCACCATCTGCTTCTGTGTGGTAGTCTCTGTACGTTTTCTGCTGACTATCAGACCCGTAGTATCTGATGGTTCTCCCTCCAGGGTCAGCTCATTTCTGTATACAACATGAAATGCATATCCGGCATTGGCTCCTGTCAGCACTTCACAGTTCACGGAATATACATCACCCTCACTGTCACCCATCATCTCCAGAAGCATCAATGCCAGTTCTTCATTATCCTCATCCAATGTAATGTCACTGCTGCTGTATTCATACTCATACCAGTGACCGTCATTCCACACATATCTCGGAAAACCTTTTTCGTCCTGATACTCACATGGAATCTCATTCTGTACTTCCACCGCTTCTTCCTTACGGACGATCTGGTAAGTGGATGGATCATTCTCATCGACTACAGACAGACGTTTCTCTGTTCTGGTGATCTCTTTTCTGGAAGATTCTACATATTTCACAGTATCCGTCAAGGTAACTGAATATGCAGAACGGGAAACAGCCTTTCCATCCTCTGGTACAGGTGCCGCTTCCCGTTCTGTTTTTTCTTCATCCAAGGGCACTTCATCCAGATCTTTGTTCTCCGGCAGAGAAGTTTTAATCTCCTCCTCTGTCGCGGCGGAATTCTCTTTTGATAAAATCAGTTCTTCACTGGTTCTCGTGCAGCCAGTCAACAGACCGGCCGCTGCCAGAAGACCGATCAAACAAAGACAAAGTGTCTTCTTTTTCACCCTTATTCCTCTGCCGCAGTATCTTCTGCTGCTTCCTCTTCTGTCGCTGCATCGTCAGCAGTGCCGTCTTCAACCGCTGTCTCGTCTGTAGTTGCCTCATCTGTAACTGTCTCGTCTGCAGTTGCCTCATCGGCTGCTTTCACCGTATAGATCCGGTCAAATGTCAGTTTTTCTACATTTTTATCATTTACTGTGATCTCTGCGCCCTCTTTCAGCGGATCCAGCCATGCGGAATAGGCTTCATTGGTACGATCACTTAAAATACTGTCGATCTTGGTCTGCGTTGCATCTGCATCGGAAGTACTCTCCATATATACAACATAATAGCCATTATCAGACTCGATTACATCTGAATACTCACCGTCAGACAACTGCTCTGCTGCAGCATAGACATCCGCATTCAGTGTCTCGTCATCTTTTCCATAGGTTGCAGGAACTACACTCAGACTGTAGTTTTCTGCTGCTGCGCTTAGATCCCCGCTCTCTTTTGCTTCTGCCAGAAGAGCTTCCATATCTGCTTTCTTCTGCTCTTTCTCTGCTTCGGACAGAACAACGGTATTACCTGCATCATCCGTGGTATCTTCTGTACTGTTCAGTACATAGGAGATCTTCTTCTGATTTGCCTCTTCCGGATCTACTTCGGTATCAATGGTTGTCCCAAAATACTCATGTACTTTCTGCTGAAGAGTGATAAGTTCCAGTACATGCGTAACAGTTGCCTCATCAGCTGTCATGGCATCCAGCGTCTTGCTGTCATTGGCTGCCAGGAATGCCTGTACAGTATCTGCGATCTTGCTCTCATCCTCATCGGTCAAGGATATGCCCAGCTCCTCTGCATTTGCCTCAACCAGATAATATTCTTCCAGGGTCTCAAGAGAAGAATCTCTCATAGTAACACCATATACAGATCCACTTCCGGTAATATCTGTATTCATAAAGGTCTCACCAAACATTCCTCCATATGCATTCTGCATATTGGCCTGCTGATAACGCAGATAAAAATTCAGTTCTCCCAGTGGAACAGAAGTTCCATTCACACTGACAGCTTCTGCACTTCCATTTACCGTATGTGGGGCACTGCATCCAGTCAGGGCAATTGCTCCCATTAACAGAACGGCCAGCAAAGTGGTCGCTTTTTTCTTCATCATAATAACAAAATCCTCCTGCAAATCCGTATATTTCTTCTGATTATATGCTCTTTTTATATTCAAAGCAACTCTTTTAATACATCTTTCACAATTACAGAATCCATGATTTCTTCATTCTGCACGATCTGTGCATCTGCTCTCCACTGTTCATAGATTTCCTGTGCATAACTCTGCTGCGCCTGCTCTGTCAGATATTCCTTCCAGTATACGGTTCCGCCCTCATCATAATCACTGGTATGCTGTACCAGAAACCAGCCTTCCTCTGTCTCAATAGGATCGGACACTTCCCCAACTGCCAGTGCCCTGGCTGCATCCAGCATCAATGGTTCCTGTCCGTCTCCCTCATTGCTGCGTCCCATACTGGATTCAATCGGTCTTAGGCCGGCCTCTTCTGCCACGCTCTTCAGATCCCCTGTTTCCTTTGCTTTCTGACTGAGTTCCTTCGCCATCTGTGTGCGCTCCTGAACTTCTTCATCAGAAAACGGTGTGAGATTTCCATCCGCATCCCGAAGTCCGGTAGTAGAGATCAGCACATAACAGATTCCCTCTCTCTGATAGTCTTCCTCCGCAATATCCGGCTCATATTCTTTGCCTGCCAGTTCTTCTACTTTTGTGGACAGCTCCGTGGCAGACAATTGTTCTGTGACAAACTCTTCATCCGCTCCTGCAAAATCCAGAAGTGCTGCATGATAGGCACTCATGAAGCTCTCTGCCCGTTCAGACACTGCTGCTTTTTCTTCCGCTGTCAGTTCTGCGTTGTATTCTTGTGCATGCTGATTCAGGATGTGAGTCTTACAGATCACTTCCATGACTTCCTTTTTTAATCCATCTGCCATGGTAATCCCGCTGTCATCTGTCTCCACAGACCACATATCATCCCCGTAGTCCTCCAGATATTGCTTTTCCCATTGCATCTGATTCATCCGCAGATAAAAATTCCATTCCCGCAGGGAAACAGGCTCACCGTTGATCTCGAAAGCAATCTTGTCCCAGTCCGCTTCTGAGACACCCTGCTCCCCGGCATCTGCAGAGGATCCTGTCTCCTGTTCATCCGTCTCTTCCTCGCCGACCGGTCCAGCAGCTCCGCAACCGGCCAGACCGGTCAGCAGAAAGGCCGTCAATGCTCCTGCTGCCATCTGCCGTATCATTTTTCTCATCTTTGTATATCTCATGGTGCATCCTCCAATAATACTTCCATCTCTTCCAGAATCCGCTCTGTGGTCTCCAGAAGCTTTCCTGAGAAATCCTGACGACTGCTCCTGGAAGTGTAAGCAAACTGTACGGGCTCCGTCTTTCGGAAAGTGAGTGCTCCATCCATCCGCGCCAGCAGATCCGGGATCTTCGCTGCATTGATCTGCGCTTTCTCGTACATCGTAAATGTAATCTGATCCGGTCTTCCCTTCACTTCCTTGATATACAGTCTGCGGGCCATGCTCTTTACCTTGGTGATCTCCAGCAGGTTCATAACTGATTTCGGCGGCTCCCCAAACCGGTCGATCAGCTCTTCCAGCATATCACTTCGCTCTTCCTCATTCTCCACCGCTGCGATCCTCCGGTAAATATCCAACTTCAGCGCCTCATTTTTAATATAGCTGTCTGGAATAAACGCATCGATCTGAATATCTGCAACCGTCTCAAAATCATCCAAATCCGGTTTCTGCCCACCCTTCATGCGGGCAACTGCCTCACTTAACATCTTGCAATACAGGTTATAGCCTACCGCCTGCATATGTCCATGCTGCCGCTGTCCCAGCAGCGTTCCTACCCCACGGATCTCCATATCCCTCATAGCAATCTTGAAGCCGCTTCCCAGATCCGAGTATTCCCGAATCGCATGAAGACGCTTCTCCGCCACCTCTTTGAGCATCTTGTCTTTTTTATATAGTAGGAATGCATAAGCTGTCCGGTTCGACCTGCCTACACGACCGCGCAGCTGATAGAGCTGAGACAGTCCCATCCGGTCCGCATCATGAATAATGATCGTATTTACATTGGAAATATCCATGCCCGTCTCGATGATCGTAGTGGAGACCAGCACGTCGATCTCCCCTTCGATAAAGGCATACATGATCTTTTCCAGCTCATGTTCCTTCATCTGTCCATGGGCAAATGCCACATTTGCCTCCGGTACCAGTTCCTGGATCCGATGTGCCACCTCTGCGATGGTCTCCACCCGGTTATAAACATAGTAGACCTGCCCTCCTCTTGCCAGTTCTCTGCTGATAGCAGCGCGGATCATCTCTTCATCATATTCACACACATAGGTCTGGATCGGCATACGATCAATAGGCGGTTCTTCCAGCACGCTCATGTCGCGGATCCCTGTCAGGCTCATATGAAGCGTTCTTGGAATAGGCGTCGCACTTAAGGACAATACATCAATGTTGGTCTTCAGCTTCTTGATCTTCTCCTTGTCCGCCACGCCAAAGCGCTGCTCCTCATCAATGATCAGAAGCCCCAGATCCTTGTATTCCACATCCTTGGACAGCACTCTGTGAGTTCCGATCACAATGTCCACCAGCCCTTTCCGAAGATCTTCCACTGTCTTCTTCTGCTGAGCAGGGGTGCGGAAACGGCACAGCAGATCGATCCGCACCGGAAATTCCTTCATGCGCTGAACAAAGGTATTGTAATGCTGTTGGGCAAGGATCGTAGTCGGCACCAGATATACTACCTGCCGGCTCTCCTGCACTGCCTTAAATGCTGCACGAAGTGCCACCTCTGTCTTGCCATATCCAACGTCTCCGCAGATCAGACGATCCATGATCTTACCGCTCTCCATATCATGTTTGGTGTCCATGATCGCTTTCTGCTGATCTTCTGTCTCCTCATAAGGGAACAGTTCCTCAAATTCCTTCTGCCAGACTGTATCTGGTCCGTATACATAGCCTTTCTCCGACTGACGGGCCGCATATAATTCCACCAGATCCTTTGCCACCAGCTGTACAGCGCTCCGCACTCTGGTCTTGGTCTTCTTCCAGTCCTGTCCGCCCAGAGAATTCAGCTTCGGCACCTTCTCCCCGTCGACACTGCTGTATTTCTGGATCGCATCCAGCTGAGTTGCCAGAATATAGAGGCAGGATCCCTTGCTGTACTCAATCTTCATATAATCTTTGACCGTCTTATCCACCGTAATTTTCTCAATACCACGGTAGATACCAAGTCCATGATTTTCATGCACCACATAGTCGCCCACGTTCAGATCACTGAAGCTTCCGATCCTGGTACCTTCATAAGAGCGCTGTTTCCGATGCTTTTTCTTCTTTTCTTTTCCAAATACATCCGTTTCCGAGATCACTGCAAAACGAATCATGGGATATTCGTAGCCACGGTACACATTTCCATGGGTAACCATAATCTCACCCGGCTGTACTACCCTAGTCTTATCCTCACTGTAAAATGCACTTAGCTCTTCTGCCAGCAGATCTTCCGCCAGACGGCGCCCACGGGTTCTGGACGCGCACATGAGAACCACTCTGTATTTTTCTTTTTTCCATCTCTTCAGGTCTTTGACCAGAAGTTCAAAATGATTGTTGTAAGACTGAATGGATCTGGTATCTAACCGATACCGGTTATGAATCTCCAGTCGGCGGTCCGTAGCCTCCAAAGTGCTAAGCGCCGCTCCCCGCATCTGATTTAACTTGTGCCAGATCACTTCACAGGCAATAATCTCCTCCGGCTGATCTTTTGCGATCTGTCCCTTTTCCATCCGGTTTTCAAAACTTTGTCTGTATTCTTTTTCTACCGTCTCCCCGCGCTCCAGCAGACGGTTACTTTCATCCAGAAATACCAGGGATCGGAATTCTTTGATATAATCCAGCAGACTTTCCCCTTTGTATCCCTGCTGATCTGGCGAAAGCTCGGCCGCTGGATATAACGTGATCTCCTCCAGATTTTCCATGGAACGCTGACTCTGGGCATCAAAGCTTCGGATGGAATCCACCTCATCATCCCACAGTTCGATCCGGACCGGATACTCCTCTGTCAGCGGATAAATATCAAGGATGCCTCCACGGATTGCAAACTGTCCCGGCAGCTCCACCTGCCCGGTACGCTCATAGCCCATCTGAACAAGTCTTTTTCCACAGGCATCCATCTCCAGAATACTTCCAACCCCGATAGTCACCATCAATTCCCGCCATTTTTTCAACGGCAGCAGAGGGTCCATACAGCCATCCAAAGTGGTAATGATCACCGACTTTTCGCCAGACAAAAGGCTGCTTACTGCAGATACCCGCTGGCGCAGCAGTTCATTTCCCTGAATATCTGCCTGAAAGAACAGGAAATCCCTGGCAGGATAGTAATACGCATCCTCCCCGAGTGCCTCATATTCTTCATAGATTTCCTTCGCCTTCAGTTCATTATAAGTAAGGATCAATTTCACAGGCCAGTCTCTTCCCAGACTGTACATCAGATGAGTCTTCTGAGAATCCACACAGCCCGTGATCAGCTGAAGTCCTTCTTCTTTTTTCAACTGCTCCCGTATCTGACCAAATGCTTCCAGCTCCAGCAACGGTTCATAAAAGGTGTCCATAACTTCTCCTAATTAAAATCATTCATTGCCTTATCCGGCCCGTCCGTCAAGATCTCGGCTACTGCGGCCGCTGCCCGGTCGTAAGCCTCTTCCATCAGTTTCTTTTCATCCCCCTGAAAATGTCCCAGCACATAATCTGCCAGATCATATCCTTCCGGCTTCTCTCCCACGCCTACACGGACCCTCGGAAATACCTGGGTTCCCAGATGGAGGATAATATTCTTGATTCCATTATGTCCGCCGGCACTTCCCTTCTTGCGAATTCTTAAGTGTCCCGGTGCCAGCGAAATATCATCATAAATCACCAGAAATTCTGTCTCCGGATCAACTTTATAAAAATCAACTGCTTCCCTGATACTCTCTCCACTTAAGTTCATGAAGGTCTGAGGTTTCACCAGCAGCACCTTCACACCCTCGATCACACCGGTTCCGCAGATGGCCTTGTGTTTTTTTGTATTCATATCTATATGATATTTGGAAGCCAGACGGTCAATAACCTGAAATCCCACATTGTGTCTTGTTTTTTCATATTTACTGCCCGGATTTCCCAGACCTGCGATCACATACATCGTATATCTCCTATCTCATTCATTCTTGTCACTAAACAGTGCAGTTCGATTATACTTCACAGTGGCTTCCATTTGCAAGGATATCCTTCTTTGGTACGATTGTCATTCAGACAGTCCATTTTTACAATTTATTTTCTCTCCATACTGTTACTATGGTGAAATACAGCCACATAAATTTTCATATGTCTCAGTGGCATTTTCTTTTCCTTTATAATGAAATTATTATGATAATTATAGGATAATACTATTTTACATATAGTTTAAGATTTTTTATACTGTTCTGGGAACGGATAGTAGACAATTCTTCAAAACAAGTGTTATTAAAGAGGAGGAATTTCCTATGCAGGATAAAAAACATGTATTATTAAAAATATTTATATCAACCCTATATCTCAGTGCTTTTACTTTCGGCGGTGGATATGTAATTGTTACCTTGATGAAAAAGAAATTTGTGGATGAATACCACTGGATTGATGAAGATGAGATGCTGGATCTAGTAGCGATTGCCCAATCCGCTCCCGGTGCTATCGCTGTCAACGGTGCCATTGTGGTAGGATATAAGCTGGCAGGCCTGATTGGTGCTGCTGTTTCTATTGTCGGAACGATTCTACCACCTTTTCTCATTATCTCCGTTATTTCGCTCTTTTACACAGCTTTTCGGGATAATTTACTGGTAAGTCAGATGCTTGAGGGAATGCAGTCCGGTGTAGGTGCAGTGATCGCCATTGTCGTTTATGAAATGGCCGGAGGTATATTACATGAGCACAATTGCCTTTCCAATGTCATTATGTTTGCTGCTTTTACAGCATCTTGTATCTTTCAGGTCAATGTTATCTATATTATCCTAATATGTGGAGCTCTTGGCATATTAAAAATATCGTATCAAAGAAGGAGAACCTCTGCATCATGATTTATCTGGAACTTTTTCTAAGTTTTTTACAGATTGGACTCTTCAGTTTTGGTGGTGGTTATGCAGCCATGCCACTTATCCAGGGACAAGTTGTAAATGGACACCATTGGCTTTCTATGACAGAATTCACCGATCTAATCACCATTTCCCAGATGACACCTGGACCTATTGCTGTCAACTCTGCTACCTTTGTAGGGATCCGCATAGCTGGGATTCCAGGTGCTCTGGTCGCAACTCTGGGGTGCATTTTACCCTCCTGCCTTATTGTAACCCTGATTGCATCCTTTTATCTTAAATACAGAAACTTATCCGTTTTCCAGAGTGTCCTTGCTACTCTGCGTCCGGCTGTAGTTGCCATGATAGCCGCCGCAGGTGTCTCCATTCTGAAAACCGCTTTCTGGGGAATCAAAACTGCCATTACTCTTAGTAGCACCCATTGGAGTCTGGTTTTTATTTTCATCATTTCTGCAGTCCTTCTGCAAAAATATAAAATAAATCCAATTCTGGTCATGATTCTGGCAGGAATCATGAATACAGGACTCTCATTTATACAAGGAATGTTATTATGAAACTGATTGCAAAATATTATATAAACAATTACAAAATTTATTCAGAGAATTCACAGCTCATCAGTCAGGTTCAGAAAAATCTGACACATGCTGTATCGTTTTATTTTTCTTTACGCAGTAAATTCCGGGCATATGCCCTTCTCTGCGCCGGCAGCCAGATCTGACTTCCTTTCTATCTGGCCAAACACGAAAGTTGTGCTCCACCGAGAAAATTGGAGTTTTTGTTTCAATTCAAAAAAGAAAAGGAGTTGCACACTAACCAATTGGTGCACCGCTCCTCTTCTTTTTTCTTGTCCTTATAAATTTTAATTATGTAACTTTTTATTCTACTGCTGCCGCTTCAATGGTACTCTGATATTTTTCAAGGATCAGAGACTGAATGCAGTCACGTGTGGAAGAATTGATCGGGTGTGCAATATCTCGATACTCTCCATCAGACGCTTTACGGCTTGGCATCGCGATAAACAGTCCTTTCTCTCCTTCAATCACTTTAATATCATGAACGACGAACTCTTCATCTATGGTGATAGACACCACCGCCTTCATCTTGCCTTCTCTGGCAACTTTTCTTATCCGTACATCTGTAATTTTCATAAGACACCCCTGTATATTGTATTTTTATGTTTTTGTATATACGATATTGAAGCAAACAATGTTTTGCAACAACTGATACCGGATTGTTCCGTGCTTCGCACTCCCACAATCCTCAAAAACATTCGTAATTCGCTCATTTTTTTACAAAAATGGCTGCTTACTCATGTTTTTGGCGGGTCTCAAGTTCATAAATCCTCCTGCAAGCAAGCTTGCATCGGATTTCCGACCTTTCTACCCTGGTATCATCACATAATATATCTTTCATTTTTTTCTATCACCACTTTTACACCGTCTTCCCCTACGTAACGGGAATTGGCCCGAATGGTATCTCTGCTCTCCACGATGCAGTTTTCGATACAGGTGTTGTCACCCAGATATACATCATTGAGAATAATGGAATTTCTGATCACACAGTTATTTCCAACGAATACTTTCTTAAACAATACAGAATTCTCCACCGTGCCATTGATGATACAGCCGCTGGCAACCAGACTGTTCTTTACATTGGCTCCTGCATTATATTTTGCAGGCGGAAGATCCTGAACCTTGGAATAAATATCCGGGTAATCGTGCAGAAAATGCTTTCGCACATCTGCTTTCAGGAAATCCATGTTGGTCTGGTAATATGCATCCACAGATGCGATACTGTTCCAGTAAGTATCCATCTTATATGCGTAGATTCGTTTCACATTCTTATAACGAATCAGAATGTCTCTTACAAAATCGTACCGATCCTCTTCCGCACATTTCTCAATCAGTTCGATCAGCTGTCTGCGTCGGATAATATAGATTCCACAGGAAACCAGATGGGCATCTGTCGCCATCGGCTTTTCTTCAAAATCCATGACTCTGCCGGTCTCGTCCGCTTTGATCACACCAAAGCGGCTCATGTCCGTATCCTGTGGCATCTCCTTGCACACAACTGTAATATCTGCTTTTTTGTCAATATGATATTCCAGCACTTTATTGTAGTCCATCTTGTAGACGCCATCGCCGGATGCGATCACCACATATGGTTCATGGCTTTGCTTTAACCAGTCAATGTTCTGCCAGATGGCATCTGCCGTTCCTCTGTACCAGTAGCTGTTCTCCGCTGTCACAGTCGGTGTGAAAATATATAAGCCGCCCTGCTTTCTTCCGAAATCCCACCATTTGGATGAACTGAGGTGTTCATTTAAGGACCGTGAATTGTACTGCGTCAGCACTGCAACCTTCTGTACATGAGAGTTGGACATGTTGCTCAATGAAAAATCAATGCTTCGGTAGCTTCCTGCCACCGGCATAGCCGCAATGGCACGCTTGCTGGACAGTTCTTTCATTCTGTGATTGTTGCCGCCCGCTAAAATGATTCCTATTGCTCTCATGTTCTATCACCCGCCTTAATCAAAGTCTCGCCGCTTGCAAGTATTCCGTCCGGATAATCCGCTTCTTCCGTCTTACCGGAAATCGCAGTGTTAAGACCGATCTGAACATTTGCCGGAATCTCTGTCTTTTCTCCAATCGTTACCAAACCATAGGAGTATACCTTTGGATTTACTTTGTTCGGAATATTTTCTCCCACACCCAGCTTACAGTTCTCACCGATCACGACTTCTTCTGCAATGATGGACTTGTCCACCGTACAGCCAGGTCCGATCACAGTGTCTTTCATAATGATCGAGTCACGTACCACTGCTCCCTTTCCAATGGTAACACCTGCTCCGATCACAGATCCTATCACCGTTCCTTCAATCGTAGAATTGCCGCAGACAATACTGCGCTCAATAAATCCATCCTCCGATACGTAAAGGGGCGGTAACGCATCACTCTTGGTATAGATCTTCCAGAATTCTTCATACAGGTTAAATTCCGGTATGATATCGATCAGCTCCATGTTGGCTTCCCAGTAAGATCCAAGAGTTCCTACATCTTTCCAGTATCCGTTGTACTCATAAGCAAACAACCGCTCGCCCCGTTCCAGGCAGTCTGGCAGGATATGCTTTCCGAAATCACATTCCGGCACGTCCTTCATGCGGATCAGTGCTTCTCTCAATACTTTCCACGTAAAAATATAGATTCCCATGGATGCCAGATTACTTCTCGGCTTCTCCGGCTTCTCTTCAAATTCATTGATCTGTCCGTTCTCATCTGTGATGACTACACCAAATCTGCCCGCCTCTTCCCACGGAACCGGCATGCAGGCAATCGTCACTGCTGCGTTATTCTCTTTGTGATAATCCAGCATCACTTCATAATCCATCTTATAAATATGGTCACCTGACAAAATCAGGACATATTCTGGATTATATGTATCAATATAGTCAATGTTCTGGTAAATGGCATTGGCTGTGCCGGAATACCAGTCACTTCCGGCGCTTCTCTCATATGGTGAGAGAATAGTTACTCCTCCATTGTTACGATCCAGATCCCACGGCATTCCGATCCCGATGTGTGTGTTCAACCGCAGAGGCTGGTACTGAGTAAGTACACCAACCGTATCGATCCCGGAATTGATGCAGTTGCTCAATGGAAAGTCAATGATCCGGTACTTGCCGCCAAAGGCAACTGCAGGTTTTGCAACCTTTGCAGTAAGCACGCCCAATCTGCTTCCCTGACCGCCGGCTAACAACATGGCTATCATTTCTTTTTTAATCACGCTATCACCTCTTGATGCAAACATTATAATGCTTTGATGTCTGTATTATAGCACACCTTTTGTAAATAGTGAACATTTACAGAGAAAAACATTCATCGTTTTTTAACATTTTTCGACAGTTTTTTCTTGTTTTTGATAAATTTTCATCTTGTTTTCGTCATTTTTGCTATATGATTTCATGCTTTTTTGTTCAAAATGATATTACCCGGTCTTTCCTGACAGAAGTGCGTTGATTTTTCTTCTGAAGACGGTATAATAATAGGAAAAAACAGAAATGAGGATTTCTTATGTATCAGATAAATTTTGACTCACCGGTACATGTACATTTCATCGGTATCGGAGGCATCAGTATGAGCGGTCTGGCTGAAGTTCTGCTTCAGGAAGGCTTTACCATCTCAGGTTCCGACAGTCAGCGGTCCGAACTGACCAGACATCTGGAAGAGAAAGGAGCAACTGTCTTCTACGGACAGACTGCAGACAATATCAAACCAGGCATCGATGTGGTCGTCTACACTGCCGCCATCCATCCGGATAATGCCGAGTTTGCCGCTGCCAGATCCGCTGGCATTCCCATGCTGACCAGAGCTGAACTGCTGGGTGAGATCATGCGTAACTACAAGACGGCCATCGCTGTTGCCGGTACTCACGGAAAGACTACTACCACTTCCATGATCTCCATGATCCTTCTGGAAGCACAGGCAGATCCTACCATCTCCGTTGGTGGTATCCTGCCGGAGATCGGTGGAAATATCCGCGTCGGCAGATCAGATCTGTTTCTGACCGAAGCATGTGAGTACACCAACAGCTTCCTGTCCTTTTTCCCGACTGTGGACGTGATCCTGAACATCGAGGAAGACCACCTGGATTTCTTCAAGGATCTTGCTGATATCCGCCACTCCTTCCATCGGTTTGCAGAACTGCTCCCGGCACACGGGCTGCTGGTAATGAATGGAGAAATCAAGAACATAGACGAGATTACCAATGGTGTGGATGCTGATCTGGTCACATACAAAGTGTCCGGCGAGGCAGATTACACCGCTTCCGATATTACCTATGACAGACAGGGCTGCGCATCCTTCACACTGGTTCACAAGGGAACCCCTGTAGGACCGGTAGAGCTTCATGTACCAGGTATCCACAACGTATCCAATGCATTGGCTGCCCTGGCGACCACCATGGAACTTGGCTTTGATTTCAAGACTGCTTCCGAAGGTCTGGCTATGTTCCACGGAACAGACCGTCGTTTCCAGTACAAAGGAGAAGTGAACGGTGTCACCATTATCGATGATTATGCCCATCATCCGTCCGAGATCCGGGCAACCCTGAAGGCTGCTGCCAATTATCCGCATCGTGAGATCTGGTGTGTGTTCCAGCCTCACACCTATACCCGTACCCGCGCATTCATGCACGAATTTGCGGAAGCACTTTCCCTTGCCGACCATGTAGTACTGGCAGAGATCTACCCGGCCAGGGAAACTGACAACCTGGGAATCAGCTCCAGAACTCTGCAGGCAGAACTGCATAAAATAGGAAAAGACTGCGATTACTTTTCCACATTCGAAGAGATTGAAGAATTTTTATTAAAAAATTGTATGCACGGTGATCTGTTGATAACTATGGGTGCCGGAGATGTGCTGAGAATCGGGGAAAATCTACTTCAGAGATAAAGTTATCCACATTATCCACATGTTTATCAACATAATATGCTGCATAAACATGTGGATTTTTTCGTGGAAAACAGATTTACATAATACATTTCGACACCATTCGACAAATTCTTGAAAATCCTTGTATTTCTGGTCATTTTTTGTCGAAACAGGTTTCTCATAAATGTAACTATCCACCAAGTTATCCACATTATCCACATTCCCTCAAAAGTATCCACAGAGGAAAGTGTGGGCTATTTCTTTTTTGGATAAGCTGTGCTATACTCCGTAATAGGTGGAGGATACTGATTTATGAGTCATTTTACGTTAACAACCGGCACTTCTGTCGGTACTACTTCTATTTCCAATATTTTCCTGGATGAATATATGCCGGGAGCTAATGGTGAATATGTGAAGGTCTATCTGTACCTGCTTCGTTCGCTTGGTGACAGCACCAGAGAGCTGTCTGTGATCGGTCTGGCAGATGTACTGGACTGTACGGAAAGTGACATTCTCCGCGCGTTTAAATACTGGGAAAAGCAGGGACTGTTGAAGCTGGAGTGCAATGCCTCCAATGTGCTTCTTGGCATCTATCTTTGTGAGCCGTCCCACTTACGAACTACTGGTCAGCCCGACAGACATGCCTCTGTCACCACCCCCGGTTCTTCTCCTGTCGTTCCTTCTGTTGCTTCTGCATCTGCCGTACCGGAACGTAAGGCATACAGCCGGGATCAGTTACGCGAGTTCACTTCTCAGTCTGACTGCAGACAGCTTTTATTTGTCTGCGAACAGTATATGAAAAAGACGCTGACGCCATCCGAGATTGAGACATTGCTCTACTTCTACGACCAGCTCCATTTTTCTGTGGATCTGGTGGAGTATCTGGTAGAGTATTGTGTCTGCAAGGGAAGCAGCAGCATTCATTATATCGAAAAGGTAGGTCTTGCCTGGGCAGAGGCAGGAATCACCACCGTCTCTCAGGCAAAGGAACGGACTACCACTTACCGGCGCAATACTTTCGCTATTATGAAGGCCTTCGGCATCAACGACCGTAATCCGGTCCAGCCGGAGCTTGACTATATCGAAAAATGGCTGGGAACTTATGATTTCACCCTGGATCTGGTTCTGGAAGCCTGCCGCCGGACCATGGATCGTCTGCACAAACCGAATTTTGACTATGCGGACAAGATCTTACAGAGCTGGTCCGAAAAGAAAGTACATACACTGGCAGATGTGGAACGACTGGATCAGGAACATCAGAAGAACAACAGTACCCGGAAGAAGCCATCCGCTGCCAGGGCAACCGGATTCACCAATTTCCAGCAGCGTGACTATGATTTTGACAAGCTGGAAGAGATGCTGCTTCAAAGCCAGAAATAACAGGAGGATCACATGCCGCTTACCAACAAACAGTACGATACGATCATGCGGGAATATGACCGCCGCCAATATCAGGATTACCGGCTTCAATGTACCCGGATTGATCAGATCTACGAACAGATCCCCAGGATCCGTGAGATTGACTCAGAGATCTCTGCCTGCAGTCTTCGTCAGGCGGAGCGGATGATCGACCAGGAACCAGGGGCCATGAAGTCCTTAAAGGATGAGCTGACACTGCTCAAAGCTGAAAAGGAAGGACTTCTTCTATCCTCCGGTTATCCTGCTGACTATCTTAAGATGCATTATACCTGTCCGGAGTGCAAAGACACCGGTTATATCGGCCGCAAAAAATGCCATTGCTTTTTACAGCAGGAGATCCGTCTGCTCTATTCTTCTTCCCATCTGGATCAGATCCTGGCAGAAGAGAACTTTTCCCATCTTTCTTATGATGTCTATGATGAGGAACAGAAGCAGATCATGCCGGAGATCATCCGCACCTGTCATCAGTTTGTAAATGGATTTGATCAGGAATTTAAAAATATTCTGTTCTATGGTTCCGTAGGAACCGGAAAGACCTTTTTATCCAACTGTATCGCCAAAGAGCTTCTGGATACGGGACATTCCGTAATCTATTTTACATCCTTTCAGCTCTTTGAGCTTCTGTCCATCGGAGCACCTGCAGATAAGTGGAATCTGCACCAGCAATATGAAGCTCTGCTGGACAGCGATCTGCTGATCCTGGATGATTGCGGAACGGAAGTTTCCAATACGTTTACTGTGTCCAGGCTGTTCCAGCTTCTAAATGAACGGGCACTGTTGAGAAAGTCAACGATCATCTCCACGAACCTGTCCATCCGGGAATTCCGTGATGTGTACAGTGAACGTATTTTTTCCAGGATCACCAGTTCGTACACTTTGCTTAAACTGACCGGCAGTGATATCCGGATTCGCCGGAAAATCAACCGAACTTTGTGAAATTCCTTGACTCTGTATCACAGGAAATGTTATAACCATTGAAGTAGATCTATATAGGTATTTACATATTCGGAGCTATTCATGAGGCAGGCTCTGAATATACGATTATTTTTATACATTTTGGAGGGCATATTATGATTCAGCAGCGCAGTGAACGTGTTCTTGAGACGATCCCGGTAGGATCCCTTGGCATCATTCCTCTTCCCAGTTGTAAAGAGCTGGGTGATAAGGTCAATGATTATCTGGTGCAGTGGCGGAAAGAAAGCGCCAACGAGCACAAGGATAACATTGCATTCCAGGGCTATGAGCAGGAATCTTTCCTGGTAGGAGCAAAGATTCCCCGTTTTGGTTCCGGTGAAGCAAAAGGAATTGTTCAGGAATCTGTCCGCGGACGTGATCTTTATCTGATGGTAGATGTATGTAACCACAGTCTGACTTACAGCCTTGCAGGCCATACCAATCACATGTCACCTGATGACCATTATCAGGATCTGAAACGTATTATCGCTGCCTGTGGAGGAAAAGCAAGACGTATTACTGTTATCATGCCATTTCTCTATGAGAGCCGTCAGCATAAACGTTCTGCCCGTGAGTCACTGGACTGCGCACTGGCTCTGCAGGAGCTGGTATCTATGGGTGTGGACAATATCATCACCTTTGATGCGCATGACCCGCGTGTACAGAATGCAATCCCGCTGTCTGGTTTTGAGACTGTACAGCCTGCTTACCAGTTTATCAAGGCACTGCTCTCCAACGTAAATGACATTCAGGTAGACAGTGAGCATCTGATGGTCATCAGCCCTGATGAGGGTGGTACCAGCCGTGCAGTTTATCTGGCAAATGTGCTGGGTGTAGACATGGGTATGTTCTACAAACGCCGTGATTACACGAAAGTAGTCAATGGACGCAATCCGATCGTTGCCCATGAGTTTCTGGGCAGCAATGTAGAAGGAAAAGATGTTCTGGTCATTGATGACATGATCTCCTCCGGTGAGAGCATGATTGATGTAGCAAGAAAGCTGAAAGCCCTTCATGCGAAACGAATCTTCCTGTATTCCACCTTTGGTCTGTTCACCAATGGTATGGAAAAATTCGATGAGGCTTACAAAGAAGGATTGTTCTATCGCGTACTGACTACTAACCTGGTATATCAGACCCCGGAGCTTCTGTCCCGCGAATATTACATCAGTTGCGACATGAGCAAATACATCGCTCTTCTGATTGATACGCTGAACCATGATGCATCTGTCAGTGATCTTCTTGATCCCTACGAAAGAATCCAGCGTTTCCTTGATCGGTACAAGAACGGACAGGTATAATAAAGGGACTGCCGCAAATGCAGGATGCATTTTGCGGCAGTCTTTTTTGAATCATATAGAAAACGACTGTTTTTGCGTCGTGAAAGGAATTATATGCCCAATTTTATCTTCATTTCCCCGGCCTTTCCCGGCAATTATGAAAATTTCTGTGTTGCCCTGAGGGCAAACGGTGTCAATGTCCTCGGCATCGGAGACACCCCTTATGACTGTCTGTCTCCGCGCCTGAAGAGCGCGTTGACCGAATATTACCGGGTAGAAAATATGGAAAACTATGACGAGATGTTCCGTGCTGTTGCATTTTTATCCTTCCACCATGGAAAGATCGATTACCTGGAGAGCAACAACGAATACTGGCTGACCCAGGATGCAAGACTTCGGGAAGATTTTCATATTACTACCGGTCTTCAGCCCAAAGATATGGACCTGATCAAATACAAATCAAAGATGAAAGCCGGTTACGAAAAAGCCGGCATTCCCTGTGCACGTTACCATCTAATCTCTGACCTTACATCGGCACAGAACTTCATCAGGGAAGTTGGATACCCTGTGATCGTAAAACCAGACTGCGGTGTCGGTGCCAATGACACCTGGAAACTCACCTGCGAAGCGGAACTTCTTGACTTTTTCCGCCATCTTCCATCCATTCCTTATATTATGGAAGAATATGTTCCCGGAGAGATCTGCTCTTATGATGCGATTGTAAACAGCAAGGGAACTCCTCTTTTCGAGACCGGTAATATCACACCGATCTCCATTATGGACTGTGTGAACGACCATAACTCCATTAAATTCTATATTGTAGATCAGCTGGCCGAAGACCTGAAAACCTGCGGACGTGCCTGCCTGAAGGCTTTTAAAGTGCACAGACGCTTCGTGCATCTGGAGTTTTTCCGTCTGTTGGAAGACCATCCGTACCTTGGCAAAAAAGGCCAGATTGTAGGTTTGGAAGTCAATATGCGTCCTTCCGGCGGACCTACCCCGGATATGATCAATTTTGCCTATAACATCAACTGCTATCAGTACTATGCGGATATGATGATCTATGATAAACTGCGCCATAAGGCCAAGACTTCGCCTGCCTTCTGCGTCTATGTAGGCCGTTGGAAAGAGCATCCTTATGCACATACTCACCAGGAGATTCTTGAACACTGGGATAAATATCTGAAGGTTGCCGAGGAACTTCCGGAAGTACTTGCACATGGCATGGGCAATTATATGTATCTGGCAAGATTTGAATCCAAAGAGCAGATGGACACCTTCTGTCAATATGCGTTGGAAATCAAAGAGCCGGAATTCTTACCGGAAATACCGGCAAAGAAGACAACTCGAGTCCGTAAAACTGCAGGTGCGAAACGATCTTCTAAAATTTCGCAGAAAGGATCTGAAAATTCATGATAGAAATACAGGAAACAAGCTGGTACAGTGACCGGCTTGGGCGGGAGATGCCCGTAAAACGTTATGGAACCAAAGGAAAACCCTGTCTGGTCATTCCTTCTCAGGACGGTAAACATAATGACTTTGAGAGCTTTGGCATGGTAGAAGCCTGCAGACCTTTTATCGAAAATGGAAGACTTCAGTTATTCTGCGTGGACACTATTGATGCAGAGACCTGGTCCTGCACCTGGAAAAATCCCAGAGACCGGATCTTCCTGCATGAGAAATGGATGCAATATCTGTTCTGCGAAGTACTTCCCTTTATGAAACAGGCTGCTCCCGGACAATTATCCATGACCATGGGATGCAGCATGGGCGCATTTCATGCAGCTAATCTGTTTTTCCGTTTTCCTGACCAGTTTGATGCGACCATCTGTTTAAGCGGTGTCTATGACGCTGCCAACATTCTGGGCGGCTATATGGATGATCTGGTGTACCTGAACTCTCCATACCATTGTCTCCAGCACATGCCGGAAGATCACCCGTATATGGCTCTGTACCGCAGAAGCCACATGTATTTCTGCGTAGGCCAGGGTGCCTGGGAGGACGAACTGCTGGCAGATACCCGCAAGCTGGACAGCGTACTGAAAGCAAAAGGCATCCCTGCATTTGTAGATTACTGGGGATATGATGTAAGCCATGACTGGTGCTGGTGGCAGAAACAGGCTGCTTATTTTCTTGGAAAAATCTTGTAACGTTCACAGAATCTACATTTGACTTTCGATCTGACGAATCTTAAAATGAAACATATGTAGAATAGCGAAAGGAATAATGAAAATCATGAAAAAAATAACTGTATGGCTTCTGACCCTGGCATTTGCTGCAACAATGCTGGCCGGATGCGGAAGCAAAACTGATACTACGGATACTACCGAGACTACTGAAGCGACCTCTGCAGCTGACGAGACCAGTGATGGAGCCGCTGACACAGCAGACACCTCTGAGAACGAAGAGCTGCTCACAGGTCTTCATCATGTGACCATCGATGTGCAAGATTATGGCACTATTTCTCTGGAACTGGATGCAGATACTGCCCCGATTTCTGTAACCAACTTTATCAATCTGGCAAATGAAGGCTTCTACGATGGTCTGACTTTCCATCGTATCATCTCCGGATTCATGATCCAAGGCGGCGATCCCAATGGAAACGGAACCGGCGGTTCTGAGAAGACTATTAAAGGCGAGTTCTCTGCAAACGGTGTAGAAAATGATATTTCTCATGTGCGAGGTGTCATCTCCATGGCACGTGCCAATGACCCGGACAGCGGATCCTCCCAGTTCTTCATCGTCCATGAGGACAGTACCTCCCTGGATGGTCAGTATGCAGCCTTTGGTCATGTAACCGAGGGTATGGATGTAGTTGATGCCATCTGCGAGGCTGTACCGGTACAGGATAAGAACGGAACTGTTGCTGCAGCTGACCAGCCGGTGATCACCGCTGTTACGGTGGTTGATTAAGATAATAAAAGCTACTCACGAGTTGTATACTTATGAGTAGCTTTTTTATGTACTATGAATATTCGATGAAAATTGTGCAAATATTGTTCTATACAACACCCATGGCACTGCTGACGGCGGCACCGCAGGCTGCCTCTTCCTGGTAGATCGCCAATGACAGTTCTGCGCCGAACATCTCACTGCTGATCTCCTGAAGCACTTGATTCTTTCTGAGTCCATTACCGGATGCAACCAGATGATTGACTTCAATGCCTGTGGCCTTATAGATGATCTGATACATATCGTACAGCTCTTTGATCATGCCATGAAGCACCCCATAGGTCAGTCCTTCCGGAGTAAAATTCTCTTCACTTAAGTTCGTGATACCACCGCGGATATCCGGATTGATTCTGGTTCCATTAAACCGTGTGGACACTTCCATCTTATCACTCTGCTCTTTTCCTTCACGAGCCATCTCTTCCAGAAGTCCATATAATGGCTCGTCATTTCCAGTAGCTTTCTTCATAAATCTACGGAAAAATTTCTCAAGGGTCGCATACGCTCTTCCACCGCACAGAGAAGCACCAACCAGAAGATATTTTCCATTTACAAATGGTCTTGCCTCGATTCCTTCTCCTGAGAACAACTGATCAGACAGCACAGAGATCTGTCCGCCGGTTCCCATATTCAGAAGGATCGTATTCTCCCTGAATCCCACAGATCCAAGAAAGCTTGCCTGGTTGTCTCCCAGTGCAGCAGTTACCGGGATTCCCTTATACTTACCAAGCACTGCCACATCACCGGTCACTTCCGGGAGAATAGATGTATCCATTCCCAGCTGTTCCAGCACTGCTTTGCGGAACTCTCCTTTTTCGCTGTCAAACAAATTCAGGCCAAAGCTTCCTGCATTGCTGGCATGCACCAGCGGAGTTTTTCTTCCGGTCAGCTTCATGCCAAGGTAATCTCCAATCGAACAGAAGGTCGCTGCTCCTTCTGGCACAATCCCTTTTCTGCAGTGATACAGATGGGTCACCAATCCAAAGCCTGTGGACACGGTAAGTCCTGTTTTTTCGTATACTTCCTGAACAATGCTCTTACCGTCAAATTCCGGCTGCGCACCTCTTCCATCCTGCCAGGTATATAATGGGCTGACGCACTCCCCCTCGTTGTCCAGATACACGATTCCATGCATCTGTCCGGTCAGTCCGATACCCTCTACATCAGGAAATTCCTCCAGCAGTTCGTCCAGAAGCGCACATGCCTTGGTACGGATCACAGATACATCCTGGATCTGCTCCCACTCATGCTCAGCCTTGATAAAGCTGCCATTCTGAATCGTCTTCGCCTTCAGTACCTTTTTTGCTTCTGTATCAAGGACAACTCCACTGATCGTTGTTGTTCCGATATCAATTCCCGCCGCTCTCATCTTCCGCCTCTTCCCCCTTATCAGACAGATTTTCTTTTTCTTTTAATTCTTCTGCGCTGAGCTTCATGGCTTTTGCAAAGCCCGCTACGCATAAAAATAAACCAAATAATGCAAATACAGCCGCAATTGCAATGATCAGCGCAGGATTATCCGCCTGAATACCCTGATGCAGATCCCTGCCCATACTGTAAGCCGTGTAGATCAAATACGCTCCCAGCATCATTTTTACATATTGTCTCGTTCGCTGCTGTGTCAGTGTATCTGTCTCTCTTTTTTTCTTAAACATGGTCATTTTCCTTTGCAAATTTATTCATTGATATTTCAATAATACCTGAATTTTTGGTCTTTGTAAATAAGAGACAGGAATACCCGAAAGTATTCCTGTCTCTATAGAACTGCGTTGATGATATGTCCTTATTTGCTATGCTCTTCGTCATATTTATGGAAAGCATCTACCTTCGGCTGAGATGCGCATCCCGGCACAAATTCATTGGTAAGGAATGCATCTACGAACAGTTCTCTCTCTTTGTTTCCTGTAGTGAATGCACCCATGCACATGATATTTGCATCGTTGCTGAGTCTTGCCCTCTGAGCTGAATATACATCGGATACCAGCGCTGCATAAGCACCCGGAACTTTGTTTGCTGCAATAGATACACCGATTCCGGTTCCACAGATCAGGATTCCTCTGTCGTATTTTTTAGCTGCTACTGCCTCGCCTACTGCGATTGCAACGTTAGCGTAGATCGGATCTTCACTTCCGAAATCAGTTACTTCTCCATATCCTTTTTTTGCGATATATGCGATTACTTCCTCTTTTGCAGCCTGTGCATTCGGGTCACATCCAATAGCGATTTTCATTTTATTTTCCTCCAGTCTTCTCTTAGATCAGTTTTACTGAGACTCGTACTTTTTCTTTGCCATACGAATCAGGTCATTGAACTTATCAGCCTGCCATGCAGCACGTCCTACGAACAGACCATCGATAGACGGCTGAACGATCAACTCTTCTGCATTGCCTGGATTTACGCTGCCACCGTACAGTGCCGGGATCTCTTTTCCCTCTTCACCAAACAGCTCAACCAGGCAGTTCTTAATCTCTTTGTGCATTCTCTCTGCATAATCTGCAGTAGCCGGTGTACCATTGACACCGATAGACCATACCGGTTCATAAGCAACCCATACACGTCCAAGATCTTCTTTTTTCACTCCGGAAAGTCCAACCTTCAACTGGGTTCTCAGCACTTCCGGTCCCAGATCGTATTTCTTCTCTTCTGCGGTCTCACCGATGCACAGAAGAGTGGTAAATCCATGATCCAGTCCACATCTTACCTTTTTACTCTCATCCTCATCTGTCTCTCTGAACACATGCCTTCTCTCAGAATGACCGATCATGACCAGCTTGATTCCAACTTCCTCAAGCATCAGCGGAGAGATTTCTCCGGTAAACTGTCCCTGCTCTTCCCAGCACATGTTCTGCGCACCAAGTTTTACATACTTCTGATCAATGGTTTTACCCACGCGCTCCAATGATGTGTAAGACGGGATGATGAAGAGCTCGATCTCGTCTCTGCTGATGTCTGAAGTAAGCTTCACCAGCTCTTTCAGGTAATCCTCTGTCTGCTGGATTCCTTTATACATCTTCAGGTTACTTCCAAAATAAAGTTTTTTCATGATATCTGTTTTCGCTCCGTTTCTACTTATTCCATCTTATCTTCCACATATTCTCTCATGCCCTGGAAGATCAGCCATACAGAAGTTGCTCCCGCATCCTGATGTCCGATCGCACGCTCAAGAAGGGATTTGGCACGTCCGAATTTTGCTACATACTTCTTCGTTTCTTCTACTCCCTGCTTTGCAGCCACTTCCGCTGCTTTCAATGCATCCAGCAAGGAATTATCTGCATTTGCTTCCAGTGCATCTGCTGCAGGCACAAGTGCATCAACCATGGTCTTATCTCCAACTTCCGCTTTTCCACGTTCCTGGATCGCATGCAAAGATTTCCGTTCCATTGCAGCCAGTTCTTTGGCTTTGATAGCTTCCTTCGGCTCCATGTCTTTGGCTCCTGCCAGATACAGACTTCCGAAAATAACGCCGCTTGCCCCACCCATGGAGTTCAGCATCTCGGTTCCGGCTGCCTCAAACAGTTTATATACATCTGTCTCTCCAGCCATCTTAAGCAGCCGTTTCTTCGCTTTCTTCATACCGCCGTACATGCCGATTCCATGATCACCATCACCGATAGCACTGTCGATCTCCGTCAGATATTCCTTTTTCCCCATTACCTTATCTGCCACATAGATCAGCATATTGCGAGTATCTTCTCCGTTCAGTTCTTCCAGAACACCAGACTTACTTCTGGTAATCTCCGTTACCACGTTCTCTTCCTCTTCTTCGATCAGCTCATCCTCGTCAGCCCCTTCTGCTTTTACGACGGTTCCCACGCTGCCTTTTGCATAGTATGGAGAATAACACGGAGCATCATAATATTTCTTCAATTCATCATCCATTCTCATGAAGGAGATGGAGAATCCTCCCATTTCCTGAGAAGTAACATAGGATTTGATATCTGCGTCATATACTTTGATCTGATCCTTATGAAGAAGTCTGTACAGATCATAATATACAATGTTCAGTTCCAGAAGAGGTGTGGAACCCAGTCCATTTACAAGAACTGCAACTTCGTCCCCTTCCTTCAGATCCATCTCTTTTTTCAGTTCAGCATACATGCGATCCACGATTTCTTCTGCCGGAGCCATCTTTGCACGTTCGATCCCCGGCTCACCATGAATACCCATGCCATATTCCATCTCATCATCTGCCAGTTCAAAGGTCGGTTTCTCATTGCCTGGCAATGTACACGGAAGTGTGGCAATACCGATACTGTTTACATTATCTCTTGCCTTTTCTGTAATACGAACCACTTCGTCCAGATCAAATCCAGCATCACATGCAGCTCCTGCAACTTTGATCACGAACACATCTCCTGCGATTCCACGTCTGTCCGGGATCCTCTCCTTCGGTGCAGATGCCAGATCATCCCACACACGCACATGCGCCGTCTTGATACCCTCAGCCTGCAGAAGCTCCTCTGCCATATCAAAGTTCAGATTATCACCTGCATAACATCCATATACAAACAGAACGCCTTTTCCCTGATCTACTGATTTTGCTGCTTCTTTGATCAACTGCGGATTGGGTGATGCACATACATTTCCACATGCAACTGCATCTGCAAGTCCGGCACCACAGAATCCTGAGAACATCGGCTCATGGCCGGAACCCCCTCCGACTACCAGTGCAACCTTCTTTTCTCGGTGTCCTCTGTAATAAAAAGCATTAAAACCATCTACTTTTTTGTAAAAACTCTTATATGCTGTCAAATACCCCAGGAGCATCTCATCTACTACATTGGAGACATCCTTGTTCAAAATCTTCTTCAAATACCCATCCTCCTAAATACCGTTGCTGTGAAAAAATGCACCTCCAAATACAGGCTGCTGTCTGGAGGTGCATCATCTTTACTACATTATTCCATTACATAACCACCGCAGAGCAGATGACGAACCGGCTCGTCCTCTTCAATTGAATGATGAGTCTCCTCAGAGAAATGATTATCTTTTGCATCATCATTTACTTTGGATACTTCACCAACGATCAGCTCTCCGCCTTCTGCATAGAACCGATGATAAATATAAGGTGTTAAGGTAATGCTGTTACCATTGGTTACTTTAACAACACCGCCTGCTGGTACTGTTACTTTCATACCGTCGCAGTAAACAGTTACATCTGACTCATAATCTACTGCATATCCTTCAGATTCCGGTTTGGAATTCCATACCTCTACACAAAGGGTTCCACCACATCTGTTGATGATATCCTCAGTTTTCTCATAATGGAAGTGACGTGGAAGGATCTGTCCATCTTTCATAGCGATGAGTTTCTCACAATACGGACGGGTCATATCCCCCATAACTCCGTTTCTCATTGTTCCAAGAACAGCACCGATCTTATCAAAATCTCCGCTGCCGTAATCTGTTACGTCCCATCCAAGACCTACAGAAGTCATACGCTCAGTCAGATCTTTTTTTGCTTCCCACTCTTCCGGTGTCCAGTAGAAGAAATCCGGAATCTGGAAATTCATACGTTTGCAAAGGTCCATTGCCCATTCAATGTTTGCATTAATTACAGAACGTTTCATTTTTATTTACCCCCTATGTTGAAAAAGGAGCGGTTCTGTCCGGATAGGAAGAACCGCTCCTTTCCTGTCAGTCTGTTAATTACAGAGTGTAGTATTTAACTTTGTCATCAGAACCAAACAGTTTAATCTTATGACGAGCAACCTCTCTCATTGCTTCCAGAGCTTCCGGATACAGCTCGAACGGCTCTCTTACCTTCGGATCATTAGCCAGAACAACTCTCAGTTTCTGATACAGAGCATCTTTGATATCGGAAGAAATGTTGATCTTGTTGATACCAAGCTTAGCAGCCTCACCGATCTCTTTATCCGGGTTACCAGAACCACCGTGCAGTACCAGCGGAACATTAACAACTTTCTTGATCTCTTTCAGAAGTTCAAGTTTCAGCTCCGGTTTGAATCCCTTCGGATACAGACCATGAGCGGTTCCGATTGCAATTGCAAGACAATCGCAGTTGGTCTCCTCTACGAACTTAACAGCCTCTTCCGGTTTGGTGTAGATGATGTTGGTAGCACCACCTGCAACTTCTGTATCGTTGTCGGTGCTTCCGATGGTACCAAGCTCTGCCTCTACAGATACTCCCAGCGGATGAGCCAGCTCAACAACTCTCTTGGTGATAGCTACATTGTCCTCGAAGCTCTCGTGAGAAGCATCGATCATAACAGAAGTAAATCCGTCTCTGATAGCTCTCTCGATGTCTTTCAGTCCGGAATGATCCAGATGGATAACACACGGGATCTTGGTGTCATTCGCTGCTTTGATTACCTGCTGGATAAATGCATCACCCTGGAATTTTAACTCGTTCGGATGGATAGCCAGGATAACCGGAGACTTCTGAGCTTCGCACTCTGCGATGATGCCTGTCAGCATCTGACCGGTACCAATATTGAATGCCGGGATAGCAAAGTTGTGCTCATTGGCTACAGCCAATAACTCTTTCATGTTCATTAACATAGTTCTTTTCCTCCTAATACTTATATAGTTTTGCTATTTATAAGTTCTTTTCTTTATGGCTATATGATAAAATTTTTTTTCACGAATGTCAAGTCATTTTCCCAATATTTTTATTTTTTACGAAATAATTTTTCATATTCCTTGCACATTCAAAGTACTTCCATTATAATATTTCGTATAAAAAATAAAGGAAGAAGGTATTCAAATGAAAAACCCGAATCGTAACTATTTTGGCCATGAAAGCCAGCTTTACCGTGTGGAAGAACACCGTCTCATTGGGGGAAAAGGAGACAACATGCGGCTGTTTGAGGTTAACAATGGAAGCGGACTGGAGTTCACGATCTGTGCAGACCGTTCTGCCGATATCTCACGGCTGTCTTACCAGGGAATTAACCTGTCTTATTTCTCCGTGTGTGGATACACGGCACCGACCTACTATGATAAGACCGGTCTGAACTTTCTTAAATCCTTCAACTGTGGATTCCTGACTACCTGTGGTGTACAGTCCATGGGATCTCCTTCCGAATATGAAGGAACTGAATATGGTCTTCACGGAACCATGTCTCATACTCCGGCTGATCAGGTATCTTATGATATCTCAGAGAATGGCGATATTACTGTTACTGCTAAGATGACAGATGCTTGCATCTTCAATCAGAAGATCTCTCTGGTCAGAACTTATCACTGTGCTTACGGCAGCAACGAACTGACCATCGAAGATACGTTTAAGAATGAAGGAAGCAAGGATGAGCCGTTCCTGCTGCTCTATCACATGAACATGGGATATCCACTGTTAAGCGAAAGCGCTCTGGTAGATATTTCTTCCGCTAAAGTAGTTGCACGAAATGAAGCAGCAGAGCCTGAAGTTGATCAGTGGAACAAGATGATCCCGCCAGTTGCCAACTATGATGAACGCTGCTTCTATCATACCTTTGAAGGTGAACGGGCAACCGCCAAGATCTACAACCCGGATGTTCAGAAAGGTCTGGCAATCTCCTTTGATCCGCGTCTTCTTCCTGTTATGTGTGAATGGAAGATGATGGGCGAGAAAGATTATGTTCTTGGTCTGGAACCAGCTAATAATTATCTGGAAGGTCGTAAATACCTGGAAGAGAACCATATGATGACCACTTTGAAAGCCGGCGGAACCTTCCACAATAAGATCACTGTTACATTCTTTGACAAACAGGCCGACTGGGAAGCTGCCAGATAAAAATTCTTCATTTATTTTAATATAACTTTAAAAGCAGGTGTGTTCAGAATTCTGAACACACCTGCTTTTTATGTACTCGATCTGTATTCAATCTACGATTGAATTATTTTGCAAGATAATCGTCTACGTTCTCAGAGGTAACAAGTACGAACGGTACAGTGTAGTTTTTCTCAACGGTCTCGCCCTTGATAGCAGCTACGATTGCATCGATACCAGCGTTAACCTGTCCAGGTGCATCCTGAAGTACGGTTGCGCCAAGCTCGCCATCTTTGATCATCTGCAGCGGTCCCTGGTTTCCATCAACACCGATACAAACGATATCGGAACGGCCTTTTGCGTTACACTCAGCCTGAGCTGCGGAAGACATATCGTCGTTATCGCAGATAACAGCTTTCAGGTCATCGCCATACTGTGCAAGATAATCATCAACAGTATTTACAGCTTTGGAAGCATCCCAGTCACACGGAACGTCTGCTGCTTTGGTCCATTTAGAATCTTTCTCGATGGTATTAGCAATACCTTCGCCACGCTGGATCTGTGCGGAGTTACCAATGATACCCTGGCAATGAACGAATACGCCACCTTCCGGTGCTTTCTCCATTACGTAGTTACCCATCAGCTCACCAGCATATACATCATCAGATCCTGCAAATGCAAGTGCTGCGGTATCAGTGCTGTCAGTAGCGGAGTTAACAACTACAACACCGATTCCAGCATCTGCCATAGCAGTTACAGCCGGGTCAGATGCGGTAGCCTCTGCCGGAAGGATGATTACATAGTCACACGGATAGTTAATGCAGTCCTGAGCAAGGTCACACTGTTTAGCTCCGTCAGTGTTTCCATCAAGGATACCGGTCCACTCGTCGATGGTTCCGTCTGCTACCAGAGCGTCAAGTCTTTCCTGAGCTGCTCCGTTCAGGGTTGCATGGAATACATCTACAGTGTTTTTAGAGATATAACCAACGACGATCTTTCCATCCCCATTCAGATCTCCGCCAGCTACTGCAGTGTCAACTGCTGCATCTGCTGCTGCATCTGCATCCTCAGTTGCTGCTGCATCTTCGGTTGCTGCGTCAGTTGTGGTATCAGCTGCTGCGTCTTTAGATCCGCATGCTACCAGGCTCATTGCCATTGCAGATACCAAGAGTGTTGCTACAATTTTCTTTTTCATGTCTTTCCCTCCATAAGAAAAATTTGTTTTATAAATAACCTGGATCAACCAGTTTATTCCAATATGAAATTTTTATGTATTACTTATCTGTTCTTCTTGTTGATTACCATATCAAGCAATACAGCCAGGATGATGATAATACCTTTGGTCATATACTGATAGTAGGAACCGATGTTCAGGAAGTTCATACCATTGTAAATACATCCGATGATAACTGCACCAAGGAGTACACCAGGAGCGGTTGCAATACCACCTGCGAAAGAAGTACCACCAAGTACGCAGGCTGCAACTGCGTCAGTCTCGTAAGCAACACCGATATTGGACTGTGCAGAACCGGTCTTACTTGTGAAGATAACACCTGCAATACCAGCCAGCAGACCAGAGATGGTGTAGCAAAGAGTCTTGGTCCAGAATACGTTAACTCCAGATGCGATCGCTGCATTTACATTGCCGCCGACTGCGAATACATAACGGCCAAATTTAGTCCAGTGCATTACGATATACATGATGATGGATGCAACTACCATGTAGATGATCGGATACGGAATACCTGCCAGTGTACCGGAGTAGATATTCTTGAATGCCGGGGATGCCATAGACATTCCCTGTCCATCGGAGATGATCTGTGCAATCGATCGGATAACCAACTGTGTCGCCAACGTTACAACGAATGCGGCCATGTCAAATTTTGCAACCAGAAAACCATTTACAAATCCAAACACAGTAGCTGCAAGTACTGCAAGCACTACGGAAAGTCCGATGTTCATGCCGCGAACTACGATAAACTGTCCCAGTAATACAGATACCAATGCCAGCTGCGGTCCAACAGAAAGGTCGATACCGCCGGTGGTGATACAGAGACACATACCATAAGCGATCAGACAGTTAACGGAAATCTGTGTTAATACGTTCAGGATGTTGCTGGGATACAGGAATCTTGGTTTCATAACTCCGATCACCAGGATCATAAAAATAAGGATAACTCCGATTCCATATTTTCCCATGAACATACGGAATCCATCTGTTTGATAAAATTTCTTCTTTGTTGATTCAGACATTCTTCTATCTCCTCCTATCTATTCTGTGCAAATGCCATCTCAAGCATTTCTTTCTGCGTAATGTTATTAGCCAAAATTTCACTTCTGTCTACAATACCATTGATGGTTCCTTCATGATATACAAGGATTCTGTCACTCATACCCATTACTTCAGGAAGCTCAGAGGAAATCATGATGACTGCCATTCCTTTTGCAGCAAATTCACACATCAGGCTATGAATATCAGATTTAGCACCTACGTCTACACCTCTGGTCGGCTCATCCAGGATCAGAACCTTCGGATTCGCCATGATCCATTTAGCAAGAACTACTTTCTGCTGGTTTCCACCACTCAGTGAAAATCCATTGTGTTCGATGCTGGCTGCTTTGACTGTCAGTTTGTCAGCAGCCTCCTGACATTCTTTGATCTCTCGCTTCTGATTGATCAGGAGACCTTTCTGTTTCTCTGGAAGGTTCGGAAGAGAAATATTCTCTCGAATCGATCTCAGCAGACACAGGCCATAATTCTTTCTGTCTTCATTTACCATACAGATACCTTTTTTAATGGCATCTCTCGGGTTCTTATTCTTGATTTCTTTTCCATCCAGGTACATCTTACCAGATTCCAGCGGGTCCAGACCAAAGATTGCTCTCATGGTCTCACTTCTTCCGGATCCAACCAGACCGGAGATACCAAGGATCTCACCTGCATGTACTTCAAAGCTGATATCGTGGAATCCCTTTCCGCAAAGATTCTCAACCTTGAACACCACATCACCGATCTTACAGTCCACTTTCGGGAAGACGCTCTTAACATCACGTCCTACCATCATGGAGATCAGTTCATCTCTAGTAACGCCATCAAGGCTTCTGGTGTTTACATAGGTACCATTTCTGAATACAGATACGCTGTCGCAGATCTCGAAAATCTCTTCCATACGGTGGGAGATGTAGATGATTGCAACGCCTTTCTTCTTCAGATCTCTGATTACATTGAACAGTCTGTCTGTCTCTGTGGAATCCAGAGAAGATGTAGGCTCGTCCATGATGATCAGTCTGGAATCACAGGATACTGCTTTGATGATCTCAACCATCTGTACCTGTGCCAGTGTCAGTTCTTTCATTTTAGTAGTAGCCGTATACGGAACATTGAACTGATCCAGAATCTCCTGACACCGTTTGTTCTGTGCCTTCTTATCCAGAAAAATTCCTTTTGTATTTTCACGTTTCAGGAAAATACTTTCTGCTACCGTCAGATGCGGCTCCGGATTCAGCTCCTGATGAATCATGGAAATACCACTGTTCAAAGCATCTACCGGACCTTTTGCCTGATACGGTTTTCCTTCAAACTCCATCGTTCCTGCATCCTGTTTGATGAGTCCGATCACACATTTCATCAGTGTGGATTTACCTGCACCGTTTTCTCCCAGCAGTGCATGTACTTCACCCGGTTTCACATGTAATTGGACATCTTTCAAAGCCTGAGTACCACCAAAGGCTTTTGAAATACCTTCGCAATTAAGAATATACTCGCTGTTCCCCAATACCTTTCTCTCCTTCTCTTAAAAATCTTTTCGTACCACCCAATATAGCTTCTATGCTTTGTAATATCTGTCCTCCCTTTTCATCTTCTACCTGGCAAAAGCAAATTGGACTCCAGCAACAAATGTATCGCCCAAACCAATCGTGCAGACTGGTTTTTCCATATATCTGGAAGGTACAAGATATACCTTTCTATCCAGATGCATCTCTTCCAGTTCGTTGTAGAATCTCAATCCCGTCTCACTAAGTCCAAGCTTCAGACTCTCGCGGCACTCTTCCAGACTGCCATAATGTCCTACACGGGCTCTGGTTCCTGAAAGAAGATTTCCAAGGGTAAGTGCCTTTTCAAGGTCGATACCATAGAGTTCGCTTCCATAATACATGGAGTAATCCTTGGTATGCATGATAATTCCCTGTACTTTATATCTCTTTATCAGGTGTTCCAATCCCTGCAGTACATCCTTCAGATCATCCTTGTCGATCTCGATTCCAAGTTCTCTTGTATGTGCAAGCAACTCTTCTTCATTCATTCCCATAATATCGACATAATGAGAAATCTCTTTATATACAATATTCTTTACTTCCTGGCTGAGGTAATGAGCACTTTCAAAGTAGATCACACACTCCGGATTCTCTTCTTTTACTTTCTTGTAATGTGCTCCCAGCTCCTGCATTCTTCTCTCTGTAAGCTCTGGATCAATGATTGCATTGTATCCGCTCAGATTGTAGGAAATAATGTGTTTTGCATTCTTTTCAATATACTTTTTAAAATCTTCTGATACCACAATATCTTTATGGATGGTATCATAATCAAGGATCACACGATTTGCGATCGGCACAATATAGCGTTTCCCGTGAAGATTAAATCCATCACCCTTTGTATAGGAAAATACTACATGATATACCGGATCACCCTGCTGGATCGTCTTCATCGGCACCTGTTTGTCACCAACGATCGTGTTCAGACCTTCATAATCCATAAGGTCACATACCTGCTCACTCTTATCGGAAATGTGAGCGATCAGCGGCATTCCTACAGAAGCCATTGCGGCAGCTCCCTGGGCTCCGGTTCCGCCAAGAGAAAACTTATGTTCAAAATGCTCCAGCAGATATTCCACAACTTTGTGGTCGGTGATATCCGCCTCGCCACCCAGGCCATTTGCCATATAGTAAGCAATGATTCTCGAAAAGCTTTCCAGATCCGTGATGTTTTCATCTCCATCTCTGTAAATATCACCCTTTACATATGTATCTACCAGTTTGTTAAACTCATCTTCATTATATGTAAGAAGAACATCCAGATCAGATGTGTAACCAAAGACGATCCTGTCTCCGGTCTCTTTACACTTTTCAATGTTTCCAGGAATCTCATTCAGATACTTTTCATAATGATCCGTATACGGCATCTTTTTCTCCCCCTCGCCTGTCTCCTAAATCTTATACTCAGCCAGCAGCGCTTCTATCATCTCAATATCTTCATCCAGCTTTCTCTTCTGTGCCACCAGATACAGAAGGGAATCCAATACTGCCTGATCATATATATGCGTTGCTGATCCATATTCCCCAAATAATGGCCTCTCAACCGCTGTCAGCAATGTTATCTTTGCTCTTCTCGCCAATGGATTGCTCTTAGAACTTGTAACCGCTACCGTCGGTATCTTTTTCTTCTTTGCAATCTCCACTGCCTGAATAACATGCTTGGAACTTCCAGAATGAGATACCGCGATCAGAAGATCCTCTTCTCCACCGCCCACCATAGTGGCCATCCCATATTCAACGATCGTTCCACAGCTTGCGTTGATCCCCTGTCGGCAAAGCCGAAATGTAAAATCCATAGCAACCGGAATTGTATTACCTGCAGCTACCACAAATACTCGCTTGCTGTTGCAGATCATCTCTGCACACTCCTCCGCTTTCTCATTGTCAAGCCGATCCGCGATGTGCATCAGATCTCTTGTCAGACACTGGATTACTTCTCTTGCATTCTTCGGATTCTCCTCTGGATCAGAGTAGCCTGTCATCTGATATCTTCCAAGCTCTTCTGCCAGTGCAAGTTTCATCTGGTAAAACCCCTTATACCCCAATCTCTTGCATAGCCGGATGACTGTTGCATCACTGGCTCCGCTCTTATCAGCAAGATCCGATACATTCAGTTCAACAACTTCGTAAGGATTCGATGATATAAAATCCGCCACCTTACGTTCCGCTAAAAACATGTCCTCTTTCAACCGCTCAATGTTTCTTAAAACCTGTTTATCCATCTGTTCCAATTCCCTTCGTGTCAAATTCGGTTTTTACACCCTTTTCATGAAAAAAGTTTTCATGCGGAATACCAGTTTTAATTTATTTACTCGATTCGGTGAAAGATTTTTTCAACTGACTTTATTCTATGGCATATTAGCCATTTTGTCAATACCTTTTAACTTTTCACCTCATTTTTTTATTTTTTTGCCACAATACACAAAAAGTACTTCATTTTTTGTAGACAATGCCTAATTTAACTCTCGTTAATATAGGATCCCTGTATACTATTTATTTTACATTTCACGACATTTTCTTTCGCAAAAATGTATTCCATGAATTATTTTTTCATAAAGTAATCTCTTTTTAGCAAAATCCTCTTATCAGTTTTACAACAGCTCCTTCAACTCCAGCAGATCCAGGATCGTATCATCCACATACTCCATTCCCGGGATCAATGCACCAGAGGCGCTTTTTTGCTTCCGGTCATACCAGCAGGTATGCATACCCGCCTGTCTGCCGCCTGCCATATCCGCAGTGAGAGAATCACCGATCATCATGGTCTCCTCCGGCAGGATTCCTGGCAACTCTGTAAAGCAGCTATCAAAAAACTTCTGCGACGGCTTTTCCACGCCCAACTGCTCAGATACAAAGCAATGATTAAAATAACCGAGCATGCCCGCTTTTTCCAGACGGTTAAGCTGTTGACGGTAAGGACCATTGCTGGCTGAGCAGAGCATGTATTTCTCATGAAGATATGAAAGGATCTCAAGGGCTCCTTCTACTGGAACTGCACTGGTATGAAGGCGGGATTTGAATTCCTTCTCCATTGCTTCCCCGTCTGCCTGAAGACCCAGCTTTGGCAGGATTGTCTGCCAGCGAACACGAGGAAGATCTGCGATTGAAAGCTCTTTTTTCTCTATCCTTTGCCAGATCTTGTCATTTTCCTCATTGAAAATGCTCATCATTTCCGGGTGAAAAGACAAGCCAAATTTATGGAAGCTTTCTTCCATAGACTGCTGTGCAGCCGTATCAAAATCAAGCAACGTATTATCAATATCTAAAAATATAGCTTTTAATTCCATTATCATTTCCTCTCTTTTTATTCCTGCAAATAATAGCAGTTCCCACTGCATCCACCTGAAAACAGTTCCTGCTTCATCTTCTTTCTGAATAGCTCTTCCGACTCTGCCTGTTCCAGAATCTCCAGTGCTTTTCTTAGATTCCTGATATCCTGCTCCATGCTGTCCACATAGCTGCCTCGTCCCACCAGCTTTACGTGGGTAATTCCGGCTTTCTGAAGGGCGTATAACTCACATAACCCACAGCCAGACTGACCGCAGATGTAGTCGGCTTCTGCATCTTCGTCTATACTGTCAGACTCTCCACTCTCAGAGCAACCCTCCGATTCCGGACTCTGTTGGCTCGATTCTCCATACGCCCCTGTACATCTCTCGCGCTGCTTGTCACTGACCTCACCCATCCAGTACGGCACCCGGCACAGATGTCCAAGTTCATCACAGTGCAGAGAATTGCAAAAGGATCCGCTGAACTGGCACAATTCATTGAGAACAAATGCCTCATACTCCATCTGACCTGCCTTGCTGCACTGATTTCGTTCCACAGCTTCGATTACCGCCTGTATATCTGCAGTGCTGTTCTTCCGGTGGAAAATGATACGCTTCAGTTTCATTTCCGCAAAAGTCTCCGCTACACTGCTGTTCATCTCTCCCAGTTCCCCACTCAAGTGGATCTCACAGTTGATTCCTTGCTCATGCAAATATAATATCAGTGCCGGATCCGCAATGATGTAGCTTCTGAATCCCATCTCAAGGCAGTTGGAAATCATCTGTTCGATCAGCGGATACTGCTCCGGCAAATAGTATAGCGAATTGAAGGTCAGATGCACTGGTTTCTGATACACATGTATCATGGAAGCCAGAATTTCCAGTTCCTCTTCGCCACCGATCTGTACATTACAACAGAGTACTTCCCGACGATTCAGTGCCATCATGGTTCCATATTTTTTTGTCCATTTATATGGTACATACCCGCAGAAAAATTCATCTGCTCCGGCTTCACAATACCGAATATACTCATCTACAGAGCCTAATCCTGCTACTATTTTCATACTCATTTCCTGTCTATTATAAAAGATTCACAACAAGACGGTCAATTCCAGATTTCATCAACTGCTCCGCCTGTTCCGGCATTCGCAGCAACGTATCATCCAAGGCAAACAGCGAATTGTAACGTCCCACCATTTTCAGATGATCCGGGTATAACAACACCTTGTTCTGGCAATACCGCGGACAGTTCACCGGCTCTTTTTGCCTGCCGCGCTCACCTGTGGTACAGCAGGCATACAGGGGACAATATTGTGATGTATTTGTTTGATAAAAAGGAAAATAAAGACTGTTATGTCCTTGCGGATATTTCTGCTCATGTCCGCAGCATTCCCATTCATAGCGATGAATTGCAAACTCATCCTGAAGATATTTACGATAATTCTCAAGTCCAAGAGGATTCTCTTTCAGGAGCATTTGATCCCCTTGTTTGAAACCTATGCGCGGATCTTTCTTATATTTGTTCAAAAGAATCCCCAGAATCGGAATCAGATGCGAAGTCATCCGTCCGACCAGACCTGCCAGACCCCAGTCATTGACGATCACCTCCAGCTCCCGGTCATGCCCGCCACACCACTGATCCAGCTTCTGCAATAACTGTTCCATTGACTTCAACACGAATTCCTTCTGGCACGTAAAGACCACGGTTACCTGTAACGATTCCCTCTGCGCTTTCTGAAGCAGAGCAAACAACATTTCATCTGAAGGAAACAGATGTGAACAAAATTGATTGCCAATGTACAGGCGATCCGGTCTTCTCTGCGCCAGTGGGTATTTTCCCAGGTGTTGCTTCTTCCAATAATATTTTATAAAATCTTCCAGTGATCGGTGACTGTATTGTTCATATAGTTCCGGGCGATCAAGAGTGACAGCAAATTCGGGGAATTCCATTCCTGATACTGTGCACCTTTCCATTCGCATGTTTTTTGTATGCAGATCTGCATTTTCCGTATGCTCTCCATCCAACTTTTTGGCTTTCTGCATTTCTGCAAACCACATCTGCTTCTGCTCTTCCCAGTCCTTTGCATGAACTTGATCCAGCTTTGCAGGATAACCAGTCAGTGCCTCCGCCACGCCACTATCATCCTCCGTCAATTTCAACTGAATATAATGGCTGTACTGCCTCAACAGTTTCCGAACCAGTTCCTGATACTGCTCCCTTTCCCCGACCTGTTCCATCCATACAATATAATTCTGAACAAACGGCTCTGCGTCTCCTTCTTCGATCTCCGGAGTTTGAATCGTCATTTCCTCGTAATCCGTCTTTTTCAGATCATAAAAACAAAGCCGGATCTTCTCCGGCCCTGGTATCTTCTTTGCTGTCCGAAATGCAAACCCCTCTTCCGAAAGCTCTGTGATCCGCACTTCCTTCTTGCCCACAAATCCCGCCAGCAATCCAAACGGAATCATAGGCACACCATATAGTTTTCTTTGTTTCATATTTTCAGATTTCACTTTACTTTCCAACGCTCAATAGATAAGATAAATGCTTCATACAATTGACTAATATTTGTTTTCTGATATACTATTTGTATAATCAAACAGAAAGCAGGATGTGATTTTCCGATGTCAGATGCCCTCTAGTAGCAAAGGAGGGTGATGCCCTATGAACACAATGGAAGTTTTAACTTTATTGCTAGTAATTTTTGCGGCTTTATCTTACATAGATAATCATTTTGACAAAAAGAAATAGCATCCCGACCGCCTAAGTTTGGATGCTATCTCAAAATTGATATTCAACTGAGGGCAAATCGGATTCACATCCGATTCACTTTCTAAGTAGATTATACATGAGGGTACTTGATTTTTCAAGTACCCTTTTTCAACAATCCCACTGATATTTTTTCATATCCACGCAGCCATTTATCTTAAATTCCACACCTTCCTGCGCCAACAGCCAACGCTGCCCGCTCCAGCCCATCCGATCAAATCGACAATCCGATCATAAGATGCAGCATTTCATTTTCAATTCGATTATCGCTCTTCGCGGAAGTATGCCAGTCCCAGGCTTGCAGGCGGCTGACTCTCACGCTTGCTTCGGATGCTGGTTACAACCAGTACCACAAGTGTTACCACATACGGAATCATTTTGTAAAGCTCCTGATACTCCATATGATCCATTCCGGTCGGAATATAGAGATACAGAATGTACAGACCGCCAAACAGGAAGGAAGCCAGCACACTCAGATTCGGTCTCCATATGGTAAAGATTACCAGTGCAATGGCAAGCCATCCTCTGTCACCAAATGCATCGTTGGACCAGACACCGCATGCATAGTCCATTACATAATAGAGTCCGCCAAGTCCGGCGATCATACAGCCTATGCATGTTGTCACATATTTATATTTTGCCACATTGATACCAGCAGCATCAGCGGTACTTGGATTTTCTCCCACCGCACGCAGATGAAGACCGATTCTGGTATGATTCAGAATATAGGAAGCTGCCAGTGCAACGGCAACTGCCAGGTAAGTCAGGAACCCATACGATAAGAACAGTTTTCCAAACCATCCAAGCTTTGCTGCAAATGGAAGAGATTTACTGAAAAATCCACTGGTCGCGCTCAGGGCGATCGATGGCACATCACTGTTGACCAGTTTGATCAGGGATCCACCAAAGAAATTACCAAAGCCAACACCGAAAGTAGTCATTGCAAGACCGGTCACATTCTGATTGGCCCGAAGAGTTACGGTCAAAAAGCAGTACAGGATTCCCATCAGGAGGGAACCAAGCAGACAGCACACCATCGGGATCAGGATCGCCAGCACACCATTCATGGATGCACCTTCCGGGATCGAATGTTCATAGAAAAAGGATCCGATCACACCACAGATTGCTCCTACATACATAACACCCGGAATTCCCAGATTCAGGTTACCTGACTTCTCCGTCACGATCTCACCGGTACTTCCATAGAGAAGCGGAATTCCCTGTACGATTGCTCTTGGAATAAATGCAAGTAAAAAATTCCACATGATTACTGTACCTCCTTCGCTGCTTTTTTGCGGGACTGAAGCTGGTATGCAATAAAGAACTCACATCCGATGATAAAGAACAGGATGATACCTGTCAGAATATCGGAAAATGACTGATTCAGTCCAAAGTTTGTAGATATCTCACTGGCTCCACGATTCATGAATATGATCAGGAAACTGGAGAATACCATCGTCAGCGGGTTAAATTTTGACATCCAGGATACCATAACAGCGGTAAATCCTTGTCCTCCTGCGATCGTTGTCGTGATCGTGTGATTGATGCCGCCCACAAGCAGAAGTCCTACCAGACCGCAGACAGCACCGGAGAGTGCCATGGTTCTCATAATTACTTTTTCCACTTTGATTCCAACGTATTTCGCTGTATTTTCGCTCTCTCCCACAACAGAGATCTCATAACCATGCTTGCTGTATTTCAGATAAATATACATAAATACTGTGATCAGCACTGCTACCAGGATGCTCAGCAGATATTTTGATCCAAATGCCTGTGGAAGCCAGCCAACGTTGGAATTCTGATTGATGATACCAATCTTTCCCGATCCTTTTGGCACCTCCCATACAATTGTGAAGAATGCAACCAGCTGTGTTGCAATATAGTTCATCATCAATGTGGAAAGTGTCTCATTGGTGTTCCATTTTGCTTTGAAAAATGCCGGGATAAATGCCCAGAAAGCGCCTGCCGCAATACTGGTCACAATCATGCACACAACAACCAGTGCTGCCGGAAGTTTCTCAGCCAGGCAGATCATGCATGCTGCGGAGGCAAGACCTCCAATCAGTACCTGTCCTTCCCCACCGATGTTCCAGAATTTCATCTTAAAAGCCGGAGTCAGTGCCAGCGAGATCAACAGAAGGATCGCAATATTCTGAAATGTGATCCATGTCTTTCTGGCAGAGCCAAAGGCTCCTGCGATGATCGACTGAAATACCTGGATCGGGTTGGTTCCTGTCAGGATCATTGTTACAACTGCGCAGACAATCAATGCCAGCACAATGGCAATCGCACGGATGCCTACTGACTGATACCAGGGAAGCGCATCCCGTTTTACTATATGAAAAAGAGGTTCTTTTTTCTTATCATTCATGATCTTCGGTTCCTCCCATTCTGGTCATCATCATTCCGACCTCATTCTTATCTGTGGTTCTTGCATCTACAATACCGCTGACCTGTCCTCCGCAAAGTACCATGATCCGGTCAGACAGTTCCACCAGTACATCCAGATCTTCTCCGACAAAGATAACTGCCACGCCCTTTTTCTTCTGCTCATTGAGCAGATTATAGATTGTATAGGACGAATTGATATCCAGTCCGCGGACTGCATAAGCGGTCAGAAGCACGGTCGGCGAGGAAGCGATCTCACGCCCCAGCAATACCTTCTGTACATTTCCTCCAGAAAGTCTGCGAACCGGAGTAGTGATACCCGGTGTCACAACTGCCAGATCCTTTACCACACTTTCTGCCAGCTTTCTGGACGGTTTCCGATTTACAAACGGAGTCTTTCCTTTCCGGAAGGAGCGAAGCATCATGTTATCAGTCAGATCCATATTTCCTACAAGTCCCATGCCAAGACGATCCTCAGGAACGAAGGAAAGGGAAACTCCCATCTCTGCGATCTTCAATGGATCTTTTCCGATCAGCATCTCTTTACTTCCGTCCAGCTCGATATAATTGATGGTTCCAGACTCTATAGGCTGAAGTCCTGCAATCGCTTCCAGCAGTTCCTTCTGACCACAGCCGGAGATACCTGCAATACCGAGGATCTCGCCACTGTTGGCAGTAAATGATACATCTTTCAGTTTTACAATACCTTCTTCATTCCGAATCGTAAGACCCTCTACCTCGATCCTTGGTTTTGGATCGACCGGATCCGGTCTTTCAATATTCAGCTGTACAGCATGGCCTACCATCATATCTGTCATGGTATTTACATCTGTATCTTTTGTCACCAGGCTTCCAATATAACGGCCTCCTCTGAGAACTGCCACACGGTCAGACAGAGATTTCACCTCATGCATCTTATGCGTAATGATGACAATGGCTTTTCCATCATCTCGCATTTTACGAAGCACACGGAACAGTTTTTCTGTCTCCTGCGGAGTCAGCACGGCGGTCGGCTCATCAAGGATCAGAATATCTGCTCCACGATACAGTACCTTCACAATTTCAACCGTCTGTTTCTGTGACACAGACATGTCGTAGATCTTCTGTTTCGGATCAACTTCAAATCCATATTTATTACAAATATTTTCAATCTTTTTGGCAGCTTCTTTTATGTTCAGCTTTCCTTCCAGACCAAGAATAATATTTTCAGTGGCCGATAATACGTCTACCAGCTTAAAATGCTGATGTACCATACCGATTCCCAGATTCAGCGCGTCCTTTGGTGATGCGATCACCACATTCTGCCCATTGATCATGATCTGTCCCTGATCCGGGAAATAAATACCTGAAAGCATATTCATCAACGTGGTCTTGCCACTTCCATTCTCGCCAAGGAGTGCCAGGATCTCGCCTTTATAGATATCCAGATCCACATCTTCATTTGCAATGACTGCACCAAAGGTCTTCGTCACTCCACGCATTGAAACTGCAGCTACTTTTGTCTCCATCTTTTGTCCCCTTTCCTCTTATGGACCGTCCGTCCCTTTTCTGTAAGGATGATATTCACTCTCACAGAAAAAGGGCGGCGCGGCGTAAAACGCTGTGCCGCCCTGTATCTACTGCAAGGCTGTTGTTCAGATTAGAATACAGTGTTCAGAAGGTTGATTCCATCGATCTGTACATTGAAGTACGGAGCGGAACGATACTCTGACTCATGGAAGTATCCATCGCTTACAACCTCATGATCCGGTGCGTAATCTGCATCGGTATCGACATCTGCTTCGTAGCTGGTCAGCTCTGCACCATCTACGGTGAAGGTTGTGGTATCAAATACATGAAGGGTACCCGCTTTGATTGCCTCTGCTGCTGCATCAATTGCTTCCTTAGTTCCCTCTGCTACATTGGTTCCCAGTTCGCTCAGCTCAACAGATCCAGTCTCAAGAGTTCCGGTCCAGTCAGCATCGATTGGAGTTCCTTCTGCTACACAGTTGATCGCATACTCGAAGTACGGCTCCCAGTTCACTCTGGAAGATACAAGGAAGGTGTTCGGGCAAGCACTTGCGGTGCTTCCGTTATAGGATACGTTCGGTACACCAGCAGTCTCGCATGCGGTCGGAGCTCCCATGGAGTCTGCATGCTGGCTGATCAGTACACAACCATCTTCGATCAGTTTGTTAGCGCCCTCTTTCTCAGCAGTCTCATCATACCAGGAACCGGTAAAGGTTACTTCCATGGTAGCGCTCGGGCAAACAGAACGTGCGCCAAGGAAATAAGAAGTATATCCGGAGATAACCTCTGCATAGGTGTAAGCTCCAACATATCCCATCTTAGCCTGATCCTCGGTGATCTCACCGTTCTCGATCATCTCATTCAGTTTCATACCTGCTGCGATACCAGCAAGATAACGTCCATCATAGATAGAAGCGAATGCATTGTGGAAGTTGTCCAGACCCTCGGTATGAGCCTTGGTTCCGGTTGCATGGCTGAACTGTACTTCCGGATACTCTTTTGCAGCCTCGATCACATAATCCTCATGTCCAAAGCTGTCTGCAAAAATGAAATCACATCCTGCATCTGCAAGCTCGCAGGCTGCATCGTAGCACTCCTGTCCTTCCGGAATATTGGTTTTTGCCACATACTCAACACCCATTTTCTCACAAGCAGCTTTTGCTGCGTTCATGAAGTTCAGGTCATAAGTAGAGTTCTCATCATGCAGGAAAATGAAACCAGCTTTCAGTCCAGCGGTGGATGCCTCTGCGGTATCAGTATCTCCTGTCTCTTCGGTTGCTGCTGCGTCAGTGCTGTCTGCGGTATCAGCTGCAGTATCAGAACTGCTGGATCCACATCCTGCCAGTGTGGTGGCAGCCAGTGCCATAACGGTAAGCAGACTTACGATTTTCTTCTTCATACGTTCTCCTCCTGTTTTTCCTCATCTGAGGCTCTTATGAGGTTAGCTTATAACGTAACGGGCTATTTTGTCAAGAGAAGGTGAAAAATTCTTAAATTTTGTGCAAATTTTCGCCGTTTCTATAATATACTCTGAATTTTATTATGAAGCATAGCTTATATATAGTATTTTTTCAAAAAACCTGCGTTCAGATCACATGTATTTCTATCTGTCTTATATGTCTACTTATTATAATTCTGTACCTCAGCAAGTAACGGAATCGATGGAGCTGCCCCTTTTCTGGTAACCGCAATGGCAGAGGCTTTCGATGCCTGATCCATCGCTTCCTTTGCAGAAAGTCCACCAAGGATTCCTCCTATAAAGTAACCTGAAAAGGTATCTCCGGCAGCAGTGGTATCAACCGCCTGTACTTTATAGATAGACTGACATACCGTTTCTTTCTGATTTTTAAATACAGATCCCTCGCTTCCCATGGTCAGTACGATCGTTGCCTGCGGGAATTTTTTCAGAAGATCATCTGCAATCTGCTCCCAGGACTCTTCGCCCTTATCTTCTTTTCCAAGGATCTGTGCAGCTTCCACTTCATTCAGGATAAAGTAGTTGATCACATCCAGCGGAAGTGCAAGAATTTTTTCATTCATCGGTGAAGGGTTCAATACAATGATCATTCCCTTCTCATGTGCTTTTTCTACGATATAGCCCAGCTCATTGATCTCGTTCTGAAGAACAAGATAATCTCCGGACTCAAAGTGTGACATTACTTCATCCACCTGCTCACGGGTGATCGCCTGATTGGCTCCTCCATAGAGAATGATGCAGTTATCGCCACTCTTGTCATTCTGGATAATTGCATTACCGGTTCTGACCGTATCCAGAATCTTCACAAAATCTGTATTTGCCCCCGCATCCTTCAGCATGTCCAGCAGGAACATACCATCCTGTCCAATGGAACCTGCATGATACACTTCTGTACCTGCCTTTGCCAACGCAACTGACTGGTTCAGTCCTTTTCCTCCTCCGAAGACCTGAAGTCTTTCAGATGCAAGAGTTTCCCCCTTTTTTACAAAATGTGGAACCTTATATGTATAATCAATATTCAATGATCCAAAACAAAGTACCTTCATCCCCATATACCTCTCTTATATTTTATAAAAGCTGCCGCACCACTGAATTTCTTCAGTTCATGCGGCAGCTCCTTTTTATGTCATACAGACATCTATTGCTATTTAAGCTTTTCCGTTAGATCCAAGAACGTTAACGATCTTATGAGCAACCATATCTTTAACAGCCTGACGAGCCGGTTTCAGATACTGTCTCGGGTCAAAGTGATCCGGATGCTCAGCCATGTATTTTCTGATGTTACCAGTCATAGCAAGACGGATATCGGAGTCGATGTTGATCTTACATACAGCAAGCTCAGCTGCTTTTCTCAGCTGCTCTTCCGGAATACCAACTGCATCCGGCATATTTCCGCCGTACTGGTTAACCATCTTTACGAACTCCTGCGGTACAGAAGAAGATCCGTGAAGAACGATCGGGAACTCCGGCAGTCTCTTCATGCACTCTTCAAGTACGTCAAAACGCAGTGGTGGCGGAACAAGGATTCCGTCAGCATTTCTTGTACACTGATCCGGAGTGAATTTGTAAGCACCGTGAGAGGTTCCGATTGCGATTGCAAGAGAGTCGCATCCAGTTCTGTCAACGAACTCCTCAACCTCTTCCGGACGAGTGTAGCTCTCATGACCAGATTCAACAACAACTTCATCCTCGATACCAGCCAGAGTACCAAGCTCAGCCTCTACTACTACGCCATGAGCATGTGCATACTCAACAACCTGTTTTGTCAGAGCAATGTTGTCCTCGAAAGATTTGGAGGAAGCATCGATCATAACGGAAGTAAATCCGCCATCGATACAGGATTTGCAAAGCTCAAAGCTGTCACCATGATCCAAGTGAAGTGCGATCGGGATCTCCGGGTTCTCAATAACTGCTGCCTCTACCAGTTTTACAAGGTAGGTATGGTTAGCATAAGCTCTGGCTCCTTTGGATACCTGAAGGATAACCGGGCTCTTCAGCTCTCCAGCTGCTTCAGTGATTCCCTGAACGATTTCCATGTTGTTTACGTTGAACGCACCAACTGCATAACCGCCATGATAAGCCTTTTTAAACATCTCAGTGGTTGTAACTAATGCCATTGTTTTGTCTTCCTTTCTTTGACATTTTTTTGACACAAAAGTGCCTATATTCGTATATTACTACATTTCTGTAAAATCAACAAGCAGATTTTCTAAAATTATTCAGGTTGTACCGCATTCTCCTCGATCAGGCTGATCACTTTCTCCTGGACAATTTCTTCACGGATCATTTCTTCGCTGTACAGACTCACAATATCATCGGTATTCTCATAATTGTACTGCTTGGCCAGTTCATTCAGACGATCCTCATATTCCTGATCACTGACGGTGATTCCTTCCTGCTGTGCAATCTCATGAAACACCAGTGTCATCTTTACACGGAACTCCGCGGTTGTACGGAAAAATTCTCTAAGCTGTGCCTCCGTGGTTCCAAGATATGTGCTCAGGTAATCGTCCAGTTCCATATTGGCTGCTGCAGCATAGCTCTCATATTCCGACATCATCTGATCTACGTACAGATCTTTATCACTCTCTTCGATCTGGAATTCACTTCCATTCAGAACCTCCTGGATCAGATCATACTCCCAGTTGGAAGTTGCATCTGACTGTGCAGTGCTCTCCAGATCATTACGGATGGAATTTTCCATGTCTTCCTGACTCTCATAATCAGTGTTCTGCTTCACATACTCGTCATTCCAGACAGAAGTATCATATGCCTGTACTTTGCTTACATGAACTTCAAAACGAGCCTCTTTTCCAGCTACTTCCTCGTAATATTCATCCGGAAATACCACATTGACTTCCACATCATCCTCTGCATTTACCCCGATCAACTGATCTTCAAATCCAGGAATGAAAGTTCCGCTTCCCAGCTCCAGCTGCGTGTCTGTTCCTTTCAGATTATCAGAGCTCTCTCCATCCACATACCCGGTAAAATCAATGGTAAGCACATCTCCCTCTTCTGCCGGACGATCCACGTCTTTCAGCTTCAGATACTGTTTCTCGTTATCCCATACCTCTTTGGCCACATCTTCGTCTGTCACTTCTGCCGTATCACGGCTCACTTCCAGACCTTTGTACTGTCCAAGAGATATAAGCTTGCTGCTCAGATCCTCATAGAGCACCGGCTCGTAGCTGACCGTCGCTTCCGCTTCTTCCTGTCCGTCATCTGTTTTTGCAGCTTCGTTTTTATTTCCGCAGCCTGCCAGAGCCAGAGCTGCAGCTATACACATTGCAAGTATTACTTTTTTCTTCATTCTTTATACCTCATTTTTCAAACATATATTTACTCATTCTATCTGTCACAATGTCCTTTGTCAAGCTGACACAATCCCCGTTTCTTCCTTGCATTTTAACTAAAACAATGCTACAATGAGACGAGAAATTGTTGCAGGAGGGAACGAAAGACACAATGGTATGGAAAGTATTACTGGTCATTGCTGTCATTCTGGTTATTGTTCTGGTTGCTCTGTATTATTTCGGACGTAAGCTCGAAAAAAGACAGGCAGAAGGACAGGCACAGTTAGATGCTGCTGCCCAGACAGTCAGTATGTTGATCATTGACAAGAAAAAACTTCGCATGAAAGAATCCGGTCTTCCGCAGATGGTGATCGATCAGACACCATGGTATCTGCGCAGATCCAAGATGCCGATCGTAAAGGCCAAGATTGGTCCGAAGATTATGACCCTTGTAGCTGACGGAGCTGTATATGATCTGCTTCCGGTGAAAAAGGAAGTTAAAGTCGTAGTCAGCGGCATCTACATCACCGCCATTAAGAGTGCCAGAGGCGGACTTGAAAAGCCACAGCCGAAAAAAGGCTTCTTCAAAAGACTTTTCAACAAATAAGACACGAACCCTATAGGAAAGGCTGCAGGAGCTTACGAAACGTAAACCGGCAGCCTTTCTTTTCCTTATTATACTTTGAACCGGTAGCCTACTCCCCAGATTGTTTCGATATACTGAGGCTTGGCTGTATTGAACTCAATCTTCTCACGGATCTTCTTAATATGCACCGTTACGGTCGCAATATCTCCAATAGACTCCATATCCCAGATCTTGCTGAACAGTTCTTCCTTTGTAAATACATGATTCGGATTCTGTGCAAGAAATGTGAGCAGGTCAAACTCTTTAGAGGTGAATGCTTTCTCTTCGCCATTGACCCACACCCGTCTGGCCGTCTTATCAATCTTGATGCCGCGGATCTCAATGATCTCATTTTCCTGCACACCGCTTCCTACCAGACGCTCATACCGGGCCATATGCGCCTTTACACGCGCTACCAGTTCACTGGGACTGAAGGGTTTTGTCATATAATCGTCTGCTCCAAGACCAAGACCTCGAATCTTGTCAATATCGTCCTTCTTAGCTGATACCATGATCACCGGAATATTTTTCTCCTGGCGGATCTGGCGACAGATCTCGAATCCATCCATTCCTGGCAACATCAGATCCAGAATGATCAGGTCAAAATCCTCTGCCAGTGCTCTGGTAAGTCCGGTATCTCCTCGCTCTTCTATCTCCACGGTGAAGCCGCTCAGTTCCAGATAATCTTTCTCAAGATCTGCAATTGCCTCTTCATCTTCAATAATCAAAATTTTACTCATTTACGGGTACCTCCTGAAATTTTCTAAGCACAAAATACATGGTCGTTCCCAATCCTTCCCGGCTGGTCGCCCACACTTTTCCACCATGGTCTTCCATGATCTTGTGAACGATTGACAGTCCAATGCCGCTTCCTCCTTTGGAAGAATTTCTGGATGTATCTGTCCTGTAAAAACGGTCGAAAATATACGGCAGATCTTTTGCCGAGATTCCGCGTCCGTTATCTTCGATCTCAACCTGGACAAAATCCCCCACATCCAATACCCGGATCTGAATGGATTTTTCCGGCTTATCCATATATTTCACAGAATTTCCTACAATATTATTGACTACACGCTTGATTTGCTCCGCATCGGCGATCACCATCACCGTGTCATCCACCTTATTCTCATATTTAAGGTCGATCTGCTGCTGACTCAGCTCCAGACCAATATCCTCAAAGCAGTCATCAAAATAATCCTTCACATTGATCTTATTAAATGTATACGGAATCCGGTTCGTATCGATCTTACAGTAAAATGTCAGCTCATTGATCAGCCGATCCATATCATTTGCCTTATTATAAATGGTCCGCAAATATTTCTGCTGCTTTTCCGGTGTGTCTGCCACTCCGTCCAGCAGGCCTTCCACATATCCTTTGACCGCTGTGATTGGTGTCTTCAGGTCATGGGAAATATTACTGATCAGCTCTTTATTCTGACTGTCAAAAGAGACTTTTTCTTCTGTAGATTCCTTCAATCGGAGACGCATCTCCTCAAAGTCTGCACACAACTCACCGATCTCATCGTTGTCTTCGATCTCCACCTCAAAATCCAGGTTGCCATCACGGATATTCTGCGTTGCTTTCTTCAATGTCTCAATAGGACTTAAAATACTCCGGTAGATCCATGCCATCAGAAAGCTGCAGGTCATAGCCATGATCAAGATGACCGAGATCAGCATCTCCCCTAAAAATTCCTTCGTCTGCGGGGTCACCACCTCTGCAGGCTGCAAACTCATAAAACCGACAAATACAATGGAAATCAAGAATAGCGGCACTGCGATCACCACTGCAAATGTAACGATCAATTTTGTCTTCAGATTCACTGTTTTTCCTCCATATACTGAACCAGCTAAAAGAAATTATACCATATATCGTGAGCATTATTTATAAACTTTTTGTAAAAGAGATGAATTTATCAGAAACCCCTTGACATTTCCAGCATTACAGTGTAGGTTATAGTCCGTAGAAAAGTCCATATAGAAGATTTCTCTTATTCAGAGCGGTGGAGATACATAGGATCTGTGAAACCCGGCAACCCCTGTATAGCAGGAAGGTGCTAACCTGAGCGAGCATTCGAACAATAAGAGGATTTGAACCATAACTTCAAGTCCGCTTACAAGAGCGGACTTTTCTAATGTAATCATTTCACACTTACACATTTTTGAAAGGAGCTACTAATGGCAAAAGAGAAAATTCTTTTCACTTCTGAATCTGTAACTGAAGGACATCCGGACAAGATCTGTGACCAGATTTCCGATGCTATCCTTGACGCTCTTATGGCACAGGACCCCATGAGCCGTGTTGCATGCGAGACAAGCACAACCACCGGTCTGGTACTTGTTATGGGTGAGATCACCACCCAGGGATATGTAGATATCCAGAAGATCGTCCGTGACACCATCCGCGAGATCGGATATACCAGAGGAAAATATGGCTTTGATGCTGACAACTGTGCAGTGATCACCGCAATCGATGAGCAGTCCACAGACATTGCTATGGGTGTTGACAAGGCCCTGGAAGCTAAAGAGCATCTGATGGATGACAGCCAGCTGGAAGCAATTGGTGCTGGAGACCAGGGTATGATGTTTGGTTATGCAACCAACGAGACTCCGGAGCTGATGCCGTATGCTATCTCTCTGGCTCACAAACTGGCCAAGAGACTGACCGACGTTCGTAAAGATGGTACTCTTCCGTATCTTCGTCCGGACGGAAAGACTCAGGTTACTGTTGAATATGATGAGAACGGCAAACCGATCCGTCTGGAGGCAGTTGTTCTGTCCACTCAGCATAGTGAAGAAGTATCTCAGGAACAGATCCATGAGGATATCAAGAAATATGTCTTCGATCCGATCCTTCCAGCTGACATGGTAGATGCAGACACCAAGTTCTTCATCAACCCGACTGGCCGTTTCGTTATCGGAGGACCGCACGGAGACAGTGGTCTGACCGGACGTAAGATCATCGTAGACACCTATGGTGGATATGCCCGTCACGGCGGCGGAGCATTCTCCGGAAAAGACTGCACCAAGGTAGATCGTTCTGCAGCTTATGCAGCACGTTACGCCGCAAAGAACATCGTCGCAGCAGGACTTGCTGACAAGTGTGAGATCCAGCTCTCCTATGCTATCGGTGTTGCAAGACCGACTTCTGTCAGAGTTGATACCTTCGGAACCGGCAAGCTGTCCGATACTGAACTGGTAGAGATCGTTCGCGAAAACTTCGATCTGCGACCAGCAGGAATCATCAAGATGCTTGATCTGCGCCGTCCGATCTACAAACAGACCGCAGCTTACGGACACTTTGGCCGCACCGATGTAGAGCTTCCGTGGGAGAATACCGACAAAGCTGAAGACCTGAAGAAATATCTGAAATAAATTCATATAATATAGGAGGGAAGCTGTTCGCAGCTTCCCCTTTTTGATGCCTTTTCCTGGTAATTTTCCACATTTTCTTGTCTTATCCCCCTACTTCCGTTATACTAGATAAAAGTGTACTAAAAATATCTACATTAAGGGGATTTGTCACATGAAAAAATTACTCAACAGTCTTCCTTTCCGTCTGCTGGCCGGTGTGATCATCGGTATTCTGGTCGGACTGGTTGCAAACGAAACTTTTATGAACATTGTTGTTACGGCAAAGCAGCTGCTCGGTGAGCTGATCACCTTCTGTGTTCCGCTGATCGTGATCGGATTTATCGCACCATCCATCACGCGCCTTGGAAAAAATGCTTCCCGCATGCTGATGGTCGCGCTGATCCTTGCCTACGTATCTTCTGTAGGTGCCGCTCTCGTGAGCATGGTTGCCGGATTCAATATCATTCCGCACCTTTCCATCGTATCCACTGCTGAAGGATTGAAGGAACTGCCGGAAGTGATCTTTGAACTGAGTATTCCGCAGATCATGAGTGTTATGAGTGCACTGGTCTTCTCTGTTCTAATCGGCCTTGCTGTTACATGGACCAAAGCAGACCGCACTGCTGAACTGCTGGAAGAATTCCAGAAGATCGTATTAGAGATCGTGACCCGCGTGATCATTCCGATCCTGCCGGTATTTATCGCCTGCACTTTCTGTGCTCTTTCTTATGAAGGAACCATTACCAGACAGCTTCCGGTCTTCCTGAAAGTTATCATCATCGTTATGATCGGACATTACCTGTGGATGACTCTGCTGTATCTGATCGCCGGTGCATATTCTGGAAAGAATCCGCTGGAGGTTGTGAAACACTATGGTCCGGCTTATATTACTGCTGTTGGAACCATGTCTTCTGCAGCAACTCTTGCAGTTGCCCTTCGCTGTGCGAGAAAATCTTCTGTATTGAGAAAAGATATGGTTGACTTTGGCATTCCGCTGTTTGCAAATGTGCATCTGTGCGGATCTGTTCTGACTGAAGTATTCTTCGTTATGACAGTATCCCAGATTCTGTATGGCTCTATGCCGTCACTTGGAACCATGGTTCTGTTCTGTGTACTGCTTGGCATCTTTGCCATCGGAGCTCCGGGTGTTCCAGGAGGAACGGTTATGGCCTCATTGGGACTGATCACGGGTATCCTGTTGTTCAACGACACCGGTACCGCTCTGATGCTGACGATCTTCGCTCTGCAGGACAGCTTCGGTACTGCATGTAATGTGACCGGAGATGGTGCTCTGACCCTGATCCTGACCGGATACGCAGACCGCCATGGCATCACTGAGAAATCCAAAAACGAGTAATCTACATAAAAAATCCCATACAGGCAGCTCTTTTAATGCTGTCTGTATGGGATTTTTTACTGTATGATTATTTCTGCAGCTCCATCCGCTTGATCTCTTTCATTGCCTGCTCATGCACTTCCTTATCATTCCTCCTCTTCCTCAGTTGTTACTCCCGCATGGTCTTTTTATTTCTTATAGTTTTTTACTTTACCATAAGTATCTTAACAAGTAATAAAAAGAGGAGCTCCAACCGCTGTATCTCTCATCGGTTGAAACCCCTTCGTTTCCATTTCGGAATGTAACTTTTTTCTGATGTCATTTATTTTTTCTGTTTGCATGAATTGTACAATATATTTTCTGTTCCCGTCAACCAACCTTCAGACGGAACTTCTGAATCTCTTTTTCACTTGCTACCTTCTCGATCTTTGCACCCAGACCACGCAGCTTTTCATCCAGATTCTCATATCCACGCTCAATATAATAGATATCGTCCACAATAGTGATGCCTTCTGCAGCCAGTCCTGCGATCACCAGTGCCGCACCTGCACGCAGATCCGGTGCGCTGACTCTTGCGCCCGTGAACTTCTCCACACCACTGATCACTGCCACATTACCTTCTACCTTAATAGAAGCTCCCATACGTGCCAATTCATCTACATAACGAAATCTATTTTCAAAAATACTCTCTGTCACGATGCTGGTTCCCTCAGCCAGTGCCAGTGTTACCGCAATCTGCGGCTGCATATCTGTCGGGAATCCCGGATATGGCATGGTCTTTACGTGAGTTCCCTGCAGCTTGCCGATTGCTCTCACACGAACTGCATCATCATACTCTGTGACCTCACATCCAAGTTCTGTCAGCTTTGCACTGGTTGCTTCCAGATGCTTCGGGATCACATTATGAAGTACAACATCTCCGCCAGTCACTGCTGCAGCAAACATAAAGGTTCCTGCCTCAATCTGATCCGGAATAATGGAATATTCGGTCTTGTGAAGGGATTTTACACCACGGATACGAATCACATCTGTACCCGCTCCCTTGATACTTGCTCCCATACTGTTCAGGAAGTTTGCCACATCTACCACATGAGGCTCTTTTGCCGCATTTTCAATGATCGTATTGCCATCCGCCATCGCTGCTGCCATCATAATATTGATGGTTGCACCTACACTGACCATATCAAGAAAAATGTGTGCTCCATGAAGCTCTTCAGCCTCTGCAATGATAAATCCATGCTCAATCCTGGTCACTGCACCCATGGCCTTAAAACCTTTCAGATGCTGATCGATCGGACGGCTTCCAATATTACAGCCTCCCGGCAGCGGCACTTCCGCACGCTTATATTTTCCAAGCAGTGCACCCAGCAGATAATAGGATGCACGGATCTTCTTCATGCTTTCATTTTCTACAATACAGTTTTCCACACCAGATCCATTGATCTCCACCGCATGACGGTTTACACGCTTGACATGCGCACCGATTCCATCCAGTGCTTCCAATAATGCATTGATATCACGCACATCCGGAAGATTATCTATATATACTGTCTCATCTGTCATACTTGCAGCCGCAAGAATAGCCAGAGCCGCATTCTTTGCGCCTCCGATCTCCACATCTCCAGCCAGGGGAATACCGCCTTTTATAACATACTGTTCCACGTTTACACCTCGTTCACAACGATTCAAAAGTCATTATCTCATTCTATTAACAGATTGCTCCGAAAGAGCTTATCTTATTCTCGTTTTCATAAAACATGCCGATTCCTGCATATCTAAGCTATTATAGCTTATAGCCACCGAAAAAGCAACTAACACAATGTCAAAAAAGCATTGACTTTAGCGTCCTTCACAGGTAATTTTTTATTTCAAAGCATTGCTTGATAATCACTCTCTGTAAAACGATGATAAATAGTATGTCCCATCTCCATATGGATACAATAATAATATTCGTCTATGGACGGATCTTTGAAGTGGATCGCGTAATCAAAATCGGATCCCTCCGGCATCTTCTCGCACACGTATTCATGGCCATGGTTTTCAAACACCTGGCAGATCTCTTCCAATGTGCATGCGTGATGCTCCTGAAATAACTGAATCAGGTCTTTTAGAAATGCAGGTGTCTCCACTTGCTCATGTACCCACTGGGAACCTTCCGGCGGAATGCTGATCTCCACACGGCCCGCATGGCTGTAAAAATGAAGTTCTCCAAGAGATGACTTCGCTTCAAATGCCTTCCGCAGAAGTGTCAGCATCTCCTGATCATCCTTTGCATTACTTCCAAGGATCGTATTCAGGGAATCCACCGGATAGTAGAGACGAACGGTCTCTTTTGCATATCCCAGCTTCAGCTGTGCCTCTTTCACCTGATCTGTCATATTTTTTAAAAGTTTTTCTCTGTTCATCGACTTCATACTCCTGTCTTTCGCTGGTTTAATTATGAAGGATGGAGGAGTAAATGTCAAATACTACGTCCGGATCAGAGAGTTTTATTGAGGACATCCATCGTCCCTCTGATGGTGCCGGGCTCCGTCATATGAAATGGATCCAGAAGGCTGTCCATTTGCTCTTTATCCAACAGGTTTTCCTGCAGAATCAGATCCCGGACGGAGGCACCGGTCTTTATGGCCTTCTTAGCAATATCGGCAGCTTTCTGATAGCCGACATACGGGCAGATGGCTGTAATAATGCCCACACTGTTTTCAACCAGATAGCGGCAGCGTGTCTCATTTGCCGTAATGCCTGTAACACAGTTTTCCACAAAAGTATGCACCGCATAGGCCAACGTATCAATTGACTGAAACATACAATAAAACACGATAGGTTCAAATGCATTCAGTTCCAGCTGCCCTGCCTCTGCTGCCATAGTAATCGTCACATCGTTGCCGATGATATTAAAAGCGACCTGATTAACTACTTCAGGAATAACAGGATTTATTTTTCCAGGCATAATGGACGACCCATTTTGTTTCGCAGGAAGATTAATCTCTGCCAGACCAGCCCGTGGTCCAGAAGACATCAGACGCAGGTCATTTGCAATTTTTGAAAGTGTCACAGCACATGCTTTCACGGCACCAGATACCGCTACAAAGACATCCAGATTCTGCGTAGCATCAATCAGGTCATATGCCTGCGCCAGATCCATATCGGATACTTCAGACAGAATTGGAACAATCCGATGCAGGTAAGCCTCATCTGCATTCAGACCGGTTCCCACTGCGGTTCCTCCCAGATTTAATGTACGCATTTCTCCCATGGCCTTTTCCATCCGGTGAATATCCCGCATGATGGCAACAGAATATGCACGAAATTCCTGTCCCAGACGAATAGGAACCGCATCCTGAAGCTGCGTACGCCCCATTTTAATGACATCGTTGAATTCCTCTGCTTTTTTGCACAAAGCACCGTGCAACTGTAAAAGTTCATGTTTCAGATTTTTCAGAAGACGTAACGAAGTCATCTTGCCTGCCGTAGGAATCACATCGTTTGTCGATTGACTGCAGTTTACATCATCATTTGGATTGATAATGCTGTAATCACCTTTGTTTCCACCCAGGAGTTCAATAGCGCGATTGGCAATGACTTCATTTGCATTCATATTAAGGGATGTTCCAGCACCACCCTGGATCGGGTCCACGATAAAATCTTCCCGGAATTTACCTGCCAGAATCTCATCGCAAGCCTGCACAATCGCCTGAGCTTTTCTCTTTTCCAGCATTCCAACTTCACAGTTGGTGATAGCGGCAGCTTTCTTAATATAAGCCAGACTGTTAATGATCTCTGGATGCATTCTCAGTCCGGTAATATGAAAATTCTCTGCGGCACGCAGGGACTGCACACCATAATAAACATCACCTGGAATATCCCTTGTTCCAATGGAATCCTTTTCAATCCTATAGTCTTCAACTTTTGTTTCTTTCATTACCAATTCCTCTCTTTATTTTAAAAATTTATTCCTGCACTGGAAGAATCCTTCCTTATTGCATTCAGTATACCTACGTGCTACTATATAATCAAATACATATATTTATATAGAATATATAGCTTTTAAGCTATACTTTAGGAGCGTGATAAAGATGTTTCAAGGAATGGAATATGTTTACGAGGTATATAAAGAACGAAGTTTTTCCAAGGCAGCCGCAAACCTGTTTATTTCCCAGCCATCTTTAAGTGCTAATGTAAAACGGATCGAGAAAAAAATTGGTTATCCAATCTTTGACCGGAGCACAAAACCATTGGGACTTACGGAATGTGGACGGCATTATATTGATGCCGTGGAACACATTATGCAGGTAGAAAACGGATTTCATGATTTTGTAAATGATTGGAGCAATCTGAAAACCGGACAGTTGATCTTAGGCGGCAGCAGCTTCTTTTCCTCCTGGGTGCTTCCACCACTGATTGGAGAATTTTCAAGAAAATATCCTTTGGTCAAGCCCCTTTTACTGGAAGAAAACACGGCAACATTGGCTCAATATCTTCAAAGCGGACGTATGGATTTTTTATTGGACAATTGTGAACTTGATCCTTCTATTTTTGACCGCTATGTCTATCAGAAGGAGCATCTGTTGCTAGCTGTTCCTGAATCTCTGCCCGTGAATGAATCCTTACGTGCGTATCAGGTTCCAACTTCCAGTATAAAGAACAGAACCTTTTTAAAGATGAATATCCCTGCAGTTTCTTTACAGGCTTTCACCAATGAGACATTTATTTTTATGAAGCAGGAAAATGACACAGGAAAGCGAGCTGCCCGCATATGTCAGGAACATCATTTTCACCCGCGAGTCCTGTTTGAACTAGACCAGCAAATGACTTCATACAATGTCACCTGTTCAGGCGTGGGAATTTCCTTTATAGGTGATCTGCTGATCTCCCTGGTTCCGCCGAATCCGAATGTCGTTTATTACCGACTGGATGAAAAAGACAGCTTGCGTAATATTTATTTCTATTGGAAAAAAGGACGTTACATAAGCCATACCATGAGTGCATTTTTAGATTTATTATCCTCTTTTGATAATTTGATCTGATTTTTGTAACATATGCTACATCTGATTTCTTTTTATGTGGTATAATACAAATAAATGAAAACGCACAGCCGGAAAGGAGCTATTTTTATGAAAATCACAAACGATATCAGATATGTAGGTGTCAATGACCATCAGGTTGATCTGTTTGAGGGACAGTATGTTGTACCTAATGGCATGTCCTATAATTCTTATGTGATCCTTGATGAAAAAGTCGCTGTTATGGATACCGTCGATGCTCATTTCACCCATGAGTGGCTGGACAACATCACATCCGTACTTGGCGACCGTCATCCGGATTATCTGATCATCCAGCATATGGAGCCGGACCACGCAGCAAATATCGCCAACTTCATGGACGTATATAGAGATACTACCATCGTATCCAGCAAAAAGGCATTTGCTATGATGGCACAGTTCTTCGGAACCGATTACCCGGATCGCCAGATTATTGTAAAAGAAGGAGATTCTTTAACTCTTGGCAAGCATACTCTAGCGTTTGTGGAAGCTCCGATGGTACACTGGCCGGAAGTAATCGTTACTTATGATACCTGTGACAAAGTACTGTTCTCTGCAGACGGATTTGGAAAATTCGGTGCTCTTGATGTGGAGGAGCCGTGGGATGATGAGTCCCGTCGTTACTTCATCGGTATCGTTGGAAAATACGGCAAACAGGTGCAGAATCTGCTGAAAAAAGCAGCAACTCTGGATATTCAGACTATCTGTCCTCTGCACGGACCAGTACTGACTGAAAACCTTGGACATTACTTAAGCCTGTACAATACCTGGTCCTCCTATCAGCCGGAATCTGAGGGAATCGTAATCGCTTACACTTCTGTATATGGTCACACCAAGCAGGCCGTGGAAGCACTGGCTGACCAGTTCCGTTCCAATGGATGCCCGAAAGTTGTTGTTCATGATCTGGCAAGATGCGACATGTCTCTGGCAATCGCAGATGCCTTCCGTTACAACAAGCTGGTACTGGCAACCACGACCTACAACGCAGACCTTTATCCGTTCATGCGCGATTACATCCATCGCCTGACCGAGCGCAATTTCCAGAACCGTAAAGTTGCCCTGATTGAAAATGGATCCTGGGCTCCGCTGGCTGCAAAAGTTATGAAAAATATGTTTGAAGGCAGCAAACAGATCGCCTGGGCAAACACCACCGTTCATATCAAATCTGCTCTCAGCGACGAAAGCCGCGCAGAGCTGAACGCACTGGTAGAAGAATTCTGTCAGGATTATATTGCTCAGCACAGTGAGACTGCCAACAAAAATGACTTAAGTGCTCTGTTCAACATTGGTTACGGACTCTATGTGGTAACCTCCAACGATGGACGCCGTGACAATGGTCTGATCGTAAACACCGTATCTCAGGTAACCAACACTCCGAACCGGATCGCAGTGACCATCAACAAGGCAAACTACTCCCACCATGTGATCAAGCAGACTGGTATCATGAACCTGAACTGCCTGTCCACGGAAGCACCGTTTGACATCTTCCAGACCTTTGGATTCCAGAGCGGAAGAACCGTTGATAAGTTTGCAGGTGCTGGCATCCAGCCGCTGTACTCTGACAACGGACTTGCTTTCCTGCCAAAATACATTAACTCCTTTATGTCGCTGAAAGTAGAGCAGTACATTGACATGGACACCCATGGAATGTTCATCTGCAGCATTACCGAGTCCCGCGTGATCTCCAAAGTCGAGACCATGACCTACAATTACTATCAGAACAATGTAAAACCAAAGCCGGCAACGGAAGGCAAGAAAGGATTCGTATGCAAGGTGTGCGGATATATTTACGAGGGTGATGAGCTTCCAGAAGATTTCATCTGCCCGCTCTGCAAACATGGTGTGGCTGACTTTGAACCGATTGAGGGCTAGATCTATCCTGTTGTAATTTTTTCAGATTTTGCCCGTATAATTTTCTCATCTTTGTGCAGTATTTTCTGTATTAAGTGTTATAATGCAGTTGTAACAAATAAAAGACCTACTTAACGGACACATTTTCATATGCCTGCTAAGCTGATCAGTTTTTTGGAGGAATAGATAAATGGATACTTTAAAAGCTGAAAAGAGAAGCATGGAAACAAAAGCAAAAAGACTGAGAAGAGAAGGATATGTAACCGGTAATGTCTTCGGACATGACATCGAAGGTTCCATTCCTGTTAAGATCACAAAGGCCGAAGCTGATCGTCTTCTGAAGAAGAAAAAGAAAGGCAGTCAGATTATGCTGGATCTGGAAGGACAGCAATACGATGTACTGATCAAGGAGATCGACTTTGATACTCTGAAGGGTCAGGCAATCGAGATGGATTTCCAGGCACTGGTCAAAGGTGAAAAAGTTCACTCTGTTGCAGAGGTCGTACTTGTAAACCATGAGAAAGTCCAGTCCGGTGTAGTTGAACAGAAGCTGGAAGAGATCGCATATAAAGCACTGCCGGAAGCTCTGGTTGAAACCGTTGAAGTTGACTTAAGCGGACTCAAAGCCGGTGATGTTGTTAAGGTTAAAGATCTTGCAATCGCTGCTGATAAAGATGTGGTACTTGTTACCGATCCGGAAGCAGTCGTTGTAACTGTAACCGTTCCGCATAACGCTCCGATCCCGGAGACCGATGCAGAGGAAGCTGAAGAGGCTGAAAAATAAATATGGTCTGAAGTTGAAGAGGCTGTCGCGATTGCGACAGCCTCTTTTCTGACTATGTGAGCCTGAAAGGTTAAGAATCCGCACTTGAATTATCCAGCACTTATTCTATATCAAACCTTATATCAACCCATGTTCCACACAGTAATAATAGATTCCATCTTCCGCCACATGTCCGCAATGGTCTGTGGCAACTGCTTTCAGTTTTTCTGATGCATTTTCCATGGCGACGCCGGTGCCCACTGCCTGGAACATCTCAACGTCATTATTTCCATCCCCGAATGCCAGTGCCTGAGATCGGTCGAACCCATAATACTTCAACACCTTTGCAATACCCGTTCCTTTCCCGCCGGTGGCAGGGATAATATCAACTGCCCTGTCCCACCAGGAAGTAATCTTGGCTCCATGAACACCATCCAGGATCGTTGAAAAATCCGACTCTCTGCAGCTCATCAACAGCTGATACACAGTCCCCTGTGATACACGATCAAAATCATCTGAAATAATCACCGTCTGCTTGCCAAATGCATAATACTGATCCAGATCCTCATCAGTTCCATTGGAGATCAACTGATCTTTGGTGGCAACCGATACCGGGCGCCCCAGCGTCGCCGCATTCTGAATCATTTTCTGCACATCTGCCTGCTCCAGCGGATTGCTGTAGATAATCTCCTTCTGATTGAAACAGTAGGAACCATTGTATGTAAGGATCGCATCAAACTCAACCCCTTCAAAAGTCGGCACTGCCATAGGCGCTCTTCCTGTAGCAATACAGATGATAATCCCTTTTTCCTTTAGCCGCCTTAACGTCTCCAGCATCTTCGGTGTGACTTTTTTTGTATCTACGTCAATCAATGTTCCGTCTATGTCAAAAAATATGATTTTAGTATTTTTCATGTTTGTTTCCCTCCTGCTTAAAATCTCGGCAGCTGCTGATCTGCTGTATGTTCACCGATCAGCTTCTCCATCCAGACCATGTCATACCATCTGTGAAACTTATAGCCGCATTGGTGAAACTGCCCCACCATACGGTATCCCAGATGGGCATGGAACTCCACACTGTTCCGGGTCAGGTATTCATCCTCCTGCGCCGGATAGGCAATGCAGGCATTCATATTCAAAAAGCCTCGATTCCTCAGTTCTTCTTCCAGTGCTTCATGAAGTTTTTTACCAATCCCCATGCGTTTTTTATTCTGATCTACATAGATGGAAGTCTCCACCGCCCAGTCATAGGCCGGGCGATCATGGAACGGTCCCACGTAAGCATAGCCTACTGGCTCTCCACCCTGTTCCGCCACCAAATAAGGATACTTTTTCAGCGTATTGTGAATCCGTTCACGGAATTCCTCCACGGTCGGAACTTCATACTCAAATGTGATGGCTGTCTGCTCCACATAAGGCGCATAGATTGCCAATAATTTCTCTGCATCTTCTGGCTTCACAGGACGAATCCTGATCTTTAAATCCATTTTACTCATCCTTTTCTGTTCAATTTATCAGTCTTACTGAGATCTCCGTAACATATTGATCGATTTCCTTTTCAGTCAGTCCATCCACCAGGTATCGTTCCAGATACATTCCATCAACACCTAAATTTTGTTCCTGCTGATATTCCTTTAGTCTTTTATATGCTTCCCCAATATTTCTCCAATGACCCACATGGTAAGCTGTCAGATAATCTCCCGCCTTGAGAATCTGACACGAAAGTTTTCTTGGACGTTTATCCAACAGAAGCACGGCATTGTCATATTTATGATAAGCTCCGCATTCTACATTTTCTGCATGCTGCATATATGCTACTTCATAATCACTGCAAAACTGTGGGTTTGCATCGAGAAACTGTGTGAGCAGCTCATTTTCTTTTTTATAAATCGCTTCTTCTGTCCCCTCCGGAACCTCACGATATACATAATAACGTTCTGAAAGCTTTTGAACATGCACAAGATTCCAATCCATCTGATAGGCCAACTGCATTTTCTGCCGATGTTTTCTGATCCATTCTTTCATGTTTCTCAGTTTCACAAGTTCCTTCTGAATCTGCTGTTCCCTGTCCTGAAATATCTGCATCATCTTGTCCAGACTGCGCTCTTCTAATGTGAATTTTATTTCTTTTAAAGGCATCCCCAGATCCCTGAGCAGCAGAATCGTATTCAATACTTCCATCTGATAAATCGCATAGTAGCGATAACCGTTTTCCTTCACGATCTCCGGCTGAAATAATCCAATTTCGTCATAATGAAAAAGTGTCTCCTTGGTGATACCCATCAATCTGGCAAGTTCACCCGTCGTCATATACATTTTCTGTTCCATATCCAGATATCCTTCAATTTTTTCTTGACTATAGGGTTACCCTATACAATATACTATCCACTGTTGACTTAGCATCAAATGGTTTCCGAAAGGAGTTTATCATATGAGTACATCCATCAACCGCAATTTTTCCCCTTGGGATCTGTTAAAATTCGCGGCACCTTCCATCATTATGATGGTATTTATGTCTCTGTATACTATCGTGGACGGTATGTTCATCTCCCGCTTTGTGGGAAGCAATGCTCTGTCCTCTCTTAACATTGTATTCCCGGTGATCAATGTTGCAATTGCCATCTCCACCATGCTCGGTACCGGTGGCAATGCGATCATCAGCAAATATTTAGGCGAACGCAGAGAGGAAGATGCCAGAAAAGCTCTGACCCAGTTCACTGTCCTGTGTCTTGGCTTCAGTTTTCTTCTGATGCTGCTGTCCCTGCCAAACCTTACACTGATCTCCCGTTTTCTTGGTTCCAGTGAAATTCTTCTGGCAGACTGTCGGGTCTATCTTGGTGTCTCCATGCTCTTTGCACCGGCTGCCATGCTGCAAGGACTGTTTCAGTCCTACTTTGTAACTGCGGGAAAACCTGGACTTGGTCTTTGGCTTATGATCGGTGCCGGCATTTTCAACGTGATTTTTGATTATGTACTGATCGTTCCCTGTCAGATGGGGATCGCCGGTGCTGCCCTTGCCACCGGAATCGGTCAGTGTATCCCGGCACTTTTCGGACTTTTTTTCTTCCTGTGTTCCAAAGACGAACTGCATTTTTGCAAGTTTACTTTTCATATGAAAGAAATATTATCCGCCTGCTACAATGGTTCCTCAGAAATGGTCTCTCAGCTGGCCAATGCGATCATTACTTATCTGTTCAACATCATCATGATGCAGCTGGTAGGTGAACATGGTGTTGCTGCCATTACTATTTTACTCTATGGACAGTTTCTGTTCAATGCATTTTATCTTGGATTTACCATCGGGATCAGTCCGATCATCGGATTCCAGTATGGCGCCGGAGACAAACAGAAGCTTCGCAACATTTACCATACCTCTTTCTTATTTGTTGCTGTCTCTTCGGTGTTCATGGCAGTGTTTGCCATTGTTCTGTCTCCGACCATTGTGACGATCTTTACTGACGATCCGGCAACTTATGAACTGGCTGCTGTAGGATTCCGCCTGTTTGCCATCAACTTCCTGTTCAGCGGCATCAGCATTACATCCTCAGGATTCTTTACAGCACTGTCCAACGGAACCATCTCCGCCGTGATCTCTTTTTGCAGGACCTTAGGATTTATCGTTCTGTCGCTTCTGATCCTGCCGAAGTTCTTAGGGATCACAGGCGCGTGGATCGCCATTCCAGTGGCAGAGTTCTGTACCCTCCTGGTAACCGGTGTCATGCACTTTGTGTACTTCTGGAAACCGGGCATTCGAAACTATCTGCGGTGATCCGCATGATTGCCATCAGAATCGCATACTGTTATAATGAATGGTGCCGAGAGCAATCGCCCTGCGGCATCATCTTTTTTCAAAAGGAGCTGATTTTCTATGAGCATTATGAATACATATACCGGGAAGAAATTTGATCCTCTTCAGATGAAGCCTGAAGATGTGGATCTGGTAGATATTGCCCACGCATTAAGCCTTTTGTGCCGGGGTGGCGGACATATTGACCGCTTCTATACCGTTGCTCTTCATTCCATTAACTGCGCCAACGAAGCAAAGGCCCGCGGCTGGGAACGAAAGCTCATTCTTGCATGTCTCTTGCATGATGCCAGCGAGGCTTATATTGCAGATATTATCCGCCCGGTAAAGCCGTATCTTACCAATTATCTGGAGATCGAAGATCAGATCATGTCTGTGATCTGGCAGCATTTTCAGCTTGAACTGACACCGGAAGAACATAAAAAATGGAAACAGATCGATGACGAGATCCTGGATTCCGAGTTAAAAGAAATGTTTTCCGGAGAAGCAGAAAGGATTCCTGTTCCACTCAGATCCACGCCGGATTTCAGCGAACGTCCACATGGGGAAGTGGAAGAAGAATTTATCAGAATTGCTGAAGAACTGCTGAATTGATCCCCCCGAACCGCCCAAAAGGGAGTGTCGCAAAATCACCGGAATAGGTGATTGAGCGGCACTTTCCGTTTTTAGAGAAAAGAAAATTGGCAGAAAATCTTTGTACGTTGATTTTCTGCCAATTTTTTTCGCACCTAAATAAAGCCTTCATTTTTTGTTGGAATTTTAGGCTGACTTTACTTTAAACAGGTGGGAACCTATTCGTTCATTTTGAATTTTAGCATGTAGTTTATTCAGGTTATAACCCATGCAAAGCAAAAGAATCTCCAGTTTCACTTTGGTTTTTCCGCGAAGCAGAAATTTTTGAAATTCATAGTCATTTTTCAAAACTCCGAAAGCACCTTCTACCTGAATGGAGCGGTTCATGCGATACTGGATTCCTGTTTCGGTCAGGATGTTTTCATAAGACTCCTGTCGTTTTTCCAGAAAGCTTTTGGAAACGTATAATCGCTTGTTTCCTTTCGCACGTGTACATTTTTCTTTGTGAGGACAGTCTTTGCAATCTTCACATTCATAGACGGTAACTTCTGATTCATAGCCACTCTTGCTTTTCTGCTTTTTCACAAAGACCGGTGACAGCTTCTTTTGTGCATAACAAGTGTAAACATCCGTTTCTGCATCATAGGCCATATTTTCACGTTTACTGATATCCTGTTTGAAGCTTCGCCTTTTCCACTTTTCGTAGGTTTGTGGTTTTATATAAGGCGTCTGTCTGGTTTCCCGAAGATAGGTATAACCTTCTTCGCTTTCATATCCCGAATCAGCTGTGACACTGGGATATCGGAACCCCAGTTTTTCGTCCATTGTTTTTAAAAATGGAATCAGTGTCCAGACATCGTTTCGGTCTGAAAAGACATCTGTTGCCACGATATATTCACTGTCTACACCGATCTGAATGTTATATCCGGGTTTTAACTGTGCATTCCGCATATGATCATCTTTCATGTGCATAAATGTAGCATCCGGGTCAGTCTTACAATAATTATTTCGTCCCTGAAAGCTGGCTGTATGCCAGTCGTAAGTTACCTGACGTTCCTGAAATTTTCGGAAAAGCTCAAAGTATTTCTGGTTTTTACTTTTTCTTTTCCCTCGGCCATACACAAAAACTGTTCCATCCTGTTGGCACTTATTTTCAAGATATCTTGTTATTGTTTGAAGATCTTGAATCCTCGAATCTATTTTTACAGAAAACGATTGCATGTATTCATGGTTTAGGAACAGTACTGCTTCCTGGATTTTCTGAAACATCTTTTCTTCCCATTTGCCAACAGATTTTTTCCAGACAAATGTATACTTGTTGGCACATGCTTCCAATTTCGTACCATCAATAAATACCGTTTCTACTGACAATTCACCAGCATCTTTCAATCTACGAACCATCTGATAAAACAGATCTTCACATGCCTCCAAAAGAAAACCTGTCCGGAACCTGGCAATCGTACTGTGATCTGGTGCCTTTTGCCCGGCAAGCAGCCACATAAAGTTAATATCTCTTAAACAGGCTTTTTCTATTTTTCTAGAAGAATAAATGTTTTGAGAATAAGCGTAGGTCAGGATCTTGAACATGGTCTTCGGATCAACCGCAGGATTTCTTCCTTTGGAAGAGTAAGCCTTATACAATAACGTATAATCGAGTTCCTCAAGCTCATGGCTCAGCAGTCGAACAGAATCGTCATCAGGGACAAGACCTTCTAAACTTAATGGCAAAACCAGTTGATAAGTTTCGTTGAATTCGGTATAATTTTTTTGGTATTTTATTTTACTAGTCATAATTTATTATACCATGAATGGCAGGCTCTTCGGAGCCTGCTTTTTCATTTGAATACAAAAAAGGAGCCATTGCTCCATGGATGATTACTCATCTATTTTGCAACAGCCCCTTTGTTTCAATATTTATCCTCATCAAGAAATGCAAGTAAAAATTCGGCTGCCAGACTGTTTGGCCGGATATTTTTTCTGGCCTCTTCTCTGGAAAACCAATGATAAGAATCAATCTCACTGTTAGGATTCAGTTCACTGGCATCTTTCACGTAAGCGGTAAAATTGCACATGAGCGTATTGGAAGGTTCATAGAACCTGGTTCGGTTGAAATGAATCTTATAGGCGGTCATACCTGTCTCTTCCTTGATCTCACGGACGACAGCCTGCTCCTCCTGCTCACCACGATTCAGATAGCCGGCAACCAGAATATAAAATGGTCTTCCATATTGCTGGATCAGCAGAATCTCATCCGTCTGCTCATTGATCACGATCATACTGACCGCCACATTGAACTTCGGAAACCGATAATCATTGCAGACAGGACAGAACGGAATGATTCCTTCTCCTTCCAGCGGTTTTTCTACCAGTTTTGCTCCACATTCCGGACAAAATCCCTGTTTTGGGTCTACCATCTCTTAACGCTCCTTTGTATATCCCTTCGGAGGATGACTCTTTCGGAACAGATCATCCTGAAATCTCCACAGTAAGAATAAAATCACCACAACAGCCACAACAATTCCAATGAGCAGCCACTGCATAGAGGAAAGCATGCTGATGTTAAAGCAGCGGATATTAATCCACATCTGATTGATGTTGGCATTTCCTTCATCATCAAAATACATCATAACCGCACTTCGGTTGATCTCTTCCTGGGACGGATACTGGGCAGATAACTGGCGATGAGCCTGCTCTGCAGGAGCTGTGATTACATAATCTTCATTCTCGTTATCCCCGGCGAAGAAATAACCCAGCGGATATTCAATGGTATCTTCCTCATCATCCTCTGCACCATAAGTCCAGTCCGCATATTCAAAGACCAGCGGACTGTCTCCGCCTGCAATGGCTGAGGTATAGCCGATGTAATACATATTTCTGACTGCACTGTCCGGGCGGGACAGGAAGTTGATAAATGCCTCCGCCGCCTGTTTCTTGGCAGCGTCTTCCCCGATGCCGCTCTTCAGCATCACCCAGCCGTCAAACCACAGGTTGGTACACTCTTCCGGCACTGCCCAGTCCAGATAAAAATTGTCATCCTCTGCCTGATCCATGGTGTACACACCATCTCCTGACCACTGCAGGTTGGCAACTACTTTCCCGGTGATCATATCTGCTTTTCCACTGTCAGTCTCGAAAGAATACACATTCTGACGAATTTCTTTCAGCTTCTGTTCTGACTCATCAATGGTTTCCTTACGGGTGTCATTCATGATCGCGGACAACTGTTCGTGATAATCACTTCTGTTTCTGAGTCCGGTACTGTTCAGTAGATTTTTATTGAGAATTGCCAGCGTTGGAAAGTAAGCATCACGCACATTATCCTTGATGGTTACCTGACGGTAGAATTTCTCATTTTCCAGAATGCTCCAGGTAGAAGCCTCCTCTTCCGTCACCTCCTCCGGGTTGTACACCATACCGGTGATGCCCCACATATAACCTGCCGCATAATCAGACCACGGCTCTCCATCGATCTCATTTTCATGAAACACACTGTCAATATAAGGAGACACACCCTTTACATAGTAATTATTTTCATTGGAGTCATCAAAAAACTCATCGGATAAGGGCTCCAGCTTATTTTCTTTCATAAGCTTCATGATCATGTAGTCCGACGGACACACCAGATCATACTCATTTCCAAGATTTAACTGACTGTACAGCTCCTCGTTGGTTCCGAAGGTGGAATACTCCACTTTCACAGGAACTCCATAGGTCTCGTAATACCACTCTTCAAAATCAGATACCAGCGAATTCTCTCCGAAGATATCTTCGCTTGGGAGATCGATCAGTTCATCATCCTCCCAGCCGCCTTCATCAATGTATTCCTCCCAGTTGCATATCCGGAGAACAACAGGCTTTTCCATATCTTTTGCAGCTGCCATTGTGGTCAGCGGAGCTGCAAACGTTCCAACGATTACGGAAAGCCCCGTCCCCACTGCAAACGCGCGGACAGTCAGCTTCTTATAACGTCTATCTCTCATTTTCCGCACCTGCCTTTCTGTCAGCCAGAAGATTCCATGCAAGCACGCCCGCTACGATCACTACAAAGATCAGTGTTGACAATGCCCACAGTGCAGTCTTGATCTCTGTGTGCGAACCCTTGGTGGCATTTACCACATAGGTACTGATCGTGTCGAAGGTAGATGGCTTGGTGTAAGTCGTAATAAAATAATCATCCAGTGACAGGGTCACGGACAACATAAATCCGGACACGATCCCCGGGATCAGCTGCGGGATCACTACTTTGCGAAGAGCCAGGCCGGCACTTGCGCCCAGATCCAGAGCCGCCTCATAGATGCTGTTATCCATCTGCTTCAGCTTCGGAAGCACAGACAGATATACAAAGGGCGCTTCCAGTACCACATGACCCACGATCAGCGGAAAGAAGGAATCCTTGCTCAGTCCCAGCACTACGATCAACAGTACACAGATAGAGAATCCGGTCACTACTTCCGCATTGACAACCGGGATCTGATTGGCAAAATCCATAAATCCGCGAGGGCCTTTTTTACTGTAAAATGCTCCGATGGCTCCGATGGTTCCCAGGATCGTTGCGATTAGCGCAGAGCCAAATGCCAGCGCAAACGTTCCGCCGATCATGCTCAGCAGTTCGCCGGTCGTAAACAATGTTTTATAATTCTGCAGCGAAAAATGCCCACTGGTTCCGATGGTTGCTGTATCGGTAAAGCTGTATACTGCCAGGATCACAACCGGCAGATACATAAATAACAGCACCAGTGCCAGCCAGGAGGAACGTACTATTTTTTTCATCATAAGAATGCCCCCCGTGTCGTCTCTTCTTCACTGAATCCATTGGTCGCCCACGTCACCAGGAAAATGATGGCCAGAAGCACAATGGAGATCATAGAACCGCTGTTCCAGTCGTATGCATGGAAATAGCTTCCAATCAGACTTCCCATAATATAGGTGCTGTTGTACAGCATATCCAGAATGACATAGTTGGTCATGGACGGCAGGAATACCATGGTGACACCACTGATCAGTCCCGGCATACTAAGAGGTAATGTTACCTTCATAAATGTAATCACCGGACTGGCTCCCAGATCCGCAGCCGCCTCCAGATAGCTTTTATCCAGCTTCTCTAATGTAGTGTACAGCGGAAGGATCATAAACGGCAGGAAATCATAGGTCATACCAAGCACTGTATTCAAAAACGGATGATATGCCAGGTTTCCTTCCACCATGGTCAGCACTTCTTTTAATGCGACCACACGAAGGGTAAAATTGATCCACATGGGTGCGATAAAAAGTACCAACAGTACATTCTTTTTCTTAATATCGCTGCGTGCCAGAATGTAAGCTACCGGATAGGCTACCAATGTACAGCAGACAGTCACAGTCATCGCCGTCACAAGGCTGTATACCAGTGTACCAATGGTATTTTCACTGGTGAAAAAGTTTACAAAATTCTGAACCGTAAACTGTCCCTGCCCATTGGTAAATGCATAATAAAGTACCACCAGAAGCGGTGCGATGACAAAACATATCAGGAACACTGCATAGGGGATACCAAGCTGTTTTCTTGAAAAACGCATCAGTCACACTCCTTTCAGTTTTCATCTGCCAGAGAAAGTTCAATGCTGTCTTTCGGAATCAGCAGTCTGACATAGTCATTTTCATTCCACAGATATTCATCATGAAGATGGAAATCAAACTCATCCTTCGTTCTGACAATGTAATGATAATGGTCACCTTTATAAATAAGAGAAATAATATTTCCGCAGATGCCCTCTCCATTCTCTGTATCATCACTCATTGTGATAGATTCAACCGGAACTTTCACTTTTACCTTCACGCCAGCTGTCTGGATCTCATCTCCGGATGCATCCACCAGAACACCTTCTGCATTGATGGTAGATCCCGGATACAGTCTGGTTACATCACAGTCGTACTCGCCGCCTACAAATTCCACCATGTAATTCTTGGTCAGTTCGCCTTCATAAATATTCTGGTTCGTATCTGCCAGGATTACATGGATACCATCCGGCTCCAGACACATCCCGATGGTTTCTCCAACTTTAGCTCCTCTGGTTCCCTGGATCACCACTTCATTATCTCCGGATTCTACAATGATCTCATAATGCATTCCCTTAAAGATCACAGACTGCACCACGCCGGTGATTGTTCCTTTTTCCGGTTCCGTCATGATCACGTCCTCCGGCCGGACGATCACATCAACCTTAGCCCCTGTCGGCAGATCATCCAGACACTCAAACTCGGCACCACAGAAATTAACTTTTCTGATACCGCTCATATGGCCGGTGTAAATATTGCTCTCGCCGATAAAGTCTGCCACGAATACAGTATTGGGCTCGTTGTAGATCTCTTCCGGTGTACCGATCTGCTGGATCTTTCCGTCAGACATAACGACCACCTTGTCTGACATGGTCAGAGCCTCTTCCTGATCATGTGTTACATAGATAAAGGTGATTCCCAGTTCCTTATGCATAGCCTTCAATTCCAGCTGCATCTCTTTTCTCATCTTCAGATCCAAAGCTCCCAGCGGCTCGTCAAGCAGAAGGATCTCCGGCTCATTGACAATGGCACGGGCAATGGCAATACGCTGCTGCTGACCGCCGGACAGAGTTGCAATGCTCCTCTTCTCAAAGCCTTCCAGGTCAACGATCTGGAGTGCATGACTTACCTTCTCACGGATCTCTTCCTTGGTCAGCTTCTCCTGACGGGTCAGCGTCTCCCCCGCTGCATTCTGATAAGTAACGGTCTTAGTTTTCAGCTTCAGTCCAAACGCAATATTGTCAAATATATTCAGATGTGGAAATAACGCATATCGCTGAAATACCGTATTGATCGGCCGCTTATTAGGCGGCAGCTGACTGATCTCTTTTCCATTCAAAAGTATCTGTCCCTCTGTCGGAATATCAAATCCGGCGATCATTCGCAATGTTGTGGTCTTTCCGCATCCGGAAGGACCCAGAAATGTCACAAACTCTCCCTTTTTCACCTGGAGATTAAAGTCCTTTACCGCTTCAAAATTATCCTCAAAGCGCTTTTTGATTCCTTTCAGTTCAATAATATTTTCAACTGACATATGTGGCACCCAAATCCTTTCATTTGTTATTTACAGTGATATTTGCACACAATAAAAGCAGAGATATCAAGATGACTTTTCGTTTCTTGACGTCTCTGCCTTTTCGTTCCTGTGCCAGTTATCGCTACCTAGAATCGTATCCGATAATGATAAAAATGTCAATAAAATATTATTGATTTTTCAAGGATTTTACATGAAATTCAGGTTAGCCAATCAGCACCTGTTTTCCTTCAAATGCAAAACCATAGTGTCTGATATTCTCCTTCCCAATTCCCCTTGCCAGAAGCTCCGCATCATAATTTTTCTCTTTGATCTGAGTCAGGGCTGCCTGAACCGTATCTTCCAGACTTGTCTCCCGTCTGCTGTTATATACCTTAAATTCCAGAATGATTGCCGGTCTGTTCTGACCACATTCCATCCGCGGAATCATCATCACATCATAACGGCCAAATCCACTCTCCCGATTCGACCGGAGTTCATAGATATCCGCCTGATCTGCCATGTCTGTCAGCACACGCCTGTATGCCAGCTTCTCTGAGTCACTGAGTCTTTCGCTTTCCAGTAAATACTCATAATCCTGATAGAGACTGGTAATCCGGGATTTGATCTGCTTTCTGGCATCTGCCGCATTATCTGCCTTTACAGAAGCAAAACTCAAAAGCAGAACCGGATATATTCCCTGTATTTTCCGGTATTCATCCTCTTTCCAGACAGACAGTCCTTCAAAAAGATCCTCCCGGTCTGCATATTTATTGGAAAAGAAACAATTGAGCATACTCATATTCAATGTCTTTCCAAATCGCCGCGGACGAGTGATCAGAGTCACGTCATCTCGGGAATCCCACCACTGCTTTATAAAATCTGCTTTGTCAATATAAAAGCACTGACTCTCCCTCGACTTTTCCTAACTAATTTTGTTTAGAAATTATTCTCTGCCGAGTATGTAAATCCTTTGATTATTTGATATATCCATATTATCCTGCCTATATAAGCTAATGTTATCATTTTGTTATCGGTATTGATAACACTTGCTCAGTAGCTGTGGATAATAGCTATATGCTATGGCTTAATTTATAAGCGAGTTTGCTTAGAAAATCAAGCCTTGTAAAATATTTAGCATACTGTATTTTTCTATTCAGATACCATCTTAATTTGCACTATCTATGCTAACCGAAACAACAAAGTGCTTGACATTCACAAGTGTTTGCTGTTTACACTTCGGACAGTAGAGTGGAAAGTTCTTTAATTCGGTATCTTCTTGCATCATCGTTAGGGTTTTATTTCCACAGATAGGACATGGAACCTATTTTATAGTTTCCATATTTTTCTCAATCCTTACTTCTAAATATTATCCTACTAAATTTATAAAATTTATCGCAACGGTTTTTAAGTTTTTGCTTCTTGATTACTTAACGGCGGAAAAAGAATGTTTTCACATAGGGCTGTTGTTTACATGTCATTTTTTTGTTTTTTTAATTCTATACCCACCAGTACAACAGATAGCATAAACGCTGAAAAATCAGCAACAGGTCCCGCAAGCAATACTCCCATAATTCCGAAACGAAGCGGGAGCAGCAGGGTAAGCGGAATCAACAAAAAGGTCTGCCTTGTTAATGCCAACAGAGCACCTCTTAACGATTTTCCTATTGCGGTAAAAAAAAACTGGAAGAAAGCAACTGCACACCATTTACCAACACCATGAAAAGATAGGTACGCATGAACAAAACAGCAAATTCAAAATACAGCTCGTCCCCATTTCCGAATAGCGAAATGATAGATTGCGGGAAAAATTGAAATGCGATGAAAGCAATAGTGGAAACAACAAGGTTCCATTTTACCGCAAGCAGGTAAGCCTCCCGTACACGATGGTATTGCCTTGCCCCATAGTTGAAGCCGATAATCGGCTGTGTTCCCTGCGAGATTCCTACAACAATCGCAAGGATTATGGCATTTGTTTTCATAACGATTCCGCAAGCAGCTAAGGGAATATCTGTTCCATATTTTGTTAATGCGCCGTAATAAGTCAACGAATTGTACTGAATGATTTGAATCACGGTAACTGCGATCTGGTTTGAGCTGCTGCTGATTCCCATGCTGCAAATTTTCATGCTTTCTTTGATGTCCAATAAAAACGACTCTTTTTCAAAATGGATTGTTTGGAAACGCCATAGATAACGGAGTGCGAGTATGAAGGAAAAAATTTGCCCAATAACTGTTGCCCAAGCTCCGCCGGCAATCCCCCAATCGCAAGCAAAAATAAAAATAGGGTCAAGAATGGTATTGATAATAGCTCCCACAACCATGCAGACCATTGAATACTTTGGTTTTCCATCTGCTCGAATCAAATTGCTCATACCATTCGTTACAATGAGAAACGGCATTCCAATCAATGTTATGCTGGCATACTGCTTTGCATATGGAAATACATCTGTCGTTGCCCCAAATGCCTTTAGGAGCAAAGACAGAAAAGTTTCTCCAACCAGCAAATAAATAATTCCGAAAATTCCCATCAGAACAATACCATTTCCCGCTGCTTTGGCGGCAGCTTTCGGCTCTTTACGTCCAAGACAGAGGGAAACACGGGAAGCACTGCCAATTCCGACCAGTAGTGCAATGGCAAGGCAGATGGTAGAAAACGGGTAGGCAACATTGGTTGCTGCATTTCCCAGATAACCGACCCCTTGACCAATAAAAATCTGATCCACAATATTGTAGATTGAGCCGACAAGAGACGCCGTAATACTGGGAATGGCAAAATCTTTCAACAGTTTTGAAATTTTTTCATATCCTAGGGGATTCTCAGTCATTAAATTCATCCCCCTTTCTTTCTATACGGAGTTCCGCTGTAATATTTTCACCTGCTTGAATCAGCAAATCAATAAAGAGGTTTTTATCAGATTCCCTGAAGCCTTGCAATAAAAGAGCTTCTGTCTTTTCACATACCGTCTGTACCTCATCAATTACAGACAGCGCACGTTCCGTAGGATACAGCTTACACGTCCGCTTATCCTTATCATTTGGGGAACGCATAATCATTCCCTGCTTTTCTAATGCCGCAACTGTCCGTACAATATTGCTCGGATGAACATAAAACATATCCATTAAAGAATCCTGTAAAATGCCAGGCGAACGACAGATTTTAATCAAAAACATATATTGGCTGTTGTTGATTCCAAAGGGGGCAAGCTGTTTATCCAAATAGATTTTGTAAAATCGGTCTGTTACTGAAAGCCATTTTAATAGTTGCATAGATATATACCTCCAATCAGAACGCATTATACATCAATATGCGTGCGCACGCAACTATTTTTAACATTATATCTGCCGCTTTGTCAGCAGATTAAGATAAACAAACTGCTTATACTCTTTGAGATACTGCAAATGCCTTTGCCCACATATTCCTATGGACTTTTCTTTTTCGGAAGGTAATGCAAGCTCTTGAAGGTAATAGTCGCCCTGCTTTCTGGTATGGTGTACGAGCAGGATACAAATGCCGTAGCTGTCTGCAAACTGCTTGAGCTTCGTAATGATTTCATAGTCATTTGCATAACTGTAATTATCACCGCCGACTTCCCTCACCTTTTGCAGCGTATCAATGATAATCAACCTCGTGTCATTATGCTTTTTCATAAACTCCTGCAACTGCCCATCCAGCCCATTCCCCAGATTACCCGCCGAGACAGAGAAGAATAAATTGTCTGCCCCATCCGTGCCGAACATACGGTACAGCCTTTCCTGCAGGCGACGGTAATCATCTTCAAGGGCAAGATACAACACCGCCGCTTTGCGGGCAGGGTAATCCCATAAAGGAATCCCCCTGCTGATATGGTAGTCTATCTGCGCCATTAGAAAGCTCTTGCCGAGCTTCGGCGCACCTGCGAAAAGATAAATGCCAGTATAAAGCAGACCGTCAATCAGCGGCGGATTATTGGATATACTGTTATTGTTTACATTAGGTGGCTGCTCCGTATCTGCGCTATCAGATACAACAGGAGCGGTCACTTCTTTTTTATTCGCCATCTTCACCCTCTCCTTTCAGACCGCCGAGGATAACGGCAATCAATTCAATAGTATCTAATAACTCATTGTCAACGCTGCCGCCCGCTTCAATCCTCTGTAATTCCGTAAGAACAGCGGCAAGCTCATTGCGGAGTGCCTTATACACCCTCGGATTGCCCTGCACAACTACGTCTTGGCACAACAGCCGTCTTGTAATATAATCCTGCTTAGTAAGCCCAGAAAGCCGTACTGCTGTTTCAATCTGCTTATCTTCTTCTGGAGACACCCGAAAGGTAACGGTCTTGTTCCTCCAACGGTTACAGTTGTCTAAATTTTTACGCCTTTGCCCCTCTGTCCATCTCGTGGTGGAGGTAGCTTTTCGTTACCGTGAAAATACGGTCTTTTTTCTTTAAGCCATACAGCATACTGATATGCTCCTGCATTTCCTCACAGAGAAACTTCGGCATCTTGATTGTGCGATTGCTCTTTTTCGTTTTCGGGGAGGTAATCACATCCTCGCCATGCAGACGCTGATAAGACTTATTAATCGTGACTGTTTCCTTGTCAAAATTAAAATCTGCGGCGGTCAGTGCCAGTAATTCTGCTTTTGTCAATATAAGTCTAAAAAAAATTTGCTTTTAATTCGCAAAAAGCACCACTGTTTTCATCCAGTGATGCTCCTGCGAACAATCTTATTCCGTTTATGCTTTTTCTTCTTTGTAGAAAATGTCATCCATCTTCCAGCTTATCTCCATACGACCTGGTTCATAAATAAAGACTTTCTCAATAATCTTTGACAGCTGTATTTTGTCAAAATCCTGCAATGCTGCAATCTCATTTACTTCCATTTCTTTTTCTGTTGCTTCATCACATTTTTTCTTCGCTACTGCAATCTCATTCTCCAATTCTGCTATCTGCAAAGTGATTTCTGAAATACGGGAAGTCGTTTTTTCCAGTTCTTCCATATACCCTTCCTTGTCCAACACTTCTGAACGATAATCAGAATACAGTTTCATTTTTCTTGACGAGAGTCGCTTTTTTTCACTTTCCAGTGTTGCGATATTTTCTTCTTTCAAAATTGTTTTATGCCATTCACTTTTCTTTTTCTCAAGATTTTCCGAAATGAGTTGTGCCATATTTCTGGCTGCATCCAGTACTGTTTCTTCTGCTTCTTTCCTGTCCATTTTACTTTCCGCACACCCACTAAGACCGCTGATATGTGCCTGCATACAGCGATACCCAGTCTCTCTGCTGGTAAAACCAAGTCTTCTTCCACAGGTCGGACAAAAGAAAATAGGGCAGGCTACTCCTCTTTTTGTAAGAACTCTTTTCTGGTTAGTAAATGCTTTTTCATTTGCTTTCTGGAATAATTCATCGGATATAATTGGTTCATGTGCATTTTCTACAACAATCCACTCTTCTTTATCATTGGAAACCAATTTATTGCTTCCTGTTCTTGCCACTCTCTTTTTATTCCAAATAATTTTCCCAAGATACACTTCATTTTTGAGCATATCTGAGATTGTTGTGACTGACCAGAGTTTCTTTTCTTTTTCGTTTTCTCTGTGCATTTTTATACCTTTTCTGCACATATACTCCCGGCATGTAAGCACATGGGTTTCGTTCAGATATTTTGCTATCTGTCCTTTTGTTTTCCCATCTGCCGCCATTGTGAATATCAGTTTCACTATTTCAGCCGCTTCTGGGTCTATAACCAGATGATGCTTATCTTCTGGATCTTTAATATATCCATATTTGGGAAAAGCCGGCATATATTCACCGTTTTTAGCATGTGTTTTCATAGCAGAACGAACTTTTCTGGACAAATCTCTGCTGTACATTGCATTCAGCATATTTTTTAACGCTACGCTCATTCCTCCAGTAAAACCAGAGGAATTGATACTGTCAAAGCCATCGTTAATTGAGATAATTCGAATACCAAGGACTGGCAGGATTTTTTCCAGATAATTCCCCACTTCCAGATAATCTCTTCCAAATCTTGAAAAGTCCTTTATAACAATACTTTTTATACGTCCTGTTTTTGCATCTTCCATCATCCTCTGAAAGCCAGGACGGTTAAAGTTTGTACCACTGTACCCATCGTCTACATATTCAACTACTGGACAGTTAGTAAATTCGTCCTGTTTTTTGATAAATTCGTTTATCAGCATTCTCTGTGCACTGACACTGTTACTTTCGGCTTTTATACTGCCATCTACATCATTATCCTCCGACGAAAGTCTGATATAAACAGCGATACATTCTGTTACTGGCATAACTCAGCCTCCCGTTCTTTTGCATATTTTCTTAATTCTTCCAACATATCATCATACACCAAACGTACCGTAATAGAACCGCTTTCATGTATTTCGATTTTTTCTACAAAAGCATTGACCATTTCCTTTGTCAGCGTTCTCGTATTGCGGTATTTATTGATCAATGTTTCCCATTCTTCCTCTGTGTGAAAATTTTTTTCATATCCAACCTGATGCTTTAATAAAATTTCCATGTTATTCTGGATCTCTTTTTCTGTTTCCGCATCCTGCTTTGAAAATGTTTCATACTGCTCTGCATCAATAATACGGCACACATAATCCTCAAACAATCTTTCCCGGTGTACTGCCACTTTTTCCAGTTCTTTCCGGCATTTCTTGATTTCCCTGTTAAACACATCATATTTTTTAATGCTTTCCTGTCTTTGATTCAACCGCCGAATCAAATCTACATTTTCAACATATACATTGATATGTGCACGTATCACACGCAGTACATAATCATTCACTTCCAAATCAGTGATAGAATGTGGCGTACACTTCCCGTGGAGCTTATTATTTCCACAGTAAAACCTACGATGATTGCCTTTTGTTTTCCCATATAAATACATGGTTTTTCCACAGTCTGCACATACAATTTTCTGCTTGAAAAAGTTGAAGTCTCTTACATTATTGCCATTTGATTTACGAGCTTCATTAACCCGCTTTACGATATGACCAATCTTTTCCTGTACCTCATCAAAATCCTTTCTGCTCACAAGTGCCTCATGGGTATTTTTGATAATGATCCATTCTTCTTTCTGATTCATTTTCTGTCTCTGTGCAGCCCAGGAATCATTGGTAAACTGATTATGCACACTATCACCGGCATAATATTGATTCTCAAGGATTTTGTGGACTGTTCCTCCACTCCATGTCCATGCCGCTGACTTTTCATTTGCTTTTCCTGCTTTATCCAGCTTGTAGGCTTTCGGGCAGAGATACCCATCCGCATTTAATTTCCGGGCAATCTCAGCATAAGTCATTCCATCAATAAAATACTGAAATATCTTTTTCACCACTGGTGCTGCTACTGGATCTGGAATCAGCTGATGAGGATTATCCTTGTCTTTTTCATAACCATAAGCCATCTGACCGGAAGGAAATTCGCCATTTGCCCAGCTCGTCCGGTATGAACTTCTTATTTTCTTTGCCAAATCTCTGGAATAAAACTCATTATACACGTTTGACATGCTGATCAGCAGACTTATGTCATCTCTGAACGAATCATAATGATCATTCACCGAAATAAAACGCACATTAAAGAATGGGAACACTCTTTCAATATAGCTTCCCGCCTCTACATAATTTCTTCCAAGCCTAGAAAGATCTTTAACAATAACACAGTCAATATTTCCCTCTTTGATGTCCTGCATCATCTCATTAAAACCATCTCTCTCAAAATTAGTTCCGGTTTTAGATATATCATAATATTCCTTTGCAACCACGATATCTTTCTGTTCTTTTACGAAATTATGAAGCAAAACCATCTGCGTTTCTATCGTATTTCTTTCTCTGTTTTTTTCACTCTCATAAGAAAGCCTTGCATAAAGGGCTGCATGTGAAACTTTTTCACACTGGTTTTCAGCTTCTGTAACCAAATTTTCTTTATTTCCAACATTCACATAATCTACTTTTCTTGATTTTCGAGCCATTTATACGACCTCCCTCTTTTGAATTTCTATTCTTCCGTCCATACCTGTGCTGACATCACATCCCACCGACTGTATCTGCCGTAACAGGGATTGATAACAGTCATCAAAATTAAATCTGACTTCAATATGTTTTTTGTCATATACCAATATCTGGTCAATCAGTTCAACAGCAACAGTTCTTGTAAGTTCTTGTATATTCTGATGCTCGGCAAAATAATCCAGCCAATGATATTTATCACTTTTTGATTCCAGGACTTCACTGATCTGTTGATCAATGCTTCGGACTGCTTCCTCGGCTTTTTTCCGTTTTTCTGTGTACCCGTCATGAAGCTCTTTATAATCTTCTTTTGAAATGATTCCTTCACGGAAATCCTCATATAGATAATCTCTTAACTCCCGGCATCGCACGGCTTCTTTTTCTTTTGCTTCTTTTCTAATTTCCAGTTCTTTTATATCCAATTCTTGAAATGGTACTTCATGGATAAAATCCATGATTTTTTTCATATCAAGGATATTTTCAATATGGATTTTTACCAGTTCCAATACTGTTTCTTCTAGTTTACCCATTGGTATTCTGTGTGCTGCACACGCTTTCGTAGCCGCATGTCTGGAACAGATATAGTAAGCATATACCTTTCCTCCTGCCGGAACATCCCGTTTGATCATCATTGCCCCACAGTCTCCACAAACCACAAGTCCAGATAATGGATATACCTTTTCCTCGTTCGGAGAAGTCCTTGTATCTATCCCTAATAATCTCTGCACCAGTGCAAATTCTCGTTCTGATACGATAGCCTTATGGTTTTTTTCAATTCTAACCCAATCTGTCTCCGGCTTTTTCATCAATTTTTTTACTTTATGGTTTGGTGTTGTTCTTTTTCCCTGCACCAGAGTTCCAGTGTATACTTCATTTTCAAGGATTCTTTTTACCGACATGGCGCTCCATTCTGCCTGTTCGTGTGTTTTAAAATTATCCTGAATCCTTATTCCAAGACTGTGCTTGTATTCCATTGGTGAAAGAACACCCTGTTTGTTCAATGCATTGGCAATTGCTGTCTGGCTCATACCTGATAATTTCATGCGGTAAATTTCTTTGACGATACCTGCCGCATATACATCTATCACCAGTTTGTTTTTATTATCTGAATCTTTCTGGTATCCATACGGTGTAAACGCTCCAATATATTCCCCATTTTTTCTCTTTACTTCCAGGTGGCTTCTTATTTTGATAGAAATGTCACGGCAATATGCATCGTTAATGAGATTCTTGAAGGGAATTACGATTTCGTCTGCCTGACTTTTCCCTTCCAGGCTGTCATAATGATCATTGACCGCAATAAACCGCACGCCAAGTGCCGGAAATAATCTTTCGATATATTTTCCGGCATCAATATACTCACGTCCAAAACGGGAAAGGTCTTTTACAACGACACAATCCACAATTCCTTTTTTGATATCTTCCAGCATCATCTGAAATGCAGGACGTTCAAAATTAGAACCGCTGTAACCGTCATCCACCCGTTCTGATACAACAACTATATCCTTTTTATCTTTTAGGAAATTTTTTATCAGATCTTTCTGATTTGAGATACTGTTGCTTTCACGCTTTCCAGCAGTAGCAACATCGCCATCTTCTTTCGATAAACGAACATAAATGGCTGCATGATAGATTTTCTTTGAATTGTTAATTTGATTCATCTTCATCCTCCTTAGTTTTACCTTTCCATCAACATTGGTAAAACCCAGAGGGTGAGTCGATTTTGTCCTGATATGAATGAGGAGTCCTGAATTCCTCGTTTCCATATTAACATAACTCTTCAGATTTTACCATCACTTTTTATACAGAAAGCAAAAGTTCCTCAAATGCATCTTCAAAAGATACTCCATTGTTTGCAAACCTTATTTTCACTTTTACATTTCCTATACAGACAAGATAGGGATTTCCCACCTGTCTGAGATATTGAGCTATTCTTTTTTCCTTCGTCTGATTCCGGTCAATCCTTATTTTTCGGATATCCTTCAATTCCTTCAGATCCACATCATCAAAATCCGTTTCCAGATAGTTTCTATATTCTTCCGCAGTCATGCCCTTCTCCTTCCATTCCCATCTGAATCCGTACTGCTTTCAGTACCCGATCCAGGCTCCACTTATTTACTCTTCCGCATTTCTCAATAATACATTTTGTAGAAATGCTCATAACCTGTTCAGCCAATGCCAGGCTTCCTTTTCGGATCCCTATCATATCGTATTTACTGATAAATACATGTGTTGGTAAATACCGCTTCTTATATATTCTTGACGTCAGCGGAACTACTGTAATGACTGAACTGTATGTATTAGCTTTGTTGTTACTTACTACGATCACCGGTCTTACTCCACCCTGAACCGAAGTTGTCGGGAACATACCGAGATCCGCCCATAAGATATCTCCTCTTCGAATCATCACTTGTCATCTCTCCAATCTTTTTTTTATTTGTAAAGCATTCATAGCGCTATATTGGCTCCACAGGAATACGGCAGAGTTCCTTTCCAAGACGGAAAGCTCTGCCGCATAACCTCTATAGCCAATTTGATTATTAAACAGTGCTCGCTCGATTCTATTTATCCTCGATACCCCGAATCGTTACTCCTACATCTGCAGGAAGGGAATAATAACCTGTCCGGATGCTACACTCCGGACCACAACCAAAAAACTCTCGTTTCCAGGCTCCAGCAGTTCATAGGTTTACCAGTTACAGACTTCTCAGGGTCTGCAAGTGTATCGCATCTCACACATGTCATCGCATCACCAGCCTGCCGACTGGCTTTGGTCAGTGCTTTTTCGCAGCATTATTAGCTCTAAAAAGGTTTTTACGTCTTATAATCCTATAGCGGCATCTTCCTCGTGCTCACTGTATGAAATGTCACGTCAGTTATTATTGGATATTCAGTTATCATGGTTCATTTTAGGAAGTCCTTTAACTTCCTCTAATTACTAAAGTCAAATGACTTTGGCAGATGCAAAAGATTTTGAAAAATTTTTTAAAAAAATTTATTCATATACATTTCACGCATCTTATTAAGAGTGGATTTCAGCTTGTATGACAGCATCTGTCTGGAAATCCCCATAATTTCCGCCATCTGTGTCTGTGTCTTGTTTTCAAAGAAAATGCCATAAATAATCATGCGTTCCTCTGAGTTCAGTTGATTGATCACTGTGTGAATATCCTGCTGTTCCATTTTTGTCAGTACACAGTGCTCCACATCACAGTTCAGATCTGGAAAATCCTCAATCATGAAGCCTTCTCCATCAATAGACTGACCGCTGTAAGGTACTTCTCTCAGCATCTTATCCACAACCTCACCCAGTTCATTCTTAATCTCAACTTTTTTTGCCTTGCTGCTTCTGTAAAAATTATTCATCGCATACGCAACTTCTTTTGTAATCTCGATCATTTCTCCATCAATATTTGCGTAATACTTTCCTTCGTAAAAATATGGGTGTTCAATATACATATCCGTTCCTCCTGAATTTGAAATCTTGTTGCTCGTTTCAAATCCAGAAGGCGGACCTCTGTTTAGGATCATGCCTGCTCCGCCTTTATCCTGCCGGGATACGCCCGCAGTTATTGGCTGAGAAATTCAGGCACGAAAAAAAGCCCCAGTAGTTTTTTCTTAACTACTGAGGCTTTCGTCTCTTTCTTGTATTCAGTTATCTATGCCTTCTTTCATCAGCATAATCATTGTATCAGGATGAAGTTCACAAAGTATCCGCAATATGTTCCCATAAGTTCATATCATTATTGGAATCGTACATATTTCAGTATAAAAAGTTCACCGTGTTATTCTTCTACTTCTTTTCCATCTATATATAGTTGAAATTTATCAGGATTATTGACTACATCATAGTCCTTTCCATATTCTACAGGTTTGTATTCGGCTGTCATTACCGATTCCCCATCTTCAATATCCTCTTTCCATAAATAAATGTTCATATCAAGACTCGTCGCATATCCCCTGTCTGTGGAGAATTTTGTCGAATAAAAAGAATCATCCTTGTACATCTGCAAAAGCTCTCTTGCAAACGCTTCTCTATCCTCAATATTTTTCCGGTTAGCGACCACGGTTAAATTTTCATCCCGATTTACGGAAAATGTTCCAACTACATCCGGTTCACCTTCCTTATGACCAGATTCAGATTTCCCATAAATACTTCCTGCAGCAATTATCAAGATCACTGCTCCTGAAATCAATGCAATTATCTTTTTCTTCATCTTTTTATTTTCCTTTTAGTTTTTTTACTGCGTAATTGATTACTTCTTCCGGTGTAGGTCTTTCTCCTTTAAGTGTCATTTTCTTCCATTCTTCCTGCACAGCCGGATCAGGATTATCAAATCCTGCATCTATGGCTATCTGCATTTCTCTGCGTACTTCTTCTGGTGTTGTGTTGTACTTTTCTGCAATCTTCTGATAAATAGTTTTCTCTCTCATTCATTTTCCTCCGATATATAATTGGAATTATGTCTTGTTCTATAGAACCAATTTAGCATATTTCTATTATCATGAAAAGACACTTTACAATTTAAAGCGGAATAAAAAGTCAAAAAAAAGAAGAGCTACTTGCTCTTCCCATTTTGTCATATTACTCTTCCAATAATGTATGAATTACTTTGATAATTTTTTTCTGCTCTTTGATCGGAAGTTTTTCTATTTTCTCTGTCAGCTCATTGGTAACACCTGTAACTGAATGTGCCACAACATCAATCAAAAGAGTATCTGCAGAAACATCTAATGCATTTGCAATTGCAACAAAGGTATCCAATTTTGTAACTTTCAAGCCTCTCTCTATTACACTCACATGCGTCGGACTTAAATTTACTAATGCAGCCAGTTCCTCTTGCGTGAGATTTTTTGCTTCTCGTGCTGATTTGATTCGCTGTCCTACTGCCTTCAAATCCATCGTAACACCTCCTCCAGAACGAATAATCGTTCTGGATTTAGTATACTTGTGGATATCTTAAATATACAGAATCGCAAAGCCAAGTTCTAATTCTACAGAACTATATTTCAAGATTTTCTTTGCATATTCGTAAAATAGAGTTATGATTGAAGCAGCTAAATCAAAGGAGGTATCAAATCATGAAATCACATAAATACTGGTCCCTAGGCGCACTTTTCTGTATGTTGGGATGCATTTATTCTGGAATCAGAAAATCTATGACTGCACATAAATACTTTGCCTATTCTTCATTGCTTTGTATGGGCATGTCCATTTATTCCGGTCACAAACTGGTTTCTCCAAAGAAGAAAAAAATCACTGAATCAAACAATAGTGAAAATAATTGAACAAAAAATTGACCTCTATTCATCAAAGACAAAGTTGCTGGAGAGTTTTTTCCCTCCAACAACTTTCTTCATCTTTAAGCCATTGAAACACAATACTGTCCAATCAACTTCATCCAACTATTATATTTATTCTTTTCACACACCTTTCGGCAAATTTCATTTTCCATCAGTACACAGAACATCTTATCATAATCAAATGCCCAAACAGCACCATTCACATGGTTTTCCACTGCTTTCTGATCTATGCTTTTCAAGCGTGTGACCATTTTCTCAATTTCTCCATTTCCCAAGTTACCGATATTTTTGCAGATAAACCGAAAGAAATTCAACGTTGCATATTCGTCATGCCAATGGAACTCTTCTGGATTGTTTTTTATTTTACTGGCTCGCTGCTGTTCTTTGATTATCTGAGCAGCTACACCTTTCATCGAATCTTCGTATCTCATATTACTCACCTACTCTTCCTCTACGCCCAGTGACGGTTTAAATCTTTTATCCTTTGCCTGCGGTACCACGATCTCATAAAAATAAAATCCTAAATATCCAAGGGCCTGCTTCTTCATCTTATAAAAAGAAGTCCTGCCTATTCCCAGTTCCTGCTGCACTTCCACATCTGTCTTATTGTAATGACTGCAAAAGCAGGAATGAAGAATTTCACTGAGTGTCACACCATTGGGAGCATAAAATTTCACCAGTGTCATTCCCCGATAGATCATGTCCGACAGTCCATAAATAATCATCAGGTTATTCATCTCCCGGTGCATCTTTGGCACGTTCAGCTGATGATTATAAATGCTCAGGTAGCTTAACGCATATGCCATATCTTCATTGATCTTCTCCTGGCACTCCATATCCAGTTCTTCCAATACGACCTGATTTTCCAAAATCAGCTTCTGGTAACTTGTCATCAGTTCTTTAATATCAGTATAATGTCTTTCGATTGTAACTTCCAGATAATCCTGTGCATGGCTTGCCATCTGGAAGGTAATCTCTTTCATTGATTTAATTGCATAATCTCTGTCTGTCATCAGTTTCAAAATCTCCTTATCATCATCACACTAACTGGCGGTCTTTCAGACCAGTTCGCTTTCCCCATGATTTTGATGGGAAGCAATTACTTACTACAACTTGCAGAAGCGGATATCCAAAAGGCATTGTGGGAGCTGCCTTTGCTGACCGGAATCCATCTTCTTATGTAAAACCTACAGGAATATAAAGGGAAAGTGACTATCCCTGCCGGTTAATAATCCAAATAATATCGTCTATACCTATCTCTCCTTATGCTGTTTTTCTCTCCATAAACCATTTATCCACTTCGTAAAACAAATGGCTTTCCTGTCCCTGTATCATACAGGTGTACATCATTCCTACACCGCCTGCCTTTCTGCTGGCGCATCGCTCGATTTTCAAAATTCTGTCAATGCTATACTTTCTTCCATCCTCCCATGTAAAAAATATGGGAACCAGCTGTCCGTCTTTCCGAAACTCTGCCACTACATCTACATATACTTTGTTCATGCCGACACCTCACTATAAAATCTCGATTGCTCTTGGCGATGCCGGAATCCTTCGGATATATCCGTTTTGCTCCAACTGCTTGATTCTGGAAAAAGCAGATGATGTTGATTTCACCCCGATCAACTCTCCAAATTCCCGAACTGTCGGCGGATATCCATGCTCCTTCGTATAATCCAAAATACACTGATAACTTTCTTCCTGTTTTCTGGTTAATGCTTTTTTCAAATCTATCCCTCCAATTACCCATGAAAATAACTGTGTGGATGGACCGTGTGCGTACCAGCGTCTAAGTGGGATAAGACTTTATCCTGGTACATTGCCGCTCGCTGTATACTGAAATATCCAAACCGTCGTCTTATCTCATCTACAGTACGATCCAGCTTCTCTAACTTTTCCTTTTTCTCCTGATTTCCAAATAAATCCAACTGCGCGGGAATATCATCTAACACAAGATCCGCAGCTCGGATTCCCAGGCTTCTAATGGGATGTTCCCATTTGTAATTATCTTTAAATAGCTGAAATGCTGCAGTTACAATCTCATTTGTAATATTCGTTGGCTGTCGTAAATGTATCTGTCTGGAAAAACTATACAATCCATTATCTCGAACTGTAATTTCTACTGTTTTGCATTTAAATCCATGTTTCCGCAATCGTGCAGCTACACTTTCTGCCAATGCTATTTGAATGATCCAAACATCCAGATCATTTTCCAGATCTCTCGGTGTTGTAGTGCTATTACCTATCGACTTTACTGGTGCTTCATATCCTTCCTTGCAAACCGGATCTTCATCCCAGCCATTTGCGAAAGCCCATAATACATTTCCTATTTTTCCAAAATGACTCTCTAACAACTTTTCGTCTGATTCCGCAAGTTGCCCGATTGTCCGAATTCCAAGTTTTTGCAGTTTCTTATTTGTCTGTCTTCCGACATAAAGCAAATCTGACGCTGGAAGCTGCCATATCCTGTCTTTATAATTTTCTCGATTAAACTCTGTGATTGCATCCGGCTTTTTATAATCTGAACCAAGTTTCGCATAAATCTTATTCCAGGAAATTCCAATACTTACCGTTACACCCAGTTCGTATTTAATCCGATGGCTGATTTCTCTTGCAATCGTCATTCCGCTTCCTTTCAGATTTCTGCTGTCCGATACATCCAGCCAGGCTTCATCAATTCCATATGGCTCAATTTTGTCTGTATACTCTGAATAGATTTCTCTTGCCATTTGTGAAAATCTCAAATATAAATCCATCCGTGGCGGTACAAAAATAATTCCCGGACAAACCTGTTTCGCCTGCCATAATGCCATTCCGGTCTTTACACCTTTTTGCTTTGCAATATAATTTGCCGTCAACACAATCCCATGTCTGGCTTCCGGATCGCCACCGACTGCCAGCGGCATTCCGATAAATTCCGGATGATGCAGCATTTCCACACTGGCATAAAAACAGTTCATATCACTATGCAGGATCACACGCTCACTCAAACTTTTCACCTCCCAGCTGTTTCCTTCAACATGATGTCTTATCAATTTTTGTATGTTTAGTATATATCGACATTTCGGAGATAGTCAAGCGACATCTTGGTTGCTTTTTCTCCATTTTGGAGATTATTGTTGATTTTATTTCTAACATACGGTATAATGCATATAGAAAATTCAAATAGAAATGAGGCGAACAAATGCGTGATTTCGGGGAAATATTAGCAGAAAATAGAAAAAAGAAAGGATACTCTCAATCAGATCTGGTAGACCTGCTTTCTCAGGAAGGTATTCAGGTCACTACAAAAGCAATCTCCAAATGGGAGACCAATGCACGAGAACCAGCTTTACATGTTTTCCTGACACTTTGCCAGTTACTTGATATCGAAGATATCTATGAATCCTTCTTTGGAGAAAACCCATATAACATTATGAGTGGATTGAATGAAGAAGGCAGAAATAAATTGATTGAATTTGCTGATATTTTGAAAGCTTCTAAAAAGTTTTCTCCACTGTCTGCAAAAATTATCCCATTCCATCATCCTGTAGAAATTACCTGGGAACCAGTTTCTGCTGGTACTGGAAATTACCTGGAGGATTCTGTAAAAGAAACCTATGATGTAGGACACCTTGCTCCTGAGCAGACTGACTTTGGTGTACGGATCTCCGGTGACAGTATGGAGCCACTTTATCATACAGACGATGTTGCATGGATTCAGCAAAAAGATTCTCTTGCTAATGGTGAAATTGGAATCTTCTATCTCAACGGCAATACTTACATCAAGGAATTACACGATGAGCCAGATGGTGTTTATCTGATCTCTTTAAATCGAAAATATCGTCCTATCCAGGTTTTGGAATCTGACTCTTTTAAGATTTTTGGAAAAGTAATCGGGAAATGCAAAGGTGCAGAAATTCCGGGATTTCATTAGATTTCAACAGCAGGTTCATGATCCTGCTGATAACAATAAGCAAAGGAAGTGATTGAATGGCAATCAATAATACACTAAAAGATATTCGTGAAGAACGGAATCTCATTCAAGCAGATTTGGCTGAAGCCATAGGTTCCTGCAGCCAAACTATAGGCCGCATCGAACGTGGAGAACGTAATCCCTCTCTTGAGATTGCAATCCGGCTGGCACATTACCTGAAAGTGCCTGTAGAAGATATTTTTCAAGTTGAAGACTGAAGCACAACAGCCAGAAAACCGAGGAGTAAAATCCCCGGTTTTCCTTTTCCTCAAAAATCAGTGTAATCCTTTTACGAAGTCCACTGCGTTTTTCATATCTTCTTCATTCGGATGGCCTTTAGCAATACCTCCAACCAGTTTAAATGGTCCGAATGTGTCATACCCTTTACAGCCAAATTTTCCAACCACACTGGCATGTTTTTTATCCAAAATCTGCTCTATGGATTTATAATTCGCACTTCCACCATAAGTACAGATCAGAAATATCTTTTTGTCGTCCGGTAGATTCTTCTCTGCAAATTCCAATATCGACTGATGAAACTTTGAAAAATAGATTCCTGATGCGAACCCAATCATATCATAATCGCTCAGATCTGCATCTAGCTGTTTTACAGCATCAATCAAATCCACCTGACATTCTTCTGCGATCCTCTTTACTAATTTTTCTGTATTTCCATGATGCACAGATGCGTATACTATCGCTGTTCTCATTTTTCTTCCTTTCTGTCTGCTCCGTCAATCAGGTCATAGCTCATATCCAAAAAGTCCAATGTCTTCGCTTCACTGACTGAACCATCCAGTAAAATCGTGATCCAGTGCTGTTTATTCATATGGTATCCTGGTAAAAATCCATAAGTCTGAATAATCATGCTGGTCATTTCTGGATCACACTTTACGTCCATGATGTCAACCAGATCATTTCCCTCTAATCCCAATTTCGATTTTTCAACCGTCATGATCACTGCATACCATTTTCCATTTTTATGTCGGAGTACTGCACTATCCGATAGTTTACTCCATAAATATTCCGGAATCGTGCCATACTGTTTCTGCACATATTCAAAAATTTCTTCTTTTTTCACAATCTATTCAACTCCTGATTCTTCTGATATCCTGCCCATAATCATACCACATTTTCGTATCCCGTACTACCTGCCAAATTCTTTTGCATTTTCCCGGTTCTCCTGACTTTAACTAATAGAGGGGTAAAACAGCAAGGACAGGAAGTGAGGATACACTTCCGGGAAATCCCAATTTAGGGTACCCTGCCCTAAATTAAAAAACGCTGAAAGCAGCGATACTACTGCCCTCTCAGAAAGGAGAAATTACCAATGGCTGAAAGAAAACGAAACAAAGAAATCCATTTTTATGTCACAGATGAAGAGCGGAAGCTGATCCGCAGGAAGATGATAGAATCAAAGACCAAAAACATGGGAGCTTATCTGCGGAAAATGGCAATCGACGGTTACATCGTCAACACCGATACCACTCCACTGAAGAAACAGTATGAGGAAATGCACAAGATTGGCGTAAATATCAACCAGATTGCGAAGAAAGTGAATACCACCGGAGATCTGTATCCGGAAGAAATGCAAGAACTGAAAGAGATGGTAAAAGAGATATGGCATATATTAAGATCTTCCCAATCAAAGTAACGGACAAAAAAGCTCTGGACTACATTACCAATCCTGATAAGACTGATGAAAAACTATTGATTTCTAGTTTTGGCTGTTCTCCTGAAACAGCTGATCTGGAATTTGCCATGACGAGAGAACAGACAAAAAAGAACGGAATGGATAAAGGTGATAATCTGGCATTTCATCTGATTCAGTCCTTTAAGCCTGGTGAAACAGATGCAGAAATCGCCCATCGCTTAGGACAACAATTTGCAGACGAAGTACTGAAAGGAAAATATGAATACGTGATCAGTACCCATGTTGACAAAAACCACATTCATAACCACATCATCTTTAATGCAGCAAGTTTTGTTGATCATCACAAATATGTTTCCAATAAGCGGAGCTACCATAAAATCTGCCGGATCAGTAATCGTATCTGCCATGAAAATGGACTTGCCACCAGTATGCCAACCGGAGAAAAAGGTAAAAGCTATAAAGAGAACATCGAATATCATCGTGGCACCAGTTGGAAAGCCAAGCTACGTGTTTCAGTTGATAAGGCAATCTGGACTTCCATTAACTATGAGGAATTTCTACAAAAAATGCAGTTAGCCGGATATGAAGTCCGCCAAGGAAAACACCTATCCTTCCGTGCACCAGAGCAGAAGAATTTCACTTATATGAAATCTCTCGGAAGCTATTATTCAGAAGAAAATGTCCGCATCCGCCTGGCTAAAAATCGTAACAAAGTGAAAACTCCAAAGCATCTATCCAGAGAAGCTCGCCTGTATATCAATATCTCCACGTATGTTACAACCGGCAATCGAGAAGGATTTGAACGTTGGGCAAAACTAAATAATCTAAAAGAGACAGCCCGCACCTTCAACTATCTTTCCGAAAATAATCTGCTGAATTATGAAGATTTCCAGCAGCATATTTCTGACGTTGATGCTTCTGTTAAAGCGGCTGAACAGAGAATAATACAAATTAACAGTGAGCTAAGCACACAGAAAATCATTCAAAAGCACTGCGATTCTTACCGACTCTGCCTGATGTTTGGT